>WNGQ01000002.1_pt1 | contig 527537 bp, 451 predicted proteins | sample 5407661 | NCBI WGS metagenome assembly WNGQ01 (sample SAMN13153382, study PRJNA577476) | soil metagenome | isolation source: 60 cm soil or saprolite under Garry oak tree replicate 2 | place: USA:California | collected 2016-06-15 | reverse complement strand
ATCCCACGCAAGGGATGCTTCTTCGGAATCCGCTCTTCCAGGGCTATGTAACTGAACATTCCCCCTTGCAACTGCTCATCGTCTCCGCGCATAGTCTTCTACTTACCTTATCGCGAAGGGTTTTTCAACAAGTTCCTAGGGCTGAGCCAAAGAACGGCCCGACATTAGCAAACTCCAAGCAATATCCTGCATGATTGCCAGCATATTTTGCCCACATGTTCATGTTGTTGCTTCGTTTGCAAAGACAATAAATGCGCCAGTCGTTCAGTTCTCTATAGAAAGACGCCGCCGTTCCCCTCATCACCACGTCCTTGCCATGGTTCCTGAGATTGTAGTCAAGAATCAGGCCCTCTTTTATCTGATCCTCGACCGACATGTGGGGATTGCGTGTTAAGACACCGCCAGGGCCGTTGTAAAGGAAGGCAAACAATTCATCTTCCGATTTGTGTGCTAGTTTTGGCCTTCCGTCGGCGGGATCATTCAGTTGGGGAAGATTGGGCACATACAAGCGATGTTCAAAAATAATGCTCTTGAGCCATTCCCGTCTCGTGCCGGTAAACTCGGAATACCTATAGAAATGCGAACCGCTTGCTTTCTTGGGTATCGGGACAATTGTTGCTGGTGCTGCCTTGGTATTCATTTTGATAGTGTCCATGAATTCCCGCAATTTTATTCTCTTTTTATTCTCTCACGGCATGTCAAGCGTGGACGGGGCCATCGCAGGTTTACGTAATGAAGGCGCACAGCTTGGGATCTGAGCCGTGTGACCGCCAGCGAAGCCGATGACGAGAACCCCGATGTTTTCAACGTGACAAGCGCTCAGGTGGTCTTTGGAATCCAACCGTGACGGCGACCGCAAATGGTTCTGAAGCAAAACAGGTTAGTAAGCCTTTTGTTTATTGAATGGATACAAAAGAATAACGAAGCTGTTTCACTAGCGTCTGGTATCGAAGACTTTAATGCGGAGGGGATAAAAAGGGTAAGAGAGAGAGAATGATCTAACCGCAGAGGCATTGCGCTGGTCGGCTCTCTTCAGCCGATCCAGCGCGAAGACCTTACTTGCCGGCGAACAGTTCAGCCGACTTTCTCGCTAACCTATTGGAATTACGCGGTTTGCCTTCGATAACCTTCATCTCTTGCCAGTCATACGGAAACTCTTTGCCGCAATCCAGGCATGCCACATAGGTTCCTGTGAGGGACGCGGCAGCGGGCGTCCGACGCTGACCGGGCCGCTTCGTAATCGGGAAGCTGTAGTGCCTGTGGGAACATCCAAAAAGTACATCGAGCAAACTCGCCATAATTAACCTCCCCTGGGGGAAAAACTCAAACCTAACTCTTGGTTCTATTTTACTACGGGCCATGTCCTAAAGTGCGTTCAAAGCACTGAAGTGCATGATCTGCCGTAACTGAAAACATTAGATTCAGGGATAGGCGAAAAGGTTCGATGGAAGTTTAAATAAAATGATTAATCTATTGAATTTAAAGGATTTAAATTTTTTAGGTAGAGGTCTTTTTGCCTGATTTGCTGCCTCGGCACTTGGTCATGATGGCTTGATGAAGCCGATTTCGGAGGTCTTCTGGAAGTTCGTAAAGCTGGTTATCACGGTAGATTTCAATGGTCTTCTTGGTTGTGTTCATGACCACATGGCATTCGTGGCACCAATGGAGATGTTCGTCGAGTTCCACTCGAAGGTTCTCAGTGATTCTGCCATCCAGATAATCGGTCAGCTCTTTTAGAAAGTCAGTGCACTTCACTGTTGCCCGTCTCCGCCCTGTTTTGATTTAAAGTACCGGGCCAGCCGTTCTCGCAATTGCAAACGAGCGCGCAAGAGCCTGGATTTCACCGCCGGGATACTCAACTCCAGCATCTCAGCTGTTTCTTCCGTGGACATTCCTTCAACATCCCTCAATACGAACACCGTTCTAAATCCCGGGGAGAGCCCCTGAATCGTCTTTTTCAGGATATCGCTCAACTCCGACTGCCGGTACAGCTGCTCCGGATTCGGGGCCCAATCCGCGACTTCGCGCGGGATGGAACCTTCTTCCGTCTCTACGTCTTCGTCCAGTGAAACGGTCCGGTCGTTCCGGCGCCGCCTCAGCTTCATCAGCGCTTCATTGACAGCGATCCTTACCAGCCAGGTATAAAACTTCGAATTCCCCTGAAACTGCTCAAGGTTCTGATACGCCTTGAGGAATGCGTCCTGGACTACGTCCTGGGCGTCTTCCTCGTTATGCGTAATATGCTGCGCGATGCGGAAGATATTACGGTCGTACCTGTTCACCAGCTCGCTGAATGCCTCCAGATCGCCACCTTTGGCTGCCTGGACCAGCGCCAGTTCACTGGTGATACCTTCCCCTACGCCCTTTTGGATGGTTTCCATGCCGCTCCGACTCAAAAATAATTTACTATGTTCTGGTGCCCTAAAGGGGCAATGAGTGAAATAAAGATTATGCCTTCCTAGTTTAGACACCGGATGCAACTTTTTGTCACTCTTAGGACCAGTACTTTCCCAATATGAAGACGATTCTTCTCTTTGTTTTATTGAGTTCCCTGGTAATTATTTCCGGATGCCGGAATAAAGGCACCTCGGGCGCCCCTCGGATCAAGGTAGTGATGAAGAAGTATCAGATCGATCCTCCTGTGATCCAGGTAAAAGCCGGTGTAACCACTGACCTTGAGATCTCAACCACTGACGTTGAGCACGGTTTTGATGTCCCTTTATTGCACATTAAGGAGCCTGTCCGGCCAGGGGAGCCTGCCATTGTTACGCTAAAGGCGCCGGTTAAGGGGGAGTATTCGGTGGTCTGCGGGATCATCTGCGGGCCGCATCATGACGATATGGTTGCCAAGCTGGTAGTGGAATAGACCTCCCGCAGCGCAGGTTAGGTTTTTGCGCAAGATGCGAGTGACGAAGATGCGAGTGACGATTAAGATACTGGAGATGCGTATTTCAGCAAGCTGACGGGTTGATAGTGAACCGTTAGACCATATAATCGCAGCCTGAGAATGCCACGTTCCACAGAAATCCAGAACATTATTGAAGAGACGGTTGCCGAGGTCTTTGAAGCAGCCCTGCCCGGCCTGCGTGCCGAGATCGTTCGCCGGGGCACAGAGGCCCTGGAATTACTCTTTCCCGCTCCCGGCTCTACGCCTACCGATCTGCTGAATGCTGCCCTGGCAACCATCCAGGAGTCTGCTTCCCAGGCCGAGATCCTTCGCCACTTGCTGGAAGGAGAGGCCCGCTTTGCGGGACGTGTGGCCCTGTTTGTGGTCAAAGGCGGGGCGGTAAATGGCTGGCAGGGAATCGGGTTTGAAGACAATGACGTAATCAAGACTTTCAACTTGAATACCTCGGTCGGACTGGTGGCCAGGGCCATCCAGGGCCGGTCGCCTGCTGGCGGGGGCACGGCTGAGTTCGATAGCGGATTTGTGTCGACGGTGAAGGCCCCGGCAGAAGATAAGTGCATGGTGCTTCCTCTGGTGGTGAAGGAGAAAGTTGCCGCCATCCTTTACGCCGACGGAGGGACGGCCCCAGAGGGCCTTTTGGACGCTTCCGCGCTCACAGCCCTGAGCCGGTTTGCCGCCGTCTGGCTGGAATTGACCGCGGTGCGCAAGTCAGGCGTGGCCGCCGCTGCCGAAGATACACCGGCTCCAGCGCCTGCGGGCCATGGCGCCGCGCCGGCCATTGCTCCACCGTCCGAGGAAGATGAACTGCACAAGAAGGCCCGGCGGTTCGCCAAGCTGCTGGTCGAGGAAATCAAGCTTTACAACCAGCCCAAGGTGGACGAAGGCAAACTGCATCGGGATTTGTACGATCGCCTGAAAGCGGACATCGAGAAGAGCCGGGCCACCTATGACAAGCGTTACAGTGAATCGCCGGTTGCTTCGGCGGATTACTTTACCCAGGAATTAGTGAGAATCCTGGCGGACAATGATATTTCTGTTATGGGCGCCGCCTTTCCGCGTTAAATTGGATCTGTGGTACTTCGACGTCTCTCATTCATTGTTGCGTTATTGACTCTGGGGTTGTTGCAGGCGAGTTCCTTCGCCCAGACACAGAGTACGAAAGCCCATTCCACTAAAACCAAGTCTCACGCGTCTTCGCGCGCGTCGTCTCAGGCAAACCCGCAGGCTGCGCGCAAACTCAGGCATATCAATCGCGCGTTTGTGGCGTCGGCGGATCTGCGGCCCATGGCGCAGCAACTCCTGGAAAACCGCACTCCGCCAGCGTATGCCGGTGTTGAAGCTTATGCGCGCAAACATCAAGCCGATGACGCCGGACCTCTGGCCTGGCTGGTGGTGGGCTATGCCCATTATCTTGATAAAGACCATGTGAATGCCCGCACGTCATGGACGCGGGCCTCAGCGCTTGCGCCGGTGCTGGGGGATTATCTCGACTATTTTCGCGCCAGCGCCTACCAGGGCGAATCAAACTACGCCGCGGTGATGAAGACGCTGCAAGGCTTCGAGCAGAAGTATCCTGATTCGCTGTACCTGCACGATACTTTTCTGCTCTACGCCGGAGCGTTGATGGGATCGGGCGATCCGCGGCGCGCGGCTGAGTATTTGGAGAAACATCGCCAGCCGGTGCGTCCCGATGTTGAAATCGCCCTGGCCCGGGCGTATCTGGCGGCGCACGAGAAAACCAAAGCCACGGAAATTCTTCGTCACTTGTATTTTGAAATGCCGCTGAGCGCGGAAGCCGACGCCGCGGCGCTCGAGCTTCGAGGCGCGGGAGAAATACTTCCGGCCGGAAGCTTTGAGCAACGCCACACTCGCGCAATGCTCCTGCTCAAAGCCAAGCGCTACCAGGACGCAGCCAATGAACTGAGTCCGCTGGTGGAGCAGGCCCCGCCGGAAAAACTGCTCGACGTGCGTGTACAGTTCGGCGAAGCGCTCTATCGGTTGCGCAAACGCGATGATGCGCAGCATCTTTTTGAAAGCATCCTGCAGAACCCCGCCGCCGGAGTGGACGCGAAAGCTGAAGCTCTGTATTTTCTGGCCGAAGCCGCGCGGGACAGAGATGACGGCGAGAAGCACCGCGATCTGGTTTCGCAACTGCGGACGCTGGCGCCCGCAAGCATGTGGCTCCAGGATGCATTGCTCTCCGCCGGCAACATGTACATGCTGAGGAGAGACTACGAAACGGCCACACCTTTTTACGCCGAGATTTACCAGCGCCAGCAAAGAGGCCGCATCTCTCCTTCCGCGCATTGGAAGACCGCATGGCTGACCTATCGCATGGGCAGAAAAGACGACGCCAAGCGGCTGTTTGACGAGCAACTGGAACTGTATCCGTCGTCAGGCGAGGCTCCGGCGGCTCTTTACTGGCGCGGCCGCATGGCGGAAGACGATGGCGACAAACGCCTGGCGCGCGCCTACTACTACAAACTCTCAGAGAATTATCGCTATTACTACTACGCCAATCTGGGACGCGTCCGTCTGGCCAGGATTGGATTGGAGGACATTGCCGGTCTTCCGTTGCTCGATAAACTGCCGCCACCAGCAACGCCGCCCAGAAACTGGGATGCGCCGGCGGACAATTTGCGAGCACAAAAGGCGCAGCTTTTGGCCAATGCGGCGCTCTACGATTTCGCCGTGGCGGAGATGCAGGCGGCAACACCGGGACAGCCCTCCTGGGAGGCCAAGTCGGTGGCTGAGATTTATCGCGCGCAAGGCAGCTATATCCACGCGATTGAGACGCTCAAGCGCGCGGTGCCAACTTACTTTTCCGCGGAGATCGGCCAGATTCCACGTCCGATCTGGGAGACCCTCTTTCCCCGGCCCTATTGGGACGAATTGAAGAGAGACGCAACGCTGAACCGGCTGGACCCCGATCTGGTGGCGTCGCTCATCCGCCAGGAATCCGAGTTCAATCCGGCCGCCATCTCTCACGCCAAGGCCATGGGGCTGATGCAACTTCTGCCCCAGGTGGGCAAAGGGCTGGCCAGGGAGATGCAAATCCACCATTTCTCCACCGACGAACTGCTGACGGCCAATACGAATCTGCAGTTGGGCACGCGCTACTTCAAACACATGGTGGACCATTACGACGGCCAGGTGGAATACGCCCTGGCTGCGTACAACGCCGGCGAAGACCGCGTAGACGACTGGCGCAAGCAGGGAAATTTCAAGGACGTGGAAGAGTTTGTGGAATCGATCCCATTCACGGAAACCCGAGAGTACGTGCAGGCCATCATGCGCAACGCGATGATCTACAAGCTGCTGTACTCGAAGGGGTAGGGCTGACTTTGGCGCATCGGGTTTCATTGAGGACAGAACGGGGAACAAGCGGAGCTACACCCAACCAAGACTCTGCTTGTTCCTAAGTCAGTTATTTTGATTGAGCTAGTGGCTCACAAAGAAAACGTCGTAGGCATTGCGCCCAACTTCTGAAGAATCATCGCGCCGGACTTCATCTCGCTTATCATGGCCGCGCGGGTTGACTCTGGCTCGGAAGCGGAACTGGTTGCCGTATTGATCTTCTTTGCGCGAGTCATGATAGTTCAGCGCCAGGGAAAAAACCCCCAACTCGGGGAGCGTGTGCAGTTCGTTGGGTTGGGCCACGCCATCATGGTTCTCGTCAATCCACAAACGCAGTTTTCCATAGACGGCGTCATGATCGTCAATCATGCCATCGCCATTGCCGCCGTTTTCCGGCTTGTCGAATTCCGCCAGCGCCAGAAAGCCGTTGGGATTGGCCGACGACGGCTGCGCGGTAAAGTTTCCGAACAACTCTTTACCGCTGGTAATGGTGCCGGTGCCGTCGCGGTCCAGTGCCAGGAAGGCGTTGTGGAATCCCGGCGCGGTCCAGGCCAGCTTTATGGGATGGCCGTTGCCACGAATATCGAACGTCACGCCATGGGCCGCATCGGTTAGATGGAAGCCCTCACCTTCCGTATCGATGATGACGGGACTGCAGTTTTTGGGAGAAGTGAAGCCATCAATGAAAACGTCTGTGCTGCAATCGAGCGGCGGCTCCAGTGGGAAACAGTTCGGATTCCCCATCGGATCGCACGGTGGTGGCGGTGGTGGTGGCGGCTCAGGCACCTGTTCCTCCGGGCATGGTTGTGACACGTAGCTGTACGCCTCAGCTGAATCAGTTTTACCTAGCACTGGGGTTGCAGGCGGCGCCCAGACTTTCGCTCCACTCGATAGGGTAGTGACGTTGTAATTGAGTCCAGTTGGAAGGCCAGTGATGAGAAACACGGGCGGATTGCCGTCCGTAGTGGCCGCGACTACAACCAATCCAGCGCAGGAGCCGTTCTTCGCCTTGCCGGCTTTAAAATCCGCAGCTATACCGTGCGCGTGAGGGAGGGAACCACCCGAACGAAAGTCTTCCCTGAATGCGGGGGGCTGAGGGGAATCGACTGTACAGGTGCTCACGCATGTGTTGCCGGATTCGGGATTCGAGTAAACACAGCTCTGCTCCATCGTGATGCTCGAACTGTGCTCTCCAAAGGTGCCCTCATGTCCGGAATTATCGGCGTTGTTCGCTAAGATCGTGGATTTCGGCTTGTTGTAAACAGTGCAGTCCTGACCATAAGCTAGAGGGGAGAGAGAAAGCATGAACAGCAGCGTTGCTATTCTCATCGGCTGCCCTCCGGCATATGGAACACGAACTGGCGTACAAAGTCCTCGTGGCGCGCAATCACTTCTTTTAGATAGCCACGTTGATCGCCCGGTACGAATTCTTTAACGCTGCCATGACGGGCAAAGTCGGGCCTTTTCAACTCGTCTATAGCGAGCCACACACGGGTGTCTGGTTTTAGCTCCTGGGCTTTCTGCAAAGCCTCCATGGCCGCCACGACTTCATTGCCCGGTGCACTGTCGAGGATGTTTTTCAACGTGGAAATAACGAACCGCTCTCCCTCTAAGCTTTTCTTGCGGTCCCCAAATATGAGAGAGGCAAACTTACTCTCGCCCTCGAACGTGCCATCGTCAAAGATTACGGTCACGACGCGATGCTCCAGCGGTTCTGGACGGTCAGAATAATCCATCTGGCTGACCTTGCTCCGCTTCCCCGGCCCGATCGCTTGAGCGCTCGGACGGAGCACCGGGCGAATCTTGCGGGCGATCGCCTCATCAAGAAAGGTGTAAAGTTCGTCCGTCGTGTTGCAACCTCTCCAGCCGGGCCGGGCCTCGTCAAACGCGCACACCGCATAGGCCGTGATTGTCTTGGTTGAATTATTGACAAAGGAAAATTCACCTTTGTGCGTACGTTGGTCAAACGTGTTGCTGGCCGTGACGCTGGTCACGGGCGGCTGGGCGGCCTGACCGGCCTCTTCATGAGTCTGGCCAAAAACCATAAAGCTTGAGAGTAAAATAACAGCTACCACAGACTTCCTTTGCATTGAGCTCGTCCTTTCCTCAGCCGCATGGCTGCCCTTGGGAGGGTTGCGTGGTCGCCAAGCATCGTGCGGTAACTCCGGAAGGGGGGTGCGGAGGTACAACACACACGAGTTACAAATATTGTGCGTTTACCTCAACAAACGTTTCACAATTTTTAGTTTTTATTTTTCTGCAAGCATTAGACTATGGCTGCCTTTGGTTCCCACATGTCCGGCAGCATCGAAAGTTGCTCGTATGCCCCCTTCGTACGAGTTCGAAGGCTCGATTTAAAGGCACCGGAGTATCCATCGAAAAAAGAAAAAAGAGAGGCAGGTTCTCCTCTCCTTTTTGGTTAGGTTCGACTTGCCGCGTTAGAACAAGCGGAAGTCCACCTCTAAAGTCATGGCGACAGCAACGGGCTGGCCGTTTCTCTTGCCTGGTTCAAACAGCCATGTGCGGACGCGCTCAAGGGCCTTCTCATCCAGTCCCATTCCCAGGGCGTGGATGACGCGCAGGTTGCGCGGGCGTCCATCCAGGCCAATCACAGCGGCCAGAGTCACCGTGCCCTGGTATTTCGCCTTGCGGGCTGCTTCAGAAAAATCGGGGTCCGGAGTGAACTTGGCCACTGGCGAAGTAACGCCAATGTCACCTACGCTGTAGGTGCCGCCGCCAAACCCGCCGCCTTGTCCCGGTCCGTGTCCGGGGCCTGCGCCGGAACCAATGCCACCGCCCGCGCCGGAGCCAATACCACCGCCGGAGCCGTTGCCGTTTGACACCGGACCGGCCACGCGTGCTGCCATGGGATTACCCAGGTTCGGCATATTGGGAACATCCGGCAGCTTGACATTGGCCGGGGCCACCACCGTGGCCTGCATGACCAACTTGGGTTTCTGGTTCACGATCTCAACTGTGGGTGGCGTGAATTGCTCTGGAGCGATCTTGGGCAAGCGTCCTTTACTTTCAATAATCTTGGCATGAGTTCCGCCGCCTCCGCCGCCCGTAAGCGCCTTGACCTGGGGCGCCGGTTTCATTACCGGCTGATAGTCGCTCAACGGCGGAGCAATCAGCGTGACGTGCTCTTCCGGCTTCACAACAGTGGTGGTGGAGTGAACGCCAAGGATCGAAATTGCGATCAGGCCTCCGATCGCGAGCACGTGCAGCGTTACCGATCCCTTGGCAGCGGCCTTGCGGTTGTCCTGGCTCCAGATTTCCCGGACGTTTACCGGGTGCGAAGTCAGCCTCAACGGTGGAAGTTTTTCCGGAAACAACGCATCTCGCACGTTCCGGAACAGAGAGACCAGCATGGATTGATGCATCTGCGGGAGACCAGTCAGCCGCGGAGTATCACCGGATTTATGATTGAAAAATTGCCGATTCATTTCGCTGCCTAGTTCGTGAGGTCTGGACCCGTTCATAGAGATGTACGATCTCCTTCTAACTTCATTTCTCCGGTCAATTTTCCGTGGCTCACGGTCTCCAGAAAATCTTCCGGCTGGAAGGACCAGTGAAGTGGCTACCCAACATGAGATGCATTGTTTCGCTGCATGTTTGTCTGGTCTTTTTTAGTAATCGGTAATTTTTCCGCGGACTTTTACACCCACACGGACATCGTCCTTTTGGTTCCGCAAGACTCACTCTTGTCCGGACTGTTTATAATGAACAATTACGAACCTGCACCCCGGAGAGATGATGGCGCTCAAGGATTCACTGAACCTTCCTAAAACCGATTTTTCCATGAAGGCCAACCTGCCTCAGAATGAGCCCAAATGGTTGGAAAGATGGGAAAAGATGGGGATTTACGGCAAGATTCGGGACACCCGGAAAGGTGCGCCTGGTTACATTCTCCATGACGGGCCGCCGTACGCGAATGGCGCGATCCATGAAGGCCATGCCTTAAACAAGTGCTTGAAGGATTTTGTGGTCAAGTCAAAGACCATGGCGGGTTTTGATTCGCCTTACGTCCCCGGATGGGACTGCCATGGTTTGCCCATCGAGATCAAAGTGGACGAAGCGCTGGGCCGCAAGAAGCTGGAGATGGCTCCTTCCGCCGTTCGCCAGAAGTGCCGCGAGTACGCGCAGAAATATCTCGACATCCAGCGCGAACAATTCAAACGGCTGGGCATTCTGGGACGGTGGGACGCACCCTATTCCACCATGACGCCGCAATATGAGTCGGTGATTGTGCGCTCGCTGTTCGACTTCATGGAGAACGGGGCGGTGTACAAAGGACTGCGTCCAGTCTATTGGTGCATCCACGACAAGACGGCGCTGGCGGAAGCCGAGATCGAATACTCCAACCACACCAGCCCGAGTGTCTGGGTGAAATATCGTTTGACCAGCGATCCGGCGAAGGTCGATCCGGCCCTGGCGGGCAAGAATGTCTCGACCATCATCTGGACCACGACGCCCTGGACGTTGCCGGCATCGATGGCAGTAGCGTTTCATCCTACGCTGGAATATGTAGCGCTGGAACACAATGGCGAGCTTTACCTAGTGGCCGACGCGCTGGCGAAAGCCACGATCGAGAATTGCCATCTGACCGGAGCCAAAGAAATCGCCCGCTTCCCCGGACAGAAGCTGGAACTGGCAACGTTCGCGCATCCGTTTCTGGAGCGGCAAATCCTCGGCGTGCTGGCCGAGTACGTCACCACCGAACAGGGCACAGGCGCGGTGCATACCGCTCCTTCGCACGGTCCGGACGATTTCTATACCGGGACAAAATACAAGCTGGACCAGAGCTGCAACGTGGATGAATCCGGCCGCCTGCGCAACGGTCTTCCGGAATACGAAGGCAAGACGGTCTTCGAGGCCAACCAGCCGGTCATCGACCTGCTGAAGTCGCGCGGTGTGCTCATGGCGGAAGCAAAGATTGAACATTCTTATCCGCACTGCTGGCGCTGCCACAACCCGGTCATCTATCGCGCGACCGAGCAGTGGTTCATCTCCATGGAATCAACTGTCGAGAACAGCACGCTCCGCCAGCGCGCCCTGGATGAGATCAAGAAAGTGAAATGGATTCCGGCCTGGGGCGAAGAGCGCATCAGCAACATGATCGCTACGCGGCCGGACTGGTGCATCTCCCGTCAGCGCGTGTGGGGTGTGCCCATCGCCGTGTTTTTCTGCGCAGGCTGCGGCAAACTGCTGGACTCAAAAGAAGCCCACAAGGCCGTGGTCGACCTGTTCGCCCGCGACGGTGCAGATGCCTGGTACAAGCTTGAACCTGCCGCAATCCTTCCCGCGGGCATGGCTTGCGCCGGTTGCGGTAAAACAGAGTTTCGCAAAGAGATGGACATCATCGACGTATGGTTTGAGTCCGGCTCCAGCCATGCCGCGGTGCTCGGCCACGAACCCGGATTGCCTTGGCCAGCCGACCTCTACCTGGAAGGAGGGGACCAGTATCGCGGCTGGTTTCATTCTTCTCTGCTGTGCGCGGTGGGCACGCGCGGGCACTCGCCGTATCGTGCCGTCGCCACCAATGGATGGACGCTCGATCCTCAGGGCAAGGCTACATCCAAGTCCCTGGGCAATGGAATCGATCCGGTGGATATCGCCAAGCGGCTGGGCGGCGAGATCGTCAGGCTGTGGGTGGCCTCGGTCGACTTTCAGGAAGATGTGACTGTGTCGGAAGAGCTAATGCAGCAGGTGGCGGAGAACTACAGGAAGATCCGCAACACTTTTAGATACGTCCTGAGCAATCTGTTCGATTTTGACCCGGCACAGCACGCACTGGCATTCTCCGACCTGCTGCCCATTGACCAGTATCTGCTCTGGCGCACTGCGGAAGTGAGTACGAATGTCCGCAAGTGGTATAACAGCTTTGAGTTCCACCGCATTTACCATCAGGTAAACGAATTCTGCACCGCTGAGCTCAGCAATATGTATTTTGCCGCGATCAGGGACCGTCTATACACGGCGGCGCCGAACTCACGCGCCCGTCGCTCCGCCCAGACCGCGGTGTGGCGCATCGGAGAGGCCCTGGTTCGCCTGGTGGCCCCCATCATGTCCTTTACTGCGGACGAGATCTGGCAGTTCCTGCCCAAAATTTCCAGCAGACCGGAAAGCATTCATCTGGCATACTTTCCTAAGGCAGAAGAGATCACCGACGGCACAGCAGAGGCCAGCCAGCAGCAAATGAAGGTATTGTTCACTGCTTTGCTGTCCGTGCGGAATGAGGCCTTACAGGCGCTGGAAATCGCACGCCAGGAAAAACTGATTGGCCGTGCGGAAGAAGCGTTCGTCACGGTCCTAGCCCCGGAGCCCCTAGATGCACAGCTGGATCTCTATAGGAATGACCTTCGTTTTATGCTGGTTGTTTCTGGAGTTGAGGTCAAGCGCTCCCAGAGCGGGAACGGGACTGCGATTTTTCGCGTATTAGTGGATAAGGCGCCGGGAGCAAAGTGTGAACGCTGCTGGAATTATTCTACCCAGGTAGGTAAGAGTCAGCGTCATCCAACGGTTTGCGAGCGGTGTGAGGCGGTTCTGGAGGAGATTGGGTGGGAACCGACCGAGGTAAAACCTGAGTAAATAAGCTGCGTAATCTTCAGATGGTTGCGCATCAAATTGTCAGTACGCTATGCGGAAGTACCACATCATCATTGCTGGCCTGATCGTTACGCTTGATCGTATGACCAAGTGGCTGGTGGCCCAGAGAATCACACTGCATGACAGCGTGGACGTGATCCCCGGCCTGTTTCGCCTGACCCACGTGCAGAACCAGGGTGCGGCTTTCGGACTGTTCTCCGATTATCCATCGGAGTGGAAAGTGGCAATGCTTATTCTGTTCTCCGTGGCGGCCCTTGCCGTGGTTACCGCCCTGCTCTGGAGAAATGGCAATGCCCTGAACGCCACCGCCATCGCGCTTTCACTGGTCTTCGGGGGCGCGCTGGGCAATCTGTGGGACCGCGTGGCGAACGGGCGCGTGATCGACTTCCTGGATTTCTACCTCGGCGCCCACCACTGGCCGGCTTTCAACATTGCCGATAGCGCCATCGTGGTCGGAGCTTTACTGCTGCTAAGTGAAATCTTCCTGGCCCCGCAGGAAGAAAAAGTGGCGAGCTGATGCGCGGTTTAACAACCTGACATGTTGAAACGTCACGCGCTGATCGCCATCGTCGTGATCTCCCTGGACCGCTTTACCAAGTGGCTGGTGATCAAAAACATTGTTTTAGACGACTCGGTACAAGTCTTCCCCGGATTGTTCCGCCTGACCCATCTGGAAAACCCCGGCGCCGCGTTCAGTTTCATGGCCGAATCGCCTTCTCCCTTCAAGACCGCGCTATTGATCTTGTTTTCTGTGACAGCTTTGATCGTGCTTCTCGTGCTGCTTTGGAAAAACAGAGACGAATCCAACGCTACAACAGTCGCGCTGTCGCTCATCCTTGGAGGAGCAACGGGAAACCTCTGGGACCGGATCAGCGACGGCAAGGTCACTGACTTTCTTGATTTTTACATGGGCGCGAACCACTGGCCGCCATTCAACCTGGCCGACAGCGCGATTGTGACTGGAGCCCTGCTTCTGGCATGGAGAGTCCTTTTTCCTCCGGCGAGGGAAAAGAGCGGCACCACTTAAAGCACCTAGGTTGTAAGTAATCCCGGAGCACAGGGTCGTTTTCAAAGATGGTGTAAACGATGCTGTGCCTGGGTGCAGTGATCCGACAGAAGGCTACGGAAATTCTCAGCGATCTGCTTACTGGTGTTCAACGTGAGCAGGCCATTGCTACGTTGGCGGGCGATCTAATCGGGGGCCGTGGAACTGGCCCGTGGATCGGCGGGTGCTAGCTTGCCGGGGGGTCGAACAGGGCCGTCAAGGAGAGGGTGAACTTGCGCCCGGCGAACAGTTTTTCTTCTGTCAGTGCGTCGGGTGTTTTCACCTGGCGAGTGCCGGCCGACCGGTGGATCTCTACCATGCGTAGTGCGGGATAGACGAGCCATACTGCACCGGATCCGGCGGTCAAGTATTGATCCACTTTCTTAGCGGTGTCCTGGGCCAGGTTGCTGGGAGATATAACTTCGATGGCAAGAGCCGGCGCACCCTCGACAGGGGATCGGTTGATGTCGATCATCCGCAAGTGGTCTTGAGTGACGAAGGCAACATCGGGACTGCGGACGGTGTCCGGGGCGAGGCGAAAGTCCATCTCGACAATGATTTCGCCGAGGTGGTGAGCGTCAACGAATTCATAGAGGCGTCTGGCGATCCGGTCACGAATGCGATTGTGGAGAAAGGTGGGGGAGGGCTCCATCAGCAGTTCGCCTTCGTCCAGCTCATAGCGCGTGCCATCCTCGTCGGGCAGTTTCTGGAATTCCTCAAAGGTAAGCCGGGTTGTGGTACTCATAGCAAAATTCCTGAATGCTTTCAGTATAGGCCAAGGCTGTCACATTAGGCGAGTGGGGGATGCGGCGTGGGGAATGCGGAGAAAGAGCAGCCGCGCAGAGCTGCACCTAGAACCGGGTTTGAGGTTCTGAGCAGGACGGACTTTATTCTGGCCGGCAGGCGGACCTCATCCCCCAGTCCAACGCAATCGCGTCATTTTTGTTCTGTATAGACCGTGTCACGCTCACGGGATGCTGTTTTGGCGGCAAGACAACACTCTCCTGCCGGGATAGGACTGCCGTGAGGGCACGTGCGTGGGTGTCCCAGGAATGAGCAAATGCGGTCGGTGGCCTCGGGCGAAAGAATATGTTCGAACTTGCAAGCCTGTTCGGCTACCTCTTTTTCGTCATTCACGTGAAAGGTCTGCGTGAACAGGCGTTCAGCGAGGCGGTGGCGACGGATCACGTCCTCCGCGCGCTTGCGGCCCTTTTCGGTGAAGATAATCATGTGGTCGCCGTGGCCGGTGAATTCATTGGTTGGACGGAAAGCGACATGGCACCGGTTCAGCACCTGTTTATGCGTGTGCGGCGCGATAGCATGCTCCGTCAGATTCACCATGCCAAGGTCCTGCATGCGCTCCAGCGCCAGACGCATGGGTAGAGCGCCCTCTACCTCAACGCGTCCCAGCTCCGCGGGTTCGCCGTTTTCCGCCAGGACCCACAGCTCTTCCAGGACCTCGTCAAACTGTTCTTCGTCGGACATGGAGAACGTTTCCTGTGCGGCGATCTTGCCGTGATGAAGCTCCAGACGCCGGTCGGCCAGGCGGGCGACCACGGGATCATGCGTGACCATGATGATGGTGCGCCCCTGAGCATGCATCTCCCGCAGTTTACGCAGCACGATTTCTTCATTCTCGGCGTCGAGGTTGCCGGTAGGTTCGTCGGCCAGGATGATATGCGGATCGTTGATCAATGCGCGGGCAATGCACACGCGCTGCTGTTCGCCGCCGGAGAGCTGCGAAGGCAAATGCTCGGCACGGTCTTTCAATCCAACATGCTCCAGGGCCGCCAGGGCTTCTTTCTTGTCGGTCATGCTGTGAAAGTACTGGGCCAGCATCACATTCTCCAGGGCCGTGAGGTACGGGATGAGATGAAATTGCTGGAAGATGAAGCCAATCTTTTCCGCGCGAAAGCGATTGAGCTCCGCGGGCGACATCTGCGAGATATTGGTCCGAAGGATGGAAACTTCGCCGCTGGTCGGCTGGTCCAGGCAGCCGATGAGATTGACCAGCGTGGACTTCCCCGAGCCCGAAGGTCCCATGATAGCCAGCCATTCACCCGGAGCCACGGTAAGCGAGACGTCGTCCAGCGCGCGGACCTCTACGTTGCTTTTGTAGACTCGGGTCACGTTCTTGAGTTCGATCGGCATTATTCTCCTCGCAGGATCGCTGCGGGCTGTATCTGCTGTAAGAGTCGTAAGGGCGCGGTGGAAGCGATCAGGGCAAGCGCAACACTGCCGAGCAAGACCGGAAGCAACAACACCGGCAGAGGAAGAATGGCGGCATCAAAATTCGCTTTGCCAATCCAGAAAGCAATGCCGCTTCCTATAATGTAACCGCCCGCGGCCCCGACCAGCGCCAAAGAAGCAGCTTCAGCGGCAAACAGAACATTCACCGTCTTATTGGACGCTCCCAGCGCTTTCATGACCGCAAAATCTTTACGCCGCTCCAGCACGGAACTGGTAAATGTGGCCACCATGCAAAGCATGATGAGCACAATGATCACGGCTGATGCAGCCAGAACGACCGAACGCGTCTTGCCGACCACGGCAGTCTGCGCCTGTGTGATCTGGCGCACCGGTTTTACGTCAGCCTGGGGCAGGGAAGCGCTGAGTTTTTCAATGGCGCTTCGGACCTCCTGTGGTTTGCCTTCGATGCGGACCAGAGCTGTGGTTGGTTGCACGCCGGTGAGCCGGGTGAATTCGGCGGTGTCCAGATAGATGCGGCTGTCATCGTCAGAGCCGGAAAGAAAAACAAATGCGGGCTGGACCTCCGCAGTGCGGTTTCCAAAAGTGATCGTGAATTTGCCATTGCGCGGCGACAAGAGTCCGGCAGCGCGTGCGCCGATCCCTGCATTGCCGCTGGAGTTTTCCACCGGGCGGACCGACCACGAGGAATTTAGCTCGCGCAAAGCCCGCAAGTCCGCTCCTCCAACTACCACGCGCGATCCGTCCGACGCTGCCGCGACGGCATAGGCCATTGGAACGGCCATGTCTTTATTGCTGAGAATGGCGTCCATCTGTTGCAGTTCCTGCGTTGTCAGGCTGCCCTGGGCCCTGGTGACAATTACGTTGGCGCCAAAGCCGCGGAACTCACGACTCAGTTTGCCTTCCAGATCGGCATAGATGGTCAGGGCCGCGGTGGCAATCGTGGCGACGACCGCCACGGAGGTCAGCGCGGTAAGTGCGCGGTCCTTACGCACCCATGCGGCCTTGAACAACAGCCGAAGAAATAGACTGGATCGGTTCATGCGTCCCCCCGCAGCACCACGGCGGGATCAAACTGCATGGCCCTGCGCACCGCGCCAGCGCTTCCCAGGAATGTCACCAGAAGAGCGGTGAAGATCACAATAGCCAGCACGGCCGGATGGACGGTGATGGCGGAGCCAAAAATGGTGCGTCCAATCCGATGGGCCAGAACGGCTCCGGCAACAAAGCCAATCGCTGCTCCAGCCAGGGCCAGAAAGGCTGCTTCGGTGAGGAACAGGGAAGCCACGGCGGTGTTGCTTGCGCCCAGAGACTTCATCAGCCCCACTTCCTGCCGGCGCTCCAGAATCGTGGCGGCCATGGCGGCGGAAACAGCCAGCGCGGCCGCCAGAAGCGCCGCCAGAGTCAGTAACAACATCATTCCGGAAATGCGCGAGAGCACCTGGCCCTGGTTCTGCTCCACCTGGCGGATCTGTTCCACCCGGACATTCGGCATGGCCTCATGAATCTGAAAGGCGATTGAGTTGGCGTAAGGCGAACAGTACCAGCGGTCGCGCATCGCGGGCGGCATTTTGTTGGGATCGCGGCGCGCAAAGGCGTCTTCCGGTTTGGTCAGCGCGCTTACCGTCACCCGACGTACGGCATTCGGCTCGGACAATAGCTGCTGGACAATATGCAGCGGAGCCATGATGGCCAGATCTTCGGAGCCTCCGGTATTCAAGATGCCGCTGATGCGCAGCTTCTTGCTGTGGACCTCAATCAGGTCGCCGGTCGCAAGCCCGGCTTGTTGTGCCAGTTTGCTGCCGGCCAGGACGTTGGGCGCCTGGTCCTGCGGCCATGCGGAATAGTCTTGCGGCCATGCTCCTTCAACCTTCCACCAGCTGTTCACGCTGCGCACGCCCGTGGTGAAATCCTCTTTGCCGTAACGCAGCGGCTGGGCGAAATAAGTTCCAATCAGCTCGGCGTCAATGGCGTGTCCCTGGGCGGTGATGGTTTGCGGAGCGGAGAGAAATGGAGCAAAGCCGGTGATGTTGCGTCCCCAGAAGATGCCTTTGATCTTGGGCAGATCGGATTCAGCAATAAACGATCCTTCACTGGCCGGCCTCAGGTTCACGCCGCCAATATTCACGTCGAGCGTGTCTTCGACCGGCGTAAGCACCAGGTTGCCGCCCAGACTGCGCAGCTCCTGATTGATCTTGTCCCCGACGTCCGTTCCCACTGCGATCATGGCCGTAGCGATGCTCATGCCCAGGGCGATGGCCAGCAGGGCCACGGTCTTGCGCCGCTTTTGCCGCCGAAAGGATTCGAAGAGCAGTCGAAAAAACATCTTAATGTGAGAATTGCGCAGCCTGCTGAGCCAGGTCAGTGATGTTGATCACAGCCGAGTCGCCGTCCTGGGTTGACTGAAGTGGAATTGGATTGCAGCCGCCGGGCTGGCCAACACTCTGCGGGTTGATGGGCGCGGCGCAGTTCTTGCAAACGAGCCCGCCGGTTCCTTTATAAAAGCCGATGCCGCCGCAGATCGAACAGGCATCAAAAATTGAGGCCACTTTGCCGTCCGGTTTGCGATAGAGCAGAAAGCGCACCTTGACCCCGTGTACGTCGGCGCTGTAACGGCGCAGATCGCCCTCGGCCAGGTCTTTGGTGGGGATCACGGCGTGGCCGTCGTGGTCGAAGGTGATTTCAATGGCCTGCGAGAGCGGCGGTGGAGACTCCGCATAGATGAACTCGGCCGTGATCGTAATAATGAAAACGAACGCGGCAGCGCAGACCAGGTTGGCCCACAGACGTTCCCGGCGCGCTGTCCACTCCTGCTTTCTCTCTTCCGCCTTGGATGCTGTCGCCGCTTCCTGCTTGCGACGGCCAAACTCCATCAGCACCATCAGGATCACCAGCGCCAGCATGGTGACGGGGAAGAAATAGTCATTGCGGAAGATCGGCCCGATCAGGGCCATCTCACGGGTGCTGGAAGGCAGCACGCCGGTCTCAGAAAGCTCATGCAATCCCAGGATCACAAGCTGTGCCGCGACGAAGAAGAGAATCACGGTGGTAACGCGGAAAAATCGGCGCAGGTCGATGCGCACGCTGCCCTTGACGAACATCACGCCAAAAACCACGGCCAGGGCCACGCCGATAAGTGTGCCTAGAAAACTCATCAGTTCAGTGGAATTCAGGGAAACGCCTTTGAGAATGACCACGGTTTCCACGCCTTCGCGGAAGACCATGAGGAAGACAAAAGCAAACAATCCCCATTTGGACCCGCCGGCCAGAGACCCGACCTTGCTTTCAATCTCGCCTTTGAGCTTGCGCGCCGTGCGCATCATGAAGACGATCATGCCCACCACCAGCACGGCGGCCACCAGCATGACCCAGCCTTCGAAGGCATCTTCGGTGATCGGCAGGTAAGAAAGCGCAACGGCTCCGGCGACGCTCCCCAGAACGGCGGCCACCAGGGCCGCATAGACCGTCCGGCGAAGCTCGGGACGGCCAATCTTGGCCAGATAGACCAAGGTGATGCCGACGATGAGCGCGGCCTCAACGCCTTCGCGTAATGTGACTACCAGCGAGGAAAGCATGGTTAATTATGAAAATGAATTTCAATTTCAATTTCAATTAGAAATTGTACGCACCTCCGGAAAGGCAGTCAACAAATTGAAAAAGAAGCATTCAGCATAGCCGTCATCACTCAGCCTTTTCCCTCTACGTAATACCCGGCAGGAACCTTTGAAACACGGAGGAAAGGAGTAAGCGGGGGAAACTGAGAAATGGCCCGCCTAGTCGGCCTTACTGGTCTACCCTCCGTTTACTCCGTTCCTCCGTGTTTCAAGGTTTTTTTGTTTGGATCAATAGAACGCATCATGGGCTGAATGCTGAGTGCTGAATGCTTTCCTCATAACTGTTTCAAATACTTCTTCGCCTGCTCCAGGTGAGGGAACAGCTTTTCTTCTTCCTGAAACGCCTTGGGATGTACGCAGCGCCGGCTGCCGCGCAGTTTGACCGGATGCCGCAGGTGAAGCATCTCGTGGTACACCAGATATTCCACCGCGTACCGGGGAACGCCCGGACGATCAAAGATGCGGCTTACAACAATCGTATTGTGCGCAGGATCGTAGTGTCCCAGGCTCTGGCGCGCATGATTGCCGCTCCAGGTCATCTGTGGGCGGGCCATCAGGCCATGGAAGAAACGGCTGTTCAGTTCGTCGAAGACCTGCTCCAGGTCGTAATGTCGCCCTTTGGGACTCTCAATGCGTTTGCGTCCGCGAATCTGGCGGATGAGATGGGTTTTCGCGGCCATGTCACGGCTGCCGGTGAATCTGCGGTAACGGGCCGCATGGGCTGGGTCGATTTCCTTGCGATACAGCTTTGCAATCAGGATATGAAGGATCGCATGTAAGACCGGCTCCGGCGCGCCTTCCAGCAAGTCCGAGAGTCGGACGAAGATCCGCCCGGAGCGCAGGCGAATGGTGTTATTGAGATTGGCGAAACGGAAAAAGCGGATTTCAAATCCAGGCATGGGAGCGACCGGACGCAGCTCCCGGTAAACGTTTTCAAAGAGGGTAGAGAGCCGAGGGGTCATTTTCCGCGGTGCCGGTGGAAGTTAAGCGTCCATAAATAAGGCTTCATTTCTTTTTCTCTGGTTCGTTCTTCTTTTCCAGCGGAGTGGTTTCAATATATTCACGCGCCACGTCGGCATCGGATTTGAGCGCGTCTTCGGCATCGTCAAGGGCGAAATGGAAATCGTGTGCCTCGGTCCTGGTTTGCGGGTCAGTCTCGCTGGCGGACTTTAATGCCTTCAGTTTCAGCTCAAACCTGGCGTCGGCTTCAATTACTTCTTTCAGGCCTTTGTGAAAGTCCTTTCTATCTTCCTTGCTCAGTGGACGGCCCTGATACTGGTCAAGATTGTCATTGATCTCGTCCATCAGCGCGGTAAAGTCTTCCAGGAGATCGTGGATGCGCTGACCGCGGCCTGCCGCCTGCTTGGGATCGGCGCGCACCTCGTCAATGGTCGTGAGCCGCGCTTCGGTGAACTTGACCAGAAGTTTCAGGCGCTTGAAGGGCTCCATGGCCACTTCGCGAAGCTGGTCGCTCTCGGCTTCGGTCAGCGGGTCGCGCTTTCTTGCTGAAGCCACCACGGTCAGGAGCACCAGCAGGACGACTACTTTGCTTGCTAGTTTCATTTGGTTTCCTTCTTGGGCGCGAACATGGCATCCAGGATGTCCTGGCGGAACTGGGCCAGCTTCTTTTCCACGTCTTCGAGCGCCGGCCTGTCTTCCGCGGCCAGCGTGCGTTTCAAGCTTTCCAGAAGGCGCTGCGTATTACGGAGAATAATCTCCGCCTCTTTCATTTTCTTGCGCGTGCTGATGGCGCGATCGCGCGACTTGGTGGCGTATTGCAGGAGTTCCTGTATGGTGGCGTGGCCGGCAATTGCGTTCCCGTTGGTAAACTGCTGGTCCGCCACCTCGACCAGCTTCTCCGCGACTTCAGCGTACAGTTTTGCCTGCTGTCCGTCGCTGGCTTTTTCCGCTTCCGCTTTGAGCTGGTCCACCGTTTTGGTTTCAGCCGGCGCGGTGGACGCAAGCAGGGAAAAAATCAGGATGGCAAGAGTGTGTAGCATTTAGTTTGGCTCGATCGCTTTCAGGCGGTGCCGCGCTTGAAATTCCTGATCAGGGAATTTGCCGGCAGCGGCCGCCAGGAACAGCTTATAGTTTGTCACCGCCGGTTTGTACAGTCTTAAACTGTCATAAGCGGTGGCGCGCAGGAAAAGCGTGCCTGGAGTTTCCGGTAAGAGCCTGGCGCGGGCGTCCAGGGCACGGATCGCGAGTTCGTAATTCTTGTTCTGTTGGGCGGCATAACCCAGATCGAAGTAGGCATCCGCCAGATCGGGCTTTATCTGCACGGCTTTTAATAGCTCCGCCTGAGCATCGGCATACTTGAGCTGGTGCAAAAGAGCGGTACCGTAGTCGCGATGCAACTGGGCATCATGTGTGTCATTCTTCGCCAGATCCTGGAAGAGCTTGGCGGCGGGGTCGTACTGCTTGTCTTGCAGGTAAAGATCAGCCATCTCACGGGCCATTTTTGGGTCTATGGAAGAAGTGTTGAGACCTTCCAAAATAGCGATTGCTTCTTTGTTTTTACCCTGTGCCTCCAGCAGCTTGGCTAATTGGGTTTGCGCCGCCATGTTCTGCGGATTTCCTGCCATATACTTGCGCAACCAGGTTTCAGCGTCGGAATAGCGTTTTTGTTTCAGGTACAAGGTGATGAGCCGCTCGACGCTCTCTCCCTTGCCCATCTCCGCGGTCTTCAGATACTGGTGCTCAGCCCCGGCAAGATCGCCGGCTTGTTCCATCAACTTTCCCGCGCCAAGGAGCGATTCAGCATTTGTGGGATCAAGCTCGATGGCCTTTTGGTAGTCGACCAAGGCTTCCTGCGGCTGGCTTCCCTCGGTCACCTGCGCCAGTGACAGCCATGCTTTGCTCAAAGCCAGCTGGCCGCCGGTGGTCGGCTTCAGCGTGACGGTGATCTTGAGAGCGCTTGCTGCGTCGGTAAGGTTGCCGGCTTTGGCCAAAGCCAGGCCGAGGTTCAGGCTGGCTTCAAACCATTTCGGACTCAGCTCCGCGGCCTTCTTATACGCGCTGGCGGATTCCGTGGTCCTGCCCAGATGGCTCTCAGCAAAGCCCAGGTCAAACCATACCTGCGGATTTTCGGCCTGAGTGCCGATCAGGCTTTGCAGCTTCGTTTCTGCTTCGGCGTACTGCTGCTTTTGCAGAAGACTTTCCGCTTCTTGCAGAGCATCCGCGGAACGAGACTGGGGCTCCGCTACAGGACGAGGCTTCTGCGCAGGGCGTGTCTGCGCGACCGCTTGCATGGTGAGCAGAGCCAGCAGCAGTGTCACGATGCTCGTATTTGGTCCGGCCTTACTTGCGTCCATTCGATTCAGAATCCACGACCCGTTCATTCTTTAAGATGCGCGCCAGCCACTTTCCAGTGTGTGATTTCGCCTGTTTGGCCACCGTTTCCGGCGTTCCGGTCGACACCACCTGGCCACCGCGCCCGCCGCCTTCCGGACCCAGGTCGATAATCCAGTCGGCGGTCTTGATTACGTCCATATTATGTTCAATCACCAGAACGGAGCCACCGGCTTCAATCAGCTTGCGGAAGGCCGCCAGAAGCTTGCTGACGTCGTCAAAGTGCAGGCCGGTAGTCGGCTCATCAAATATGTACAGCGCTCCTTTGCCGGCGCGGGCTTTTTTGCGTTCTTCTTTTTCTTCCACCGTCGCAGAGACAAAGTCGCGCTGCCGGGCTGCCGGAACCAGGTGCGCGGCCAACTTCATACGCTGCGCTTCGCCTCCGCTCAAGGTGGTGGCCGACTGGCCCAGCCTCAGGTAGCCCAGACCGACTTCTTCCAGTACGCGGAGCTTGTCCATGATCTTAGGCTGTCCGGCAAAAAATTGCAGTGCCTCGCGCACTGTCAGATTTAACACTTCATGAATATTTTTGTTTTTGTAGCGAACGTCCAGAACGCCCGGCTTGTAACGCGTGCCCTTGCAGTCTTCGCAGATCAGTTCCACGTCGGCCAAAAACTGCATCTCGACCGTGACCGTGCCATCACCCTGGCAGGTCTCGCACCGTCCGCCGGGGATGTTAAAAGAAAAATGACCTGCGCTATAACCATGCTTATGCGCTTCCGTGACGGAGGCAAACACTTCGCGGATGGAGTCAAAAGCCTTGATGTAGGTGACGGGGTTGGAGCGCGGCGTGCGCCCGATGGGCGACTGGTCCACCAGCACCACGTCGGCAATATATTGTCCGCCGGTGACTCTTTTGAATCCGTGCACGGCCGGGCCGGGACCGCTGGTGATGCCTTTTTCCGCCGCCAGCGCCTGGTACAACACGTCATGGATCAGCGTGGACTTACCCGACCCGGAAACCCCGGTGACCGCAGCCAGCATGCCCAGCGGAATTTCCACGTTGATATTTTTCAGATTGTGGGCGCGCGCACCTTCGATGCGAAGCATAGGCACGCCCGGCTTTCTGCGTTGCTGCGGAATCTGTATGCGCAGCTCCTGGTTCAGATACCTGCCGGTCAACGACTGCGGCATCTTCTTGAGCTGTTCGTAGTTGGCGGACGCCATCACGCGTCCGCCGTTCTCGCCCGCTCCGGGGCCCAGGTCCAAGATGAGGTCCGAGGCGCGCATGACTTCGGCATCATGCTCCACCACCAGAATGGTGTTTCCCAGATTGCGCAGCTCATGCAGGATGTTGACCAGGCGCGCCGTGTCCCGGCTATGCAGGCCGATGGAAGGCTCGTCAAGAACGTACAGCGCTCCCACTAACCGCGAGCCTAGCGATGTAGCCAACTGGATTCTTTGTGCCTCGCCGCCGGAGAGTGTAGAGGCCAGTCGGTCCAGTGTGAGGTATTCCAGGCCGACGTCATTCAGAAATTTCAGGCGTTCCTGAATCTGCTCCAGGATCTTTCCCGCGATCTCGGTTTGTTCCGGCGAAAGCTTCAGGTCTTTGAAAAACTCGGCGGCCTGCTCGACGGTAAGAGAAGTCAGCTCGCGGATGTTCTTGTCGGCGATCCTGACCTGGAGCGCGTCCGCCCGAAGCCGTCCGCCGCCGCACTCCGGACACTGCGCGTAACCGCGATAACGGCTCAAAAAGACCCGCACATGGAGCTTGTACTTTTTCCGCTCCAGCGCGTTGAAAAAGCCCTGTATGCCGGGATACTTGCCTTCACCTTCAAGGACCATCTGCTGCTGTTCGCGCTCCAGGTCTTGCCACGGGACATCGGCGGGAATGCCTTGCTGCTTGGCAAACTTTCTCAGCTCGGTCTGGAACGCGCGGTACTTGGGCTTGGTCCAGGGCTCAATCGGGCTTTCAGCCAAAGTCTTCGTCGGATCGGGAATGACCAGGTTCAGGTCGAAGTCAATGGTGTTGCCAAAGCCCTGGCAGCGCGGACACGCGCCAAAAGGGTTGTTGAAGGAAAACAGCGGCGGTTCCGGCTGCTCATAGCGGATGCGGCAGTCCTTGCATTCGAACTTTTGCGAAAAGCGTAGCCGTTGCGTCGGCGCGGCCTCTTGCGTCGGGTCTTCATTACGGAGCGCCACTTCCTCGCGAAGCGCGACTTCAAAGACAACTTCGCCGCCTTCACGATAGCCAGTCTCAACCGCATCGACAATGCGCGACCGCTGGTCCGGCGCCACGACAATGCGGTCGATCAAGGTGAAGAGCGGCTGGTTGAAGTCGATGTCCAGCAGCGACTCCGGCGTGGAGAACTCAAATATCTGGCCATTCTGGAACAGCCGGCCAAAGCCTTTTTTACGCAGATCAAACAGACGCTCGCGCAGGGCGGCTGCTGCGGCTTCAGCTTCCGCCGCGGACCTGGCGCTCTTCCTGCCCCGGGCTTTCTTCTCCGGCTTGTCTTTATCCAGCGCCGGAGCAGCCGCGGTCTTTACGGGGAAGAGGACATTCAGGCGCGTGCCGTCGCCCATTGCCAGCACGGCCTGGGCGATCTCATCGACCGTGTCTTTCCGGACCTCGCGGCCGCAGTTCCGACAATAGGTCCGGCCCACGCGCGCATAGAGCAGGCGCAGATAGTCGTAAATCTCAGTGGCCGTGGCCACGGTGGACCGAGGGTTGCGCGTGGTGTTCTTCTGCCGGATGGCAATAGCCGGGGCGATGCCGTCAATCAAGTCAACGTCCGGCTTCTCAATGCGCTCCAGAAACTGCCGGGCATAGGCGGAGAGCGACTCCACGTAGCGCCGCTGGCCCTCGGCGTAGACGGTGTCAAAGGCCAGAGAAGACTTGCCCGATCCGGAGACGCCGGTCACGACCGTCAGGGCATTGTGCGGGATTTCGACATCAATGTTCCTGAGGTTGTGCACCCGCGCACCCCGGACGATGATCTGTTCATTCGCATTTACCGATACAGCCATTTGCACCCAATGGGGCCTACCGACAAGCGGGCGCCTAGACAGCGCCAGTTACGGAAAGGCCCGAAACCTACAATTATAGTTTGTTTCGACGGAAGACCGTTGGAGAGTTCTGATTCGGTCGGCAGAAGATGGCGGAAATGGACGCCGAGAGACGACCTCACGTAACAAAATTCCCCTTCTATTCTTGTTTTTTAGGAAGCTTGAATTGCAATGTCTTGGATTCCTTTTCGGCCAGATCGATGCTGTCGCCGGCTGAAGGCGGCGACCCCTCGTCATCATTTTCGTTGGCGAACGCCAGCACGCGATATTTTCCGGGAGCTATATCCTTGATGACGAAGTGGCCGTCTTGGTCTGTTCGCTGACTGGCAGTCTCCGTGCCTTGGATGTTGAACTGGGTCCTTTGGTGCTGTTTTGAACGTTCAGAAAAGAGTCTCACGATGGCCCCCAGGACGGGAGTATCGCCATTGAGCACAACGCCCTCGATCTGCGCGGCGCCGGGGCTGAGCGTGATCTCGAGCGACGCACCGGTATCTACGCCAACGAGGTTAAGCCCATCCTCAAGTACGTTTTGCTTGCCGAAGAAGGCAGAGCGCACATACCACCCTGGCGGTAACGCGGGCACGCTCAGGAAAAGGGTTGCGGGCATCACCTTGTCGATGGTGAAGGTGCCGTCCTTCTCGGGCCAAGCCCCAACGAGGTGAGACCTACCGTCAGTGTCCAGCCAGATCCTTCCGCCCTGAAAGTTGACTTTCGATCCGGGAGTGGCGATCACCCTGCCTGAGATCTTGAGCGGTTGCCTGAGTTCCAGTATCAAACCGGAAACGTCCCCCCCGTCGGCCTCAACGCTCTGCCCAGCCCAGTACTCTTCGCCTGCGCCGGGAGTCCCATAGATAAATGCCGAAACCACATACGACCCAGGCAGAACTTCCTTGAACACAAAATTGCCCTGTGCGTCCGTAGAAATCTCAGCTTCATCATTCATGGCCGCAACGGGAGAAAGGTTGCGCGGCCCAAGCGCTACTCTGGCTTCCGTTGGCTCGCCGTCGGGCCCTCGCACTTGTCCGGAGACGATTAGGAATTTCTCCGTTCGCAGCGAGAAATCAATGTGCGTTTCCTCACCACCCTTAACGCGGACCTTCTGAGCTTCACTGCCCCTGGTTACGCCGGGATAATAGATGGTGGGGTGATTGCGGTGCCGCCGTCCACGCATCGGATCCATTTTCAGTGTACTCATGAAATCCGTAAAGCCCGAATCGGTTGCGACCAGATAGTAGCCACCCGGCGGTAGATCATAAAGCCGGTACTCGCCCAGATCATTGGTCACGGCGAGTCTGCCTGGGTTCGTCAAGTCCCAAGATTCGGTGACGCGCATTCCAGCAGCCAAAGCATCTATTTCTACGCCGGTAACCGGCTCGCCAGCTTCGTCGGTAATGCGCCCGATGATGACGGCTGCTTTGGCAAGCCGGAACAGGACCTTGTTCAGCTTCTCGCCCGGCTTGAGCTCCAGGGTTGCCTGTGGAGGTCCGCCGTCGGCCCGGTAGTCCTGCGATACGTAGCCACTCTTGCCGGCGTGGAACTCGTACTTGCCCGCGGGTATGCCGTTGATAACGAAATGACCGTTGGCGTCCGTGATTTCTTTGAAGGACGGGCCCTTGCTGAGCTGTTCCAAACTATACGTGGTCGGATCTTTCAGGGGTACGCTCAGTGTGACCCACGCCGACTTGAGCAGGCTCCCGGTTGCAGCTGCCACCACTGTGCCCTGCACCGTGCAGGTTTCCACCTTGGCCGATGGCTCTTGCGCTGGTTGCTTGGCTGCGTCCTGCGCGGAGATGCCTACAGCGGCAATGAGGGCTAGAGTAAGCGAAAGTGGCTTTATTGTTCGCACTTGAATGTAGTTCTTGTGACTGCATCAAGTATCTGCTGGTCGTTCCTACCAAGTCAATCAAGGAGACGCACAACGACCTTACACATAGACAACAAAGAGACTATCTGCTGTGAGCGGGCGAAATGCGTAGCATACCTGGCAATTTCCGTGGCATATGGAGGGAGCTAGTTTCGTGAAGGTTCAGCGTGTGTCCCCTTGCGTTCCCGACCATGGTTCTTTAATCTTGGTGCACTCATTTCGGAGACCAAATCAAACATATGACAACTTTCCTCAACCGGATCGCTCTCGTCCTTGTGTGTGCGAGCGCCATTGCAAGTTTGGCCCAAAAAAGCAAGCCAACGCCGGCCGCGAATGCGCCGATTCAACCACTTAAGCTCTCCGTGGACGCCACCCATGCCCCGGAAAAGATCCTGCATGCGGTGATGCAGATTCCCGTGGAGCCCGGACCTCTCACGCTGGTTTATCCCAAGTGGATTCCCGGCGAACATGGCCCTACCGGCCCCATTACCGACCTGACCGGGATACAGTTTTTCGCCAATGGCCAGAGGCTGACCTGGCAACGCGATCTCTCGGAGATGTATTCATTCCGCCTGACCGTACCGGCCAGAACGAGCACGCTCGAAGCCAGGTTTGACCTGGTCATGCCGGCTCCGCCTGAGGGCTTTTCTTCCGGCGCTTCCTCCACCGAGCAGCTTGATCTGCTGAGCTGGAACCAGGTTGTGCTCTACCAGCCGGGCAAGCACACGGATGATATTCCCGTTGTAGCGTCCCTGCGGCTTCCTCAGGGATGGCATTACGATACGGCCTTGATCGTCGACAGCGACAAGGACAACTTGATCACTTTCCGTCCGGTTTCGTTGACCACGCTGGTCGATTCTCCGGTATTGGCAGGCAGGCATTTCCGGCGCATCGCGCTTACGCCGGAAGGCCCGATCCAGCATTACATTGACATTGCCGCCGATGGCGAAGCCGCCTTACAGATGTCGCAGGAAACCATCGACAAATACAAGCGCCTGGTGGCCGAGACCCTGGCTGCATACGGTGCTCGTCATTACAACGAATATCACTTCCTCCTGACCCTGAGCGACCACACGGCGCACTTTGGCCTGGAGCATCACCAGTCCAGCGACGACCGCGTGGGCGAGCGCACCATGATTGACGACGACGCCCGCTGGCTCGCCGGCAGCTTGTTGCCGCATGAGATGACGCATTCGTGGAACGGCAAGTATCGCCGTCCCGCGGGCCTGGCCACGCCGAACTATCAGGACCCCATGAAAGGCGACTTGCTCTGGGTCTATGAAGGCATGACCGACTACTGGGGGAACATCTTGTCGGCCCGGACCGGCCTCTGGAGCAAGCAGCAGTTTCTGGATGAAACCGCTGAGCTGGCCGCTGCCCTGGACCATACGCCGGGCCGGAGCTGGCGTCCGCTGCAAGACACTGCCGATGCGGCGCAGCTTCTCTACAGCGCGGCCCCGGAGTTTGAGAGCTGGCGGCGCTCGGTCGACTACTATCCTGAAGGCTTCCTGATCTGGCTGGAGGCGGACACGGTGATTCGCCAGCAGACCAACGGTCACAAGTCGCTCGATGACTTTTGCCATCTTTTTCTCGGCGGCCAGAACACCCCGCCCATGGTGGTGTCGTACACCTTTGAAAACGTGGTGAGCACGCTCAATCAGGTCACTCCGTACGACTGGCAAAAATTCCTGCGCGACCGCCTGGATACGTATGGGCCGGGAGCGCCGCTGGGTGGAATCCTGAATGGCGGGTGGAAAGTGGCTTACGACGAGAATCCCAGCGAATTCACCAAGGCCATGGAGAAAGTCCGCAATGTTGTGGATGCGCGTTTTTCCATCGGTCTCACGCTCGACGATAAGGGTGGAATCCGCGATGTGCTTTATGACAGCGTGGCCGCGAAGGCAGGCATCTCGCCCGGCAGCGTGCTGGCGGCGGTGAACGGACGCAAGTTCACCCCGGACATCCTGCGCGACTCGCTCAAGGAAGCCAAGGACAACAACGTCAACCTGCAGCTGATTACGATCAACGGCGACTTCTACAAGACCTTTACGCTGAAGTACCACGGTGGCGAGCGGTACGCGCACCTGGTACGCGATGAAGCCAAGCCCGACGTGCTCGGTGACATCATCAAGCCGTTGACGAAGTAAGCTGCAGTTTCACTGTAAGCGTGTACCAGGAAAGTGGCACAGGCACTCAAGAGTGCCGGTGCCACACAATCCAGTCTATGGCAAGCAATCAGCCCGCCTCGGAATGGCGGGCTTTTTTCCCGACACATCGGCGGTCGGCTATGCCGAAACCGCCTTCTTCAACAACGCAATCTGCCCGCCGTGATAGATCGCATGCTGGATCATGCCCTGAAACAAGTGATAGAAGTTGTACGTCCGGCCGGGTACCGTGGTTTCGAGGCGGTCGTCGCTGAATGTCTTCAGCGCTTCCACCAGTTCGAGATGAGTGGAAAAGAACGCACTCACCGCCTGCTGCCAGGCTTGCTCGTCGGTTTTGCCAACGATAGGCCAGTCCTGTTCCTTGGGCATCGTGGACCATGCCGGAATCGGCGTGCCCTGCACCGCGCCCAGGCAGAACTTCACCCATGCTTCCACATGAACAACCAGCTCCCATATGGTATGGGCATTGGCGATCGGCCGGGTCTGCGCCAGTTTGGCGGTTATGTTGTCTATGATCTTGCGCAGCGGATCTCCGTACCAGGCGTTCCCGTCAATCGCCGAGGCGAGCGCGTAAGCGATGCGATTGCATTCAGTATTCATAAAAGATTTGCGGTTGGATAAGCCTTCACCACTTCCTTCCAGATATTTGATTCCCACGTCCCCTTGCCGACTCGCTCGCACAATTTGTCTTTTGTATCCACAAAAATGTATCCACAAAAATATGCGGCTGGCGAAAAGATGTCAGCCAGCCGCATATTGATTCATAAAAGATTCACAAGCCTCTTGCCGATATTCGTCGGGCCAGAGTTTTGCTACACGCTTTGCAGGTTTTCGTTGGGCTGCCAGGGCTGGGTTTCGGCCACTAGTTTTTTCTCCAGAGCTCCGGCGGGGAACCATGCGCGGATGGTCGGCATGGCGGCCTGTGCCGCTGCCTCTCCGGCGCGGATCATCTCCGGCGCGCGGGCAAAATCGTCATAACTGAACTCGCCGATGGCCGGTTCCACGATAGCGTCAGACGCTGCCTTCCACGGTCCGCAGGATTTTTCCTGAGCTATGGCGAAGCATTGCCCGATCACGTCAAAGACGTGGCGCGGGCCGCCTGGTTTGACCCAGTTCGCGGCCAGGAAGCTGGAGATCACGCGCTCCGCGCCCATGGCCCGCAAGGGCATGGCCGGTACCGAGTGGGCAAGCAGGCCGTCCACCAGCAGTTGGCTCCCGATCTTGACCGGATGGAACATGCCTGGATACGCGCAGCTTGCCCGCACCGGATCGATGAGTTCGCCGCTGGTAAAGACCGCCGGTTTGCCGGTAACAATGTCGGTTGCGGCCACAGCCAGCGGTATGTGAAGTTCTTCAAACGTCTTGCACCGGAGTATCTTGCGCAGAAAATGAGCCATCTTGTCATTACTGAAAAGTCCGAAGCGGGAGAAACTGAAGCGGGAAAAATCCTTGAAACGCACCAGCGACGCGATCTCTTCCAGTTCCTTGGGAGAAACTCCGCTGGCGTACGCCGCGCCGATGATCGATCCCACGCTGGTGCCAGCTATAAAGTCGATGGGAACATTCTCCGCCTCCAGGACTTTCAGGATGCCTATATGCGCCAGACCGCGGGCAAAGCCTCCGCCCAGGGCCACGCCGATTTTTGGTCGGGAAGGCGGTTCGGGGGTAGATGGCAAAACCGACTGGCGTTTCAGTTCGCGCCCGAAGGCCTGGACCGAGCGTACGATCGTATTCAGAGGATTTTTCACCGGCACTCCTCAAGCGATTGCTCTTTAGGCACCAGATACATCGCACCGTACATCACCAACAAAGACATAAGATGCAGCCTGCCTTAAGATGTTGCATAACAAATTAAACGATACCCGCGCGTGATAGTTTCGTGATAATTAATTTTCGGCTGAAAACAGGACAAGCCCGGCAAACCTTGGTAACCTCTTGAGTGGCTGTAACTTGGCCCGGGCCGATGGAAAAGCCATTTTTTGCTCTACTTACCCCTGTGCCAGCTACAAATATTAGCTTTCTTAACAAAAAATGCTTCGTGAATTCTCCGCTGGCGGGCTGGTGCTTCGCCATATGCAAAATCAATGGTGGGTGGCGGTGATCGAACCGGGCCGGGACGGCGAGCCCGATGATCGCAAAGACGCCGTTGCCCTGCCCAAGGGCAATATCGACTCCAATGAACAGCCCATGGAGGCCGCGGTGCGTGAAGTCTTCGAGGAAACCGGATTGCGCGCCAGACCCGTAGCCAAGCTTGTGGACATCAAATATGTTTACTCCCGCAAATGGTCCGATGATGCCAGGATTTCGAAGATAGTGAGCTTCTTCCTCATGAAGTATCACTCAGGACAGATTGGCGACATCACCAGGGAAATGAGACACGAGGTACGCCGCGCCTACTGGCTCCCCCTGGCGCAGGCGGCTTCCAAACTCCGGTACAACGGAGAGAGACAGGTGGCGAAAAAAGGCCTGGAATATCTCAAGTCTCACCCTGAGGAGTTTTAGATTGCCAACAACAGCCCACACGGAACACCACTTTACCGGGACCGCACGGGTCAGAGACATTGTGATTGGAATGTCGGACGGGCTTACCGTTCCCTTTGCTCTGGCAGCGGGCATTTCTGGAGCGGTAAATTCCAGCCATATCGTGGTTGTGGCCGGGCTGGCTGAAATCGCGGCCGGCTCCATTGCCATGGGGCTGGGTGGCTATCTGGCCGCCAAGAGTGATGCTGAGCATTATGAAAGTGAACGCAAACGGGAAGAATATGAAGTGGTCGAGCGCGTCGACGATGAAATCGCGGAAACGCAGGAGATCTTTCAGTCGTACGGCCTCTCGGCGGAAGAGACCGTGCCGGTAGTTACATCATTGCGGGCGCGGCCTGCTTCCTGGGTGGACTTCATGATGCGCTTTGAACTTGGGCTGGAACGCCCCGATCCCAGGCGGGCCCTCAGCAGCGCCGCGACGATCGCGGCGTCCTACATCGCTGGCGGCTTCATTCCGCTCTCACCGTACATGCTTCTTCACGCTGCGTCGCATGCATTCTGGTATTCGGTTGCTGTTACGTTGCTGGCTCTGGCGGTCTTTGGCTACATCAAAGGCCGTTTCACCGGAGCCAAGCCGCTCCGCAGCGGCTTGCAGACGGTGGTGATCGGCGGCCTGGCGGCGGGAGCCGCGTATCTGATTGCCAAAGCGATTTCATGACGGGTTGTTTTCTTGAAAGCGTTCGTTCCTTCACTCGTTGGGATTTTGCACGTGCCTTGAGATCGATGTTGTTGCCGGTGATGTCCAGATAGAGACAGTAGCGTGGATTAAGAGATCACTGATAAAGCTGTAAGGGCTTCGCGTCAAATCTCGATTCCCGAAAACGAACGCTGGCGATTAATTTATTTGGCGGATTTAGTCTTGACCTCTTGGTAGTGGCTTAGAATCGCCGCAGGAGGTAGTTCATGTCCTACACAATGCCAACGCCCAGGAGCGGCGGGGAATCCTCCATCTCCGTACGTCGTTGCCTGGCAGCCTCGTGCGCACAAGAACAACTATGCCTGCGTTCTCGCGAGCCAGAATTCTTACGTGCTCGTGATTCAGGGTACGCAAAATGCCTGGGATGCCCTGCTCGACTTTGGCGTAGATAGTCAACCGGAGTTCGAGCCGATCAGCGGGTCTGCAATTGCCATTGGCGGTAAAGCTGGATTACTCGCGCTCCTGGCTGATGTGAATGAGCAGGGCCAGACGCTGTATAGCTTCCTGCGGGAGACGGTGTTTGCGAAAGGATCGTCCAATGGCCTGTTTGTCACCGGCCACAGCTTGGGCGGCGCTCTTACTTCGGTCCTTGCTCCATGGATCAGCTACGAATTCCTGGCCGGCCGAAAACCAATCTCTTCGTTACCCGAACAGATTAGCGCCATGACCTTTGCTGCCTTCGCGCTTGGCAACGAAACTTTTGCCGGCTTTTGGAATGCCCAGAAATCCACACAGTTCCAGGCATTCTTTAACGAAAATGATGTGGTCCCCTATGTGTGGGCCAACACCGGTCGATTTTCCGTTCCCAATATGTATAAGCTTTTTCCCGACCCTGGCCCCAATCCCATTCCTGGCAACTTTGAAACGCTGGTGCAGAACAAAGTCAACAAAATGGGACCGGGAGTAAGCTACTCCCAGGTTACGAACTTCAAGAGCTTTAATTTGGGAACGATCAAGGCCAAAGGTTTGACGCCGGATCTGCGGTGGCTCTATGAATTAAATTACCAGCACAATGACGTGTATGCGATGCAGTTTGGTATAGGTACGCAGGCCGCGTCGATGCACGAGGCCAAGTCAGCTTAAGTGTACTTCGCTCCATCGAGCCATTCGATTACTGCGTAGCTTTCATGTGCGCTTCCAGAAACGCCAGCACGTCTTTACTCCAGACGTCGGTTGTGATTGCGCAGAACTTCCCGTGTCCGTCTTCGTGGCTGCCGCCGACGGCAGGATAGATCTTTGACTGAAAATCCACCTTGTTCTTTTTGGCTTCTTTGCTCAGTTCATGGCTGGGAGCAAGGTTGAAGTCGTTTTCCGCCTGAAGCAGAAAGATCGGCGCCTTGGCATGGGCGACTGCTTCTTTAAGCCGCTCCTGTAAAGGCGGGTTGTGCTCCCAGGACATGGCTCCGGGGGCAAACGGTACCAGCGCTTTCACGCCCAGGTCGCGCTCGCCTGCCAATAGCGTCTGGATGCCGCCGTACGAGCAACCGGAAATCGCGATACGACCGGGATCAACGAAGGGCCGGGACTTCAGATAATTCAGCGCTGCGATCACGTCGTCCACTTCGGCTTCCTGCAACTGGACCATGCGCCGATTGCGGTCTTGCGGCGGAGCCTGGGCCACAAGGTCATCGATATACTCGCCCGGAGAACGACCCTGGCCGCGCCGATGAGGTACGAAGAAAACGTACCCGTGTTCGACGTAGAATCGGCCTAATTCAGGCCGCCAACCCGGCAGCTTTTCACTACCGTGGTTCCACACAATGGCGGGAAACGGCCCGTTACCCTCAGGCTTCCATAGAAAGCCATGCAGTTGAAGTTTGCCGCTGGGGAAAGTTATTTCTTCAGGCTTGGGTTGACCGTTGGCTCTGCTGCCGGCCGCAGCCAGCAACACCAGAAACAAAAACACCTGCGCCGGTCGTGGTATCCCAGCACGAGGCTTGTTGCTCAGATTGTTCGGAGGTTCTGACATTTTTGGGTTGCGTTATTTTTGCGGAGGGCTATCTCCGCGCAGTTCTTGAAGTTCTTGTTTTGCGTCTTCTGAGTTTGGATTCACCTTCAAGGCTTGCTCATAGGATGCAATGGCCTTATCGCGCTGATTGTTCGCTGTGTATGCCTCGCCCAACATGATCAGGCCGATGTCATCGCCTGGTTTGGCAACGGCATATCTTTCCAGAAACCAGACTGCCTTGGCATAGTCCCTTTGGTTCCACGCGTAGCCTGCTGCATTCTTTTGCGCCTCAGCGCCGTGGGTTTGCACAAGTTCCCGACCGGCGGCGACCAGCACCAGGGAAGTCACCGCCAGCGTGGCCAGTTGGTAGAGCTTATGCTTCTTCGCAAACGCTCCCAGAGGCAGGCCGATAAGCAGGCCGGTGAGAAGGCCGCCCAGGTGGCACATGTTGTCGGTCCCTGCGGATTGTGCGCCCCAAATCAGGTTAATCACTGCAAACACGACTACGCTGCTCAAAGTCGCACGCCGCTCTCTCAAGGTGATCGGGAGCTCGCCGAACTTTAGTCCGGCAATCAAGGCCCCGGCGATTCCAAAGACAGCGCCAGAAGCGCCTACAGAGTTGTGCCGCTGCTCATGGGCGACGCTCAGCAGGGCCCCGCCTACGCCGGTGACCATGTAGATGCAAAACGTTTGCCACTTGCCAAAAAGCTTTTCGGAAAGACGTCCCAAGCTAAAAAGGCACCACATATTCAGCGCGATGTGGAGAAAATCGCCGTGGACAAAGCCAGCGGTCACCAGCCGCCAGTATTCACCGCCAACGGTGAACGGACCGAAGTTACCGCCCCAGAGTATCCGCTCCTGGAAGCTGAACTCTCCAACTGTTCCCCCGGTAACAACCATGCCCACGTAGATCGTGATATTGATGGCCATTAGCGTGATTGTGGCCGGGAAATCGCGCAGGGTTCCTGTTGCCATCATCCGGCGGGCGCGGCTGGTGGCCACTCCCGCGCAACGGTCGCACAGAACTGGCGCGACTCCTTCATCATTCACGGCGAGTTCAGCGCCGCACTTAAGACACCTAGGCATAGTCAATACAGGATAACAAGTAAAGGCCAGACAACGAAAACATTCAAAATCATGCTCGCAAAAGAAAAATGAAACCATGCGCAAAGAAGGCGAGTAGAACAGAATAGAGACGCCAAAATGAGCCTGCTGGAACGATTCACGAAAGGTGATCTGGATGCGTTTGAGACCCTGTTCCGGCAGTTTCAAGCGCGGGTCTACGCCTGGGTGGTGCGGATTGTCCGTGACCCCGGGATTGCGGAGGACCTGACTCTGGAGACTTTCTGGCGAATCTACCGTGCGCGCGACCGTTTGGATTTGCAAGCCGACTTTGGAGCATGGGCCTACCGGATCGCCATCAATCTGGCCTTGACCCACGTCCGGCGCAGACGGCCTGAAGAAGAACTGCCTGCGGACGTGCCGCAGGTTCCCTGTCCCAACCCGGCGTTGCGTCGAGAGGAGCTGGAGCAGATCCGGCGCGCGTTTGACCGATTGCCGGAGAAGCTGCGAACCGTGGTCACCATGGCGCTGATCGACGAACGGCCCTATGCGGAGATTTCCCAGATGCTGGGAATTGCGCAGGGAACGGTCAAATCAAGGGTCTTTCGCGCGGTCCGCATTCTACGCAAACGACTGAACCAGATGGGAGTCACACGATGAAGCCCGATCAAGAACAAATCCCGGGTCAAGAAATCAAAGATCTTTTGCAGCAAGCTTTTCCCGCGCAGGACGCAGAGCTGCAAAAGGACCTGTGGCCGGCGATGTTGCGCAAACTGGACCAGGCGCCTGCAAGAGTTCCCTGGTATGACTGGGGCCTGGCCGCTTTTCTCGCCGGGATACTGATTTTCTTTCCCAAGATTCTCTTACTGTTTGCTTATCACTTATAACCGGAGGTCGTTATGAATCATCATCCTTATTTGCGTGCCTACATGGCCGGTATTGTTGCGCCTACAGTCGGTCTACTTGTGGCTTTAACCCTCCTTTGCGTCGCACGCTTTGTCTACAACGTGCCGGCGCCGATCGAGCGGCTCATTATTTTTCCCATGGCCGTTGTTCCCAACGTCTTCGGCCTATGGAACATGTTGTATGTAAAACTGCGCTCGTACTGGCCAGAGCCAATTGGACTCCATGGAGCGATGCTTCCGTTGTTGCTGGCGCCAGTTGGGTTTGTGCTTGCGAGATCACTGGGCTTCCTCCAGTTAACGAGCCAGGGCTTTGAGAAAAAGCTGGTGTACTTTGGCGTTGTGCATATCTCTTACGGTTACGCAGTACTCGTCCCATTCTTTATGGTTGCGGTGTATTACCTGATCTGGAAGTACATAGTGGGTTTTTTGAACGAATTACAAGGAATCGGCCGCTAAGGCTGGGACAGGGGCGGCTACACGCTGATCGTGCGTGACTGCACGAGACCGAGGACCCAAGATGATGAAAATCAAACATGGTTCAGATAGAATGGCAGCCTTCTATGAAGGTCTACAGGATTTCCAAGGAAAAGCTGGACAAAATGCGCCCGTCATTGATGACGCGCATGGCTGGAGTTCTTGCCGTTATCATCGGTGCGAGTGCTTTCATCTCATTCCAGGCACTGGGGCGAGAGACCGATCTTCGAGTCATACTGCTGGCGATCCTGCTCCTTGGCGGTACGGCTACGTTTGGCGTATTCAGGGCTTCGCGCAAAGCGCAAGCCCGTCTGGATGAAATGCAGTCGACTTTTGAGCTTGTATTGGATGCCGGTTACTTGACCAGACGCCGAAAGGACGTACCGGACGCTACGATAGCTTACTCGAATATCCTGCAAATCAAGGAATGCGGACGAGAAGGGCTCAGCATCAAAGAGGACTCGGCGCTACGTTCCATCGGCGTTCCCTCGGCAGTAGAGAATTATGAACAGCTTAAAGCAGACCTTGTCTTGCTTACCGGGCTCGAGATTACAAAGAGGAACTTGGCGCTCTTGTGGACGTATCTATCAGTGGTTCTGGTCATAGGCCTGTTCGCTGTCAGCTTCCTTGTCCAAAATCGACTGGTTGCTGCCTGTGCCTCATTCGTTCTTGCGGCCGCTTCAGTCGCGGCGGTCATTGTCGTGCGCCGGAATCCTAACCTGCCGAAAAGCGTGAGGGGAAACCTTGTTTTAAGCTTGCTCCCAGCAGTCTTCTTATTATTCCGAGGAATAATTCTTCTGTTCCACTAGGGGCCCTCCAGTTTAGCCCTGCAAAGTATTGCCAATATTGTTAGAATTTCCTTGTGGAACCCTCACTGTTGAGCCGCATGATCGAAAAGCGCCCGGACAAGGTCAAGCTCCAGGGACGCATCTTTTTCCTGACGGAAGACCCGGAACTGATTCGCCGCCAGCTTGCCGGAGAAGACCTGCCCTGGGACACCAGGAACCCGCGGAACAATCCCAAGCTTCGTGACGACATCTCCACCGATGAGATTACGCCGGCGCACATCTGCTTCTTCTTCGACGAAAAACTGGGTGAGTGGCCTTACACCGGGCTGAAATGCGGCAGTGAGCTGCCTATCGCGCGCGGCGCCGTCAAGCAGGGCGGATTTGTGGCCGCCGTGAGCGGTAAACGTCGGGGCAAAGGTTCCAGTCGTGAGCAGTCGCCCTATGCCGAGTTGTGTGCCGGCATCAAGCTGGTGATCGCGGAGAACATTGAGCGCATCTACAAGCAGAACTGCCAGAACCTGGGCGTGCTCACGTCTACGGATTTCAACATCATTGATAAAGTCCGCGCCGGGGAGGAGATTCCGCTGAGCAAGTTCACGGAAGGCGAAGACGACATTACTCGCCAGGTGATTGAATACGGCGGACTGTTTCCGTTCAACGTGGCGCGCATGCAAAAGAGAGTTTTTCTCCCGCCCATCACCACCGGCAAACGGTCCATGACTATTTCAGAGAAGATCTTTGCCCGGCACATGCTCAACGAACACGGTGAGCCCGGCGTCGCTTATGTAAAGCCCGGTGACTCCGGCTTTGCTCGCACCGATTTAAGATTCAGTCACGAGTACGTGACGCCCATGGCTGCCATCTTCTTTGAGCACTTTGTGGGCAAAGAGGCCAGGGTCAACGATCCTTCAAGCATTCTCTTTTTCCGCGACCACCTGACCTTCCTGGATGAAGTGATCTCAGAAGAAAAAAAGAAGATGGGTTTGCTGGACCTTGCCGGACAACTCAAGTTCAAGCAGGAAGACTTTGCGGCAAAGCAATCCATCAAGCTCCACGGCGAGTTGAAAGATCGCAAAGGCTCGGAGGGCATATGCCATTCTCTGGTTGCTGAGACCTACGCTCTGCCGGGGCAGTTGAATGTCGGCTCGGATTCGCACACGCCGCATGTGGGTGCGGTTGGCTGCATTGCTTTCGGCATCGGCACCACGGACGTTTTCAATTCCTGGATCACCAAAGATGTACGCGTGAAAGTTCCGGAGTCGGTAAAAGTCGTTGTCCGGGGCAAACGCAAGCCCAACGTTACGGCCAAGGATTTCATTTTGTTGCTGCTGAGCATGGATTACATCCGCAGCGGCAAAGCTCTGGCCAAGGTGATGGAGTACTCCGGTGAAGCCATTGAAGCCCTGAGCGTGGACGAGCGCGCCACCATGACCAACATGGCGGCGGAGATCGGCGGTTTTACCGGCATTGTTGCTCCCGACCAGAAGACCGTTGAATTCCTGATGGAGCGGCGCGGCATGTCACGAGCGGAAGCCGAAAAGCTCTGCCAGGGATTGTTCAGCGATCCTGACGCGCAATACGCGCATGTGATCGAGTTGAACGCCGGCGAAATTACGCCCATGGTCGCCACACCCGGTGATCCGGGCAATGGCAAATACATTCGCGATCTGAATACGCCGGTCCCGGTGGAGATCGCCTATGGCGGCACCTGCACCGCGGGCAAGAACGCTGATATGGACATGTACGCCCAGGTGCTTTCCAACGCGCTCAAGCAGGGCAAGCGTGTAGCCGACTCCTGCAAGTTCTATATTCAGTTCGGCTCGCAAGGGACGCGCGAGTATTGCGTAAGCAAAGGCTATCTGGATGTCTTTCGCCAGGCAGGCGCGATTGTGATTGAGCCCAGCTGTGGCGCTTGCATCAACGCCGGACCAGGAGTATCGACGCGCGCCGATCAGGTCACCATCAGCGCGCAGAACCGTAATTTTCCCGGTCGCAGCGGCCCCGGACAGATGTATCTGGCCAGCCCGTACACGGTGGCTGCCAGTGCGGTGGCCGGTTACATCGTGGAGTACGAGCCGAGTTCGCAGCGGGAACTGGTCACGGTATAGATCAGCAACGGGCAGGTGGCAACCGGCACTTTTCGCTGCCTGCTTCTGCTAATTGCGATTTTGCCAATTGCTTGTTTTTCAATTACTGTTAAAATCATTGGTTGATCCAATCAGCCAATTAAATCAGGGAGAACTTAACCTTTATGGCATATGTGATTGCAGAGCCTTGCATCGGGACCAAGGACGCGGCCTGCGTGGATGCATGCCCGGTTGACTGCATCCATCCCAAAAAAGATGAAACGCAGTTTGAGGGCGCGGACATGCTGTTTATCGACCCGGTCGAGTGCATCGACTGTGGCGCCTGCGTGCCGGTGTGTCCTGTGTCCGCCATTTTCGCGCTCGACGATCTGCCGGAAAAATGGAAGGCCTTTACCGACAAAAACGCCAAGTACTACGGCCGTTAAGCACACGCGAAGAGATCCGAACGCGCAGCCGGCATGGTTGCGCGTTTTTCATGTAGCCCGTACGTGCAGGAACGGTTTACGTTTGTCGCTCTATTTGCGCTTAGTTGTGTATGTGTTGCCCCAGGTGGCTGTTTGCCCAGCGACGGCGCTCCCTGGCGCGGTGCCCCTCCGGCACCTGTTTTGCCGGTGTATGCTTGATCTCAAATGCCCAAGCAGTCTGAAGCTCTGGTGCTGCGCACCTATCCGTTCCATGAAGCTGACCTGCTGGTCACGTTCTTCACGCGGGTGGAAGGCAAGATGCGCGGTGTGGCCAAAGCGGCCAAGCGGTCCAAGAGACGCTTTGGCGGCGCTCTGGAGCCTCTGACTCACGTGGTCGCGCACTGGGAGGAAAAAGAAAAGCAGGAACTGGTGCGGCTGGATTCCTGCGACATCATCTCGTCGCCGCTGACCACGGAAGTCACATATCCCCGCGTGGTGGCTCTGAGCTACGTGGCAGAGGTGATCGACCAGCTCCTGCCCGACCGCGAGCCCAGCGATGAAATCTTCCGCCTGTCGCTCGCGGTTGTAAATCATCTGAAGACCGGTTCCATCTGGATGCCGCTGACCTACTTCGATCTCTGGATCGTCCGGCTGATCGGCCTGCTGCCTGGCTTGAACCAGTGTGTGGTGTGTGGGGCGATGCTGAACGGCAGCCAGGCTTACTTCCATCCGCTGGCGGATGGGCTGCTGTGTTCGCGGGACAAGCGTCTGGCCAGCACGGAGATTTCCGCCGACTCACGCGCTCTGGCGGCGGAGATATTCCGCGCCCCGCTGACTAGTTTTGATCGCGCCCCCTGGCAGCGCCAACGTGGCGCAGATCTGCGCCGGTTCCTGGCCCAGCGCATCGAACGGCACATCGAAAAGAAACTGGTCACGGCGGCGATGCTGGAAAGGCTGGACTGAAATCTCGAGCGAGAGCTTTTTCCGAAGTCTCGAGCGTAAGCGAGAGATCACTATCGCCGCGAAATTCTGAAGGCAAAAAGGTAACTTAGCCACGAGCGCACGCCAATGCCCGCGAATTAATTTTATAATCTTGTTCTACCATGTTTTTTGCGTTGATGTGCCGCAACGGTTTCGTAGCAATAGGGTTCCCTCACCTGCAAAACCAGCAGGTTCGGGATGTTAAAAAATGACCACGAACTACACCTGCTCAGAAACGCAGCGCACCTTCCCGACTGCTGAAGGCGCCCGCGCCAGCGAAACCCGGTTCCGCGAGCTTCAGGCCGAATGCGATGCCGGACGCGTTCCGGAGCTGCGCAAGGGCGACGTGATCTACGTCGGAACTGAACTTTATATTGGCCACGGCTGTGACGACTTCCGCGGCGGCCTGGCTGAAGTGATTGAAGTCCGCCAGGAGAAAAGTAAAGGCCAGTTGACGCCGTTTGTGCGTGTGGTCCAGCAGCCTGATAGCCTGCATAACTGGAAGATGCTGGCAGAGGAACAGAAAGAGCTGCGTGGCCGGCACGGTACAAGTTGGGCGCATCCAGATCCGGACCATCGACCGGAGTTTAACGAAGGCTGAAAGCAAGATCGGCAGATCGGGAGATCGGCCTGACACCGGATTTCAGATCACCCGATCACCCGATCGCCAGATCACCCGATCTCGCAACCAAGCTGAGTTCAGAGTGCTGCAAGCTCTCTTCTGATAAATTAGTTACTTCATCACACTCATGCCGACCGCACTCACATTCCAAGAGCTGGTTCTGAACCTGCAGAAATTCTGGGCCGACCGCGGATGCGTTCTGCAGCAGCCGTATGACATTGAGGTCGGCGCCGGCACCATGGCCCCGGAGACCTTCCTGCGCGTCCTGGGCCCGAAACCGTACAAGGTCGCATACGTGCAACCTTCGCGCCGCCCCGCGGACGGCCGTTACGGTGACAATCCGAACCGTCTTTACAAGCACATGCAGCTCCAGGTGATCCTGAAGCCGCCGCCGGAAAACGTGCAGGAGCTATACCTGGAGTCGCTCAAGGCCATCGGCATCGATCTGCGTAAACATGACATCAAGTTTGAAGAAGACAACTGGGAAGCGCCCACGCTGGCCGCATGGGGCGTCGGGTGGCAGGTGATGCTCGACGGCCTGGAGATTACGCAGTTCACGTATTTCCAGCAATGCGGCGGCATCGATCTCGATCCCATCTGCGCCGAGCTGACCTACGGCCTGGAGCGCATCGCGGCGTTCCTTCAGGATGTGGACAGCATTTATGACATTGTGTGGGCACGCGATCCGGAGACGGGCAGGGAAGTGACATATCGAGATGTGCGGTATCAGGATGAGTTGCAGATGTCGGTGTACAACTTTGAACGAGCAGACACTTCCAAGTTGTGGGAACACCTCAAGCTGTACGAGTCTGAATGTCAAGAGCTTCTGAAAAGCTTCCGGCTCATCTCGACGGCGAAACAAGATCGTGACTATCCTGCGATTGTCAGGAGGTTTCCTTTACTCGGGGTGTATGAGCTCTGCCTGAAATGTTCGCATCTTTTTAATCTTCTCGATGCTCGTGGCGCGATCTCGGTGACGGAGCGCGTTGGCGTGATCGCGCGCGTCCGGCAGTTGGCCGTTGGAGTCGCTAAAGCGTATTTGTATCAGCAAGAAGCGGAGCTTAAGCAACTTCCGGCGGAGGCCGTCTGATGCCTGATTTTTTGCTGGAGATCGGCTGCGAAGAAATCCCGGCGCGGATGGTTACCAGCGCCTGGCAAGAGATGATGCGACGGGCGATCACTCTACTGACGCGCGAATTACTATTCAAGGAAGAGGATCTTCAAGTGCAGCTGGGAGGCGGTCCTGAATACCCGGAAATTGTTTTTCATGCCTGCGCTACTCCCCGTCGACTGGCCCTCTTTGTCCCATGTGTGGCGGCCTCACAGCCTGATACCACCGAGCAGGTTACGGGGCCATCATTCAAGGTTGCCTTTAAGGATGGTAAGCCCACTCCCGCCGCTGAAGCTTTCGCTAAAAAAGCCGGTGTAGATATCTCCAAACTTGAGAAGATCACCAACGCCAAAGGCGAATATCTGGCCGCAACTGTGACTCGCAAGGGGCGGAGTGCGGCCGAGGTCTTGGCTGAGGCGTTGCCAAAAGAAATATCGGGAATCTACTGGCCAAAAAACATGTACTGGCGCGCGGGCAAGCCAGAGAGATTCGTGCGTCCTGTGCGCTGGATTGTTGCCCTTTTGGATGGCGATGTAATCCCCCTGGAATTTGCTGGCATCAAGGCAGGACGCACGACCCGCGGGCACCGCATCCTGGGCGCAGGGGATCACGCGATTGGCCAGGCATCTGAATATCAGGTTCTGATGGCGAAAGCTTGCGTCGTTGTGGTCCGTCGCGATCGTGAGCAGAATATCCGCAAGGCGCTCGATGCTGTCACACGCACGGTTCCCGGTGCACGCTGGCGCGAAGATGCCGAATTGTTGAAGACAGTTGTGAACCTGACAGAATGGCCTTCGGCCATCCTCGGTAACTTTGATTCGCAATACTTGTCGTTGCCGGAAGAAGTTCTGGTCACGGTGATGCGCGACCACCAGAAATACTTTGCCGTCGAAGACGCAGAAGGCAAACTGGCTCCGCATTTCCTCGCGGTGCTTAATACTGACAGTGATCCTGACGGCCTGATCCGTCACGGCAACGAGCGCGTACTGCGGGCGCGCTTCAATGACGCGCGGTTCTTCTGGGACACCGACCAGAAAACTCCGCTGCGGGAACGCATCAATATGTTGAAGGCTGTGACTTTCCAGAAGGATTTGGGCAGCTATTTCGGCAAAGCTGAGCGCATGGTTAACCTCGGAGAGAGGCTGTGCCCTGTCCTCATCAAATCTGGACTCCGTGTTGATTCGAGCGCCGTCCAGCAGGCAGTGCGGCTGGCAAAGACCGATCTCACGACTGAACTCGTTAAGGAGTTCACTGAGTTGCAGGGGATCGTCGGTGGTTTGTACGCTAAGGCCCAAGATCAACCAGATTCCGTGGCAGATGCTATTTACGACCACTATAAACCGCAGTCCATGGAAGACTCTGTTCCGCGAACGCTGGAAGGCGCGGTGCTCTCGATCGCTGACAAAGCAGACTCCATTGCGGGAATGTTTGCTCTGGGTTTGATTCCTTCCGGCTCTAAAGATCCTTTTGCCCTGCGGCGGCAAGCCAACGGAATCGTGAAGACCGTTGCAGAACACAAATTGCCGCTGAACCTGTCTGCGCTGACGGCAGACGCGCGCGCACAATATAAAGGCAGTGAGGCCGAAAGCAAGTTTACTCTGAGTGGTGAAGCCTATACACAGGCAGTAGCAAGTTTCTTCCGCGAGCGCCTGGAATTCTACCTGCGCGACGCGCTCGGGCTGGCCTACGACGTGGTGAATGCCGCTCTAGCTGCCGGTTCGGACGATGTTGTGGATGCCGTCGCCCGTGCTCAGGCTGTTGCCAAAGTACGCCCGTCAGCGGATTTTGAATCCATCGCCACTTCTTTCAAACGCATGAAGAACATCTTGCGTCAGGCGGACGAGGCCAAGAAGAAAATCGCCGCGTCGTTCGACACTGCTGTGCTTAAAGAAGACGCTGAGAAGAAGCTGGCGACAGCGATTCCGCAGGTCGCCAAGCGAGTTGCGGAACTCAGCGTTGCTAAACAATACGAACCAGCGCTCATCGAGATTTCCCATCTGCGGCCCGCCATTGATGCCTTTTTCGACAAAGTCATGGTGATGGTGGACGACGAAGACCTTCGCGCTAATCGACTGGGTCTGTTGCAAACGCTGGTGCGCGAATTTTCTTCGATTGCTGACTTTTCTGAAATTGTGACCGAGCGGAAGTAGTTGGAGTTAACTCGAACACCATAACCCCTGTCATGTTGAACGTAGAGCGTGTGTAATGCATTTACGAACGATGCTCTTTTGCGCGGAGCTGAAACATCCCGAGGAAGCATGCAGCATAAATGCAGACCCAAGGCGTTCGCACCATGCATCGGGTAGAACTCCCTGAAGCGGCATCGAATAGAAAAGCTTCGTCGGGATCTTTCGACTTCGCGCCCATCAGTATGTGTGGGAAGAATAGTGCCAACGCGCTGCTCAAGATGACAGTTGTTAGAAAGCATGGCTAAGAAGAGAGTGCAACTTTGGAGCGACAGCTTTTATGCAGTGTAGTCCAAGTTGCGGCGCCTTCTTTTTTCATTTCATTTTTTTAACGCGTTGTTTAAACGACCGTTCTACAATAGAAGAGACAATTTTGAAGCTTCCCAAGTATCTGGCCGGCGGATTTGAAGGGTCAGGTACATGTCCTTAGAGACAGGCCCATTGGGATATCCCATGGGATGAATCGCGTAAACCCTTTGTTTATTGGGACACCCCCAGGGAGGGGGCGGGAGCGAAAGTGGCAGGCAGAGGAAGAGAACCTTGATCCCAGCCAGCATTTGAACGGAGACCAGCCGATGAGCGCGACCCGTGTTTCAAACCCCGATCTAACGACAACCACACAAACGCAACCCCAAACCCAGTATGTGTTTTTCTTTGGCGCCGGCAAGGCTGAAGGAAACGGCAAGATGAAAGACGAACTGGGCGGCAAAGGCGCCGGCCTGGCGGAGATGACCAACGCCGGCCTGCCGGTCCCGCCGGGATTTACCATCCAGACTACGGCCTGCCGCGAGTACATGAAGACCGGCAAAGTGGCTGACCTGCTGGAGCGCCAGACCAGGTCCGCGCTGGAGCAGTTGGAAAAACTGCAAGGGCAAAAGCTTGGCTCAGGCGAAAACCCCATGCTGGTGAGCGTACGCTCTGGGGCAAAGTTCTCCATGCCCGGCATGATGGACACCATTCTGAACCTGGGCTTAAACGATGAGAGCGTGCAGGCGCTGGCGCGCAAAAGCGGCAACGACCGTTTCGCCTATGACTCCTACCGCCGCTTGATTCAGATGTTCGGTAGCGTTGTGATGGACATCCCCAAGGCCGCTTTTGAGGAAGTCTTTGACGGCCAGAAGAAAAAGCGCGGCGTCAAGCTGGATACAGAACTTACGGCCGCCGACCTGAAAGATGTTATCGCGCAATACAAAGAAGTGGTGCGCAAGCACGCCGCGCGCGATTTTCCTCAAAATCCCACCGACCAGCTCACGCAGGCCCGCGACGCCGTGTTCCGCTCCTGGAACAACGATCGCGCCAAGGTGTATCGGCGCATCAACAATATTTCCGACGATCTCGGCACTGCCGTGAACGTCCAGTGCATGGTCTTCGGCAATTTGGGCGAAACCAGCGGCACCGGCGTTGGGTTCACGCGCAATCCCGCCACCGGAGACAAGGAGTTCTACGGCGAGTTCCTGATGAACGCGCAGGGTGAGGACGTGGTGGCTGGGATCCGCACGCCTATTCACATCAGCGAGCTGAAAAAAGTAATGCCGCAGGTCTACGATCAGCTCCGTGAAATCACCACGCGACTGGAGAAGCACTACCGTGACGTTCAGGATTTTGAGTTCACCATCCAGGAAGGCCGCCTGTACATGTTGCAGACGCGCAACGGCAAGCGGACGGGACTCGCCGCCGTGCGTGTGGCCATTGCCATGGTGAACGAAGGACTGATCAAGCCGGAAGAAGCCATCTTCCGCGTTGAACCCAACCAGCTCTATGATTTTCTTGTGCCTCGACTGGACGAATCGAGCGGCACAGTCGAGGTAATCGCCACCGGCCTGCCTGCGTCGCCTGGCGCGGCCGTGGGCCAGATTGTTTTTACCGCGAATGATGCGGTCACTGTGGCAGGAACCGGGGCGGTCAAAAACCCGGTGGTCCTGGTGCGCAGCGAGACCACGCCGGAAGATATTCACGGCATGGAAGTGGCCGCCGGCATTTTGACCGCGCGTGGCGGCATGACCAGCCACGCCGCTGTGGTGACACGCGGCATGGGCAAGTGCTGTATCGCCGGCGCGGGCGATATTGAAGTGGACGAAAAGAAAAAAGAGATGCGCGTTGGCTCGCTCACTTTGAGAGCGGGCGACTGGATTTCACTCGACGGCACTACCGGGCGCGTCATCAAAGGAAAGCTCAATACCGTACCGGCATCGGCGGACAATTCCGAATTGAAAACGCTGCTGGGATGGGCCGAGCCCTATCGCACCATGGGCGTCCGCGCCAATGCGGACATTCCTCGCGACGCTATCGCCGCGCGCTCGTTCGGGGCTGAAGGAATCGGGTTGTGCCGCACCGAGCACATGTTCTTTGCGGAAGATCGCATACCGCACATGCGGGCCATGATCATGGCGCGCACGGAAGCCGACCGTCGCGCGGAGTTGGCCAAGCTGCTACCTATGCAGCGTTCGGATTTTGAAGGCATCTTCCGCGCCATGGACGGGCTGCCGGTGACCATCCGCCTGCTCGATCCTCCGTTGCATGAGTTCCTGCCCAAGCGGGAAGAGCTCATGGTGGAGATTGCCCAGCTCGAACTGAAAGACCCCAAGTCACCTCGCCTTGCCGAAGCGCGTGAGGTGCTCCGCCGTGTGGAAGAGCTGCATGAGTTCAATCCCATGCTGGGCCTGCGTGGCTGCCGGTTGGGCATTGCGTTTCCTGAGATTTCCGAGATGCAAGCACGCGCCATCTTTGAAGCTGCCGTGAATGTGGCCAAGGACGGGATCACGGTGATCCCTGAAGTTATGATCCCTTTGATCGTCACCGTGAAAGAGATGACGAACCAGGGTTCGATCATGCGCCAGATCGCGGAGCAGGTATTCAAAGAGAAGGGCGCCCGTGTGGAATATCTGCTGGGCACCATGATCGAGCTGCCGCGCGCCTGCATTATTGCCGACGAGATCGCCGTTGAGGCCGAATTCTTCAGCTTCGGCACCAACGATCTTACGCAGACGATGTATGGGTTCTCCCGCGACGATATCGGTACGTTCCTGCCAACCTATATCGAAGAGGGCATCCTGAAGAGCGATCCGTTTGCGACCATCGACCAGACGGGCGTCGGCTACCTGATGGAGCTGGGCGTGGCAAGAGGACGCAAGACCCGGCCAAACATCAAGCTGGGAATCTGCGGCGAACATGGCGGCGATCCCGCATCCGTGGAGTACTGTCACAAGATCGGACTGACCTACGTTTCCTGCTCGCCGTACCGCGTGCTTACAGCGCGTCTGGCAGCGGCACAGGCAGCAGCGTCAGAGAAACTGAAAATCGAGGGAGGAAGGACGAAGTAAAATCAACACCTTTGAAACACGGAGGAACGGAGTAAACGGAGGTTAAAGGCTGGTTAAGATCGGACTAGCACGGGGCGATATTTGTTATTCAAGATTCGTTTTAGTCCGTCGCGCATGTGAACGACGTTGAAATTCAAAAGCAGTCCGATTGGTTTGTTTGCAAGCCGCAGGTATGTTAATAGTTGTGCCTTATGAATAGGCAAGATGGTTTCAACACACTTCAGTTCAACGATCAATAGATTCTCAACCAGCAGATCGATCCTAAACCCGGAGTCCATTCGCAATCCATCGTATACAACGGGTAGGGCCACTTCTGCTTGAACACGTAGGCCGGTTTTTAGCAATTCATGTTGCAGGCAAGTTTTGTACACGCTCTCGAGAACTCCGGGTCCGATAGCGGAGTGCACCTTCAAGGCCGCCGTAATAACTTGTCCGGTGATTTCCTCAAATCCACTTCCTCTGCTTACTCCTTTCCTCCGTGTTTCAAAGGTGTTCCCGCGGAACTACTGCACCTTTTGCAATCTTTCAATCAGCTTCTGTGCCAGGTTGTCTTCTGACTCTGACCAGAGCACACGTCCGCTGATGCCGCAGTTGTTTTCCACCGCGCTGGTGAAGTTCACCAGCTTGTGCACGTTGGACTTGATGCGCTGCTCCAGCGTGCCGCTGAAATCCACTTCTTCGTAAAGGAAAGGGGTGTCCAGACCGAAGTCCGCCTGAATGTGGCCGTTCTGCTGGTAGCTGGCATCGTCGAACTTGGTGCCGTAGATAATGAACTTCACGGTTTGCGGACGCAGCTCCCAGGTTTCATCCAGGTCGCTTTCCTGGACAGGGGTCCAGAGGTCCCACACGACGTCCAGCTCATAGGCGTTGTCTTCATGCAGAAATTCGCCCGCCAGAGCCAGAGCGCGCTCCGGGTCCGCGCGATAGTCAAACGTCTGCTGAAAGATGATTGGTTCGTCCCAGGCGATGCTGTGTACGGCCAGGTAGCCCACGCCGCGCTTCTGGCCGGAGTAGGGGAACTGTTTCAGCACGGAGAGCAGGCGCGGAAGCATCTCCTGCTCGCTGAAACTGGGAAACCAAATGCTTAGATATAGACGGTCAGCCATAATTACAAGACACCATTGTAAATCCAGAAGCGGACCATGAGCGGGCACAAGCCGATCGTTTGCCGGCTGCAGCCGCGAAGAGCGAAAAGGACTAAGACCAAGGTGTGAGCGGAAACTGCCAATCCTCCGCAAAGGCTTGTATATTTGATTTTGGCGCACACGATCGCCAAAAGTGAATAACGGGAGGTTGACTATGCGTGGTCTTTTTTTGTTGCCCCTGAAGTTCATGCTTGCGGTTCTGCCGGTTGTTTGTGGAGTCAACGCTGGCGCACAACAGCAGGAGCCCGAGAAGAAGCCGGTGATTCAAACACCGGCGTCGCGGCTGGCGGGCGCACGCAACGCGCAGATTGTGCGGACCCGCGGAGGAAGCGATATTCCCTATGATGTCATCAAGTCATCCATCGACGGCTGGATGCGCTTCACCCTGGTCGATACGCCGGACAAGGCCGACATCATCGTGGAAGTTGTGGCCTCCGGCGAGTCGAGCGTGCAGGTTTCCAGCTCAAGCAATGTATCTGTGTCTCCCGAAACCGGACGCCCGGAACAATCAAGTTCAAGCCGCAAAGACATTTCTCCTCAGGAAATCACCATGACGGTCTTTGACGCCAAGAACAAAAGAGTGCTGTGGCGGTCCACGGAAAAAGTGAAATCCGCCCTGAAGCAGAAAGCGAAGGAGAACAATCTGGTGGAAGCATCGGAGCGGCTGGTTTCAAAATTCCATGATCGCCTGGAGCCGCCGGCGCCGCCTGCGGCAAAATGAGGGCCCGGGCGTCAGAAAAGCTGGGGGGAAAGCTGGCGAAATGTTCGAGTCGAGGTATAATCTTCCCCATGTTGGGCGGACGCACGAACGAACAGTGGATCGCGCAATACGCGAGCAGCCATACCCATCCAGTGAACCGGCTATGCCATACTCTGGGCATTCCGATCATCGTGTTGTCCTTGCCGGTTTTTTTAGTCAGCATCTTCATTCATTTTCTCTGGATGTATGCCGCAGGCATGTTCGTTTTCGGCTGGATATTGCAATTCATCGGCCATGCTTTCGAGCACAAAGAGCCTGAATTTTTTCACGACTGGCGCTTCCTGCTTGTGGGGACCCGCTGGTGGTGGGCCAAGATGCGCGGCAAAGCTTAAGCGCATGCATAGCCAGAAAGATTTCGAGTTGGTTGCCCCATATCCAGTCAGAACTTTATTCCTCATCTTCCTGCCCCTGCAAAGATGTGAGTTGAGCGCCAAGCAGTGTAGAATTTAGCAATCGCATTCCGGGAGGCGTGAGATGACACCCACCGCAACCGCAGTTGAATTGAAGCCCTGTCCTCTTTACATCAATGGCGAGCGTGTGATCTCGCGCAGCCCGAAAGACGTGCAATACAACCCCGCGACCGGTGAAGCCGTGGCGGAGATTCCACGTTGCACCGCGGAAGAAATTTCCGCGGCCGTTGCAGCTGCGCAGAATGCATTTCCCGCCTGGAGCAGGACGCCCGTGGTGCAACGCTGCAAAGTACTCTTTAAGTTTCGCGAGCTGCTGGAGGCGAACTCCCGCGAATTGGTTGCGCTGGTCACGGAAGAAAATGGTAAGACCACGGAAGAGGCGCAGGGATCCTTCGACCGGGGCATTGAGTGCATCGAATTTGCTTGTGGCGCTCCCACGTTGATGATGGGGGACACCGTAGACCGTGTTGGCACCTCGGTGGACAGCTGGTCTACGCGATATCCAGTAGGCGTTTGTGTGGGAATTACGCCGTTTAATTTTCCTTTCATGGTTCCGCTATGGATGTTTCCCATGGCGATTGCCTGCGGCAATACGTTCGTCTTGAAGCCTTCGGACAAAGTTCCGCGCACTGCGGCCCGTATGGTGGAGTTGGCGTATGAAGCGGGCATGCCCAAGGGTGTGTTGAACCTGGTGCACGGAGCCAAGGATACGGTCGACCAACTGCTGACCGATTCCAGAGTAAAGGCAGTTTCATTTGTCGGTTCCAGCGTAGTGGCAAAATACATTTACCAGACCTCTGCCAACAACGGAAAGCGCGTGCAGGCGCTGGGCGGCGCGAAGAACCACTCCGTTGTCCTGCCTGACGCCGAGATGAAGTCCACCGTGGCCGCAATCATGGGATCGGGGTTCGGATGCGCGGGCGAACGCTGTCTGGCCACCAGCGTTGTGGTTGCCGTGGGTGAGGCAGGCGACCCACTGGTCAAAGAGCTGGTGAACGCCGCCGATCATCTAAATGTGGGTGCGGGTTGTGAGCCCAAGTCACAGATGGGCCCGGTCATCACCGCGGAATCCAAGAAGCGCATTCTGGGTTACATCGAGCTAAGCGAAAAAGAAGGCGCGGTGCTTGCCCGCGATGGACGCAAAGACGCCGTCGCTGGAGGCAAAGGCTACTTCGTCGGCCCGACGATCCTGGACAAAGTAAATCCTGAATCTCGCGTTGCGAAAGAAGAGATCTTTGGCCCGGTGCTCTCAGTGATCCGCGTGAAAGACTTGAAAGAAGCAATCGATGTGGTCAGCCGTTCCGAATATGGCAATGCCGCGTCGGTCTTTACCCGCTCCGGCGCATCCGCCCGCCAGTTTACCCAGAACGTCACGGCCGGCATGGTGGGGATCAACGTGGGTGTACCCGCTCCTGTGGCGTTCTTCCCGTTCTCAGGCTGGAAGAACTCTTTCTTCGGCGACCTGCATGCCCTGGGTAAAGACGCTGTCCACTTCTACACCGAGAGCAAGGTCGTGACCTGCCGGTGGCCGGAGTAGCAACTGTTGCCACTCTCGACACATCACCTCTCGAACGTGCGCTTGCGCGTATAGTTGGCCCGCGGGCTGCGCAGGTTATTCATGAGTCTCTGGTGTTCGGCCTCAAGGAAGCGCAGTCGTGTGTTTTTGCCGGGTCGTTTCTGTTTCTGCTGGCCATTTCGGGACACGTGAAAATTCCGGGACTGGCCCGGTATGACTTTTTATTCCTGAGCGCAATCGCGATCCAGTTGGTGCTCGTCGCGCTGCGGCTAGAGAACTGGCGCGAAGTAGCGGTTCTCTCGCTCTTTCATCTGCTGGGCATGGGGCTGGAGTTGTTCAAGACTTCGTATTCGGTGCGCTCCTGGAGCTATCCCGAGCCGGCCTTCTTTCACGTGAGAACCGTCCCGCTCTATAGCGGGTTCATGTACGCTTCCGTGGCCAGCTATATCATGCAGGCTTGGCGACGCTTCGACCTCAGGCTCTCGCATTTCCCCAATTTTAAGCTGGCGGTCGGCGTCAGCGTGGCGATCTATGCCAACTTCTTCACCAACCACTACATGGTGGATGTGCGCTGGCCGCTTGCGGTGGCAGTGGTCCTTCTGTTCTGGCGTACGCGCGTCCACTTCACTACGGTCCGCATAGAACGCTCGATGCCCGTGGTGTTTTCATTCTTGCTGATTGGGTTCTTTATCTGGGTTGCCGAAAACATTGCCACTTTCTTCGGTGCGTGGGTCTATCCTCATCAGGCGCAACAATGGGCCATCGTCGGGCCCAGCAAGATCAGCTCATGGATGCTTCTGGTAATCATCAGTTTTATTATTGTCGCGGCGTTGAAAGAAATATTTCCCAAACACCAGCTGAGCAAAACGGCCAGGCCTGTGGTCACATCAGATTAGCGGCGACTGAGTTCGTTCGGTAGGAAAACCGCGGGGAGCGGTGAACTCCCCGCGAAAATGAATGGTTTTACGAGCTCAGCGTTTCCAGGATGTTCAGGTGGATGACCCGGCCATCGAGTTCAACCACTTCGCCAACGTAACGCGAAGCGGTCAAGCCAAAGATGGCAACGTGCGGTTCGCCATTGCTGGGTTTGTGTTCGTAGATGAGGTTCGTCTTGTAAGGCAGCCCCAGGATTTTGCGTACAGCATTGATCGCATTTTCCGGCTTGTACTCAAAGACAGACGTGTTGTCCGCTCCGCGCAACAACTCGGTTCCCATGCGCTTGACGGAATCCTTGTGGATAGCCTCCCATGACGCCGCCAGATCGAAGAGTTCCACCGTCTTGCAGCCGGTGTCCGTGATCAGCGCCAGGCCGACTTGATTGTCGTGGAACCGCGCCTTTGACAGGATCGCGTCAAAGTTGCGGGCAAACTCGTCGAAGTTCTGCTTAAGGTTGTCTTCGCCTTGAGCAAACCCGCAGGCAACGCCGCCCGTGGGCGGCATTGTTACAGACGGGCCTGAAGCTCTTCTCATTATGGATGGGCTTACGGGCAGAGGAGGAGCGTCTACAAACATCGCGTCCGGCGCCGGTTCGTCGGGAACCGCCGAGCTCGCCGCCGGTGCCCCGAACATGGTACGCATGGCAGCCGATGTTCGGCGCACGGCGTTCCAAGTAGCTTGCTGGTCTTGCTGACGATAGCCAGCAGAATAAACAGCTGAATCCACAGCAAGCGGCGTGATCCCGCCGTACTTGAATTCCGCCCCGGTGCGGATGCCGTGCGTCTGGTGGACGCAGCGCACATCAAGCGCGACCTCCGTTCCCGGAAACAAAACGGCGCTCCGCGTCAGAGCGCGGCTTTGCGTTCCCTTGCCTTCAAAGATGGTCCCGGAACGCACATACACGTTCTTCTTGGACGCATTCTTTAAATTCACTTTGTTGATGGTCCCGCTATCGGAAACCAGAACGTTTTCGGTTTCCGGCAGGGTGATGTACTGGCGCTCCTGGGACGTTTCCCGCAGGATCGGCAGGATGCAGGTCAGGGACAATTCGTTCGGCCGCTCGGGCTTGCCGAACCTAAATCCCATGGATTCATCAGAGATTGCCTGAAGGATGGTAGACGCAGTAATAGCTTTAGGTGTCATACGTAAGGTTCTCCTTTTAAGGCGGATTCTTCCGCCTGACTTTCAAGCTTAGTTTACACCCTTGTGAATGGTATTTTCTTAAGCGTTTTTGTCTGCCGAATTGCGAGATTGCTGGTCAATTTATACGCCACTGTATACTGCCCGTTTAAGGAAGTTACCTTGTCCCGGCTTGCCGTGGAACTGGTCGCCGTCGACGAGTACGCGACCGCGAGAGAGCACTATGTCCGGCATGCCTTTGACCTTGATGCCTTCAAACATGGAGTAGTCCACCCGCATGTGGTGCGTCTTGGCGCTGATGGTGTGCTCGCGATTGGGGTCGAAGATCACAAGATCGGCGTCACTGCCAACAGCGACCGTGCCTTTTTGCGGATAGAGTCCGAAGATCCTGGCCGGAGTCGTAGACACCAGTTCGACAAAGCGGTTTACGCTGAATCGTCCTTTGGCCACGCCGCCGGAATAGATCAGACTCATGCGGTGCTCAATGCCCGGACCGCCGTTGGGGATCTTGGTGAAGTCGTCTTTGCCCATCTCTTTTTGTTCCTTGAAACAGAAAGGGCAATGGTCCGTGGAGACGACTTGAAGATGGTCTTGCTTCAGGCCGGTCCAGAGCTTCTCCTGGTGCCACTTTTCGCGCAGTGGCGGAGTGAAGACGTATTTGGCGGATTCAAAGCCGGGTTTGTCCATGTCGTCGAGTGAGAGATAAAGATACTGCGGACATGTTTCAGCGTAGACAGGCAGACCACGGTCGCGGGCTTCGCGCACTTTTTCCAGAGCGTCATTGCAACTCAGGTGCACGATGTATACGGGCGAGCCGGCCATCTCCGCCAGGGCAATTGCGCGGGACGTGGCTTCAGCTTCAGCGGTCGTGGGGCGAGTAAGGGCGTGATACTTGGGTGCGGTCTTGCCGTCCGCCAGTGCCTGCTGCACGATTACATCAATGGCGCCGCCGTTTTCCGCGTGCATGCAGATCATGCCGCCGATCTTCGACGCCGTGCGCATGGCCTTGAAGATCGTGGCGTCGTCCAGCATGAATACGCCTGGGTACGCCATGAAGAGCTTGAAGCTGGGTACGCCTTCATGTACCAGTTCGGCCATTTCGTCGAGGCGTGCGTTGGGCAGGTCGGTAATGATGCAGTGGAACGCATAGTCGCTGGTGGCCTTGGAAGAGGCTTTCTGCATCCACGCGTCAAAGGCGGCCCGCAGCGGCTGGTCCTTGTACTGGATGGCGAAATCGATCAGCGTGGTGGTGCCGCCGAAGGCCGCGGCGCGGGTTCCGGTTTCAAAATCGTCCGCGCTGGTGGTGCCGCCAAAAGGCATGTCGAGATGCGTGTGGACGTCAATCCCGCCGGGCAGAACGTATCGCCCTTTGGCGTCGATGATGCGCGTGGCGGAGTCACGCGGCAGACCGGCGCCGATCGCGGTGATTTTGCCGCCGGAGATGGCCACGTCCGCGGCATAAGTGTCTGTAGCCGTTACCACGGTTCCGTTCACAATGAGAGTGTCAAAGCTCATTCTATCTCCCGCTTCTTTGGAGGACTGTCAACAACTGTTGGTCCCGCCCTTGCGTCCTCGCGCTCAACAAGGAGTCTGGCAACCGTTGTAAAGAGTGTGAATGTTGCGGCGAACCAGAAGGACTCCCAGAGAATATCGGACGTCTTTTGTCCTAAGGCATGGAGTCTGCGGAGCGCAACGTCGGCGGCCCAGAAACTCCCCATCGAGATAAACATTAAAAGAGCAAAGCGCCACTGTGGCATTTTGACTCCTCGAACCATCTTTCCTGTTGCTCGCTTAGAGTCTGGCGGTTCTCGCACTGGATCATGTGCCATGAAGTCAACATTCTATGCTACACTCGCGGAATTTACCCCGTGTTTTTAGGGAAGGCTATCTCATGTTCAAGGATCCAGCGCCGCCGGTCCCACTCGATCAGCTGGAGAAAAACTTCGCCGACATCAATCCTCCGTTGACCCCGGGGCAGGCCCTGGAAGAAGGCTCGCGATGTCTTTTCTGCCACGATGCCCCATGCATTAAGGCGTGTCCAACCGGAATCGATGTACCGCAGTTTATTCGCCAGATTGTTACCGGCAACCTGCGCGGTTCGGCGCGGACGATTCTTGAAGCCAACATTCTGGGACAGAGCTGCGCGCGCGTCTGTCCGACCTCGGTCTTGTGTGAAGGTGCATGCGTGCTCAACGTCGAAGGGAAGAAACCAGTCGAAATCGGCAGGTTGCAACGTTACGCCGTCGATCCGGTGGTCGCTAATGGTACGCAGCTTTTTAAAGCCGGAACCAGCAACGGCTACCGTGTAGCCTTGATTGGTGGCGGTCCCGCAAGCCTGGCGTGCGCTGCGGCATTGCGCCGGCTTGGTTATGAGACGGTGATCTATGATGCCAACCCTCAGCCAGGCGGCCTGGACACCTACGGCATTGCCGCGTACAAGATGCGCGCACAGGACGTCCTGAAAGAAATTGCGATGATCCTTGCCCTCGGTGTTGAGATTCTCCGAGGAGTCAAAGTTGGTGGCGATGTGAGCATCGAACAGCTTGAGCGCGATTATGATGCGGTGTTTATCGGCATTGGGCTTGGAGCAACCGAAGCGCTGCGCATCCCCGGAGAAGAGTTGAAGGGCTGCATGGATGCGCTTTCATTCATCGAAGAGACCAAGAGTAAAAGCTTGAACCATGTGCAGGTGGCGAAACGCGTTGCGGTGATTGGCGGCGGGAACACTGCAATCGACGTGGTCACAGCGGTCCGGCGTCTGGGCGCGGAAGAAGTCTATATGGTGTACCGCAGAAGCCCGGAGGAAATGTCCGCTTTCGAGTACGAATACGAACTGGCAAAGAAGGATTCAGTGACCTTCGTCTGGCAGGCCTCGCCCGTGCGCGTTCTTGGCAATGGACAGGTAGAAGCGCTGGAATGCGTGCGCACGACGAAAGGCGCAAAAGACGCTCGTGGTCGCGGCACCTACGTTCCCGCACCAGGCACGGAGTTCCGGCTGGACGTGGGAATGGTGGTCAAGGCCCTGGGTCAGGAGCGGAAAACTGAGTTCCTGCGGCGGATTGCAAATCTGGAATTGAAGAATGGCTGCATCGCTGTTGACCCCCAGACCATGCGGACCGCGAACCCCCTTTACTTTGCCGGCGGCGATTGCGTGAACGGCGGCGGTGAAGTAGTTGATGCTGTTGCTCACGGCAAGAAGGCGGCGGCAGGTATTCATCAAGTTCTGGAAGCTTCGCGGGGAAGGAAGGCCCATGTCTGATCTAAGCATTAATTTTTGCGGAGTGCGTTCACCTAACCCGTTCTGGCTGGCCTCAGGCCCGCCTACGAACACCGCCTACCAGATCATGCGCGCCTTTGAGGCCGGATGGGGCGGCGCCGTGTGGAAGACCATCGGCGAACCAATCATCAATACGGCTTCGCGGTATGGATCGGTCGACCTGAAAACCGAGCGCATGATGGGCCTGAACAATATTGAACTCATCAGCGACCGCTCGATTGAAACCAATCTGCGCGAGATCGCGGAAGTGAAAAAACGCTTCCCCAAACACACCGTGATTGCCTCTCTGATGGTCGAGTCCAAACGTGAGACATGGCATGACATTGTGAAGCGCACGGAAGACTCCGGCGCGGACTTGCTGGAGCTTAATTTTGGCTGCCCGCACGGTATGTCCGAACGTGGCATGGGCGCGGCGGTGGGCCAGGTGCCGGAATATGCCACCATGATTACCACCTGGGTGAAGGAAGTAGCGCGGACCCCGGTGATCGTAAAGCTCACGCCCAACGTTACGGACATCGCGCATATGGCCAAAGCCGCCAAGGCCGGCGGCGCCGATGCGGTTTCCCTGGTGAACACTTTCAACAGTATCGTTGGTGTTGATCTGGACAACTTTTCTCCGCGCCCCGCGGTCGCCGGACGCGGCAGCCACGGCGGCTACTGCGGTCCCGCGGTAAAGCCAATCGCGTTGCACATGGTTTCTTCCGTCGCCAAGACGGTGGACATTCCTATTTCCGGGATCGGCGGAATCGGCAACTGGCGCGACGCGGTGGAGTTCATGCTGCTGGGCTCGACCTCGGTCCAGGTGTGCACCGCCGCCATGCATTACGGTTTCCGCATCGTGCGTGACATGATCGACGGACTGGAAAACTATCTAGAAGAAAAAGGCTTTGCTTCCGCCATGGACATCGTGGGCAAATCCACGCCGCGCGTCGACGACTGGGGCAACCTCGACCTGAATTACAAGATCATCGCCAAGATTGACGCGGCGAAGTGCATCGGCTGTAACCTCTGCTACATCGCCTGTGAAGACGGCGCGCACCAGTGCATCCGCGTGGAAGAACGCCCGCTGGGAGATCTGCGTCATGACGTTTTGCCCAAGCATGTGCCGCATGTGCTGGAAGATGAATGCGTCGGCTGCAATCTGTGCGCGCTGGTCTGTCCTGTGCCCGGCTGCATCAGTATGGTCGAAGTTGATTCAGGACATCCGCACATGAGCTGGAAGCAGTTGCAGGAGGCGAGAGGGAAGAGTCCGCAGTGCAGTATGGAAGATTTGTTAGCTGGAAAAAACGGAAATGGCACTTAGAAAGATTTAAGTTTTCGGAGCAAAATGTTAAGATCAGTTTTAAGGCCATGCATTTTGGAGACTCAATGGACAAAACTGAAACTATGTTGGATGAAGAGCTCAGGCGGAAAGCTACCATATTGAGCGACGCAGCGGAGCGGTTGAGAGAAAGATATCCCAATTCCGAAATTGCAGATAGCTTGGACAAAAACGCAGCGGATTTGCTTCGGATTGCCCGCGAGGGCGGCGTAAGGGAAAAGATCGAAGCACGAGACGGCCGTGGGCTGACGTACTCTGCTAACTGATATCAGCGAATTACTCGTGCAGAGCAACTGCATCGGTGATGCCGCGTCTCTACGTTAGGATTTTTGATTGGCGCGCACTTCCCATCAATCCCCAATACGCCACAAACGCCACAACAAACCCTACAAACCACGAATAATCATATAAAACCCTGACAGATGAAATCACCAGGCCCATCAGCGCAACAGCTGATCCAACCGCCAGCGCTGCGATAGCGCGCCAGTTGAAGCCCTTGGAATACTCATACATGCCGTCACGTAAATAAAGATCGTCGAGCTTGAGCTGTTTGCGGCGAACCAGATAATAGTCGCAGATCATGATTCCGGCGACCGAACCGAGCACCGCGGCATAGCCTCCCAGCCATGCGACGACAAACGTATCGTAATTTGCCAGCAGCTTCCATGGCATCATGGCGATGCCCATGACGCAGGTAATCACGCCGCCGATTTTGAAAGAGATGCGGCGGGGCCAGAGATTGGAGAAATCGTTTGCCGGCGACACAACATTCGCCCCGATGTTGACGTTGAGTGTCGCCAGCAGGATCGCCACCAGAGAAATAATCACCGTCACAGGAGAATGAAAGCGGCTGAGCAGTTGGACCGGGTCCCAGATCGCCGCACCGTAGATCACCACGGTGGCAGAGGTCACGGCCACGCCGATGAATGAGTAGAGCGTCATGGTGAGCGGCAGAGCCAGAGCTTGTCCAACGGCTTGGCCGCGCTCGTCTTTGGCGAAGCGAGTGAAGTCGGGGATGTTAAGCGAGACGGTCGACCAGAAACCTACCGTCGCATTCAAAGCCGGGACCAGCATCCGGAAAAACTCGCGATTGCTGCTGAACTTGGAAGGTGCGGCGAGCATAGGACCAAAACCGCCAGCGGTGACATAAGCCCATCCAAGGAGCAGCAGTCCCACACCCAGGAGAACGGGCGCGCTGATACCCTGTAAAAATCGTATGTACTCAATACCCTTGAGGATGACCGCCAGATTGATGGCCCAGAACGCAAGGAAGCAGATAGGAACGCCATAGGGATTGCTGTGCCAAGCAGGCCAGATGGTGCTCAGCAGGACGTTGATGGCTTCGCCGCCAATCCAGGTCTGGATGCCGAACCATCCACAGGCCACCAGGCCGCGCAGCACGGCGGCAACATTCGCTCCCAGCACGCCGAACGAAGCACGCGCCAGCACAGGAAAGGGAATTCCGTAACGTGCGCCGGGATGAGAGTTCAGCAACATTGGCGCAAGGACGATCGTATTGCCAAGAAAGATCGTCAGGACAGCCTGCTTCCAGTTCATGCCTTTGCTGATCAAGCTAGCGGCCAGGATATAAGTTAGCGTGTTCACGGACATGGAGACCCAGAGCGCGGAGTAGTTATACGTGCTCCATGTGCGGCGCTCGGCGCTCACCGGGGCCAGGTCAGCGTTATAAAGCGGGCTGGATTCGATGTCCTTCTTCGCCGTGGCGGAACTGCTTATCGACATAGACCTCTTCGAGTCGTTTAGTTTTGGCTACTAGCTTCTGGCTGCTAGCTCTTTCTGGAATCCCGGGCCAACGCGAGGGATCCCTGCTATCTTGAATGAACCCGAAGGAACGACAATATTATTATTATTTCTGGCCTGGAAATTCTCATAACGAAAGGGACCCCTCGCTGCGCTTCGGGGTTTCAGAATCTTTAGACGCTGCTCTTCACCAGCGGCCCGTAGCTGTCCGGTCTGCGGTCGCGGAAGAACTGCCAGGTATTGCGCACCTCGGCAATCATGTCGAGGTCCAGGTCCGCCACCACGACTTCATCTTTGTCCCGGCTGCCCTGGGCGATGATCTTGCCGCGCGGCGTGCAGAAGTAGCTCTTGCCGTAGAACTCGCCGATATTCCACGGAGCTTCCGTGCCCACACGGTTGAGCGCGCCGACAAAATATCCGTTGGCCACGGCATGCGCGGGCTGTTCCAGCTCCCACAGATACTCTGACAGGCCGGCGACGGTAGCAGAAGGATTGAAGACAATCTCCGCGCCATTCATCCCCAGAGCACGGGCCCCTTCAGGAAAGTGGCGGTCATAACAGATGTACACGCCGATGCGCGCATATTTTGTCTGGAACGCTGGATATCCGCCATCGCCCGGAGTGAAATAGAACTTCTCCCAAAATCCCGGAGCCACCTGCGGGATGTGATGTTTGCGGTATTTGCCCAGATACTTGCCATCTGCGTCGATGACGGCGGCGGTATTGTAGTAGAGCCCGGTCATTTCTTTTTCATAGATCGGCACCACAATGACCATACGGTGCTTGGCGGCAACTTTCTGCATCAGCTTGATGGTGGGGCCGTCCGGTACGGGTTCCGTTAGCTCGTACCAGCGTTTGTTTTGTTCGGCGCAGAAATAGGGGCCATAAAATATCTCTTGCAGGCAAAGGACCTGGACCTTCTTCTTTGCTGCCTGGTCGATGAGTTTCAAATGCTTGTCGATCATGGCTTTCTTGATCTTTTCCGACGGCTGGTTGGGGCCCAGTACGTTGGTTGCCTGAATCAATCCACAGCGAACAATTTGGGACATCGCTACCTCGCAGGATAAAAAGCTCCGCCAATATACCGCAGAACGCAGATTAGAGCGGAAAGATATTCTATTCCAAAGGCCTTCTCCCGAGTTGAGGTCTCGCATACCATGGATGCCGTTTGTTGAGCGCGGCGTTTTGGCGGGCAGGAGCTTCGTATGGCATTCATAGAGAATCAGGGTGCTCGGATCTACTGGGACGAACACGGCGCTGGCGAGCCCGTGTTGCTGATCATGGGGCTTGGCTATCCGTCTTATTTGTGGCATCGGATGCGCCCTACGCTGGCCGCGGAATATCACACCATCGCGCTCGATAATCGCGGCAGCGGTCGCAGCGATGTGCCGCCGGGGCCCTATCCGATCGCTTTGATGGCGTCTGACGCGGCCGCAGCACTGGACGCGGCGCAGGAAGCGAGCGCGCACGTCTTCGGCCTGTCCATGGGAGGCATGATCGCGCAGGAGTTTGCTTTGCAGTATCCCAAGCGGGTGCGGTCTCTGATTTTGGGCTGCACGGCTGCGGGTGGGCCTAACGCGGTGCGGGCCACCCCTGAAGTCACCAAGGTCCTGACGGCGCGCGATATGAGCCCGGAAGAGGCCGCAAAGGCCATGCGGCCGTACATCTATGATGCATCGACGCCACCGGAGCGGGTGGAGCAGGATCTAGCCATTCGTAGGCAATGGTTTCCCCGTCCGGAAGGATACTTGGCGCAGTTGCAGGGAATCTTTAGCTGGGAGGCGTACAGCCGGTTGTCGCAAATCCAGGCGCCCACTCTGGTGATTCATGGCGACTCTGATCAACTGGTTCCGCCTGGCAACGGAGAGCTGATTGCCGCCCGGATTCCTGGAGCGAAACTGGTGATGATTCCGCACGCGAGCCATATTTTTATTACCGACCAGCCGGAAGCGTCACGCGAAGCGATTATGGGATTTTTGCACGCTCAGTCGCGGGCGCCACAAACAGGCGTGGCTGGTTAAGTGCGCTGGGACGGTTAGCGGGCGTGGGCCAGGGACAGCGGCAGATGGCTCGAGCAGGCTTTGGCGAAGGTGATTGCGGTAATGTAAGAGTCGCCGGTGGTCGCCACCGCATCGAGGGCCCGCGAGCGGGCCTCTACGACGTCGTCGGCGGAGCAGTCGAGCAGGATAGCGCATTCGCTAACCGGATAACCTTCCAGGACAGAGATTACAAACGCGAACCGCTCAAGCGGTTCCAATCCCGTGATTGCGGCGATCACGGCCGATATCCCGGAGTCGCAATTCGATATCGGGTTGGTCGTTTGTGGCACGTGGGTTGCGTGTGCCGATGCAGGCGCGATTATCTCCACTGCGTTCTTGATGATGGTGCGAACGGCCCAGGCGCGAGCCCAGTTCCTGAAGGCGGTGTTTCCCTGGACGCAATCTTCCAGTCCGCTGACAAAGCATTGTTCGGCTTTTGCCTGGTCCGCTGTCAACATGAGCGCGAGAAGATGCAGGCTGGTCACGTCGTCCGTAAACATCCTGCGGATCTCTTCGCAAGTTGCCAGGTCGATCTCGTGTTCGGAAGCAATTCTGTCTTTGATCATTTGAAACATATGCACTCCCTGTATAAGACGCGGTTTGCGGCTAAATCCCTGTTAGGCTTTTGCCGTAACGCCCGTTATAAAAGCAAGGCGCCTGCCGAACGGTAGCCTGTTTGTAAGTATTTGATTCTTTAGTTTTTACGTTAAACATTTCCCTTGCCAAGGTGCCGATAAGTGTCGACGCGCAGGCACGGAGCGTGTCAATCCAAACACACTTATAGGTACGTCAATTGAACGATCAAGGACGCTCTTGTTAGACTTTCAAACGACGTGACAAGGTGCGAAAAGAAGGCGTAAACGATGAATATGACCATCCGTAAAGCCGTTTCCGCGGATATTCCGGGTCTGCGCGCGCTGATCGATGCGTCCGTTCGCAAACTCCAGGCGCACGACTACACACCCGCTCAGATTGAAGGCGCGCTCAGGACGATCTTCGGCGTGGACAGTCAACTGATCGCGGACGGAACCTACCTGGTTGCGGAAACGAATGCTGGCGAAGAAGAAAAGCACGGACCATCAGGGATGGTCATCGCTGGTTGTGGCGGCTGGAGCAAGCGCAAGACCCTTTACGGAGCCGACCAGTGGACGGGACGCGAAGACTCGTTGCTCGACCCACATCAGGACGCGGCCAAGATCCGTGCGTTCTTCATACATCCGGATTGGGCGCGTCGCGGCGTCGGCAGCATGATTCTTGATGCCTGTGAACGGGCGGCTGCGGCTGCCGGCTTTTCCCGCTGCGAGATGGGAGCTACGCTGACCGGAGAGAAGCTCTTCCGGGCCAGAGGCTATGTTCCGGTGCGCTCTCTCGAAGTTCCGCTGGGGAATGGAGAGTCGCTGCCGATTGTTCACATGGAAAAATTCATTTTCCAATAAGGCCATATTCCCGCTAGAATACGGGTGATTTTTTCTGTATGCTGCGGACGTTTTTCACTATCTTGATTCAACTGTTTATTTCATAAGAATCAAAATCAGCATTGAGGAGCACGCCATGAAGCAGACTCGCCGCAATGTTCTAAAAAATGCAGGCGCCGTTGCCGCTCTGGCCGCTACAGGCGGATTGAATGCCGGATTCGCAGAGGGCCAGCCAGCGAGCAAGCCCGCGCGGGGTATGGCGCACGGACTGACTTTGCTGACGATTCGCAGCGGCGGGACGTATCGTCTCGGGGTCAAGACTGACAAAGGTATTCTGGATGTGCAGGCGGCTGCGAAAGCGCTTCATATGCGCGCTCCTGCCACCATGGATGATTTGCTACAGAATGAGGATGGCCCAAGTCTGAATGAGTTGGTCGATGTCGCGCTCAAATCGAAAATGGTGCAGGGGATGTTCGTCAAAGAAGAGCGCATTGAGTTCGGTCCTGTTGTAACGCGGCCGGAAAAGATCATCTGCGTGGGGCTGAATTATCGGCGGCATGCCCAGGAGACCGGCCAGCCTGTTCCCAAGAAACCGATCCTCTTCAACAAGTACAACGTTGCGCTGAACCACCATAACGGCTCCATCAAACTGCCGGTGGAGGTGGCGGCGAAATTTGATTATGAAGTCGAGTTGGTGATGGTGATGGGCAAGGAAGCAAAAAACATCGGCGAGACGGACGCGCTTTCCTATGTTGCCGGCTATTGCACCGGCAATGACTTCACTGCTCGCGATTTGCAGTATGAGACTGGCGGGCAGTGGATGATCGGCAAAACGCCGGACCAGTTTGCCCCACTGGGGCCGTACATGGTCACAGCTGACCAGATCGATCCGGATGCCCTGAAACTCGAATGTCGCGTTAACGGTGAAACGCGGCAGTCCTCCAATACCAGCGATATGGTTTTCAGCAGCCGGCAAATGATCAGCTACATCTCACATTATGTAACCCTCAACCCCGGCGACATCATTTTTACCGGTACTCCAGAAGGCGTGATTCAAGGCAAACCGAAAGACAAACAAGTCTGGCTCAAGGCGGGCGACAAAATCGCTTGCAGCCTGGAGAAGCTTGGGGAACTGAAGTTCGATCTGGTTTGATGCGCGCTGGAGATTTACACGTAGTCTTCACGGCAGGGCGTGAACACGTCCACCACCAGCGAGTCTTCCAGGGCTGAAGCCTGATGTTCCACGCCGCCACGCACTACGAAGCTGTCGCCAGCGCCAACGCGGAACGTTGTGCCCGTGATCGTGACTTCCAGTTGTCCGCTCACAACGTAGACAATCTGTTCATGCGGGTGGCTGTGGCGTGCTCCCACCCAGCCTTTTTTCATGCGGTGCTCGGCCAAAAAAAGCTTGTCATTGTAAGAGCCTACGCGGCGGACCAGTCCCGGTTCGGGCGTGCTGTTCGGCGCGTCCGCCGAATGGACCACGGAGAAATCTGGGTACGCTGTTTTTAACGGATTCATCGGTTTCGTCTCCTTGGATCTTTTATCTTTAGATGTCGAATCTAGATATCGAATCGATGGCGTCGCTTTACTTGGCCATGGCAAGCGCCGGCTGCCGAGCTGCACGCACGATGTCAACGTAACGTCGCGCGGCGTCAGCAATTTCGGCGGTGTTGCCGGATTTGAGGGCCGAAGCAGAAACCAGTTCGCCGCCGATACCCAGTGCTTCGGAGCCAGCGCGGATGAAGTCCGCGGCCGTTTCCAGGTTTACTCCGCCGGTAGGAATCATCGGCACCTGCGGCAGAGGGGCCTTGAGAGCTTTAATATATTTTGCCCCGCCAACCGTGCCGCAGGGAAATATCTTCACAAAGTCGCTGCCGGCTTTCCAGGCGGTGATGACTTCCGTGGGCGTCAGGGCCCCGGCCATCATTAGCTTTCCAGCGCGTTTTACAAAAGCAACGGTCTCCGCATTAAAACCAGGACTGACAATGAACTCAGCCCCGGCGTCGATGCAACGCTGGGCGGTTTCGGCGTCCAGGACTGTGCCGGCCCCGATCAGAGCATGGAAGGAGTTGTTGCGCGAGAGTTGCGCGATCACGTCAATCGCGCCGGGAACGGTCATGGTGATCTCGACGATCGGAATTCCGCCGGTGCATACTCCCTCGACGGCCAGCAGCGCCTCGCGTGAAGACGATGCGCGGACTACCGGCACTACGCCGATCTCAATAATCCGTTTGCGGGTTTCGTCGCGCGTCATGCTGTCTCCTTGTCAAAGTAGTTGCGGTGCAATCGTTAACGTGCAATTCTGGCGCCAACGCCGTGCATGGCCTGGGTGACTTCTTTCAGCGTGGCCATGGTCGTGTCTCCGGGCGTAGTCATAGCGAGCGCGCCGTGGGCGGCGCCGCATTCCACCGCCCATTGTGGACCTTGTCCGGTGAGGAAGCCATAGATCAAGCCAGACGCAAATGAATCTCCGCCACCCACGCGGTCAAAGATCTCAAGGTTTTCGCGTTGCCTGGCTTCATAGAATGTGCCGTCAGCGTAGCAGATTGCGCCCCAGTCGTTGATGGTGGCGGTCTTGGCTTTACGTAGCGTGGTGGCGACGACCTTGAAGGGAAATTCGCGCAGCGCGGACTGAATCATCTCTTTGAAAGCTTCCGTCTCGACTTTAGAGATGTGCTCGTCCATGCCCTTCACTTCGAAGCCAAGCGCGGCGGAAAAATCCTCTTCATTGCCGATCATTACGTCCACGAAGGGAGCCAGGCGGCGGTTTACTTCCTGGGCGCGCTTCTTGCCGCCAATGGACTTCCACAACGACTCGCGATAATTGAGATCATAGGAAACGATCGCTCCGTGCTTGCGGGCCGCTTTTACGGCTCCTAGCGCGACGTCCGGAGTGGTCTCGGAAAGCGCGCAGAAAATTCCTCCGGTATGGAACCAGCGCGTGCCGCGTTTGCCGAAAATGTCTTCCCAGTCGATATCGCCGGCCTTCAGTTGGGAAACCGCCGTATGTCCACGATCAGAGCAGCCTAAAGCTGCGCGGATGCCAAAGCCGCGTTCGGTGAAGTTAAGGCCGTTGCGTACCGTGCGTCCGACTCCGTCGTAGTCGACCCAGCGGACCAGGGACTGGTCAACGCCGCCCTGGTAAATCAGGTCTTCCAGCAGACGTCCGACCGGGTTGTCGGCAAAGGCGGTAACAATCGCGGTGTTCAGGCCAAAGCAGCGCTTCAGTCCGCGGGCAACGTTATATTCGCCGCCGCCCTCTGAGACTTCAAACCGGCGCGTGGTCCATACGCGGTAATTGCCGGGATCAAAGCGGAGCATGACTTCGCCCAGGGCCACCATGTCCCAGCCGTTTGGATCTTTGGATTTGATGGTTAGCGGCATCGTTTCACCGCCAAAATAAAGCTCATGCAGTGGCCTCAACATCAATTCGAGCGGTTTGCAACCTTGGAATCAGAAGATGAATGATCAGCAAGGCCAATAGATACGCGCAACCGGCGATGATGAACATGGGGAGATAACTGCCCGTGCGTTGAAGAATAAATCCCGAGAAACTGGCAATACCCATGCCGCCAACTGCGCCACCAAAGCCGCCGATCCCGATTACGGATCCAACGGCCCGTTGCGGGAATACATCTGACGCCAGGGTAAACAGGTTGGCCGACCAACCCTGGTGCCCCGCCACGGCAAGACTGATCAACCCTACCGCCAGCCACAAGTTATGCACACTTGTGGCCATGACCACAGGAACCACAGCCAGCGCACAAACCAACATAGCGGTCTTCCGGGCACGGTTGAGTGTCCAGCCAGCTTTGATGAGCTTTGCTGGGAGCCATCCTCCGAAGATGCTTCCGACCGAGGCCGCGTTGTAGATAATAACGAGCGGCAGGCCCATCTTGGTCAAAGACAGTCCATATTCTGTAGACAAAAATTTCGCCAGCCAGAAAAGGAAAAACCACCAGATGGGATCGGTCAGGAATTTTCCAATGAGAAAAGCCCAGGTCTGAGGATGGGGTAGCAGGCGGAGCCAGGGGATCTTTATCGTTGGTTCGATTGGATCGCTTTGGATATACCGGAGTTCGCCGGCGGAAAGCCGCGGGTGCTCTTGCGGCTTGCGATACATACTGACCCATAAAAAAATCGGTATGGCACTGACAATACCGGTAGAAAGGAATGCAGCCTGCCATCCATAGCGCTCCACCACCCAGGGGATTACAAGCGGGGTGATGGTGGCGCCCAGGTTGGTGCCAGAATTGAATATGCCGGTAGCGAGAGCCCGCTCTCTCTTGGGGAACCATTCTGCAACGGTCTTGATGGCCGCCGGGAAGTTGCCTGCTTCACCGATGCCGAGCGCGAAGCGCGCTATTCCAAATCCCATGGCCGTTCGCGCCAGTGCGTGAGCAGCAGCGGACAGGCTCCAAATCCCAATGGAGATGGCGTAACCGGCGCGCACGCCAATCCAGTCCATGACGCGTCCCATGAGCAGCAGGCCCACCGCGTAGGCGGCCTGGAAGGCGACGACGATGTTCGAATACTGCGTCTCATTCCAGCCAATGCTTTTTCCCAGGACTGGAGCCAGCAGGCCGAGAATCTGCCGGTCGACGTAGTTCATGGTGGTGGCAAAAAAGAGCAAAGCGCAGATGGTCCAGCGATAGTGCCCGATCTTTACCGCGGCATCGGGAGCAGCGTAGACAGGCGCAGCCGCGGACAAAGTTGAAAGTGAATTCTTGTTTTCCATTGACGGCTATTTTCGGCTTGCTTCTAATCCTGATCCGCCCTGGCTGAAGTCGGGCTGCACGTTCACGACGCCAAACTGCCGGTCTTCTTTTTCTCGGTGCGCGGCCATGGCCCACAAGAAAGATATGGGGTGGCCCGGGACCGCAACATTGGGATGGTATCCGCTAGGCATCAGCACGGCGTCGCCTTCACGCACAGGCACCACCAGTTCAGGATAGTCCATATTGTTGTAAACCAGCTGCAGGCCATATGCGGGCGCAGGCATGTTGATGTAGACATACATTTCTTCCAGCATCTTGGCATGCTCATGCGGCGGCCAACTCGTCCAGTTTCCAGGCTCAGAGATAGTGAAACCGGCCAGCAAACGGCCCGCCTGAACGTTCTTCCCCAGGCAGATGTTCACACGCCGCGCCTGTCCAGGAGTGCCGGCGTTGAAACTCAGGCTCGGGTCTTTTGACAGTTCCGCATAGGAAACAAACTGGAGCGGGTAGGAGTTGTCAACGTCGCTGAAGAACTCGGCAAAATCGACGTTTGACGATGTGGTTACTTCAATTCTGCTGTCGCGCGGAATATAAACAGAATCGTATTGGTTGCACGTGAAGGTCTTGTCCCCAACCTTCACCGTGGCCGTACCGGAAAGGCAGATCAACCCGGTTTCCTGGTTGCCGTTCTTGAACGACACGGAAGGGGTGTCCCGGTTCAGAATGATCCGCCCATAGGAAAGATGTTTGTTGGTGCTGTTCTCCGGGGTCACCGATACACAGCGACCCGTATGACGATTCGTATGGCGAAACACCATCTTTTCTGCGACTGAAGATGCCTGTGCGTTCATAAACTCTACTCCTGGCGAAAACGGTTCTGATAGGTTGAAAAACGAAGAATTGCATAGGCTGTCATTGGTTAACTCCGCTGGCTAGAAAGCCGCCGTCCACCGCTATTGAAGTGCCGGTGACAAAGCTGGCGGAATCGGACGCAAGAAAGACCGCCGCGCCTACTAGTTCGTCCAACTGGCCAAACCGGCCCATCGGAGTGCGGACCTTAAACTCGTTGCCGCGGGGCGTGCCGTCCAGCAGGGACGCGTTGAGGTCGGTGCGAAACAACCCAGGTGCGATTGCGTTCACGCAAATACCATAGCGGGCCCATTCAAGGGCGAAAGATTTAGTCAGCGACAATACCGCAGCCTTGCTGGCCGAATACGCTGCCACCTCATAGAGCGCAACGAAGGAAGACAGAGAAGCAATGTTAATAATGCGCCCGTATTTCTGCTCGATCATGTGCTGGCCAAAAACCTGGCAGGCTAAGAGCGTGCCGGTCAGGTTGGTCTCCATGATTCCGTTCCACTCTTCTTCAGAAACACTCAGGGTGGACGTGCGTTTTGTGCGTCCGGCGCAGTTGACCATGATCTGCACGCTGCCAAATTCCTTCAACACAGCATCCAGCAGGGACTGCAAGCTCTCTTTGCTTGTTACATCCACGGCCTGGGCAAGAGATTTTCTGCCCAGGGCCTGGATCTCTTTCGATACGGCCTGAACCAGTTCAGCGCGGCGGCCGGTAGGAACAACGTTTGCGCCGGCTTTTGCCAGCCCTTTGGCAAGCGTCAGACCGATCCCTGACGTGCCACCGATAACTACAGCAGTTTTGTTTGTAAGATCGAGTGAAGGATGTCCCATAGAAAGTCTGTGTTGCCAAACTTAAAGTGAAATAGCGGATTCCGCCCAAACCTGAAATTCGCGATGCTTAAGGACTTCAGCCTTTGCCGGAACGCTTCCGCTCGCCACCTGCCGAATATGTTCAAAAACTTTTGTTCCAACCTCGCGGATGGATGCGGTCCCATCCAGCACATCACCGGCGGAGAGATCAAGATCGCCAGGCATGCGATGGAAGACCTCATTGTTGGAGGCCAGTTTGATTACCGGAGCAATCGCGTTACCGATGGTGGAGCCGCGTCCCGTGGTGAAAACTACCACAGTTGCACCAGCAGCAACTAATCCTGGTGTCGATTCCTGGTCGTATCCCGGCCCTTGCATCAAGATCAGGCCACGACCGGCCGGCGGCGTGCCGTACTCGGTAACGCCTTCCACCCGCGTTGTTCCCGCTTTGGCAATCGCACCCAGCGACTTGATGGTGATGTTGAGCAGCCCGCCTTTGATGTTTCCCGGGCTTGGATTCTCGCCAAGCTGCGCGCCGACCCTGCCGGCATATTCTTTGTACCAGTCCACCATGCGGTAGACGGCGCGTGCCGTGTCGGCATCTTTCGCGCGCTGGGCCAAAATGTGTTCCGCTCCGCAGAACTCCGGGACCTCAGTAATCAGGACGGTCCCACCCGAACGTACCAGTAAGTCTGAAGCATAGCCCAGGCTGGGATTCGCCGTGATACCGGAGAAGGCGTCTGAGCCACCGCACTTCACGCCCAGCCTCAATTCGCTCATCGGCACCGGCTCGCGTTTGGTCTTGTTCACTTCAGGAAGCATCTGTGTTACCGCGGCCAGACCGGCTTGAATCGCAGCCTGCGTGCCTCCGACCTGTTGTATGCCAATGCGTACCATCGGCTTGTTCAATGTTCGTCCCAGGCGTTGCAGGTAGGTTTCCAGCACGGAGAGGTTCGTTTTCTCGCAGCCCAGTTCCAGCAACACGACGCCGCCAACATTGGGATGGTCGGCATAGTTCGATAAGACCCGCAGTAGAACGTCCACCGGCCCGCCGTCCTGGCAGCCGCAGCCCTTGTTATGAGGAATCGCGCAGATACTGTCCACATTGGGGAACTTTTCAGGACTGTGGATGGTGAATTCCGACACCATGGAGATCTGCATCGACTCATGGCTTGCGCACATGCTGGTGGGGATGATCAGGATGTGGTTGCGCGTTCCTACGCGGCCGTCCGCGCGCCTGTAGCCCATGAACGTGCCGCGTTCCGCTTCAGGCAGGTAGTCGGGAGCGGGATTGGAAAGGCCTGCCGGCACGTCACGGATAAGAGGTACTTTGTCATCCATGTTGGCATGCGTTACAGCTTCACCGCGCTTGATTCCCAGAGATGTTCCAATCGGCTGGCCATATTGCAGGACGTACGCGCCCTTAGGGATGTCCTGTGTGGCAAAGCGGTGGCCGGGGTCGATGTCCGCTGTGACCTCGACGATCTGGCCTTCAGCAAGCTGAAGGGAAAGACCAGCGCTTACGGCCTTCTTTACCACGGCAACACTGTCGTCTGGATGAACTACGACGGCGTATTCGTGGATCTGTGCGCACGAATTGGCGATTGGCCCCATGTCTATTTATAAATCCTTTGCCCGTTGCACCGCTACTCCATCGCCGTTTCGTACCGCCTTGGTAGCAGGCTGCATCTTCGACACGCCGACCGCCGGTTTCCCCATAGCATGCAAGGCGGGCAGGTTCAGATAGCGCTCCGCGTTGTCGTAGCAGATACGGCTGATCATGGAGCCTACGAGCGACTCGTCATCGGGGAGAAGCCCTTTTTCAATTTCATTGCCAAGAAGGTTGCATAATACACGACGGAAATACTCATGCCGCGGATACGACATGAACGACCGCGAATCCGTCAGCATGCCAATGAAATTTGAGAGCAGCCCACAATTGGAAAGAGCATTCAACTGCCACTCAATCGCTTCCTTCTGGTCCAGGAACCACCAGCCGCTGCCAAACTGGATCTTGCCGGCCTGCGTGCCGTCCTGGAAGTTGCCGAGCATGGTTGCAAACGCGTAATTGTCCGCCGGGTTGGCGTTGTAGAGGACCATCTTCGGCAGCCCGCTGGTCTGATCCAGGCGGTCAAGATACGTTCCCAACGATGATACCTGCGGCCAATCCGCGATTGAGTCAGTCCCGGAATCACGTCCCAGGGCCGCCAGGACACGGCTATTCGCGTTGCGGTAAGCGCCCAGGTGCAATTGCTTGGTCCATCCTTTTTCAACGTCGAGACGGCCAAAGAACAGCATAAGGAAGCTGGCGAACTTTTCCGATTCCAGCGGGCTGGGAGCGGTCCCACCACGAGCGATGTCAAAAATCGTCGCTGCCTGAGTTTCATCGCATTTCTTCGCCGGACAGTAGTCCAGACCGTGATCAGAAAGACGGCAGCCATGGTCGTGAAAATATTTGTGGCGCGACTCGAGCGCCTTGAGAAAATCGGCAAATTTCGAGATTTGCACACCGCTACTCTGGCCGAGCTTGTTCACCCAGGCGGTGAATGCCGCGGGATTTGAAGTGTCCATCGCCCGGTCCGGACGGAAAGACGGCAGAACGCAGGTGGCGAAACCGGCAGCCGCGGTCTTTTCGTGGTACTCAAGCGAATCCACCGGATCGTCCGAGGTGCACACGGCGCGAACCCGGAAATTGCTCAGAATGCCTCGCGCGGAAAGATCGTCGCTCTTAAGGCGGCGGTTTGCTTCTGTCCATACCCGCTGCGCGCTGTTTTCGTCCAGCAGTTCGGAGATGTCGAAATAGCGCAGCAACTCCAGATGGGTCCAGTGATACAAGGGGTTGCGCAGAGTATGCGGGACGGTCTTGGCCCAGGCGAGAAACTTCTCGTATGGCTCGACATCACCGGTGCAATAGCGTTCCGACACGCCGTTGCTTCGCATGGCGCGCCACTTGTAGTGGTCGCCCTCAAGCCAGATCTCAAACAGGTTGTTGAAGCGACGGTCTTCAGCGATATCTTTAGGGGAAAGATGACAATGATAATCAAGGATCGGCTGCCCCGACGCGTATTGCCGAAACAGATATCTGGCTGTTTCAGTTTCAAGTAGAAAATTTTCAGTTATGAATCCCATGGACTACAGAGCCCCCCTGGTTCCGCCTCAGACCGTGCAACATCCGGTCCGTTCCGGAAAGCTATACCAGCTTTCCATTGATGCGTACATTGTGCAGAACAAGATCTTTTACGTTCTCAATAACATCCGGTTTTTCCACGCCGTTCAATTCGCAATCGGCCACGCGAACGCCCTCAATGGGAGCGTTCTTGAAGCCGCGCAAATAGAGCGCGTATTGTGCTTTGTTGGCGGTAAGCTTCCGGATATCGACATTACGCACCACCGGGGTGAACTTGCCTGCTTCTCCTTCCTCGTAATAAAAATCAATAGAAATACCTGCCATGGCCACCTGGCCAACTTCAATGTTGCGGACAAAAATGTTTTCCAGCTTGCCGCCGCGCATGGCATTGTTCTTGATACGGACGGCGATGTCCAGGCGCGGGCTGTCCATGCGGCAGTTCTCGGCAAAAACATTGCGCACGCCGCCGGATATTTCGCTGCCGACGGTAACTCCTCCGTGGCCATCCTTCATGCGGCAATCTTGAATCACGATGTTCTCAGACGGCACATTCACACGACGGCCATCGGCATTTCTGCCTGCTTTGATCGCGATGCAATCGTCGCCTGTGCTGAAATCGCAGTCTTTGATCAGCACATCCTTGCATGATTCAGGATCGCAGCCATCCGTATTGGGGCCGGATTCCCGATTGACGCTGCCGCTGAGAATCGTCATCTTGTGCACGGTAACGTTGGTGCAAAGGACCGGGTGCACCTGCCACATGGGAGAGTTCTTCAGCGTCACGCCTTCTATGAGCACATTCTTGCAGCGATACGGCTGAACAAACTGGGGGCGCAGGTAGTGTCCTTCACCGAACACTCTTTCGCTTACCGGAGCACCTTTTTCCGCCATGGCGAAGAGCTGGTTGCGGTCTTTCTCCTGGCTGGGCTGACCGGGCGTCCAGCCGCATTTGGTCCGGCCTTTCCACGGCCACCAGTGTTCGCAGTCGGCATTTCCGTCAATTATGCCTTGGCCCGTGATGCCGATGTTCTCCTGTTCGAAGGCGTAAATGAACGGAGAGAAATTCATCAGTTCCATACCCTCCCAGCGCGTGAATACCAAAGGATACTTCGTGGAATCGTGAGTGAAGCGGACGGTCGACCCAGAATTCAAGTGCAGATTGACATTACTCTTCAGATGGATGGCGCCGGTAAGGAATTCGCCAGCCGGGACGACAACGCGTCCGCCCTTCGCCGCATTGCAGGCGGCGATCGCTTTCTGAAAGGCCTGTGTGCAGTCGGTTTTGTTGTCCCCGACGGCGCCATACTTGATAACGTCAAAATCCCGCTGGGGAAAGACCGGTGGCTTGATGCGCGCCAGAATTTCCGGTAGCTGTGACCATGGGTCATCTGTTTCAGGGCTGAACCCGGGGAATTCCGGCGGTTCCACCGAAGCTAATGTTGACACAATCTTGGAGCCAGCGAACACTCCCGTGCAGGCGACCAGTCCCGCCGCACCCAGACCTTTCATCAGATCACGCCTTTTCATCATCTTCATTATTATTATTCTCTGTTTCTGGATTTCACAAGTAAAACTGTTAATTTCATCTATTGAACCACAGGGTCCCATCCATCCGAACCCGCAAGAAAGCTAGCCGCCTGGTATTTCTTAGCTTCATTGTCACTCAATTGCCGGGAGTGGGGATCGCGCTTGGTTGTCCTGCCGCCCGCGCCCGTTGATCCATATTCCGCATAAAACGCCGTTTCCAGGCGATGCGTCTCTCCCGCATGCCACTCGTCCCAACCGGCTGGATCGATCTTTTCGTCCAGTTCGCTGTTCAGGAACACCACGGTTGCGTACGGTCTCCAGGGGCGCCCAAGGAATATCTTGCCCGCGTCAGCCGCGGAGGTAATTTTACAATGATCAAAAACGTAACCGCTCTGCTGTTCCGGATAACGTTTGCTCTGGGCCGTAATAAATATTTTTTCGTGCGCGATGACGTGAATGGCACAGTGATCAAAGACGGCAAGGGAATCGCCGAAAATGAAATCGATGTTTCCTTCGATATAGCAATCGCGGAAATACTGGCGCGCCGGAATACACGGGCCGGTGTCAGATTCGCAAGACCGGGCCGCGGCAAAAAGAGTGTCCTGAGCGCCCAGGAAACGGACGTTGCGAAAAACAGCGCGATCACCTCTTACCGATATGGCCAGGGCCTGGGAACCTTGTTGTTTCTGTCCGTGGGCCTGGCTGTAGTCATTCTGGAATGTCAGGTTTTCCGCACTAAAGTTGTCAGCGCTGACAAAGACCGTGGCGGAGTAGAAAGTGCCCCCCGTGACGCCGGCGCTGTTGGAATAAACGACCACAACTTTGCTCGCGTCGTCAGTGAGTCCTTTCATGCGGACATGCGGTTTGGCGACGCGCACCACTTCACGATAGGTTCCGGGCTTGATCTGGACCAGGCCTCCGTCCGCGCTGAGCGCGTCTACGCCTTCCTGCACGGTCGTGTATTCGCCTGAACCATCGGCTGCCACCGTGACCTGGTGTTTTGTGCCGGAAGGCGGCGTTACGGGCCCAGGCTCTTCGTCTTTCATCGATTTCTGCTGCGGATGAACCACCGGGCCGTCCGGGAAGGGAACAAAGGCGTCCTTGCAGGAGGAGAGTTGAGATGACTCCGATGCCTTACCGTTCTCAGTAATCTGGACATCATCCCCTTGCAAGCCGAAGCTCACGCGTCCGGGGCCGAGGGCAAACCGCGCGTGGGCGATGTGAAGGTCTTTCGCGGGCACGTGATCAACTGCAACACCATCGAGCCGGACGCCAAGCAGATGCTGCGCATCAATGCCGAGCAACGAAACTATTCCGGGAGAAACATCGTGGACATTCTGCAGCCGTATGTCCTCATAAACCGGAATCAGCGTGCCCTGGGCCGGAGTGTAAAAAGGAGACAGTAGGATCGGGTTCTTTACGTCGCGCATGCAGACGTCTTTGTAGGAGACGTCGTGGACCAGGCCGCCGCGGCTGGCGTCGGACTTAATGCGCAGGCCGTTGTCGGCGCCGTCGATGGTGAGGTCGGAAACGACCACCGCGCTGACACCGCCATTGGTCTCGCTGCCGATCGACATGCCATGCCCGGAGTAAAAATGGTTGTGCGTGATCGTCATGTGCGTCGCGGGACCGGCGCTCCCGGCTTTGATGGCCACATTGTCATCACCGGCGCGTATATACGAATGAGTAATGGTGACGTTCGTGGAGGACGCAGGATCAATGCCATCCGTATTACGGGCTTTGGCGGGGGCGTCGATCCTTACACCCCACGCGGTGAAGCCGTTTGTCTTATTAACAATGACGTGGAAGTTCGGCGAATTGCGCAGAGCAACGCCATAGAGCGTGAAGTCGTCAGAAGAATCAACGATGGCGATGCGCGGGCAGCTCTGCTTGGCGTCTTCGATTTTGGCTTGATGGGCAAGGTCCCACCAGCTTTTATTTTGACCGAGGAGATGCTCGCCGCCCTGGCCGTCAATACTGCCTTCACCCATGATGCCGCTGTGCGGGGCATTTTGAGCATGGATAAGAGGTTTGCATCCATGTCCTTCCTGATTCACTACGCCGCAGGAGCCGGGACGGACGTCATACTCGCGCGGGTTGCGCGACGCAAACAAAGTAGCCCCGCCGGCCACTAGCAGCGTGACAGAAGGCCTGAGTTCCAGAGGTCCTGAGAGGAAGGCGTTGTGCGTGCCCTCGGAGCGCAACTCGACGGCCCGTCCGGCTACGCAATGATCCATGGCTTCCTGAATCCGGGCGGTGTCCAGTTGTTGTTCCGCGCTTTCCGGAAGGCGTCCTTGTTCAGTAGTTAGTTTTGAGGGAAGAGAAGCACAAACCTGGGGGACCTTGGGTTCAGTCACATTGCGCGTGTCCTGGGCCAGGCCCATAGCTGGAAGCCCAATCCATAACGCAATCAGCGTGAGAATCCGGATTGTAAAGCGTTCAGGCCCCTGGTCCATGGTTAACCTTGAATTTTAAAAGGTTGGACAGCAAGTTCGGATGAGCTTGCTGTCCAGGAGTGTTCTTGCTTAAAGCATTACTATCTGATCTGACTCAAAGATCAGAACGTGTACTTGCCGGCCAGTTGCAGCACTCGGGGAGGTCCACTGAGGGCGGTAATCGTGCCGAATGCGGTGCTTGAGGGGTTGCTGTTGCCGCTGCTGCCCGCAGCACCCGGATTCGCGAAATTGGGATGGTTCAGAAGATTGAAGGCCTCAAACCGCACCATCAGACTCTGTCCTTCTCTTACGCGAAATTGCCGTGAAATCCCAGCATCAAACGAAGTAAATCCAGGGCCTGTGATCGTGTTGCGCCCAGAGGTGCCAAACGTTCCCGGTGCATTCACGACGAATGCGGTGTTATTGAAAGCGCATCCAATCGATCCCACGGAGTATCCGTTGCTGCAAGTACCGCTGAAGGGATTCCCAACAATGTCCGCGCGGTCCTGTTTGATGCCGGTCAGGGCGCCGTCCGTGCCCCCCATAATCGAATAATGGCTGCCGGTGTGGTAGCCAATGATGGTGGAGAGTTGCCAGTCATTCATGAACTTTCCGGCAACACCGTGCCCCCAATTCGGCGATGAAGCTACGAGCGAAGAGTTAAAGATGTGACGGACATCAAACGAACAGTTGCCATGATCGACCGAAAAGTTGTTCGGATTGGAGATCAGACGGCTGGCGGAAAGCTCTCCGGCAAAGTCGCCCAGATCGATGCAGTGTGACCACGTGTAGTTCGCCAGCAAGGTGAAATGCTGGCTGAAGCGATGGTTCAAACTGGTGAGCAGTGCGTTATAGGAAGCATTGCCCTCGTCGGTGGCCGTAGAAAGGCTTGAAAAGAACGGCCCATTCGTGGGGCTCTGCACGGTCAGCGCTCTGCGGACCTGCTCGTTGCCGGTGGTCGAGCATGGGGACTGGAAGAGTGGACCGGTTCCATGCGTCGGCTTCACATTATTGTTGTTGGCGCAATCGTTGCCAGGAACAAAAATCGGCGCATTGGCATCATAGCCCAGCCACAAATGATTAGTTTTGTTACCCAGATAACTTGTGGTCAGGAGCCAGTTGGGGCCAAATTGTTTGTCAATGGAGAGGTTCCATTGCATCACGTACGTAGGCCTCAGGTTGAGCGGCAAATTGATGTAAATACCACTTGTCGGGAAAAAGGCATTGCCGGCCGTGGGGAAAGGCTGCGGGAAGGGCGGAACAATGGAGCCCTGATACGGATTGGTCAATCCTCCAATCGGACGATTGATGGTGGTCGCGCTGCCGAAGGGGCTATTGTCCGCGAAGCGATCAAAGTAGAACTCTTCCGGGTTGTCATAGAACAAGCCAAAGCCTGCACGGATGGTCTCCCGGCCCTTGCCGCGAGGATCGAAGTTGACGCCGATGCGGGGTGAGAAATTGCCCGCGTGGCCGTTCACGTAAGCGCAGGGTGTTCCAACGTCGCCACAGTAAGACAGTCCCGGAGGCGCGCCCGGAAACACCGTGCTCTTGGTTCCGGCCATGAATGCCGCGAGATCAAAGTGGCTGCCACGTTGATAGCGGTCCGCGGCCGGAGAATAGGGTTCCCAGCGCAGCCCGAAACTCAGGGTCAGGTTGCTCTTAACCCGATACGTGTCCTGGGCATAAAGACCCCAGTAGTTCTGTCTCCAGTTTTCCTGCTCGTTGTTGCCCTGTACGAAGGACGAGACGTTCCCCAGGAAGAAGTCCGCGAGAGAGTCGTTGGCCGATACGCCGGTCGACGATCCGCTGAAAGTAAACTGACCGTTGGACTGGAAAGACGATAGTTCGTTGAGCTGGCTGCGGACGAAGTTAATGCCAAAAGCAATCTGGTGCTTGCCATGCGTCCAATCGAAGTCATCCGACAGCTGGAGAGAATTGTTATTGAAGTGGCCGGGTGTTGCGGTGCCGCTCTCTACGTTGAAGTAGCTGCTGATGCTCAACACCAGAGCCGTCGGCGTTGGGCTGGGCACGTTGATTCCGAAGGCGGCCGGTGTGGGTACACCAGCGCCGGGGCCGCGGAAAATCGCCATCCGGTTCGCTGTAACGTGGATCGAATTGATCATCGTCGGGCTCAGCGTATAGGTCTCGCCAATCACTGCGGACTGGTTCCGGGCGAACTGACCTGCCTTGGTCGTGGGCAGGAGGTTCTTTCCGTCAAAAATCGGTGGGTCTCTGAAGTCGGTGATGAAATACCGCCCGAAGATTGTGTTCTTTGCGCTCTGCTGCCAATCCAGACGTGTGACCCCCTGATCCTCATCGCCGGTATTGGGAATGGACTGGACGGTGCGACCACACGGATCACTAGAGACCGGCACTAGGGCCGCGATCTTGAGAGCCGATGGATTGTAAAGAACTCCAGGCTTAATGTGGTCGTTCGCATCAAAGAATGTGGTGCTGAGCAGCTTTTTGGGTCCAACAGCACCCTTAGGCCGGGTTAAACATCCCCCTGGTTGATCATTGTAGGTTTCAAGGGCGCTGAAATCCCCAGCCAGGGCTGCGGCCGTCGGTGCAAAAACCGTGGCGGGCGCCGCCATCTGGAAATTGCGCGTACCCTGATAGCCGGCAAAAAACTGGAGCTTGTCGCGCATGATCGGACCACCCAGAGTTCCACCGAACTGGTTGCGTCGCAGAGCGTTGTCATTGGGGTTGACGGGCTGCGAAACATTCGTGGTGAAGTTGGGGAAATCAAAGTGATGGGCGTTGACCGAGTCACTGCGCAGGAAGTCAAAGATGCTCCCATGCCAGTTATTGGTGCCTGACTTGGTAACAACGTTCACAACGGATCCGGGGTGTGCTCCATAGCGCGCCGTCAGTGTGCTGGTCTGCACGCTGAATTCCTGGATGGCGTCCGGGAACGGGAACGGCATATTCAAGTTGGAGAATTTGTCGACGTGGTCGCCGCCGTCCAAGAGATAGTTATTGGCGTTTTGCTGCCCGCCCGCCACCGAAACGTTGATGGTGACCGAGCTGGTGGCATTGCCGTTGCCGTAGTTCTTGCTGCTCAGCAGATCGTTGCCGGGGATGGTCGCATTGGTAGCGCCGCCGGAGAGAAGGATCAAATCGGTGACTTGCCGGCCATTCAGCGGCAGGTCCACAATCCTTTGCTGGTCAATTACCTGGGACACGGCCGTCTCGTTGGTGTTGACCATCACAGCGTCTCCGCGGACTTCCGTCACCACGGACACGGTTCCCAGTTGCAGCCGAATATCGAACTTCGGATCTTGACTGACCTGAAGCACGATGCCCGTCTGGACATAGTTCTGGAAGCCCTGTCCTTCAACTTCAAGCTTGTAAGGTCCTACGGGCAGGTTCGGTAAGGAAAAAGTTCCTTCAGAGCTTGTGAGTGTACTGCGAACCAATCCCGTTGCAGTTTGTGTGGCTTGGACCTTCGCCCCGACGATTGCCGCGCCGGATGGGTCGGTAACGGTTCCGTGAAGTTGAGCGCTGTTTACCGCCTGTCCGATAAACTGTGTAGTCAAGAATGCGACAAACGCTAGACCTATCAGGATCTTGCGAAACTGCTTAACTCGCATGACTCCTCCTCCTTGAACGCCTGACTCGCCAGCGGGGAATCCGTGGCACGGGGTTCACCGATGGAAAAGAAGGCATATTGTTATTAATATTAAGGTGACGACCTTGAGACACACGACACAATCGCGTGCGAGTAAGGGCCGTCGGGCAACGTAGTACGAATGTTAACGTTTCGTCAATTTTAAAGATTTTAAGTTTATGTTTAACTTTCTTTAACATTTACCCGGCCCTTTGGAACGGGGCAAAACTTGCTTTTTGCCCCATCTTTCTTTGTCGGCAGAAACGCAAATAACTTCAGCAAAAAGTCCAGGTTAGCCAACTTTTGCCACGGCTTTCGCCGGCGCGAGCGATGAGATCGCAGGATAAGAAAGTGGAGCGATCAAAGTGTTTTCCGGTGGTTGAACACCAGTCTGCATGGCTTTAACCAGGATTTCCAGAGCAACGCCCGCGTTGGGCGGTACGATGACGGTGGCGGCGAGAAGGCCATCGCGCACCCACTTTTGTCCTCCGTGCGGAAGTCCATCCACACCAAGCAATGGTATACGTGACCATTTTTCCCATTCGGAGCCGATTTTCTCCTGCAAGGCCTTTCTGGCCCCCATTACAAGAGATTCACCCTGGGCTACAATTAAGTCGAAGGACTCGTCGCGGGAGGTTGATAGACGCAGCCACGAACTCATCGCGCGATATCCTGCATCGGCCGTCCAATTTGCCGCCTTGATGACCTTGGTCAATACGTTGACCGGCTTGGTCTCACTCATGCCCACGGTCCGCTGCCGTACCGCGGGACTAGTGGTAGGCCCATGGATGTACAGGGCCACGCCGCCTTCAGGCAGGAGCATGGCCACCTGCCGTCCTTGAATCCGTCCGATTTCCGTTTGATCGGAGCTTACGGAGAAGATCGGTATTTTGTACGTTGCGCGAAACTCGTCAATGTACTCTGCTTCGCGGTTTAAGATCACCCAACCCATACCACAGGAAGCTGCGGCCCGCGCCACCTGGGGCAGGCTGGTCCCTCCTGCTGGTTGCACAATGATTCCATCGGGACGGGAATTCGGGGCCTGGATGATGGTCAACAGTTGTTCGCTTTGCTGGATTGCATCGCTGTCGGAATAAATGACCTGCACTTCCGCATCAAACGGTTTTGCGGCCTGATGCGCCGCGGCTGCTTGTTCCCGCTGAAATTCATTGTCAGCGGTAACTAGGGACAACAAAAACCTGGGTTTCTTCATGTTGGGGCACCTTAAAACCTTGGCACATTACGCAAACCTGTTATGCGTAACGTAGCACGGAGGCTGAATTGTTAATAATTACTATAGTGATCTTTGATAATTACTTAAGATTACATTTTTCTCATATTTCGCAACCCGCGAGGGGTCCTGGTAACGTTGCGCAAGTCTTAAGAGTTACTTGTTTGCATTTAGTTGGGTTAAACGTTTATGATGGCCGCGTAAATTGCTGTTTTCACAAGCTCGCGACTATGGACATACGTCAGCTGGAATCGCTTCTCGCCGTGCTTGACGCTTCTACCATGACTCAAGCAGCGGAAAACCTGCACTTGTCCACTGCTGCGGTAAGTCTCCAATTGACCTCGCTGGCTTCCGAACTGGGAGTAGAACTCTTTGTCCGGTCCGGGCGAACCCTCACGCCCACCCCCGCGGCACGACGATTGGCGGAGCACGCGCGAGCCGTCAATTTACGCTTGCGGCAAATCAAAGAGGAATTTTCCAGCAATCCGGGATCGGATCCCCGTCCATTTCACTTTGCCACCGGCGCAACGACGCTGATTTACCGTCTAGGCCGCCCTTTTCGGGCGTTGCGCAAACGCTATCCCCATCTTGATCTTCACGTGACAGTGCTCCCCACGGAAGAGATTGTCGCTGGACTGGTTGCTCGCCAATTCGACCTTGGTCTCATCTCTCTGCCAGTTGCGAATGACAGTTTGCGGATTGTTCCGCTCTTTGATGAAGAACTGCTGCTGGTCCGGCCTTCGGCAACGGTGGTGCGTGGGCGTCACATCGGGGTCATCAATCCGGAGGAACTTGATGGAGGGCCGTTTCTGCTTTATCCCAAGCAGAGCAACATGCGGACGATGATCGACCGTTTTCTTGACGGACTCAACCTGAAGCGCCGCGTCATTATGGAAGCGTCAGACACGGAAGCGATCAAGGGACTTGTTGAATCTGGGTTTGGTTCCTCAATTCTTCCTGAGTACGCGTTGAAAGAATCGAGCCGGTTCTTTCAAACCTTGCGCATCAAAGGACACCCATTGGTTCGGAGCCAGGCACTGGCGATGCCCATGATTGGTCACCCACGCGCACTGACGGAGTCAATCGCAACGTTCTTACAACAGGCGCTTGCCGATTAGAAAAAGAGTCGTGCAGGCCGGAGTCTGGTAGGTTCGATTTACCCGCGGCGGGCAAACTATCAAGAAAATAAAAAGCGGCCGGTTTGAAAGCCGGCCGCTGGTGGTTTTCTAGAAGCGGTAGTTGAAGCCGGCGCGGAACAAATGTCCGGCTAGATCGGCCTGGTGTGTGAAGATGTTGGTGGGGAATGCGGTGCTGAAGGCCGTGAGATTGGTACTGGTAGTCTTGACCCCCTTGCCAAAATCGTTCCAAAGGTACTCGCCCTTCATCGACCAATGTTTTCCGCTGCCCAGCTTGAATTCAACGCCGCCGCCGGCAGTCCAGCCAGTCAATGTTCCTGACGTGCTAGCGGACTCATGTGCGGGTATCGACGGTGGAGTCGGGAAGGTGTCAATAAAGTCCTCTTTATAGTTGAAGTTGGTCATGGCAAGACCGAAAGTGCCGTAGATCAGTACCGGACCGTTGGTGACGCCAACGCGAGGACGAGCCGTCAGAAGCCAATCGCTGTTGACTTTCTGGGTAATGGTAAAGGTTGACGGGGCGCAGCAGGGGTAGACTCCGGTGCTGGTCTGGTCTTCGTTGACGTGCATGGAGCCGAAATCGGCTTCAAAACCGACGACCCAGTGTCCGCCCTGAAAGTTGTAACCAACGGTGCCGCCGCCGGTGAAACCGCGGGGACTGAGCAGTTGATGACCTGTGGACGCGATGGCCGGAACGCTACTAAGAGCGAAGTAGCCGGTGGGGCTGAAAACCGTACTGGTAAATGCATCGGTGTTGCCTTTGAAGCCACCCGCGTTGGCGCCGACATACAAGCCTTTCCAATCCTGTCCAAAGCCCGCTGCGACCAGGGCAAAAACCAACACGCAGCTTCTAAGCATGAATTTGTTCACGTACATCCCTCCCAAAATATTGAAATATATTGATTTAGCCCACTCTAATCCAACCCGAATTGTTTATAGCATGGTGCGCAGTCCATCACAATGCCACGTCTCCAAGTGGTTACGTCTGACGTTGTGATCAATTCGGGTTCACAATCTCTGACACACTTCAGCAAGTAATGGTTCAACGGGGTACTGGGGGAGTTTTCACTCAGCGCGTGGGGACCTGGGACAAAACTCGCGCTTAACCTGGAAACTGGCCCCCGATTATTGCCCATGCTGCGCCGGTAGCGAGCAATACTCATCCGGCACAATTTTGGGCAGACAAAAGCGGCCGGTTTGAAAGCCGGCCGCTGGTGGTTTTCCTAGAAGCGATAGTTGAAGCCGGCGCGGAACAAATGTCCGGCGAGATCGGCCTGGTGTGTGAAAACGTTGGTGGGAAACGGGATGCCAAAGGCCGTCAGATTAGTGCTGGTGGTCTTGACTCCCGTGCCGAAGTCGTTCCAGAGGTACTCACCTTTCATCGACCAGTGTTTTCCACTGCCCAGTTTAAATTCAACGCCGCCGCCGGCAGTCCAGCCAGTCAATGTTCCTGACGTGCTGGCGGTCTCATGCGCGGGCGGAGACGGTGGAGTTGGGAAGGTGTCAATGAAGGTCTCGCTGTAATTGAAGTTGGTCATGGCAAGACCGAAAGTGCCGTAGATCAGCACCGGGCCATTGGTAATGCCAACGCGAGGACGAGCCGTCAGAAGCCAATCGCTGCTGACTTTCTGCGTAATGGTAAAGGTTGACGGAGCGCAGCAGGGATAGACTCCAGTGCTGGTGAAGTCATCGTTGACGTGCATGGAGCCGAAATCGGCTTCAAAGCCAACGACCCAATGTCCGCCCTGAAAGTTGTAACCAACCGTGCCGCCGCCGGTGAAACCGCGGGGACTCAGCAGTTGGTGGCCGGTAGACGCAATCGCCGGAACGCTACTAAGAGCGAAGTAGCCGGTGGGGCTGAAAACCGTACTGGTAAATGCATCGGTGTTGCCTTTGAAGCCGCCCGCGTTGGCGCCGACATACAAGCCTTTCCAATCCTGTCCAAAGCCCGCTGCGACCAGAGCAAAAACCAACACGCAGCTTCTAAGCATGAATCTATTCACCTTCATCCTCCAAAAAAGAAATAATTTGTGGTTAGAGTTTCCCGAACGTTACTGCGATCGATCAGCGTGCTGTCATATAGTGAGCCAATGCGCCAGAACGTTTCAAAGACTTCGATCATATATTGAATCAAGCGGGCACAATAGGTATTTCATCTGCCAAGGCACACGATGGTTCACAATCCTTCAGTGTAGAAGGTAATAACGGGGTTAACGGGGTTCTAATCCGGATGATTCTAATAAAATTTTTAAGTACGCGCCCGCTCTTTACATCGAGGCGGTCAGGAACTGATCCAAATGGAGAGATTCCATGGTTATTCAGAATAAGGCCGGCTCTTCGCCAGGGCCTGCTCCAGGGCTGCGTCGTAGCGATAGATATCGTCAGAAAAATGCACTTCGCCATTTTCGTCGACCAGGGCAGTGCCGTAGAAGATGATGACGGGTATGGCCCGCGGCAAGTTTACTTTCATCGTGAGGTTACCGTTCATCGCAGTGTCGATGGTCTGGGGATTCCATCGCGGATCGCCGTTCAAGACCCAGGCGGAAAGCGCTGCCGGATCTTCCACGCGTATACATCCGTGGCTGAAATCCCGGCGCAGGCGCGCAAACAGATCTCGATCCAGCGTGCCATGCAGGTACACGCCACCCTGCTTGGGAAATACGAACTTTACCAGGCCAAGTCCATTTGCTGATCCAGGTTCCTGCCGAACTTCCAGCTTTCCCGTGCGCAGTTGTTTCAAGATTGTGTCGTTGATCTCGGCGACTTTGACGACTCTTCCTCGCATGTCATAAAGCTGGAAGTGCTCTTTGTCCAGGTAGCTTGGGTGGCGTTGCAGTTCGGGAATGATCTCGTTCTGCTGAATACTAAGGGGCACATGCCATGCGGGACGGAAAATCAGATACTCCAGCTTGTCCACAAACATCGGCGTCTCATGTTTGAAGGCTTCTCCAGCGATGATGGACATCGAGAGCAGAGGCCGGTCGTCACTAAACGCGCGCAGCCGAAACTCCGGGACGTTGACCATGATCCAGGGAGCTTTCATGTCGGCAGGCAGCCATCGCCAGAGCTCCAGCGTAAGTTGCAACTGGGCGATGCGTTGTTCCAGTGGCGTCGTGAGTTGCTTGAAGGTGTCGGGGGAGAGGCTTCCGTCAGCCTCTAATCCGTGCCGTCGCTGAAAATGCTTGACCGCATTTTTAAGATTGTCTTCGTAGAGATCGGATCCGGCGGGCAGGTTGACGTCCAGAGGCAGATCTCCCAAATGGTGAAGGCGCTTCACCAGTTGCTGCACTCCTGGATACGTGTCACCGGACCACACAGGCTTTGCCGGCACAGGCAGCGGATCGCCCTCACCTTCCCGGGCCATGGCCACATAATCATGCAGTGCCTTCAAGGTGCGCCAATATCCAGGATAAGGCGGCTGTAACCGGTCCAGCGCGGCGGCCACATCGCTGGATTTCACCAATTGATTGCGCAGGATCTCTGCCAGGTTGCATTCCTTCACAGGCCAGCGGAATTGAAAATGATTGGGGCTAAGGCGTCCGCGATATTGATCGGAGACGTAGCGCATCACAGACACGGTGAGCGCCAGATCAAAGCGGGCCAGATCCACAGCAAACGGGGGCGCGCTCTGGAGCCGGGCAAGACGTTCCGCCCAACGGGGGCCATCGTAGTCGTCGGGACGCAAGCCTTGTTTGTCCGCGCTTCGCAGAGCTGTAATGAGAGCGAGCGCTTGCTCTGTGGGATGGTTGGTATCGACGGTCCAGGCCAGAGCGTAGCCCGCCGGTTTGTAAAAGTTTTCGATGGCGATGTGCTGGTCGGTAAAACTGGGCCAGCGCATCTCCGCCAGCGTGCTCGTTCCAATCAGTTTACAAAGCTCTCTGCTAGCGTTGGCCGCAGTATCTCCCTGGGCAATCTCAGAGCAACGTGGGGAACGCGCATTTTTGGCTGTGCCGGCATGAACAGGTATGGGCAAGGCCAACATACACACCAGCATCAAGGTAAAGAACCAGGGGGAGTTATTCATTGCAGAACATTCTAACGCGTGCGTACGAGGTTCTTCACAACATTTCAAATCCTCTTTACGAAATACACCGTAAGAAGGAGCGGCTGAAATGTGCGGCAAACCGGCGCAGAGACTACCCTGGTAAATTCAGCCAAGAATCTTGCGCCGGTCGGAGTTTGAGATGGACTACTTACGCGCCAGTGACGGTCCCTCTGGCTGACAAAAACCGGTAGTGTTGCTCTCGAACTTAAAACAAAAACATGGACGACTGCAATTCAGGTTGCTGGTACATGTGGTCCCGCAAGATTTAACAGCGTGTGGCGCCGTCCTCAACTGCACGGCAGAGGCAGCTCCCGCGCACAGAACGGACGCCAGGGTCAATGCAAACAACATCTTCTTCATCATGTGTATTTGCTCCTTTCAGTCAAAAAAGCCGGCGAAACTATGGAAGAACCGCTGACAAAGATTTTTTTACGCCTGCCCGCTGCTTGATCTCGGCCATAGCGGAGTCGTTCAGAACCCCGGACCAGACTTTTTCTACTTTGCCATGACGGTCCACGAGGATTGTCTGGGGTGTGAGCTGAAAACGATAGCCAATTCTCGCGGCCGGATCTACCTGCACGATGACAGGAACATCGCCAAGCTGATGCTGAGAAGCAAAGTCGGCTGTAGTGGTGGAGGTTACATCTACTTCGATTGGCCGAACGGCGTCGGGGTCGAGCTCAGGAACTAACTGGCGCCAGCGCGGCCAGTTTTCATCGCAAAAGTGGCAGGTGGGTGAAAATACCAGTACCAGGACCTTGCGCGGGTCCTGGCCATAAGCCAGCGCCAGCGCCTTTTTATCTACGTCGTACCCTTTTAGGTCTGGAACTTGGGTTCCCGGAGCGGCTTCAAGCGCGGCCTGGGGTAAGGACATCTGGTTCTTTAATTCGCGGTTCTGCCGGATCAACGCCACATTGGCCACAAGCAGAAGCAGACAACACGCAGCAGCTGCAATATTCCACTTCAACGTGAATCCTCCACCAGAGTTTGCGAAGGACAGCTAACCCACAGAAGCGCAGTTTTCGGAACAGCTGCATTTTACCAGCGCTCTGTTGATTTGCAACGGTGCGGCGGCAAAAATCGGCTCCAGCCACTTTCAATCCGTGCAAAAAAAACAAACGGCACGCGATCGTCTTCGCGCGCCGTTGCTGTTGGTTCGCAACCGTTCTTAGAAGCTGAACTTAGCTCCGAACTGGAATTGAAATGGGTTATACGCATCGCGGGGGGTACCGAATCCAAGAAGCGGGTTGGGAGGCAAGGTAATGTCGGTGCCGCCATAGAGCGTATTCAGGTCCTTGATATTGATGCGGTTGAACAGGTTGAACATGTCTCCGCTTAATTCGGCGCGCAGACGCTCCTTGATGTGAATGGTGCGGGCCACGCGCAGATCAAAGCTGGCGTAACCCGGCCCGGTCAGCGAGTTGCGTCCCAGGTTGCTGGGGCGGTCGGAGAGCGGATTGCCGTCGCGGTTGGCGTCAGAGCCGGCAAAGATGTTGAACGGCTGGCCGCTTTCCAGCGAAAGCAGCGAGCTGAATTTGAAGTCGTGCAGGATGCGCACGCTCTTGGGGACTTCGCTGATAAAGGACAGCGTGTAGCGCTGGGGTACGTTCTGGCGGGAGCGTGCACGCTCTCCTGCCAGACTGGTCTCAGGGATATCGGCCAGGTTCGCCACCGAATCGACGTTCGAGATGGTCTTGGAGAAACTGTAGCTGCTGTGGAAGCTGAACCCGTGCGAGAAGCTCTTTTTTATCTCCAACGTTCCGCCATGGTAAATCGAGGCCCCACCGCTGACTTTGACGAAGAAGTCACCCAGTTCCGGAAACAATCTTTTACCAGCTCCAGCGGGCGTTCCATCGCCCCAGACGATTTTGCCCGGCTCTCCGGCAATTACGGCTCCCGGCGTTGGACGGGCATCGAGAATCGGCGTGTGCGCTCCGATCTTCAATCCATGCACATAAAGGTAGTTCACTGAAATTGCCACTCCACCGCCTACTTCCTGGGAAATCTGCAGGCTACCTTGTTCGCTGTAAGGTGTGCGCAGGTTTGCATCCAGGTTGTCCGTAAAGCCGACAGGCGGAACCGCCAGGGTCGGCGGCATTCCGGTAGCAAGGAAATTATTGGTGGCGGTGATTGCTCCCGGCCCGCCGACTGTAGGTTGAATGAACCTGGCCTTGATCGTGGATATGCCGGGGAACAACGCCTGGGCGTTGGGTTGGTACCCGGCGCTCAGCCATTCCGCCGTGTTAAACACCTGGCCGATGCTGGAGACCAGACGGTCATTGAAAATGCCGAACCCTGCGCGCACTACGCCGTGAGTACTGTAGGCATAGGCCACGCCGAGACGCGGCTGGAAGTTATTCATGTCGCTCTTGAGACCAAATCGCGAAGGATACGTTTCAAAGTCGTAGCGAAGCCCGTAAGTAAGCGTGAGCTTTTGCGTGGCCTTCCACTCATCCTGGGCAAAGAACCCCAGCGCGTTGTGGTCCAGGGTGGTGTTGGTGAACGGCTCCCAGGCCGTAGGCACATCCTGGGTAAAGGGCACGCTAAAGCCCGGATGCGTGGTGGCCCCGTTCAGTAACGGAAACCAGAAGACCGCGGGCGTGTGGTTGATGAACGCGGTCAACGTGGGGAAGATGATACGCGCAGGGAAGAACAGGTCCCACTTGGAGTCGTCATTGATATGGTTGAAGTCCGCTCCAACTTTTACCTGGTGCCGGCCCAGGTTGATGCTAAGACTGTCACCCAATTGTGCGCGGGATTCCTCGTAAAAATCCGGGTCTGAGGTGCTCTTGCCTGTAATCAGCAGATTGGAAACTTCCAGGTCGGGCTGCTTCAGCACGGAGAGAAAATCAAAGCTGCGGCGGGCCCACTGAAACCGGGCTTCATTCACCAGGTTAGATCGCAGCATCGCTGTTTCAGTGACCAGAAATGACTGGTCAAATGTCTTGTTATTTCGTGCTGTTGTGGAGGCCGGTGAAGCACGTCCGCCGCCGCCGAGGAAACCAGAGGTCTGCGAATTCAACAGGTTATAACGGAAAGCCAGATTGTTCTTTTCGCCCAGCTTGTGGTCCAGCTTGAGCAGGAACCCGTCATAGTCATTGCTGCGCAGCGAATTGCTGGTCTCCTGAGTTAATCCGTAGAAAGCCTTGGTAGCGTTAATGGCCGCCAGATTACTCAGGATGATGGAGGAAAACTTGTTCGATTCCGCGCGGCGTTGTCCTTCATAGTTGGCGAACCAGAAAGTCTGGTCCTTTTTGATGGGGCCGCTCAACGTTCCACCGTACTGGTTCTGCCGCAATACGGGATTCGGGCCGGTAAGGATCGGCTGGGCGTTGAATGCGTTGTTCATCCCGTAGTAATAAAGCGAGCCGTGCAGGTCATTGCCGCCCGACTTGGTCACGATGTTTACAAATCCGCCCATCGCTCCACCGTATTCCGCGGCAAAAGTATTGTTGACGACGCGAAACTCCTGTGCGGATTCCTGCGACGGCGTCGTACGGGGAAGGCCGGTAAAGGTCTGGACGTTGTCCGCGCCGTCGACCAGGACCTTGGTGTTCAATTCCGACTGTCCACCAAAGGTGAGCCGTGGCGCAGCGGAAGAACCCACGCCGGCATCCGGCTCTTTGAATGCCCCTCCGCCGGTGTTTTCACGGCCTGGAGCCACACCGCTGGATAGCTTGACGAAGTCCACAAAGTTGCGTCCGATGTTGGGCAGCGCCTGAATGGCCTGTTCGGTAATCACATTGCTGACCTCGGCCTTGGCGGTTTCGATGAGCGGCGCCTGGTCGGTGACGGTAATTACTTCCGTGGCGGACCCCACGCGGAGCGTTACATCTACCTGCGAGGAGCCGCCCACCGCCAGGACCACTCCGCTTTTTACCTCGGTGCTGAAACCGGTGCGCTCAGCCCTTAACTCATAGGTCCCGGGTTCCACGGTGGACAGGTTGTAACGGCCATCGTTGTCGGTTGTGGTCGAACGAGAGGTGCCTTTGGCGGTATTCCTCAGCGTGATTTTGGTTTGCGGAACTACTGCGCCGGTTGGGTCGTGCGCCACGCCCGAAAGCGTAGCTGTGGTGGTCTGGCCATTCACGCCAAGCCAAGCCACGGAAAACATGACAACAAAGACGAGACGGACCACCCAGTTTGCCTGTAAAAACGTCTTCATGGGGGACTCCTTTTCCAGCGTCAGCTGGCTTACAAATTCTAGAGATACTAAAGACCAACCGAACGAACACTCGTTCGATATTTCACACCCAAAAAACAATTTTCTGCGCAAGCCATTGTCTATGCTCTCCATAAAATGTCAAGGAGAATTGCCCTGCCAGAGACGATTTGTGGTGTTGCGCTCCGGTCTTGAATTTAGGAAATTAATTATGGAATTCAATAACGTCAGACTCCGCGATCGCAGGGAGAAACAAGAGGGAAGCTCCTGGGCTGGTTTCCCGGAGAGATCGCTGTCTCTTTTTTGTTAGGATAGGTCGCCGATGAAGACAGCTTGATCACAGGAAGCCAGAAGCCCTCATGCCCACTCAATACCGAGCCGACCATATCGGAAGTTTTCTGCGCCCAGCGGAATTGCTGCAAGAGCGGCGTCACCCAGCGTTCGATCCTCAGCGCCTGCAAGCCCTGGAAGACGAGCACATCCTGCGCGTCCTCAACGAACAGAAGGAGCTGGGTTTTGAAATCTTCACCGATGGAGAGTTGCGCCGGCGCAACTTTATGAGCGACTTCACCGACGCTGTCGAAGGCTTTGACATGGGCGACGCTGTGACGCGTTCATGGAAAGGGGGAGAAGCCGCGGAAGAGAAAGATCGTGTGGTAAGCAAAGTGGCGGGTATCGTGACATCCAGGTTGCGCCAGGTACGGCGACTGACCGGCCCCGAATTGAGCTTCCTGAAAAAATACAGTCCAGGCCCGATCAAGATGACGCTGCCCAGCGCGACTCAGTTTCCAGCCATCTCATTCAAGCGCGGGATTACCGACAAGATTTATAAGGACCACTCGGCCTTGCTGTGGGACATCGTCGAGATTATGAAGGCCGATCTCACGCAGCTTTCCGCGGAAGGCGTGGATTACATACAGATCGACGCGCCGCGATACAGCTACTACATGGACCCCAAATGGCGCGAATGGATACGAACGGAGATGCAAGTTGAGCCGGATACCTTGCTCGATGAATCGATCCGGGCAGACAACGCTTGCCTGAACGCTGCTCGCCGTCCCGGGGTTACGTTGGCCATGCATCTCTGCCGTGGGAACAATCGCAGCCACTGGTACGCGGAGGGAGGCTATGACGCCATCGCGGAAAAGCTGTTTGCGACCCTGGCCGTGGACCGTTTTCTATTGGAGTACGATGACGAGCGCTCCGGGACCTTTGCTCCTCTTCGCTTTATACCAACTGGCAAGACCGTAGTACTTGGGCTGGTCAGTTCGAAGCGCCCGGACCTGGAGAGCGGCGATGCGCTCATCCAGCGAATCCACGAGGCGGCCCGCTATGTGCCCCTGGAGAACCTGGCGCTCAGTCCGCAATGCGGCTTTGCTTCCACCATGGAGGGAAATCTGCTCACAGAAGATGAACAATGGGCCAAGTTACGGCTGGTTTCAGACACTGCGCGACTCGTATGGGGCTGAGCGGTTCTTGGTTGCTGCTCCGCTGTCTTCATCGCGGGCTGCAGCAGAAGCAGATTTCTCACGCACTCGCGATGCTTCGCCGGTTCGACATGACACGCATTTTCTTCACATCTTTTTTTGGTAAATACTTTGTTCCTGTTGTTGTCCTTTTCTTGCGCTCTCAGTTATTCTGCAAAAGTAGAGAAGTGAAGCACCGCTATGCGCGTGTCCAATGAAATGGCTCAAGCACTGGAAGACCCGGACCCTGCTGATCTTTGCGGTCATCGGTCCTGGGTTCATCACGGCGAACGTCGACAATGATGCTGGTGGCATCTATACGTACTCGCTCGCCGGGGCCCAGTTTGGACATTCCCTCCTCTGGAGCCTCATCCCCATTACCCTTGCCCTGATCGTGATTCAGGAGATGTCCGCCCGCATGGGTGCGGTTACAGGCAAGGGTCTCAGCGACCTGATTCGCGAAGAGTACGGCTTTCGCGCGACTTTCTTCATGATGGTCCTGCTGGTAGCCATCAATTTCATGAACGTGGTGACAGAGTTTATCGGGATCGCCACAAGCCTGGACCTCTTCCACGGCCATTTTCATGGCCATGACTTGTATATCTCCAAGTATGCCAGCGTCCCGATCGCGGCCGCGCTGGTCTGGCTGCTGGTCACCAAAGGCAATTACAAGTCCGTAGAGAAGATCTTCCTGACCGCGTCTTTTTTTTACGTCTGTTACATTATTGCCGGTTTGCTGGCCCAGCCGGATTGGACGGACGCCGTACGCGCTACTGTCTGGCCTCGTTCGCGGCAGTTGTTCTGGAACAAGCCCTACGTATACATGCTCATCGCCACCATCGGCACCACCATTGCGCCCTGGATGCAGTTTTACCTTCAGGCTTCCGTCGTGGAAAAAGGAGTGACCGCGCGCGGATACAAGGCCTCACGGTTGGACGTGATTCTGGGCTGTATCTTTACCGACATTGTTGCCTGGTTCATTATTGTCGCCTGCGCCGCTACTCTGTACACCTCCGGACACACCAGCATAGAAAACGGAGCGGATGCCGCGCGTGCCTTGAAACCACTGGCGGGCAGGTATGCTTATCTTCTCTTTGGCGCGGGACTGTTCAACGCTTCGATCTTTGCAGCTTCCATCCTGCCGCTCTCTACGTCATACACCGTCTGTGAGGGGCTGGGTTTTGAATCCGGCCTGGACAAAAAGTTTGGAGAAGCGCCGGTGTTTTATTGGCTATACACCATCCTGGTGGGTGCCGGCGCGACAGCCGTCCTTCTGATTCCTGACAGGCTGCTGATTAAGGTCTCCGTGCTCTCGCAGGTGCTTAACGGCGTCTTGTTGCCGCCGGTCCTGATTTACATGCTGCTGTTGATCAACAAATCAAGCCTGATGGGAAAGTATGTGAACGGCCGAGTATTTAATTTAGTTGCCTGGATCACCACCGCGATTGTCATTGCTCTCACTGTCACCTATGCGTTTGTGGGCCAGTGAGCCGGACTTTGCCTGCGGCAATGTCCTTGACTAAAGCCACGTCGGCTTCCAGGAAATCAAAGCCAGGCAGCTCTTCTTTTTTCACCCAGCGCACATCGTGAAAAATGCGGTTCTGGATTTCTCCCGCGAATTTCTCCACCAGATAGAAGCGCAGCTCCACGGCGTTGCCATTACCGTAAGTGTGCTGGACCGTCGCGACTTCCGGGCCGATCTCCGCCAGAATGCCCAACTCTTCTTCCAGTTCGCGGCGGAGCGCTTCTTTAGACTGCTCTCCCGGCTCGGCTTTGCCGCCGGGGAATTCCCACTTGAACGGCATAGCCTGATCTTTGGTCCGCTGGCAAATCAGGATTTTGCCTTCACGGACGATCAGCGCTGCCACTACTTGTTTCATCGTCACTGTCGCTCCGCTCCAACCCGCCTAATATTTTCGATCATCGCTTTTATTTGTCCGCGCCTGTTACAGCGGGCCTTATGGGTTCAGGGGAAAACTCCTGGTCGACGCACGAGGTAAACGTGAAAGCAAATAACGCCAACTCCGGCTGGTGTGTGATTAACTCCAGGGTATGTGTGCCGAAATTCTTGTTGTCAACGAGTGAGTGCATGCGCGGGCGAACGACCTGAATATAACTTCGACCGTCGCGGAAACGAATATCGGGCGTGGCGGCTGCTGGATCGAGTGGTTTGCCGTCTTGTCGTATTTCCAGCTCGCGTGGTCGCCGGTTGAACGAGGCCATCACCAGATTCACCGCAGCAGCGGAATAACGGAGGCTGATGCGCGCTTCTTCGTCACCAGCTGATTCAATATGATCGCCGGTAGCGGTCCATCGACCTTCAGCAAAAAAATATCCTTCGCGCAGTTCGCCGGAGTGCGCATAGTCCGCCGGCTCATCTTCGGTGAAGCCGCTTGCATTTCCAATACGCCCGCGGGCATGGCCAAGATACAGCTCAGAGGACGGCTGATAGCAGACGGCTCCGGGCCGGTCTGTGTCTCGCACAGGGTCCATCAGCGGCGGCACCACTACGGCAGGGCTGATCTCCCGTAGCAACTCCTGGATCGCTTCTTCGGTCTCGCCGTATGCGCCTTCGCCAAAATGGGCGTAGCGGAGGTAGCCTTCGCTGTCGATCAGGTATTTTGTTGGCCAATAGCGGTTGGCAAAGGCCTCCCAGAGTTCGTTGTTGCTGTCGACGACTACGGGATAAGTCAGGCCAAACTCTTCAATGCCGCGCTCCACGTTGCTCTCATAGCGGGCAAAGAGAAACTCCGGCGTGTGTATGCCGATGACGATCAAGCCCTTATCTTTGTAGCGAGCATGCCATTCTTTGACGTACGGCAGCGTGCGTATGCAATTCACGCAGGTGTAGTCCCAGAAATCGATCAGCACCGCTCGCCCTCGCAACTGTCGCATGGAAAGCGGTGGTGAGTTGAACCATAAGCGGCCGATCTCCGGCGCCCGGACTGTATTTTTCTCAATCTTCATTGCTCAGACAACATAACCGCGAAGGACGCGAAGACACAAAACGCGATTAAAAGCTTCGCGATCCTTTGCGCCCTTTGCGGTTCAATCTTCCGGGCCGTTCGTGGCTACGCACGAAGGTTGAATTCTTCGCAGCCCTTTTTCCAGCGCAAACATCTCCGGATGCATCGCGGCAGCCAGCGCGTGCAGTCCCTTTATCAAAGGGCTGGCTGGAGTGTTCAGAAATTCATCGTCGATGCAGTACACGCGTCCGTTCTGTGCTGCTTTGGTCTGTTCCCATTTGCGCTGCGCGATGATCTTTTCCAGAGGCACGCGGTCACCGGCGCCGCACCAGGAAGCCACGATCACATCAGGGTCGGCGGCCACCACTTCTTCCTTTGTAGTTTGCTTTCCCGGTATGCCGAAGAAGCGTCCGCCGGCAGTTTCCACCAGTTCCGCTACCCAGCTTTGCGAAAGGAGTAACGGCTTGCCCCATTCCTCGCAATAGACCAGAAGCTTTTCTGTATTCTGTGTCTTCCGCCGGACCTCAGCAATCTCATACCGCATACTCTCCACCAGCGCCAGTCCTCGTTTTTCAACAATTCCAGGCTCTTCTGAAGAAACGATCCGCGCGATGTGAAGGATGTCCCGGTAAACATCGGCCAGGGACTTAGGCGACAGGCACAAGCAGGGAACGCCGGTCTTCATGATCTCCGCCAGTGACTCCATCTGGTAAGGGACCGACGCCAGTATAAGGTCCGGCTGGACTACCAGAATTTGTTCTGCCTTGGCCGTCCACGAATCTTCTACAATCACGCAGCCGGTCTGCCGGATCTCCGGGCAGACATCCGCGCAATACCTGGTGCATGCGGCGAGCCGATGCACCAGCCCCAGGTCGCGCATGGTGACCGTGATGCTGGGCTGCAAGGAGACGATTCGCTGCGGCAGGTAGTTTTCTGGCATCATCATGATTATAAAGAATGAGCTACTCCGACATAGTTCTTGAGCATTTTGAGCATCCGCGCAACGTGGGCGAGCTTCAATCCCCTGACGCCGAGGTTCGCCTGGAGCATCCCGTCTGCGGTGACATCATGAGCCTGGCGGTCAAGGTCTCGGGTGATCGGATCGATGAGGTTCGCTTTCGCACGCGTGGCTGCGTGGCTTCCATTGCCGCCGGGTCGTGTCTGACGGAGATGATTGCCGGGAAGTCTCTAACGGAGGTAAAGGCCCTGAAGCGGGAGCAACTGGTCGATGCTCTGGGCGGCTTGCCGAATGCGTCGATCCATGCAACCCACCTGGCGATGGATGCGCTGACCCAGGTGCTCAGTAAACTGCAAAGGGTGGAGTGATGCCGATTGCATGTTCATTTCGACTAACGTCAGATAAAGCATCGCTCAGCGGACCGACACCACGAGGGGACGCGATGTTGAAACGATGGCCAGGCCTTGTTTTGCCGGTTTTACTGGGTGCGCTCCCTATGGCGTCGGCACAACTGGGACAACTGAAACCGGTTCTTAAGCCTACAGATCTGCTCAATGGACGTCTCACCGTACGGGTGCCGGCACAAGGGCAGTCCCACGCGATAGAACGTAACATCATGGCCGCTCCGGACGCCGTCTCAGAGACGACGCGGATTGTGATCGATTCCGGCCCACAGCGCATGGTAGTTGTGGCGTACGAGTTGTTCGCACGCGCTGACCAGGGATTCGAGCAAGCTGTTCAAAAACAAAGTGCGAAGCTTCCGGTGAAGGGAAGAATTGAAGAGTGGCCGCTTCCTGCGCCGCTACGGGGGTTTGCCTATTTTCCGGTTGCGCCGACGCACGATGAGGAAGCGAATCTTGTGATGGGAGTCTACGCCGCCCAAGCCGATGGAACGGTCCAGTACGTGGCGTTTTACATCAATCGACCAGCGGCCAAGGATTTCAACGCAGCCACTGTCCTGGCCAGTTCAATTGCAAAGACGATTACGGCAGGTCAGCGGAGATTGAACATCTCTGCCGGAGAGCGTGAATTTTCTGCGTACTCCGCTAAGAACTCGATCTTTGCGACCGTGCCTGAGGGGTATGTCGTCACTCAGCAACAGGGCCCTGATTTTATCGTCCATCATGTGCGCAAGATTGTTCGCTTTGGAGAGCCAACCGAGAGCCTTGGCCTCTACGTGGGTGACTTCCCTTCAAGCGATCGTGAGGGCTTCAAGGATACGGGGACCGCTGTGCTTTTTGGCAAGCAAGTCAAGTGGTTCGAGAAGCAGGACACGCAAAGTGGCGAAACGGTCTATTTCATCAGCGCCATTGTTCCACTGGGCGATTCGAAGCCACGGAGCGAAAGGGACATGCCTTCCTATGCTGACGTTTTTCTTTCCGCCGGAGCCCGTGCTGGAATCGAAGATCTGAAGAAAATCGCGGTTACGCTGAGAATTGGCGCGTCGAAGGCAAAAGAGAAAAAATGAGCCCTGCCTTTGTGCAGGCGCCGCCCATCATCCAATCATCTAGTGCGTTGGATCAGGCAACGCCAATCTGGGCGCCGGCAACCAATGGTCCAGGAGTATCAGCAGCGCGGTAAACGAAAGTAACATTCTGGTTAAGGTAGTGCTGGGCATGGCCTCTTTCTATGTTATGAATCTGCCTTTTTTATGCCACAAATTTAACCATATTCGTACGAATTGCGGGTACAATATTGCACCGGCCACCCGCCGGCTAAAGCTGCCAAGGAACTGAACATGTCACTAACCATGCTCGTGCTGATGTACCTGCTGTCGCTGACCTACCCCGGGCCTGCGGTGAACGGGGTGAAGATTGTCACGCGACAGATTACAGGTGGCTTAACCGACACCCGAACGGAATACATCACCGCGAACCGGTTTCGCAATGAATGGGAAACGCGGTCCAATGATCATTCCGGGCCTACCATGGCAAGCATCATCCAGCGTGGGGACCGCGACCGCATCTATATCCTAGATCTGCGCTCCAAGGAATATGTGACCTACGAAACCGACTCTCGCGGGACCGCCCTTGGAACGAAGGCCACAACCTCGGGAAACTCCGGTGGGACATTGCATATCTGGATTGAAAACATAGATACTGGGCAACGAAAAGAGATCTTTGGGCACAGTGCCCGGCACATTATCACCAAGGAAAAGCGCAGGGTCAGTCCAGGAGCATGTTCCAAGGATTCAGACAGCCAGACCGACGGCTGGTACATCGATGATTCTGTCATGCCGGAATGGCGCCAGTCGAAGAAGAGCTCCATGGGCGTGGCGGTAGCATCCGTGGTGTCGGTTGGCACGCGTAACGACTGCCAGGACAAGATGGACAAGATTGAAGTGCATCGCATCGGCGCGGAAGTAGGCTTCCCGGTGATGAGCAAGACCACTTTGAAGAGCGAAGTTACGGAACGCGACGGCACGCCGAGGATGCTTGAGTCCAGCTCGGGCTCTGAAGTTGTGGAGCTGCGCGAAGGGCCGCTCGATCCCGCGCTCTTTGAAGTACCGCCGGACTTTCGCCAGGTTGACAGCCTGAAGAACTGGTTGGCAACCACTCCTCGCCGCCAGCTCAGTGGCTGGGAATGGTTCAAAGACAAGTTCCAGGAGATCTTCCGCTAAGCCCTGGCGGAACGCAAAAGACACATGAAAGCGCACAAATCCGTTGTGCGCTTTTTTATTTCGTCCCGGTAGGCCAATACACCTTCCAGCCTTTTTGCCGCGCGATCTTCTCCAGATCAGGATTCGGGTTCACGGCAAAGGCGTGGCCGGCGATCTCCAGCATGGCGGCATCGTGGACGGAGTTGCCGAAGCAGGCATCCACATTGCGACGCAGAACTTCTCTGATCGCTGTGGCTTTGCCCGGACCACTGGGCACGCGCACCAGCCGATCTGTGGCGAGGCCATCTTTAATGTGGACCGACGCACCCAGCACATGCTCCGCGGCGATGCCAAAGCGCCTGACGCCCGCGCGAACCACCCAGTCATTGGTAGAAGAGACTGCCCACACGCTCGATCCGGCGGCCGCCAGTTCATGAACGAGCGGGAGCATCTCGGGAAAGATTCGTTTTTCCACCACGCTTGCAAAGAATGCCTCCGCCGCTTCTTCCAGCGCGCGCAGCGGAATGCCGGCGTTGATGGTGACCATTTCACCGCACATGGCTTCTTCGTCCACGTTGCCGGCTTTGTAGTCTTCATAACGCGCGAGCGCCCACTCTGCCACCTTGGCAGGAATCATGCCGCGCTCAACTTCCCAGTAGAAGAAGTCGGCGCCGGAATCGCCGCTCCAAAGCGTGCCGTCGCAATCGAAGACCGCGACTCGCGGTCGAAGGGCCAGGACCGAATCAAGGAATTGCTGGGCTGCGGAAGTCAGTTGGGTCCCAGCCTTCAAGCCGGCAATCCTAAACGCAGTTTTTCAAAGTCTTCCGGAGTGTCAACGTTCAGAGCCACCAGCGGGTCAGACACAGGAACGTAGAGGACATGTTGTTGCTGGGCATGTTCCACGTCGCGCGCAGAGCTGGTGACCGGGGCTTGCAGGAAGGCGGAAATCATCTCCCGTCCAATCACAATGGGATGGCCGTGCTTGCCCGCGTGTTCCGGGACCACGGCCCAGGTAGGTTCATCGGCGGTCAGAAATGTGGCTTCAAGCTGCTGAATGGTTTCCACCGCGGGCGCTGGACGGTCCACCAGAGTTACGATGGCTGCGTCGCGGCCGCGGTTCATTACGTCCTGCAATCCCAGCTGCAGAGAACCGAACTGGCCTTGCTCGGGGTTCTGGTTGACGATCATGAACGCAGCATGAGCGTTCACAATGGGAGCCAGGTCGGCATGGTTTCTGCCCGCCACCACAATCACAAGTTCGGTCGCCTGTTGCAGTGCCTGGATCGCCGCGGAAAGAAAGGTGCCCCCGCGCCAGGGCAGCAGAGCTTTGTCCCGGCCCATGCGCGAGGACGCACCCGCAGCCAGGATTACCCCCGCAAATGAAGGTGAAAGCGCCATAGCTAACTATAACCTGTTTCGGTAAAAACTACGTCTGCTTCAGAATCTCCGCTGCTTTGGCACTCTTCTTGTGGGGAAGGGGAGTTGCAGAATGCCGCCGGATGGCGATCATCTCGGCGACGATGGCTACCGCGATCTCTTCCGGGGTGATGGCGCCGATGTCGATACCCACCGGAGCGTATACGCGCGCCAGTTTTTCCGCTGCGATGCCTTCTTTTTCCAGCTCTTTATAGATGGCGATCGTCTTGCGCTGCGAGCCGATCATGCCGATGTAGCGTGCCGGAGTCTCCGCAGCCCAGCGCAGCACGCGCATGTCATCACGGTGTCCGCGCGTGACGATCACGATATACGAAGCGTCGTTGGGTGCAAGCTGCGCGGTCACGCGTTCGTATTCGTCGGCGTATATATCGCGGGCGTCTGGGAAGCGCTCACGGTTGGCGTAGGTCTCGCGATCATCGGTGACCACCACATCGAAACCGGCCAGGCGCGCGACCTTGTACAGGCTCCAGGCCACGTGTCCGGCGCCAAAAATATAAAGCGTTGAGACGGCTAACACCGGCTCGACAAAAACTTCCAGCGTGCCGCCGCAGACCAGACCGGTATCGTACTTGGGATTGTTGTTCAGGTCGAAGTGCAGAGTCCGGGTTTTCTCGGTCTTCATCGCTTCGCGAGCGGCCTCCCAGACCTCGGCCTCCACGCAGCCTCCGCCAATGGTCCCGACGATCGTGCCGTCATCTCGCACCAGCATCTTGGCAGACTCAAACGAGGGGATCGATCCACGCACATTGATGATGGTAGCCAAAGCACCCCGGCGTCCTTCACGGCGCAGGCGGGTTATCTCTTCGTAGATGTCCACAGAAGTATTGTAGCGTGAAGCACAACCTTGATGGTCGAACTTTCCCGTCGGTGAAATTCAGCAAGCTTGTTGGGCCTGAAATGTGTCAGGTATGATTTTCAGTCGTACCGTCAATGCGTAAAAAATAATTTCCGTTCTTGACCTCTCAATATTTCCCATTCACCGACTTGAACTCTACTACCACGAACCTTTCCCGCGCAGAGCCATTGTTTGCCAGGCCAGGGTCTCCGGATTCCCGCCATAGCACTTCGCCGGGGCTGAGAGATATTTTTCGGTCCGCACCGGCAGACAAATTGAGCGGGCTAAGTGCGATCAGGATCTGCGGCCCTTTGGCTGCCGGCAGAATCTCCTTGGGCAGCAGTTGAACGTCTTTCGCCACCGCTTTTTCCAGATCGAGTGAATTAACGAAATGTCCTTCTGGATCAACCGGCGCGTTCAGGATGCTTGGACCGAAGTCCCATTTACCGCTTTCGTAGCGATAGCCGTAGTTCGTAACCTGCGGATCAAGGAACTCGATGGTGATGTTGCTGTAGTCAGCGTTCGAGTCATTGCGGATACCATGGCCCGACTTGCCCAGGAAGAAATGTATCTCGCCCTTGGGGGCAGGGAAGTGTTGTACCGGCGACTCATCGTTCTTCCACCGAATGACCTCGCTGTCTATAAGAGTGACGGTCAGGAAGTTGTATTTGTGCATCACGAAATTTTGCTGACCAGACGGGATCGTCAGCGCAAAAACACGAGCGTGCGCATTTTCGACAACCAGATGGTAATGAGTATCCGTTGTGATCTCAGCGGGAGCGATTTTCTGCCACGCTGGCCCGTATGCGGCGGCCGCCAATGCCGGTTGCGCCAAACGAGGCGTAGTGGCGAACAACCCCATAACGAATAACGGCGGCAGGACATTACGCGTGGCGCGGACCAATCTTTTCGCCAGATTCATACTCGGAGCCTCATTTCTTCTAAGTTGCATCGAAGAACGTTTACCGCAGGTTCAGAGCCGTCGGATGCTTGGGTTGGTACAGCCCCAGTTGGCCGCCGCCAGGAATTTGGATGGTGGTGATGGACCCCCATCTGGCTTCGGTCACCGCCCCGCATTTTGCGCCTTTGCTCTCCAGTTCTTTCATGGTGGCTTTCAGGTTGTCACACATGAGATAAAGCTCGTGGTGCGGGTCCCCACCGTCTTCGGTAGGATGGGCTGCAAGTTCCGCCGGAGGCGCCGCAAAAATCAGCCAGCCGTGGCCCGCGTCGACTGAATTAAAACCAAGGACATCGCGCAGGAAAGCCCGCGCCTTCTCAGCGTCGTTGGCATAGAGAATGGCGTGGAGACCGTTGATCATTTTCTTTTCTGTACCTTCACGTTTCCGACCTCGATCAGAGCGAGAGTGCGTTGGGCTGAAACTCTCCCGAAGTCTAGATTGTAACGCTCTTTGGTCATTGGCCCGCAGTTTGGGTCACAGAGAAAACGCCTGAGAGCGTTATTCATTATTTCAACCGCATGACCATAACTTCCGTGGACTTAATCAGAGCAGCGGCCACCTGACCTTTTTCCAGACGCATCTCCCGCGCGGCGTCGGCGGTGATGATGGATGTGAGGTGCTGGCCGGCAATGGAGAGCGTCACTTGCGCCATCAGGCCCTCGACTTTCAGATCAACGATGCGGCCGACAAGCTGGTTCCGCCCGCTGATTTTTCTGTAGTTCTCTCTGCGGCTCTTGATTGCGCCGCGCTCGGAGACCGCAGGCAGTAAGCGGTCGATCTCCGTGGCGGGTATCCGATGGTGTCCGCCCGGAGTCTTGATCGTTTTGATCTTGCCTTTGTAGATCCATTGTTTCAGCGCTGGGTAACTCACGCCCAGGACCTTGCAGGCATGTCGAACGGGATAAAACCTGGGTTGTGATTCAGTCTTCATATCTCACCTCTAAAGCTGGGCCAGGAGCGAGCGCAGCAGCGGCGTTGCAGGAGCGTTACAAAGTTCGCTCCATGTGCCTTGCTGCACCACTCTTCCTTGCTCCAGTACGATTGCCTGTTGCGGGCACAACCGCTTCAACACCTCGGCCTGGTGGTCGACGGCGATCATGCTGAACCCCAGGGTGCGGCTCCACAGGACAAGATCGTCAATCAATTCGCGGACCAGGTGGCGGTCCAGACCGGCGAAAGGCTCATCCAGAAGAACCAGCGGAGGCTTGCGGGCCAGCATGCGCGCCAGGCCAACACGTCGCGCCTGACCGCCGGAAATCAAGGAAGCAGGAGCATTCCAGAGCGGCGACAGCTGCAACCGGTCGCGCAGCGTCTCGATCCACTGCGTGTGCTCCTTGCCTCTCGCAAATTCACTGGGAATGCCGAAGCTCACGTTTTCACTTACGCGCAGATGTGGGAAGAGTCCTGGCTCCTGGGTCAGATATCCAACGGGTCTTTTGTGTAGAGAAAGAGACGGCGGAAATAACTGGAGATTGTCCAGCTTCACGAACCCGTCATCCGGTTCTTCGATGCCGGCGATGCAGGCCAGCACCGTGCTTTTGCCCGCGCCGGAAGCCCCGAAGAGTCCCACGGAACCACCCTTTTCCAGTTCCAGCGAGACATCCACGTTCAGTTCGCGGCGTTTTTTGATGATGCGGGCTTTAAGCATGGCGTTGTCGCTGGGCCAGCACATGGACCAGCCAGGGTAGTGGCAGAGCAACGGCAAGAAAGGCCACCAGCAACGGCATGACCGCGGGCAAACCAAAACTTTGCAGGTTGACCCAAAGCTGCACCGGCATGCCGGAAGGATAATAAGCCGTGACTACTACGGCGCCAAATTCGCCGATCGTCCGTACCCAGGCGATGCTGAGCGCTACGGCCAACCCAAGTCGCGAGAGCGGTAACGTCACGCGCAAAAAAACCTTCAGCGGCGTCAGTCCGAGCAAAGCGGCTTGTTTCTGCAACATGAGCGGAACGGCGTCAAACGCAGCGACTGCGCCAAGCACGTAATATCCCATGCCCACATAAACCTGCGTGCAGACAAAGGCTGTAGCGCTGTTTGTCATCACGATGCCGAAATGTTCCAGCCACGAACCCACGGTTCCATAAGGACCAAACGCCAGCGTGAGGAGTATCCCCAGCGCAAGGGGAGGCAACAGAATCGGTATGAGCAGGACGCCTTGCCATAGAAGGCGCTCGCGCGTCCGGCAACGTGCAATATACGCGGCCACCGGAGTTCCAATGGCCACAATGATCGCCATGGCGCACCCGGTCAGCAAAAGAGAAACGCGAATGGAAGCCATCGCGGGTCCACGAACATCTTCCCCCCAATGCCAGCGACCGATGCGTGCCAATAACGCCGTAAATGGGTACAAAAGGGCCAGTGCAAACAGGGCTGCACCGACTCTGGGCATCCATCGGCGATTAATTTTCATGCGTGTAAACCAGAGGCGTCCCCCGGTGGATCGTAATTATAGCGGCGGAAGATTGCTTGTCCTTCATTTCCTTTGAGCCATTCCACAAATGCGGCTGCGCCCTTTGGGTTCGGCGCATCCTTGAGGACAGCAGCATAGTAAATGAGCGGCTCGGGGTTATAGGTCTTACCCCCAACGGACAAGGTCACATCCGGATGATCGGCATGAACGTTTTGGCCGCTCAGGTTCACCTCTTTGGGCAGGACGATGTAGGGTAAATTCATGGGATCGGGTTGAATTTTGTAAGCCGACGAGGCGTCCAGTTCGCCGCTTTGCAGACGCGCCATCACGGTTGGCTCGGTAAAAATCTGCTTCTCATTGATCGTCGGGCCCAGGATCTTCTCTACCAGGTCCGCCTGTTTGGACAACTTCGCGGCCAGCATCATGGTAAAGATGATGTTGCGTCCTTGAGGATCGGTGACCGGATCGGTGCGTCCGAAACGCAGGCCGGACTCTAGCAGGATTTTCCACCAATCTTCTTTGCTGCTGCCCTTGGTGACGGCCTCAAAGCGGGAAGCGAAGCGGCTCTTGGGACTGTAAGCAATCACCATCTCTGTGTGCGCGATGGGTTGCGCAGAATCTGCTTTGCCCGCTCGAAGTACAGTAAGCGCAGGACCTGGCGTTACGGGGATAAAGACATCGGTCCGAATGCTGCCGCCGACAATCAACTGCGCCAGCGCGCTCGAACCCTGGGCGCGTCCACGGAATTCCAGATTCAACCTCTGCGCCGCGGAGGATTTGATGGGACCTTCCATCATCGACCCCATCGAGCCTGCATAGGACACGTCGAGCGCAGCCAGTTCCGCCGCGAACAGCTCAGATGGAAGCCCGGCGACGGCGGTTCCCAAAGCCAGCCAACTACCGCGCACAATAAGCTCTCGTCTGCTCAGGTTCTTTGCGTTACGCGTCATCGGGCCTCCTTCAGTAGCTTCTAAATTTGTCTCGCAAAAAAACGATTTAATACGATAGTAAACGTTATTGTCAAATTGATTTATACGTATATGAAAGACGATTGAATCTTGGCGCAAAGATTACCCGCCAAGAAGACGTGATACGTTTCGTCCGCAATTTGCACTACAGAGAATGGCCAGAAAGTGGCACTTGGCCGTGCACGGAGAAGCAAGTTAGCGGGATTTTTGCCAGCATCAATCCGTAGCGTCAGTCCACGTGCCACAATAAAGGGCAAGCATTGAAAGGGAAGCCGGAATGACAAAGGAAGAAGCACGACTGAAGGAATCACAGGACCGTACTGCTGACTGGAAGCACTGGGGGCCTTACCCAAGCGAGCGCGCATGGGGGACGGTGCGTGAAGACTACAGTGCCACGGGTGAGGCGTGGGAATACTTTCCTCATGACCATGCCCGCTCACGCGCCTATCGGTGGAGTGAAGACGGCATTGCCGGCATTTGCGACCGCCATCAGAAGCTTTGCTTCGCCCTGACGATGTGGAACGGCCACGACCCGATCCTGAAGGAGCGTCTTTTTGGCCTGACCGGCAACGAAGGTAATCACGGCGAGGACGTCAAGGAATATTACTTTTATCTGGACTCCACTCCCACGCACTCTTACATGAAGTATTTGTACAAGTACCCGCAGGCGGCGTTCCCTTATGATCATTTGGTGGCGGAGAACCGTCGCCGGACCAAGGGTGATCCGGAGTTTGAATTACTTGATACGGGAGCTTTCAACGACGATCGCTACTTTGATGTTTTCGTGGAGTACGCGAAGGCGGGCGTGGACGATATTTGTATTCGCATCACAGCGGCCAACCGCGGTCCAGATGCCGCTGAGCTCCACCTGCTGCCGACGCTCTGGTTTCGCAACACATGGTCATGGGGCAAGGGCAGGACCAAGCCCACAATAGCACTTGATCCGAAGTCGGGAACACTGCATGCGCACGAGCGCGAGACCGGAGATTACAACTTCTATTTCGCCGACAGCGGCAAGCCGGTGTTCACGGAAAATGAGACGAACAACCAGAGGCTGTTCAATTCGGCTAATGCGTCGCCTTACGTCAAGGATGCGTTTCACCGCTACTTCATCAACAAAGAGTTGGCTGCGGTAAATCCAGCTTTGCAAGGCACAAAAGCAGCCGTGTATTACAAGCTCACTGTGCCGGCGGGTGGAGAAGTCACCGTCAATCTGCGCCTCCAGAAAACCAAGGCAGCTGTATCATCAACGCTCGCCCTGGGACAGGAGTTCCAGCAGGTGTTTGCCAGCCGCAAGGCCGAGGCTGATGAGTTTTATTCTTCCATCATTTCTGCATCGAACGACGATGACACCCGGAACATTATGCGCCAGGCGTTTGCCGGTCTGCTCTGGTCGAAACAGTATTACCACTATGTGGTTCGGGAGTGGCTCGCGGGAGATCCTGCCGCTCCGCCGCCTCCCGCGGCGCGCAAGCATGGCCGCAATAGCGCCTGGGACAACGTCTACAACGCGGACATCATCTCCATGCCGGACAAGTGGGAATATCCCTGGTATGCTGCATGGGACCTGGCTTTCCATTGTGTTTCTCTGGCTCTGGTTGATCCCGACTTTGCCCAGGAGCAGCTTGTCCTCATTCTGCGCGAATGGTACATGCATCCGAACGGGCAGATTCCGGCGTACGAATGGGCCTTCGGCGACGTGAATCCTCCCGTACACGCCTGGGCCGCCTACCAGGTCTACCTGATTCACAAGCAGAAAAACGGCGGCAAGGGAGACACGCACTTTCTTACCCGGATCTTCAATAAGCTGCTGCTGAATTTCACGTGGTGGGTCAATCGCAAAGACGTTGAAGGCAACAACGTTTTCGAGGGCGGTTTTCTGGGGCTGGACAACATTGGTGTGTTCGATCGCAGCGCCATGTTGCCCAACGGTGGACGCATCGAGCAATCGGACGGCACCAGCTGGATGGCGATGTATTCGCTTGATCTTCTGGCCATCGCGCTGGAACTCTCGCATGACGATCCCGCCTATGAAGATGTTGCCAGCAAGTTCTGGGAGCACTTTGTTCACATCGCAAATGCCATGAACCATCTGGGCGAGGAAGCTCTCGACTTGTGGAACCACGAGGACGGGTTCTTCTATGATGTTCTGCATCTGTCCAATGGCGCCGATGTCCCGTTGCGTGTGCGTTCCATGGTTGGCCTGATGCCGCTCTATGCTGTACAGACAATGGAGCCCGAACTGCTTGACACCCTGCCGGCGTTCAAAGCCCGACTGGAATGGTTCATCAAGAACCGTCCGGACCTCACTGCGAACCTTGCGGCGATGGACCTTGGGGGACGCAAAAAGCGGCGTCTCTTCGCCATTGCGAACCGCGAGCAACTTGAGCGAATCCTGAAAGTCATGCTGGATGAAAAAGAGTTCTTGTCGCCACACGGTATACGCGCATTGTCGCAGTTCCATCGCGACCATCCTTATGTGCTGGAGTTCGATGGCGAACCGCATGCGGTGGACTACGAACCCGCGGAGTCGACCACCGGCATGTTCGGCGGCAATTCCAACTGGCGTGGGCCGGTCTGGTTTCCCGTGAATTATTTGCTGGTGCAGTCGCTACGGCGTTTTCGCCAGTACTATGGGGAATCGTTGCGCGTGGAATGTCCCACCGGCTCCGGCCATCTGATGAATCTGGACGAAGTTGCCGACGAGATCAGCCGCCGCCTGGTGTCCACCTTTCAGCGCGATGCCAGGGGCCGCCGGCCTGTATTCGGCGGCAACGAAAAATTCCAGACAGATCCGTACTGGCGCGACTACGTTCCTTTTTATGAGTACTTCCACGGCGACAACGGAGCGGGCCTGGGCGCCAGCCATCAAACTGGCTGGACAGCTCTGGTGGCCAAGATGATTGACGAACTTGCTGTAAGGCAACAAGCCGCGAACGAAGCAGCAAGCGCAGCGGCAACCGTAAAAGCGCCAACAGCGTGAATGCCAACAAAGGTTCCGAGTGATCTGCTTCGACAAAACGATCTGCCAAAATCTAGACGAGTCCCTCACACGCGAGTGGCTGGAAACGAATGGGCTTGGCGGCTTCTCCTGCGGTACCGTGGCTGGTGTAAATACTCGGCGCTACCACGGACTGTTCACGGCGGCATTGAACCCGCCATGCGGACGAATGCTGCTTCTGTCCAAGATTGAAGAGACTCTGGTGTTGAACAATCGGAGAATCGATCTTTCAACCAACGAGTATGACGGCGCGGTTCACCCGGAAGGATATCGTTGCCTGAGCGGTTTCCGTCTGGATCCATTTCCTACATTCACCTTCCAATGCGAGGGCATGAAGCTGGAGAAATCCATCTTCATGCTGCACGGCAGCAATGCTGTCCAGGTTGAGTACAAATTGCTGGATTACTCTGCGGGAGCAGAGCCGTTGCTCGAACTCAGACCACTGATTGCGTTTCGCGATTATCACGCTACGACCCATGAGAATAGCGCGCTGAATCCGGGAATCCAGCGCCAGGCAAACCTGGTAAGCGTGCAGCCGTATTCTGGTTTGCCCCGGCTGTATTTCGCGCACAATGCGCAGGCGGCACAGCCCGAGGGTTACTGGTACCGTAACTTTATCTATCGCATGGAGCGCGAACGCGGGCTGGATTTCAAGGAAGATCTCTTCAATCCATTTGCACTTAGTTATGCCATGAACAAGCAGCAGCGAGCGGTGGTGATCGTATTCACCGATGCTTGCGATGTCAGCAATATGGCTGGGTTTCGTGAACAAGAATTGAAACGCCGCAGTGCATTGAGCGCAAGCGCGGCCAACGACGATCCTTTTGTACAAGCTCTGGCTATCGCGGCCGACCAGTTTCTGGCCAGGCGTGGAGATGGTTGGACCGTGATGGCCGGCTATCCATGGTTTACCGATTGGGGCCGCGACACGATGATCTCCCTGCCCGGCCTGACTCTGTTCACGGGAAACAGCGCGATCGCCAAGGGGATTTTGCGAAACTTTGCCCAGCATGCAGACATGGGCATGCTTCCGAACCGCTTTGCGGATTCCGGAGAGACCGTCGAGTTCAACACAGTGGATGCGACGCTCTGGTTCTTTGAGGCAGCGCGCGCCTATGCCGCACAGACGAACGACTACGAGTTTATCCACCAGGAGCTTTACCCGGTCTTCGCCACGATCATCGATTTTCATATCAAAGGCACGCGTTACAACATCAAAATGGCGGAAGACGGATTACTCAATGCCGGCGCGTCGGGCGCTGCGCTTACATGGATGGACGCCAGAATTGGCGATCGGGGCGTAACGCCACGCAGCGGCAAGCCGGTGGAGGTTCAGGCGCTCTGGTATAACGCGCTGAGGACGATGGAAGGTCTCGCGCAGAAATTCGGCGATGAAGAACAACGAAAACGTTGCGCCTCGCTGGCTGCGCTGGCTGTTGAGGCTTTCAACCGCACCTTCTGGAACGCGGAGAAGAACTGTCTTTACGACGTGGTAGACAACGGCGTTCCGGATGCTTCCATCCGTCCGAACCAGATCCTGGCCGTGAGCCTGCATCATTCCATGTTGTCGCGGGACTGCGGACAGGCGGTGGTTGAGATTGTAGAGCGCGAACTGCTAACGCCGGTGGGACTGCGCACGCTCAGCCCGTCTGATCCGCGTTATCGGCCGCGGTACGAAGGCGATCAGACAGGCCGCGACTCGGCTTACCATCAAGGGACGGTCTGGCCATGGCTGCTGGGTCCGTTTGTTACAGCTTATGTGCGTGTGAACGGCGGCACGGAGGAGGCGCGTGAGCGCGCCCATGAAATGCTTCGCGGTGTTGAGGAACATCTGCGCGAGGCTGGGCTGGGACAGATATCAGAGATTTTTGATGGAGATGCACCCCACTCGTCGCGCGGCTGTTTTGCTCAGGCCTGGAGCGTGGCGGAAATCCTGCGCGTGCTGTGCGAAGACATTTACCAGATAATTTCTGCGTTTGCGTTCGATAACGAGCGTTGACCGCGCACCACCCCTTCCAGCGGCGGTGTAGAGTCACGCCGCTGGAGTCAGTAGAAGCCTTTGCCAGTGTTTCTGGGAACTATGCTAATGTATCGCGGTGTCGAAGCGAGTCCTGCCGATCTCAAGCATTCGGTTCTTTCTTGCGCTGTGGGTGTTTCTCGGACATTTTTCGTATCCAATACTGGTTCAGCCTCAGCACAGCCCTGTTCTATGGGCCATTCGAGCGCTCCTAAAGAACTGCTTCAACGGCCCGGCAGCCGTGATCGTGTTCTTTGTAATCTCTGGGTTTTGTATTCATTTTCCCAACCGGAAGGGCTTGGACGTGGGTTCATGGCGTGCCTACTACACGCGCCGATACGTCAGAATTTTAGTGCCGATGGCGGTCGCCATTGCATTGGCTGTTCCGCTCCGCCTGAAGTTCGGCCTTTTCAACGATTCTATTTTGTGGAGTCTGCTCTGCGAGGAAATCTATTATTTGATTTACCCCGGCCTCTTACGAATACGAGACCTTGCTGGGTGGAAGATCCTCCTATCGGCATCGGGGATAGCAGCTCTGGCAGTTGTATTGACCAATCCAGGAGCGAAGATATATCCAGCGTACGGGCCGTGGCTTAATTGGGTCATTGGGCTACCATGCTGGCTTCTAGGAGTTCGTATGGCTGATCGGTTCGAAATGTTTCCGCAGCGATCGGTTGGCAGTTCGGAAATTTGGTCATGGCGTGTTGGAGTGTGGGCTACAAGTGTCGTCAGCTCGATTCTTACTTTTCACACGATCATTCGTTTTCCGTGGACGCTTGATTTCTTCGCGGTGCTCGCCAGTTTTTGGCTGCAAAAGGAAATCGCTTACTATCGGATGGCGCAAACAAGACCACTCTTTGAAGGGCCAGGGGAGGCCAGCTACTCGTTGTACCTAACGCACGTTCACGGCGCCAATCTCGTACAGGAGAGCGTGAAGTTTTCTCCGCAGGTGATGTGGTGGTTGGCTTCAGCAGCCACAGCAGTGGGCTGCGTACTATTCTACTGGGGTATTGAACGTCCATCTCACCGATTGGCTCGAAAATGGGCGGGCGCATTATCCTCAAGGCAGATGCTACGAGCGAAACCCATTGCTGAAGCACGCTGTGATCCTCGTGATGATCCTTAAAACGAAGGTCCTACTAGCTAACTGCGCGCGTTGGCACTTTGAAGTCTCTGCTACAGGGAACAGGGTTGCTGCCGACTAGGGCAGCGGGTACAAGAACGCAACTCAACCTTGCTTCGGATGGTCCTTATATCCGAGGTGGACCAGGTCCACTCCGTGCCGATTGTGCCAGTAACGCAGTCCCAGTGCGACCCCGACAGCCACAGGAACGCTGTAAAGAAATGAACGGGCCCACGGCATGCCGATCACGAACATCACCGCCAAACCGCCGGAGATGATCACTCCAAGCATGATGTGGCTATCCTTGGCGTTTTCTTCTGAGATGAGCGGCATCCACGGCATAATCTTTGCCCTCTAAAGGCAATTGTAAGTCCGGGAAAGCTTCCTCATGACCGGTAAATTTATACCTAGAGATTATTACCAGGCTGCAATTATCCTGGGACAGGAATGACAGGTCACTCAGGACTACCGAAGACCTTTTAACGATCCGCGACGCCTCTCATTGCGTCTTTCCCGACGAAACCTTGATATGGCCTCCCGTAAATATTACCTGCACCGTCACCACGATGGTGTTGCCGGGGACAAAGTAGCGTGAACCTAATCTTGCTGTTTGCGCATCGAGCGTGAAGGCGCGCTGCTCTTGCGCGGCCTTCGGCAAACGGCGGGTCGCCTGGAAGACTTGTCTCCCGGTTTTCGAGAATATCTGCATGGTAAAGCTGCGCAGCTCCGCGTCCTGCGGAAGATCAGTGACAGCGATATTGAGGTCCTTGAGGCTGCTCAGTCTCACGTGATCGCCCTGCGGGGCCGTAGCGGCTGGCAGCACCTTAATTTCGGCGTAGGCGCCTGCGGCAATACCTTTAAGCAACGGATTGGGAGCAACTCCTGGAGGTGGCGGGCTGGGTGGGCCGGTGCGGATTTCTACGTCACAAGGACAAGATGTCTGGGCCACGACGGGCAGAGACAACAGTATGAATGCCGCCAGCAAACTCAACGCAGTTTTTATCAACTTTGATCTCCAGGGCTTTTGGGTTAGGGCTATCTTCTGGCTTCAACCAGAACCACGTCAGAAGTAGTTCTACCACGAACGCTGGCCAAAGACCTGCCATCCGGTGAAAGGGCGAAGGAAAATATCTCTTGTTCCGTGAAATGCGTCAGTTGCCAGGGGCTTCCGCCGTTCATGGGCTGTGCCCAGATGTTGGAGACGGCACCGTGCGTGACCACGTACAGCAGGTCCCGGCCGTTGGATGACCAGAGGTTTTGCGGGCCATCTCCGGTGGGAAGGTTGGGGAGCGTGCGCACCAATTCGCCGGTTTTCGCCCGGACAATAGCGACCGACCAGCCGTCTTCGGGGTTTTGCGAGTACTCGCAGGCAATCAATGTCCCATCCGGAGACACCGAGGGTTTGGCTGCGAGCGCATGAGTAATCTGGATTGGTTTGCCGCCTTCAACAGAGACCTTCCACAAAGACCTGGAACCTCCGCGCGCGGAAGTATAAATAACCCATTGACTGTCCGGTGTGAATACGGGTTGCTCGGCTTCCATGAAGTCGTCTGAAGTTAGTCTCACGGCGCCGGAGCCGTTCTGGCTTGACCGCCAAAGGTGGAAAGTGCCATCGCGATTGGAAGTGTAGACCAGATACTTGCCGTCCGGAGACGCGGTGGGGTGGCGCTCGACAAAATCGTCTTCGGTGATGGGCCGAAGGTCCCCCGTGGCGGGATCGACCGACCAGAGATCAGGGCGGCCAGCATTCTCCGTTTGCGAGATGAGCTTTCCGGATTTAGTCCACGTTACGCCGGAGAACCGGCCGGTCGGCTGGGTGATCGGCCGAGCGTTGCCTTGATCAAAGAGTGGAACGGTCCAGATGCTGGACATGCTGTCATGCTGCACTGCTACGATTCTTTGCGAATCGGGAGTTGAATCCACATCACGGTAGTTTGCCAGGTCACGCGGGATTTCGGTGATCTCTCCACCCGGCAAAGAGATCTCCACCAGCTTGGCCCGGTTCAACCCGGAGCTGGCTGCGGCCACGGCTATGCTACGACCTTTCCGAAGCCAGGCAGGTTTGCCCATGTAATACCACGATCCAAGCGATATGGTTTCCTGATGCCCGTCGTTAAGACGGATCGACATTAGCTTGATGGTTCCATCCTTGCTTCGGAACACTTCGCACCACACGCTGCGCCCATCCGGAGACCACAGTGGCGCGGCCCAGAACCGGCTGGGAGATCCAATCGTGGCAAGGACCTCCTCTGTGTCCCCATTGGGGCTGCGAATGACCAGCGAACTCGTATCAACATGAAGACGAATGAAAGCAAAGCGGCTGCCGTCAGGCGAGAAACTTACGGGAGAGTCCACGTCCATCACCAGCAACTTGGGCTCTCCACCCAGCATCGGGACGCGGTACAGTGTGCCCATCTCTTTATTGACGAAAACGTAATAAATAAATCCGTCTTTAGTGAACGTGATCCCGGTGTATTCACCCGCTGACGGAGGAACGAGTTGACGGTCGATGCCGGTACTGACCTGGCGAATCCTAAGCGCCTGCGAGCCACTCTCCTCGGTGGCATAGGCCACGTAATTGCCGTCGGGGGAGATGCCAGTCTGCACGGCATTGCCGCTGGTCGTCAGGCGGATCAGACGCTCCATCTGAAACGGCTGGTTCACCACGTGTTGGTACCAGCGATAACCCTCTACTGCCGACGTGGTGAGCAAAATCAGCAATGCCGCCCACAAACTCCACTGTCCGATCAGGCTGCCTGAGCCTTGAAAAATGGAAGTGGAGCGTTGGGGCAAATGCCGCGGAAGCACCACCAGACTCGCTTTGCTGCCGTTGCTTGACAGACGCTTGGGGCCGCTGACTTGCTCCAGCTCGTGCAATGCTTCCGGCATGGTCAGAAAGCGCTCATCGGGGTACTTGGCAAGAGCTCTTTCCACCAGCCGGTTCAATTCTTTCTTGTTGCTGGGAGGCCCCGGGGTCTTGCTGAGGATGGAAGCCAGGGTGTCTCCGGGCGTTTCCGCTTCAAACGGGCGTTTGCCGGACAGCATTTCATAGAGCACGATTCCCCAACTCCAGATGTCAGTCCGCAGATCGACCGATTGCCCGCGTATCTGCTCGGGTGACATGTAATTGACCGTGCCCATCAGCAGACCGGGAACGGTGCGGGTGCCGTTCTTGTGGATCCGCTCATAAAGGCTCTTTCCTGCTTCAGGCCGGAGATCAAACAGTTTGGCCAGGCCAAAATCCAGGACCTTAACGTAGCCGTCAGACCGCACCATGATGTTTTCCGGCTTGATATCGCGATGGATAATGCCGACCGCGTGCGCTGCTTCCAGAGCGCTTCCGATCTGTCCGGCATAGTTGATCGCTTCTGCCAGTGATAGCTGGCCAATCAGGTCACGCAGCTGCGTACCTTCCACAGCTTCACTCACCATGTAATGAACGTCGTCGTGCTGGCCGAAGTCGTAAATGGTCAGGATGTTGGGATGATTGAGCGCTGACGCAGTTTGTGCTTCCCGATGCAAGCGCTCCTCAAGCGCAGGACTGCCGGCCAGATCACGGGGAAGAATCTTCAGGGCCACCTTGCGGCCAAGACGCCTGTCGCGGGCGAGGTAAACCTCTCCCATTCCGCCTGTGCCTAGCAAACGAATGATCTCATAGGGCCCTACGTGTTCCCCTGCTTTGAATGTGGGTCCACCCGCGTCCAGCGTTTCGACCAGGTGCGGCAGCCTCATTTTCTCCAGCACCATGTCGTCCGGTTGATGACTGACAAGCAGGGAAGCGACTTCCTGGTACAAAGAATGATCCCCGCCACAGGCCCCGGAAAGGAACCGTGCGCGTTCGTTGGTGCTCAGAGGGAGTGCCTGATGGAACAGTGCCTCAACTCTAGGCCACGGTTGCTGTTTCATCGTTCGCGTCACTTTCCATTTCCCGCCGCAGCCAGGCCTTGGCCATGTTCCAGTCCCGCATCACTGTATTGGGCGAGATATGCAGGACTTCCGCAATTTCCTCAGTTCCCAGACCACCAAAGAAACGCATTTCCACGACTCTGGCTTTGCGCTGGTCAAATTCAGCCAGAAGATCCAGAGCGTGGTCGAGCGCGACCAGATCGTCCGAACGTTCAGGGGCGAAGATCAACTCTTCATCAAGAGAGAGGACCACGGCCCCTCCGCCGCGTTTTACCCGCAGATGGCTGCGCGCGGAATCCACCAGGATCTGACGCATCACCCGCGAGGCCACAGCAAAAAAGTGGGTTCGATTTTGCCATTGAAAGCTGGCCTGACCGGCGAGCTTCAAATAGGCCTCATTGACCAGGGCTGTTGGTTGCAGAGTATGTCCCTGTCGTTCGCTGCGGAGCAGATACGACGCCATGCGTCGTAAGTCTTTATAAACCAGTGGGGTAAGTGTGTCCAAGGCCTGGTGATCGCCATCGGTCCAACGAACCAGGATCTCAGTAATCTGCGCGGGAGACGAGCATTCCATCGCTTTCACCTTTCAGCATCTAGTTTTTGGTCAGGTGCTGATTGTTTAGTGCTCAAAGTAGTCCAAACGCTTCAAATATTTTCGTCGAGTAGGGCAACCTTTTTCGGAATGCAACCCGGCATGAAACTAAGACGACCAGGGAGAGGAAACCCCTTCAAAAATCTTGGATTTTTTTCGCCTGCGATCCTACCCTAGAGTGATGATTTTTCGCTGGTGATAGCGCTTTTCTTGTGTGGAGCCAATTTCCAAGGGGTGAGTTGATGGTTATTGTCATTGACGTTGTTGCGGTTCTGGCTGGGTTGACGGTCGGCATATATAGCATTGCAAAGGCGGTTAGCGGTAAGGCCAGCTATTTAGTAGGAGTGGCTGCCGGTGCGATTGCTCTGTTTACCGGGGTTTCACTCCTGCTTCATCACATCAGCTAATCCTGAGTGGTGTTGGACCAACTGCGACCAGTTCCTCAGTTCTGTCTTTGTTGCCACGCTCCTTTGAAATTCAAGCCCAAAAACTCAAACCGCATACGCTTTGTCCTCCACGTTCAGGAAATTCTGACTTCAATCGACATGATGGTTTTTACACGGGAATAACGCTCCTAAGAATGAGCCTCTCCCGGCAGCGCGTTGGCTGCATCGCTGGAAGGCAATTCCATGCTGAGGTGTTTTATGAGAGTTTTGTGGGGAATTCTTGGCGTTCCATTGGGAGCCGGACTTGCCTTTGGCTTTTATTTCGGGATTGGTTCCGCGCTGCATCTGCCGTGGTTCATTGCGTTGATCTGCGCCATCCCGGCAGGCGTGTATAGCGCGATTGCCCTGGGGAACGGTGTGTACGAAGTTGGCTTCTTCAGTATCCTGGGCTACATGCTGGACATGACCTGGTCTGTCCTGAACACGCTGGTAGGTCTTATCTACATCCCGATCTGCCTCTTTGCTGGCGGCGGTTTCCAGATGAATTCTGATACGCAGCGCTCCGGCACCTTTTGCTATCTGGCCAGCCCGCGCGGTCCCGGATGGCGCATGACGCTGGGTACGGTCATCGGTGGCGGCTGGAACCGTCACGAGGAAGTGCATGTCTGGCAGGCACGGATGTTCGGTCCTGTTTATTTCCCGATCTACGGTCTCTGCTGGCTTCTGAACGTCATCTTCCGTCTGATCACCGGGAAACTCACCGATGCCGCTGTTGAGGCCTATCGCCGCGTGTGCTTTGAAGATTGGGCCTACGCCGCGGGTGGAGAGACCGAAATCTCCTGGGGACTGTGGTTTCTCTGGTTGCTGATCTGCACTGTCTATGTCGGACTTGGCGTGAGCGCGGTCGTGGGCTTTGTTGCCAATGCCATCGTGCTGAGCCTGATCGCCATTGGAGTGCTGATTGTGTATAGCCTGGTGCGGGCGTTTACGCCAACGTACAGCTAAAGGATTCAACGAATCAGCCACGGCGCCGCCACGCGTTCATGCTTGCTGAAAACCGATGAACACTCATGCCATCATTATCGCCGTGGTTGCTCTGCTTTCAGGTGCGGCCCTCATTTTTACGGGGGCCTTCAACCTGAAAGCCGCCAACACCAGCCAGGACGCACGGGCCGCCGCCAGACAGCGCTATTTCTCTATTCCCGCCATTCTGACCGGTGGTCTCTTTGTTGTGCTTGCCGTGCTGGTGTTCACCGGAGTCGTTCAGCTTTGATCCTAGAAGTTTGATTTCAAGTACGTGGGTTTAAATAGTCTCGACAGCAAAAGTGATTCGATCCTTGTGCATGGTGGTTCTTAAGCAGGAATGCCGCTACTGAGATTGAGTAAAGGGATTTGCCGGGCCTCAGTCATTCGGCGTGACAAGAAAGCCCGGGATTCGTCGGCCTGCTCATGATTGTTTTGGCGATCCCGGTACTGCCGGCGTGTTATAAAACTCCGGTGGCGGCTTGTGCGCATTTGCCGGTTGAAGCTGCCCATTGGATCATTGGGGAAATATGCTAGAGCGCATCCGTAAAATCTTCTTCATCATTGCCTGCATCCTGTTGGTGCTTGCTCTGATCGCGGAAAAAGCTTTCGAAACGGGTTTCGGATTGCGAGGGCTCACGCTGCTGGAAATTCTGTTGGTATTTGACATCCTGCTGGTGGCCCTCTCGCTCATCCTGCCGGAAAGAATTCACGGACGGCTGCAGGGAATCGCCACGCTCATTGTGTCTATTCTGGTTGCCCTGGCCTCGATCGTCTGCATTTTCGCCGCTTTTACCATATTGATGATCATGATCTCGCTTATTTTTGCGTTTCCCTTTGGCCCGCTCGTTTACCTGGCCGTGTTCGGCGACTTTCCCCGTCACGACGCCAGCGTGGTTCTGGCCGCCGGCATGACGCTCAAGCTGTTCTTCTGCGGATTTCTGGTGGCAGCGCAGGAACGCTATTTGCAGAACAAAGGACTGGTCTTCCTCATTCTCAGTTCGCTCCTGGGGACCATTATCGTCAGCTTCCTCCACAACCTGGTCCCAGGAATTTTGGTCAGCATTACCGACGCGGTTGCCGGGATCGTGATGGGGATCATCGCCCTGCTGTGGGCCATCTGGTTCCTGATCTGGTCCATCCCGTCGATTATCAAAGTGCTCATGGTCTGGCGGTCTTCGTAACGCAGCTGGCAGGTTGGCTTTTCAGTGAACCTTAGAGCACCCTCCCCTACCCCCTGGGTATCCCAACAAACAAAGACTTTAGGTCCAAGCATCCCAGGGGATCCCAACAAAAACAAGCTTCTTGAGGGTTCCATTGGGTGTTTCTGCAATCCACCGTGCCCCGCGTCGATTACCGTTCAGTTAACACCTACGGCGCACAAGCCAAAGCTAAATGGCCTGAAGCCAACACCGTTATTTCAAAGAACACCATTTTGCTCACACCTGAGGCGTGAAGCAAAATCGTAACGCATTTTGGATGGCGAATCAATTACGAAATAGTACAGTCCACAAGTTAACCCTGTGGCGATATAATCGCGGTGTGAACGTCCGACGCGCAATCACCGTGGTTGTTCTCAGCGCAGGGATGCTTGCACAATCTGCGCCGCCATCGTGTCCTGCCGATCGCCCGGTGGACGACATCATCACTGAGATACACAAGCAGCAATCGAACAAGAAGCACCGCAATGCGAACCCATTGCCCGACGCCATTTGCATCTGGGGCTGGTGTCGCAACCATTCCAGCACGCAGACGCCGCCGACCCTTCCAGGATCCGCCCCACCAGAGCAGAATCCTGGCGAAAACGAGAGCACGAGTTCCAGCAGGGTTCCAGCGGGCAAGTGCAATGACGCGATGGAGAGCGCGCTTAAGGCCGCTCACGACGTCGAAGTTGGCGATTACTCCTTTGCGGCCAACAACTATAACGGCGCATTGCTGCGCTACAAGGATGCGGTTGAAGAAAAGCCAGGAGATGCTGCCATTCATGTGCGGTTGGGACGAGCGTTCGAGAAACTAGGCCAGCTTCCGCAAGCGCTGGAACAATACAAGGCAGCGCAAGAACTCGCAGGGCCGGCGAAGTGGTCAGAGGAAGCTAAGGCGGCCGTACTGCGTCTTCAGCACCGTCAATCCTCCGGTAAGGATTGATAAATCGCCTTCTCACTTACAAAGGGGTTGTGCTCGCAAAGGCCTCTTATCAACAACCAACTTGCCATTTGCACTAGTCGAAGTAGATTCAGGAAAACAAATGTCTACTGCGGATTCGCGTATTGAGAAATACAACGCTGTGGCCACGGAGCATCTCCGGGTGCTAGCACTTCATATCCAGCAAACTCCTTTTGAACTTGGCCAGACAAACCAGATAGTCACCCTCGAGTTGCTAAAGAAGAACCTTTCCGAGAAGATATTGGTTACTTTTACTGGAGTTCAGAGCTTGTGCGTTGCAGACATTCACCCCGGCTGCCTCTGCTGCATGAATATTAGATCCGTAATTGAAGATCAACTCGAAGGACTGCATTACCGGGTCTATAACACGGAGCAAGACCTCACGTTGAGCTTCTATTGCCGCGATTTCGAGCTGAGCGAACTCCCTTTGTAGAGATTGTTGGCATAACATCGCCATTGTGCTCACAACCTCACTCGGAGCGCTATGGCCGAGTCTCGCCACTTGGAGGGATCGAGTTTAGACTAGAATCGACACATGAAGGTCACCGGAAAACCCGTTCCGACCGACGCGGGCATCTTTTTTGTCGCTTTTGCCCTCGTTGCTGCTGCGGCCGTCCTTTCCGGCGCGAAAGACACACAGTCCCCGCTTCTGTTTATCCGCATTTTTGGTGGGCTGTTTGCGGGTGTTCCTGCTGTCTTGGGAATCGGCGTGATACTTGAGAATCGACGAAAGCGGAACTGAGTCGCCGCGGGCGAACGCTGTTGGCGAAAAATCGCCAGATCGCTCAAACACCTGGATCGCGATTCACCTGCCGCGGCCTCCAGCCCTTCTCACCGCTACGGTAAGCCGTAGCACCAAAGACCCAAGCCAAATGGCATATCCCTCCGCCCTGGTATGACCATGTTCGTCGTTCCATTCGGCTGCCAGGACTGCTAACATGCTCGAAAAGAGCTACTCTAAACCCGATCGCAAACCATGTCGATGGAGTTGCAAGTAATGGTAAAGCAGAAACGTGTTCGTTCCCCCCGGTACTCTGTGCCTAACAGCGAGCAAGCTGTTGTTTCAATCGGCTCTGAACAATACAAAGGTACTCTTCATGTTCTGTCACTTACCGGTGGCGCAATTCGCTTAGACAGGCGACTTGCGCCGGGCACCTTGGGGGACATCGGAATAAATACCGTCTCCGGCAAGTTCTCGGCCGCAATCGAGTTGTTGCCCATGGCCAACAGCAAAGCCCAGCCTTTCCGGTTCCTCGCTATGGGACCTGTCGCGCGAGAGCGTTTGGACGACGCGTTAAAAAAGATGCGTGGACAAGGATTGGCGGTCGCGAAGACCCCGCTGGATCAGTTCCGAAGTTTGGCGCGCCGCGTCCTCTCTCGTGATCCTCGGAAATGAAGTAGTCTTGTTCCTATCAACCATTAAGCCAAATTCCGAGGGACTGTGCACCGGCAGTGGCACTTATTGGTTGTTGGCCATTTCACTCGTCGAGCGATTCTGAGCGCAAAAGGCCCGTTAGCATCAATCAGCCCACGAATAATAATCCCACCCAGCATGGCGTTATCCTTACCAACGAGAATTGCCGCGGCAAGACGGATGGTCCGGAGGATTGAGGAGAAGAGGAAACTGGATGTGTTGCTGGCGGAACGCGAGATACGTTAGCCACTCACGGAAACATCGCCGTATCGCTCAAAACATCTCGATCACGATTCATCTGCCGCCAGCCTAACGTGTCATCCCGAACCCCGAGCGCAGCGACGGTGAGGGATCTGCTCCCGCTTGCCGTCCAGCCATTTGCGACTATTTCACTTTCAGAATGCAATCTTGCGTACTGGAGGTGCAGGTAATTGCGAGATTTCCGCCCAGCTTGGAAGTAGCCATGGTGTTCTTCAGTTCCGGATCGTGGTCGTCATCTTCTGTTTTACCTTCTGTATCTTCCTTTTGCGGTTCGAATTTGCGCTTGTGTTTTTTGGGGTCTTTTGGATCTTTTGGGTCGATGGATTTGTCGTTGTCGTCGTAGACGATCACGCACGCTGGCTGGACCTGGACAAACTTAAGACGCTGCATGTCGCCGCCGGCGATACGGATATTGACAGTCTGGCCGTGCGGAACGGTAAAGCTCCGCGTTTTGGCGTTGGCGTGCGCATCGCTTACCGTCTTGAAGTCAAAGCCCGGGCCGAAGCGGTCCGATAGGTTATCCATTCCGCTTCCCAGGCTTGAACGGACGGAGTCAAAAAACGCTTTCGGATCGTTCGGCTCCGTCTTGTTCGCCAGAAGCAGCGACAATCCATACAGAAGCCCCAGTACCAGAAGAATGATGATCGCAAGTTTCATAACAGTTTCCTGGATCGCTATAACGGTTTCAGTGGCGGTTTCCCGATCGATGTCGGCACTGTCATTTGCTTGAAGACAACAGTGTCTCGCTGCAGAGCCGAGTTTGTCACGGCCGGAGCCAGGTACGCGCACCGTACGTATGCGTTGTATATCGGGGTGATGCCGCATCCGGGCAGGGCCAGATTAATCTTTGTGCCTACAGGGACCTGGGTGTTTGCCAGAGGACTCTGCGCCCCGACGATGCCGTCGGCCTGGATACCAGTTACGGTTCCGTAATCAAGACTGGCCTGCCGCAGCCTGAGCACCGCGTTTCCAAAGGACATACCGGTCACCGGGGGCACGGCAATCAGCTGCGCAGCCACGGTCAGATGGATGGAGGCATCCGCTTGCGCTTCAGTTCCTGCGTCTGGCGTCTGCGCCGAGACAAACCCGGGGTTTACGTTCGTGACAGGCTTGTTGTCAGATGTGACATTGCGAAATTGCAGTTGGGACAAGCGGGCCATCGCGTCCCCATAGGACAGGCCAACCAGGCTTGGTACGTGCAGGGCCGGAGAGCCGACCACGAGTTCAACGCTGGTTTTCGCGGGATCGACCTTGGTGTCTTTGTCGACGCTTTGGCTGATTACCTTGTTGGCCTGGTCCGCCGACGAAGACTTGGTGGTTACGGACACGGTAAAGTGAAGTTTGGTGAGGTCGTCGCTGGCATCGGCAGTGCTCTTGCCAACTTCATTGGGCATGGCCACCAGACCGGCCGTATCGTCGGGCTTGGGCTTGTGCAGGACGAAGAAGAGCACTCCGCCAACAATAAGGAGCACCACAACCACGGCGACGGGAATCACCCAGCCGGGCATCTTGCTTGCGGCCGCGGCGATGACTTCAAAACTCACGGTGGGGCCGGTATCGCCTTCGTCGGGAATTTCGGCGTTGACGGCATCCAGGCGGAAGGTATATTTTCCGGCCGCGGCATTCGCTGGAATTTCCACGCCGACCTTGAATTGGAAAGTGCCGGCCTTCTCGTCAAAGTCTTGTTCCACCTCTGCTGGTGGTTTGATCCAGTTGTTCTTCACGGCGGGATCATCGGGCTTGAGCGTGACCCGTCCGCGCACTTTACGTCCGCTCAGGTTGGACACGGTGTACTGCACGGTCGTCTTCTGCCCTGGGCGTAGCTTCAAGGGCGCACTATCAGTCGGCAGAGTTATATTGAACAGCTTTGCCATATCAATCCTCCGTTGCGTCTTCGTTTCCAGGTCCAATGCAGTCGTTCGACCGCAACCGCAAGCATCCGGACACACGGTGCTCGGAGCATGGGTATCGGCAAGACGATTCCGGCCAGAAAGCGATTCACCATTGTACGGGTAGAGCCGCCCCTAATTTCAATAGCGTTTTTTGGGTCTAAAAACAGCCATGCCGAAGCAGATAATGCTACCTCCCATTTCGGGTCAGCGACAGCGGCCCGCCTGGGCATTGTCGTTAAGGACCTGCTGCCGAATCGTTCCCGGCACACAGACGTGGTCTGTGGGCGTTGCTTCCCGCCACACATAGCCCTGTTTGCATGTATCCGGACCATAGGCATGGTTAAAGGGATCGACCAGGGTGCGAGCGAGAGAGTTGTACTGCAAGTTCGCTGACCTCGTCGTCGGAACAACGCAGACGTGGTCCGTAGGAGTGGCTTCACGCCAGACAGTTCCCAGTCTGCAAGCACAAGGATCCACCGTTGGTACCGGCGTGGGAACAGGAGTGGGCAGTGGAGTTGGCCTTGGCGTTGGCCGCTCTGTCGGAACGGGCAACGGCGTCGGGGTCGGACTCACGGTTGCGATCGGGCCCGGGTCCTGCTTGTGCTTGGGCCAGAGCAGCCACGCGACAACTCCTATGACCAGTATCAGAACTACAGCGGCAACAGGGAAGATCCATTTGGGGAAGGGATGCGGCTCCGCGGCGACCACCTCCAGGCCGACTGTAGGCCCGTTGTCGCCTTCATCAGGAATATTGGCATTGACCGCATCTAAACGGAATGTGTACTTGCCGGCTGCGGCGTTGGCCGGCATATCGACTGTTACTTTGAATTGAAAAGTCCCGTTCTCTCCAAAATCTTTTTCCGATTCCCCGGTCACGGTGACCCACTTGTTCTTTATGGCCGGGTCGTCCGGTTTGAGCACCACGCGTCCGCGCACGTTCCGTCCGCTGAGGTTGGATATGGTATAGGTTATTTCCGTTTTTTCTTTGGCGCGCAGCTTCAGGCTTGTGCTGCCAGCGGGTAAAGATATGTCGAACAACTTTGCCATGAAAACTCTCTCCATTCGCTACGTGCTTGCCGAACCAGCGCAGCCCTGGGCTTCCAGGACCAAGCGAGTACGGTAGAGCCAAAGACCGCCGGCGCCGGCGTATCGACGATCTTGCGTCGTTTCGACTCCGTACTAGAGAGCGATTTTCACGAAAGAAAACGCCCAGTCTATCCCATCATTTTCAAGACATCTGTGCTTCCTGGTATATGCTCCATACCTTGGATAGCGTCAATCCCAGAGACCAAGGATCTCATATCCGTCTCCTGCTCGCCTCACGGGAATAATCATCGCTCCTAATTTCGTTCTGACAACGGCAGCGGAGTCATCCAACGAGAGATTGATGTCGTTGAAGGTTCTGTCCTTAGAAAGGTCATACTGGGTGCCTTGGAATTCCCGCACCGTCTTGACCGTCATGCCTTGGATTTCCATCGTAAGCCATGAGGCGCCCTTAATTTGGCGCTCAGCCTCGTACTCCTTGCGCAAGTCCGCCTTTGTGAGAAGTACCTTCTTACCCAAATAAAACGGTTCACTGGCGGAAGCTACGACATCGTCCGTGCGTCCCTTTAGAAATGCGTCAAGCCACCTTCCAACAAGCTTTTCGACATCAACCGCGGGGTCTCCGTGCACCTTTGTCTTAGTCACAACTGCGGGGTCGTCGTGCGCCTTTGTGTCGGTCACACCCGCGGGCTTCAAGAGCAGCCATGCAACTGTTCCCACTACCAGCAACAGGACCACGGCAACAACAGGGAAGATCCATTTGGGGGGCGAACCTGCTTGCGCGCCGACTACCTCCAAGCCAATTGCCGGCCCGCTGTCACCTTCATCCGGGATGTTGGCATTGACTGCGTCTAAACGGAATGTGTACTTGCCCGGCGTGGCGTTAGCCGGCATATTGATCGCTACCTTGAACTGAAAGGTACTGCTTTCCCCAAAGTCTTTTTCCGATTCCTCCGCTACGGTGACCCACTTGTTTTTGACCGGTGGATCATCCGGTTTGAGTACCATGCGCCCGCGCACACTCCGGCCGCTGAGGTTGGAAACGGTATAGGTTATTTCTGTTTTTTGTTTGGCGTTGACCTTCAGGTTTGTGCTGGCGGTGGGTACGGATATATCAAACAACTTTGCCATGAAATTTTCTCCATCCAATGCATTCTTGCTAAGAGACCCTGGGCCCAATAGGCAACTCCAGAGAGTGCCTGCAGGGCGCGGCAATCGTTCATTCAGAGAGCAGACCCTGAATTCCCCATCCGCAGCCGATCTGCTTTTCTTCCGCAGCCGTCCACTAGAAGGGCGTTACCGCGCCCGAACTTGGCGATACCACAGCAGGTCACCTCGTCATCGACGCGATGGCGATGACCGAGCCGCTGTTCGGCACCTGCACCCATGGGCTGTACAGTGTTGCCCGCGTATACATGAGTGCGTCCGTACCAATGCCCACAATCGTTCCGTCTCGCATCACCGCAATGCCAGTGACCAAGCCGCTGTTGGGGACCTGGACCCATGGGCTGAACAGTGTTGCCCGCGTCCACAAAAATCTGTCCAGACCTATGCCGACAATCGTTCCGTCGCGCATCACGGTAACAGCCGTGACTAAGCCGCTGTTGGCAACCTGGACCCATGGGCTGTTCAGGTTTGCCCGCGTATACAAGAGCCTGTCCAGACCAATGCCGACAATCGTTCCGTCGCGCATCACGGTAACGGCCGTGACTAAGCCGCTGTTGGGGACCTGGACCCACTGACTGTCCAGTGTTTTCCGTATCCACAAATAATCGTCCAGACCAATGCCCACAATTGTTCCGTCTCGCATCACGGTAACGGCAGTGACTAAACCGCTGTTGGGGACCTGGACCCACGGGCTGGTCAGTGTTGCACGCGTATACAAGTTCCTGTCCGTACCAACGCCGAGAATCGTTGCCGATTGTGGCGCGGGAACGGGAGTAGGCTGCCCGGTTGGCGTGGGTTCCGGTGTAGGAGTGGGGGCGGGGTTTTTCTTGGACAAGATCAGCCACGCAACAAGTCCTATGACCAGCAGCAGAACGACAGCAGCTACGGGAATGATCCATTTGGGAAATGAAGGTGGCGGCGCTCCGACAATCTCAAAGCCGACTGTGGGACCAGAGTCCCCTTCATCGGGAACGTCGGCGTTGACTGCGTCCAGGCGAAATGTGTACTTGCCCGGCGGGGCGTCCGCCGGGACGTTCATTGTGACGGTGAATTGGAACGTGCTGCTTGCTCCAAAATCTTTTTCCGGTTCCTGAGCCACTGTGACCCACTTGTTCTTCACTGCCGGGTCGTCTGGCTTGAGCATCACGCGCCCGCGTATTTGGCGGCTGCTCAGATTGGATACGGTGAACGTTACCTCCGTCTTCTGCTTGGCTCGCACCTTCAAGTTAGCGCTGGCAGGAGGGACCGATACTTCAAATACTTTTGCCATGAGGCTTTCTCCCATCAAATACGTTTGCCAACAGCCAGTCTAGACCTGACAATTCAAGGGGCTCCGCAAGCGTTGAGAGCGTTCCTTTCAGAGAACAAACCCCTGAAATCCTCCCATCCGTTGCCGACCTTCTTCGGGCCGGCCCAGGCGTTACGTGCCGTCAGTTCGCCCAAGGTGGTGGTACCACATCAGGTCCTCGTTGTTCGTGGCTCTGTAGATAACGCCGCCACCGCCGGAAACCACTTGCCCAAATTCACCCAGAGCCGATTTCTTTCCTTCCGGGGACGCCCATTGAGCACCCTGCGTCCGCGCACATTCCGTTCGCTGAGACTGGCCACGATGAAAGTTATTTCCTCTTTCTTTTTGGCGTGGGCTTTTAAGCTGGGACTGGCAAAAGCGCGTACGGATATGTCAAGTAGCTTTGCCATAAGAATTTCTATATCGACTGCATTTTGCAGGATCACGGAGCCAGGGCGGCTTTGACCATGCCCGCGATCGGCACGGTTGAGATCGGACCGCCGGCAGAACAGGTCACAGTCCGCCCTTTTAACTGCTGTTACCTGATCTGAATAGCGCGTTTGCTCGGGCAAAACACCAATTCAAAATGAAAATATCCTGTACATTTCTCGGAATAAAGCACTTGAGTCGAGAGGGGCAGCTCAAAGGCGGCTGGCGTCGGGCGAAGTCCTGCAAAATTGACGATCTGTTGACACTTTCGTGACAATTCAGGCCAAAGTCCGCACCTATCATGACCATGTTCGTGAGGAGAAGAGCAAGAGCTTTAGTGGACTTTTCTCTTTGATTCACTATTTCTCCTTTTGAGCTCGGTCCTCAGCGCAGCTCACTGAGAGTAAACGATCAGGTGCGGTTCACTGTTCCCTGGGGGCTGCTCCTACTATTGTTTGCTTCTGGGCACCATCTGCCGGGAACCGAAACCGAAGAGTGTTTGCTCGACATGGCGCCCCCGATTTCGATTTTTCAGGAACCTGGAACCTGAACCGAAAGAAATTCGGCCTCTTTAATCTCAAAGCATTTTCAAAGAAGCGATGGATAGGGCCTCCGCGATAGGGCGAATGGCGCCGTTCGGGGCAGTTCCCGCGACCTCAAATCAACCAACATCAACCAAAGTTAAGAGGGTGCTAATGCCAAACAAGAAAGACGTTGACAATGCCCGAAAGAACCGGCTGGAGCTGATTGCTGCCGGCTTGAGCCGTCGTGATCTCTTCAAAATGGGACTACTCACCGGCGCTGGGTACCTGGTCGCAAAGAACGGCCTGAGCTCGCGGGCCTGGGGCTTCGATAAAGGCAAAGGTGGAGGCGGCGGTGGTGGTAATGACGGCGGTGGTGTTTCAAACACAAGCCCGGCGACCCGGTCCTTTGTCGAGCCATTGCGGAACCTGACTGTAAAGCAGCCGGTGGCCTCTTTGAATCCAGCACCCACGATTGCGCCTAACAGCGCAGCCGGCGAAGGCCGGACGATCGCTCATCAGGCTTTTACCAGATTTCCCCCGCAAAAGTTCTATCAGATCACCCAGTCGCAAATTTCCGCGACTGTCTCTCCCGATCTGCCCACGCAGACTTTCTGGGGGTTTGACGGTGAAGCGCCCGGGCCGGTGTATCACGCAAAATACGGTGAGCCGATTCTGGTGCGCAATGTGAACAATCTGCCAGCCAACAACGGCGGGTTTGGAAACAACACAGTCAGCACGCACCTGCACAACGGCCATACACCGTCTGAGAGCGACGGGTTCCCGTGCTTTTTCGACCGACCCGGACAGTTTTATGACCATCATTATCCCAATGTGCTGGCTGGCTTCACAGATCCGCAGTTCGCGGCCACCAATGGTGACATTCGCGAGTCGCTAAGCACACTCTTCTATCACGACCACCGGATCGACTTTACGGCACAGAATACTTATAAAGGTCTGGTGGGCCAGTACTTGCTGTTCAACCAATTCGATACTGGGGATGAAACCACTGGATTCCATCTGCCCAGCGGCCAGTTTGACGTGCCGATGCTCTTTGCCGATAAGGTATTCGATCCGAACACCGGTCTGGCGTTCTTTGACCTGTTCAATACCGACGGTATTCTGGGCGATAGGTTCCTGGTGAACGGCAAGGTTCAGCCATTCTTCCAGGTTGCACCGCGCCGCTATCGTTTGCGCTGGACCAACACCGGCCCATCGCGCTGGGTGCAGTTCTTCCTGACGGACCCGAATAACCTGGGCGCAAATAACCAGTTCTGGCAGATTGCCAACGATGGCAACCTCCTGCCCAAGCCGTTACAGGTGAGCAGCGTTGAACTGGGTGTGGCCGAACGCGCGGATGTAATCATTGACTTCTCCAAGTTCACCCACGGTCAATCGATTCTCCTGGAGAACCGTCTGGAGCAACAGGATGGACGCGGACCAACCGGAAACGTTCTGGGTGCTGGTCAGGGACAGAACTATATGCGTTTTGACGTTGTCTTGCCCGCTGTGGCGGACAATAGCCAGGACCCGGCTACCATCGCCAAGTTCTACGATCTGCCGACCATCGATCTCAGCAACGTGGTGCGACGGACGTTCAGATTTGAGCGGGGCAATGGGCAATGGCAGGTCAACGGCAAGTTCGCGGACTGCAACGTGAACCGATTTACCGTGAGGCAAAACTCAACCGAACTGTGGACGATGCAGAACAACTCCGGTGGCTGGATGCATCCGCTTCACATTCATTTTGAGGAGCACCAGATCGTTTCCAGAAACGGCGCTCCGCCGCCTTTGGCGATTGAAAAATCACGTAAAGACGTTCTGGAGCTTCGCCACGATGAGAGCGTGCAGATTTTCTTCCGCTTCCGTGATTTTACGGGACGGTATCCACTGCATTGCCACAATGTGGTGCATGAGGACCATGCCATGATGGCGCTGTGGTCCATTGAACCGACTGGCGATACCAACCCAAATCCGTAAGGTTGCAATTGCGCCTGCCGCTAACCCGGCAGGCGCAACCTTTCGTCATCAGCATGCAAAGATGGGCATGCAAAGGAACTTTGATATGGCAAAGATGACCAGAAGAGATTCATTGAACTTGTTTGCGTTGGCTCCGCTGGGCATGGCATCCGGAAGAGAGTTGCCGTCTTCAGCGCCCGCGCCGGTGCAACACTGGAAGAACACCGAACCACGGCAAGTCATCCGGGAGCGTTATTTTCCCGACGTGGTTCTGATCACGCACGACAACAAGAAAGTGCACTTATACGACGATCTGATCAAAGACAAGGTAATGCTCATCAATTTCATGTATACCTCGTGTGATCAGATATGCCCTCGCGTTACCCAGAACCTGGTGCGGGTGCAGAAGCTCCTGGCCGATCGCATGGCGCGTAACATCTTTTTCTACTCCTTTACGCTCGACCCCAAGCATGATACGCCCGCGGTCCTGAAGGACTATGCAGCCATGCATCGTGTTGGTCCGGGATGGTCGTTTCTGACCGGAACAGCCCATGATCTGGAGATGCTACGCCGCAGGCTGGGATTCACCGATCCTGATCCTGAGCGCGACCGGGACCGGGAAACGCACATCGGAAATGTTCGCTATGGAAACGAAGCACGGTTGTTGTGGGGCGCGTGCCCTGGAATGTCCCGGGCTGAATTCATTGTCGAATCCCTTTCCTGGGTAGACTGGCCGGCGGGACAAAAAGAAATGTAGTTTGCCTGAAAGGCTGGATCGGAATTAAGAGGCCCAACGGGGGCCTCTTATTGAATTGCAGAGAAGAGATCTGTCACAAGAAATTAAGAATGGGCGCGAAACTTCCCGGGTCCGCGCCCATGCCAGTAAGTGTTCGCGGCGGAAACTTCCCATGCACGCGTCACCTTAAAAGGTAATCGTGCAGGCGCTCTGGCTAAAAGGCTTCATTGGAAGAGTACCAAGAGGCTCGATATCTCTATAACGAAGCAATGCAACATTAAACTTTCCGGCATTTTGAATTGTCACAATAATGTCAACAAATCGTAATTCCTGGCAGATGCCCATTTCGGGCTAAACCCTGTTGCCGCGGGAAGATCAAGGACGATAGAATCTCGCTTAGAAGTGTTGCTGATGGCACGAAAAACAAGCGAATGTGCGGCCCCCTAAGGGCCAGCCGAGATAGGCACGAGCAAGTCCAGTAGCGCGATAAAAGTCATGGAAAAGATTCTGATTGTCGAGGACGATCGGGCGGTGCAAAACGCGCTCAAGCGCTTGTTTACCTCGAATGGATATAGCGTGGAAATCGCCTCGAACGGCATTGCGGGCATGGAATCGGTGCGCACGGCGCTCCCCTCGGCTGTTGTTCTTGATTTGCGGCTCCCTGGGATGCCGGGACAGGACGTTTGTCGCGAAGTCAAGAATATCTCTCCCGGCCTGCCGGTAATTGTTCTGAGCGCCTCGACCGATGTCGTTGACAAGGTCCTTTTGCTTGAGATCGGCGCCGACGACTACGTAACCAAACCGTTCAGCCCCAGGGAGCTGCTTGCCCGTGTGCAGGCTGCCATGCGCCGGGCCAACCGGCTGGCCGCGGTTCCCGAGATATTTTCTTTTGATGATGTGTCAGTGAATTTCACCAAGATGGAACTCACTCAGGCTGGCAGGCCAGCGGCGCTCACCGCTCAGGAATTTAAGGTGTTGCGGTTCTTTATCCAGAACCAGGACCGGGTGATTTCGCGCGAGGAGTTGCTGAACGAAGTCTGGGGCTATCAGAGTTATCCTTCAACGCGGACCGTTGACAACCACATTCTCCGGTTGAGGCAAAAGCTTGAGAAAGATCCTGCGCGTCCGCTTCACTTCAAAACCGTGCATGGCGCGGGTTACAGGTTCGTGCGCTAGTTAGAAATTGCCGGCGATGATGTTCCGAGGTCCCAATGATGACGAAGGTCCCGCTGAGAGTAAAGTTCCTGGCCTTGCTTCTTACGGGCGTACTGGCCGTGACGATTGCAACGATCCTGGTCGTGCGCCAGAAGGTCGAGAACCAAGTCCGCGTTGAAATCTCCGATGATCTTCGCAATTCTGTTGTGACGTTCACGGCCTTCCAGGCCGAGCGCGAAGCTACCCTCAGCCGCTCCGCCGAATTGCTGGCCAATCTTCCAACGTTAAAAGCCCTTATGACCACGGAGGACGTGGCCACCATCCAGGACCAGTCCAATGAAACCTGGCATCTTAGCGGCGGAGATCTCATGGTCCTTGCGGGGCCGACGGGTAAAGTCATGGCGGTCAACGCAATGGCCAAGGAGGTAACACCGGCCACGATCAGCGTATGGCTGAACCGATCATTCCAGCTTTCGGCGAGCAAGCAATGGTGGTTTTTAGAAGGGCATCTGTACGAAGTGTTTTTTCAGCCGATTTATTTCGGGAGTTCCAGAGAGGGCCGGTTATTGGGCGTGCTGGCCCTGGGTTACGAAATCAATGAAAGCGTAGCCAAAGAGGTCAGCCGGATTGCCGGAAGCGAGGTGGCTTTCCTGTACGGAAATTCAGTTGTGGCAACGACGATTGCGTCCACCCGGCAATCTGAGTTCGCGCGGAAATTCCACCAGGTTTCTGGAGCGCAAGTCCCGGATCCCGCGGACATTCAATTGGGGCAAGAACGCTACCTGGCTTCGACCATCGAAGTAATGCCAGGCACTGCGCCCAGCGTCAGCCTGAGTGTTCTGGAATCGTATGATGCAGCCACCGCACGCTTTCGCGACCTTTATCGCACGTTAGTGGGACTGGGCATCCTGGCCTTGTTTGGACAGAGTGCCCTGGCTTTCGCTATCTTTCGTCGTTACACGCGCCCGCTCGACAAACTGGTTGCAGGCGTGCGCGCCCTGGGAAAGGGCGATTTTGCCTATCCGCTGGACGTGCAGGGCCGGGACGAACTGGCAGAGGTGACGGCGTCCTTTATTCATATGCGAGGCGACCTGCAGCAGACGCAGAGGAAATTGCTTGAATCCGAGCGTCTGGCCACCATCGGGCGAATGGCCAGCTCGATTTCTCATGACCTGCGGCATCAGTTGACCGCCGTCGTCGCCAATGCCGAATTTCTTTCCGAACGCAATCATGAGCCGGAACAATCCGAAGAGCTTTATCAGGAGATTCGCGACGCGGTCGGCCGCATGACCGAACTTATTGATTCGTTGCTGGAGTTTTCCAAAACGCGCGATGCCTTGTCGCCTTCTTTTGGAAGCGTTGAAGAGACAATGCAGCGGGCCATACGGTCGGTACAGCGTCATCCCAGCGTCCAAAATGCGAATATCACGCTGTCCTGCCATGGAAGCAGTACAGGCTGGTTTGACTCCAGAAAGCTGGAGCGCGTCTTTTATAATTTGCTGCTGAATGCCTGCCAGGCTGTTTCGCCGGACTCGGGGGAAGTAGCCATCACTATGCAGGAGACGCCGGACGGCGTTGAAATTACCGTCAGCGACAACGGCGTTGGTATCCCTGAGCACCTGCGTGCCAGGATATTCGAACCATTCGTTAGCCATGGCAAGGAAAACGGCACGGGGCTTGGTTTGACGATCTCCCAGAAAATCCTGGAAGAGCATGGGGGGACAATCAAGCTGACCGATTCGGCGCCAGGACGCACAACATTTATGATGACTGTCCCGCTTGGATCGAATACAGATGCCGACGCGCGGGATGAAATTCCAGCAGTTATTTCCAACACCAACATTTCCAAGGAATGAGGGTCTGAAAAATGCGCTTAAGAGACGCGGTCCACCAGCAGTTCTTCTACGTCATGGTGTTCTTGGTCGTCTGCTTTGGCCCCGTACGCGGGTGGGCACAGGAACGTGGCGGAAATGCGCCTCCATCACAGGAAACTTCGCTCAATGACTCGGTTCGCCAGTTGCAGATGCAGATCCGGCAACTACAGGCGGCGGTCCAGGACATCAAGGAAGAGGCGGGTCGCTATCGGGCTGAAACTTTGGAACTGAAACATGAACTTGAGGTCACCCGGCAGAAGTTGGATTCAATCGAACTGCCGGTGAGGGCCAATGTCGAGCCTTCACCAGCGCGCGTTGAAGTTCCTGCGACGCAGGATAGCCAGCCTGAAACTGCGTCCCCGGCGGACAAGAGCACTGAAGGCCGCCTGGTAAAGTTGGAGGAAGACCAGCAGCTGCTGAACAATAAAGTCGAAGAGCAATACCAAACGAAGGTGGAGAGCGCATCAAAATACCGCATACGACTTTACGGAATGCTGCTCGCGAATGTCTTCAGCAATACCGGCTACGTTGATCATTTTGAGGTTCCCGGTGTCGCCTTGCCGGTGACTCCATCGTTGACCGGCGGCAACACCGGTGGCAGTTTTGGCGCAACGGTGCGCCAATCCCAGCTTGGGCTTGAGGTCCACGGGCCCAATCTTGCAGGCGCCAAGACCCGAGGCGACTTCGTCGTTGATTTCTTTGGTGAATTCCCCGAGACCGTAAACGGATCGGCTTCCGGGGGATTGCATGTACGAACCGCCACCATGCGGCTGGATTGGTCGCGGACCTCGCTCGTCGGGGGTATGGACGACCTGTTCTTTTCTCCGTCGTACCCAACGTCCTTTGCCTCCCTGGGTGTTCCTGCTCTCTCTTATTCTGGAAACCTCTGGGCCTGGATGCCGCAGGTTCGAGTGGAACACCGGTTGATTGCTTCTGATGATTCCACATTGACTTTATCCGGCGGAATTTTCGATCCCCTGACTGGGGAGACACCGCCAAACGAATTCCTGCGTTTTCCTGGAGCAGGAGAAAGCGCCCGGCAACCGGGCTACGGAACCCGATTGGAGTGGACCCACAGGATTTCCGGGCAACCGCTTACACTTGGCATTGGTGGTTACTACAACCGGGAGAATTGGGGCTTTAACCGCAATGTAGATGGTTGGGTAAGCACTGCGGACTGGAACGTCCCCTTGACGCATCGCTTCAGCCTCAGCGGCAAGTTCTATCACGGACGAGGAATCGGTGGCCTGGGCGCCGGTATTGCCCGTAGCGCGCTGTTTAATGGACCACTCACTGATCCGGCAACTACAGTACGAGGATTGACGGCGACTGGAGGATGGGCGCAATTAAAATACAAGCCAGCCAGCAAATGGGAATTCAACATGGCGGCGGGCCAGGATGGCGCCGATGCGGGTGATGTGCGTGGCTTTACCGCGGGACCGGGCTATTTTGCCGCAAACCTGACGCGCAACCGGAGTGAATTTGGCAACGTGATTTATCGTCCCCGCTCCAGCCTTTTGTTGTCTGCGGAATTCCGCACGCTGCGGACCTTTAGCATTGATGGAAGCAGCCAGCGGGCCAACCAGCTTAATCTCATCATGGGGGTGTTCTTTTGAGGCGGATGCGTGGATACGCTGAAGTTACAAGAATTTCATCGCTGTACCTGGTATTTCTCTTTGCGTTGCCGCTTATGGCTTGGCTGATGCCCGTTGCTTCCTATGGCCAAACGGTTACGGTGACGGGCTCCGTCGAAATAACCAAAGTCCGTTCGCAGCAAAAAGACACTGGCAATAGAGACGTTGTGGTTTGGCTCTCGCCTCTGCCATCGGCGATCTCCGCCGCTTCAACTTCAATGACGCCGGCCAAAAAACGGTTCACGCTGGTGCAGAGGAACAAGACATTTACTCCCCACATCCTGGTAGTTACCGTGGGAGCGGAAGTAGACTTTCCCAACAAAGATCCTTTTTTTCACAACGCATTTTCTCTGTACGAAGGGAAGCGATTCGATCTGGGTCTATACGAATCGGGAAGCACGCGGGTTTCACGTTTTGACCGGGCAGGTATTTCTTATTTGTTCTGCAATATTCATCCGGAAATGAGCGCCGTGATTATTGCGTTGGACACTCCTTATTACGCAACCTCGGACAAGGCCGGAGACATTACGATTCCTAATGTTCCTGCCGGCCGATACACTCTCCACGTCTGGAGGGAGGGAACATCCCAGGAGACTTTGAAGGGGCTTACCAGACCAGTTGTGATTTCCAGCGATTCGAGTTCCATTGGAAAACTGGTTGTGCCGAACAATGCTTCCTTCCCACTGACGCACAAGAACAAATATGGCCGTGACTACGAAAGTCCCACGCCACAAGGCCAGGAGTACGTAAAGCCGTAGGGGCCGGCATGGCGTGCTGGACGCTGCCATGCAGCTAGACTCATAATAAGCAGATGAACGACTCTGGCGAGGGGAATCGTTTGCTTGTCTTCGATTGCCATGAAGCCTGGGTATACCAGCTTCGTGCCCTCAAGCAACAGATGGACGTGGTGGTCGGTTTGAAAGGCCGTCACGTTACTGGATGGGATGAGGCCATGCGTCCGGTACCATCGAACGCGCGTCTTGTTCGGCTGGAAGAAGTGCTGGCGAGCCGGCCTTCCTACAGTTGCATCATCGCCCACAATTTGACCGACCTGCTGGATGTAAAGGCCCTGGAAGGGCCCCGCCTGTATGTAATCCATCAAACGCTTGATAGCATGGTCCGCGAGCAGCAAAGCGCTGTTTCCCCGGAGGAATTACGTCGCGCCGTTGCGCAATACATCCGCTTAATCGGAGCGCATGTAATGGCAGTTTCCGCGCTGAAGGGACGCTCATGGCGATACGACCAGGATGTTGTGCCGTTTTCCGCGGACCCTGAAGAGTATCTTCCCTATACCGGTGAACTTGCCTACGGGCTGCGGGTGGCCAATCACATAGCGCAAAAGGCGCACAGCCTGATGTGGAATTTTCATGAGAAGGCATTTGCTGGCGTGCCGGTGACCATCGTCGGCCACAATCAGGACATGCCTGGTGTTCAGCCGGCGCGCGACTGGATGGAGTTGAAGCAGATTCTGAGCCGCCATCGATTCTTTGTCCATACAGCGGAACCGCAATTGGAGGATGGATACAACATGGCCACGCTTGAGGCCATGGCGGCAGGGCTTCCAGTGCTGGGCAACCGGCATCCGACCTCTCCGGTTGACCACGGTGTAAGTGGATTTCTTTCCGACGATCCTGACGAATTACGCTCCCATGCAATTCGCCTGCTGCAGGACCGCGACCTGGCCGCTCGAATGGGCCGCGAAGCGCGTAAAGCCGTGGCGCGGAAATTCCCTCTGGAAAGATTCAGTACAGGATTGCAGCGTGCCATTGAAACCGCGCAAAAGAAATGGCAACAGCGTCATTGAATCGTGCCGGATGTTTGAAGCGAAAACGGACCTGAGAAGGCTTGCCGCCCGGAGAGACGAACGGACCTGCTACTTCATCATGCTGACTGAATTCGCCCAACCCTGCAGGCGCTTGATGCGCAGGTGTTCGTTGCGGAGATTGGCGCTCAGGGATTGAAGCTTTGGTTGAGCTTGCTGCAAGACCTGGCGCATCATCTCAAGCTGCTTGCGATAATGGCATACTTCTGGAGTTGCTTTGAGCCGGGACAGGGCTGGGCCGCATTGGGTAAGCAGGACCTCAGCTCCGCTTAGTAGCAACTGCGCGCGGGCCATCCAGTCGGGGCCAATGGCGGAGGCATCCAGTTGATTCACTCCAGGGCAGAGTTCCGCCAGAAGTTTTTCTATCTGTCTTGCCGCGTTTTCGAATTGGGCCAGTTCGCCGTGCATGCCTACAGCCGGGCCGTCGCTAATTTCCCGCTCTGGTTGAGCAGGTTTGGAGGAGCTGACGACATTCCAGATACACCTCTCATCGTGGTTTCGCGCTCCACTTGCTGCCACGCTTCCTTGAGCGATGACATGTGCTTTACCAGATCTTCGAGAAGAGGTTTTGAGTTCTTGATGCTGGCTTCCAGGATCTGAGAGCGCATGACGTGATAAAACTTGTCGAGCTGTGCCGCCACGGAGCCACCTTGTTCAAAGTCGAGCGTTCCCTGGAGTTGGGCAATGATATCCAGCGCTTTGTTGAGTTCCAAAACCCGTTTTTCCACGTTGCCGGCGTCAACCGCGGCAATGGCGCGCATAAGGTTGGTGACGGCGCCACCATACAGCAGCACCACGAGGCCTACCGGACTGGCGCTTTCCACTGCGCGTTTGCGATATTCATGAGCTGGATTCGTCATGGAATTGACCTATAAACTCCCTAGTTGGCTGTTAATCTGACTGATGATTAAAGGCATCTGCTGAAGCATGGCGTCGATCTTGCTGTACTGGGTCAGCAGGTTCTGTTGCATGGATGTCATGCGCGATTCAAAATTGTCGATGGATGTTTGCAGTGACTTTACCGACGCGCCAATACCACTGATCTCGAGTGAAAGCGCGCCCTGCGTGGGATCGGTCATCGTCTCCGCGGTAGCGGTAAACTTTTGCGCGTACCCTGTGCCCACGGCCTGGAAAAAGTTCTGCACGTCGGCGTTCTGTGAAGTAAGGGCAGTTGTAAGCTTGGCGGAATTAATGCTCAGCGTACCATCGTTATTAATGGTAATGCCCAGACTGGAGAGAGAATTGATTCCGTTGTTGCTGTCTGGAGTCGAATAGGTCACAGCGGAATAGAGTTGTTGCTGGACCAGCGTGAGCGACGAGTTCCCCCCGAGCGGCTGGCCGGTTTTGCGGGTGGGATCGAAAACAAACTGTGCATTGACCGATTTTATGGCGGTGTTGTAGCTGTTAACGAAAGACTGGATCGCCGCACTGGATTGACTTGCGTCCGGAGTTACTCCTAGATTGACCGTGGCGCCTGAGTCAGCGCCCTGAAGATTAAGGGTAATTCCAGCAATGACGTTTTTTACTGAATTGCTGCCCACCGTGATATCAATGCCATCTACCTTGAGCGATGCATCTTTGCCTATGACGGCTTGGTTGAATGTCACTCCTGGCACGGCGGGGCTGCCCGGAATGCCGGGAATGTTATTCGAAACGCTGATTTCGCCTGCGTGTCCGGTCGTGGTACTCAGGAGTGACAGCCGGGCTCCACTGCTATCGACGATCACATTTGCGGTGACGCCTGCATTGGCTGCATTGATGGTCCTGGCGATGCCGTCCAGTGTGTTGTTCGTGCCATTCACTGTGATCGTCGCAGTTTTTGTCCCATTGATGGCGATGTCAAAACTACCTGTAGCCAGGGTGGTCGACCCATTGGTGACCGTATTGGTATAGAAAGAAGATGTAGTGGCCAGGTTGTTGACGATGATTTGATGGTTGGTAAGCGCGGCACTGCCATCCGATGTGCCTGTGACCAAACTGTTGTTGGAGGAGGTTACTGTTCGAGCTCCGAGTTGCCCGGTGAACTCGGTCAGAGCCTGTACTTTGCTTTGCAGATCAAGCAGATTGCTGTTGATGGACTGGAGCGCGGTGGACTGAGTGTTCAGCGAGGTCTGCTGTTGCTGCATCAGCGCTTCAGGCCGTCTGGCAGCTTGCATGATCGAGCCGACCGTACCCTGTACGTCGATTCCGTTTCCCAGTGAAGATGCGGAAGAAGTCTGTGTGCTGCTTGATATTGTGCTCATATTTTACTTCTGCTTAAGAAGCGGAGCGGGCTCCATGCCCGCCCCGGTTAGGGTTTACGTTACTGAAGGAGTCTCAGGACGCCCTGTTGCGCCGAGTTAGCCTGGGCCAAGGCCGAGATGCCGGTCTGGTTCAGGATGTTGAACTTGGACAGGTTCGCGACTTCCTGCGAGATGTTAGCTCCGCGAATGTTGTCTTCTGCTGCTGACAGGTTCTGCACCTGGTTACTGATGACGGTGCTGGCGGACTGCAACCGGTTGATGCTCGCGCCGATGGTGCCGCGCAGAGCCGCTACATTGGCTACCGCTGAGTTGATATCGGTGAGCGCCGTGGCTGCAAGGGTGGCGGTCGTCAGGTTATCGCTGCTGAGGTTGGTGCCGTTGACGCTGCTGGACGACAGTGCGCCAGTCGTGGTGGCGATAGCGCTGGATGAGCCGCCGTCGCTCAAGAAGATGGAGGTCGTGGTAGCGGAGAAAACGGACGTTCCGTTGAAAGTGGTGTTGCCGCCGATGCGGTCAATTTCCGCCTTGATCGAGGTGAACTCCGCATCCAGGGCCGTGCGCTGGCTGCTGCCTACCGTGCCGGTGGAAGCTTCGGTCGCCAGAGTGACTGCACGGTTAAGAAGAGAAGTGACCTGCGCCAAACCGCCATCCGCCGTCTGCAATTGGCCTACGCCGTCATTCGCGTTCTGAGCAGATTGGTTCAGAGCGGTGATGTTGGCATGAAGACCGTCGGCGATCGCCAGACCAGCGGCATCATCCGCGCCGCTATTGATGCGTGAACCCGAGGACAGGCGGAAGAGCGTGCGCTGCAGGTTCGCGTTGTTGGTCTGTAAGTTGTTCTGGGCCGCCAGAGAGGGGATGTTGTTAAGTATGCTGAGTGACATGTGGTACTCCTTCTTGGTTTCCCGATTCAGCGCCCTTTTTGCCTCGCTAACCTCGGTACCGGGTGCAATTTGTTCTCCCTACCTATCGGGTTGACTCACAAATACCTTTAATACCCAAGCTCCTTATTCTTATTATTCCAATTTCTTTTGTGGATGTTGCTGGCTGGTCAGGACGCTCATCAGCTGGCGTTGGTCCACAGGCGCTGGCGCAGGAACGGGTTGCCGCGAAACATTGGGCTGCGCAATCTGGCGAAAGGCCGCTGCAAAACGCGGGCCAAGGTTCTCCCAGGCAAACCGCTGCTCCTGAACAGTACGAAAATACTCCATGATCTGAAGGACGGATTCTTTCCCGCATTTGTCCGCCAGGAGACGGCGCCACTCTGCCACGGCAGCCAGCGCCGCTCCCGGGACACGCATGTTGACGCGGGAAATCGGTACAAGCTCCTCTGGCAGACCGGTTGTGAGCCATTGTGTGACGTGGTAATCGTGCATCACGCAGGGCAAGCTGGCGAGCTGCGATTCCACATAACAGAGTCCAAAGGTTTCATTCAACGTGCCATGCAAAGCCAGATCGGCCAGTCCATAGACATCGGGCATTTGCTCAAACGGCACATCCATCAGCGGGACAAATCGCGGACCAAACAAGCTCCGTGCCTGCTTCTCCCATGCCGCTGGTTCCTTTCCTCTTGCGCCGGCGACCACCCAGTAGAAGTTTTCGTCTTTTGCCAGCGCGGCAAGTTCGTTCACCAGATAGGGGAAGTTCTTAATCTCATTATTGAAAGCGCCCACGGTGAGTGCCACAAAAGCGTTTTCAGGAATCCCCAGGACCAGGCGCAAGGCCGCTTGGTTTGCGCGCACGTTCTTGAGCGGAGCGCTCGTTGTGCCCATGGGCAGTTCGAACCCTGACGCTGTGCCCATCTCGCGCAGTTGTTTGGTTACCCAGGGAGCAATCGAGTGGAACGCACATCCGGCGGAAGCCAGCCGCGAAATTACCGGTGGATAGACCCAGTCAGTATGAATAACGGTGTGGACGGGCCCTTCTTTGGAAGCGCGCGCAAGCCCTTCGAGCAGAGCAGTGGATTTTCCGCCGGCATCCATCAGGCCGCCCTGCCACTTTACGTACACGATCAATGGTTCATTCGTCCGTGTTTCCCGATGCAAGCGTGCTGCTGCGGCAACGCCAAATAACTGGTCTTCAGTATGCAGAGTCCAATCGTGCAGCTCCGTTCCCTGGAAGGAGGCAAAATCGGGGTCCAGCCGCATGCGTTCCAGGGCCAGCCGCTGCAATTCTTCCCGCCCCAGAATTGGTAATGCCTGGACATCGGGCGCGTTGGAAGATCCCCAGCACCTTACTCGCAAACCGCTCGAACGTAGATGAGTCGCCATGTCGAGCACAAAGCGCTCATAACCACGGCAGATGGTCCCCAAGCCGGAAGCGAGCATCAGAACTTTCATGAATCGTGTTTCCCCAACTTGCTCAAATTGGCTTTACATCGGCGGTCGCAAAATTGCTTGAAACAGGGAACCCTGCTCCATTCACATGACCCACATCCTGTCCGTGTAGTGCTTTGCGAATTCCTGCGGCAATCGTGATGGTTGGTTCCCATCCATGTTCCTTGGCGAATGTGGGATCGGCCACTCTGCGCGGCGAAGACGATTGCTTTCCCGGATCACCTGCAATCCTGGGCGAATAACCAACAGCCTCTGCCATCATCTTTGCCAGGCTGAAGAAATCTGTGCCGATGCCCGTGCCGATCTGCACGGGAACGCCGCGCGGAAAATGCTCGATGCCGTATACAATCGCGCCGGTTAGATCGTCAATATGCACCCAATCCCGGACCTGGCTGCCGCCCCACACCACAAGCGGATCTTCTCTGCGCGTCGCGCGCCCAAGAATGGCGGGGAATGGATATTCCGGAGACTGATCGCCTCCGTATCCGCTGAACGGGCGCAGGATTACCACCGGCACTCCTTGTCTGTGCAGGCAGCTGGTAAACGCCTCAAGCGTGCACTTCACCGTGCAATACGGATCTTCCGGAAAGTCGAGCGCGCAACTGGACATCGCGATCAGGGCCCTGGTAGGGGGATTGCGCTCCACCCACTTGAACATCTTTAAATCCAGTTTGAGGTCATCGAATGCCCGCAGGCCGATCTTGCCCCGGTCGTGAACATTGATGATGTTTGCTGCCAGATGGACGACGACGTCCCACTTTCTTCTAGCCAAAGGAGATTTGAGAAAATATTCCAGGTCTTCGGTTCCGTGAACTTCATATCCGGCACGGGCCAGCTTGGGAACAAGGTGACGGCCGACAAACCCTTCGTGTCCGGTAACAAGTGCGCGCATTAGGATCCTCCCATCGCAGATAAAAGAACTTCACATCGCAATTCCAGCCGATGCAGCTGGTGAACCTGCTCACAGCACACGCGGGTTGCTTCTATGCGCTGCTCCTCCTGTTCCAGGCAAAACCGAATACTCTCTGCCAGGGCCTCCGGTTTGTTGGGGTCATAAAAGTGAGCCTGCAGGTTCTCAAAATTTTTGTATTCCGTAATGGCCGGGGTAATCAGGAACGTGCCGCAGGCCAGGGCCTCATAAACCTTGGTGACCGCCAGTTGCGAAAGAGTGGGCAGGTTCACGAACACTTTGATCTGCCGCAGATTGTCGGCGTATAGCAAGGCCGTCTCCCGAACCCGGACCCCGCCGAGATCGTGTACCTGAATATTGCCCACCAGGAGGTTAATGCCGTGCAGATGAGGAGTAAGTTTCTGCAGGAACTCTGTTCGCTTGGGATAGACCAGCCCGATAAAAGCGGTATCGTAAATTTTTTCCTGGTTCCAGTCCGGTTTGAAGATCGCTGTATCCACGCCAAAGGGAAGCCAGCGCAGGCCATATTTTTCATCCTGAGCGGCAGGAGCGAAGGTTACATCCGCGAACTGCTGGATCGCATCGATCGGAAGCCTGCCGTAGTCTTCTCGTTCCACTGTTTCATGCATCCATGAAACTTTGGGCACGGAGATCTCGTTCCACTCCGGGTAAAGGGCCATGATCTCAGGCCTGATGTGCTCCGGACCGGAAATTAGAATGCCGTCAAAAGTTTGCAACTGCTCTTTTGTGGGGAAGGTTTTGCGATAGACAGGGTCCAAAGCGACGCTGCAACTTCCACGGCCCGGCGCATTCGAGGTCGCCTGGATAGGCAGTGCAACCACATCGTGGCCCATACGCCGCAGTGTATCGACCAGTCCTGTCGACACCGCCCACGCGCAGAATAGGGAAGCAGGATAAAAGCAGGCTATCTTCAAAAGGCTTTCCTCAAGAAGCGCTCTCCAAGCGCTTATGCTGGGCCGCCGGTCAATTCATGTTCCGGCAGCTCCCCATATTTCCAAGCAATTTCATGACCAGATGTCGAGCGCTGTGCGCTTCAATAAAGCCTTTGCAATCGGTGGAAGATTAAGAGATTACTTAGTCTGTTCGAGCGCACAGCCCGCTCGTCACGGATGCGTTCCTTAGAGGTTCCTTAGTGCACCGGAGCAGCGCCGTGTTGCGGCATCGCCTGATTCGACTCCTGCAGCTGACGTTCCCGCAATTCTGCTTGAGCGTCTTTCAAACGCGCCGATTCTGGGAATTTCTCCAAACCATTAGCAACAACGTTCGCAGCGCGTTCCGTTTGTCCGGCATGCATCCAAAGGGCGGCCGTGCGCAGGAACGCAGCCTGCGTGGGCGTGGTCAGGGAATGACTTGTCTCAGCGGCCTTCGCCGCATCAGCAACGCGCCCTAAGATCAGTAGAGCTGCAACCATGCGATCATGAGCTTCTTTTGCCGAGGGGGCCTCGGTCAAAGCGGCTTGCAGCTTTTTCAGACCAGGACCGGAGCTGCCTAGGCGGACCTCTGTCAGGCCAATCTTGCTGAGAAGGACGGCGCTATGCTCAAGTTGCAGCGCGCGGCGATACGCCTGGCGCGCTTCAGAAAATTGTTTGCAGTTGTAAAAACTGTCGGCTTCGGCTTCCGTGTGTGTGGCTCCGGTAAGCCCAAGCCGGCGGGCCCGGGCAAAACAAGGCAGCGCTTCAGCGTCGCGCTGCAATCGTGAAAGCGTGATGGCGCGAAAGAACCACGCCACAGCTAGTTTGTCATTGAGTTCGCAACTGTGAACGAAGAGGCGCAACGCTTCGTCGTTGTTATGAAAATTGTCCAGTTCCACCAGGCCAAGCTCGAAGTGGGCCTGGGCGCTGTTGGGCATGTCCTGGACTTTCTGTCGCCCTAACTCGCGATAAAAACTATTTTTTTCCGCTTTGCGCTCCACGCTGACGGCAAAACCAAAGTGATGGATGATGAAGCCGGCGTGGCCGAGCGTTCCACCTCGCCGTTCGATTCCCGTGCCGGCAGTTTCATGTACGCGTCCTTCAAACCTGATTTCAGGCTTGTTTCTGAAGAGCCGGACGTTGTCGTGCTCAAGATACCCGGCAAACTCTGAGGCCCGCGCCAGCCGGCCATCGTTGGCGAGTGCGGGCTTGTCCCACAGACGTTCAGCGAGGTCGCGAACGTAGTTGCGGATGGTGACGACATAGCCATCCACGTCATCAGACCTCAACGCATCAGCGATTTGCAACTGTGCCTGCGCGTCCAGTTGTTCGTCCGCATCCAGTACCAGGACCCAGTCCGCTTGGACTGCGTGCAGCGCGGCATTGCGTGCAGCGGCAAAATCATTTTCCCAGGGTATGCTGATTACCGCGGCGCCAAAACTCTGGGCAACGGCTACGCTGCCGTCCGTTGAGCCGGTATCAGCGATGACAATTTCATCGGCGATCCCACGCACGCTCTCCAGGCAACGGGAAAGGTCTTGTCCTCCGTTGCGTACGATCATGGAAAGCGCCAGTCGGGGTTTCACAAATGCACTCCGGCAAGCGGCGCTTCTTTAACGACGGGCGGCGCCTGTTCTTCCCACGCCGAGCAGAGGCCGTCAAAGATGTAAAACCAATGCACTTCGGGTATGGCTTGACGGAATAGATTGACAATCATGTCCGCGGCCGTGCCTTTGCCGCTGCGCGTGGCAAAGAATGGTTCAAAGTCACGATCGTCATATTGCCTGAGCGCTGCCACCGTCTCTTCAATCTGCTTGCGCTTGGAATCCAGGACTTCGCGGATGCGCGCGATGTCCACTGCCGTAACGGGTCCGGCCAGTTCGCCCGCCGGTCCAGGAACACGAACCGCAGGATACTGCCGTAACAACCGGAGATGAATTGGGCCATACGCCTTGGCTCGGCGAACCAGGTCCATCACCGTGATATCGAGATGGTCATGCCAGGAACGTGCTTGCGGGTTATATAGGACCTTGCATCCACTGGCGGCCATTCGCAAACCCAGTTCCGTGTCTTCTCCCAGGCGATAGGAAGGGTCAAAGGAGCCACAAGCCAACACGGCATCGCGCCGCACGCTGAGGTTGCAGGTGACGAAATGCGTAGGACCGTAGTTCCATCCCGGATACATGGTTACCTGCGGGAACATGAACGGATCAACGCTGAGGAAATGAGTGAGCGCGCGTTTGCGGGCCGCCCGCTCATACTCAAAAGTACCGAGTACGGCAAAGCAACTTTCGTGATATTCGCGTTGTAGCTGGAGATGTTCCTGAAGCAGGTTCGGATCGGCCAGGGTGTCATCATTGATGAGCAAGAGGTATTCGCCGCTCGAGTTTTCCACGCCCAGCCTTCGCGCCGCCCCAACGCCCTGATTTTTCTGGGAACACTGGATCAGGCGGAAAGGCACGTCCTGGCTTTTTAGAAACTCACGAGTATCGTCGGTTGAGCCATCATCTACCACCACAACCTCAAAATCTTCAGCGGGCAGAGTCTGCGTGGCAAGTGTTTTCAGACAACGTTCGAGTTTGTCTTTGCGGTTGAACGTTGGAATCACAACCGATATGGTTCGATCGCTTGGTCTGCCGCCTCGGCTCTTGTTTTTGACGACCTTCTTCACCATAGCGGGATTCAGTTCAGGCAAGCAGAGCTTGGCTTCCTGGCCGCATCGGGACGCGGCGTCCTGGTCGCCCGTCTCGCGATAGCAGCGCTCCAGCAGGCTGAAAATGCGCGCTAGGAACAGAGAGCGCGCGTTTCCTCCGACAAAACAGAAAATGTGACGCAGTTGCTCGATCGCTTCCGCAGGCCGTCCAAGACCAATCAGCCTTTCGGCCATTTCCGCGTAGCCGAGAATGCGCGACTCATGGCGGCTGACCGCAGGCATTCTGGTCAGGACCTCAGGGTGAAGCTCTTCTACTACGCGCGCAGAGAACCGGTGTTCAGAATCATAAGCATGCGGAACAAGAGTACTGGCACGGTCCATGATCTTCGCCAGTTGGGCGTTGAGGCGACTAACGGAGAATGCAGCCGCAATGTGGCTACGTCCATTCGTTGCCAGTTTCTGCCAAAGCTCGCGATTGCTATGCAGCTCAACCGCTTTGTTGGCGAACTCTCCCGCGGTGTCCGCGACCACGGCGTTCTCACCATCCTTGAGGTCCATGCCTTCCGCGCCGATCGTTGTAGTAATCAGGGGAATGCCGTTTCCCAGCGCATGAAGGTTCTTGGTCTTAATGCCTGTTCCGTAGCGGATAGGGGAGACAAAGACGCGGCATTTCTCCAGGGTATCTTTAATGCTGGCGACATATCCAAGGATTTCAATGCCGTCGCCCGAAACAAGCTCAATACGAAGGTTGTTGCCGGCCAGATACAGCTTTGCGTCGGGCAAGCGCTTGCGCACCCGAGGCCAGACTTCATTGCAGAACCATAAGGTCGCATCGTGGTTGGCGCGGTTGTCAAAATCTGCCAGGAAAATGAAGCCATGGCGGGCATCGAAGCCGGTTGTGCTCTCGTGAATCTCTGCCGTCATCGGCAGTAATTCGGTCTGGAGGTCTGGGACCATCTCGACCAGGCCCTTACGGTCGTCTTCCGTAATGGCCAGTACCATGTCCGCGGCGCGATAGCATTCAACTTCGCGCACCAGGAAATCAAGAGCGCGCTCACGATCAGCGCAGCGATCAGAAAGCTCCGCCAAGCGCCATTCGCGAATACCATGACGATCATCCGTCAGCACGAGCACCTTCGTTTGAAGAGAATGCCTGCGAATGTCATCGAGATAATGTTCCGTGACCGAGATGCCGGACCAGAACCAATGGAAAAGAATGGCCACATCAAACCGGCCGGTCTGTAACACAGTTTCAAATTTCCAGTCAGACTCCACATCGACGCACAGTGCGGGCATGCGTTCTGAGTCGCCGCTGAATATCTTGACTCCAAGCTCGGTGAGAGCGGACTCATAGCGGTCGCGGTTCACACTGTTGCGGGCGACGTAAGTCACAGCGTGACCCTGAGCGCGCAACTGCCGGATGACCTGCATGATGCGCATGGCCGATCCTCCGCGATCAAAGTGGGGCAACATTTCATGGATAATCAGGACCCGCTTGCTCGTCTTGTGGTCAGGGGCATTCGATGGCGGCGCCGAGTCGACTTTGGCGTCAGCGGTTCGCCCGTGCTGCTGCAATAGGCCCGCAACAGCCTCCTGTTCGTCTTTTCCCAGCCGCACGGCAGACTTTCGCAGTAACAGGAAACCCTTGTCCAGTTCATTGTGGCTCACCAGGATCAGGCCAAGATTGAATTGTGCCTGGGCGTTCTCAGCATCCAGAGTAAGGGCGCGCTCAAATCCACTGCGTGCTTCATTGATTTCATTGCAAGCCACTTTGACTGTGGCCCAATCGTTCCAGAGATCGCAGCTTTCTTGCTCGGCCAGGGCTTCGGTAAGAAGGCGGCCTGCTTCCTGGACGCGGTCTTGATTCAACAGTTCAAGCGCAAGCTGATGTTTTGTTTTGTCCGGCATAATTTTCCGTTGTCAGACAGCGGCAGCGTATGAGATCGGCAAAGTTTGCCGGTCACGGTTGCAGACGTCTCTGAATTCCAAATCTGACTAGAAGAGTTGCATGTTGATTGCCAAGCTTATTGGCCCGAAGAAGAATTCGCCTTGGATCCTGTGGCCACAGGGGCGGGTATAGCCGCGGTTGTTGGCTGCGGGCTTTTCGCTTCCGGATCTTTGACCAAGGCGGTTGGTCTTCTTGGGGCGGCGATGACGACAATATCAACCCGGCGATTCATACTGCGGCCTTCTACAGAGCTGTTGGACTGAACGGGATGGTATTCGGCATAACCCGCCGCCGCCAGACGTGCTGGATCAAACTGGAAGCGTTCGATGAAGAGACGCACCAGGCCAGTCGCTCGGGCGGAAGAGAGTTCCCAATTGGAGGCAAACCTGGCGTTGTGAATCGGCACATCGTCGGTGTGGCCTTCAATACGGATGCGGAGTTTCGTGGTTTTCAGGGCTTCAGCAACACGGCCCAAAGTATTGGTTGAAGCTTCTTTGAGCACGTCGGAACCCGGATCATAAAAGCCAATCTCTTGCAGGCTGAGCACCAGGCCATCGGGGCCGTCGCGCAGCTCCGCCTGTTTCTTGGCGATTTCGGGCGCCAGGACCGTCGCGAGGGTTTTGCGAAGCTCGGTGGTGTCTATGCCCGATTCACTCTGAGAACCTTTCTCGGAATCTGTGTCAGACTGGCGCCGAGTTAGTTTTTCGTGGCCATTCACCTTTTGAAAAACACCAAGGTCCTGAAACGCACTCTGGATGGCTTGCGACAGCTGGCTGATTTTTTGATGGTCAACGCGCGAAGCCGCGTACATGACAACGAATACCGCAAACAGCAGGGTAATAAAGTCCGCATACGAAACGAGCCAACGCTCATGACTGACATGCTTCGTGTTTCGTTTATTGCGTCTCATTTAGTAGCAAATTCTTTAACCGGCTGTTTCGCGGGCTGTTTGGCAGGCTCTTCCCGGGGCTGTTCGTCTTCGCCAAGAAAACCCACCAGTTTCATCTCCAGCATGCGTGGGTTCATTCCTTCAAGAATTGAAATCACGCCTTCCAAAGTCATTTCGCGCAGTATTTGCGAGCGCCGGATGCGTATCTTCAGCTTGCCCGCAGCCGGAAGGAGAAAGAGGTTGGCCGCCCCCACTCCATAAATAGTGGCGACGAAAGCGACGGCGATTCCGCGGCCGACTTCTTCAATCTTGTCCATGTGTTGCATCACCTGGATCAGGCCCATGACCGCGCCGATGATTCCAATGGTCGGCGAAAAGCCGCCGGCAGATTCGAATACCAGAGGAATGCGCTCTTCTTCTTCCGATTGATTGTCCAGCTCCAATTCCATCATTTTTCTTAGTTGCTCGGGTTCGGTGCCGTCTACAGCCAGCATCAGCGCCTTCTTCAGGAAAGGTTCCTCAATGCTCGCGATGTCGGAGTCCAGGGAGACAATGCCTTGTTTGCGCGCCTTGTTGGCGAACTGGATGAGTTGCGCGATGAGCGCCTGGGACTGCTGTCCTTGTTCAAAAAAGACTTTGGCGAGATCTTTGAAGCTGGTAATTACAACGGGAAGAGGGAACTGAATCAGGATTGCGCCCAGCGTGCCGCCGAACACGATCATTGCCGCTGTGGGTTGCAAAATCTGGCCAAGGTTGCCGCCTTCCAGCAACAGTCCGGCCACGATTCCCCCTGCAGCCAGCAAAATGCCGGCAAAAGTGCTCTTATCCACGCTCAAACTCCCTATGCTTCCTGGTCCGATTGTTCCGAGTGCCGGCGGCGTTCGTTTGTACCTTCACTGCCTGAATACAACGCTGGACCAGTTGAACTGAGTCCGTTGAACAGCAAGCCATCCAAAAGCCTGCGCCGAAATTCCACCACACGTTCCACGATGGTCTCAGCGCCTTCCAGAACCACAAACTTTTCCCCACTCACCAGCGTGATGACGGTATCTGGAGTGTTTTCTACGAACTTGATAAGGTCGGAATTCACTGTTAGTGGTTTCTGATTTAAGCGTGTGAGCTCGATCATGAGTGGTCCGCCATTTCTCGGAGCGAAGTCGGTTCCAGAAGATATATCGGCGGAATGTGTGGCCTTCTTGCGCCTGCCGCTAAGTTTGTTCGATCTTTGGAAGAATGAGTACAAATGTCCTGCGCAACGGTTCCTGACTTTTACCTGAACATTTGCGCTAACAAAAAAGGAGAACACAAGTGAAGCAGTGCTTGTGTTCCCCGACTGGAATAACTCGGTTGAGTCCTATTGGATGGAGACCGTCCCCCGATGCGCTTTGCCGTTCACCAGTGGTGCTGGCGTTTTTTTCGCGAAAGCAGACGGAGTTGCATGCACGGTCCGTTCCGGTGTTGGCTGTGTCGCGTGGGTTGAATGCGGTTGGTCTTTTCCAAAGTCGAACTGCCGGACCAAAGCCTGTAAAGTTGTGGCCAGACGTGCCAGTTCTCCGGCTGCCTTGTTGGTGTATTCGGCGCCTTCGGTCGTGCTCCTGGCTGCCGAAGCCACACCGGTAATGTTGCGCGCGATCTCCTGGTTACCGCTGGCCACATCGTTTACGTTGCGGCCGATCTCGTTGGTGGTGGCCGTCTGTTCTTCCACCGCAGTGGCGATCGTGGTCTGGATGTCACTGATCTGCGCGATGATCTGACTGATCTCGGTAATGCCCTCGATCGCGCCCTTGGTATCGGCCTGGATAGCTTCAATCTTGCGGCTGATATCTTCCGTGGCCTTGGCTGTTTCTTTGGCCAGTTCCTTTACTTCATTGGCCACAACCGCGAAGCCTTTGCCGGCCTCTCCGGCACGGGCAGCTTCAATGGTGGCGTTTAGAGCGAGCAAGTGAGTCTGTTCGGCGATGGAAGTGATCACCTTGATGACCTGGCCAATCTCCTGGCTGCTCTCGTTCAGCTTGCCGACTTTCTGGCTGGCTGCAGTGGCAACCTTGACGCCGTTGCCCGCCACTTTGGCGGCATTGTGCGCATTGGCGGAGATCTCCTTGATGCTGGCTGTCAGCTGTTCCGAGCTGCTAACCACGGTCTGGACATTGGCGGAGATCTCTTCGGCAGCGCTGGAAACGGCCCCGGCTTGGGCGGCGGTTTCTTCGGCATTGGAACTCATCTCGGAAGAAGTTGCGGAAAGCTCTTCTGAAGCAGCGGCCAGATTTGCGGAACCCTCAGCCATTTCGCGTATGGTATCGCGGATGGCGCTCACGGCGTGGGAGAAGTTGTGCGCGATGGTGTCTTTTTCCGAGCGTGCTGGAATGGCGATTGTGAGATCACCGCGTCCAAGCGACTCGCAGGCGGCGGCTACGGTACGGTTGTAGTCGATGACTTCGCGGAACGATTGCGCCAGAGAACCCAGTTCGTCGGTGCCAGCGTAACTGAACTCCTGATCAACCACGCCTTTTGAAAGCTGTCCGGCCACGCCCATGAGCTCAACCAGAGGCTTAATCATGCGCCGGCTTGAGATCACATAGGCAGCGGTTCCGCCAATCAGCGCTACCAGGCCGGTCAGGGCTATCAGCAGTGCATCCTGGAACAGGCTGCGTTCCATTTTTTGAGTGGAGTAGGCAATCCGCAGCACGCCACTGCGTTTTCCCTGAGACAAGATTGGCTGGGCAACCTCAAACAGAGAAGGTTTCCCTGGGACGGGGAGTTGAATGAACTCCTTTGTCGCGGCCATTGTTTTTTCAAAATCATCACGTTTGAGAGTTTCGTTCCTGAGGCTGCTCTCTGTACTGGCAACTGCGGCGCCGTCTCCGTTCAAGGTAATGGCGTATACCACATCCCCATCGGTCTGGCGAACGGATTCCAGTAGTCTTTGCACTTGATCCACTTCGCCCATGGAGAGCGGCTCTGACAACGTGGTCGCCATGGTAGTTGTCAGGATCTGCGCCCGCTTCTGCATACTGTCCAGAAGCGCCCGGTGGGTTGAGTGGATGAAGAGAGCGGTAACAACACACAACGCAGCGACCAAAGTGATGGCGAATGGGACCGTCAATTTGCCCGTCAAGCCGAGATTTTTGTGCAAGAACTTAGATCGCATGATTTCCTCTGAGCGCCAATGCTATTTTTTAAGACCTGCCCAGTCTTTCAATGGCACAGCTACACCACTCCGAATCACGGTGGGATAGAGCTGGTCAAATCCCTGGTGGTTTGTAGAGCTGTAGTTAACTTTCATCCCGATGCCGATATCTTCCCCGTGCATTGTTTCAATGGCGTCAACGAGCTTGTCGCGGGTCAATTCTTTTCCGGCGCGCTTCAGACCCTCAACAATTACCGCGGCATCCACGAAGCCTTCCAGGCTGGCAAAACTGGCGGAGGCGCCAGGCGAATACTTTTTCAAGGCTTCACCATACTGCTTTACCAGGAGGAGATCGGTGCGGCTGGGTGACGGTACGACCTGTGTGATCACCACGCCGTTTCCGTCCGTTCCGGCGGCCTTCTCGAAAGCTTCCGTCCCCACAAACGAAACAGTCAGCATCTGCGAATTCCATTTGTCGGCGTGCGCACGCTTCACGAATTCGGCGACCGGAGCGTAAGGACCAACCATGATCACGGCATCGGGTTGTGACGGTTTGATCTTGTCCATTCCCGCCTGCACGTCCAGAGTATTGCGTTCAAATGTCCCCAGAGCAACAGGTGTCATTCCTTTCGCGCTAAGGGCGATCTTCACGCCATCGAGTACCGCATTACCAAATGCATCCTGCTGGTAGAAAACGGCGATCTTTTTCATTCCCAGAACGTCGACAAGATTATTTACCATTGTGGCTGCTTCGTTGTAGTAGGAAGCGCGAACGTTGATAACATAATGCCGCAACGGGGTGCGTAGCAGTTCTGCGCCGGAGAAAAAACCAATGATGGGTATTTTGTGGGCCTCGGCCATCGGTGCGGCTTTCGCCCCCGTGGGTGTCCCTACAAAGAAACCCATGGCGAAGACCTCGTCCTCCTGAATAAGTTTGTTGACGCAAGCGATCGTCTTTTCGGGCTCGTATCCGTCGTCATAAGAAACCAGCTTGAGTTTTCGTCCATTGATGCCTCCGCGGTCGTTCACCATATTGAAATAGGCGTTTGCACCCAGGATGGTTTGTGTGCCAAGGGCGCTTGCCGGGCCTTGCAGTGCAGAGCAAGAACCGATCACAATTTCGGTAGCGGTGAGGCCTTTTTGTCCCCATGCCGCAACAGTAGAAAATGAGAGGGCGATGATTAGAAGCATTCGGGTGGTTTTCACAGTGATATCTTCCTTTTGCTGAATTCTTTGCGTAGCGCTAAATTGGGTGGACGACTTGAGCCGGCATTCTTTATCGTTATCGGTTGATTAGAGGGAAGCTTTAGGTATTCGGTCGGTGTCGCGTAAAGGAGGATTCATCTTGCAAGCAAGATTAGTAATTCCTAAGATCATGGAAAAAGCAGGAAGAAAAAGTGGTGTCTTAAGTTTTGTGACACCCCCAGAACTGCAATTTGCGCCTTCCCACACCGTAAATGAGTCAACGCGCAGCTTAATTGATGCTTGTTGTGCTCTCTCTATACGCCTGGCGAGCGCTTCCATTGACCAGAGGCGACTTCGTCGTTTTCTTGGACGGAGTATTATGCACGCTCCGCTCCGGCGCTGGCTTGGCCGTGCGCAAATCAGTGTGGTTGTCCTTCCCGAAGTCGAACTGCCGGACCAAAGCCTGTAAAGTTGTGGCCAGCCGTGCCAGTTCTCCGGCTGCCTTGTTGGTGTATTCGGCGCCTTCGGTCGTGCTCCTGGCCGCCGTAGCTACACCAGTAATGTTGCGTGCGATCTCCTGATTGCCGCTGGCTACATCATTCACGTTGCGGCTGATCTCATTGGTGGTGGCCGTCTGCTCTTCCACCGCAGTGGCAATCGTAGTCTGGATGTCACTGATCTGCGCGATGATCTGGCTGATCTCGGTGATGCCCTCGATCGCCCCTTTCGTATCGGCCTGGATAGCTTCAATCTTGCGGCTGATGTCTTCCGTGGCCTTCGCGGTCTCCTTGGCCAGTTCTTTTACTTCGCTGGCCACAACCGCGAAGCCTTTGCCGGCCTCTCCAGCACGGGCAGCTTCAATGGTGGCGTTTAGAGCGAGCAAATGAGTTTGTTCGGCGATGGAAGTAATTACCTTGATGACCTGGCCAATCTCCTGGCTGCTCTCGCTCAGTTTGCCGACTTTCTGGCTGGCTGCAGTGGCAACCTTGACGCCGTTGCCCGCCACTTTGGCGGCATCGTGCGCGTTGGAAGCGATTTCCTTGATACTCGCGCTCATCTGTTCCGCACCGCTGACCACAGTCTGCACGTTGGCGGAAATCTCTTCGGCAGCGCTGGAAACGGCCCCGGACTGGGCGGCAGTCTCTTCGGCGTTGGCGCTCATCTGCGATGAAGTTGCGGAAAGCTCTTCTGAAGCAGCGGCCAGGTTGGCGGAACCCTCAGCCATTTCGCGGATGGTATCGCGAATAGCGCTGACAGCGTGGGAGAAGTTCTTGGCTAGCAGGTCTTTGTCGGATTTAGGTTCGACGTTGACGGTAACATCGCCACGGCCCAGGGCTTCACAGGCAGCGGCAATGGCGCGATTGTAATCTATAACCTGACGCAACGATTGCGCCAGAGACCCGACTTCATCCTTTGATTCATGAGTGATCTTCTGCTCGGTGTCGCCGGCAGCGAGTTTCTCCGCCGCTATCTGCATAGCGCGCAATGGTCTGGCAATGATCCGGGTCACAAGCAACGAAACAGCAATACCGAAAAACGCTGCAGCGGCCCCCAGTACGATCACCAGGTTCCGGGACGAAGCATAAGTGCGCTTGCTTTCTTGCGTCAGCTGCTCCGTCTGTTTGTGATTGAAGGCAATTAATTCGTCAGCTGCTTCGGACATTTTGTTGGACGCTGCCAAACCTGCGTCGATGGTGAACGCTATGGCCTCCTTTTGTGTTCCCTTCTGGTCAAGCTCGAAAGCGTGATTGCGTGTTTCCAGATAGGCATTCAGGGCTGTCCGGATGTTTTGAAGTGTGCGCTGCTCCTCGTCCGATGTTGACAGTCTCCCCACCTCGGCAAGGTTCCCTTCGATGCGGGTCAAGGCAGACTCACTACTCTTGAGCCTGGCAGCCTTCTGTTCGGTTTTTTCAGCCATGAGATAGGCGAGCTCATACTTGCGCAGGTTCACCATGTCGGTCCTGACGTCTCCCATCTTGCTAATGGTCGGAAGGCTGTCACTTGTGATCTCATTAGTGACGTCGTTAAGCCTGGCAAATTGAACGACAGAAAAACTGAGCACTCCGAGAACTATGATCACCAGCGCGCTGAATGAAATTGCCAGCTTTTTGCCAATACTAAAATTTAAAAACCATTTCATCGTACTTTCTCCTCACACTACGGTGATCATTCACTTTCGCCACAAAACCTGCTTTGTTTAGGTAAGGGCCGTATCACTTGCTAGCGGGCCAGGACTTTCTGCGTTACTGCTTCGCCGACTCCGTGATCTTGTCGAGCCGCAGGGGGAGCAGCAACCGGTCGGCGAGTTTATAAGCTCCCTCCATCAGTTCCTTGGCATTCTCATTCACGTTTTCCGGCGCTTCTTCGAAATCGCTGGAGTTGACGGAGAGGACGTCGCCGATTTTGTCTACCAGCAGGCCGAAGGTCTCGTCCTTGCTTCTGACCACCAGCATCCGCGACGATTGTGCCGAGCTGCCCGAGACTTCAAGCCGTTGCCGCATATCGATCGCCGTCACGATCTGGCCGCGATGGTTCACCAGTCCAGCAACTGTCTTGGGCGCCAGCGGAACGGGTCCAACCGTACATTCAGACATGATTTCCTGCACGCTAAGCACTTCCACACCGAACAACTGGCCATCAATAAAAAATGTGCAATATTGTTTTTCCGTACTCATTGTGCAATCTCCACCGCGCCAAAGCTGTGCGCAAAGCTCCCGTCTTCTTGCGCCGAATCAAACATGGTGCTGAGATCCAGGAAATCCGTTACCTGTTTTTGCACCACGGCAGATCCCTTGGACAGAGAGTCTTTCCACCGCGGCTCAAGGACGACAGGTTCCTCCGCGACATCAAGGATCTGGTCCACAACTATGCCCAGGCGCCGGCCCTGATGGCTGCACACAAGGACCTGCAACAATGCTTGCGTGGTTCCACTCTGCGCGTCATGAAATTGGTCGGAGAGGTTTACGATGGGCAGCAGTTCGCCGCGGTATTGCACCACCAGCTTCTGGCCTGCCTTCTCAAATTGTGAAACTTTGAATTCCTCCAGCCTGTCGACACTGGAGAGCGCCACCGCGGTGCGGCGTCCCTGCGCGGTGCGGAAGAGCAGCAGTTCCTGTTTTTCCTGTTCAATATCGTGCCGGACCGTTCCGGCCGTCGAAGCCGCTTCCAGCAAGGCTGTTTTCTTCGCTTCCGTCAGCAATCTTCCTCCCTGGGCCAGACCCATTACATCGAGGATCAAAGCGACTTCGCCGTCTCCCATCACGGTGGCGCCGGAAAATGCGGCGATGTGTTTCAGGTGCTTGCCGAGAGGTTTCACCACGATCTCTTCCGTGTCGTGGATTTCGTCGACCACCAGCCCGAAGTGCTGGCCTTCCGCCTGCAACACGACGATATTCAACTCTCTGTCATCAGCGGCCTGGCCGGCTTGACTCTGCGACTGTTGCAGTTCGCTACGAAGAAAAAGTAATGGCAGAAGGCTGCCGCGTAACCGATACACGGGCGCGCCGTGGACCATTTCAATTGCTTGCTTTGCCCGGTTTGCTTCCAGGCGCAGAAGCTCCAGCAGGCTGACCTGCGGTATGGCAAAGCGTTGGCCGGCGCTGTGCACGATCAAAACCGGGATGATGGCCAGCGTAAGCGGGATCTTCATCCGCACCGTACTGCCCTGACCCAGCGTGCTTTGGATATCCACGGTGCCGCCGATTTTTTCGATGTTGGTCCTGACCACGTCCATGCCAACGCCGCGTCCGGAAACGTTGGTGACTTTTTCCGCCGTCGAGAACCCAGGCTGAAATACCAGGCTGATAATTTCATGGGCGCTCATGCGGTCAGCTTGTTGCGCCGTAATCAGGCCCTTATCAATTGCTTTAGCGCGGACCCTGGCGGGATCGATTCCCGCTCCATCGTCGGTGATCTCAATATTGACCTGTCCGCCTTCGTGGAAGGCGCGCAACTTCAGACATCCTTCCGGGGTTTTGCCCGTGGCCGCGCGGACTTCCGGAGTTTCAATTCCATGGTCGACCGAGTTTCGCACCGCATGGCTCAGCGGATCTTTGATCGCTTCCAGGATGGTCCGATCAAGCTCAGTTTCCTGGCCGGTTGTTTCGATGCGAACTTTTTTTCCGCATGAGAGCGCAAGGTCGCGGACCATGCGAGGGAACTTGCCCATCACGTTCTGAATAGGCTGCAGGCGCGTCTTCATAATGATTTCGCGCATGTCGCTGGTAACCAGGTTGAGCCGTTGCGATACGGCAAGAAAAGCGCTGTCACGCTGTCCGGCAGCATGTTGAATGATCTGGTTGCGGGTGAGCACCAGCTCTCCCACCAGGTCCATCAGGCGTTCGAGCAGGGCAACGTCAACGCGAATCGCGGAGTCTGCGCTGCCACCACGCCGTTCCACCGGAGCCAGGACATCTTGATTGGGCCGCTCTTCTTCGCTGTTTTCGTGGACCTGAATTTCAGGGACGGGATGCTCCAGTACCGGCGCAACTTCTACAATTACTTTGTGCGCGGGTTGGGTGGGCGTTTCGGCTGGTGCTTCCGCGATCTCCGAAGCGCCGGCCTGCAGAGCGTTGATCTTGGTAATCAGCTCGGAGTAATCGTTCTCTCCATCGGCTTCCGTTGCCTCAATTAATGCCAGCATCTCACGAATGGCGTCCACCATGGCCAGCAGGCCGCTCGTGATCGTCGGATTCAGAATCAGGAGGCCGTCACGCATGTGCGAAAGAAGGTTCTCTCCCGCATGTGCCACGGACTCCAGATGGTGAAAACCGAGAAAACCCGTTGTGCCCTTGATCGAATGGATCGTGCGGAAAATGTCCGCCAGCAGGTCCTGGTTGCGAGGCGATTTTTCCAGTTCGACCAGGTTTCGATCGAGCCGGTCGAGGTTTTCGTTGCTTTCAATTAGAAACTCTTTGACGATGTCATCCACGTTCGTACTATCGGATATCGCCGGAATTTCTTTACGAGCGGATCTATGTTACAGCGGGCCGGTAGTAGCTGACATTCTTATAGCTTTCACAGATGTAGCTCGCATCCAGGTTGATCGTGGTCTCGGCCGTGCCCAGGAACATGTATCCATCCGGAGCCAGAACATTCCTCATGTTCTTCAAGATTTGCTTCTTGGTTTCCACCGGGAAGTAGATCATTACATTTCTGAGCAGGACCAGGTCGACGGAAGGCATGAGGGGCCAGGCAACGGAGAGGTTCATCCGGCGCACTTCGACCATCGTGCGGATACTGTCGTCAAGCTGCCAGTCCGCGCCACTCTTTTTGAAATACTTGACCAGCAGGCTGGCGGGAAGGCCGCGATTGACTTCCAGTTGGGAATATCGCGCCTGTCGGGTCTTGTCCAGCATTTCCGTGGAAATGTCTGTTGCCAGCACATTAATTTTCCAGCCTTGCAGAGCAGGGAAGTATTCACGCAGCATCATGCTTACGCTATAGGGCTCCTGGCCGCTGGAGCAGGCGGCGGACCAGATGGTCAGCTTACGTTCGCTTTGCCGCGCCTGGATGAGATTGGGAATTACCACCTGGCGAAGGGCTTCATAGGGCTTGACGTCGCGGAAGAAGCTGGTCTCGTTGGTGGTCATGGCCTCCACGACCTTCCACTGCAACTGCGTTGAGTTACCGTTGCGGACGCGGGTAATTAACTCGGAAACAGAGTTGAACCCTTCGCGCTGGGCGATCGACGAAAGCCGCGCCTCCATGAGGTATTCTCTCTGGGCGTCGAGTGCGATTGCCGTGGTGTTTTTCACGAGCTCGCAAAGATAAGAAAATTCATTCGCTCTGCTGGACATATCCACCCCTCACCGGGACTTGACCGACGTTCCACGATTTAATGCTGGTTCTGAATTTCATGACGCGCTGCACCGTTGCTTCAGCAATTTGCGCAAGCGGCAACACCGAATCGGCGAGGCCGGAGCGCACGACCGCTCCCGGCATTCCCCATACAACACTGCTGGCCTCATCCTGAACAATGATCTGTCCGCCACTTTTCCTTACCATTTCACATCCGTGCAGACCATCGCTGCCCATGCCGGTAAGGATTAGTGCCAGTGTGCCTCCGCCGTATATTTCAGCCACCGATTCTAGAAGTACGTCCACAGACGGGCGGCAGAAGTTCCGCGGAGGCGCCTCATCAGTCTCCAGAAATATTCCTGAAGCATGGAGAGCAAGCTTAAGGTGTTTGCCTCCCGGAGCAAGCCAAATAGTCCCTGGGGCAAGTGGCTCTCCGCCAGCAGCCTCTTTGACCGGAATGGCGCTTTTCGTGGTCAAACGTTCTGCCAGGAGTTTGGTAAATAGTGGCGGCATGTGTTGCACGATGACAATCGGTACAGGCAGGTCATGCGGTATCGCCGGGACCAGCTTGCAAAGGGCGTCCGGACCGCCGGTGGAGACACCGATGGTCATAATTTCAATTTTGCGCTCCGGCAGCTTCGGCGAGAGACAGGCTGGACGGATGACTGCTTTGCTGGTCCTGGGCGCTGCGGCGGCGTCCCGCGTGCACAGCGCGTGGATTTTCGGCAGCAAGTCCCGGCGGAGGTCATCAATCGCCGCCGCCAGTCCCAGTGTGTTCCGTTCTTTCGGGACATAATCATCGGCGCCCAGGGTCAGAGCGTCCAGTGTAGCCATGGCTCCGCGGTGGGTCAGCGTGCTGAACATGATCACGGGCAGGCGCCGGTGTTTTTTGCGTAATTCCGCAAGAGTCGCCAGCCCATCCATCTCCGGCATTTCAATGTCGAGTACTACCAGGCTGGGCTTGAGCTGCTCAATTCGTTGCAGGGCAATGCGCCCGTTGGAAGCCGTTCCTACCACTTCCATTTGACGGTCACCGGAGATCACATCGGTCAGGACGCGACGCACCACCGGCGAATCATCCACCAGCAAAATCCGGAAATGTCCTTCAGAGTTCGTCATTTTTGGTTCTCACGCGCGGGTGGTGCATTCCAGGTTTCTTGGGTTTCCTGGGTTGTTTCCAATGGGGTTGGGCGGAGGAACAAGGCGTCCGCGCTATCATATGCTGTCATTCAGCAGCGCCATCTTTTCTTCCAACACTTCATAGGTGAAAGGTTTCATTACAAACTCATTGGCGCCGGCGTTGAGCGCGGCTGCAATGTGATCGGCGTCATTTTCTGTGGTCACCATCATCAGCTTGACGCCGTCATACTCTTTGCGCGCGCGCAGTGCACGGACAAAATCCAGTCCGTTCATCACGGGCATGTTCCAGTCCACCAGGGCGATATCGATATCTCGCACTTCCTCGCAGCGTTTCAGGGCGTCTTGCCCATTGCAGGCTTCCACTACTTCGTAGTCCAGCTGCCGCATGTATTTCCGTAAAATCGACCGCATGGAACTCGAATCGTCAATTACCAGCGCACGCATAGGCTGAAACTCCTTTCACTTGGCTCGGATAATCCGCGAGGTGTGTTGTCACAGGCCTCTCCCGCAGGCAGAGCTATTCACAATATCGACCAGGGAGCCACTGGCTTCAGTTGTTTCATCAATCACATCAACCAATCAAGGAAACAACTATTTTTTGGAAAAGCGCTATTAAGTTCCGTTTTGCTGTGCCGATAGGTTCAAGGTGGACGCTCGTCTGCCTGGCAGAAAAGAGCATTTCGGTCCCTTCGGTAACCAATAAGGGCCACATTCAGTTCAACTTGAGGTAGAGCATGTCATCCAGCCCGGAAGTTGCCCGCAGCGGCAGTGACAGCCTGGTTCAAAGCAACGGTGTTGTAGCTGATAACGTGCGTCCGGCAAAGGTCCCTGACGCGTCGTTGCGTCCGAAGGCCCTGGTGGCGGATGACGATGCGATTGGCCGTATCTTGCTGACAACCCTGCTGACAAAGTGGGGCTATGATGTGATCACCGCTCCCGATGGAGACGAAGCGCTGAAGGTCCTCCAGTCGCAAAGTGGTGTCCAACTTGCCGTTCTGGACTGGATGATGGACGGTACAGACGGCATTGAAGTTTGCCAGCGCATTCGGACAATCCCAGACCTGCCTTACGTCTACCTTATTCTTCTTACTTCGCGCGATCAGCAGTCAGACCGCATTGAAGGGCTGCATGCCGGCGCAGACGACTACCTGACCAAGCCCTTTGATCCACAGGAGCTACGCGCCCGGCTGGAAACCGGAAGAAGAATTTGCCTGCAGAGGGCCCTGAACGAAAGTGAGATGCGCTTTCACGAAGCCATTGAGTGCTCTGGCGTCGGCATGGCCCTGATGGACATTCAAGGCAACTGGCTTCAGGTCAACCAGGCGTTTGCTGACTTCTTTGGCTATGGCATGGAAGAGATCTTGCGCTTGACGACCCGCGAAATATCCCATCCCGACGACTTGGGAACAAGCCTGGAACTGATGCGTCGCCTGGCTGCCGGAGAAATCAAGAACTTTCAACTGGAGGAGCGCTACCTCCACAAATCCGGCAGGGTGATCTGGGGACTATTGACGGTATCGCTGGTAAAGGGGCGCAACGGCGCCGCCAGGCAGATGGTCGCCCAGGTTCAGGATATTACCAAGATCAAGGCCGCTGAGAAAGCCATGCAAGAGAGCGAGGCGTTGTTCCGGGCCATTGCGGAAAATGCTGATGAACTTATTGCTGTTACGGATCCACGCGGCCGTATCCTCTATACCAGTCCAGCCTATGAGAAGCACCTCGGTTATCAACTGCAAGAGTTGCACGGCTCTAACATCCTGGGACACTTGCACCCTGACGACCATGAACTGGCGCGGCGGAGAACAAAAGAGGCGATTGAAACCGGTGACAGCACCAATGTGCAGGTGCGCATGCGCCATAAGAACGGTACCTGGCGCACCGTCGATGGGCACGGCGGGATTATTCGCAATGCCCAGAACCATATCGAAAAACTCGTAATAACTTCGCGCATTATCGATGACTGGCTTGCCGCCCAGGAAGTGCTTCAGGAACGGGAAGCGCAGCTGCAATTGATCCTCGATTCCACCGCTGAGGCCATTTACGGTATTGACCGTCATGGCAATTGCACCTTCTGTAACAATTCGTTTTTGCGATTGATGGGATACCAATCGGTGGATGAGCTTTTGGGCATGAATAGCCATCTCCTGCTGCATCACAGCCGTGCTGACGGATCGAGATATCCAGCTGAGGAATGCCCGATTAACCAGGCGATAAGCCAGGGGACAGGCGCGCATGTTGAGAATGAAGTCTTATGGCGCGCGGACGGATCCAGCTTTCCCGCTGAGTATTGGTGCCATCCCGTACGGAAAAACGATGAGATTGTCGGCGGCGTAGTGACTTTTATCGATATCACCGCCCGCAAACATGCTGAAACCGAGCTCCGCAATGCGCACGATGAATCAGAGCTGGTGATTAACTCCGTGCCTTCCATCCTGATCGGACTGGATGCCGACGGTCATATTACACAATGGAATATGGCCGCTACCGCGGGCTTCGATCTGACCAAGTCTGACGTCCAGGGTAAACATCTTTTGCAATGCGGAATTAAATGGCTTGATACGAACATCGAAGCGGAAATCGCGTCCTGGCTGGCCAGAACCGTCTGCACTCGTTATGACAATATTCGATTCCAGAAAGGCGGCGAATCGCGGTTGCTCGGGCTCACGATTACTCCTTTCAATGTTTCAAATGGTAAATCCGGCGGGCTGCTTATCGTTGGCGCGGACACAACGGAAAGAAAAGTCTTTGAAGAACAGTTGCGGCAGGCGCAAAAGCTGGAGGCAATCGGCCAGCTTGCCGCCGGCATCGCGCATGAGATTAACACTCCCATCCAATATGTTGGCGATAACACGACTTTTATCAAGGACTCCTGGGCTGCGATCAGCCAGCTTCTTGCCGAAGCAGGCAAGGTGCGTTCCGAGACTGTGGCGGGTGCGTTAAGCGAACCCACGCGGGCCAGCTTTGACCGGACCTGGCAGGAAGCCGATCTTGATTACCTGCAGGCGGAAATTCCACGGGCCATCGAACAATCGCTGGAAGGCGTTGGGCGTGTGGCCAAGATCGTCCGGGCCATGAAGGAATTCTCACATCCGGGTACGGAGGAGAAGCGGGCCATCGATATTAACCGGGCGGTTGAGACCACTCTTACAGTGGCAAGCAATGAGTGGAAATATGTGGCCAATGCACGCACGGTTTTTGCCGACGACCTGCCTATGGTGCCGTGCCTGGCGGGGGAGTTCAACCAGGTGGTCCTCAATCTGATCATTAATTCTTCCCACGCGATTGCCGATAAAGTTGGCGATGGGTCGAAAGGAAAGGGTGAGATCACGATCACGACCCGGCACGAAGACGATTGGGCGGAGATCAGCATTAAGGACAGTGGCGCGGGCATACCGGAAAATATCCAATCCAGAGTTTTTGAGCCTTTCTTTACCACGAAGGACGTGGGACGCGGCACAGGTCAGGGCCTGTCGCTGGCCCATGCGGTCATCGTTAAAAAACACGGTGGCCAGATTTGGTTTGAAAGCGAACCAGGAAAAGGGACCACATTTTTCATTCGCCTTCCCCTGAATCAAAACGCACTGGTGAAATAAACATGACGAAAAGAATTCTTTTTGTAGACGATGAACCTTTGGTGCTGGACGGTCTGAAGCGCAGTTTCAGACCGCTTAGCCCTGAATGGGCCGCTGAATTTGTTGCAAGCGGCGCTGAGGCGCTGGAAGCCATCAATCGCTCGCAGTTTGACGCCGTTGTTACGGACATGAGAATGCCCGGCATGGACGGCGCGCAACTGCTCGACGAAGTTTGCCAGCGCTCTCCCCAGACCATCCGGATGATCCTTTCGGGACAGTCAGACCGCGAGACGGTGCTCCGTTCCATCAGTCCGACCCATCAATACATCTCCAAGCCATGCGATACGGACCAGTTGAAATCCAAAATCGCCAGCGCTTTTGCGTTGCGGGACCTGCTGGACAATGCCGAACTAAGGGCGCTGGTATCGCAGCAGAAGAACATTCCCAGTCTGCCTTTGCCCTATTTGCAGATCATGGAAGAAATCAATTCCAAAGAGCCATCTCTGGTGAGAATGGCGCAGATCATATCCCAGGACCTGGGCATGACGGCCAAGATCCTGCAAATCGTCAATTCCGCCTTTTTTGGACTGCGGAACCGCATTTCCACGGCCCGCCATGCGGTCAAATTGCTGGGCATGGACATTGTGAAGGCCATTGTTCTCTCGGTCCACGCGTTTTCCCAATTCGACGCGGATTGCTTTCAGGAGCCGGACATGTTGTGGCTGCGGGCGCACAGCTTCCAGACCGGCATGTTTGCCCGGGCGATCGCCCAGCATCAGGGCGCGAGCCAGTCCGTGATTGAAGATGCGTTTACCGCGGGCCTGCTGCACGACATAGGCAAGCTGATTCTGGCCACGGCAGCGCGCAAGAAATATGCCGAAGTATTGAAGCTCGTCGATTTTGCAAGCATTGGGTTATGCGACGCTGAACGGAAAGTTCTGGGCTGTACTCATGCCGAAGTCGGCGCTTATCTGCTGGGCGTTTGGGGACTGCCCGGACCGATCGTCGAAGCTGTCGCCTGGCACCACAACCCATCCGCCAGCCAGGTCACTGTCTTTTCTCCGCTCGCCGCGGTGCATGCCGGAAGCATGTACCACCAGGAATGGTATCCCGCCCGGTTGCAGGACTCTGCTGTGCTCGATCTTCCGTTTATTCAGGCGCTGGACCTGGCCGAACGGGAACCGGAATGGAAACAAGCTTGTAAAGCCTTGGATGATAGTGGAACGGTCTATGTCTGAGAAGATCTTGTTTGTCGATGATGAACCGGCCGCGCTCGACGGGTATCGCCGGCTTCTGCACAAAATGTTCACGGTGGAGACCGCTGTTGGAGCTCCTCAGGCTTTGCAGACGCTTGCAGAAAACGGTCCGTATGCGGTTGTCGTTTCGGATATGCGGATGCCGGAAATGGATGGCGCCGACTTCCTGGCTATGGTCCGCGAAGTATCTCCGGATACCGTGCGGATCGCCATCACGGGGTATGCGAATATTGAGACCGCGACTCGGGCCGTCAATGCCGGTAACATCTTCAGGTTCCTCAGCAAGCCCTGTGAAAAAGAGATTTTGGTCAGCGCCTTAACTGCGGCGTTCGAGCAACATCGCCTGGTGACGGCTGAGAAAGAACTGCTGGAGAAGACCCTTAGCGGTTGCGTCCATGTCCTGACGGAGATGCTCAGTCTGGTTAACCCCGCCGCGTTCAGCCATACCAGCAGGGTTCATCGCAGCGTCCAGCAGGTTGTGGCAAAACTCAAGCTTGTATCGCCCTGGCGTTTTGAAGTTGCGGCCATGCTCTCGCTGATCGGGTGCGTGACGCTTGACCCGGACCTGGTGGAGTCTTTCTACGCTGGACAAAAGCTGTCGCCCGAGGACCAGGCGCGCTTTGATTCCCACCCGTCCCTGGCGGTCAAGCTGCTGGCGAACATTCCGCGCATGGAGCAGGTGGCCTGGATGATTGCCAACCAGCAAACGTCAGCTGCGTTGTTGCTCACCAACGGGAACAACCAGCCGCCGGATGTGGTGATTGGAACGAACATTCTGAGCGCATCCATGGCTTACGAGCAAATGATGGCGCGGGGCAGCAGTCACGAGCAGGCGATGCGGTATCTTCATGCCAAGCCGCAACAATACAATACATCGGTGCTCGAACTGTTGGAAGAGCTGCAACCGGCCACCGACGGCCAGGAAGTGCGGGCTTGCTCCGTTCACGACCTTCATCCAGGTATGGTCCTGCGCGAAGAAGTTCGGACTCATAGCGGCATGCTGGTTGTAGCCAAGGGCCAGGAGATCACCTATCCGCTTTGCATGAGGTTGAAAAACTTCCATGCACGCCAGGCTATTTCAGATAAAGTCGTCGTGCTCATACCGAAGTTGCCGCCTGTACCGGTTTCCTAGCAGGTTTAATCCCACCCGCAGGCGCATGGTGTTTTGTGCACATAGCCAATAACAGATTGAGCCGGATCTTCTAAAAACTGCAATTCTGCGTCTTGTCCAGCCAGACAAAGCATTTATAGCAACTATAAATATTTTGGATTTCCTCCTGGCTCTTACAGCCAGTAGATTTGGTTGACGAAGCTTGGGTCGTAGTGTGGTCCGGGGAGCAAATCAATCTTTATGGCAAAGTCCGCAATCATCTGGTTGGTGCTCGTAGTTTGTTCTGTTTTGCCAAGGGGCCTTCTGGGGCAGGCCGCAGGGAGTGTTCCCGCGGAGAAGCCGCCAGTGTCCTCGTCGGCGGAGGCGCAAAACGAGCGTCTTGCGAAGCTGGAGCAACAGATCGCTGACTCCAAGGGTTCCGCCGACAATGCCTGGATGCTGACGAGCGCCGCCCTCGTATTAATGATGACCGGGCCCGGACTTGCGCTCTTTTACGGCGGGCTGGTGCGCAAGAAAAATGTGCTGGCGACAATGATGCAAAGTTTTGCCATGATGGCTGTGGTCACCGTGATGTGGGCGCTGGTTGGTTACAGTCTTTGCTTCGGAGCGGGGAACGGCTTTATCGGCGGCTTGCATAACATGTTTCTGCGTGGGGTGGGCGCTCTGCCCGATGCCGACTACGCCGCCACCATCCCCGCGCAGACCTTCATGGTCTATCAGTTGATGTTCGCCATCATTACTCCCGCGTTGATCACTGGAGCGTTTGCCGAGCGGATGAAGTTCAGCGCCATGGTGCTGTTCATGGTCTTGTGGTCGGTGTTGGTTTATAGCCCGATGGCGCACATGGTCTGGGGCAAGGGTGGACTCCTGAACGCTGCCCTGGGCGGCCGGTTTCCCACACTTGATTTTGCCGGCGGCACCGTGGTGCATATTACTTCCGGCGTCTCCGCGCTGGTTTGCGCGCTCTATCTTGGACGCCGCCTCGGGTATCCTAAGCAGGCCATGCCTCCGCACAGCGTGGTACTGAGTTTTATCGGTGCTTGCCTGCTCTGGGTCGGCTGGTTCGGATTCAATGCCGGGAGCGCGCTGGGCGCAGGCAGTCTGGCGACCAGTGCTTTTGTTGCCACGCATTTTGCCGCTGCGTCCGCCGTTGTTGGGTGGTGCGTCGCCGAATGGATCCGCAACGGTAAGCCGAGCGCGTTGGGTGCAATTTCCGGGGCGGTGGCGGGACTGGTGGCCATTACTCCGGCAGCGGGTTTTGTGGGACCGATGCCTGCTCTGGCCATCGGCTTGATTGCCGGAGTGTTTTGCTATTGGATGGTAGCCAAGGTGAAAGCACGCTTCGGTTATGACGACACACTGGACGCCTTTGGAGTGCACGGAGCCGGCGGAACCATCGGGGCGTTGCTCACCGGCGTCTTTGCGTCCAGCGCCATCAATCCGATGTTCAAAGACGCGAAGGGAAGCGTTTTGCCGTCGGGCTTGATTGAAGGCAATGCGCACCAGCTTTTAAACCAGCTTGTCGGGGTGGGGATTGCGTGGGTGCTTGCCATTGTGGGTACACTGGTAATTCTCAAAGTCGTCGACGTGGTCATTGGGCTTAGAGTTTCAGAGGACCATGAAATCCAGGGTCTGGATCTCTCCCAGCACGGCGAAGAGGGGTATTACTGGGAAGTATCAGCTTGAGATAAACTTACAGGTATTTCTTAAAGTAAAAGTTCGTTCCATCCGGAACCGATTACGATGACAAAAATTGAAGCGATTATTCGCACCTCCAAGCTGGACACCGTGAAAGATGCTCTCCATGAGATCGGAGTCGAGGGTATGACGGTGCTGGAAGTCCGTGGCCACGGACGACAGAAAGGCCATACGGAATTTTATCGCGGGCAGGAATATACGGTCGACCTGATTCCCAAGACCAAGCTGGAACTTGTATTGGCCGACGAATTCGTGGACAAAGCGGTCCAGGCCATTATGAATTCCGCCCGCACCGGCAAGATCGGTGACGGAAAGATATTTCTCTCCCGCGTGGATGATGTCATCCGGATTCGTAATGAAGAGCGTGGCGAAGGTGCTCTCTAGCAGAGCGTCCAAGGCGCTCCTTTCCGCCGGAACAGATGTCCCACGGATTACCATGGCCACGGCAACTTACAGCAGCGATTCGCGCAGCCAATATCTGGCGGAATCCACGCGGATTCAGCAGGAATTTGCTGCCAGTGGCAACGGCCGGGGCGCGGTGCTTCAACGCTCTGCGCTTGTCGACCGGATCGTCTTGCGTGCCTGGGAGAAACTGCTGGCGCACGCGGCGGGCGCCACAGGATTTGCGCTGGTAGCAATCGGCGGATACGGGCGAAAATGCCTCTTTCCACACTCCGACGTTGACTTGCTTCTCCTTCACGCGGAGCGCGGTACAGAAAGCCAACTGAAAGATCCCATTAGAAGTTTCTCCCAGGAATTGTGGGACATGGGATTTAAGCTCAGTCCTGCCAGCCGAACCTTGTCGGAGTGTGACCGCTTCGATCCGGCAAACGTCGAGTTCACCATTGCGCTGCTTGACTGCCGTTTCCTGGTGGGCGACCCGGAGCTGTTTGCGCGACTGCACGGAAAGCTTATCCCGAACCTGGTCATGCGTGAATCCCAGGGCCTGGTGCAACGCCTGGCGGAAGTGACCAGGAACCGGCACGGCAAGTTTGGCAACACGGTTTTTCATCTTGAACCGAATGTGAAAGAAAGTCCGGGCGGCCTGCGGGATTACAACGTGGCGCACTGGCTCGCCCTGATCTCTGCCGTGGACAAGCTGCATGACTGGCCGGGCGACAAGGAACTGCTGCCTCTCTCCGTGCGCAAGAGCGTGGATGCGGCGCTCGATTTCCTGATGTCCGTCCGCTGCTTTCTTCATCTGCGCCACGGACGTGACGACAACACATTGAGCTGGGCCGCGCAGGATGAAGCCGCGGCCAAAAAGATCGGCGCGGCGGAAGCGGAAACTTTGAGCGCGGAAGACTGGATGCGGATGTACTTCAGCCATGCCCGCTCGGTGCATCGCATCTGTACGCAATTGCTCGACGAGATTCCCGCGGCCTGGTCCTCGATTTACCGGCAGTTCCAGAGCTGGCGTTCCCGCATCTCCAATGCGGACTTTTCCGTGGTCCACGGGCTTGTGTTTTTGCAACAGCCGGCTTCTGTGCAGGACCCGGAAGTACTGCTGCGGCTGTTTCATTTCATCGCGCACCATGGTCTTAAGCTCAGCACCACCACGGAGCATCGTATTGCGCAGGTGCTGCCTGCTATGGCCGCCACGCCTCCGCGAGGCGCGGAATTGTGGATCTATTTCCAGGAAATCCTGCTTCAGCCCCATGCCGCAGACGCATTGCGCGCCATGCATGCGCTGCGCTTTCTTACCCTGGCGTTGCCGGAACTCAGAGTGATTGATGCGCTGGTGGTGCGCGATTTCTACCATCGCTTTACCGTGGACGAGCATTCGTTTCTTGCCATCGAAAGCCTGCATCGTCTGAGTCAGTCGCAGTCGGAATGGGACCGGCGTTATGCTGAACTCCTGAAAGAGCTGGAGCAACCGGAGTTGCTTTATCTTTCTCTGCTTCTTCATGACGTTGGCAAAGGAGTGCCGAATGAAGCTCATGGCCATGTAGCTGCCAGCCTGGAGATTGCGGAAAGCTGCATGGAACGGCTCGACCTGGAGCCCGAAGGCCGCGAATGTGTCCGCTTTTTGATTGGAAAGCATCTTGAAATGTCCGCGACCATGCGCCGGGACATCTTCGATCCAGAAACGGTCAGCGCCTTCGCTGAAAAAGTACAGTCGCCTGAACGGCTGAAGATGCTTTGCCTGCTGACCTATGCTGACATCAAAGCGGTAAACCCGGAGGCTCTGACGCCGTGGAAAGCGGAGAACATCTGGCAGCTATACATTGAGACCGCCAACCACCTGAACCTTTCCGTGGATCAGCGCGTTCATGCGGAGACCGAAGACGGCAACCAGGCGGTCCGCACGCTCACGCCGCTCGCCGGCAAGCGACTTAAACCTTTTCTTGAAGGTTTGCCGCGGCGCTACCTGTCTACCTATTCCGCGCAACAAGTGTTGGCCCATCTGGAAATGGCGGGACACCTGAAGAGCGGAACGGTACAACTTGCTCTGGAGAGAGGACGGCACTGGTTCGACCTGACGCTTGTGACCACGGATCGACCTATGCTTTTTGCCAGGGTCAGCGGCGTTCTGGCGGCCTGGGGCATGAGCATCGTAAAGGCCAGCGCGTTTTCCAATGCGGCGGGAATCGTGGTGGATACTTTCCACTTCACCGACCGGTTCCGCACGCTGGAACTCAATATGCCGGAGTGGGAGCGTTTCAAGCGCAGCGTCATCGATGTTTTGACCGAGGGGGCCGACCTGGACCGCATGTTGCGAGACCGCTTGCGCAGCGAGCAAAGCAACGGCAGCAAGGTCAAAGTGGCCACGCGAATCGAATTCAATGACACCTGCTCTTCACGCAGCACTGTGTTGCAGGTTATCACCCAGGACAAGCCAGGATTGCTCTATCGCATCAGCTCCAGGCTCTCCCATCATCGCTGCAACATCGAGATTGCGTTAATTGATACCGAAGGGCAGATGGCCATTGACGTCTTTTACCTGACTTCCGGCGGCGCCAAGCTTGCAACGGAACATCAGCAACGTGTGTTTGCGGCCCTGGAGGAAGACCTGAAACTCAACTGACCGGCGTCCGGAGAAAGTCGCGGTATGATGTTGTACCATGCCGGCAGAGACAGTCGACGACGTGATCCACGCTCTGGATGGAATCATTGACTGGGCATGGGACCAGCGGAGCCGCACCGGATACTTTGTCGCTCTGTATCGCCGTGTGACCCAGAGCGTAAAAGATGGAATCAGCCAGGGGCGTTTTCAGAATGGTCCGTTGCTGGAAAAGCTCGATGTCGCTTTTGCCAACCGCTACCTGCAAGCGTTTGAACAGTTTCGTGCGGGACAACAGCCCACGCTGAGCTGGCAAGCTACTTTTCAGGCGTCGTCGCATTGGTATCCATTGGTAGTGCAGCAGTTATTGGGCGGCATGAATGCGCATATCAATCTTGATCTTGGCATTGCCGCCGCAGCCTGCTCTCCCGGTGATCAGATTACTGGGCTGCAGACCGACTTCAATGAGATCAATGCCGTACTTGCCGGAGAGGTTGGCTCGGTGGAGAAGGAGATGGCGGAGGTCTCTCCCTGGATCGGTCTTCTGGAAAAGTTCGGTCTTCGCGAGGAAACAAAGATCATCAACTTCAGTCTGACCAAAGCCCGTGACTGTGCCTGGTCAGAGGCAGTAAAGATGGCAGCCCTTACCGCAAACAACCTGCAAGCCGCTATTACTGACCTTGATTTGCGCGTCCAGATGCTGGGGCGACTGGTGGTCTCTCCGCCGTGGTGGATCAAACTCCAACTTTTCCCGATACGCATGCGCGAGAACAACGATGTCCGGAGCGTGCTGGATGTTCTGGCCGACAAGAAATCCGCGGCGGCCCCTTTTTAGCAATCTTTTGACTCACGAAATTACCGCGCCGCTGATCCTGCCAGCACCGGAGACATCGCGGTCAGTGCCTGGTCCATAATGCGAATCGCTTCATCGACATCAGACTTTGATATGTTCAGCGGAGGTGAAGTGCGAATTACATTTCCAAACAGGCCGCCTTTGCCCACCAGTAGTCCGCGCGTGCGGCATTCTTCCATAAATTTGTTGGTTGCTTCCGGCGCCGGTTCTTTGGTGATGCGGTCTTTTACGAACTCAGCCGCTTGCATCAGGCCCATGCCGCGTACTTCGCCGATCAGTTCATGTTTCTCTTTGAGCGATTCAAGTCCGTCACGGTAGTAGTTGCCGACGGTGTACGCGTTGTCCAGGAGGTGGTCTTCTTCAATCAGGTCGATGGTCGCTTTGGCGGCGACGGAGGTGACCGGATTTCCGCCGAAGGTGGAGATTTGCAGACCTTTGAAGCTGGCCGCAATCTCCGGTCGTGTGGCGGTCACGCCGACGGGAGCACCGTTGGCCATTCCTTTAGCGGAAGTAATAATGTCCGGCGTAACTTCCCATTGTTCGATACCGAACCAGCGTTTGCCCGTGCGTCCCCAGGCGGTTTGCACTTCGTCAGCGATGAACAGCCCGCCGTAGTCCTTCACGATCTTGAAAACAATCTTGAAGTATTCCTTCGGAGGAGTGATGAACCCGCCTACGCCCTGAATCGGCTCGGCGAAGAACGCAGCGATCTGTCCGGACGTGGTGGTCTGGATGACAGCTTCAACATCTTTCGCGCATGCCACTTCGCAGCTTGGATATGTCTTACCCAGAGGGCAGCGATAGCAGTAAGGATTCAGCGCGTGGACGACTCCGGAACCAACGGAAAGGGAGCGACGCCAGCTGCTGTGTCCGGTCATCGATTGCGCCAGTTGGGAGCGTCCGCTATAACCGTGGCGTAGCGCTACTACTTCATATCGGCCGGTGTGAATGCGGGCCAGTTGCACCGCGGTTTCGTTGGCTTCCGTACCGCTGTTGGAGAAAAAGCTCTGGCTGATTTCTCCTGGCGTGATCTGCGCCATCTTTTCCGCCAGCGCCACCACCGCTTCATTGGGGAACACGGTGGAGGCGTGCTGGATCTTGTCGATCTGTGCCTTGATCTTGGAAGTAACGCGCGGGTTGGTATGGCCCACGGAGATGGTCACAATGCCGCCAAAAAAATCCAGATACTTTTTTCCTTCCGTGTCCCAGATGTACTGCATGCTGGCGTGGTCCGTGACCAGCGGGTCAGCATAATAAGTGGTGATGGAAGGGAATAGATATTGCTTGTGCTTCTTGAGGATCTCTTCTCTTGTCATTGTGCTCTCCCCCAGTGGTATCTCTAAGGATTATGCATTTAAATTGTAAACCCAAAGAGCGACGCCATGGTTCTCTGGTCTCCTTTAGTGCCGTCCACTCATTTATAGTTTTGAGGTGGACAATCCGCACGGACACAACCCGGCTCACCTGACTCCCGATCCCGTCGGGGAGCCTTCCCTGGAGCTTGCGCCAGAAAGTTCCACCAGCGGACGGCGCGGACCGCTGAGCGCATTCGCTCTTGATATCACGCCGCTCAGGATCTCACGGGACTACCGTCTCCTCTTCACCAGCCAGACCATTGCTTTTTTCGGCTCGATGATGAGCTTTGTGGTGTTGCCGTGGCAGATGTACCAGCTCACGCATTCTTCGCTGGCGGTAGGACTGCTCGGTGCGGCGGAGTTCGTTCCGCTCATTACCATGGCGTTCATCGGCGGAGCGCTGGCTGACTATGTTGACCGTCGCCGGTTGGTTCTACTTGCCGAATCGCTGATGGCATTGGGTAGTGCCACGCTGGTCGTCAACTCATTGCTGCCGCATCCGAAAGCATGGGTCTTGTTTCTGTGTGCCGTGGCGTTTGCTGCACTGAACGGGCTCAAACGGCCATCTCTGGAAGCTCTGATCCCAAAGCTTTTGAGTCCGGAGCTCATGCCCGCGGTTGCGGCCCTGAGGTCGGTGGGCGGTACCATTGGCGGTATTGTTGGGCCGGCGTTGGGAGGAGTTCTTGCCGCTACCATTGGCCCGGCACTCGCATACTCGATTGATTTCTCTACCTTCGCGATTTCGCTGTTTGCGCTTTGGAGCATGCGCGCTACGCCACCGCCCTTGGCCGCCGACCGGCCCAGTCTGCGCTCGATTGCCGAAGGATTGCGTTATGCCAAAAGCCGGCCCGAATTGATGGGGACGTATCTCATCGACATCAACGCAATGTTTTTCGGTATGCCCATGGCTCTGTTTCCGGCGATTGCGACCCAATATGGCGGCGCATCGGTCGGTCTTCTTTATGCCGCTCCATCGGTGGGCGCGTTGCTGGCTACGCTTGCTTCCGGCTGGACAGCGCGCGTTAACCTGCATGGTCTTGCCGTGACCATCGCAGCCGCTGTGTGGGGGGTGGGCATTATCGGTTTCGGGTTTGCCAATCGTTTGTGGCTGGCGCTCTTCTGTCTGGCGCTGGCCGGGGCGGCCGACATGGTGAGCGGTCTGTTTCGCATGACGATTTGGAACCAGACCATCCCGGACCATCTGCGCGGACGCCTTGCCGGCATCGAGATGGTCAGCTACATGACCGGCCCGCTGCTGGGCAACGCGGAAGCCGGCGTCGTGGCCAGTGTGTTCAGTATTCGGACGTCTGTGCTCTCGGGAGGAATTCTCTGCGTTGCCGGGACCGTATTGTTGGCGGCGGCGCTACCAGCGTTCCTGCGTTACGACGGACGCGAAGGCCTGGCGCGCAAACAGCGAGAAGAAGCCGAACGATTGGCGGCCGCCACCGTCAGCCAGGAATAGCAGCGAGAAGCGCTTCCGGTGAAGCATTGTCGCCAAACGTGTTGCTGACGTGAGCAAAGAGGTCTTTGTTCCCTGGGGCAAAAACAAAACTGCCTCCCAGTTGCAAAGGATCTTTGCCTAACTTGTGCTGCTTGTGGCCGCCGGCTTTGGCGCGTTTGCGCGCGGCCATGTTATCGCGGCGCAACAGATGGAGCAGGGATGCCTTGCCCAGTTCAGCGGCGCGGTAGGCTTCACGCTTTTCGTCAACCAGAAGCGGAAATTTGATTCCCGTTTTCTCCCGGAAAAACCGGGCGTAGGTCATATCACCCAGGCCGACGGCTGCCAGCCGCGCTCCTTTGCCGCGAAAAGCCTGCTCATGCTCGCGCAACTGCGCGACGTGTTCTCCACAAAAAATTCAGCCGTAATGACGGAGAAAGACCAGAACAGCCGGGCCTTCCGTCCACAGCGAGCCCAGACGGATGCTGGAACCATCAGGATCGGGAAGAGTGATTCCCGCAAGCCTGCTGCTGAGAGATTCCGCCATGCGAGACATTCTCCTGGCGGCTTGTGCTGCGTGTCAAGTTGCCCCTCCTATGGGTAGGATTGCTGCAGCCTATATATTAAGGAGACCGAAACGGGTGAATACTGCCTGGCATCTCTGAATGAAACTTCATTCAGAGATGAATATGCTAGACTCGTCTCCGAAATTCAAGCTTCGAGCAGTAACCGGGAACAGGAGCTCACCCCATGCGCGAAATCTGCGGAGCTGTTGCCGTCATCACCGGAGCAGGATCTGGAATTGGCCGGGCACTGGCAGTCGACCTGGCGAAACGCGGGGCACATCTCGCGCTGGCTGATGTGAACGTGGCTGGACTGGACGAGACGCGCAAGATGCTGGGAAGTGCGCCGGCCCGGACATATACCGTCGATGTCTCGAGCGCTACCGCTGTAGAAGAGTTCGCCCGACGCGTCCAACAGGATTTCGGACGCGCATCGCTGCTGGTGAACAACGCTGGAGTAGCTCTGATTGGAACGTTTGCGGAAGTATCTCTGGAAGACATGGAGTGGCTGGTCCGCATTAATCTGTGGGGCGTAATCTACGGCTGCAAGTTCTTTCTGCCCATGTTGCAACGCGAGCCCGATGCGCACATCGTGAACGTCTCCAGCGTGTTCGGACTGATTGGCCCGCCGGGACAGACGGCCTACTCCGCCAGCAAATTTGCCGTCCGTGGTTTCAGTGAAGCTCTGCGGGAAGAATTGCGCAGCACCTCTGTAAAGGTCACCTCTGCCCATCCGGCCGGAATCAGCACACCGATCGCCGAAAAAGCGCGCGCCGGCCAGGCCACCCGGGCTGAAGACCGGGCGCAGGCCAAAGAGCGATTCAAGAAGTTGGCGACCATATCTCCGGAGGCTGCGGCGCAGACGATTATCAAGGGTGTCTTGGGCAACAAGACTCGCGTGCTGATCGGGAAGGACGCTTACCGCATCGACATCATTCAGCGTCTGATGCCTGCTCGTGCCAGTTCCATGCTTTCTGACTGGCTGACGAAAAGGACCGAAAAAGAGCAAGCCCACTTATTAGCTGACCCGAAAAGATCCAGCAGTTAGGCGCGAAAGATGGCCTGTCAAAGTTACGTGATTCTCGGAAACGTCTTCCGGGGGCGTCTTAACGGCTTTGAGGAATATCCAGTTTCGTTTTGGGACGATCCCTTTTGGGGTGGAAAACGTCAATTCTTTGACAAATTTCCCTTGTCGATGGGATAATCAACGCCGTTTTGTCCCTGAATTGCATTGAGGTAGCAGGTTCTGCCTCGGGGAAATTTGATGCACTTTATGGGTAGCTTGCATAAAGTACCACGTGGTGAACTTTCTGCTTCGTTATTGTAATCAGCAGGTACGAGCGGCTTTATGGAAGATCCACTCACGGGGCGCAAGTCTTGGTCAACAGGGACAGGGTTCTGAAATGCGCGTTCGGAGTTCCACGGATGCGGCATAAAACTCGAGTTGTGAGCCCGAAAGCTTACCGTAGCAGTCCTATGAATGAGCGCTCATTCATGCTTATACCGGCCTCGACGTTGCTCTGTAGTGGAGCGTACGCGCTGGTCATTTCCTCACGTTTTGCCACTTTGGAGGGTTTATGAGGTCAAGTAATTTGTTCAGAATAGTTCTTGCGTGCCTGCTGCTCACCGGCATGGTCTACGCCCAGGGCGTTGGCGCCTCCGGTGACATCAGAGGAACGGTCAGCGATCCTTCCGGCGCCGTGGTGTCCAAGGCAACTGTCACAGCCATCGATACCGCAAAAGGCATCAAACACACAGCGATTACCGACCCCGACGGAGAGTACCGCTTCGGTTCTTTGCCACCGGCAAAATATGACATTAGTGTCCAGTTCAGCGGTTTTCAAACTGCGATCCAAAAGGGCGTGGCTGTGAACATCGGCCAGACCCTGAGTCTGGACTTTCATATGACGTTGTCCAAAGCGGGCGAATCCGTCGAAGTCATCGCGCAGCCTCCCGTCGTGGACACCCAGCAAACCGGCCAGGCAAACGTGATGGATAAGCAACAGATCGACGACCTGCCGATCAATCGTCGCGACTATCTCACGTTCTCCTTGCTCGCGCCCGCGGTTTCCGATTCCACCCGTATGGCGTCTGACCAGGATTTCCGCGTGAAGCAGACACCCCAGAGCGGACTTTCGTTCTATGCCAGCAACGGCCGAGGCAACAGCGTGACCGTGGATGGCGGTGAAGCCAATGATGACGCCGGCGGTGTGCGGCTCACAATGAGCCAGGACGCCGTACAGGAATTCCAGATCAATCGCAGCAACTACACGGCGGACCTCGGCGGAGCCAGTGGCGCCACTATTAATATTGTTACCAGGTCCGGTGGGAATCAGACCCATGGAACATTGTTTGGCTTTTTCCGCAATGATGCGCTGGACGAACGCAATCCGTTTGCGATTACCCAGCCATTGCAAAGCGGCCAGACGTTTAATTCCGCGAGCCCGGATATCGCCGGAACGAAAACCCAGGATGGGCTGCGCCGTTATCAATTCGGCGGCTCGATCGGTTTTCCAATCAAACAAGACAAGACGTTTTTGTTCTCGGCTTTCGAAGGTCTGATGTCGGATTCTCAGAATGCCGTACCCCTCTTTACCAATACTTCAGTGTTTCGTCCGACGACGGGCCAGCAGCCGATTGTCGCGGGACTCGCGGCCTTGCCTGGAAATCCGGCTGTACCTTGCCTTACCGGCCAACCGGCTCTGCCCGCAGCGACGTGCGCGGGCATTCTGCAAAGCCTTCTGACGGTAGACCCGAATGCCAACCTGGTGCCGATCCTTGGTCCGATCAACGGTCCGCGGCAAACGGCCAGGAACGCGTTTCTGGTGAATCAGTTTGAATCGAACGGCGGCTTGTTCCCTTTTACTACCCGCACGTTCCAGATGTCCACCCGCCTCGATCACCAGTTTAGTGAGCGTAACCAGGCGTATCTGCGCTATAGCTTTGCCCATGACCGAGAAGAAAGTCCGGACGTGCAATCTCTGGTCGGGTTCTCCGCCGGTAGTTCCGTCAACCCTGCTTATGACCATACCCTGCAAGGCGCATGGTTTCATCAATTCACTCCCAAGAAGCTTAATGAAGCCCGGGTGCAGTTTAACTACTCTCATTTTGACGTGATTCCCAACGACCCGGGAACGGTTGGGCTCAACATGCCGGGGTTTGCGTCCTTGAACTCGAACATCTTCCTGCCCAGTAAGACCATCATGCGTCGTTACGAATTCGCGGACAATTTCAGCATTATGGTCGGGCATCACGGCTTCAAGTTCGGAGGCTATGAACTTCTGCGTGGGAACCACACCGAGTCGGATACGTTCCTGCCGGGACGCTTCCAGTTCGGAAGTCTGCCGGGTGGATTGCTGAGCCCGTGCTTGCAGGTTCCAGCCGCGTGCGGGCTGACCGGGATCAATGCTGCTACGATTAGTTCGCTCCAGGCCTTTTCCTTGGGTTCACCGCAGTTCTATCAGCAAGGCTTTGTGAATGGCAGCCCCAGTTATTCCAACATGCGGCCATTGACCTCCTTCTATGGACAAGATTCGTGGGCAGTAAAGCCGAACTTTACCTTGAATTTCGGCGTGCGCTATGAACTTGATTCGCAGTACGGTAATCTAAACACCGACAAGAACAATTTTGCCCCTCGCGCCTCGTTCGCCTGGGATCCGTGGAACAATCATAAAACCGTGATCCGCGCCGGTTATGGGATTTACTACTCTCCTATTTACGCGCAGATCGCCAACGTGGTTCAGACGCTCGGTCTGGTAAACGGAGTCCAGCAAATAGCTCAGGTATTTGTTCCCGGCGCTCCAGCGGGAACCCTCTTTACGAACCTGTTTGCCGCGGGACAGATCCAGTGCACGTTCGGTAACCCGGCCTGCATCACTCCGGCCACACTGGCTCCGTTTGGCATCACCATCAAACACGATGGAACGGCTCCTCTGAGCGTCTTCTTCAGTGGGCAGCCGAACTATCAGAACCCTTACTCACAACAGGCGGAGTTCGGAATTGAACGTGAGATCTCAGGGGGCTGGTCTGTGTCGCTCAGCGGCGTGTATGTCCATACAATCGGTCTGCCGACGTCCATTGACACGAATGCTCTGCCCGCACCGATGACCAATATCACTTTGGCTAGCGGGAAGGTGGTAGGCGTACGGAACTGGAATTCGAATCCTGCCTTGCCGAATTCCTTGAACAACCAGAATCCGTGTGCCGGACTGGCCATCTTTACTTGCTTTACCGTTCCAACCACGTTACAGACAGATGTCTATTCATCAAAGGGATCTGGTCTGTATGAAGGTGGTATTCTGGAAATCAAGAAGCGCTTCAATAACCACGTTTCAGTGATGGCGAACTACACGTTCAGCAAAGGTTTCAGCACCTCTACCGACTTCAACAGCGACTTTGGTCCGGCGGACAACACGAACCTTGCTGGGGAACGCGGTCTTTCTGATTTTGATCAGCGTCACAAGTTGGTGATCACCAGCGTGCTGCAGAGCCCGGCAAAGAACAAGTTCTTTGCCGATTTCCAGCTCTCTCCGGTCTTCCGCTATAACTCCGGACATCCCTTTAACCTGCTTGCCGGCTCGGACGTAAACGGTGACCGGCACTCCACCAATGACCGCCCGATTGGCGCCGCGCACAACACCGGCCTGGGACCTGATTTCATGTCCTTCGATATGCGATTGAGTCGCGGTTTCAAAGTGACGGAGAAGGCCAATTTGCAATTCATGTTCGAGGCCTTCAACCTCTTTGATCGGACGAATTATGCCAGCGTGAACAATGTTGTGGGCGCCGGTTTTGGCTTGCCCACGACCGTCGGCGGCCAAGGCTCGACCACCTTTAACGTGTCGGGCACCGCGCTGCACTCTCCCTCGGATGCGCGTGGCCTGGGCTTTACCTCGGCATTTCCAATGCGGCAACTGCAGTTGGGCGTGCGTCTGGCTTTCTAAACCCCTACGGGACGACGGAGGCGGTTTAGCTGCTTTCGTCGTCCTCTTTATTTTGCGCGAAATCACAGTTGATCGACAAAGCTCTGCATCGTATCGTGACCTTGCGTCCAGAATGTCCGCTGCTTCTCAGCCAACGTCTACTGTCACTCAACTCAGCGGCGCCCAAGCTGCAGTCGCAATGTTGCTGCGGTGCGGCATTTCTTGCGGCTTTGGTATCCCCAGCATTCACAACATTGCCCTCTATGATGTCCTGAGACAGTCTCCGGAGTTCCATCACTGGGTAGTGCGGCATGAACAGGCGGCAGGGTTTGCCGCTGACGGTTTTTATCGCCACAGCGGACAACCGGCTGTGATCTTTGCTTCGACCGGGCCGGGAAATCTATTTACCCTGGTTCCACTGCTGGAAAGCTTGCAGACGAATACCCCGGTTCTTCTGATCGGCACAACCATAGCCTCGTCGCTTCTCGGTAAAACCGGTGGAGCGTTGCATGAGACACCACAGCAATTGGACATTATCCGTCCTTTGACCAGGTTTGCCCGGTGCGTGGCCACTCCGGATGAGATTCCCGCGGCCATCGCTGATGCCGCGGAGATGCTGCGCGGTCCCGCACCTGGGCCTGCGTTTGTAGAGATACCGCATGACTTGTTGCTCGCTCCGGTGAGCGCAGCTCTCCCACCAGTGAGCAGGCCGTTGAAAGTTGCTGACGTTTCGTCCCAGGAAGAAATTGCCGTTGCGATTGAACAAATACAGGCGAGCCGCAAACCTGTGGTTCTGCTTGGTTCTGGTGCGCACAAGGCCGTAAATGCTGTCCGGAAAGCTGTGGAGGCTTTGCGCGCTCCGGTCTTTACGACTACCAGTGGCAAAGGAATGATTGCCGACGATCATCCGCTGGCCATGGGATGCATTTCGCGTTTGGGAGTCGTCCAAGATGTCTTGCTGGAAAGTGATTTGCTGGTTTCATTGGGAGCGCGCCTGACAGAGTTCGACACCGGCCGGTTCGGGCTGAAACTGCCGCCGCAACATATTCAGGTGGTGGCAGATCGCGATTATCCCGGCGATAGATTTCCATCCATGCGGCTGATTGGCGACATCGGCGAAATTGCGCAAGCTCTGGCCGGCCCGGCGATGCAGTCCGGCTGGTGCGATATCGCCGGCATCCGCTCGCGCGAATCCGAGCGGCTTCATAAATTGGAGCAGGAAAGCTATACCGCGTTGTTGCTTCTGCGCGGCTCTCTCGCACGCGCGGACCTGTTCGTCAATGACCAGTCCATCCTCAACTATTGGGCGTCAGCTTTTTTTCCCGTGATGGAGCCCGGAACATTTCTGTATCCTTCAGGATCTGGAACGCTGGGTTACGGGCTGCCGGCGGCAATCGGCGCTGCGTGCGCCCTGCAGCGGTCCGGCCAGCAGCGGAAGATCGTCTGCGTTGCTGGAGACGGCGGGTTCCAATATACGCAGCACGAACTAGCCACGCTCGCCCAGTACGATTTGCCGGTCAAGATCCTGCTGGTCAATGACCAGGCTTATGGGATCATTGGCTTCTTGCAGCGCACAATGTTTGGTGAAACGCACGAGGTCACATTGAAGAACCCGGATTTTTGCCGCGTTGCCGAGGCTTATGGAATACGCTCTGAGCACGTGACCAGCCTGGAACAACTGCGCAAACGATTGCCGGACTGGCTGGAAGCACCGGGCCCGGCTTTGCTCGAATGGCGCGTAGCACTCAAAGCACCGTGGGAGGTCGGGGCCATTCCTCGACCAAACATGCCGCGAAAAGATCCTTAGTAAGAACACCGAAGGAGACCAAGTCCAAGATGCCCGCGAAGGAATTGCCCAGGAATGTAAAACAGCTTTTTGATCTGAGCGGACGTGTGGCCATCATTACTGGCGGGTCCATTGGGTTGGGTCGCCAGATGGCGGAAGCGTTGGCGGAGATGGGCGCCAACCTGGTCCTGTGCGCACGAAAGAAAGAGCGCTGTGAAGAGGCAGCGCAGGAATTAGAGAAGCTGGGAGTCCGTACTCTGGCGCTCGGCTGCGATGTGAAAGATCCCGCCAGCGTTCAGCAGTTGGTTGACACCACAGCCTCACAGTTCGGGCGCATTGACATCTTGATCAACAACGCGGGCATCTCCTGGGGCGCGCCGACCGAGAAGATGACTCTGGCTGACTGGAACAAGGTGATCGAAACTAACCTGACCGGTACCTTTCTGTGCTCGCAGTCCGCGGGCAAAGTGATGCTGGGACAGGGAAGCGGAAAGATCATCAACATGGCTTCTGTTGCGGGTTTGCGGGGCTCGCCGCCGGAGTCGGTGGATGCCATCGGGTATCATGCGAGCAAAGGCGGCGTGATCATGTTTACCAAGGACCTGGCATGCAAGTGGGCGCGCCATAACATCCAGGTCAACGCGATTGCTCCGGGATGGTTTCCTACGCACATGTCTGACTGGATCATTGAGCACAAGAGAGAGTACCTGCTGAGCGGCATACCTGCGCGTCGTTTTGGCACGGACTATGACCTTAAAGGGGCCGCTGTCTTTCTGGCTTCAGACGCCTCCGCTTATGTCAGCGGCCATGTGCTGATCGTCGATGGAGGCCAGTGCGCATGACCCTTGCGAGGCCATCATGAATATTCCTCTCACACCGATTCGGTTTCTCCGCTATTCCAGCCAGCAGTATCCAGGCCGGACCGCCGTCGTCTGCGGAGACCAGCGCTTTACCTACGCGCAGTTCGCCGACCGGGCGAGCCGGCTGGCGGGAGCGTTGCATGCGATGGGGGTACAGTCCGGAGATCGCGTCGCTTTCCTCAGCGCCAACTGCCACCGTCTTTTGGAAGCATATTATGGCGTCCTCGAAGCTGGTGCAGTACTCCTTCCGTTGAATATCCGGCTGTCATCGCGGGAGCTTGCGTATATTCTCAACGATTCTGAAGCAACCACTTTGTTCTTTGAGGACCAGTTCGCGGGCCTGGTAGGGGCATTCCGCAATGATCTCCAAACGGTCAAAGTTTTTGTTCCGCTAGATTCCAAGCCTAGTGCCGAATGGATGTACCAGCAGAACTATGAAGACCGTCTCGCCGCGTCCATTCCCTATCATGCTGACGTGATGCGGTTCGATGAGAACGCTCTGGCCGAGCTTTTCTATACCAGCGGCACCAGCGCCAATCCCAAGGGCGTGATGCTGACGCATCGCAACATCTACCTGCACGCGCTCAGCGTGGCCCTTACTTTTCCGAACGCGGCGGATGGCGTCAGCCTGCATACCATTCCCTTGTTTCATGCTAACGGCTGGGGTGTGGCCCATTCGCTGACGTTTGTCGGCGGCAAGCACGTGATTGTTCGCAAGTTTGATCCACCGGAAGTTTTTCGCTTGATCGAACATGAGCAGGTGAAGGAATGCAGCCTGGTTCCGGCCATGGCTACGGCGCTGGTCAACTGTCCCGAGCGGCCCAAGTTTGATCTGAGCAGCTTAAAAAGAATCAGCATTGGTGGAGCGGCTTCTTCACCCACGCTGGTGCGCGAAGTGGAAGAGAAGATCGGCTGTCCCTGCTTTTCCGGATATGGCCTGACCGAAACCTCTCCTGTTCTGACGACTGCCTGCACAAAGTTAGGGGTCGAGTGGGAAGGCCAGCAACGCTACAACAGCCAGGCCAGCACAGGATATGCTGTTCCGGGCGTAGAAGTTCGTGTGGTCGATCCAGATGGCAATGATGTGCCACGCGACGGCCGGAGCATCGGCGAGATCGTGGCCCGCAGTGACGGTGTAATGGACGGCTACTGGAAACAGCCTGAAGCTACCGCTGAAGCCATGCGCGGCGGATGGTTCCATACCGGCGACATGGCCACCATGGACGAAAACGGCTACCTGCTGATTGTGGACCGCAAGAAAGACATCATCGTAAGCGGAGGAGAAAACATTTCCTCGCTCGAAGTTGAAAAGGCGATGCTGGCGCATCCCGGAGTCTATGAAGTGGCAGTGGTCCCCGTACCGGACGCAAAATGGGGCGAAGTGCCAAAGGCGCTGGTTGTCATGAAACCCGGCATGACGGCGCTGGAGAACGAACTGCTTGAATTCTGCCGCGCGCATTTAGCGCACTATAAGTGCCCGCGGTCCGTGGAATTTCTGGATGCATTGCCCAAGACCGGCACAGGCAAGGTCTTGAAAAAAGAACTGCGCAAGAAATATTGGGCAGGGCAGGAGACGATCCGTCCAGACTTCGTTGCGAAGAAATGACCTTCTAGAAAGGAACAAGCTTCTCCATGCCCAAGCGCGTGCTTGATTCTCCTGACGCACTGAAGGAACTGGTCGGCCAGGAGATTTCCGTTACCGATTGGTTCACGATCACGCAGGAACGCATCCAGCAATTTGCCGACGCCACTCTCGATCACCAGTGGATCCACGTGGATGTTGAAAGGGCCCGGGGCGAGTCTCCGTTTCAGTCGCCGATTGCTCACGGTTTTTTGACACTCTCCCTGCTGCCCAGCTTCATGCATGAAGCGCTTGAAGTAAAGCAGGGTGTGCGCTTTGGCGTGAACTACGGATTGAACCGTGTTCGCTTCGTTTCTCCCGTACGCGCTGGATCAAACATTCGCGCCCGCATAGCGTTGCAGTCGCTGAAAGATGTCCAGCCAGACGTCGTTGAAGCTTTGTTCAATGCTACTGTCGAACTTGAAAACAGCACCAAGCCCTGCTGCGTTGCCGAATGGATCGTGCGGTATTACCGGTAAGGTGGTTTTGACCCCAGTCACGTGCCCGCATGGTTTTGGGTTCGCAGCGGAGGGCGGCTGCGCTCCACTGCTAGACTGTTTCCTTTTTGCTCGCGCTCAATCCCACTCGCAATAGCATTTTGGCGAATTCTCCCAACTGAGCAAAGCGCTCGTCTTTGGTGAGTCCGTGATGGTAGCGGTAGTAAATCTGCTGAATGATCACCGCGACTTTGAATACGGCAAAGACGTAGTAAAAAACAATGTTAGAGAGATCGCGTCCAGTCTGCCTGGCATAGCGCTGGGCGAGTTGCGCGCGCGACAGGCAACCGGAAATATTGGTCGGCCCCCAGCGCACCATCTGCATTTCCGGCGGGTCACCGGGATCGATCCAATACGCCAGCGCGGTCCCCAGGTCGGTCAGTGGATCGCCAAGCGTGCACATCTCCCAATCCAGCACGGCTTTGATCTGGATAATGTCAGCTGCATCCAAAACCATGTTGTCATATTTGTAATCATTGTGGACCAGCGTCGATCCGCTCAGCGCCGGCATGCGCTCGGTGAGCCAGGCCGAGAGCAACGCTACTTCAGGCAGATCATGCGTCTTTGAACCGTGATAACGCTCAATCCAGCCGCGCACCTGGCGCTCAAGATATCCCTGCGGTTTTCCCAGATCGGCCAGACCCAGTGCGGTGTAGTCCAATCCGTGAAGCGCGGCAAGATTGTCAATGAAGGACTCACTCAACCGTCGTGCCGCTTCCGGCGGAAGCTCAAACCCGGAAGGCATGTCTCGGCGTAAAATAATGCCCCGCACGCGCTCCATTACATAGAATGGCGCGTTCAGAACGGATTCGTCCGTGCAGTAGAACAGCGGTTTCGGTGCAGGATAAGCGCCATGCAACTTTGAAAGCACATGGTATTCGCGTCCCATGTCATGCGCGGACTTGACCTTGCTGCCGAACGGTGGACGTCGCAGGACCATCTCTTTCTCACCGAGCGTGACGGAGTAAGTAAGATTGGAATGGCCACTGGGAAACTGCTTGACCGTCAATGGCCCAGCGAGATCGGGGAAGTGACTGCGTAGACAAGGCTCGAGCCGGGCAAGATCAAGCTCTTCGCCGGCGCGTATCTCCTTCGAGTGGTCCTGCAACGCATCCGCAGCTGAGATATTGAGCTTGGAAGCCTCCGCCGACATTTGCTGCACTTCCTCCTTGCTAGCCTTGAGCGCCCGCTCCTTATGTGTGGCGTCCCGATTCATCGATAAGTGATAAATCCGGGGTCGGAAAGGTGCGGAGAAGCATTATAAGAGTTCAGAGTGAACCTGCCGCTGGAGAAAAGAAATTCGTTGTAAGCGCAGTTGCGGACCATCCATGCGGCTTTCAGCGTGGCTTCCGTAGACAACCCAAGCGCGCGCTGCAAGGCCACGCCGACTGGCCCGCCCGAGCTGAAAACTGCGATCTGCGATCCTCTGCTCCCATTGGAAGAAAGTTGCGCCAGGCCTCCCTGCACACGAGCACAGAAATCGGCCCACGGTTCAATTTCAGTGAGTGTTATCTCCCCGCCGGCCCAGCGGCTGATCACGACCTCAAAGATCCTCTGAAACGTTTTGAACTGCGCTTCACGGCCGCTGGCGTTCTGGAATTCCTGGTGCAGGCTGCGGATGTGGTCGTCTTTCTCAATCAACTCGGGCAGGCAACGCTCCATTACCGCTTCTGCCTGAAACTCATCAAATGCGTCCAGCACGACCGGTTCCGGCCACGCGACTCCGGCTTTTTTGTAGGCTTCGCCAACAATCCTGGCGGTTTCACGTTGCCGCACACGCGGCCCAGAATAAACGCGGTCAAAATGGATTTTGTGTCCTGCCCAATATTCTCCCAGCAGGCGGCTTTGCTGCTCGCCTTTGGGAGAGAGCTTGTCATAGTTGCGTTCAAGAAAGGAGGCTTGACCATGTCGTACAAGAATAAGGCGGCTCATGAAGTGTGCTGTTTTTTCTCTCCTCAGTCAGGGCGGAAGAATCTTGAAGCAGAATTTTACGCGAATTCGGGCCCAGACACGAAACCCGGTCCTTTTTCTCGCTGCAGGGCGCGGCGTCAAGACCGGGTTGCGTAACAGCTAAGAAGTTAGTGCTTAAGATGGAGTTCTACGCCGTTGGCTCCGTTTACTTTTTCCGTCGCAGCGATATCAAGGTCAGAAAGCAAGTATCTACGCGACGTATGTTCGTTGAAGATCCAGAGAGTTTGACCCGTAATCGCGTAATTCTGGGCGCCGATGCGGCGGCCGTCATGGAAGACGAAAGTCACGCCAACGGCTGGTTCCGGGACGGACAGCGACGAAGAAGGCCGGTCTTCCGAACGAGAGTCATTGCGGGAACGGTTCTCTTCACTTCTCAGGTCTTCAACTTCATCAGAGAGCCTGTGGACTTCATTGGCGAGCTGACCATTGCTGTCGCTGTCATAACTTGCTGTTGGCGCCGGAGATTGATAATCGTAATCACTAGAGTAGTAAGGATAGGGGTAATAAGGGTAAGAGGGATAATACGGATAAAACGGTCCAAACCCGAACCCGAATCCCACAGCGAAGCTGTTCCGGAAGAAGGGCCGGCACCCAAAGCATCCGCGGTTGAAAACAAACGGCCTGCGGAAAGGACGGAAGCCGAACGACCTGCCGACGAAAACATGTCCGCGGGGCGCGAATGTGCGCACGGCTACCGTTCGTGATGGCGCAAAGGTGCGCACGGTCCCGCTCGATCGAAATCCGCTTGACCGGGGTCCTGAAGACTGGAATCCTGATGAGCGAAATCCTGAACTTGATCTGGAGAAACCCGCGCCACCGCGCCCACCCATTCCACGCATCTGTGCGTGGGAAGTCAGGGGAAGAAGAGCAGCGATCCCAACCACCGCAACGGAGAAAAGGTGTAGGTGTTTCATGTCACTATTCTAGTCCCATACCGCAAGCGCCAGCGCAAACAATTTTTCCATTGTTTTCAATCATCTGCTGCGGTTTGACAGAGCAACTATAATTCCCCGCATGAAAAGATCCCTATTCGTTCTTCCTTGTCTACTGTTGTTGGCCTCTGCAATTGCGCAGACGGCGAAGAGCCCTGAAGCCCATCCTGCATCGGTAGCTTCCAATATCTACCATATGGAGGAAGGTTTTGTTGATGCCAATGGAGTTCTGATCTACTACAAGACCATTGGACAAGGCACGCCGCTGCTGATTGTTCATGGCGGACCGGGCGCGTCGCATGACTATCTGCTGCCTCACTTGCTGCCACTGGTCCGCACCAACCGGCTCATCTTCATCGACGAACGCGGCTCGGGCCGCTCGGAAAAACTGGAAGATGCCAAACTGTACACAGTCGAGAACATGGTCGAGGACGTTGAGAGCGTCCGCCAGGCCTTGCATCTGGGAAAGATCAACCTGCTGGGACATTCTTACGGCGGCGTCCTGGCGCAGGCTTATGCTTTCAAGTATCAGCAGAACCTCTCCCATTTGATTTTGGGAGGAACGTTTTACAGCACCAGCGAAATGAACAAAGTTCTGGCCAAAGAAAAGCAGAGCATGCCTCCGGATGCGCTTGCCAAGCTCGACGCGCTGGAAAAGGCCGGTTTGTTCGGAAAAGGCAAGGACTGGGAGAAGGGGCGTTATCCGAATGACTACGCGAGCCTGGCCTGGGGTGACGGTTACTTTCCTTATCTGTATCAACGCCGGCCCGATGCGAACTATGATGCTGCGTCGGGAAATACCTCGGTGGCATGGGACCTGTACCGGGAAATGTGGGGATCGAACGGCGAGTTCATCATCGATGGCAACCTGAAGTCGGTGGAGTACCTGGACAAGCTATCCAGTATCCATGTGCCGACTCTGATCATTTGCGGCGATCACGATGAATCTGACCCGTCGCTTTCTCGAACCATGCACGCAAAGATCGCCGGATCAACGCTGGCAATCATGCCGCAGTCGGGGCACATGGCCTTTGTTGATCAGCCAAATCTGTACATCAAATCTGTGGCGGATTTTCTGCGGGGGAAATAAACGCCGGCGCTAAATTAGCGCGCCTGCGACGGTGTGCCCGAATTCTGGGTTGCCTTGAGGTTTAACTTCCTCGAACAGGTCTGGCCCGGAACAATTTCCCGGACTATCCGTCATCGAAAACTACCCCATAGCTGATAGCAGCACGGGCCACTTCTACTGGATGTCGAGGTTTAGCGTCAATGTGCGCCAAATAAACGCTGAAAACTTATCGGGAATGGTTGCGCCGCATCCGCATAATTTCACTTCAGTCGTCTCTATATTGCCAGCCGTTCAACACTCGTTGCGGTTAAGCGGCTGGCATTTGCTCCGTTTGGGTTAGTGGTTCGTGATGGTTACCGTTGTGCCATCAAGCTTGGTCAGCTTTACGTCGATGTTCTCTTGATAGGTGTACGCCTGATCCTGGAGGAATTTGAGCGCCACGGCCTCGCCCAGCAGGATGGAGTAATCTGTGTCACTGCGCCAATGAATGCCGGAATGGATGCCGTGGCCGAAGGAAATGTTGTGGGCGAGCTTGTGCAACTCGCCGTTAACTGTCATTTTCCCGGCGTCGGTACCGCTGTAGGGCTCAAGCATTAGTCCGTCGGAGGACGGAACTAGCGGAAGTAGAATGGGCGCATTCCCGTTGAAGAAAAATTTAAGAACGGTGATGCACGCGCCGCCAACCGTGCCGTGGCCGGTTGGATAAGCCGGATGGGCAGGCGATCCCTCGGGAAAGGCCTGCGAAAGCAAGTAGCTGCCGTTATTCCGCAAATGGCTCAAGTGCAAGGCCGCCGAATTCAGCACGATCGGGTCGACTTGGGCATCGGTGGCTCCAGCGCCAGTCTTTTTCAAGTGCACCAGGCCGCCGCCAGACTCAGGCCGATGGCGGAGGTGTACCAGCCACTTCTGGTACCAGACCGCATTGATCGCGGTCCGTGCGACCGCACCGAGTGTGGCCGTAATATCCGGCCCGCCAAAGGTCCCGAACGGCTGTTGTTGTTTGAATCCAGCATAGGGGCTAGTTGTGTTCGCACCGATTCCGAGCGTGTTCATCACCAGATAAGCGGTTAAGTACGCTTGATAGAGCTCATCTTGATGGGTGAATGCACCGAGGGCCCGACCGTTATGCATATAGCGCCGCTTCGGGTCTACTATGTCTCCCGCTACCGTCGTCGGGGTCGAGACGCCGCTCTGGACATTTTGCCATTCACCGAGGTCCGTCAAATAATCGATTCCGGGCGCGAAAGTCTGCATTTTCTGGTCGATCTGCTGGGTGCCGAGATTGGTCGGTTGGATGCAAAACTGTGAAATGTAGGGGCCGAAATTCTGACCGAAAAAATACCCGGCCTTCGCTCCGTTAAAGCCCCCCCGGAACAGCAAACTGGGTGTAACTTTGCCAGAGTCCAACGGACCAGCGTAGTGCGCCTTGAGTTGAGTCAACTCATTGGCTGCGGCGATGGCGGTTGCGTCCGTCTCATATGCGGTGAACGGAACGTCGCGCAGGAGAGAGGCCCAATAAAGTTCCACCAGTTCGGTGGCATACTCCTTGCTATTCACCTTCGGAGGGGGAGGCACAATTGTGTCCCCGAAGCACTGCGAATCTGCTCCGCTTAATGTGAGGGCAAATGAGCCGAGCGGGCCGTTTAGCTTTCGAGTGCCGCCGAGTAAACCGGGCTTCTCGAAATCAGTTGGCTTGCCGCTGGCCAATGCAGCCTTGAACAAAGCGAAAGCAACTGGATCGACAATGCCGTAGCCAGTCTGATTCAGACACTTCGTATAGGTCGCGGATTTGTCGGCGAGCGTTTCGTCGCCGTTGGTCGTGTGTGCGACGGTGCCCGTCTTGGTGGCTTCCGCCGTCGCGGTGCCGAAGCGCACCTCGAAAGCGTCTTTCCCGTGTTGGTCGGTGACTCCCGCAGGCTGGCATGCAACCGATGCCTGTGGCAATTTTGTCAAATCAGCCATGAATGATTCTCCTTACTTTATTAAGTTTCTTAACTCTGATATCTCCGGCACCACGAACCGGCCTGTTCGTCGCCTTTGCAAAATTGGTTGGATTATGCCGTCCCGTTCCAGTGTCTCTGCAAATCGCCACTGTGCCCACACATCTACCAGCACGAAGTTTTCTTCCCCAGGGATGGAGAGCGTCTGAAGGTTGTTGAAATCATCAAAAAGGACCCACAAGAGCGGTGCGAACTTTTCGTCCGCCCAGAGAGTAGTGAAAGTTATGGGGCAGACGTTTCACTTTCAGTTGTCTAAATGACGAATATGCGATCCGGCAGAATTGGGCTGCAAGGGGTCACAATAGAAAAAGACGGCCAGTAGGGTTGCAATTGCCTCTGGTTCCCCGCGTTCGGTACGCCGCAATGGTTTCGCGACCGGCTAGTTTTAGCACGCCTGCGACAATGTCCCCGAATTCTGGGCTGCCTTGAGGTTTAACTTCCTCGAATCGGACTTTCTAGGGCATGGCCCTACTTTTTCGCGATTGTGACCTGCGCGTTGGTGGACCCGGTGAGACCTGTCCGACTGTCGTGCACAGCCAATCGCAAGGTGAAGCTGCCAGCAGGCAGATCGATCTCTTGCCGGCAAGGGAAGGCACTCTGCATCACGTTATTGAAGGTCTCCGGTTTGAGCGACGCCTCCACCGTCTGCACTGCGGCTTTCATGGGTACTCCTTTGGCGGAGAATGCCCGCACTCCACACTCAACTGTGGCGTGATGCAGCCCGTCATTCTGATCGACAAAGCGCAAGGCATCTGCCTGGATAGCAAAATTCACCACGACCTTATTTTGCGTTGCAGGCGAGGGAGGAGTGATCGCAGCGCGGAAAGGCAAACCGGTGGAAGCCGGAAAGTCAATGTTGAGGGCCTTAAGAAGATCATCGCCAACCTGGGCCTGGCGGTCTCGATCTTGTGACCCGGGATCGGCCGCATAGTACCCGATGCGGTAGCGCAATTTGGCCGACGACGGCTGCGCCGTCACCTTGATTTTGCGAAACCTACCATTCCAATTCTTGTTTTCTGGATAATAGCCGATTGTGTAATACGTTGAACCGTCTTCGATGCTCTTGGCCACCAGGTTGTCCAGGTCATTGCGATTGTAGAATGCCCGACCTCCTGTTCTTTCCGCAAGATCGTTCATGGCCGCGTGGATTGAATTGCTGCGCACAAAGTCGCGCTGAAGTGACTGTTGCAGGGAACCCCCGGAGCGATTGCCTGCGTCGAAGAAGCTGGGTGCTGCCAAACCGTGCGCATCGATTGGGTAGATCGCGATCTGGGCGCTGCGCAGCGATTCTGCGGCCTTGCCCACTGCGGAACCGTAATCTTCCATGTAGTCGAATCTGCCCATGAGAGAGAAGCCGCCGACCGGGATTCCATCCGTGAGCCAGATCACATTCTTGCGTCCGTGATAATTTTCCAGCACCTGGCCCAGCGCACTGAATACTGCCATCGTTGCCTGCATGCGGGAATTAGTCCGGTCCGCTGCCAGTTGCGCTTCCAGATGGGCAAACTGCCCCGCCCCGCGCGATCCGGGGATCCCTGTCGGATTCATCAGCAGCGGAGAAAGCTCTCCTTTCATCCCATGGATGGCCTTTTTCAGCAGCTCCGGATCGGTAGTGAAGTCCTGCAAGAGTTGCAGTCGCTTGGAATTTAAACCAAAGATGGCAACGGGTTGATCGTTAGGCAGTTTTTGTACGAACTTGATTACTTCTTCGCGCGCGTACGCCTGGTCAGTAAAGACCGTATTAAGAGTGTCCAGTATGATGACGTTAAACGAACTAGTTGCGTTATATAAAGGGATATTGGTCACTTCATGGTAGCCAAGCTTCGGTTTTTGGGGTGCTGTACCGATGTTCGGCTCGTGAAAGCTAAAGGCTTTTATCGTCTGCTCTTTGCCGTCCTCAAATACTTTGAGGTCTTCGGCTTTCAGGTCGTGGATGGGGTTCCCTTTTGCGTCGGTAGCAATCACGTCCACCACTACCATCCGGGTATATGTCCTAAGCACGGGGATATCGCTGGGAGTATTCGTTCCCGTCTGCGGGCGTGCCTCCGTACTCCCTGCGGACGGCGTTTGTAATGGGGACGCCGGTGTAGTTGCCTGAGCCCATAGACCAAGCGAAAGGCCCAGCCACATCGCAAGTGCCACTACATTTCTATGCCACATAGGATCTCTCCACTCTTCCAAAGATATTTCCTACACTACCACGCCGCTGAAGAGCCCTTCATATTAAGAGCTCGACTACGGACTTCTTCATCTTTAGATCCTTGCAAAGTACCCATTGGAGGAGCTTAGTCAGTTCAATTGCGCCAGTCAACCGACAAACCACGATAACTCGCATGCCGTATATTGTCGGCGGATTTAATTATTCTGCGCGTTACTACCCAACATAGATGCAAAAGCACAGCATCACAAATATTCATTGGTCCAGCAGACACGCCACGACCTAAGAACTCGTTGAAAAATCCTGAAAGCGACGGATTTTCCTTCTGCAAGACCTGCGGTTTAGCCCTGGTCGGCAATCCGGAAGTTGGCCCGAAACGGGCTTCGCGGACATAGTTTAATGAACTTCAATCTCCTCGAACAGGACTTCTGGCTCGGAATAGTCTCAGGTGCGCCCATCACTCGGGCTAAATCGGGCTCTTTAGGTTAGCCCTCTGGCTTTCAGGGCGTTCGAGATCAATTCTTTTGCCGACTTGCTGTCTTGATTTTGTCGAGAGCATCAAAGCAGCATCCTGGTTGAGTGAGGCTGTGTTAGGCTCAGAATCAATGCGCGTCGTAAAGAGGTTGGTTATGGCCGTGATCTTACTCCTCTTCTTGGGTACCACGGCTATGTCCACATACAAATACCTGGTTATCCGCCATTTGGGAACGCTTTCACCTCCCCCAGGAGTTTTTTTGGCCGTCGACGGCCATGTTATGCACCTGTACTGCACAGGCGCGGGCTCACCCACAGTCGTGATTGAAGGCGGACTGGGTGACACATGGATCAACTGGCAGATGGTCCAGCCGGAGCTAGCGAGGGTGACAAGGGTATGCTCGTACGATCGTGCGGGCCTTGGTTGGAGCGATCCGGACTCAGGTCCGCGGGATGCCGTCGCGATTTCTGATCAACTACATGAGTTGTTGCAACGAGCCGATATTACTGGCCGGCTCGTACTTATTGGCCAATCAGCAGGCGGGCTCTACGTTCGCCGCTATGTGACGAAATACTCCACCGACATAGCAGGACTCGTGTTGGTCGACTCTACACCGCCGGAGTCCTTTGATCGCATACCGGGCAACCGCGAGACACCTGCGCAGCGCAACCAGCGGCATCGTGAGGCCTTGCTCTGGAAACTCAAAGATGCAATGGGTCTCTCTCGATTGATGGGCCAATGCAAGGCATCGTTGCCGCCTTCATTGAAGGCATATGAAGGGTACGCACAGGCGGCGGAATGCCGTCCGCAGTATGAGACAAGCTGGCTAGGGGAAATGGACGAGTTCGAGACTTCCGCGAACGAGGCTGCAAACAGGACGTTCGGCGATCTGCCGCTGCTGATCATCTCGCAAGATCCGGATCGCCCGAAGCCCGGTTGGCCGGCGAAAGACATTGCCGCAAATCCGATCTGGGCGGCGATGCAGGATAATTTAAAAACGCTTTCGGCACGCAGCCGCCGGATTGTTGCCCGTGGCAGCGGCCATAAGGTACAGATTGATCGTCCAGACGTAATCGTTGCCGCAGTGGGCGAGATGATTCTACAGATCCGCGGGACGGCGCCTCCTCCTCCAGAATACCGGACTACGATCACGCGGTGACGATGTGCAAGGGAACTCGATCCATAGCCGGCGACTTTTGCCCGCCGTTTGTCCAAACAGCCAGCGCCTAGAACATTTCCGTGTTAGCCGGCAACTCGGAAACTTTCGAGAAACGGGCTTCGGCGAGATCGCAGCACCGGAGCTGGTTCAATCAGGTTGAAGTTCTTGCTGTGCTTGGCCCGCGCTAGCGCGCAGCGCCGCTCAAAGCATAATCCGCAGTTTCTTTTCTGGGGCCGGCTTTGATCAGGTCGGCCGCTTTTTCCGCAACCATGATGGTGGGTGCGTTGGTGTTTCCGCCGGGCACTGTCGGCATGACTGAGGCATCCACCACGCGCAGGCCCTCAACTCCGCGGACGTGCAGTTCGGAATCAACCACCGCCGCAGGATCGTTCCCCATCTTGCATGTGCCAACAGGGTGGTAGAGAGTTTCCGTGAACTTTGCGATATGCGCACGGAGCGCCTGATTGTCCTTTGCATCAGGGCCGGGGTGAAGCTCCCGACCGCGATAGCGGGAGAGAGCGTTGGTGGCGGCAAGCGTCCTGGCAAGCTTCAAGCCTTCCAGCATTACATCCAGGTCGCGCGAGTCGGCAAAATAGTTTGCTCGGATTGAGGGTGCGTCCAGTGGATTACTGGAGCGCAGGCGGATTTCTCCCCGGCTGTATGGATGGAGCAGCGTGGGGCCAAACGTGAATGCATGCCCGTCATGCTTCTGGAATCCATGTTCTACAAAATAACCAACGCCGAAATGGAATTGCAGATCAGGGGTCTGGCAGCTCGTGGAAGTCTTGACGAACCCACCAGATTCCGCGACGTTGGAGGTCAGCGGCCCATTTTTGAAGCACATATAACGCAGCAAATTCGGCAGGCTCTCGGCACTGGCGAGGCTGACCGGCTTGGTGCATTCGAAAACTACGGCACTCGCCGGGTGGTCTTGCAGATTTCCACCGACTCCGGGAAGATTGCACACCACGGGGATGTCAAGTTCGCGCAGGTGCGCCGCCGGTCCAATGCCGGAGAGCATCAGCAGTTGAGGCGAACCAATCGCGCCCGCGCAGAGAATAACCTCCCGCTCTGCCCGTTCCTGCACGCTACCGTTGCCTTGCTGGAAGCTGACGATCGCTGCACGGTTTCCTTCAAAGGAAATACCGGAGACGTGAACGTCAGTGCGCACGGTCAGGTTAGGTCTCGATGCAACCGGATGCAGGAATGCAGCGGCAGCACTGTGCCGTTTCCCGTTCCATTGCGTTACCTGGTAGAAACCAAAGCCTTCCTGGGATTCTCCGTTGAAATCCGGGTTGCGCTGATAACCGGCTTCCTGTCCGGCGGCAATGAAAGCTTCCGACAGCGGATTGGGCGAACGCAGGTTGGTAACGCGCAACGGTCCGGCAGCTCCGTGATATTCCGATGCTCCATGTTCCTGATTTTCTGACTTCTTAAAATAAGGCAGGACATCGGCATAGCCCCATCCCGGATTTCCCAGGTCGCGCCACCGGTCGTAATCCGAGTGGTGTCCGCGAATGTAGATCATGGCGTTGATGGAGCTGCTTCCCCCCAGGACCTTCCCCCGCGGCCAGTAGAGACTGCGGTTTCCTAAACAGGGTTCCGGTTCGGTGTAATACGCCCAGTCGCACGGGCTTTTGAATAGTTTGGAAAATGCCAGCGGGACATGGATCTCCTGTCTCTTGTCGCGGCCGCCGGCCTCAAGCAGCAGGACCTTCACAGTGGGATCCTGGCTGAGACGGTTTGCCAGCACGCATCCAGCGGAGCCAGCGCCGATGATGATGTAGTCGTACATGCATCAACCCCTGAAGCTCGGAAATTGTACGCTCATTGTACGCCTGTGCAGGGTGGGCGCTCATTAGGATTGAATGGCTTTATCGACCAAAAAGCATATGGGAAGCCTTGCTCCTGCTTGTCCGTTTCCATTGCGCGAATAGCTCTGCGTAGGACGCAGTGATGTACTGCTCGGGGGAGATTGCCAGCCTCTGGGCGACGGCGTCAATCCATCTTGGCGGTCCTTCGATTTCGCCAAAGTTTCCGACGGGCGTTTCGTCGATGACGACATGCCCGATATCGTCGGCCCACTCGGTACGGTACTTCTCATAGCTGAAGATGGGGCGAAATCCCAGCTCCTGGAGAATCTGCACCAGGGCCTGGCCATGCTCGACCGGCGTCTCAATCTCCCGGCGAGACTTGTGCCGTCCTTGCTTGCTCCTGTCCTTGTAAGTGACGGTCCACTTCTGGCCGTATTTACGGATCCGAAGTAGCGCGCCACGCCGACGTAGGGCCTGTCCCGGTTGATCGTAGAGCGTGTTCATCTCGTGGGTACGCCGGGTGACCAGGTGGAAGCCCGCAGCTTTGAGCCGAGCGGCCAGAGACTTGATATTCTTGATTTTGAACTTGATTTCTACTTCGCGGTTGGAAGCCATGAGACGTTCCAATAGGAGTCTACGCGCTCTCCAGCGCCAGGGCCATTCCCATTCCGCCGCTGACGCATAGCGTTGCGACACCCCGTTTGGCCTTGCGCTTGAGCATCTCGTGCAGCAGGGTGACTGTGATCCGCGTACCGGTGCAGCCAATAGGGTGCCCCAGGGCGATGGAGCCGCCGTTTACGTTGAGCGTGTCCGGATCAACCTGCAGTTCCCGGTCGCAGGCAATGACCTGGGCGGCAAAGGCTTCGTTAATCTCAATCAGGTCAAAGTCTTCGAGCTTGAGTCCGTGCCTGAACTCCATTTTGCCCAGGGCTGGTACAGGCCCGATTCCCATGGTTCGTGGGTCGACGCCGGCCGAGGTCACCGCCATAATCCGGGCGAGCGGCTTGAGATTGTTCTTGACAGCAAAATCTTCGCTGACCAGCACCATGGCGGCGGCGCCGTCGGTGATGCCGGAAGAGTTACCGGCCGTGACCGTCCCGGTTTCCGAGAACACAGGTGCAAGCTTGACCAGCTTTTCCATGCTGGCGCCGAAGAATGGGTGCTCGTCCTGGTCCATCACCTCGACACCCTTCTTGGTTTCCAGGGTCACCGGGGCTATTTCGTCGTGGAACCTGCCAGTTTTAATCGCGCATTCCGCCCGTTGCTGGGAACGAAGTGCAAAATGGTCCTGTTCCTCACGGCTGATCTTGTATTGGTCGACCAGGGCTTCGGCGGTTTCGCCCATGAGCAGATGGCAAAGAGGGCAGAAGAAACCGTCACGATACATTCCGTCCACCAGTTCCTGGTTGCCCAGGCGGTATCCCCAGCGTCCTTTGTCGAGATAAAAGGGCACGCGGGACATCGACTCCGTGCCCCCGACCAATACGCAATCCATGGTGCCAAGCGCGATCTCCTGTGCTCCCAGGGCTATTGCTTTCATCCCGGAGGCACACGCCTGATTCACGGTATACGCCGGAACAGCCTTGGGAATACCGCTGCGCACGGATATCTGCCTGGCCGGATTCGGTCCGTTACCGGCTTGCCGGGCGCTGCCGAAGATGCTTTCTTCAACCTGCCCAGGTTCCACTCCTGCCCGATCCATGGCTGCTTGAGCCGCGACTATTCCTAAATCGGGGGAGGTCATTTGTGACAGCTTTCCGCCGAATTTGCCGATTGGCGTCCGCACGGCTGAAACGATCAGTACGTCGCTCAAGCACTTGCTCCTTCTAAAGAATCTTAAGTTTAGCAGGGAACACAATCCCCGTTTAGTGGCTTCCTGGTGGCTGATATGGACTTAGGACCCAGTGTATGCACCAGAAATGGTGCAACTCATTAGTAACAATTGAACCGAAAGTTTTATGGCAGGAAACCTTATAAGCTGCCGTTATCATCATTAAGGTTAGTGTCTTAGTTTGGCGCATTTCAGCAAGATTATAAATGTGGTAAAAATACAACAGTGATATGTATGGGTGAAGAGAAGGCGATTGCCATTTCGCCTTTCAAATTCATATAATTGCACCTCGTTGATTTTTAAGGGACCTTGAATTCTGATGCGTAGGAGTTTGCATGAATCGAGTACTGTCCATTGTGGCGGCAACCTTACTTGTGGTTGCCAACGTGTGGGCAGCCACCGTTCCAAACCACCCGCAGCAACCGGTCAAGAAATCTGCCCCCAAGCTCGCAAAAGCAGCGCCAAAAGTTGAGACAAAACCTTACCAGGTTGGCAACGCGTCCTGGTACGGCAAGCAGTTCCATGGCAGAACCACGGCGAGCGGCGAAGATTTTGACATGTTTGAGCTCACCGCAGCCCACAGGCGGCTCCCGTTGGGGACCTTTGTAAAAGTCACTAACTTGAGAAACGGCAAGTGGATCGTCGTACGGGTCAATGACCGTGGCCCCTACGTCAGCAACCGGATTATGGATCTGAGCTACAGCGCGGCCCGCATGCTCAGCTTTCGCGACGGCATTGAGCGCGTCCGGCTTGACCTGATCCAGCCGAAAAACATTGCTTCCAGCCAGGCCTCGAGCTCCCGCTAGTAGCAGTTCCAGTACTATACTGGAACAAATGTCTGCCAAAGCTCCTGTAGTCGTATCCGCGTTTCATTCTCCCAAAATGCAGGATCGCCTTATTGTTGCCCTGGACGTACCCAACGCCTCAGAAGCCAGAGAGCTAGTGCAATGCCTTGGGGAAGTTGTGGGCGTTTACAAGGTTGGCTTGCAGCTGTTTACCACCGAAGGCCCTGGCCTGGTCAGGGAACTCGTGCATTCCGGGAAGCGCGTGTTCCTGGATCTCAAGCTCCATGACATTCCCAACACCGTAAGCCATGCCGTGAAGGCGGCAGCGGAGTTGGGCGCCAGCATGCTGACCGTTCATGCCAGCGGAGGAACAGCGGTGCTGCAGGCGGCAGTCGAAGCATCCGGAGGCCGTTTGACGGTGCTGGCGGTCACGGTGCTGACAAGCCTCAATGACCAGGATCTGACGGAAGTCGGGTTCTCCGGTCGCTCGTCCGACCAGGTCTTGCGTCTGGCTACTCTGGCAAAAAACGCAGGTTGCAGGGGCGTTGTTGCATCCCCGCTGGAAGCTCGCCGGCTGAGAGAGTCTTTGGGCGATGCGCTCACTATTGTCACCCCGGGAGTGCGTCCGGCTGGTTCCGGCAAGAATGACCAGCAGAGAACCGCCACCCCCGGCGAGGCCATCTCCAACGGTGCAAGTTACATTGTGGTTGGGCGTCCGATTACCCACGCCGCAGATCCGGCGCAAGCCGCGCTCGCCATCATTGCTGAAATGGAACAAAACAGAAATCAGTAGATGACTCTACCCGCTCGCGTGCTCTAAAATCTCCGGCAGAGGTTATTCATCATGCGCAGCGCAATTCTCCTTCTGATAGCTGCCGCTACCAGCGTTGCAGCACAATCTTCCGCGCCCGCCTCCGCTAACACCGATCAACCAGCGGTAAAACAAATGACCGTGCCCGCGGGTACCCAAGTGCTGCTGCAGTTGAAGAGTCCAATCGATACCAAGACGGCCCGAGTGGGCGATGGTGTCTACTGCCAGACAAGTTTTCCCGTCACCCAGGACAATGTAGCGGTCATTCCTGCCGGGACATACGTGAAAGGCCAGATCGCGGAAGTGAAGCGTGCAGGGAGAATTAAGGGTCGCGCGGAGATTTTATTTCATTTCAATACGTTGATCTTCCCCAATGGCTACACCGTAGATATACCCGGAGCACTGGAAAATGCGCCAGGATCGCAGAACTCCACCGTTACCGACAAAGAGGGCACAGTCAAAGCTGACAGTCAGAAAGGGAAAGACGTGGGTACCGTCGCTAAGACTGGAGCGACGGGTGCAGTCATCGGAGCGGTTGCCGGCGGTAACTTGAAAGGCGCCGGAATAGGAGGCGTTGCCGGGGCCGCGATTGGTTTGGGTCAGGTGTTATTCACACGCGGTCAGGATGTTCGCATCGACCAGGGAACATCGCTGGAGATGGTACTTCAGCGTTCACTTATCGTGGACGTGACGCATGGAGATGCGACGCAAGCTGAAAATCAAGTGGTACCTCGTCCAACAAATAACAACCGACTTAAAGTACCGCGGCCTAGAGACAACCCGAAGTAAGAGCGCTTGTTCAGATTGTTTCGAGCTGCAACGTTTGTTATTCAGAATTGTTTCTACTTGGGCCTCGTCTGACTGACGATTCTTAAATTCAATAGGACTCGACTGAAGGCATACAGGTTTTTGTATTTCCCATCCTTGCACTTGATTTAAACACAATTAAATCAATGGCTTACCATGCTGTGGTAATTGGAACTAAGAATGCACCATTGAAAAGTAAAGTTTACCGGGTCAAAGATTTTTTGATTGTTAGGCATAGATGCCCGGTTTGCTTTTTGATTTCAGCAATAGTTTTAATTTTTGCTTTGTATTGAAGTCATCGTTTCCTTAGGAGGGAGATGAGATGTTAAATAAGGTAGGTTTTCCCCCCCGGCTGCTGCCACTACTGTTGATTTTCGTGTTCGCGGTAGCTGCATTTGCCCAAAACACCGCTAGCATCCAAGGCACTGTCACCGACCAGAGCGGAGCCGCCGTGGTTGGAGCGAAAGTGATCTTGAGGAGCCCAGCTTCCGGAACTGAACGAACGACCCAGACCGGTTCGACCGGCGCATATGAAGTTGCCGCGCTACCGCCCGGAGTCTACAGCGTCCAAGTGCAGATGGCTGGCTTTGAGACCCAGTTGGCCAAAGATGTTGTTTTGGAGGTCAGCAAGAACACTGTCCAGAGCTTCAGCGTGAAGGTTGCGAATACCTCGGAAGTAGTGACCGTGGAAGCGACGGCCCCGGTTGTCGAAACGACCACGATGACGGTTGGCCAGAGCATCAATCAGCGCACCGTTCAGGACATTCCGTTGAATGGGCGCCATTTTGTCGACTTGGCCCTGCTGATCCCAGGAACCGTAACGCCACCCCAGAACGGCTTTCTAACAGCCCCATTGCGTGGGCAAGGTTCGTTTGCTTTCAACAGCGCAGGTGGCCGCGAAGACGCCGTGAACTTCATGATCAACGGTATCAACTTGAATGACATGGTGCAGAATCAGGTCACGTTCCAGCCTTCCATCAACACAATTTCCGAATTCAAGATCGACAACTCAACGTACAGCGCGGAATTCGGGCGCAACTCGGGTTCGATCGTAAACATCGCTACTCGTTCAGGCTCGGACAAATACCACGGTGAGATTTTTGACTACCTGCGCAATAGCTACTTTGATGCGCGCAACGCATTTAACTTCAGGACGGATAGCAAAACTGGGGCGCCAATCCTTCAAGCACCCTTCAGGCGTAACCAGTACGGGGGCGATTTTGGCGGACCCCTTTGGAAAGGGAAGACCTTCTTCTTCTTGAGCTATGAGGGAGTAAAGCAACGTCAAGGCCTGAGCCTGTCCGGTAATGTTTTTACCCCCGCACAATTGGCTTCCATTCAAGCCAGTCCGAATGCAACGGTCAAAGCGTTAGCTGCTTTGGTACCAGCGGCGAACGGCGGAACCGCCCTCTTGCCGACGTTTTCCAGCGCCCCGAGCGCCCCGGTAGATATTGATCAGGGTACGGCGGACATCAACCATAACTTTAGTGACGCCGACAACCTGCACGGCTATTTCGTATACCAGAATGATTTGCGTGGGGAGACAGGAGCGGGAACCAATATCACAGGGTTCGGAGATACGCGTGCAGGACACCGCTCGGTACTGACTCTGAATGAAACCCATGTCTTTTCATCTAACGTAGTGAACGAAGCCCGTTTGGGGGCCAACAGAATTTTCATTACATTTACCCCCCAAAATGTTATTGCGCCGAGCGCGCTTGGACTTGCCGGGACGTTGGGGCCGAATTTGATTTACATGCCTCGCATCAGCATCGCTACCGGCGGCGCTAATCTCCTATTCGGTTCGGAGAGGGGCTTCCCGCAGCAGCGTGGCGATACTACCTTTGTTTTGGCGGACACCCTGAGCTACATTCGCGGACGCCATTCCTTCAAGTTCGGCACTGAATTCCGCGATTTTCGCAACAATAATGCCAACTCAGATCCGGGACAGCTTGTTTTCAACAGCGTCGCCAACTTCATTAATGGCAACGCTGACACTGCTGCGAACACCGTGGGCAATGTTGCTAACCGAATCAACCAAAATGCTCTGGACTTCTTCGCTCAGGATAACTGGAAGCTCAAACCTTATCTGACAGTTGAACTCGGATTGCGCTACGCTTGGAATATGACGCCTAGCGAAGCCAACAATCGCTTTGTTAACTTCGTCCCTGGCGGATTGAATGGCAGTATGTTGGTGCCAGCGTCAGAGCCTTACGGGCAGAACAACAATAATTTCCAGCCCCGCATAGGCTTCTCCTGGGATGTCTTCCACACTGGCAAAACGGTGCTGCGTGCCGGCTATGCCTTACAAGTGGACCAGCCAATTACCGGGTTTGTGACCGGCCTAAGTGCTAACCCGCCTTTTGCGCTGCCAATTACCGTCTCTACTCTGACGCCGATTAGTGGTTTGAATACCTCGTTCAACGGCGTGCCCTCCACTATTTCGCCAACCGTGCTGGACCCTAATTTCAAGAATGCCAACACACAATCCTTTAACCTGAATGTTCAGCAACAGATTGATCGCAATACCTCGATCATGGTTGGATATTTCGGAAGCAAAGGTACGCATCTGGAGATTGAGAAAAACATCAACCAATTCGCTGTTCTGGGATCGGCTGCAAGCCGGCCATTCCAGCTTTTATCTCCCAACAGCCCTTTCTTGCCTGGCGTGGCGCTGGGCAATGCGCTTACTGAGCGCTTTGGTGCCTCCAACTCCAATTACAACGCCCTGTGGGTTACGGCCAACCGGCGCATGTCTCACGGGTTGCAGTTAAATGCCTCGTACACTTGGTCTCACTCCATTGATGATGTTTCACGGAACAACAATGGAATCGTTCTCCAGGACAGCACGAATCTTGCGAGCGGTCGTGGCAGTTCTGACTTTGATGTCCGCCACCGGTTCGTCCTCAACGGGATTTACGATCTGCCCTTCAAAGGCAATCGCGTCAAGAGTGGATGGGAAGTGGCGCCAATTGTAAGCTTCCAGACAGGCAACCCTTTTAGCGTAACGGTCGTTCCCAACGGAATCACTGGTGTGGCTAATGTTACTGCGAATGCTGTGGGTCCCATCACGGTAACGGGAAATCCTTTGGGTCAGTGGATACTTCCAGCCGGGTTCCAAGTTCCAGCCAGTACTTTTGGAAATACGGGCCGCAATGGTTTTACAGGTCCCGGGTTTACAAATGTTGACCTCGCGCTGATTAAGACCACCAAGTTGACCGAAAGAATGGATGTCCAGTTTGTTGCAAATGCGTTCGATCTCTTCAACCACCCGAACTACGGGCAGCCGAGTAGCCAGTATAATCCAGCAACACCAGCAACATTAGCTGGATTCGGCACGATTGCCAGCACCCGTTTCCCAACTGGAGACTCTGGTTCTTCCCGGCAGATGCAGTTTGCCGTGAAGCTCAAGTTCTAGCCCCAGAAGGGTGGCAAACACTTAAACGCACCGGCCTTGCCCGGTGCGTTTTTTTGCATGCTGACAATTGACTGAATTGTGCTTAGCGAGCTTGAAGTTCAACAAAAACGCCCCGCATTTTCTGCGGGGCGTTTGTTGTTATATACCGAGAAAGGATTACATTCCTGGATATCCGCCGCCGTGCTCGCCGCCACCGCCGGCCGGGGCTTTCTTATCTTCCGGCAGGTCAGAGATGAGGGCTTCGGTGGTCAGCATCAACGCAGCGATCGAGGCGGCGTTCTGCAGAGCAGTGCGCGTCACCTTGGTGGGATCGATGACGCCGGCTTTCACCAGGTCTTCGAACTTATCGGTTTGAGCGTTGTAGCCGAAGTTGTTTTCCTTGGAGTCGCGGACCTTGCCCACAACGATTGCGCCTTCTTCGCCGCTGTTGGCGACGATCTGACGCAACGGCTCTTCCAGAGCGCGGCGAACCAGATCAGCCCCGATTTCCTCATCATCATTCTTGAATTTGAGGGCTTCGAGAGCAGCCTGGCAACGGACCAATGCGACGCCGCCACCGGGGACAATACCTTCTTCCACGGCAGCGCGGGTTGCATGCATCGCATCTTCCACGCGGGCTTTCTTTTCCTTCATTTCGGTTTCGGTCGCAGCGCCGACTTTGATTACGGCTACGCCACCGACCAGCTTGGCCAACCGCTCTTGCAGCTTCTCGCGGTCGTAGTCGCTGGTGGCTTTTTCGGCCTGGCTGCGGATCTCGCGTACGCGGCCTTCGATCTCGGCGCTCTTGCCTTTGCCTTCAACCAGGGTGGTGTTGTCTTTGTCCACCGTGATTTTCTTGGCGCGGCCCAGATCGGTGATCTCGACGTTCTCCAGCTTAATGCCAAGATCTTCCGTGATTGCTTTTCCACCGGTCAGGATTGCGATGTCTTGCAACATGGCCTTGCGGCGATCGCCGAAGCCTGGCGCTTTGACGGCGCAGACCTGGATCGTGCCGCGAAGCTTGTTGACCACCAGGGTGGCCAGGGCTTCACCGTCTACGTCTTCCGCAATGATCAGCAACGGACGGCCTTGCTTGGCCACCTGCTCCAGGATGGGCAGCAGGTCCTTCATGGTGCTGATTTTCTTTTCGTTGATGAGGATGAGCGCGTCATCCAGTGAGGTTTCCATGCGCTCGGGATCGGTCACGAAGTAAGGGGAGAGGTAGCCGCGGTCAAACTGCATACCTTCGACCACTTCCAGGCTGGTTTCCATGGTGCGGGACTCTTCCACTGTGATCACGCCGTCTTTGCCGACTTTCTTCATGGCTTCGGCAATGATGCGTCCGATGGTTTCATCGTTGTTGGCGGAGATGGTGCCCACCTGGGCAATCATGTCGCCGCTGACCGGCTTGGACAGGGTGTCCAGGAAGCCCTTGCTGCGCGTGCCGTCTTTGTCCACTGCGCCGCAAATGGTGGTGATGGCGCGCTCAATGCCGCGCTTCAGGGCCATCGGGTTGGCGCCGGCAGCCACTGTCTTTACGCCGTCACGGTAAATGGCCTGCGCCAGGACCGTAGCGGTGGTGGTGCCGTCACCGGCTACGTCGCTGGTCTTGCTGGCAACTTCACGCACCATCTGTGCGCCCATGTTTTCCAGGTTGTCGCCCAGTTCAATCTCTTTGGCCACGGTTACACCGTCTTTGGTGATGACCGGGGAACCAAATTTCTTGTTGATAACGACGTTGCGGCCTTTGGGGCCCAGCGTCACTTTAACTGCATCGGCCAATATATTGACCCCGCGCAGGATAGCCTGGCGCGATTCTTCACCGTGAACAATTTGTTTTCCCATTGCTTCAATCTCCTATGAATTCTTTGCCGCGATTCGCGGTCACTTGATTTACAGATCTGGTCTCAGGGAGCCTAAGGTTTTATCGCTTGCCAGCGCCGACCTTTTCGCCCTTTTCCACACCTTTGCTGGTGCCAGCGAGGATGCCGAGGATTTCCTCTTCCTTCACGATCAGGAACTCTTCGCCGTCAATCTTGATCTCTGAGCCGGCATACTTGCCGAACAGAACGCGATCGCCTTCCTTCACTGCCAATGGGACGGTCTGGCCTTTTTCGTAACGGCCGGTTCCAACCGCGATGATGATGCCTTCCTGGGGCTTTTCTTTGGCGCTGTCAGGGATGATGATGCCGCCACGAACTGTTTCTGCCTCTTGTACCCGGCGGATCAGTACGCGGTCATGCAGGGGGGTGAACTTCTGTGACATGTGGACTCCTTTCAAAGTTACCTATGAAGTGGATTTACCAATGCTTTTTGAGGTTTTGTAGCAAAGAGAATTGCTAGCACTCATTTCTATCGAGTGCTAATTATAGGGACAGGTCCTATGAGTGTCAACCATGAAGTTGAGTGCTAGGCGCTCATATTTAACGGAATATATTCAGCGCCGATCAAAAGAGAACCAATAAGGCATGTATCTCATTTTATATAAACAAGTTAAGCGTTAGCCGGGTCGATCTTGTCCGTGCAGACCCCAAGTTCGGCAAATGCTTTTTGCGCTTTCTTTGCGTCGAACTTACCATCCCGGGCTAGCCGTGAGAGTGCCGCGGTGGCGATTGATTCCGCGCTGATCTCAAAGTGCCGGCGCAGATGCTCGCGGTTGTCGCTGCGTCCGAAGCCGTCGGTTCCCAGGGTCACCATGCGTGTGCCGAGCCAGGGAGCAAGCTGGTCAGGTACTGCTTTCATGTAATCGCTGGCAGCGATGATCGGGCCATCTGAGTTTTCTAGTGTCTTAAGGATCGACGGCTGCTTTTGTTTCTCCGTCGGATGCAGGCGGTTCCAGCGGTCTGTCGCCAGGGCTTCACGACGCAGCTCGTTGTAGCTCGTCACGCTCCATACATCAGCCTGCACGCCATACTTTTCCGCCAGGATGCCCTGAGCGCGCAACGCCTCATTCAGGATGGGGCCGCTGCCAAAAAGCTGGACGGAGGCTTTCTTCTTGCCTTCGGCCGCTTTGAATTTATAAATCCCGCGAAGAATCCCTTCTTCGCAGCCTTCCGGCATCTCCGGCATGGCGTAATCTTCGTTGTAGACCATGATGTAGTAGAAACGGTCTTCGCCCTTCTCATACATGCGCCGGAGGCCGTCCTGAATGATTACGGCAATCTCATAGACATACGCCGGATCGTAGGCAGCGCACGTGGGGACGGTGCTGGCGTGCACGATGCTGTGACCGTCCTGGTGTTGTAGGCCTTCTCCGGCCAGTGTTGTCCTGCCGGCGGTGCCGCCCATCAGAAAGCCTTTACCGCGAGCGTCGGCGAAGGCCCAGATCAAGTCTCCAACGCGCTGGAAGCCGAACATGGAGTAATACGTAAAGAAGGGAATCGCGGGCAGATGGTAGTTCGAATACGCTGTCCCCGCGGCGGTGAACGACGACATCGATCCGGCTTCGGTGATTCCTTCTTCCAGGATCTGTCCGTCTTTGGCTTCGCGGTAATAAAGAAGCATGTCCACGTCGTGCGGCTTATAGAGCTGGCCCTGGCTGGCGTAAATTCCTACCTGCCGGATGATAGATTCCATGCCGAAGGTCCGGGCTTCATCGGGAATGATGGGCACAATCAGCTTGCCGATCTTCGGGTCTTTCATCAGATTGCGCAGCATGCTTACATAACCCATAGTGGTGGACACAGCGCGACCCTTGGATCCTTCCAGCGATTCCTTGAACGTCTCCAGCGCGGGCGCCACGAAATCCGGCGTGGCGACGGTGCGTGTTGGCATGTATCCACCCAGCTTCTTCCTGCGTTCCTGCATGTAGACGATCTCGGGACTGTCGTCCGACGGCCTGTAGGGCAGGCCTTCTTTGGCTGCTTTATCGGGGATCGGAATCTCAAAACGTGACCGGAACGCGGTCAACGCTTCATCGGTCATCTTTTTTTCCTGGTGGGTGGCGTTGCGTGCTTGAGCTGAGCCCAGGCCGTAGCCCTTGATCGTCTTGGCCAGAATTACCGTTGGAGCACCCTGATGTTCCACGGCGCGCTTGTAAGCGTTAAAGACCTTTTGTGGATCAAGGCCGCCACGCTGTAAGCGGAAGATCTCATCATCGCTCATATCGGCGACGAGTGCCGTGGTTTCCGGATACTTGCCAAAGAACTCCTTGCGCACAAAAGCGCCATCTTTGGCCTTGAAAGCCTGATATTCGCCGTCGACGCACTCTTCCATGCGCTTGAGCAACATTCCGGAGTGATCGCGCGCCAGAAGGTCGTCCCATCCGCAGCCCCAGATCACCTTGATCACGTTCCAGCCGGCGCCGCGGAAGGCAGCTTCCAGTTCGTTGATGATCTTTCCGTTACCGCGCACCGGACCGTCAAGGCGCTGAAGGTTGCAATTGACGACAAAAATCAGGTTATCGAGCTTCTCACGCGATGCCAGTGTAAGTTGCGACCCAACAGTTTCTGGCTCATCGGTCTCGCCGTCGCCAACAAATGCCCATACTTTACGGGACGTTTGCTTGATAAGATCACGGTTTTCCAGGTAACGCATGAAGCGGGCCTGGTAAATGGCGTTGAGCGGCCCTAGTCCCATGGAGACTGTGGGGAAGCGCCAGAATTCGGGCATCAGCCACGGATGCGGGTACGACGAGAGTCCGGGTTTGTCGCGCAACTCATGGCGATAGTTTTCTACCTGCTCCTGCGAGATCCGCCCTTCCAGGAACGCGCGTGCATACACACCCGGAGAAGCGTGGCCTTGAAAATAGACGAAATCGCCCGGCTCGTCGCCATACGTGGCGTTAAAGAAATGGTTGAAGCCGACTTCAAGCAGCGTTGCCAGTGAAGAGTAAGTGGAGATATGGCCGCCGATGCCTGCGTCTTTCTTGTTTTGACGATGCACCATGGCCATGGCATTCCAGCGAATCAGGCTCTTGATGCGCCGCTCAATCGCGCGATCTCCAGGATACGGGACCTCTTCTTCCACAGGAATGGTATTCACGTAGGGCGTATTCAACTGAACTGGGATGTCAACACCGGCGTGTTGCGCCCTTTTGGTGAGGGCATCGAGCAGCCGCGTTCCCTGGCTGAGGCCTGACTGGTCCACGACCTGGTCAAAGGCCTCAATCCATTCGCTGATTTCGTCAAAATCCGGTTCCATCGCCATATCAAGCTTTGCATTCATAAGATTAGTATGCCTCTAAGTTTAACAAGTGCCAACCGGTGACGCACCGGTCAAGCAGTTCCGCGTGCATCGTCAGTTCACAAACGTCAGTTGTTCGGGTTCCTTTTCAGGGTTTACCAAGTTTAGCTGGGCTTGAAGCGGTCCTGCGAAACTCTAACGGCTTGCGGTTCAACTCACCCTCCAGAATTTCGAATGAGTGCGCTTGCTCCCGCCGTTGTACAGGCTCAGGATGTGGTGTTTGTTCAGGGACCGTATCCGCTTCTCCCAGCTCTTTGCAGAAATCGTCGACCACGTTTTGCTTCCATTCGTCCGACCAAAGGTCTCTGCGCTTCAGATAATTCTCCATAAACAAAACAGGATCTTTGGACTTCCAATCCTCCGCCTGCGACCCGGAGCGATGCCCGGCGGGACTCTCTGAGTGTTCCGACAAGCGGCTGGTCCTGCATTCGATCAAGGCTGCGCCGTGGCCTTCACGAGCGCGACGAATGGCCTCCTGGGCCACGCGATAGACAGCGATTACGTCGTTGCCGTCAACCGTGATTCCCGCGAAGCCGAAGGCCCGGGCCCTGGCGCTTAAGTCTTCGTTCACGCCCCGCTGGCTGTGGCCGGCAGACTCAGTTTCGGAACTATTCTCAACGATGAACACAATCGGCAGCTTTTGCGCTCCGGCAAGACGCATCGCTGGAAGCCAAAGGTCCAAAGATGCCGCTCCGTCGCCGCAAAACGCCACGGCGACGCAGGGTTTCTTTTGTATCTTATACGCCAGCGCTACTCCGGCAGCGATGTTGGGATACGTATCGCCAGAGGACGCAGGCGTCACGATTTTCAGTGACGGCCGGCCATTGCGGGCTGGTGGTGAGTTCCGTTGATTCACGCTTGCTGGTTGTGCGCGCAGCCGGGCAAAGATCAACTTTAGGGGTGTTCCCTTGATGAAACTCGTGATGAACTCGCGCTCCGCGAGTGCCACATAGTCTTCTGCGAGAAGATCAATGGCGGCGCCAACCTCAGTGGCTTCCCGCCCGATGGTGGCGCAGCACTTTCCAGTGGCCTTGCTTTGTTTGAGCAGTTCGCTTACTTTTTCTTCGATCATACGGCACTTCAGCATGGTCGAATAAAGGCGTTTCAACTTTTCCGGGTTCAGCGGGACTGAGCCGTTGTGCTGCTGCGCCGATTTGGAAGGTTGAGTTTCTGTACCGGTCTGCGCCCTGCCATCGCCGGTCCGCGTGGCGGAACGCTCCCTGGTTTTGCGTGCCATAAAATTTGTCCCGGCAGAAACATCTATTTTATCTCAAACCAGTCGCGCAAACTCGCAAAGTCTTCTATCAGCTTGATTTATGCCATCGCGCGTTCGTCGTTGCTATTTTGTTTCCTGACGATGCATATTGGCTTCCATTGTTTGTGCGGGTTTTCAACAGTTCAGTGAAAAACGATGTGGAAAAACCCCACGTTACTTGGGTAACATAGCGCAAGTCGCGTGTTTTGACGCATTGCACAGGTTCGGGTGCGGAATGTTAATGGCTTATGAATTTTTGCGCGAGCGCTCCGCAACTGCTGATGTTCTCATGCAAGTCATGGTGATCGGCACCAGTAGCACGATAATGAAAAGTCTGTTTCCGGAGAAATTACGTGCCTTCTAAATTCACCAGCAAGACTCCTTGGCGGGAAAAGCTTGAGCGGCACGAGGCCAAAGTCGTGGACATCCCTCCACGCATGCAGGTCCGTCTGGGCATAGGACGAATGGTGATTCCCAAGCCGCTGGATGTGGACAGCCTGATTCGTCAGGTGCCCAAAGGGAAACTTATAACCGGCCCGGTACTTTGCCAGGAACTAGCGCGGCGCAGCAATGTGGACGTTGCCTGCCCGATCACCTCGGGAATCTTTGTGCGAATCTGCTCTGAAGCCTCAGAGGAAGAGCGTCGTGCGGGAAAGAAAACTGTTACTCCTTATTGGCGTGTGCTGAATAGCGAAGGCGCGCTCAATCCCAAGTTCCCCGGCGGCATTGCCGCACAAAAGCGCAAGTTGACCGCTGAAGGGCACACGATCGTGGCGGGAAGAGGCAAAAAGCCTCCGGTTGTGACAGAGTTCAAAAAGTCTCTGTTCAGATTCTGACCCAATTCTGACCTAAGTTCCGCGCCCCAACATACAATTGCATGAGATGAAGGTTCGCATTGACAAACTCCTGGTCGAGCGCGGCCTGGTGCCTTCGCGGGAACGCGCGCAGGCCATGGTCCTGTCCGGCAGGGTCATGGTTGATGGACAAAAAATTGAAAAGGCCGGCGCAAGCGTCGATCCGGAATCGGAGGTGCGGTTTCTCGGCGAAGACCTGAAGTATGTGGGCCGTGGCGGGCTTAAGTTGGAAGCCGCGCTCGCGCACTGGAAGATTGATTTGACGGGAAGAAAATGCATGGATGTGGGCGCTTCCACCGGAGGTTTTACCGACTGCATGTTGCAGCACGGCGCAGCCGAAGTGATTGCGGTGGACACCGGCTATGGACAGATCGCCATGCGGCTGCGCTCCGATCCGCGCGTACAACTGATGGAAAAGACCAACGCACGATACCTGACCGCCGAGAAACTGCCGCAGTCCGGGCAGGCGACTCCGGTCAGCTTTATCGCCATCGATGTATCCTTTATCTCTGTTACACTCGTGCTCCCGGCGGTGCTTGCGTCTGTTGTTGCACCGTGTGCCGCAATGCGACGTGAGATCGTGGTGCTGGTCAAGCCTCAGTTTGAAGTTGGCCGGGAGCAAGTGGGTAAGGGCGGCATCGTAAGAAATGAGCAGGCCCAGCAGAATGCGGTCCTCAAGGTAACGCAGCTAGTGGCGGACTTGAATGGGCAGCACATCGAGGTGATCGACTCACCTATCTTGGGTATGGAAGGTAACAAAGAGTTTTTGTTGCACGCAGAGTTCTGATGAAAAAAGCAGCCATCATCTCCAAGCAGGGTAAGCCGGAACTGGGGAAAGTTGCGTGCGAAGTCGCCGCATGGTTGCGTGATCATGGGTACTCGATTACCGCCGACGCCTCAACACACGAATTCTGTCCTGAGTGTGAACTGGTTGAGAGGGAAGCGCTGGTTGAAAACCAGCCTGATTTCGTTGTTGTTCTGGGCGGTGATGGGACATTGCTTTCCACCGCGCGGAACGTAGCCCGGGCCGGCATTCCTATTCTGGGCATTAATCTGGGCTCGCTTGGTTTTTTAACCGAGGTAAAGCAGAACGAGATTCCGAAGGCGCTGGCCGATGTCGACGCGAAACGTTGTGAAGTAAGCTTGCGCCCCATGCTCAGCGTCCAGGTGCAGCGTGGGAGTCAATGCATCGCCAGTTATGATGCGCTCAATGAAGTGGTCATGAACCAGAGCGCTGTGGCCCGCATCACAGATTTTGAATTGCGCGTCAACGGAATATTTGTTTCCAACTACAAGGCGGATGGATTAATCATCTCCACGCCAACCGGATCAACCGCGTATTCGCTCGCCGCCGGAGGACCAATCCTCTCGCCCGATGTTCCAGGATTTGTGATTACGCCGGTGGCGTCGCATGCGCTCACCAACCGTCCCCTGGTCGTGCAGGACACGGCGATCATTGAGATTCGCGTGACGGTAACGCGGGAGCAGGCCTTCCTCACCGTAGACGGACAGCAGGGCATACCATTGGTGGAAGGCGATGTAGTGCGTTGCAGGAAATCAGAGTTCCAAGTGAAGTTGTTTAAACTGGCAGGGCGGTCCTTTTTTGACGTCCTGAGGACAAAGCTGAAATGGGGCGAAAGATAGCACCGGACAGAAGCACGCCAGCTCAGCGCACCGGAGCGCACGCATGAGATTGCTCCGCAACGCGCTGTTGTTTATCCTTTTGTTGAGTGCACAGCTTGGACTGCCCCAGTCCAAACCCGCAGCCGACCTGATTGTTACCAATGCAAAGATCTGGACGGTAGATAGGGCCCGGCCCCAGGCTGAAGCCCTTGCCATCCTGGGCGACCGCATTGTGGCGGTGGGCTCGGCAACTGAAGTCGATCTATGGCACGGACCTCAGACCAGGGTCCTGGATGCAAAGGGCAAGCTTCTGCTGCCGGGATTCAATGACGCCCATGTCCATTTTGTCGATGGAGGCGATCATCTCAAGGCCGTCCAACTGAAAGACGCACCTTCCGCGGCGGAATTCGCGAAGAGGATCGAAGAACGGGTCAAGACCACGCCGAAAGGCGAGTGGATCACCGGCGGCGACTGGGACGAACAGAAGTGGTCACCAGCAGAGCTTCCCACGAAAGAGCTAATCGACGCCGCGACGCCAGAGACGCCAGTATGGGTCAATCGCTATGACGGCCATGAGTCGCTGGCGAACTCGGTAGTGCTTCATTTGGCCGGGATCACTGCCAAGACGGCTGATCCGTCGGGCGGCGAGATCGTGCACGATGCACAGGGAAATCCCACAGGCATTCTCAAGGATGCCGCACAGGACCTGGTCAACAAGGTAATGCCGCCCATGACATCAGCGCACCGTATGCGCGCTATCCGTCAGGCGCTGGAGCATGCCGCGTCGCTCGGCGTAACCAGCATTCAGGACATGAACCCTTCCTATGAAGACGTGAAAGCGTACGCCGAACTCCAGGAGAAGGGAACGCTGACCATACGTATTTACGCTGCTCCCATCGAAACCGACTGGAAAGACCAGGCGAAGATCGGCGTACGGCATGCATTCGGCACATCGCTGTTGCGCATCGGCGCTGTCAAGGGCTATGCGGACGGCTCGCTGGGATCGGGGACGGCATATTTTTTCGACCCCTACACAGACGCGCCGCAGAACCATGGGCTGCTCAGTGACGAGATGCATCCAGCGTCAGCGATGCCGCAAAGATTGAAGAACGCCGATGCCGCCGGCCTGCAACTCTGCATTCACGCCATTGGCGACCGGGCTATTTCCATGACGCTGACCATGTTTGAGCAGATTGAAAAGGCCAACGGAAAACGCGACCGTCGCTGGCGCATCGAGCATTCGCAGCATATGGCGGCAAAAGATTTCGCTCGCTATGCTCAACTGGGCGTGATCGCCTCCGTTCAGCCCTATCATGCGATTGATGATGGCCGCTGGGCGGAGAAGCGCATTGGTCCGGACCGCGTCAAACGCACTTACGCATTCCGCACATTTCTCGATAACGGCGTGCGCCTGGCCTTCGGGACCGATTGGTCGGTAGCTCCGCTTAGCCCCATGTGGAGCGTGTACGCCGCCGTCACACGCGCCACGCTGGATGGCAAAAATCCTGATGGCTGGGTGCCGGAGCAGAAGCTCACCGTAGCGGAAGCTGTGGAGGCCTACACCATGGGCTCAGCCTACGCCGAGTTTCAGGAAAAAGAGAAAGGATCAATCACGCCAGGCAAGCTAGCGGACTTTGTTGTCCTCAGCGATGACATTTTCACAATTCCGCGCGCGGCCATCAAAAACGTGAGAATCGACGCGACATATCTCGGTGGGAAGCTGGTTTATGGCGGGCTGCAATGATAACCACGGAAATCAGAAAGAAACTGTAGCAAAGCAAAAATAGCAGATAGATCATAAAATTAAGAAGCCCCGAGTTTTTTGGTTGACCCATTCACCTCGACCAGTAGCTCGCTATAGACCCTTGCCGACCCGCTTTCTCCGTTTAGTCTCTTGCGAAACTCACAAAGTGCGATCTTTAATCAGCTTACGCTGAAGCTTGGGCTCCGGGCTCACCGCCAACCGGGTAAATCGGTCAACACCTCGGGGCTTCTATCTTTGCCTCTGAAACCTCCTGTTCTCCTCGACCAGCAGTTCGCTGAATAGACCCTCGCCGGCCCTCCAGTGCTTTCAGCTTGCGCTGCGCGCGGTGACCTTGGCTTGGAACCCGGACTCGCCACCAACCGGGAAAACATTTGAGATGTCAAAGAACGATTGTGAATCTACGCCTGTCTGTTTTTAAGTCAATCACATTTTCGCGCCTATAACCGCTTTTAAATCAATGGCTTGCGGCGCGTCCACAGGGGCCTGCCGAAAAGCAGTGCAACGCGTTACCAAAGTACAGCAACCATGCGCCGAAAATGAAATTTTAACGCGATATTAAAATGTGCAAATTTGGGTGGAAATCGCAATTGACGCGGGGAGGAGCAATTGCTGCTCTCACGCCGCTCCAGCTTTCCCTGTCCAATCGCCGAGCAATTCAACTTCGCCTCCAGGATTGGGTATTGCCCGGGCAGGATGAAAGACGATCTGGTCTTCACGACGGAAGTATGTGCAGACTAAAGTCCAGGTTTCAAAGCCGCTGCCTGAGACAGTAATCATGATGGCCTCGGCCGGCGCATCGGCCAATTTGCCCCAACCTTCGCCTTCCAGCCGCGCAGGCGAGCCGGCATCGTCGGGGTAGACATCATTGACGGTCAGGATGGCAGTGGCGTTTCTATCTTTGGCAACGTCCATCATTTCCGCGTAGATATCGTCCCGTTCTTCTTCGGTTTCGAACTCGATGTCAAAAATCAGGTTTTCGCCTGGCGTAATCACGACCGCAGCTGGGTTCAGAAAGCCTTCGCCTTGCAGCGATTGCTGCGCCTCATGCAACAGTTCATAAGCCAGGGCCTTCAGGTCGATCATAAGCAGGAAGCCTCCGGACGCAGCAGGTCTTTCACGGTTTCACGGCGGCGGATGAGCCGCGCGCGTGTGCCCTCCACTAACACTTCGGCGGCGCGTGGGCGAGTATTGTAATTCGATGCCAGTGACATGCCGTAGGCGCCGGCATCCAGGACGCAGAGATAGTCGTCAGGGCTGGACGCAGGCAGCATGGCGTCGCGAGCCAGAAAGTCGCCGCTTTCGCAGATCGGGCCGGCAAGGTCGGCCTGTATTAGTTCCGCCTTTTGCTGCTTTTCGCTGATAGCAACGATCTCATGCCGTGCGTTGTATAACGATGGACGGATAAGATCGTTCATAGCGGCGTCGACGATGGTGAAGCGTTTGCTGCCATTCCGTTTCTGATAAAGCACGCGCGTGACCAATGCCCCCGCGCTGGCTATGATCGATCGGCCCGGTTCCAGGAGAAGATGGGGAAGCGGCTTTTTCAGTTTTTGCCACGGCTGAGTGATGGCGTCGGCGTAACGCCGTGCTACGTCGTGAAAATCCACGGTCGCCGAGCTATCGTAGGAGATGCCAAGGCCTCCACCGGCATCGATGAAACGGACCCTGTGTCCGTCTGAGGCCAGTTGCTGCGCTAATTCCACGGCCCGCTCCATCGCCAGACGAAACGGAGAAACATCCGTGATCTGTGAGCCGATATGCAGGCTTATGCCCGCAACTTTTACATGCTTATGCGTCGCAGCGCGCCGGTAGAGCTCCCGCGCGGCGCTGATCGGAACGCCAAACTTGTGTTCCCGCAGGCCGGTCGAGATATATGGATGTGTCTCAGCCGGAACATCGGGGTTCACGCGCAGCGCCACATCGGCGGACTTGCGCAGCTGCGCGGCACATTGGGCCAGCAGCTCAAGCTCGCCTTCACTTTCCACGTTGAAAAGGAAGATGCCGCTGCGCAGCGCGAGCCGTAACTCGTCCGCTGTTTTGCCGACCCCGGAAAATACGATCTTCTTAAGCGCCTTTGGTTCCGCAGCTCGAACACGCTCCAGTTCGCCGCCGGAGACGATATCAAAGCCCGCGCCCATTCGTGCCAGCAGACGCAGGATCGTCAGATTGGAATTGGCTTTGACCGAGTAGCAGATTGTATGCGGCATCTTGCTGAACGCGCCGTCAAGAATATGGTAGCGTTCGCGCACGGCGGTTGCGGAATAAACATACAGCGGTGTCCCAAACTTCGCTGCCAGCTTGCCCAAAGAAAGACGGTCGCAATGGAGTTCGCCGCTCATGTAAGTGAATCCCGGTGGCCGTGTGAACATGTCTGGGGATTGTAACAGGATGGCCATTGGCTTTTGGCCATTGGCTTTTGATTCTCAGTTGTACTAATTTTGAGGATCTTTTGCAGATTTAACACGAAGAAGAAAATGTATTCTCAAAGATCAGCGGCCAAGAGCCAAGAGCCGCTCTTATTTTACCTTCAGCACCACAACCGTCTGGTCATCAAAGACCTCGGTACCGGCGGCAAATTCGTCGGCCGCCTGAAAGACGGCGTCCACGATCTCTTGTGCGTTACCACTGGCATGTTTCGAGATCACGTGCTCAACGCGGGTGCGTCCGAACTGTTCATCTTTTGCGTTGCTGGCGTCCACAATGCCATCGCTGAAAAAGACGAAGACATCGCCGGAAGTGGCTTTGATAGCGATTTCATCGTAGGCAACATCTTCGAACATGCCGAGAGGCAGTCCCGCGGCTTCCAGCATGTGAGCGTGACCTTCGTGGCAGTAAACAGGACGAGGCAGTCCGGAGTTGGCTACGCGCATGGTCTTTTTATCGTCGTCCCAGAGCGCACAGGTCAGGACGAGATACTGCGCGTCAAGACGACGATGGTTCAATGATTTGTTGACGGCATTCAACAATTCCGACGGAGAAGGTTCATCGCGCGCCAGGCTGCGAAGGATGCCGCTGACCAGCGCGGCATAGAGCGCGGCTGGAGCGCCTTTACCGCTTACGTCGCCCACGGTGATGCAAGCACGCGGCAGCGTGTAATCAAGGAAGTCATACATGTCGCCGCCAATGGCGTGGGCCGGATTGAACCGTGCGGCAAGCTGCGCGCCCCGTAGAACAGGACAGGAGGGAGGCAGCAGATGGTGCTGTACCTCGCGGGCCATGGCCAGATCACGCTCCATACGCTGTTCTTCCCGCGCGATCCGTTCATAGAGACGGGCGTTTTCAATGGCGATGGCCACTTGCGCTGCCAGCGTGCTTACGGTGCGAACGTGCTCCTCGTTGAAGTATCCCCGGCGGGTGTGCTCCAGATCGAGCACGCCGATGACCTCGCCTTTGTAAATTAAAGGCACGCAGAGTTCTGAGCGCGCTTCCGGATTAGCTTTAATGTAGCGGGGATCTTTGCTTACGTCGGGAGCAAGGATCGGTTTCTTCTCCAGCGCAGCGGCTCCAACCAATCCACGTCCGATGACAATGTCATGCTTGATCTGGATATTCTCCTTGAAGCGAACGGCGAACCGGTGCACCAGCTTCTGTTTGCTGTCGTCCAGCAGCAGGATGGAGAACATCTGGTAGTCAATGACTTTGCGCAGCAGGTCGCCGATGCGTTGCAGCAACTGGTCCAGGTTGAGGATGGAAGTCAGGTCGCGGCTGATTTCATTCAGCAGTGCCAGCGTGTTGGCCTGTTTTACGATCCGCGTATAGAGCCGCGCATTTTCAATGCTGACGGCGATGCGCGATGCGATCAAAGACAGCAGGCGGGAATGTTCTTCTTTGAAATATCCCGGCTCATGCGCCTCAATATCGATTACGCCGATCACCCGGTTCTTGGTGATCAACGGTACAGCAAGTTCAGAACGCACGCGGGCGACGGCCTCAATGTAGTGCGCGTCCTTGTGGACGTCGTCCACCAGAATGGCACGGCGCTCTTTTACGGCGCGTCCGGTGACGCCTTCACCAACCTTGACGCGTATCCGCTCCGCGACTTCCGGAGAGTGCCCGATCTGGAAGCGGAAGCGCAACTCCTGCGAACGTTCGTTTAGCAGCAGGATGGAGAAGATCTCATAGTCGATCACACGCTTGACCACTTCAGCTACGCGCTGGAGCAGGGTGTCCAGGTCGAGCGTGGTGTTGAGGACGTCAGCAACTTCAATGAGAAGGGCCTCGACGTCCACACGCTGATGTGGGGTTGAAGTGACCATAAGATTCATCCGATATGATAACAGCGTCTTGAGGTTTGAATGTTTGCAGCGGAAAGCGGCGTGACGCCGAAGACCGTGGAACTGCGGAAATGTCTAGCGTCGAGAGAACTCAGGCGCGCCCAGTTCGCGAACAATCGCTACGCCCGCGCTTACGCCGATGCGATTGGCGCCTGCATCAATCATCGCGCTGGCCGTGGCCGCGGTACGAATGCCGCCAGAAGCTTTCACGCCCGCCTGATCGCCGACCACTCCGCGCATGAGGGAAACATCTTCCGCCGTTGCGGCGCCAAAAAAACCGGTGGCCGTTTTTACAAAGTTGGCCTTTGCCGCCAGACTGAGCTGACAGCTCAGGATCTTTTCTTCCAAAGTGAGCAGAGGAGTCTCGAGAATCACTTTCAGGATGGCCCCACCAGCGTGCGTTACTTCGGCTACGGTCGAAATGTCATTCTGAACGCTGTTCCGGTCGCCTGATTTGAGCGCGCCGATGTTCATCACCATGTCCAGTTCGTGGGCCCCCAGGCGTATGGCCTCTTCCGCTTCAAACCGCTTCACGGTGGTATGGTTCGCGCCCAGCGGAAACCCGATGGTAGCGGCCAGCTTGACCGGCGTGCCGCGAAGTACAGACGCCGCCAAGCTGATCCACCAGGGATTCACGCAAACAGCGGCAAAGTTATAGCAGGCAGCCTCTTCACACAGCCGAATGATCTGCTCGGCGGTGGTCTCAGACTTGAGGATAGTGTGGTCTATGAAGCCGGCAAGGGCTTGCCAGTTTCGAGTCTGGACTTGAGGATCTGACAGAACCTGTGGCATCCAAAAGGGATTGTAACACTATTTAGGGGTGTCTTCAGTAAAGATACATATGTCCGGAAGGTTACGAAAGCGTTCGGCAAAATCCAGTCCGTAACCGACCACGAACTTGTCCGGGATCTTAAATCCCACGTAATCAGCCTCCACCGGCAACAGCCGGCGTGAGGGCTTGTCGAGCAGGGCGGCGGTCTTGAGCGAGCGCGGCTTGCGCGCCATCAGCAGCTTCTTCAGGAAGGTGATGGTATAGCCCGTGTCCAGGATGTCCTCCACCAGGATGACATTCTTGTCTTCCAGAGGCGTGGTTACGTCCTTGATCAACTGTACTTCGCCGGCGCTCTCTTTCTTGGTGCCATAACTGCGGACCGCGATGAAATCAAACGTAGCGTCCAGGCTGATCTGCCGGGCCAGGTCGCTCAGGAAAAGACACGCGCCTTTCAGCACGCCAACCAACACCAGGGTCTGCCCGGTGTAGTCGCGCGTGATCTCCTGTCCAATCCGGGCAACACCGGAAGCAATCTGTTCGCGGGTGATGAGGGTTTCCATGGGTTGTGTTTTAAGAACGGCATTGTCTCATAAAGGAACTGCTGGCTTCTAGCTGCTGGCTCTTGGCTGCTGGGCTCTTGTCTCTACAAAAGGTATTTTGTTTGCTCTGACGCGTTCTGAATGTCGACAGGAACTGGATTTGATTCCCCATAACGGTTTCGGGGAGGAAGTTCGCTGAGTTGTGATCGTTCAGCCCCCGATACCGTCCAATTTCACCTGGATCGGTTCAGATTGCTTTTCCGCGAATATAAGCTTGCCTTTTTTACGCCAGCGTTTGAAAAGTTTTTTGGCAAACGCAGGGTTGTCCGGGTCGGGTTTCTGTTCAACGTTCATAGGCCAGAAGACGACATCGAGTTTGAGCCAGCAGGGAGAGGCCTTGCGAATCGCATCCCATGTGGCGCCCGATGTTGCTCCAGATGCAGCGCCTGATGTCGCACTACTTGCACTCCTGGGAATACTGAGCAGAACAATCATATTCCAGGAAATCGTTTCTCCCGGACCCAACGTGATGGTGAGACTGTCAGGAGGCTCTTTTTGATCTAGGCCGCTTTGCAGCTTTTGCCATTCAGTAGCGGAAGTGCGTTCGAACGTGGCGGGATGCGTGAGGGTCCATAGAGGTTCCTGGGCCGTGGGCGAGGAAAATAAATATTCTCCGTTCGAACCCGGCGTGTCTTTCAGCAGGATGATGCCTTCCTGTCCCGCATTCTGCGCAACGATGCTTACTGACAGTCGGACCTTGACTGCATGCTCATCCGCTCCGGCCAGACGGGCACTGATCACCGATCCTGAAACCGTGATCGCCTTCGCGTTCTCAGCCTTACTTTCATCGTCGCCGCCGGTCTGCAAACTCCAGGCGGTTGTCGCGGAAAGAGCCAACAGAATGAGCAGGGGCAGCACTCTTGTTGCGAAGACGTTGATATGGGTAAATGCTGTGCTCTTTCGACTTTCGCAAGGGCGTCGTGGCCCGGTAATCTTGTACATGATCGTCCTCGGAACAGGGAACACGTCCTGAAGACCATGACGTGTGCGGGCCAGAGTTTAGTTCGCCCGGCTCACGGGAAGCAAGAAGATTCTCGCGGGCCGGGCCGTATATTCCGGGCTGTTCGTGTGCGAGATTGGGCTTAAGGCTGAAAATCCAGCTGGTGTCGTATTTTCAACATAATATTGCCACAATAGCGAAGGAAAGTAGTTCGATGAACCTGTATGTTTTGGGTAACTCAAAGCGGAATTGAAATTGAAGCCAATATCAACAGGAGGGAATCAATGTTAGGTTCTGCCAAAATACTTGCGTTTGTTCCCACAAGAGATGCCGTGAAAGCGCGTGCGTTTTATGAAGGCGTGCTGGGACTGCGTTTTATCAATGACGATGGTTTCGCCCTGGTGCTGGACTCGAACGGAATCATGGTGCGGATCGCAAAAGCGCCGGAGTTCGAGCCGCTGCCGTTCACTATCCTTGGCTGGCAGGTGTCAGGGATAGAAAAGATTGTCGCGGCCCTTCAGAAGAAGGGCGTCAAGTTCGAGAGATTCGGATTTTTCGAACAGGACAAGCTCGGGATATGGACCGCCCCCACAGGAGACAAAGTCGCATGGTTTAAAGACCCGGATGGCAATACGCTGTCGGTCTCACAACACGTGTGAATGCATCCGTGCAGCTGTTAGTGCGTTGAGGCGAAACTATCGGCCAGGGCCTCTTCGCAGGTTCGACTGATCACGGAACGATAGTGCTCGCCCAGGAACACGCGCAGCCGAGCTGTGTCCATGGTGCTGGAGCCCAGCAGGTAGGGAAGCGCTTCCGGTGGAATGTCCGAGACACCCAGGTCCCAAAGCAGGCGTACGGCCTGTTTGCAAATGGTTTTGGTCGGGACGCGGTACACCTCGATCCCGGAGATATCGATGCATCGCCGAAGAGAGAGAGGCTCTCCGCGTCCGGCAACGTTCAAGATGGTCAAACGAGGATCGGCTGCCTTGCGCTCCAGAATGTGGGCGATGAGCCGTGCTACGTCGTCAACGTGCACGAATTGAAACTTATGTTCCAGATAGTTGCCGCCTGAGGGGAGCCACAGCGGCAGGCGAGTTCCACGGCGACGCAGGCGTTCCGCCAAGCGTCCTTTGCCGCCGGGAATACCGCGTAGCACGCCCAGTTGGTAGTTCTCCACGGTGGCGCCGGCATATACATGCGAGCGCAGAATATACGATTTGCATTTGCGCAGGCTCTTGGCGCGCACCTGGACGGTCAGATCGGCTTCCTGCTGCTGCAGGGCGTAGGGCAGGCTCTGTGCGTTCAAGGGAGCGTCTTCCGAGATGGGCTTAGCCACATCCGGTCCATAAACCAGGGCACTGCTGGGAAAAATGAATTTTTCAACCCCTCCGACCATCCGGTTATGCTCGGCGATGGCTTCCGTCACGCGGCCGGTTCCCACTACGTTGATAAGCCGCATGCGCTTTCGATCTACCACTCCGGTCCGCAACGGGTCCAGGACAAAGGCCAGATGCACCACCGCCTCAGGCCGATGCTCGCGCATCAATTGCAGCAGCTGGTCGCAAGAGCGTTCTTCCGCGAGATCAACTTTTTCAAACACCGCAAGATCGCCCGAGGTTGAGGGTTCACGAACATCCACGCCGATGACTTTGAAATCCGGCAAGTGCTTGAGCAGACGGAGTCCCAGGTTGCCTGATGTCCCGGTAATCAGAACTGTTGGTTTTTCAGCCATCTTTATTTCGGCGGATTGGAGGTCTGGGGCGCAGGTTTGCCCGGAGTGCTGCTGGGAACAGGTATAGATGTCGTCGGCGCAGGCGGCCGGTTTCCCTGGGCCGGCTGTTGTGTGCCCTGTATGGTGGTTGGGGCGGGAGCGGGCCTGGGGCCGAAATATTGATCATTCAGATCAGTATGCGTGGCTTCGATTACCGCTTTCATGGCAGCTTCAAGATGTTGCTGGTAAACGGCGCGGGAAATCTCAGGCCGGGCCTGATCAAGGGGGACCGTCTCCCTGGACAGCACTTTGTAGAAAGCAAATCCTCCGGGATCTGATTGGAGTTTAGTTACTTCAGAGGGCTGTAAGGCAAAGACCTCTTGCTCTACGGCTGGAGGCAGAGTTCCTCTCTTCTTCAGGCCCATATTGGTGCTCGCCGGCGGGTTCGCCAGATCAAGCGTGGTGTAGGCTTCTGTTTGGAGTTTGTCCAGGTCCTCGCCTTTGACGGCACGTTCACGGACATCGGTGGCGACTTGCTGGGCTTTCTTCTCAAACTCCTGCCGGCCGTCCTGGGGAGTTTTGGGATTGAATTTGGGGAAAAAGACTCTGCTGACTTTCACTTGTTCGAACCTGGCAAGGTTCTTGTTGTAATAGTCGGTAATCTCTTCCGCGGAGGGGTTACGGTACTTTTCTTCCAGAGAATGGCGATAGGCCTCTGCCAGGGCGCGTAAGCGCGAGACACGTAAGAGTTCCTGGACTTTAGGGTCTTTGTCGATGCCGGCCTTCTGGGCAGCATTGGCTAACGCCAGAAACTGCGCGTACGATTCCGCGATATTGCGAAGGGCGTTGGGGGGGAACGTCTGGCCGTTCACATTAATTGCGTTTAGCATCTGCTCGAATTGTGCCCGAGTCAGGACCGTAGCACAGGTGCTGGGTTTGGCTGCTTTTGCGCCGCTACCGGGCGTTGCGGCGGCGCTAGCGGGACATAGACCGTGGATCGTGACGACAGCTGTGGTCGGCGCAATCTGGGCGGCAGGGCTTGCGGGCTGCTGCGGTACGATCGCAGGTTTTACGGGCGCTGAAGTTTGAGTTCCCGCCGGCGCAGGGGAAGCCTGGGGATTGATGGGACCCGGTCCCTGCGCCAGGGCCGCGGTGGAAGATATGGCTAAAACCAGGAGAACTTTTGTCATCGTGGAAACTACCATCCTAGTCATAAAAGCGACAAAAAACGGGGGAAGCCAGCAATCGTAACATAAAGGCTCTTTGGGAAGCAGCGGTCCAGGATGCCGCTCTATCAGGCTCTGGCGCGGTGTTTTCGGCAGGATCCGGGGAAAATTGAGACAATGAAAGCAGTGTCCACAGCTGAACTCAATCCGGTTCTGGAAAGAATGCGTTCAGAGAAGCGCATGGTCGCAATGAACTCATTGCTTGCGGCCTTGGCGGTTACCGTTCTCAAGCTGATTGTGGGCCTTTCCACGCGCAGCCTGGGGATCCTTTCTGAAGCGGCGCATTCCGGTCTGGACCTGGTGGCGGCTTTCATCACGCTGCTTTCAGTGCGCGTGTCCGATAAACCAGCCGACGCAGAACATCAATATGGCCATGGGAAGGTGGAGAATTTCTCCGCGTTCATTGAAACCGGGCTTCTGCTTCTGACCTGCGCGTGGATCGTCTGGGAGGCGGTCCGACGGCTGAATGGACATCACAGCGTTCATATTGCACCGACAATAGCCGCCTTTGTAGTGCTGTTTGCCTCGATGACCGTGGATTGGTGGCGTTCCCGCAAACTGAAGAAGATTGCCGAGAAGTATGACAGCCAGGCCCTTGAAGCCGATGCCCTTCATTTCAGCACAGACATTCTTTCCAGCGGGATCGTGGCGCTGGGATTGGCCTTGGTGTGGGCGGGAAGACACTGGGACATTGCATGGCTGGGAAAAGCTGATCCTGTAGCCGCCCTGGTGGTTTCCGTTGTGATTGTTTACGTAAGTTCACGCTTGGCCCGGAGGACGATCGACGCTCTGCTGGACGCAGCCCCAGCCGGCTACCGCAGCCACGTCATCGAAGCGGCCTTGAAGGTCAACGGAGTGATTGAGGTGGACCGGGCGCGCATACGTCGCGCCGGCAACCGCTACTTTGCCGATCTCACGGTTGGGCTGGCGCGCAATGTCACGTTCCAGCGCTCCGGGCAAGTGGTGGCGGAAATCGAGCAGGCTGTCCACAAGATTCTTCCCGATTGCGATGTTGTGATCCATCCTGTGCCCAAAGAAACCGGGCACGAAAACATCTTTGATCGAATACGCGCCGTAGCATCGCGCAATAACTTCAGCGTGCACGATGTAAGCGTGCAAGACCTGGGCGGGCGTCTGCATGTGGAGCAGCATCTGGAACTGGATGAGAAGCTGAGCCTGAAGATGGCCCATGATGAGGTGACTCGGATTGAAGCTGAAATGCGCAGCGATATTCCCGAAATCTCAACCATCCTGACCCATATTGAGAGCGAGCCGTCGACGATTGAGTCAGGCAACAGAGTCCTGCGCGATGCGGTACTGGAGCAGAAGCTCAAGCCCGTCTTGCATGAATTTCCTGAAGTTCTGGATATGCACGACGTGGAGATCAAGCGCGTGCGCGATAAAGTCTATATGTCATGCCACTGCACCATGTCCGACGAACTGCCGCTTTCGCGCGTGCACGATATCTCCACCGCGCTGGAAATACGCTTCAAACAGGCGGCGCCGGAACTTTTCAAGGTTTTGATTCACCCTGAGCCACAGACGGACAATCGACGATAAAGCCGCAAAGCGGCAACAGATGCACGCAAATGAAAAATGTCCGGCTCCTTGCCGGACGCTTCGCATTTCCACTTCTGCGTTTGTGTGCTCTGAAACCGTCTATCGCCCCGGAATTACTTGGCCGACATGGGCTGTGCGAACACCAACCGGTGTCCGTTCAGGTCCATTACATCGAACTCCATCATCCCGTATTCCTGCTGGCAAAGCGGGCGCGATATCTGCACTCCGGGCACAGCCGAGAATTCTTCGTACAGCGCTTTCACGTTGTCCGTGACGATGTAGATGTTCCAGGCCTGGCGCTTGCGACGCCCCGGATCATCCGGCGCCACGTACTGCGGTTGTTGTTGCAGGAATATCTCGATCTCATCGCGACGCAGGACCGCGAAACCCGGCGGAAAGTAATCGGACTTGAATCCGACCTGCTTGTACCATTCCATCGTCGGCTCGATGTTGCCTACTAGAAACACCGTCGTCGAGTTACGCAGCTTCGCACGTCCCGCTGCCTGAGCGTTCTGTTCTACGTTTGGCATCGGGGCAGAATACCACGACGAGACCAGTTGCGAGCCACGCTTGAGCATCGGGCTAGCTCATGCCAGATGGCGTTTGGTGTTCGTCTCTTGTTGCAAACATTTGCACGGACATTTGCAAAAAACAAGCCGGGCACTCGGTCCCGGCTTTTCACCAACCAAAGGAAAAGAAGAAGAGGGTATTATTCCTTTGGAAGAGGGATCGCGCGTCGCGGCATAGCTTTGTCGGTGGAGTAGCCGCTCGGGACCTGGAACAGAGAAGCGTCAGGTTCACCCCGTTTGATGTCGGTGAGCCGATAGACGGTTTCGCCAAAGCGAGGATCGTTATTCTTCTTAAGCACAAGCACATGAAGTTCCGGTGAAATCCAGGTTTCCGTAGTCGTTTCCAGCGGACGCTCGTTGCCGATTGTACCGGCCGGAATCGTCCGCGTCGTGCGCTGCCCTTCACAGGAGACGCCTTCAATCACCTGCGTTCCCAGCGACTCCGTCTTCACATTGCCCCTTCTACCTTCGGAGACTCCTACCCTGAAAGTTCCCGGGACTCCTCCGCCGATGCCTTCGGGGGTTGCGATCATGATCTTCTCGCCTTGCCTCTGGCCGTCTACCATGGCTCTCTCCACGAATACTTTCTGGTGCTCTTCCGCCAGGGTTTTCTCAGGCAGCTTTTGCCGGTCTGCCGTGGTTACCGTGAAGATACGATCTGTCTTCATCACGCGCACGGACTGAGTATCCGGGTTGAGAACGTAGTCGGTCTTGGCAACGGGATCGTTAATGAAGATCACTTTGCCGCCGTCCACTTGCAACGGGCCCACCGTGCCGATGGTTTGTTCCCGGCGCACACGGCCCTCGCCGTCGCGGGCAATAAGAGTTGAACTCTTGTTCACAATGCGATTGCCGTCGGCCAAAACCTGTGTGGTTTCGCTATGGGCGGTTGCGGTGTATGGAGCGCCTTTCAGTGTTTCCGCTCCGTTTGCCAACTCTGTGTATAAGAAATTGATCGCTCCCTCAGGTTCGGGGGCAATGCGTTGAAAAAATTCCATTCTTGGATAGCCTGCAGCAGGAGGAGTAGTTTGCGCCATGGCTCCGGTGGCCAGCAGGGATACACTTGCGAATAAACTCAGGACCGTTTTCTTCATCGTTACTCCTTTAGATATATATATTCCAAAGATATTCAAAGATTGCTATTGCACTAATCTCACGCCGTAGGGTGTGCCATCGCGCCCTATAAGGAAGTCCGCACGAACGCGACGGTCTGCCAGTTCCTCTGTTACGGGGGCCCCCACCATCCTGAGCTCTGCGCCGGTAAGCTCCAACCGGACGATCTGCCAATCGCTGGCCGTCATCGCGGGGTCATAGTACGGTAATGCAAAAAACTCATCGTCTGCCGGCTCCGGGTTTACCGGTGTTTCTCTCTGCGCACGCAAGGCAGTTGCCTTTTGCCGCTGCGCTGATTCAGCGGGATTTGATGGACCCTGATTTTGTGGGCCCTGGTTTTGTGATGGCTGAGAGACGCGGGCCGTCTCGATCGGATTGTTCGTGCCCGGGACCTTAATGGGAGCTTTGCGTGAGAGCAACAACAGCACAAACACGCTCAGGCAGGCGGCCATGCCGATCAATCCCATCATGCGCGCGCGCTTGCGCCGGACGTGCCGCCGGTGAAATTCGCCTTTCAGCATTTCACCCAGTTCCGGAGGCGCGCCTTGGCTTGAGGCTGTTGCCATGCGCCGTAACGCTTTGGACAACTGGTCGTCGGATTGCGGGTTGATCGGGTTCATCTCGCGCATTTCTGGCAGCTCAACTTTGTTTTCAACATTGCCCGCGCCCGGTTCAGGCGCGATGCAACCGTCCCCGGAGAGCACTGCAAAATTTCCGCGGCGTTGTCATAGCTCATCTCTTCCAGTTCACACAGAACTACGGTTTCGCGATACAGTTCAGGGAGCGCCAGCACAGCTCTGCGTAGCCGGTCGAGCAATTCGGACTGGCTAAGTTCCTCGAGCAGATCAAGGTCACTGGCGAAGGCCAAAGCATCTTCTGCGCCGGGATCGTCCGCGATCGGCACATCATGCCGCCGTTGCACAAGAGAGCGTCGGGTCAGGTTGCGTGCGATGCCGAAGAGGTACCCTGCCAGCGATCCCTTGTCGGGATCATAACCTCTGGGATTTCCAATCAGCACCATAAAGGCTTCCTGAGTGACTTCTTCCGCCGTGGCGCCATTGCCACTCATATGCAGGACAAACCGGTAAAGCGGGCCCTGGTAACGCTCGTACGTGGCATTGAACGCCGCATCGTTGCCTTTGGCGAGCTGCCGGAGCAACTCCTGGTCGTCCGTTGCATGTTCCGCCATCGTTTGGTCCGGCGCTGCTTTAGCCCCTACCTTCCATTGCACGGATTTGGAGAATGCTTCCATTTTTTTCTTAGACCAAATAAGCTTCGTAGAAGTCCTTGGCGGAATTGGGCTTAAGACTGAGACGCGCAGGAGGCGCTTTGGTTATCGCCGCGGAACGATCCATTTACGCGCTTATGTGCGGTCTCTTCCGTACCTTGCAGTCCAGGCAATGTTGTGGTTGCCCTTCCATAGCCCGCTTCCTGCGGGCATGATCCAGCGCGAAGCTTGCTGATATGCTAATAGAGCTTTTTGCCGGGACAGTATCTACATTCTGCTTAGCCGGGAGGGTTAAACGAGTGGTTGAAGCCAAGATCAACTGGATCGATGGCGAACGTTTTGTAGCCAGCGCCAGCAGCGGACACGCCATGGTGGTCGACTCAGACCGGGTGCGCAACTCCGCAGCCGGACCGATGGAGTTGGTATTAGTGGGCCTTTGCGCCTGCACTGCCACAGACGTAGTGAGCATCCTTCACAAAAAGCGTGAGCCGTTTACCGCTCTTGAGGTCCGGGCTGAGGCTGAGCGTGCTCCGGAGCCGCCCTCGGTCTATACTGCCATCAAGTTGATTTTCCAGGTTTCGGGAAAGGTTTCTCGCAAGGCCGTGGAAGATGCGGTACGGCTCTCGGAGGGGAAGTATTGCTCGGTTTCAGCCATGTTGAAGAGCACGGCCCGCATCACCACAGAAGTTCGACTGGACGACTCCACGGTTGGAGAACTTGCGGGAAAATGAAGCACTTTGCTTTCATCGGGCATCTTAATTGCAAACGCAGTGGAGGAGTTTTCTGATGGCGCAGAAGAAGGTCGTAGTTTACAGCCAGCCAGGGTGACCGCCGTGCTCATGGGCTGAGTCCTACCTTTCGGAGAAAGGTATTGAATTTGAGGTAAAGAACGTCAGTGCGGACCAGCAGGCGGTTTTTGAGCTGGTGCGGAAGTACAACAGCCGCTCGACTCCAACCATCGTTGTTGGGGACAAAGTCATGATTGGTTTTGACCCTGAGAGACTGGAACAAATGCTTGCAGAATGAACCCGCGATTACAGAGTCCTTAAGCCCCGCGCCGGCCCATCCGTGGCGGGGCTACTTGTTTATTGCGGCAGCTACATTTTGCTGGGGCGCCGCGGTCACTTTCGGTAAGGCCATTTTCAATGGCAGCGTCTTCGCAGGGCGCACGCTTATCTCTCCTATAGAGCTCACGCAGGCCAGGACCACATTCACCGTTCTGGTGCTCGTACCGGTCCTGTACTTCCGTTTTGGCGGAAAGATTTTCAGAATCAGCAAAAGCGACTTACTCCTTTGCGTGCTGGTAGGGACCCTGGGTGTGGCGTGCTCCAATTACTTTTACTATCTCGCAGTCCAGAAGGCCACGGTGGCGTTGGCCATTACGGTCCAATATACGGCGCCGGTATGGGTGCTGGCGTATATGGTCACCCGTGGACGGCAAAAGGCCACTCCGCAACGAATCAGCGCGGCGATCATGGCGATTGCGGGCATTACGCTCGCCATCGGATTTTTTTATTCCGATGCGAAGATCAGCATGATCGCTGTGGGAGCGGCATTGATGGCTTCGTTCGGATATGCCTTTTATAACGTCGCCGCACAAGGGATGATCACGCGCAACCATCAACTCACAATCATGACGTATGTCCTATTGAGCTCGGCGTTGCTGTGGCTGATAGTCAATCCGCCGTGGCGCCTGGCTGCGCAGCACTACAGCGGTACACAGTGGATTTTTCTCTTCATCTTTGCCGTGCTCTCCATGCTGCTGCCGTACATCTTTTATTTCAGCGGGCTGAAGTATCTGGACCCAACCAGGGCCGTGATCACCAGTTGCCTGGAGCCGGTATTTGCCATTTTGTTTGCCGCGGTTTTTGTGCACGAATTATTGCGTCCGTTGCAGACGGTAGGAATTGTTGCCGTGCTGGCCGCTACGATTGTGGTGCAAGTCTCGGGGAAGGACAGCGCGCCCGCCGCAGCGGCATGAAGACAAAACAGGCGGCCTCTCTGCGAGACCGCCTTATCAAATCAGAATGGTTCAGGTCCTCAGTACGTTGAGTTCTGGTTCAACCACTGCAACCGGGTGACTTTTGGTGTAAGGATGCCACCGCCGTTAACGCCCGGAATCAAGCCCGTTGAAGGAAACCAGGGTGGCGCGAAGTTGGCTCCAAAACGTTTGTCGAACAGAACATTGCGAACATCGGCACCGATGCTCAAGATATGGTTCTGAATGCGACCGCCCAGAATCGTAAGTGTTTTGATCTGGGTGCCGGTGTTGACGATGCCGCCAGAACCGCCCTGGGAAATCGTCGCGATTGAGGCGTCAATTTCCAGAAGATTGTCGCCGGTCTGGCTATTTTTCAGCTGGACGTTGCCCTGGGGTGTAAAAATTCCCAGCGCCTGTCCATTGTCGCCGGCCGCAACCAGATTGTCATTTGCGTCGACCGGTGCGGTTTTGTACTTGATGTCGCCGGTGATGGTTATGTTCTTGGCTGCATAGGTGGTGGTGCCTGCTGCGGTGGTGCCATAGTTGTCCGCCGCCGTGATAGTGAGCATCGTATGATCCTGGATCGCGGCCTTTCCCTCGCCGGGGCCAGTAAGCTGGGTGATGTTGCCGTCGACATAGAGCATGGTCGCAGGGCCAATGACGTTGCCTGTGCCTGGATCTTTCTGTTGGGGCACGCCCAAGATAGTAACCGTCTTAGCACTTGCACCAGTGCCAGTAGTCATCACCGTGGTGTTGGCTGTATTATCAACTACGATGGTTGTTGGGACGCCGCCCTGGGTAATGGTGTATTGCTGCCCAGTCGTGCCAATGGGTTGAAGAACAACGCTGGCGTCTCCTCTTACCATGATCCCACCGCCCGTGAACGTGGCGACGCCACTGGCGTCCACGTTGTACGGCAGAAAAACGCCCGTGCCAGGAGCCGGGTCGGAGTAAGGGTTCTTCTGTGCGTCTTTCAGAACCGTGTTCATATTGGTGGACGTCGGCGAGGTTGCACTACTACCTTTACCGTCCAGCACGGCCTGCGCCTGCTGAAAGGTGTTTGCAGGCAACGCTACTTTTTTACCACCGTTGGCGCCCCATTCGAAACCATTACCGCCATTAACAGAAGCCGGTTCGGTAACAAAAGGCGGGGTAACCCCGTTGGCGGTACCAAGATTACTGGTTACACACCCATTATTGTCAAAACCTGCATTTGCGTCGACCTGCTGGACAATATCGGTGAACGTGTAGTTCGGCTTCCCAGAAGCCGGTTTTTGGAAGGTCCAACCGCCGTTGGTAAACACAGGGCCGGTAATCGCACCGAGGACAAGGTCCCCACCAAGCTGGCCCGCCGTAGGGCACGCTACTTGAGCGTCAATAAACATTCCAAAGCCGGCAAAATTCGTTGCTACAGGTGTATTGAGGTTCGCCGTGACCTGGAGCAGACCCTCGTCGGTCAAGACGGTATTTCCCGTTCCGCGAGAATGGCCAGTCGACGTAATCTTGTAAGCGTAACGGTAGTCAGCCGTCACGCCATCAGCGGGAAACGCGTTCTTGACGCAGTCGGTGGGTGTTCCCGCGGCGTTTTTCGCGGAGCAGAAAACCAGCTTAACTGAGATGGTCGCCGAATAATCTTCCGGCCACGACTTGGCGGCGACCCCCGAACTCGACGTCGTGAGGTTCTTGGTTCCGTAAGTCGTTTCCAGGTTTGTCTTAAGTTTTCCCGAAGTGCCCCCAACATCATCAAAGCCAGCCAGAGGGTTAACGCCCTTAGTAAACCCTGTCGGGTACAGGGGGCTGCCGGCGGTGAATTCGTCACTTAGGGCCTGTCGCATGATGTTCACGCCTGAATCGGCCGCGTAAAATGACCCACGGAAGTTCCTGTAGTAACCGTTGATCAGCATATCCGACCTGGCGGACCATGCCATGGCCAAGGTCAGGCCTGATAACAACATGAGAAGCAATAACGTTGTGATCAGGGCCACACCCCGTTCCGTCTGCCTCGGCGACCGCCGTTTGGACGTGAGAATCGAGCTCTGATTATGTTGCATTTTCTTGTCTCCTCAATTTGTGTTGAGATTCCGCAGATTGATCACCACGCTGATACCCTGGACCTGATAATTGCCCTGGTCATAGGCGTTCTTGAAGGCGATGGAATTGTCGGTGTTAGGGGTGGCCCGCGCCATCAGTTGGATCTTTAAGGAACGAATCGACGCCCAGTCGCGATTGTAGGCGCCTGAGTTTGAAAGCGTACTGTATCCCCCAGTCCCGATTCTGCTGCTCCATGCGTCAACGGAGAAGCCAACGATCTGCTCGGCGATCTTGTCTTGGACAACGACCGGTGTAATGGACGGTGGCGTGGGGGGAGTCGTGTAGGTGCGGATCAGCGTCGGGTTCGCAGAATTCGTAAGATCTACTTTGTACTGGGTGGAGTTAAGCCTGATCGCATAATCGAGTCCGGGAATGAAAATATTTGTGAACCGCTGGCATTCCGGCGGAGCGGCAGACCCGGTTCCTGCAGTGGGATCGTAGAGGCCCATCTTGTCTCCCGTCGCACCGGCAGGAACACCCTTGGCTGCAACGGCGCCTACGCAATTGGCCACGTTGGTCGTGGCGGTGTACGTGAGTTGGATATAGTTGCCATTATCTACGGCACCGCTAACCGACAACACGGCGATGGATGGCTGCCCATTCGTAAACTCAGTACCACCCTGGACCAGCATGATCTCGTCGCCATCTTTGAATTGGCTAGCCCACCCTTTATAGAGGCCCGCCCCTATTGTCGGATCGCCTACTGTGCTGAGGTATAGGGTGCCACCGACGTTCGTGTCGAGATTCGTCGTCGGTACTCCCGCAGGCGCTACTCCCGCGGGATGGTCGAAGCTCGGCGTAAACGCAGGTAAGCTTCCGTCCGCTGTGATGAGTGTTAGGGTGTCAAAGCACGCCGCTACATACACACCCGTCCCAAGCGTCGTAACCCCCCCCACCGTCTTGTTAGCGCAAGCAGTGCTTGTATGGGACGTGATGGTAGCCCCGATCGGCGACGCCTGCATGGAGTGGATGGTTGAAAAACCGCTTCCTGCATTCACCGCTTCCATCTGCAATTGCGCCACTGCGTTTCGCAAATTAATGTTCAGCGCAGCTTGGTTTTGTGCGGTATTGAAGAGCGGCATGTGCCGCCGGATCAGGCCCACCACTGCTCCACCGACCACTAGAAAGAGGGCCATCGCTATGATTAGTTCGATTAGCGAAAATCCCGACAGGCCCTTACGCGAAAGTAATGCCCCCGGGAGCGTTGCGGATTTCCGTTTGTCCTTCATCATTGTCTCACCGCACTTGTTTGGAAGGTGGCCGCTTTTTCCAGAGTTGTGCCCGTCAGAGGGACAACCAGGACAGTAATGCGTTTGGTTTTGCCCAACCCCGCAACGCCGGATTCGACGACCCAAAGCCGCTGGAATGTCATCATGTCGGAAGTTGCGACATCAGCAGCGGTTCCGTCCATCTTGTCGTCGATCCTGCCGTTGAGGCCGCCGTTGTCGCTCGACATTCGGACAATATCGTTGAAACTTGCGACCGGAGCTGTCGGGTCAATGCCGCCCCCTACTGACACAGTTGTGAGCTGGTTCAAATCCTCGAGTTTTTCTGAGGCCAGCATAACCTCAGTGCCGAGGTAACGAGATTGGGTTGTGGTCCCAGTCAAAGACGCCATCAGCGCCGCCAAACCCAGTAACCCGACAGCCAGGATGACGATCGAAATCATGACTTCAATCAGAGCAAAGCCGCTTTCACGGCCCGCTTTACGGGTAGACATTGATGCTTCCATAGCTTGACACCATTATTTTTTCCGTTGGCTTTCCAGTGTACGTAATGTTCATGGTCATGCTTGTGTTGTTCGTAGAGGTCACCTTGCCGCCCGGACTGAACGTCAGAGTGGTGTCTACGTCCAGCTTGATCGGCGTGCCGGATCCTGACAAAGGAATTGGGCAGCTGGCGGCGGCGGGCACGCAGACATTGACGAATGCACCTCCTGCTACCGGCTGGTTCATAATCTGATAGTTTGTTGTAGCCGCAGTGATCACGATCTGGTACGGGATTCCCTGGTTGATGGCCAAATAGCGAGTGGATTGAATTGCTCCGGTCACCGCCGAAATCGCGCCCCGAAGTCTAAAATATCCCATACCACTCTGCAGCATAGGGACCGCGACCAATGTCAAAGCCATCGCAATTGCAATGCCTACTAACAGTTCAATCAGCGAGAACCCTGCGCTCTTTTGTGCTGCCAATCCATTTATTCGTTGCCTATGACGAACTTGCTTCATCAATCCTCTCCGTTAACGCCAGCGAAATACACAGCCGGGACAATAGTGTTGTAGTTCATAGTTAGGTACGCTTCAACTTACTAAAGTATGTTCTCCTGACGGTTACTGGCCATTTGCGACAGGGCCTGATAACCGGTTCAAAAACAATAAGATCCATGGCTTTCAAGCCGTTCTACGAAACGTTATTTTCCGCGGTAGTGGCACGCCCTTTAGTTCCACTTGCTTTGTGGGGAAGACAACAAGCATTGCTCGATAAACCCAGAGCGTCAGTGTTTTTTCGTAGGTTCGTAGGGAGGAGTCCAAAAGTACTCTGCCGCAGGCAGCCATGTCAAGGTTACTTACGGAAAAGAGTGGAACACTAAAGTAGTAGCACCTCCGGGGCCGAGGTCTTCCCTAAGAAGGTCAACCCGGGTGATCACTTGCGCTATCGAAATCAGACTTTGTAAAGACTGTTTTTTGTGATCAGTAGGGGAATCCAGCTCGTGGACGTGGGCATGTGTGTTCGACGGGGCACTGCCCTGCTTTGCCGGATCGCGATTACCGGATATAGTGGCAAATTGCTGTAGAATATGGAATTATGAATCGTATTGCGCGTTCCTGCCTGGTTGTTGTGCTTTTGGTGCTTGCAGCCTCTGCTGAGAAGAAGACCTCTTCCTTAAATCTCCTTGTGTTAAGGGAGGTAAACGGCAAGCCAGTCAGAAATGCGGAGGTTGTGCTGCATCTGATGGACAAGAATGGCGTCCAGCAGCAGGCCGGCCTGGAACTCAAGACCCACGAGAACGGCAAAGCTGAGGCCAACGGGGTTCCGTATGGTAAATGGCGGATTCAGGTGATTGCCCCTGGGTTCCGCACCTATGGCGAAGACTTTGACATCAATCAGCCGAACATGGAAATCACGATCAAGCTGCAGAAGCCGGCTGGCCAGGTCTCCATCTACAAGTAGTAATCATGTCATGGTATGCGATGTTCGGCTGCACGATGGAGAATAGTCACGAAGTTCCAACTTTAGCGTTCGCATGAGACTTTCATCCCTTGCCCTATGTTTCTGTAAGCAAACTTGGTTTTCGAGTCGGAAGGGCCAAATCGGCAAAAACAAGGGATATCCGGTTACTTTACAGTTGACACAACCACCCCAGGGATGTCATTTCTAGGAGCTTTGCCAGGATTGCCCGTTCAGACGGAAGGGAAGTGCTATTGAAAGTCAGGGTTTTTTACCACGGAAAATGTTTTGATGGAACGGCGTCAGCCTCGTTATTTTCCCGCTTTTATCGCGAGAGGATACGGGCGGACGTTGACTTTCAGTTCACCGGGCTGGTGCACCGGGCGGGGGCTCTTTTTGATGAAAATGATTTTGACGGCGAAGAGAATGTAATTGTCGATTTCAAATACTCGCCGTCTCCCAAAATCACATGGTGGTTCGACCACCATTTGAGCGCTTTCCTCACGCCACAGGACGCTGAGACCTACAGCAAAGGCGACAAGTCGCAAAAGTTTTACGATCCCGCCTTCAAGTCCTGCACCAAGTTCATGGCGGGGATCGCGCAGGAAAAATTCGGTTTCGATCCCCAGCCCGTAGAAGAATTGATCCGGTGGGCGGACATCATCGACGGGGCGCAGTTCGAGTCACCGCAACAAGCCGTGAAGATGGCCGAACCGGCCATGAAGCTGACCATGGCGATTGAATCGACGAACGACCCGTCCTTCCTGCCCACGCTGATTCCTTATCTGGTAAAAGAGCCCCTGGCCGAGGTGATCAAAGAGCCTTTTGTCGCTGCGTTGATCCCGCCACTTTTAGAGCGTCACAGAAAATCGATTGATATTTTGCGCCAACGGTCGGAATGCCTTCAGGGAACCATTTACTTCGATATCAGCGATCACGACCTGGAAGGCTACAACAAGTTCATTCCTTATTACCTGCATCCGGAATCCGTTTATAGCGTGGGGCTGAGCAGCAGTAGTTTCCGGGTGAAAGTGTCCGTTGGCTCAAACCCCTGGACCAACAAGCAGAACATGGTGAACCTGGCGAAAATCTGCGAGCGCTACGGTGGTGGCGGACACGCGCGTGTTGGCGCGATTTCCTTTCCCCCGGACAAAGGAGACGCTGCCCGCAAAGCAGCTGCGGAAATCGTACAGGAACTGCGGTTTTCAGAAAACATTGAGGCCGGCGCCAATAGTAAAGAGGCTGGTCAGAAAATCGGCTGATAGCAGAAACCAGAACGGAGAAGATACGTTTCTCCTCCGTCCTCTTTGCAGAAGTTTTATTTTCTGGCCTCTGAGTGGTTCTCCACGGCCAGGTCATTTTTTACGGAGAAAACGCCGGACACTCCATTCGCCCGAATGCCAGCGACGTTCTTATCAGCCTCATTCGCGACTATGCCCTCAAGCGAGACATGGCCATTTTTCACAATGATGTGAATGGGCGGCACGGACTGGGTCGAATATCGGAATAGCTGCGAATCGTTGAAAATCGCTCGCGCTACGTGGTTGCGGATACGATCGTCATTGATTGACACTGGCAGGATCTCAATTTGATTGTTCACGCGATCCACGCCCTCAATCTTTTTCACCACGTTTTCGGCCGAGTCCTTGAGGACAGCATTCCGTACCTGTCCAAGAAGCGTCACGGAATCGCCGTTCACTTTGTATTCCAAATTGTCAAAGATATTGAACTGCGGCAACATGACTAGTTCATGGCGAACCTCGCGGGAAATCCGCTCTTCTGCACGCTGGTTTACTGACTGCGCCTTGGAGATGCCGGCAATCATCACCGTCAGTGCAACGACAAAACACCAATAGCGTAGAGTTCTCTTCATAACGTTCTCCTCACTCATCCTTTAAATAGGGCCTTTTTATAGATTGGATGCCGGCTGTGCCGGAACTCGTTGCAGCAAAAATCAAAGCGTAACAATTCTTAATCTTTGGATGTGGCGTAAGACAAGGGCAGGATTACAAGACTTTCGCCATCGTCAGACGACAGCGAACGTCGGAAGACAATCACCCTCGTGCAGGATATTCCGTGTGCTCAGCGGGTTCGTCGCAAAAGGAAGCGGCTACTTTGAATCGCGCAAAGTAGCCACCACCGGGTGCGGTCAAATGGAGTGCGGTGCAGCCTGCTGCACCGCTTGGGTGCTAATAATTGCAAGGGGACATGCGCATGTCCTTTACCTTCTCAGTTAAAAGAATTATCGGCCGGGTATCGTGAAACCGTAGGGCCTTTTAAATTACGTAGGTAATCGAGAGACACAAGAAATTGATTGGCATGACCAGCTGGACGCGTTACGTAAGTTGCACCTTTTCCAGCCAGTGTGCGATCTTCACGCTCCAGCCTAACTTCGACGAAATTGTTTGTTGCAACAGAGAAGCCGCCTCCGGCTCGCCGTGAACCAGGAACGTATTGAGTGGGCGTTTCTTAAAGGTCTGGAGCCAGCGCAGAAGCTCTTCCGTATCGGCATGGTCGCTGAACTGCTCCAGCGCGGCCACGTGGGCCCGAATCGGCACTTCCTGAGAATAGATGCGGACGGACTTTGCCCCTCTCTTGATCGTTTCACCCCGCGTGCCGGGAGCTTGAAAGCCGATAAAGATCACCTGGTTGCGCGGATCGGAAAGACGCAGCATCAGGTGATGGAGAATGCGCCCACCAGTTACCATCCCGCTGGAAGAGACGATGAGGCACGGATAGCGCACCTCGTTGATCTTCTTGGAGTCTTCCTGTTTAGGCGCAAAATGGAATCCTTCCCAGGCCAGGGGCGAACCGAATCGCCGCACCAGTTGCTGCGCCTCATCATTGAATTCCTCGGAGTACTTCATGAAAATCTCGACTGCTTTGATGGCCATGGGACTGTCCGTGAAGACAGGAATGCGCGGGATCTGGTTCGACTCCATCAGTTCCTTGACCAGGAACAAGAAACTTCTGTGTGCGTTCGACGGCGAAGGCTGGAACAATGATGGAGCCACCACGGTGGACGGCATCATTGATGATCTTCGCCAGTTGCGGACGCACATCCTCATGCGGGTGCACGCGATTGCCGTAAGTGGACTCCATTACCAGTAGCTCAGGGTCTTCGTTGCCGTCGGGACCGGCCCGGACCACGCGGCCCGGCGCGGTTGGCTGTAAAGGTACGCGGCCAATGTCGCCAGTAAAGAGAAACTTGCGCGTGCTGCCGTTCTCACGAAAAAACAATTCCACCATGCAGGAGCCAAGAATGTGTCCGGCATGGACAAAGCGAAAAGAAATTTCCGGGCTGATCTGCCTGGTTACACCGAACTCCACTGGCTGGAACATGTTCAAGCAATCTTCGGCTTCCTGAAGGGTGTAAAGCGGCAGCGCGGGATCATGCTTGGAAGAGCGTTTCTGGTTGTGAAAGCGCGCCTCCTCTTCCTGCAAGTGTCCGGAATCCGGCAGGATGACCGAGCATAGATCGATGGTGGGCGATGTAGCATAAATCGGCCCTTTAAACCCTTCCTTGGCCAGCCGCGGAATCCCATCCGCAATGGTCCAGATGAGCATGAGTAAGGATCACGGCGTCAATTTCGGGCGCGGGCACTGGCGGCTTCTCCCAGCTGCGCAGCCGCCAATCTTTTGGCCCCTGGAACATGCCGCAGTCGATCAGGACTTGCAGACCTTGTTTGCCAGAAACATCGGCCCGGGTGTTGATGAGATGTTTTGATCCGGTTACAGTGCCGGCAGCGCCGAGAAATTGCAGATAGGCCACAGTCTTCCTTGGACGTCAGGATTTTTGTTTCAGCAGATTATTTCATAGTTGCGGGTAGCAATGGTCCAGGGGGCAGATCTGGTGTGCAGGGGTGTTCGCTTCCGAACAGCTGTATGCGTTAGTGAACAGTGGCAGGTCTGTTTATTGTCTTCAGCAATGTAGTTTAACTCTATGTTTTCATTGGCTTAGCAAGATCTCTGGTTCGGCATATAAAGTGCCCTTTTGACATATATGCCCATGTCTGGTGCATGGAGGGCAGTTAAGTGGCGTCCGCAGCCGCCCTGCATTTCTGTAAATGAGGAGCTGGTCATGATTGAAGTCAGGAAGATCGGTTTAGCTCTCGGTCTGGGATTGGCACTGCTTGTTTTAAGCGGTTTTGGCGCCAAGCACCTTGCCACTCCAGGTGGTAGTAGCGGAGAAGCGATTGCCCGCCGCATCGCGTTGCTGAGGTCGGGCAAACCGCAGCAGAAAGCCGCCGCTGCCTACTGGCTGGGACAGCAGCGCGCTGCTGCTGCTGAAGCAGTGGACTCTCTTGTGGACCTGCTCGGCGACGCAACGGAAGTGGATCCGACACAGTATCGCCAGCGCCGGCTGGACAAGATGACTCTCGGTGAGGAAGTAGCGGCCGCCCTGGTAAACATTGGTCATCCCGCAATCGAGCCGCTTATACATGTTTTGAAGACCTCACCTCAGGCGGAAGCCAGGAAGAATGCAGCCTGGGCGCTCGGCGCGCTTCACGACACTGGAGCCACCAGCAGCGAAATTTGAACCATGAGTGGAATTGGAATAGGGAAGTTGGGGCGACCTGGTAATTCACTAACCTGCTGGTTCTGGTGCTGTTCGCCGAAATACCCAAGTTTAGGCAGTACCCTCAATCCAAAAAATCCTATGGAAACTTTGCTTCAAGATCTTCGCTACGCCCTGCGCACATTGCTCAAGAGCCCCGGTTTTACTACGGTTGCCGTACTCACGCTGGCTCTCGGAATTGGCGCGAATACGGCCATCTTTAGCCTGGTGAACGCCGTTTTATTGAAGATGCTGCCGGTCAAAGATCCGGGACAACTGGTGGTGGTGGGAGATCCGCTTTTGGTTCACAACCAGTCTCTGGGGGATCCACAAGTCGGGTTGTTTTCTTATCCGCTGTACCGGGAGCTTGCTGCGGACAATCAAGTTTTTTCAAGCATGCTTGCCTCGAGTGAAGTGCACAGGCTGAAGGTTGCCAGGGGAGTTGGGACAGAGGATTTTGGGGGTTCGATTACTGGTGTCCTGGTCAGCGGAAATTATTTTTCCACCCTGGGTATCAATCCGGTTTTAGGAAGGACGATCACTCCCGACGATGATACCGCCCCCGGGGCGCATCCCGTGGCCGTGCTGAGCTATGGGTTCTGGAAAGAGAAACTTGGTCAGGACCCGAATATTGTTGGCCAGTCGATCCGCATCAATAAGTATCCGTTCACCATTGTTGGCGTGGCGCCGGACGGTTTTTTTGGCGACACGGTGGGCGACAGACAGGACATGTGGGTTCCAGTCACGATGCAGGAGCAGGTCATCACCGGCCGCGCATGGCTGGATACACTTAATGCTTCATGGTTGCACTGTGTGGCCCGCCTCAAACCGGGCGTCACGGTGGACCAGGCACGTGCCAACATCAATCTGGTGCTCCGGCAGTCATTGACGGGAGCCGTTGGGGCCAAGCTCGGCAAAGACGATCTGGAAAACCTGAAAAAAGCGAAGATCGAAGTCAGTGCCGGCGGCGGAGGCTTCTCCCAGCTGCGCGGAGACTTCCAGCAGCCGTTGTTTCTGCTCATGGGCATTGTCGGCATGGTGCTTGTCATTGCCTGCGTGAACGTAGCCAACCTGTTGCTGGTCCGGGCCACGGCGCGACGTAAAGAGATTGCCGTGAGAATGGCGATTGGCGCCGCTCCAGGCCGGGTGATTCGGCAACTGCTGACGGAGAGCGTGCTGCTGTCATTTGCCGGCGGCGCGGTTGGATTGATGGTGGCTCAGCTTGGAACCAAGGCTTTGCTGGGATTGAGTAAGAACCCCGAACTGGAAGCCTCTCCTGATTTGCGGGTCTTTCTTTTTACCGCGATCGTATGCCTGGTCACCGGCATTTTGTTCGGTCTTGCTCCCGCGCTTCGCTCACGTCGGGTTCAGGTGGCATTGACCCTCAAGTCAGGGGCGCAGAATGGAAATGATAGTCACACGCGCTGGAGTTGGGGAAAAACGCTGGTTACGGCCCAGGTCGCGCTCTCCTTGCTCGTACTGTTTGCCGCTGGATTGCTGGTGCGCAGCCTGCAAAACATCCGGACTTTGGACTTAGGCTATAGCCAGGAGCATATTCTGCTGGTTTCAGCGGATCCCCAGGGAGCAGGTTACAACCCAGCTCAGATCAGCAACTTTAATAACGAATTGGCTGCCCGACTGGCAAGTCTTCCTGGTGTGCGTGCGGTTACATCTTCCAAGAACGGGCTGTTTAGCGGAAGCGAATCCGGCGAAGGCATCAAAGTGGAAGGGTTTGCTTCTAAAAATGATGAGGACAATGTAGTTGCCGCTGATGACGCCGGCCCAAACTACTTCACCGCCGTTGGCATTCCTTTGATTCTCGGCCGGGACATAGGTCTGCAGGACACGGCAACATCGCCGAAAGTCGCCGTCATTAATGAGACCATGGCGAAGTTTTATTTCAATAAGGCCAATCCCATCGGTAGAAGGTTCGTGATCGATGATGAAAAACTCAAAAATCAGCCAATTGAGATCATAGGTGTTGCCCATGATGCGCGGGACCATGAACTGCGCGGCCCGATTCCGCGCCGGTTCTACGTGCCGATCGCGCAGGCCACGAACCCGGTTGCCGTCCTTAATTTTGAAATCAGAGCAGCTGGAGACACGGCGCCTGTGGCGGAGGCTGCGCACAAACTGATCCAAGAGTTCAATCCCAACGTTCCGGTGAACAGCATTCGCACGCTGGACCAGTTGATCGAACGAACGATTGGCAGCGAGATCCTCATCGCGGAATTATCAAGCTTTTTTGCCGGGCTTGCGCTGCTTCTGGCCTCGATCGGACTTTACGGAATCATGTCCTACATGGTCAGCGGCAGGACCCGGGAGATCGGCGTGCGGATGGCACTGGGCGCGCAGCGCAACAGCGTTCTGTGGATGATCTTGCAGGAAGCCGCCAAACTTGTAGCGGTCGGCGTGGTGATCGGGGTCCCAGCAGCCTTAATGGGCAGCCGTTTGTTGACGACCATGCTGTTTGGTCTGCGTCCGAGTGATCCAACGTCGATGGTGATGGTGATCGGCGTATTGCTCGTGATAGCTTTATTTGCCGGCTACATTCCCTCGCGCCGGGCCACCAAAGTGGACCCCATGGTGGCTTTGCGGTATGAATGAGAGAATTTAAGAGATTACGCAATCGGGCAATTTGGCAGTTGAGGCCGGGACGCATAAACGAGATCCAGAAAAGGAAGCAATGATCCAACTTCGTAACATAGAAAAAACGATCAAGAGCCCGGCAGGAACAATCTGGCTGCTGCGCCGAATCAACGTGCATATCAAGGAAGGCGAGTTCGTTACCATCATGGGGCCGTCCGGAGCGGGGAAAACCACGCTGCTGAGCATTATCGGCATGCTCGATGACGGCTGGGCCGGCGAGTACGTTTTTGCCGACCACGTTGTTCACAAGCTTGACCGCAAGAAACGCGCAGAGCTGAACCGGCGCTATGTGGGTTTTGTTTTCCAGAGCTACCATCTGCTGGACAACCTGACGGTGCAGGAGAACATTGACGTTCCTCTTTCCTATCGCGATATTCCGCGAGCGCAACGCGCTTCCATGGTTGCGGACATCCTGGACCGCTTCCAGATCGTGGGCAAGAAAGATCTTTATCCCAACCAGCTTTCCGGCGGGCAGCAGCAGCTGGTCGGCGTAGCGCGTGCCGTTGCCGGGAACCCCAAGCTGATTCTGGCGGACGAACCCACGGGCAACCTCCATTCCGGGCAGGCCAAGGAGATCATGGAGCTTTTTCGTAAATTGAACCAGCAGGGAACTACGATTATTCAAGTGACCCACTCGGAAGCCAACGCGGCTTTTGGAAATCGTATTATCCAGCTGAAAGACGGATGGATTGTGGACGACTCCTCCACCGCTCCGAGCAGCGCGACGGCATGATCCGGAATTATGCGGTATTGACGAAGAATCAGTTTTTGAAATCAGGGAAATTCTGTTGTCAACAAAAGCACAGGAACTGGTAAGCACAACGACGGTCAAATCCGATCCAATCCGCATCCTGATCGCGGATGATCAGGCCGACGTGCGCGAGGCCCTTCGGTTGCTCCTCAAAGGCGAGGGCTACACCACGGAGACGGTCAGTAACCCCGCTGCCGCCCTCGAAGCCGTGCAAAGCAATGAGTTTGACATCATGCTGATGGACCTCAACTATCAGCGCGATACCACATCAGGGCAGGAGGGAATGGAACTGCTAGCCCGCGTTCAGTCCGCGGACGGCAAGCTGCCGGTTGTGGTGATGACTGCCTGGGGCAGCGTTGAACTGGCCGTGGAAGCGATGCGCCGCGGCGCCTGCGACTTTGTCCAGAAACCATGGGACAATCCGCGCCTGCTCAGCATCATCCGCACACAGGTGGATTTGTACCGCATCATCCGGCGGGCCGAACGGCTGGAAGCGGAAAACAGCCTGCTACGCGCGCAGAACCGTCCGGTCTTTATCGCGGAATCCAAGGCCATGCAGCCGTTACTCACGCTCATGAGCCGCATCGGCCCGAGCGATGCCAACGTCTTGATTACGGGAGAGCACGGTACTGGAAAGGAAGTGGTGGCGCTGACGCTGCACGCGCTGTCACCGCGAAGTTCGCGGCCCATGATTACGGTCAATACCGGCGGTCTTCCGGAAGGAACGTTTGAAAGCGAACTGTTTGGCCATGTGAAAGGCGCATTCACGGATGCCCGCGCGGACCGAGTAGGACGATTTGAACTCGCCGATCGCGGGACCCTTTTTCTGGACGAAATCGCTAATGTCCCGCTGAAGCAGCAGGCCAAGCTGTTGCGTGTTCTTGAAACCGGCGAGATGGAGAGGGTCGGTTCCTCCAAGACGCACAAAGTCGATGTTCGGGTGATCTCCGCTACGAATGCGGATTTAAAAACGGAAAGCACGGAAGGCCGGTTCCGCTCCGACTTGCTGTTTCGCCTGAACACGGTTGAGATGAATATTCCTCCGCTACGTGAAAGAAGGGAAGACATCCCCCTTTTGGCTTCGCACTTCCTGAAGATGTATGCGCAACGTTACCGCAAGCCGGTAAAGAGTTTTGAACCCGCGGCCATGCAGAAGATGCTGGACCATCTCTGGCCGGGCAACGTCCGCGAGCTGGACCACGTAACGGAGCGTTCCGTCCTGATCAGCACCAGTGATCTGATTCATTCCTCTGATCTGGGGCTGGAAAGCGACAAGGCCAGTTCGTCCAAAATAGAAGACATGAGCCTGGAAGAAGTAGAATACCTTCTCATAAAGAAGGCGATGGCGCGGCATTCCGGAAACATCAGCCATGCAGCGGAGGCGCTCGGTTTGAGCCGCAGTGCTCTCTATCGCCGCATGCAAAAGTATGGCATTTGATCCGGACGACCAACCCGCCCGCAGTCTAGCTGCCGCTAAACCCCCAGCAAAACGGACCAAGTTGAGCTTTGACGCTCGCATCATGCTGATGGCGCTGCTGATCAGCTTGCCGGGCGTCTTTGTGGCTGAACTGCTGCTCTTGCTGGGAAATTATTCGCTGGAAACAAAGTGGACGGTCACGCTCTTCATCGCTCTGGCCTGGATCATCGGCAGCTCCATGCTGCACGGGCAGGTCATCCGGCCGTTGCAGACGCTTTCCAATATGGTCGCGGCAATCCGCGAAGAAGATTTCTCCTTTCGCCTGCGCGGGGCCGGACGTCAAGACTCTCTGGCCGACCTGATCCTTGAGATCAATGCTCTGGCCATGCGGCTACAAAGCCAGAAAGTCAGCGCCATGGAAGCCACGGCCCTGCTGAAAAAAGTGATGATGGAGATCGACGTTGCCGTCTTCACTTTTGATCAGCAGCAGCGGCTCCGCATTGTGAACCGTGCCGGCGAACAATTGATGGGCAGGATCGCGCCGCGGATGCTGGGGCTCACAGCGGAAGAGCTTGGCCTGCATGAGTTTCTCCAGACCCCGGGACCGCAGACGGTACAAATGACGTTCCCCGGCAAGCATGGACGCTGGGCCATAAGCCACACGGCATTTCGCGAAAATGGCGTGCCACACGAGCTGCTGATTATTTCTGATCTCAGCCGCGCCTTGCGGGAAGAAGAGCGTCAGGCATGGCAGAGGCTCATACGGGTACTTGGGCACGAGCTCAATAACTCACTGGCGCCGATCAAATCGATTGCCGGCACTCTGGGCTCGCTCACGGTCCGCGCAACTCTACCTGAAGACGTGTCTCAGGACATGCTGCAGGGATTGCATGTCATTGAAAACCGGGTTGAGTCGCTGAACAGATTTATGCAGGCCTATACGCGGCTGGCGCGCATGCCCGCGCCTACCCGGAGCAGAATTGAGGTTGGCCCCCTGGTCACAAGAGCGGCATCGCTGGAGAGCCGTTTGACGGTCAAGACCTTGCCCGGCCCGGCGATCACCATTGACGCCGACGCGGACCAACTGGAGCAGTTGCTGATCAATCTCATTCGCAATGCCGTGGACGCTTCGCTTGATCCATCACTGCGGCAAGCTGGTTCGGTGGAGATCGGTTGGCGCGCAAGCGCCCGCAGCGTGGAAATTTTTATCCGCGATGAAGGCCCCGGTCTGCTGAACAGCGACAATCTTTTTGTGCCTTTCTTCACCACTAAGCACGGTGGCAGCGGTATTGGGCTGATTCTGAGCCGGCAGATTGCCGAAGCCCACGGCGGAGTGTTGCGGCTGGTAAATCGCCGCGACCGTACTGGCTGTGAAGCCATGATCGAGCTGCCCGTGACATATGACTCGTCCTTGATTTAGCTCCAGTGCGATATGATGTTGTGTATCCGCACATGGACAACGACCTGCACAATCTGAAAGATGACATGATCGCCTTCATTGAAGGCCACGGTCTGCGCCGCTTCAACGCCTACATTGAGGATGAAGTGCCCAGCGTGCCGTGGTCGACGGATGAAGACCATCCCGATGCGTGGAAAGACTTCGTCGAACTGGCCAAAGCTTCCGGTGTGCACTTTGTCACCATGAATCACGTCTCCCTTGATAAGGAGGACGTGGACCTGCTGGTGAACCGACTCCAGGAAGTTGATTACATGAATGAAGAGGACCTGGAAGAGGCGGGATGGCTGCGCGGCTTTGTCGGTAAAGTTGGGTTTGTGCAGCTTGGATTTCCCTGCCATGGCGTGATGTTTCGCTACGAAATCTCCACTCCATGGTATGAGACCTACCAGCGGCTGGAAGCAGCCGCCGACGACTATGACGGCTTACTGATTGACGATTCTGAACCTGAGGAAGAATGATCTTCCCGAGCTGAACTGTTGCCGCGACGAATAACGAATGCCGATCGGCCGGCAGAAAAGCAGTTTTGCCGAGCCTTAGACAAAGCGAAGTAAATGAGTGCCCGCTGGCTTTTTTCCAGTCCCGATCCCGCCCAGGTAGAAACACTACAGAGGGAAACCCAGGTCTCTCCGCTTCTCGCCCGGCTTATGGTGCTTCGCGGTGTGACCGGAGGCGTTGCTGCGTCCAGTTTTTTAGTCCCCTCTCTCGATCAGCTTCATTCGCCGTACCTGCTGCGGGGCATGAAAGAAGCAGTGGAGCGCCTGAGCGCCGCCATCGTGAACCGTGAATTGATCCTGATTTACGGAGACTACGACGTTGACGGCACTACCGCTGTGGTGATCCTGAAGACAGCAATTGAGCGTTGCGGTGGCGTCGCTGACTTTCACGTTCCGCACCGGATCAAAGAGGGCTACGGAATCAAGGACGACGTGATTGAACGTGCCGCGGCCGCCGGGGTAAAGGTAGTCATCAGCGTCGATACCGGAATCCGTGCCTTTGAAGCTGCTCAAACCGCCCGCCGCGTTGGTGTGGATCTAATCGTGACCGACCATCACTTGCCGGAGGCCAACGAAGGCGTCCCCGATGCGCTGGCTGTTTTGAATCCCAACCAGCAAGGTTGTGATTATCCATGCAAGGCGCTTTGCGGCGCCGGCGTTGCATTCAAAGTGGCACAAGCTCTGTTTGCGAAATTCAAAGACCAGGTTGACCAGACGAAGTTGATTCCATCGTTTCTCAAGATGGTGGCCATCGCCACCATTGCCGATGCCGTGCCTCTGGTCGGCGAGAATCGGACCATCACCAAACTCGGCTTGGAAGGATTGCGCCGTCCGGCGAATGGCGGACTGAAGGCGCTGATGGAGGTTTCCGGTCTCAACGGTGATCGGCCTCTCACGACCGGCGATGTCGGGTTCCGTCTGGGGCCGCGTATTAACGCTGCCGGACGGATGGATGTTGCCCGGGACGTGATCGAGCTGTTTACGTGCAAGGACCGCGCACGCTGCAAAGAGATCGCCGAGAAGTTGAACCAGCTCAACCTTGAACGCCAGGCCGAAGAGGCCAAGATTGTGGCAGAAATTGACACGCTGCTTGTCGCCGAACCTGATTTCACGGACAGGTTCTGCATGGTCTTTGACGGCGATGGCTGGCATCGAGGCGTGGTCGGCATTGTCGCTTCCCGCGTGGTGGAAAAAACCGGACGTCCTGCTCTGGTAGTGGCAAAAGATGGAGCAGAGGCCCATGGCTCGGGTCGTTCGATTACAAAATTTCATCTGCTGGAAGCATTGGAGTCCTGCCATGAGCTGTTTACCCGCTTTGGCGGGCACGAGCATGCTGTCGGCTTCGCCTTGCCCAGCGCCGATTTGCCTGAGCTCAAGCGACGTTTAAACGCATTTGCCCGGACGCGGCTCACCCTCGAAGATTTTCTGCCGGAGATCGAGATCGACGCGGACATTCCTCTCAGCTCCGTGACGCCGCAGTTATTACAAGAGTTAGGCCGTCTGGAGCCCTTTGGATATGGCAATCCGGAGCCGGTATTTTCCAGCCACAGAGTAAACCTCCTGGCGCCGCCCAGGATCATCAAAGACAAACACATCAAACTGCGGATCAACCAAAAGTCAGATAAGAAGTCCAATTTCAGTTATGAAGCGATTGGCTGGCGCATGGCGGAACGTGCGCAGGCGGAGGTGCTTCAAATCGGTGACAGTCTGGATGTTGCTTTTACCGTCGGCTTCAACTTCCATCCTGACTTTGGCGGCCTGGAGCTAACGCTGGAAGACTTCAAGAGGTCCCTTGCAACGAACTAAGGAGTTGGACACAGGCGCCCTCGCCTGTGAAGCTCGCAGCCGGTGGCGGCTGCGCTCCAAAGTCAAATCGCACTTTTGCTATGGAAGGTGGCCATGAAAAGTGCATGAATGTATCTGTTCCCGGCGCTCTTACCCGCCTTCGTTTAAGATGAAGGCAGATGCCTCTTAATCCCAGGGTGCTCAGGAAGCTGTTTGCCGCCGGGTCTGCCATTGTGGTCTTGGTGGTTGCGGGCTTTTACCTGCGCGGAATTCTGAATGTCAGACGTGATCCGCACACAGCGCCAACAGAGATCCCTGGAAATATTGCCCAGAGAGCCAAGGAATTCAATTTCTCCAGGTCTGATGGCCCCAGGAAGCTTTTTTCCATCCATGCCGCCAGTTTTGAACAGTTCAAAGAGGGTGGCCGCGCCGCCCTCCATGATGTAAGCATCATCATTTACGGACGCAATCAGGACCGCTCGGACCAGATCTATGGTTCGGAATTCATCTACGATCCAGAAACGAAAGACGTTGCGGCCAAGGGTGAAGTTCGCATCGATCTCGAAGCCAATTCCACAGGCGGCACCGGACCAGGGCGAGTTTCCGCGGAAGAGATGCGGAACCTCATCCATGTGAAGACCAGCGGCCTCACCTTCAATGGCAATACCGGGCTGGCCCAAACCACGGAGCGCGTGGAATTTCGGGTTCCTGAGGCGAGCGGCTCCGCTGTGGGCGCAACCTACGATTCCCACGCAGGCGTGCTGGCGCTGAAGTCGGCTGTGAGGATCGTGACCACGGACAAGCAAAAGGCCACGATCACCGGGCAAAGCGCCACCATTACAAAGGCCCCAAACAAAATTGTCTTACAAACCGCAAAGGTCGAGGAGCCGGAGCGCACGATCACAGCGGACAAAGTTACCGTCTTCCTGCGCGATGACAACACCGTGGAACGCATTCTGGGTTCTGGCAATCTCCATGCTTCACGCACCGGCGCAAAGGCGTTCGAACTCAATGCCGCAGAAGGCGAGCTGAAGATTGGCAGCGACAACCAGGTGAATTCAGGCGCACTTACCGGTGGCATCTCTTATGTCAGCAAGAGTGATTCACCGGCTAGGGGAAAGGCCGGACGCGCTCTGTTGCTTTTTGGCCCTAAGAACCGCATGACCAGGGCGCGCATGGAAGATTCGGTTGAGTTTGAGCAAGGGCCTGTCGCCAAGTCGCAGCAGCTTCACGCCAGCGCCGTGGATCTTTATCTCGTAGATGGGAAGCGACTGGAAAAGGCCGTTACATCCGCTGGCCCGGCTGAGATCCGGATGATGCAGGGAACGGAAAAGACAACGATCAGTGCCGGTCAGTTTGAAACCAAATTCAATGCGGATAACCGCCTCAACGCTCTTCTTGGTTCACCCGACGCAAAAATAGTCACTTCCACTCCGGGCCGTCCTGACCGCACCACAACCAGCCGTGAACTGACAGCAGCCTTCAATAGCAAAGGTGAAATTATTTCTGCCGAGCAGACTGGAGATTTTCACTATCAGGAGGGAACACAGATAGCTACTTCGGATCGCGCAAAGTACGTTGCAGTGGATGACAGCATTGCGCTGACTGGTTCACCCAGGCTTGTAGATTCCAGGGGCATCCTCACTGCCGACACGATTCATCTCAATCGCAAAACCGGCGGCGCTTTTGCCCAGGGCAACGTTAAATCTACTTATTCCGGTCTAAAGGCCCAGCCCGGTGGGGCCATGCTGGCTTCAGCCGAGCCGATCCACGTGACCGGAACCACGGTGACAGCCAATAAGAGCACGGAAGTCGCCAAGTACACCAATGCCAGGCTATGGCAAGGCGCCAATATCGTAGAAGCGCCGGAGATCTCGTTCGACCGGGCGCACCGCAGCCTGCAAGCCCAGGGAGGCCAGCCAGGCCAGGTCAATTCAGTCTTTGTGCAGCCCGATAAAAAAGGGAAGATCACGCCCGTAAACGTGACCGCGGACAAGCTTTCTTACGTCGATTCGGACCGAAAAGCGGTCTTCAGCGGCAATGTGCTGGTTCGTGCGGAGGCGACGACCATCACCGCAGATACGCTGGAGGTCTTCCTTCTGGCACGCGGAAACCGCAGCGATGCACAAGCCGGGAGTCAGCTGGATCGCATTGAAGGTAAAGGGGATATTAAGATTCAACAGCCAAATCGGCGGGCCACAGGCAGTCAGCTTGTTTATACCTCAGCGGAGCAAAAAATCGTCCTGACTGGCACAGAAAACAAGCGCCCTAGCATGTTTGATGCCGAACGGGGGCAAATCTCGGGCGATTCGTTGACTTTCTTTACTCACGATGGTAGGGTGCTGGTAGGTAGTGGGGAGTCTTCCTCGGACTCTCATCCCAAGGATTCGAGACGCGAGTGAGAAGTAATGCAGACCCTGGCCACGGACGAGATCACAAAATCGTACCGGGGACGTAGGGTAGTAAACGGCGTAAGCCTCCACGTCAATCAAGCCGAAGTAGTTGGACTCCTGGGCCCAAACGGTGCCGGCAAGACCACTACTTTTTATATGACTGTGGGGCTCCTGCCGCCGGATAGCGGCCGCGTCCTGGTGGATGGGCAAGACATCTCCGCTGTGCCGATGTATCTCCGGGCCCGGAATTACGGAATCAGTTATCTCCCGCAGGAGCCGTCGGTTTTTCGCAAGCTTACCGTGGAAGAGAACATTATGGCCGTGCTTGAAGTCCAACCCATCTCCTGGCAGGATAGGCGGCGCAAACGCGACCAGCTCATTGACGATCTGGGGCTGGGGCACATCCGCAACAATATGGGATATGCGCTCTCCGGCGGAGAGCGGCGACGCGTGGAAATCGCGCGTGCTTTGTGCATCGCACCCAAGTTCATCTTGCTGGACGAGCCGTTTTCAGGCATCGATCCCATTGCCGTTCTCGACTTGCAGAAGATTATTTTTGATCTCAAGGCAAACGGGATCGGCGTGCTGATCACGGACCATAACGTGCGCGAAACACTGTCGGTGACGGACCGTGCCTACATCATCAATGAAGGCCGTATCTTCCGTACGGGCACGCCGGAGCAGCTTGGCAACGATCCCGAGGTCAAGCGCGTCTATCTCGGGGAGAGTTTTTCGTTTGTGTAGAGAGAAATTGAAGGTAGCGAGTACCCGGGTGAAGCGGATGGCGAGGGCCGGTTCGGACGAGCCAGACGCGAGGGTGCAGCGCGAAGCGTTGCGGAGCCCTCGAAGAAACGCCAAGCGCGTCTATCTCGGGGAGAGTTTTTCGTTTGTGTAGAGAGAAGTTGAAGGTAGCGAGTGCCCGGGTGAAGCGGATGGCAGGGCCGGGACTCGGGCTCGGGACTATCAGATCATGAACCTGTTGTGACGCAAAATTACGACGGTACTCTTTTGGGCTTGGGCCCGAGGTGGTAATAGTTAGAGTTAAAGAAAAACAGGCATGGTATTTCTCCAAAACAAACTGAACCTGAGAGTTTCTCAGAAGCAGATACTCACTCCAGGACTGGTGCAGATGGTGAGCGTCTTGGCGCTCAACAAGCTGGAACTGAGAGAGATGATCAATACTGAGATGGTGGAGAACCCTGTCCTGGAAGAGCTTGATTCCTCTGTTCCACTCCTGGACGAAGTTGCCGGGCGCGAAGAAGCCCATGAGCGCCAGGAATTGCAGGATAAAAAGGACAAGGAAGTAGAGGCCGCTCCGGAAGCCGACAAGAAAGATCCTTTTGACGAAATCGATTTCGGATCGTTCTTCCGCGACTACCTTGATCCAGGGTATCGCAACTCCGCCGATCTTGAAGAAATCGACCGCCCATCATTTGAGAATTTTCTTTCCAAGCCCGGAACGCTCACCGACCACCTGCTGTGGCAGCTCGGTTCCGTAACGGTGCGTCCGGCAGTCCACGCCGCAGCTGAACTGGTCATCGGCAATCTGAGTGAAGACGGCTATCTGAGAGCATCGGAAGACGAGTTGATGGGCGTGATGAGCGCCGAAGTCGCGGCTGAAACTGTACAGCCGGAAGATGTGTCCCCTGAGAGCGGAAGCGGTTCCGCCGATTTATTAGAGGCCGAAGTTTTATTGGAGGCGGAGCAGGAGCATCAGGAGCACTTGCAACTGGTGGTCTCGCATGCGCCTGTACGCAGACAGGGAGTGGCTTCGCAGAAGAATGGCTTGGCGCCGGTGGCGCAGTTTAACCGTGAGGACCTGCGTGAAGCCATTGAGTTGATACGACACTTCGATCCCGCAGGTGTGGCCGCCCGCGATCTGCGCGAATGCCTGCTGGCGCAGCTTGAATTTCTCGTTAAGACGCGCGACATGGAGGGTTCCGACGATCCGGAAAATGACCAGGTCGTTGAAGACGCGCTCAAGATCGTCGACCGGCACCTGAACTTTCTGCAGAACAAGCAATACAAGGAAATTGCCAAAGCTATTACTCGGCCTATGGAGGCGGTGATCCAGGCCCATGAATTTATCCGCACCCTCGATCCCAAACCTGGCCTGCGTTACAACAAAGTCGAGCCCAAGCTGATTGAGCCTGATGTTGCTTTTGTGAAACACGGAGACGAATACCTGGTCTTGATGAACGACGAAGACCTGCCGCAGCTCCGCGTAAGCCCTACCTATCGTAAGATGCTGCACCAGGGCGGCGGAGTGGAAAAAGACGTCCGCTCGTATGTGAAGGAACGCTATAAGTCTGCCGTTCAACTTATTAAAAATATTGAGCAAAGGCGGCAAACAATATTGAAGGTCTGCTACGCGATCATCGGCCGGCAACATGAATTTCTTGACTACGGTATCGACCGACTGAAGCCCATGATGATCAAGGAAGTGGCGGAAGAAATTAGCGTGCATCCTTCCACCGTGAGCCGTGCTGTTGCCAGCAAATATGTGCACACGGCCCAGGGTGTGTTTGAGTTGCGGTTCTTTTTCTCAGAGAGTGTACAAGGACCGGAAGGCGCCGGAACGTCGCTGCTCATCCTGAAGCGGCGGGTCAAGAAGCTGATTGAAGAAGAAGACAGCGCGCATCCTCTGACCGATGACCAGATTACCCGCGTTTTGCAGTCGCAAGGCATACAGGTGACGCGGCGCACCGTTGCCAAATATCGTGAGGACATGAAGATTCCCAGTACGCACCAAAGGAGGTCAAAGAGCTGATGGTCCGAAGGCGCAGCCGGCACGAGGGCAGCGCTTCTGTAGACAAGCCTGAAAGCCGCCTGCACAAAATGCCCATCCCAGGCACCCGTCAGACGACTCTCAAAACGGAGACACCCTAAGGAGGGAGTCAATGAACGTTGAATACACTGGCCGGCAATTTGAAATCACTCCTCAGCACCGCAAGCAGGTCGAAAGCGGACTTGAAAAACTTCAAAAAATCTTAGGCAGCAATTTTGAGAGCCACGTCATTCTGTCGGCGGAAAAGCGGCGTCATATCGCGGAGATCACGATTAACGTACGCAACGCCGCAGCGATTGTGGGGTTATCTGAATCGTCGGAGATGAGCACTGCCATCGGCGGAGCGCTCGATCGCATTGAACGCCAGGCAGTGAAGTACAAGACGAAGTGGAAGAGCAAGAAACGTCAGGCGCGAAAGAAAATGGACCAGAATGGACAGCAGCAGGAAATCTCAGTGGCCATCGCCATTGATGGCGATTTAGAGACCGCTGTCCCGGTCAAAGTCCACAGTTTTCCCAGCGCCGTCAAAATAACCGAAACGCATGTGGTCAAAAGCTCGGATTCGGTTTCCTACAAACCGCTCACGCTGGAAGAAGCAGTGAAGGAAGCGGAATTTCGTGACCGTGAGGTTTTCGTCTTTCGCGATCTGCAGGGCAAAGTGAAAGTACTGCACCGCAAAAGAGATGGAAAGATGGAGTTGATCGAAGCGCCCTGATATTACTGTCGCTTTTGCTACTGCCCGCTGCGCGCTAGACGGCCCAGCGGGTTTTGTTGTTTTGCGTGCTTTTAAGCTGCAAACACTGTCTGTCCGCCGCTTGCAAAACAGACTGACGATTGGATGGGCCTGCGTTACTTATCCTTGGCGTCTGTCCTGGCATCCACCCAGTATCCTTTGCGCGTGTTCACTTTGTACTCCGGTCTGTCTTTGACCTTCAGTTCCAGCGCATGGATCCCTGAATGTGGCGACTGCGGCCGGAAGCTCAGCACATAGTAGTTCGGTACATCGTTCGAGATCGTTATCAGATGCCGGGCGAGCGTTGTTGCGTCTTTGAAGGCAAAGTACTCGCCGCCGGTCAGTTGCGCCACGGACTTGGGCACATTGCGTTTGATGCCGTCTTTTGCGGCCAGGAACGCCATTCGCGCCAGCCGCAATGGTGGCAGCAGATCACTTGCGCAATCCAGCGCCTGAACACCGCGGTTGCCGTGCGCGTCCGGGTCGGCCTTGGGATCGCGGCTCATGCAGCCGCCCGGGGCATAAGGTTCGCTCGAGTAAGGAGTGTCTCCAGGCGCGGGTAGCTTTGACGCCTCGTGCCTCACTGCCGCTTGCGTGGTGGAAAAGCCGAAGCTGTAAATCGAGGTATTCGTATCTTCGACCGCACGAACAGCGTCCTCTAAGCTCGTTTGACTGCCGCCGTCAACGGTCTCGCTCAAGAGCAACACGGCGCGGCGATAGGCGGGCGGCTGCTTCCGCAGCAGATTGATGCCGAAGCTGAGGGCATCAAGAATGGTTGCGCCTGGATCACCGTCGTGGAGGCTGGAAATCGTCCGGGTCGCCGCATCTGTGTCGTTGTTGAAGTCCAGTTCTAGGCGAGGCTTGCTATCAAAACCGATCACAGCGACGTGATGCTGTACACCGCCAATGACCGCGTCCAGCACCGCCCCAAGGTCGCGATAGTCACGCAGATGGTATGCACCCTGTCCCCCGGTCTGCACGATGACAACCAGCGCAAGGGGCTGCGAGAGGGTATCGGCTTCCAGTCGCACCGGCTGTGGAACGCCGTTGTCCGTGAGGACAAAATCATCGGCCGTGAGCGAGAAGACAAGTTTGCTGTCCCTGGTCTTCACAAGTACGGGCACAAGCACCAGATTCGAACCTACCGTGAGAGAAGGAACCTGGGAACTGGGAGATGTCTGTCCACCAGTTTGCGCATGGGCCGCATTCAATGAAAGCCAAAAGAATAGCGCAACGGCAAAAGCAAAGTTGAATGGATCCATCGTGAGTCTAGGTCCTGCGGCTTTTGGCTGGGTCATGGGATACCTGCGCGGACGCGCTCTTTCCATTCTAACCTTGTGAATGGTCCGTCAATAGCTCAGCTTGGGATACCAATTCGTCCCGCGGCCTTCGGACGTGTAGTCGAAGAGGTTCCACACCGGCCAGATCAGATCGACGTGGCGTCCATCCTGGCTCGGCTCTTTGGGAGCAAACAAAAGCTCGGAGTGGTAGAAATGGTGGATCCTGCCGTTGTGGCGGGCAAAAACATTCAGTGAAGGAAGCTGGTCGCCTTTGTCCGTCTCACCATGGTAGTCATGGTTGTATGTGTTGTTGGCGGAAGAGAGAAGCCGCAGGTTCTTCCATCCGCGTCCGCGGGCAAGTTCACGGATGCGCTCCAGCGGCGATTTGGCCACCACTGCAAACGGAACTTTGTTTCTGACATGAGGCGCGGAGCCGTTCAGGCCGTCCAGAATGGAAGTGCATGATGTGCAGGGCGACTTCATGTTCGGTCCGAACATGTAGCTGTAGACAAGCAATGTGTCTTTGCCCGCATCGAATAATTCTGACATGCGGGTCTTGCGTACGGTCTGCGCATCGTTGATGTCGGCCGCGCCTTCTTCAAAAAGATAGTCCTCCGGCAGCGGGCCACCCAGCGGCAGTTGTCGCCGCAGCGCAGCTACTTCTTCAATTTTGCCGCGCAACTCGATTTCCGCTTCCAACAGTTTGTTGCGAGCGTCTCTGTAGGAATCGTTTTCGTTAGGGAATCGGACGGAATGGAATGGTTGGGTCACCAGGTGTCTCCTTCGCATGTAAGAACGACACAAAAGTATCGTAAGACGGAGCGGATATGTCAACGTAAGGTTGGATGCAGTGCATCCGTTTGTATGGCCTGCTTGTGAAGAACTCGAGTCTCGCGCAAGGTATAATCGAATTTCCAACCATGAGTTATCAGGTTCTAGCGCGTAAATACCGGCCCCAGCGTTTCGCTGAGGTCATTGGCCAGGACCACGTGACGCGCACGCTGAAGAACGCCATTGAACAGCAAAGGATCGCGCATGGCTATATCTTCAGCGGGCACCGTGGAATCGGCAAAACCACCATCGCACGAATTCTCGCCATGGCATTGAATTGCCGGGCCACCGACAAGCCTACTCCAGAGCCTTGCGGCGTTTGTGAATCATGCACGGAAGTCCGCGCCGGCAGCGCGGTCGACGTCATTGAAATCGATGCGGCCACGAACCGCGGCATTGACGAGATTCGCGAGCTGCGCGATGCCGCCCGGTACCGTCCGGCCCGGGACCGCTACAAGATTTACATCCTGGATGAAGCGCACCAGATCACTGACGCTGCGTTCAATGCGTTGCTGAAGACCCTGGAAGAGCCTCCGCCGCACATTATCTTCATGATGGCCACCACTCAGGCCGAGGACATCCCGCAGACCATCCGCTCGCGCTGCCAGCATTTCAGCTTTCATGCGGTAAAGTTTGACGAGATCGTGGCCCAGCTTGGTGCGATCGCTGCCAAAGAAAACATCCAGGCTGACGACGAAGCTCTGGCTGTTCTGGCCGAGGCGGGCGACGGGTCCGTGCGTGATGCGCTCTCCATCATGGACCAGGCCATTGCCGGCTGCGGAGACAGGCTTTCCGGTGAACTGGTGCGCGGATTGGTGGGCAGCGTTGGGTCGCAACTTTTAGAAGACCTGATGGGCACCGTGGCACGCAGCTCCAGCGAGGAAGCCCTGCGTCTGCTGGACAGGCTCATGACCGAAGGACACAATCCTGCGCATTTTGCCCGGCAATTGGTACGGTTTCTTCGTAATGCCGTGGTGGCCAAGGTGGCGGGAAGCAGTTCACCACTGCTCCAGATTTCCTCTGACGAACGCAACCGCGTGGGTCGTGTAGCCGAGCAGTTTTCCGAAGAAGATCTGGCGCGTTTCCTGCAAATCATGTTGCGTACCTTTGACGAGCTTGGTTACCGCCAGGAACAACGGTTCCATCTGGAACTTGGTGTGCTAAAGCTTGTTCATGCGCAACGCATTCTTCCTCTGGAACAGATTTTGAGCCAGGCGGCTCACGAGCCGCGGAAGGCGCCCACCGTTGTCCGTCCATCCGCGCCTTCGCCAGCGCCGGCGCCAGCTGCTTCGAGGCAGGAGAATCGTGTGTCGCCTTTTGAAGCCGACCGCACACGAAAAGTCAGCGGGGTTGAGCCGGAAATGCCGGCTCCACCTCAGCCTAAGTCGCAGACAGAGATGGGTACATCTGTAGCCGTGGTGGAGTCAGAAGCCACCGGAGATGCAGGGAAGATCCTGGGCTGCGTACTTGCGGAACTGGAAAGAACCGGAAGCGAAAATCTGGCTGCGACTTTGGAGAGCGGAACGGTTGTTCTTCAGGAAAATGAGCTGGTCGTGGCCGTGGCACAGCCGGCGTCAGTGATTCCTTTTATCATGAGCTCGGCACAACAACAGGTCGCCAGTGCCGCAGCGACGGCGGCAGCCGGACGGCGGCTGAAAGTGAACGTTGTCAGCGGAGCGGTACAGTCGAATGGTACAGCGGTCATTGTTTCGCGACCGCGCAACGGAGCAGGCGCCCGCAGCCGCGCCAAGGAAGACCCTATCGTACAGCGCATGCAGGAAAAGCTTGGGGCCGAGATTCGAACCGTGATTGATCATCGCGAGAAGAAATAGGAGAAAGTATGGGCGGATTTAATTCACGCCAATTTCAAGAGATGCTGGAACAGGCGCAAAAGCAGGCCCAGGACTTGCAACTCAAGATGCGCCAGACCGTGGTAGAGGCTTCCTCAGGTGGCGGAACAGTTACGGTCAAGATGAACGGGCAGAAACAGGTCTTGCAGACGAGGATCGCCCCAGAGGCGGTCAAGGCAGGAGACGTGGAAATGCTCCAGGACCTGGTGACTGCTGCGATCAACGCAGCCGGGCAAAAAGTTGATGAAGCGATGCAATCCACAGTGGGCGGGATGCTGGGCAATCTGGGGATTCCCGGAGTGTAAAGAGGTTTCCATGGCCGTATGGGCCGGAGCTTCCACGAGGGCCAAACGATTGAGGTTAAGGGATGTCAAAGTTTGCCGAGCCTATGGCTCAGCTGATCGACGAGCTAAAAAAACTTCCGGGCGTCGGCGGTAAGAGCGCGCAGCGGATGGCGTTCTATATTCTGCGCTCCAGCGCAGAAGCTGCCGAAGCCCTGGCTGCGGCCATTCGTAATCTTAAAGAACAACTTCATCTTTGCTCTGTATGTAGTAATATCACGGATGTTGATCCATGTAGCTATTGCTCCAGCGTTACTCGGAATCAGCGCCTGGTTTGCGTCGTGGAGGAGCCCACGAACATCGCTTCCATCGAAAAAGCGCGATTTTATAACGGCGTCTATCACGTTCTGCATGGCGCCATTTCTCCGTTGCATGGCGTGGGGCCGGAGCAGTTGCGTATTCCTTCACTTCTGAAGCGGATTGAGAATGGCAGTGTGGACGAGATTATCATCGCCACCAATCCCACCATAGAAGGCGAGGCCACGGCGGTCCATCTAACTGGACTGATGAAGCGCCCGGGCGTGAAGGTCACGCGTATCGCTACAGGCATCCCCGCCGGAAGCGATATTGAGTATGCCGACGAAGTAACGATGCTGAAGGCGATGGAAGGACGACGAGAGCTGTAAAAGGTTGCGGTCCTTCGTCGAAACGCTGCTCACCGCCGATGTGATTTCTTTTTCGCCTGTCTCTGTTTGCGCCGTTGCAGGATTTTCTTTTGGCGCGCGATCTCTTCTTCTGAAAACATGGTCCTGCGGCAGCCTTTCATGCCGCAATAGCACGCGGCGTCTTCACCCGGCTCACCATCGTAGAGATTGTAATCGTAGGTCAGCTCTTCTCCGGCTTCGATGTCACGCAGGGCGATGATCCATATCCGCCGGTGAAATTCATCGGTCTCACAATTCGGATCGCAACAGTGGTTGACAAAGGCTGCGGTGCCAAATCCGTCAATGATCGTCTTGCCATCATCCATGCCGAAGAGGTAGGTGACTTCGGTGTCGGCATACATGCCTTCGCACTCTTTTACATTCATCCGCGGACCTGTGTACTCAAGGATGTGCGTCCCTTTTTTGATGGGAGCGGTCGCATAAACACCGGCTCCGTGCAGGGAAGAGGATTTGACAATTACACTCATGAGGTAGGTACTTTTGATCCGGACATCGACTCACGCTGGACCGCGCGTTGCAGCGTTTTATCAAGGGCTGCTTTGGCCAACTGGTAGTCCGGTTGAGAAATTTTCCCCTGGAGCCGCTCCGCTTCCAATTGAAAGACCTCTTCTTTCATGGCCTCCATCAGCAAGGACGGGCGCTCGCCGGTCGTTTGTCGCGCTATTCCACTCGTTGTGACAGGCTCAATGGGGGTGGTAGTGAAGATATATACCGCGCCTGCCGCCAGAAAAAGCGTAAGCACGCCGAGGAAATACCACTGGCCCGAATGCAATGGGTCCGGTTTTTCATTGGGTATGCCCAATCCACCGCCGGGACCGTTATTCTCAGCTCGCGTGGCGACTCCCGGAGCCGGACCCGGAGCAGAAGCCTGTCCTGTATCTCGTGGTATCTCTCCGGAACCGGTTATTTCAAATCCCACCTGCTGTTGTGGAGTCACATTCTTGGCTACAAATAAATTCACGCCTTTGAGCTGCGGATCGCTTGTCGCCTGATAAACAGAAGCGTCCGCCGGGGTCAGGTTCATTGAGGTGGGCGTGACCAGCAGCACGTTGCCAATCGCGGCGGCGAATTTAGGCGTGATCTTGAGTTTGCCGGGGTAGGGAAGTGTGTATCCGACTTTAAACTGCGTCTGGCCAGGACGGATGGGGTACAGAAAAGCGAATCTGTTCTTCTCGGGCTGCGGAATCAGCGCCAGCTTCAGCGGCATATTGCCGGGGTTCTGCGCACCGGCATCTGTGATGGCGGCGCCTTCGGGAAGATAGAGTTCCATTGTGTGCGGATTGTTGAGTGTGCGCGGCGGGTTGGAAGCATTGTCGACCGTGTAGATCTCGTCGACCTTGAGCGTGTTACTGTTGGTTTGGAGCACTATCACGTGCTCTGTCGTTGTGATTTCCTTCACGATGGGTGCGGCGTCAAAAACCCGTACAGCAACTGTGCCGCTGGTTCCGGGCCTGACTACGGCCGTGTAAGTAACGTCCTGATGCTTGACCCAGATGAGATAAGGGCTCTGAATGGAGGGAACAGTAAAGCTGAATTCGCCTTTGCCGCTGGTCTTGGTCTTGCCCACATCCTCCATGGTCTGGCCGATTTTTTTCAGCTGGACTTCATCTCCTGCCGAGGGCCGTTTGGTGGTGCCGTTTTGGACAGCACCGCGGATAGTGTCAGCGTTCGCGGCAATCGAGCAGGCAAAGAAAAGTATGATGACAAAATGTTTCAATCGATTGGCTCCTTCAGGCTTTGGCGGATTCCAGTTGTTCGATTTCAGCCAGAATGCGTGCGGCTTCAGCTTCCATGCCGATGCGCATGGCATCGTAATCCGCTTCAGTAAACTTGCCCGACTTATATTCAAAATTCAGGTCGCGCAGGTTTTCGTACACGACTTCTTTGCGTTCATAAAGATAGACCACGCGCGTTTTGTCCACGCCTGTTTCAGTGTCGCGCGAGGGGAGGAAGATGAAGACCCCAGTGACGGCCGCAAACAGGCTGCAAAAAATCTGCACCAGGATCAAAAACGAAGCGTGGCTCATATTTCCGTCTCCTGGCGCGCGCGGGCACGGAATGCTTCAAGATCGGGATTCAGATTAAGGTCTGCTTCCGCTACCGGAGCTGTACGCAGCTTCCAGCTTCGGACCAGGAAAATTACGAGGACCAATCCCAAACCCAGCGCCAGGGGCGGAAGAATCCAGGCGATCAGCTCGAAGCCGTGCGACGAAGGCTCTACCACCGCCGTGACACCCCATTTTCGGCGGAACCAGTTGAGCACATCTTCATCAGTCCTTGAGACCGGGGTGTTCGCCTGCGCTCCTGGTCCGAGGCCGCCGCTGGCGCTGAGTGGTCTGTTCGATACCAGAGTGCGCAGTTCGCGCGTCATGGTGTCAGAGTTGGGGCAACCCACGTGGTTGCACTTGAGCAGCATCTGGGAGCAGCCACAAGTGCACATGATCTTGCTGCCAAGGTTCTCGTAACGTTGGTTCTCCGTGCTGGCGTTCGGTTCGTCCGCCACCAATAGCGCGGGCGTGAGAAGGCAAGACAGCATCAGTAATCGGGCCAGTCGCTTCATTTTCTGAGTCCTGCTGCGGGATAGAAGCTTTGCTTCTCCATGCCGCCAACGACAACAGCGTTAGGCACCTGGGCTTTCACGGTTTGTGCATTGGGCACCAGGCACACGCCGGTTCCGAAGATGACTACCAGCACACCGATCCATAGCCACGAGACCAACGGATTGATGAACGCCTTGATAATGGGATGGCCAGTCTCCGGGTTTTTGCCAGCATAAATGACGTAAAGGTCTTCTTTAAGCGTGGAATGGTTGGCCACAATCGTGGTCCCTTGCATGCTGGCCTTGAACGTTCGATGCTCCGGGGTAAGCCTGGACAGGAATGTTTTGCCTTCGTAAACGTCAAGCATGGCAGCTTCAGAAGCGTAGTTTGCGCCATCGTCCTGAGTGTAGTCCTGGCTGATGAGCGTGTAATGGCCGATCTGGAGCTTATCGAAGAGCGCCATTTCCTGCTCTTTTTCCTGGTTAAAGGCCGCGCCCGCGAACCCAATGAAAATGAGGACTACGCCAAAGTGGACGACGTACCCGCCGTAACGCCGCATGTTGCGCCGCGTAAGGTGGTACATGGCCGCCACGATGTTGGTGTTGAGTTTGCCCTTCAGCACGTTGCCACCGCGCAAAAATTCAGAAGCGATCGTGGCGATTACCAGCGTACTAAAGGTGAATGCCAGCAGTGAGTATATTTGAGTCAAGTCCGTCCACTCTGGCATGTTTCTCCGGCGCAAGAGGACCATCAATAGCACGTAGAAGATGTGTCCTGGGTTCAGTTGCACCCCGTGCCTGGCCCATACCACGTCCAGGACCACAGCCACGGTGAACGAAATTGCGGCAGGTATGGCAAAATTGCGCTTAATGCTCCCCCAGGATGTGCTGCGCCAAGCCAGCAGCGGCCCAACAGCGGTCAGGAAGATCAGGAACAAGCCAATCGGGATCGTTACCTTGTTAAAAAATGGTGCGCCAACTGTGATTTTGTAGCCGCGTATCCATTCCGACAGAATCGGAAAGAGTGTCCCGCATAATATGGCAAAGCACGCGCTTGTGAAAAGCAGGTTATTGAACAAAAAGCTGGACTCGCGTGAAGCCAGCGATTCCAGTTTGTTCTCCGAACGCAGATGGTCGCGGTTCTTGATATAGAAGAACAGGCACGTGAGGAAGATAATTACCAGAAATGTAACAAACCAGGTGCCGATGCTGGATTGCGCGAAAGCATGCACGGAACTGACAATACCACTGCGTGTCAGGAGCGTACCCAGGATCGAAAGCATGAAGGTGATAAAGATAAGCCAGACGTTCCACACCTTCATCATGCCGCGTTTTTCCTGCATCATCACTGAATGTAGAAACGCCGTTGCGGTAAGCCAGGGAAGGACGGAAGCGTTCTCTACCGGGTCCCATCCCCAATAGCCGCCCCAGCCCAGAACGTTGTAGGCCCAGTGTGCGCCAAGAAAAACGCCGCAGGTAAGAAAGAGCCACGCCACCATGGTCCAGCGGCGGGTGATCTGGATCCATTTTTCTCCGGGGTACTTCATGATCAGTGCCGCGAGACCGAAGGCGAAGGGAACTGAAACGCCTACGTAGCCCAGATACAGCATGGGCGGATGGATCACCATTTCCGGATATTGCAACAGAGGATTGAGCCCGTTGCCGTCGGCGGCCAGGATGTCCATCATGCCAAACGGATTGGCGACAAAATTTACCAGGACCAGAAAAAAAACCTGGATTCCCGCCAGCACCATGGAAGCCATGGCTACCAGCCGTTGATCGACCTTATGGCGCAGCCGCAGAACAAAACCATAGGCGGAGAGCAGCAAACACCAGAAGAGAATTGATCCTTCCTGTCCCGACCATAGTACGGCGAACTTATACGGCCCCGGCAGATCGCGATTCGAGTGGTGAAGAATGTAGGCGACGGAAAAGTCGTTGGTCATTGCCGCCCAAACCAGGGCAATGGCGGCACACGCCACGGCGATAAAGCTCGCCATGCCGGCTCTGCGGGCTGTCTCCGCCCAGCGAAACCCAATGGCGTCTTTGCGCAATGCGGCTAGGATCCCTACTACGAAGCAGTAGCCAGCGAGCACCAAAGCGAACAAGAGACAAAAACTTCCTAATAACGGCATGGTGTGGAAGCTTAATATCTTTTGCGTCCCGGCGCAATCAGGTTCATCACACTGAAATCAAGCAGAGGCCCTATGGTCAGCACCGTTAAGTGCCTCTTGCACCAGGCAGATCAGATCGTCCGGGTCGCAAGGTTTTACACGAAAAATTACCCCCAGATCAGCGTATTCCTGAGCGGCGTCGTCCAGCCCGCTGATAACGATCACAGGGATGTTTTGGTTAAAGGAGCGCAATTGGCGGACAAACTCCACGCCATCCATGTCCGGCATAATGTGGTCCGTAATTACCACGCCGATCTTCTGCCGCCCCATTTCACTCCGCAGCAAGGCCAGTGCGCTGTGGCCCTTGGTGGCCACATAACTTTCAAAGCCAGCCTGGCGCAGCACCAGTTCACGAATGCACAGCTGCGCGGGATTATCGTCAAGTAATAGCGCTTGCTTGGTTCGTCTAGGCACTTTTCCCCCTCCGGTATCGGGAGAGGACTTCAGCCTCCGCGCGCGCCCAGTCTTCGTGAGCAAAGCCTTCCCGCCGCCCACGCTCTTCAAACAGTTCATAGGCACGACGCCGGATCTCGCTTTCTATTTCATCCGGAAACTTGCCTGCCTCAAACTGTCTGGCGCCGGATGCGGCGCCGCCATCGATAGGCGTAACAGCGCTGGGCTCTTTCACCAGAGCCTTCTGTTTTTTGGGGGACGTTTTTTTCCGTGGGCTTCCGGGGCTTTTCTCTGCCATGTTACTTTCCTTACTCCCGACTTGCGGGCTTTACCTGGGTTGGCGTTTCCCGTTACGTAAATTATAAAGAACCTTGGCCATGTTGTGGGGCTCTTGATCACAAATACCCCGTCGAAAACCCGTAACTAAGGTAATTCTGGCTAATTTAATGCAAAATTAAAGGTCTCGTCTTCGGACAAGGTGTGGGCGAAGAGGTATGCCGCGGTATTTTTTTGCTTAGCCTAGAATGATGCTGGGGGATGGAAGAATGGTTTTGCCGGACAACACACTGGTAGCGAATCATTTTAGTATCAGCATCGATCTGGACAGCCTAGAGGATGTTCCTGAGTGGGGGAAGCCAGGAGAGTGCAGGCTTCATTGGTTTGGCCTGACATCCGGTCGATTCTGGATTGAGACCTCGTACGGCGCCCTGCTCGAATACACCGCCGCGATTCAGGAATCCTGGTCGCTTCCCGGCCTGCATCCTGACTACTATGTTGCCCGGCTCTTCGAGGACCTGGCGTCAATGCTCCCTGCAATTCTAGAACCCGTTCCTGCTGACATCGCTGCCCGAGTCGCCGATACTGGCTGGCGCGCCCGAGGCGAACAATGGAGTGAATCCGCGGAGGATGAGCAACGGTGGGAGCAGTGGGATGCTGCCGCGCGGTGGTGGTACGACCGGTCCCTTGATATGGGATATCTGAAACATGCCCCTCGATTTACGTTCTGGCGCGTGGAAGAGACGCTATTTTTTCAATGGAAAGCGGATGACAAAGAAAACGGTGTTCCGGTATGGACCCTTTCTGAAGGCCAAATCTCTATCGATGTACGTACCTTTGAAACCGCCGCAGTTCGATTTTGTGAAAAGATTCTCGACATCATGGAGCGAAGAGTTGGCTCCATACAACAAGACGGCTGGAAGCGGACTGATTGCACACTTGATGTGGACGGTCTGGTGCACGAGCAGGCGGCCCGGCGCGAATTCTTCCAAAAGATGCGCCATGAGAAGCAAGCAACGGCTTGGCAAGAAGTTCGTGCTTCTCTGGATACGGTGCTTGCGCTGATGGAAAGGCCAACTCAAGAATCGTGATGCGGAACTACCCGGAATATGAGCAAGCGCAGTTTCTCAGGGGCCCTTCATTCACAGCGCAGGGCCCGCTTGTCGAAAAAAAACGCCAACCAGAGTAAACTCAAGGGCCATGAAAAAAACGATCGCAATCGCAACGTTCCTGCTGTTGACTCTTCCTGTCGCCTTGGCCCAGGACTGGGCCAAGCAAACTCTGGAAAAATCACCCCGTCACGGCGAATGGGTGACGATCAAGCACGATAACCGCGCTGTGCAGGCGTTCGTGGTCTATCCCGAATCCAAGCAAAAAGCGCCGGTCGTCATTGTGATTCACGAGATCTTCGGCATGACCGACTGGGTGCGCACGGTTGCCGATAAGCTGGCGGAAAACGGCTACATCGCCATCGCACCGGATTTTCTCTCCGAGATGGCGCCGAACGGCGGTAGAAGCAGCGATTTCCCCGGCCAGGATGCTGCCCGCGAAGCAAACTCCAAGCTGGATGCCGATCAAGTCACGGCCGATCTGAATGCAGTCGCTGACTATGCCAAGAAGATCCCCGCTGCTAACGGCAAACTGGCCGTAGCCGGGTTCTGCTGGGGCGGAAGCCAGTCATTCCGCTTCGCCACGAACCGCAAAGACCTGAGCGCTGCGTTCGTCTTTTATGGCACTGGGCCCAAAGATGTTTCTCCGATCACGGCTCCGGTCTACGGGTTTTACGGCGGGGCTGATGCGCGTGTCGGGGCCACTATTCCGGATACTCAGGAAGCCATGAAAAAAGGTGGCAAGAAGTATGATCCGGTGACGTACGATGGCGCGGGGCATGGCTTTATGCGCGCCGGGGAAGATCCGGCCAATACTAATCCCGCCAACAAGACGGCCCACGACCAGGGCTGGCAACGCTGGCTGGATTTGCTAAAGCACATGTAGCGCGTCTCTGCCGATCAAGACCATACTGTGATATTCAGGATGGGCGTACGCCAGTGCGCCCCGTCTTGATGCTTTTGACGCGGGCTTCTCTCGGGCCGAAAGCCCACTCGTCGGGTGCAATCCCTGGGATAAAGGGCATCGACGGCAATGACATTTTTATTTTCCATCAGTCCAATGGAACCATAGACCTCTTTCTTCCGTATAGGCAAGTAAGGCGAGATGCGCCTTCAGCCTTAGAGGAGATCATCATGAATTCACGGAGTCACCGTATCGCGTCCTGGTGCGCTGGCATCATGGCTGTTGTTTTCCTGGTTACGCCCAGGCTTTGGGGCAGACATCAAACTCGGATCAACAGGCAGAGCGCTTTCAGCGCAGCTTCACCCTTGCTTCCGGCGGAACGCTCGATGTAGACAACTATAAAGGCGCCATTCATGTGTCCGGATCAGACAGCAACCAAGTTGTGGTGAATGTTTACAAGAAATTCGAAGGTAAGGATTCCGACCGAAAATGGTGGATGGAGAACGTGCAGGTCAATTTTCAGAATAATAGCAACAGTGTCTCGGTGGAGGTGAAATACCCCACGCAGTTCTGCATGTTCTGCTGGCAGAACTATGAGGCCTCCGTGGAACTGGAGATTCGGGTTCCACGCCAGAGCAACGTCAAAGTCGATAGCTACAAGCCGGACATCAGGATTTCATCCATTCATGGTGATGTCCGTGTCAAGAGTTATAAATCTCCTATCACCATTGAATCGACGACCGGGGCCATCCGGATTGATACCTACAAAGACTCGATCAAGCTCAGCAACGTCGACGTACACGGTGTACTGGAAGTGAAATCTTACAAAGCCGACGCGGAAATCAGCGCCAGGGGCCTGGGTGAGACGGCAACTCTGGAGAGCGACAAAGGCAGCATCGTGTTGCGTATACCGAACAACACTGGCCTGGACGTGGATTATTCCGGAGGCAGGCACTCCAGGTTCCATACGGATTTTGCGCTCAACGCGCGAACGGGAAAAAACTTTGGCGATGAAGTCCACGGAACCATCAACCAAGGCGGCACGCATCTGCGGTTGCGCACGGAGAAAGGCTCTGTTTCCATCGAGCGGCTTTCGGGCGAGCGTTCCTCGGGGCCATACTAATCATAATTAATTGTTAGTAGCGGAGATGCAGGGCTCTCGAACCTGAAGGAGTTTCAGCAGGCTTTTAGCTGTAAAGCTGACGGTCCCATGGTACGTCCGGTGGCGGATCGTTGCGAGGTCTGGCAAGGCTTAGGCCTCAACAGTAGCCCTGATTTTTCAAAGGGCGTTAACGCCTTATGACTTCCTTGTCATTTACAAACACGACGAACGGGAAAATAACTCTCCCGTTCCGTTAAGTTCTGTAAGCGGCAGCGTCTGAAACCTCGGGTCGCTATCGGGAAAATATCAGAGCTGTTTTCCCTGCGCTTGCGCGATACCCGCTAACGACAGTTCGGAACGACGCTGGGCATAGCCGGAAACCTGTCGCGCTGAAGTCGCCTGGAAGTAGCGCACCAGCTTTTCCGTATAAACAGCCATCGGCGTGTATCTCATACCCAGTTCAGCTTTGCTCTGAGCGTTATCGAGAGATGACATCCAGAGACCGCTGAACGGCGAGCAGTGCGGCAGAAGGCCGGCGCGGTCCAGTGTTTCTCGAGGAAGCTTGACCAATTGCAGAGGCCGGTCGGCCAGACGGGCCAGCATTTGCAAAAAGTCTTCCAGAGAAAGAGTATCGTCCTGAGCAATGTTGTACGCCGCGCCTTTTCCCGCATCGCCGCGCAGCAGGGTCACAATCGCCTGCACAACGTCCTCTCCGTAAACGTGGCGTATCGGGAGTCCTGGCCCAGAGGGTATAAGAATTGGCCCGCCATCCCGCAGGCGAAGAAAATATCCAAAGATGCGGTCGTAGTGGTCGCGTTCGCTGTTCACCATGGGCAGGCGCAAGCTGGTTACGGGAAACCGGTGCTCCTGCCAGGCACGCGCCAACACATCTTCTGCCTGGCGTTTGTCGAAGCCGTAGAGCCAGTTCTCGTACTCTGTTCCCTCCGACTTCGGGGGAGCCGGCATGACCGGCCCTGGGTAACTCTGTTCTTTGAACGGACGCTCAACTCCCGTGCGCACCAGATAGACCTGGCCGGTGCTCAGGAAGATGTATCGGCCAACGCGGTTTGAAAACAGCTTGACGGACGCCTCCGCCTCAGGGCCGGTATAAAGCGTGGTGTCGACGACTACATCAAATTCACGTCCTCGCAACGCCGTCTCTAGCTGCTGGGGATCGGTCCGGTCGCCGCGAAGCCTTTCGATCTCCTGAGGAAGATCGTCCGGAGTCTGACCACGATTGAAGGCCGAGACTTTATATTCCAGTTTCAACAATGCCTGGACAATCGAAGGTCCAAGATTTCGCGTACCGCCGATGATAAGTGCGCGCATCGGGATATTCTAAAGCCCGAGGAACGTCTCCGCGAAACTCCACGGGAGATGTCCCAGAAAACTCAAAGAATTCAGGGGAAGGGAAGAATGAATCAAAAGGGGAACAGCTGCCTGCTCCCCCCTTTTGCTCTGAATGACACGTGCGCAAGTAAGAACTTCTGGGAGACCTGAGGCGTGTCATTCACGGGCCCATACTGGCGGGCCATTTTTTGCGTTGCGCTATTTTGCGGAATCGCCTGACTCCATGCCTGCCTGGGGCTGCCCGCTCAGACTCAGCGCATACTTCTTCCCGGAGAACCGCACAATACTCAGTTCCTTGCTGCCACTGGCGGCGGTGTGCACTTCCGATGTATTCGCGGACGCTTTCTCTTCAAGATTTACAAACTGTGCCGGCACAGTCATCAGAACTTTACCATCGCTGATAATGTCTACCTGGACACCGGGTCCAGTTCCTTCCCACTTCGCAACATAGTCGCCGGCCGGCAATTGCTTGCCGTTCACCTGCGTGGGCTCTGAGATCCGAAAGGTACCTTTGTAGATGTCTTTGGCTGCAAATGCGCTGGTGGCCAGCGCCAACGTCAGCATCATGAATTTTGAAAATAGCGAAGACTTCATACCGCTCCTTATTTTTTCCCGAAGCGCCGGGAACCGGTTGGGGGCGGCCCTGTTTCAAGCCTTTCGGCAAACTTGCATTTTGTTGCCGATGACCTACAATGCTCAGCCTGGGGTTAACAAAACAGGCTGCGCGCGCGAAAGCGTGCTCTTTCCTTAGGGATTGTTTCCATCTGGGCCGCCAAACCATAGGCGGAAACAATCCCTTAACCCCGTAAACTCTAGTTTGAGAACCGCGAGATCAACCTCATCTTCAAGTCCCACGATCCTTCAGTCTTACTTAATACGATTGCAACCCTAAAAAAGTTTCACTGGATTTTGCTGCGTAATGCTTTATTAGACGATGGAGTGTCACTCTGGGTTAGCAGTCCGTCACAGTGTTTACACCTATTTAACGCGCATCATAAAGTGTTCGAAAGTGTTCGAAAACGAACGTTCGAAAACGAACAGTTCTAATAATAAGTTTCTGAAGAATGGTGTGACGGGAGTAATGCGTCAGGGTCTTTTTTGTGCTTCCTGCGAAGGACGTAGCTGCGCTATCAGTGTCTGCACGTACAGCATGACCTCATGCCGTTCCTGTACATTCTTGATGCGGGTTCCCAGCCGCGCTTCTGGATCTTTGTTCTTTGCCAGACGCAGCAACAGCGTTGTGCCATCGGGCAGTTTCTTATTTGCATCCTGGTCATGGCACTTTGCACAGCGGCTTACAAAGATGTCTTTGCCCCGATCATAAGCGTTTGCCGTCGCCGATGGACTTGTTCTCGGCTTTATGCCTGTCTGCGGGAGTAGCGCTGCCAGGAGCATCACGAGGAGCGTTGATTTCACCATGTACTGCATAAACCTGATATTAAATTCTACGCCCACCTGATCGGCGTTTCAGTATTTTGATTTTCTGAACAACCGCGGAGAGAATGTGTAACAAATTGGCTTCCAGTTGCACTACAGAACAACACCGCAATATTGGGCGCACGTAGATCCAGTATTGGCGGACGTCGGGTCCCCCACCGCTTTTACGAGCAAAGCGTTATGGCGCCCTACGCAAGGTGGAGACGGTTGTTCCCAGCTATGACGTAATGCCGTCGTGCGGAAGCGCTCCGGGCACGGAGAATCGCTCCGACAGTAGACTGGAAGCAATCGTCCCGCCTGTGTTTCGAATGAAACCTCCCCCGATGACGATAAGAGTAGCCATTGGGAAGGGAAGAGCTACTTGTTCCCGGGCCGGACCCGAGTCTGTTTCGCCGTAGAGGCTGGCTCCAGCGTAACGTTGAAGTGATCGCGCAGAAAGGCTGCTGCCTCCGACCGTTCCGTTGATGAATTGCCTGGCGTGGAGTTCAGGAAAATAATGTATTGCTCGCCAGCGCCGTCCAGGTCCTGCTGCCTCGCACGTTGGCGCGCCAAATCAAGGGCCTTATCCGGCAGGCGCAAGATTTTTTCCTGGATCGCTTTCACCAGAAGGTCCCGGGCCTGGAGTTCCAGGTCCGTCATAAACTGAACTTCGTCCGGAGCGGTATTCTGCTGCTTGATTCCTTCCGTGTCTTCTGGTTTCACGTTCTCCAGAACAATGTACGTTTTGTGGTTCTCCCGTTTAATGGGAGTTGTGGCCTCAATCACGTTGCCGGATTGGTCCGTCATGCGAAACGCTAATTCAATCACAGCGGTGATATCGATTGCCTTTTTCGTGTAATTGTAGGGCTCAAGAATTGCGTCAGGGCGCGTCGGGTTAAGCGCATCGAGCTGTTTGCGAAGCTCATCAACTTTCTTCTGTGCGGCTGCCACGGCATCTGTTGCGGTAAGAACATCTTTTTTGCGGTGCTGCTGGGCGTCAACAAGCGCGTGCTGGGCCTCGGCAAGTTCCTTCTGTGCCGCCGCATGTGCCTGACTGGCGTTGACCCAGGCTTCGTTCTTAATTTCGTGTGTGCCAGCCCGGTACTTTGAAGGAAGTGTCTCCAGGTTGGTGTTCTTCACAATTCGATGTTCAAGGATTTCACCGACCAGCACAAAACCAGGTTGTACAGCGGCGGGATCTTCAACGTAATGCCGCACCACTTTGACCGCCAGGCTTGAGGTTTCCAGACCGCTGGCGATCGCGTCGCCCAACTGGTCCGCAAATCCCAGGCTTACCGGACGCGATGTCTGGTCGCGCACAACAACCCCCATGGAAAGCCGTCCGCGCAACTGGTACGCCAATTGATACCGCGCCATTTCATCCTTGACGGCTTCAAGGCCCGGCTTGTAGCGCTGCGCCTCGCCCAGGTAGAGCCACCCCAGTCCAACCCCGGAGCCAGCGGGCTTTTGCAGATAACGCCGTGCCTGCTCAACGTAATAGGCGCTGATCTTGTCGGAGAGCAGGTCGAGTTTGAGCTTGGTTGCCGGATCGTTGGTCAGTGAACCGGCATGCTGAAGCAACTCACACGCCTGGCGCATGGCGTCTTCGTCGGCGCGACCGCGAATCGGCAGATGAAGTTCCTGTAGCTTCTGTGCGCGCCGGGAAGCAGCCGCTACGTAATCTTTCTTGAGCACCTCAATCTGATCTGACACCAGCGCGCGTTGCTGATCAGGAAGGTTAACCAGCACTTCATAAGCCGCGATAAAATCGCCTTTTCCCGCGTACCCTCTGCTGTCGGCAACGGCCTGGTCTGCCGCGTGGCGATTGAAAGTGACGGCCTTCTGAGCCTCCGCATTTTTCAGAGCAGCTTCGACCTCTTTGCTGTCAGGCGTGATTTTGCCGGCAAGTCGAAACTCCGCCGTTGCCTGCTCCCAGTTCTGCTGCGTGCTCAGTTCCTGTCCACGTGCGAAGTGAAAATTGAAAACGTCCTTCACGATGGCCGCAAGACGCGGAAGTTCAGCGCTCATGCCTCGATAAGCCGCAACGGCGTTGAGCGCTTCATCATAGCGCTTGGCAAACGAGAGGCCCTCGGCAACGTGCAGGGTCGACTCTAATTTGCTTTCTTCGCTCGCCACATCATCGTGAAGAGAAAGCACAGGGGGGTATCTCGGATCGATCTCCGATAAAGGCGCACTTTGCTGGCTTGCGGCCACCAGGTGCGCGTATCCCGGCGTGCGCTCTGTGAGGGCTTTTTGATACAACTGAAGTTCTTTACGAGTCGATTCCACCAGGAGGTCTACCTGCTCCTGTATCTTTTGCAGGAGCTTCTGTGAATCAGGGTGCGGACCAACAAGTAATACGGACCGTTCAACATGGTTGCGCGCCTGCTTCAGCAGCTTGATGTCTGGAGAATGCGTGGAGGCAGTCTTGACGTATTCGGCGAGCGCCGATTCCGCGGTATGGTCAATCAGCGCCGCCACCATTTGTCTTGCCTGACCGGCGTGTGCGGACGTTGGATAGCGCTTCAGATAGTCCTGCCATACCGTGATCAACTGGGCATGTTCCGCGCGAAGGTACTCAGCATACTCCGTGTCCGGAGCAGCCACAAAAACCACGCGCACGCCTGGCTTGATCGGAGGGATTTCAACTCCAGGAGTGGAAGACGAAGCCACCAGCCCTTGAATGACTGCTTGATCGGCAGCCTGGGCGGGCGTTAGTTCGGCGCTTTTGTCGAATCTCAGACTGCCTGGTACGACGCAAATGGGTTTCGTTCCTTCGGCGGTGAGCATCAGCACACCGTCTGTTCCTCGCTCCAGGGCAGAACCGGGTTTGATTTGCGCTCGGGCCAGGAGATCGTAGCTTTTCTTGTCGATTCGCGCCGTTCCATCGCAAACCCGCAGTTCCGTCTTTGCATTCAGGGTCACACCAGTGATTTGGACATAACCGTGCCCGCTCGGAGCATCAAAGAGCACGATTGCTGCTAATGGCGGATCTTTGGCAAAACCGGTCGCAGGGGCAAAGCTGGTCAGTACCAGCAAGAGAAACAGATAAGCGAAGATCTTGAGACGAGAATGCCGCGACATCTCTCTAGTCACGTTGAGCATGGGGAGGATTCGTTTTAACCATTTACAGGCGCGGACATCGCCCATAATTACTTGAATAATAGGCAATTATAGCCGGTTAGGCTACCCCAAACCGTCAGGGTAGGAGCACTAAGGTAATGAAGAAATTACGGCGTATGAACGATATCATTATATGTACTTTGAGCGCTGGCGCTCCGGCCCGGAAATTACCCCAGTCAAAAAGCGGCAAAAAACGATGGGGAAGGACCATCTGCCAGGGAATTCAGGGACCTGGCGGAGCCGGAATTGCACGATTTGAGAACGGAAGGTAATGGGATCACTGCAACAGGTATCAGGCGAGGTGCGGCAACCGGCCCCCGGGTCCGAACCTAGGGACTTGGCTACGGTGATGTCCGTTCGGTTCATCGTGTACAACGCCTCAACTGACAAAGCTCCGCCGTTCGAGTGGAAGCCGGACAGCACCATTGCCCATCTGGTGAATAAAAGTGTTCTCCAGAACAAAGGCAAAATTGCGGAAACACGGCAGAACGTTGTAACCATCCATTTTCCCAATCCTCTGCTGGCGATCGCAACGGCCAAAGCTCTGCAACAAAAGCTGCAAGCCAAGTTTCAGGGACCGGTCGCCGAACGTATTGTCGCGGCCGTCACCATCTCGCGTCTGCCTCAGGAAGGTCTTGAAGCAGGAAGCCCGCAGGATTCAACGACGGCTCTCAAAGACGCTGAGCCGGGCCAGATCCTGCTGACCGAAGAAATCTACAGCGCATCAAAAGATCTTCCAGGAGCAGACTTCCTCGCCTCCGGCAGCAACGACGATACCAACGCTACCCACAATACCTACGAACTGGTTTGGACCGACGAAGTCCCACAGCAAGAGCCAGAGGAGCGAAGCGGCGACCTGAATGCCCCCTTCAGCACCCGTTATGAGATTCTTTCCGAACTCGGTCACGGTGCAATGGGCATCGTATACAAAGCGCAGGACCTGGTAATTGGCCGGACCGTTGCTTTGAAGACCATCGCCGTTGGCCATGCCGCTGATCACGACGAGGTCATCGAGCGGCTTAAGCGCGAAGCCAAAGCCGCAGGCGGTCTGGACCATCCGAACATCATCACCATCTACGACGTTGGTCACGACGGTGATCGCATTTATCTCAGCATGCAGTTCGTTGAGGGCTCGACCCTGGCGGAACTCCTGGCGGCAAAAAAACTTCCTGGTTGTTCGACTCTGCTCGGGTACGCTGAGCAGGTTTGTAGCGCGCTCGCTTTCGCGCATGAGCAAGGCGTGATCCATCGTGACCTGAAGCCTTCCAACCTGATGCTCACGCCGCACGGACAAATCAAGGTCCTCGATTTCGGTATTGCCAAGCAGGGCGATGTCTCGCTCACACAGTCCGGCATGGTCGTGGGCACTCCGTCTTACATGGCCCCGGAGCAGGCAACGGGGAAAGCGATTGATCACCGCTCCGATATTTTTGCTCTCGGCGCCGTGTTCTACGAACTCTTCACCGGCAAGAAAGCTTTTCCGGCGGAAACCGTCACTGCCGTCCTTTATGAGGTCGTGCACCAGGACCCGCTGCCGCCCGTCGTCGCCAATCCGTTGTTGCCGCCGGGCCTTGACTCGATCATCCGCTGCGCGCTGGAAAAAAATCCCGATCTGCGTTTCCAAAGCTGCACCGAGATGCGTAACGCTCTGCGGAAAGAAGCCGCGTTGCTCAAAGCCGGCGCATCTACCAGCGCGTCCAGACCGCAACTGGCTTCCGGGAAGCACCGAAGCCTTGCCAGCGCAAAACCAAAACGCAGAACCGGCTTGCAGATTGCGATTGCGGCATGCCTCGTCATGGTCATGGCAGCGGTGATTGTCTGGCCGCAACGTGCCAAAATGCCAAGGTTGATGCGCCTGGTCAGCTCGGTGAAACAACTCAGCGCCCGGGTAAGAAATGCCTCGGCCGCACCGTCGACGCCGGTGTCCGCGGATGCCGCCGCAGGTTCCGCCAAGACAGGCATCGATGTTTCGAACGCGGCAACATCACCATCGACTCCGCCCTCAACCGTGGCTTTGGATGCAAACAAAGATGCAACCAAAACGGATGCAACGACCAAATCCGATCCGCAGACACAAGGACCAGCATCCGGTTCAGTACAGCCCACGCCTCCGCAGCCTGCGGTCGTGGTTGCGGCGGACCATCCAGCTGGCACTCAGTCGGTTGCAAATCAGGGAACAGATCCGCACCAGACCAGCGCTCCCGCTTCGCAGTCAGCTGCTCCCAGCGAGACGGTCAATCTGGGAGGCAAAGACGGCAAGACCGATCCAGCGCAAACTGCCGCCAATGCGTCTGGCGATGATCCCGCAACCGATCCAGCAACCACACCCGATCCGCCCGTTACCCGCAAACGCCCGGTAGCGCCGCCAGCGCCGGCCGTTGTTGACGGGTTTACCCGCAAAGACATTCCTGACCTGCTGCGCAAAGCACAAGCCGCGGCCGGAAGCGGCGACTACGCGAGCGCACGCTACGAGTTCGACATCGTCCTGAAACTCGACCGGCAGAATGCCATTGCCCGCGAAGGTCTCCGTCGCGCTGTGGCAGCCGCAAAAGAGAAGCTCTAAGCCGCGATTACCACCCGGGGTGATAATATACTTGACGAATCACTCTCTGGGGGTGCAATATGCCTAGAGCGCGATTCGAGGAGCTTGCAATGCTTGTCCACGGTCGGCGCTACAGGGAGGTAATGTACGCAATGATCGGCTCATATATGGACGAGAGTTTCGATACGCCGCCTAATCATGGCATCTTTGCGGCTGGCGGGATTATCGGCAGGGGTATACCAGTTTTCGAGTTGGAGCGTAGATGGGAGAAACTGCTGAAACGTCCAGACATAAATATTGGCTATTTCAAGGCGTCTGAGTGTCAAGCAGGAAAGAAGCAGTTCCGTAAATTCGTTTCCGATCCAGACAATATTACGCCAGAGGAGCGCGCCAAATTAGACTCGATCAGTTTGGAATTTCTCGATGCCATAGCCAACATGCCCTTTGAGAAAAATGGTTCTCTTGTTGTTGCTGGTATCGGCGTAATACAAGAGGACTTCTATGAAGTCATAAAAGATGATTATGCGCGTTCCATTCTCGGCAAGAGCCCTTTTTTCTTAGCCTATCATTTAGCGATGATTCAGTGTGCATGGTCAATGAAACAAATGCATAAGGACATGCCACATCTAGACGATTCAGTCTCTTTTGTTTGTGATGAGTGCGAGGAACACAGCGAGGAGTCTTATCCAGCATATATAAATCTTAAAAAACAAAATCCAAATGCCTCCTTATACATGGGGACGTATTCATCTGAAGATGAAAAGAAATGTTATCCAATTCAGGCCGCAGATGCAGTGATATATGAAATTCGCAGGGCGTTTCATATTGCTCTAGGCCAGCGCAAAGAGGCGTTAAGAAAACAATTTAACATTTTGAGCGACACACAGGTAATGTTCCTGATGCAGCAGTGCGAGAAAAAGAACTTGCTCCATATAGTAGCTACGCACAAACCTGGGGAGCCGTTCAAATTGGACGAGATTATGGATCAGGAATTCAATGAAAACATCAACTTCTGAATTTGAAAAATTTGATCGCACAATGAAGCGGCTGCTGAGCGTTCCCCATAGTGAAATCAAGGCAAAACTGGATGCGGAAAAAGCGGAGAAAGCAAAAAAGAGGAAGTCTAAGACTTCCTCTTCCCGCGATAAATCCGGCGAAGGTACTTAAAACGGCTCCGAACTGGCCTGCTCTTCTTTGGTTTTTCCAGTGACTTCAGCAAAGGTTAGACGTTTGCCAGTGACACCAGCAAGCGCACGGTCGAAACGTTCTGCATCGCTGAGTTTGTTGTTATAGCGGTCTTTGCGATTGTTGTAACGGAAGGATTGTTCATCAAGGTAACGAAACATATGGAACGGCTCAACAGCAACGTAAGTTCCGTTAAGGCCGCGCTTCAACAGCGACCAAAAGTTTTCGATTCCATTGGTATGCACTCGCCCGTTCACATATCGTTCGGTGTGGTCACAGAAAGCGTGAAGGTATTCGTCGCTGAGTCCCTTGTACGCTTGCAGTTCATCGGTATAAAGCGCAGTGCCGGGAGTTACATGTTTGTTCATGTTCTGCCGGAGAGTGTCAGTGAAGCGGTTGGTGATGATCTCAGTGCGAACATGTCCACCGCGTTCCAGCATTTCCCATGACCAGGACTTTGTCCTTTGCGCTGTTACCCTGCTTGCTGTGAATGCGACGCGCCTTTACATCTTTGTGCATGTTCCGCGCTTTGCCGCCGATGAAAGTTTCGTCCGCTTCTACTTCGCCGCCATTGCCGCCCAGTTTCAACAGGGAACCTTGCTGCATCGCAAGACGAATCCGGTGAAGCATGAACCATGCCGACTTCTGAGTTACGCCGATAGTCCGCATGATCTCGTAAGAGCTAACACCGTTGCGGCAATTAGAAAGCATCCACACAGCGACAAGCCATTTTTCAAGAGCAATCGGCGAATCCTCAAAGATGGTTCCAACCTTCGCGGAAAACTGGCGTTTCGGATGGACGCTCTTGCATTGCCACTTGCGCTGAGTCTTCAGGAACACAACGTCTTTGCGTCCACAAGCGGGGCATTCCACGCCGTTAGGCCAGCGACGGGCGACCATGTAATTCAGGGAGTTATCAGGATCGGCGAAGTAAACGACTGCATCCTGCAAGGTCTTTTGTTTCTGTGGTTTGTGTTCCATATAGGTAATTATCGGCTAAGGTGTTTGATTTGTCAAGTATATTATCACCCTATTCAGTGACTAGCCACAACACACAAGCAAAAAGCCAATGGCCAGCAGCCAACAGCAGTTTTTTCAAAGACCATAAAGCTTCCACCCTGGGGCGGTGCTAGGTTGAATGCTAGCGCATTTCGCAGGGAGAATAAAGCACGAATTGGTACATCGTGCCGGGCTTAGATATTTTTTGGCTCAGTAAGAGTGTCATTCCGAGCAAAGCGAGGAATGGGCTCCCGTTGCCGTCCAAACGGAACAGATTCCCTACCGTTAGACCAAAACTCCGGAGTAGTTATTCGCTTTTGATTGCCAGCCAGCGGTTCAGAACCAGCGGGTCATGTAAGCCCTATTCCAACGGAAATAGAGAGTCTGGTTTCGCCACCTACGGGGCTTCTCATCTTCACTACCGCTATCCCAGGGCTCACGCGCCTGGGCTAAACTCTTTCGCCCTTTGGGCTGGAGCGTAACGCGGTCTGGATTGCATTACAACCGCCGTGATCTTCGTCACAATTTGGCCCCCTCACGAAGAGTGTATGATTTCCGCTCGTGGGCCAGCCGGCGGCGCCTGTCGCCGGGAACTTCCCTGAAGGAGGACTTATGCCACCTGCCGTCCCCAATGAAAGCGGCATTGAACAACTCCTGCGTTCGGAAATTGAGTTCCACCCACCCAAATTTCTTGTGGACCAGGCGCGCCTGCGCGACTATGCGGCGGAATACAAGCGTTCCGTCGCCGATCCCGAAGCATTCTGGGCCGAGATCGCCCGTGAACTCGAGTGGTTTACGCCTTGGAAGAAGGTCTTTGACTGGAAGTATCCGACCTTCGAGTGGTTCCTGGGTGGAACATGCAATATCACCTACAACGCTCTTGACCGGCATGTGAAATCCGGACGCAGGAACAAAGTTGCCTACATCTGGGCCGGTGAGGACGGCTCCGAACGGCAGATCTCTTACGGCCAATTGCTTGACTCGGTATGTCGCACCGCCAACGCGATCAAGTCGCTGGGGGTGAAGAAGGGCGACCGCGTGATCGTCTACATGCCGCTTTCGCTTGAAGGAGTGATCTCCATGCTGGCCTGTGCGCGCATCGGCGCTGTGCACTCGGTGGTGTATGCCGGCTTCAGCGTGATGGCGCTACGCAGCCGCATTGAAGACGCGCAGGCACGGGTGATTATTACCGCTGACGTCACGTATCGTCGCGGCAAGCAGGCGCCGCTTCGCGCCATCGTGGAAGAGTCGATCGCCGGACTGGAGATCGTGGAGAAAGTCGTGGTTCTGCGGCGCACGCAGCCGCAGATCGAACTCAGCGGGCGTGAAGTTGATTTCCACGAACTGGTACGCCAGCAGAAGACTGAATGTCCCGCGGAAGTGATGGACGCCGAAGATCCGCTCTACATTCTTTATACCAGCGGCACCACGGGCAAACCCAAAGGTGTGGTCCATGTCCACGGCGGATACATGGTGGGCATCTACTACCACATGACGCGCTTCTGGGACATCCGCGACGACGATGTTTTCTTCTGCACCTCGGACATCGGCTGGGTTGTTGGGCATTCTTATATCGTCTATGCGCCGCTTCTGGCCGGGGCGACCACGCTTTTCCGCGAAGGCGCGATTGACTATCCTCATCCCGCCATTGCCTGGGAGGTGGTGGAGAAATATCGCGCGTCCGTCGTCTTCACTGCCCCAACGGCGGTGCGGATGTTCATGCGCCACGGCGACGAACTACCCAGGAAATTCGACCTGCGGAGTATTCGTCTGTTCACCTGCGCCGGCGAACCTCTGAACCCTGAGGCCCTGCAATGGACGCACCGCGTGATTCTCGACAACGGCAAGAGCGGGTTCGTCGCCGATAACTGGTGGCAGACGGAAACCGGCGGCCCCTGCCTGGGGACCATGTGTACTTTTCCGCAGCGCCCAGCCAAAGCAGGGAAGGCGCTGCCCGGCGTGGTGGCGGAGGTTGTGGATATGCAGGGCAACAAGATGCCTCCGAACAAAGGCGGCCTGCTGGTGCTGCGCAAGCCGTTCCCGCACATGTTCCGCACCGTCTACGGCGACCCTGCGCGTTACGCCCAGGATTGGGGCAAGGTCCCCAACGCCTACACCACCGGCGACGTGGCGATTTGTGACGAAGACGGCTACTTCACCGTGGTAGGCCGGGCCGATGACGTGCTGAACGTGGCTGGCCATCGCATCGGCACCGCCGATGTGGAGGGAGCGTTGGTGAGCCACCCGGCGGTGGCGGAGGCCGCGGTGATTGGGCGTCCGGATGAGATCAAGGGCGAGAACATCAAGGCGTTTGTGATCCTGCGCGTAGGGCACTCTGGGTCCCCTGAGCTTGAGGCCAAGCTCAAAGACCACGTGCGCCATACTCTGGGCGCGATCGCCGTTCCCGCCGACATCGCCTTCCCGGATAAGCTGCCCAAGACGCGTAGTGGAAAGATTATTCGACGCCTGCTGAAGGCCCAGGAGCTAGGTCGTGAGGTCGGTGATCTTTCAACGCTGGAGGAGTAGGTTTGATAGCAGGATTGAAAAGGCTAAACCACAATCAAGGCTTCAGACGCAAAACAACAACAGATATATTCACGATTATGGTGTAGCGAGGGGTTTGTAAATAAGACCGATGACTATTCCGATGATAGTCCACTGGAGGAAGTAAGCCACAGCCTGTCCCAGAGCGAGTTTCAGCCCGATGTTCAGGTTCACGTAGTTGTGCAGCACAAATGCGCAAACCACGAAAATGCCAAGGAGAACGCCGAAGCGCGCGCCTTCCATGGTGCCCGATCCGCGGTGATGCATCATTGCGAAAATTATGGCGGCAACCAGGATCGCCATGAAAGTTGCGACGAGTCCAATTGGCATAACACTCATCATTTCTTCCTTAGGGCGGAATACGGCCGGGTACTTGTGGCCTTCCTTGATAAGACCTGGCACCAGCCAAAACATCAAGAAACCAAAGGCAAAAGACGCGACCGTGCCACCAAGCGCCGCCAGCCCGAGACTTGAATAGTTCATCTGCACTCCTTTACAAATTGCGGACCAAAATCACAGTCAGCTCGGCAGGACTGGTTCGCCCGAACAATGATGATTTTGGCAGGGCGAGATATGGAGGCTCCTCTTTGCATTAGATTTCGATTATTGCTCATCAATTGAAATCCCGCCGTGTGTCGGCCGTTCCCCTGCGGGGGACTATGCCGTCACTGTCATTTTCTCGCGCCGTTGAAACGGCGGGCTACTACGATTCGTCCCGCGACGCGGGACGGGAGTGCCATTTGCACAAGTGATTGCTGGCACTTGTCGGTAGTGCGAACACTACTACTCCTTGCAATGGACCGTGAAGTTGATCCTCTGCGAAGCCGTGTTGGGAGACTCGACATTGAGTTCAACCCAGCCGTTGTAGTTGGCGAACTGCGACGTATTGGCTCCCAGATGCCAGTTGTCAAAGACGGACACGGACTGTTTGGCTTCAGGCAAGGCAACAGACTGTGACGAAGACGATTGGCTACCGTCATTGCGTTCAATGGAGTAGGTCGCGGTGGTGGGTGCGGTGCTGATCAGGCCCCAATCAAACTTGAGGTCCACGGGGCAGGGGCCCGTGTATTTAAAGCCTTTGGCAAGTTCTCCATTGGCGGTGAGGGACCAGACGCCGACGCTGACGTTTGCGTCGACGCTGACCTTTGTCCCGGCGCAGTGGACATTGAAATTGATCTTCTTGGAAACCGGATTGGGAGATTGGATTTCAAGCTGGACCCAGCCGCTATAGTGGGCATTCTGCGACCCATTGACTCCCACGCGCCATTCGTCAGTGATGGACACGGAGCGGTCGGCCGCCGGCAGATCGATCGACTGCGGTTTAAAGGAACGGCCACCGTCACTCCTGAGCAGCGAGTATGTCACTTTCCCCGGTTCGGTGCCAATCACGCCCCAGTCAAACTTGAGATCGACCGGACAGGGCCCGGAGTATTGAAAATCCCTGGCCAATTGCCCATTGGCCGACAAAGACCATCCCCCGACGTGGACACTCGCCTGGACGATGCCTGCCATAGCGAACATCATCGCCAGAGACAAAACGAGCCTAGCTCCGTTCATGAAAGCCCCCGATTCATTTCAATGACGTGCTTGTGTGTTGTTGAAAAAGTACACTCGGTTGACCCGCAACGCAAGACAAGAGTGCATCAAACTCGTGGATGTTTTGGAGCAGGTATTTTTATAGCTAATTGAGCTTCCTGGGGCCAGGGAAGCTGAGATCCAGGGCAATTTCCGGCTTGGGCCGCTTTCTGATCGTTAGTTCCAGGTGCCAGATTTCCAGAAAAAGAGAGGTTTGGTGGCCCACCTGTGTTCCGATTGCAACAAAGTGCTTGGCTGGCTCACCGCCATAGAGGTTTGCGAGGCTGGGGCGACTTAATTCCCGTCATTCTGAACCCACGTATAAAAAGTGCCGAATATTATGTCACTCGGTTGGCGTAGTGCAGTGGTACGCATGTCAATCAGGTCCTCTGGGGACTCTGGGTTTTCAATGCGTTCGTCAAGCAGCTGTACGTGCTCTAATTCCAGCAGGATACAGTCAATTTCTGTTACCGCCTGCTTGACACGTTGCTCGAACTCTGCTTCGGAACAGGCCCAAGCGGCGATGTTGACGTATGCACCTTTTCCGTCATCGCCGAATCTCCTGAACTCCTTACAGTTCGGATCGGCGACCAGACACGCGACACCCGTCCACAGCTTCATCGCTGTCATCCCTCGTAGTACCCACATTGTACAGAACCGCACACTGTGCAGAGATGAAGGGATGGTAGAGCGCTGTTGATGCTGCGTCACCGGCGAAGGGGATCGGGGGCAGGGGTTATCGTGACGCTAATGGTCACGACTTGGGAAATAAACGCCGAGTTGTCGGCGCGAAAAAGGAAAGTTGGTAGCGCTACCGGGAATCGAACCCGGGTTTTAAGATTGAGAATCTCACGTCCTAACCCCTAGACGATAGCGCCACGTTCGAGAAGGGCAACGAAATTCAGTATATCAAACGCGCTTCGGTGGTTCGAAGACTGGAGCTGCGTCGTTGGAAAGCAAAGGATGAGGCGGCCCTTTTTGCTCCGTTTTCACTACCCGTAATCTCCCGAAATTCTGTATTTCTGCTGGCAAAGGAGGCTTCCTGGATTTTTCGTCCTTTATGCGGAACTTTCGTTGCGATGATCTTTTCTTAAGAAGGACACATTTCCAAATGAGACTCAAGGGAGCTATGAAAATAATAAAGCGCCAGTGTGTGCTGCTGTTGCTGGCGTGCTCGATTCTTACGCTTTCCGCTGCCGGCCAGACAGCGCCAGCCACCGCAGGCACGTCTGACGCCCCGACGGACGTTGATTTGATCTGGGGATTCAAGATTCCTGTGCGCGACCACGTGCGATTGAACGGTACTGTCTATAAGCCGGCGGGACAGAAAGACCCCCTGCCCGTCATCTTTACTATGACACCATACATCGCGGACGGGTCACATCCGCGAGCTTATTACTTTGCTCAGCACGGCTACGTTTTTGTGACCGTGGACGTGCGCGGTCGCGGCAACTCTGAAGGGGCCTTCGATCCCTTTGCGCAGGAAGCGCAGGATGGGCATGACATCGTGGAGTTTCTGGCGAAACAGCCCTGGTGCAACGGCAAGGTAGCCATGTGGGGAGGATCGTACGTGGGTTATGACCAGTGGGCCACGGTGAAGGAACTGCCGCCACATCTGGCGACGATTGTTCCGGCATCCTCGGTGCGGCCGGGGGTGGATTTTCCGTTCCATCGTGGCGTCTGGTACAGCTACGACATAGAGTGGCTCACCTATACCAGCGGCGTCACGCCCAACAGCAACTTGTTTGGCGAGGGCCCGTTCTGGCGTCAGAAGTTTGGCGACATGTACGTGAACCATCGGCCTTTTCTTACTCTGGACCAGATCTCCGGCAATGGGAGCACGGCCTTCCAGAAATGGCTGCAACATCCCGCCTTTGACAGCTACTGGCAAGCGATGGCGCCCACACAGGAGCAGTACGCCAGGATCAATGTTCCTATTCTCACCATTGCCGGGCACTTTGACGCAGATCAGCCCGGGGCGCTTTCTTACTATCGGGAGATCATGAAGTATGGCAACGCTGAGACCAAAGCAAAGCATTACCTGATTCTTGGACCGTGGGACCACCCCGCTACGCGCACGCCGCGCAAGGACATGGACGGGCTCACCGTCGGCGATGCCGGCGTGCTCGACATGAATGATCTTCACCGGCAATGGTATGACTGGACCCTGAAGAACGGGCCCAGGCCGGAGTTCCTGAAGAAACGCGTCGCCTATTATGTGGTGGGACCGGGCGCGGAAAACTGGAAATATGCCGATGACCTGGATTCGATCGCCACGGAGCATCGCAGGCTGTATCTGACGTCGCAGGGCAGCACGGCCAATGACATCGTTCACTCGGGACAGTTGGTCGATCACGCCGTTCCCTCGGCGCCGGACAAGTTTGTGAATGATCCCCTCGACCTGCGGCCGGCAGAACTCGAGAAGGAAGAGAACAGCAAACCGCTCATCGACGCGCGGTATGCGGTCAACCTCTTTGGCAAGGGCGTGGTCTATCACAGCGAGCCGTTTCCCGAAGCCACGGAGATCTCCGGCAACATCAAGTTCAGCGTGTGGATATCGATGGATGTGCCAGATGCGGATTTCCAGGCAACGCTGTATGAGATCCTGCCGGATGGAAGCAGCGTACGGCTTGCCGGCGATTTAATGCGGGCGCGTTACCGCGAGTCGCTGGAGAAGGCCAAGCTCGTACCGACGGGGCAGATCACGCGCTATGAGTTTGAAGACTTCCTCTGGTTTTCACGTCGTGTTTCCAAGGGCAGCCGGTTGCGCCTGGTGCTGGACGGCCTCAACAGTATGTACTACGAAAAGAATTACAACTCGGGCGGCGCAGTGGAGAACGAATCTGGAAAAGACGCTAAAACCGCGCATGTGACCGTGTATCATGATCCCGAACATCCCAGTGTTTTGGAACTTCCCATCGTGAAATGATGCTGCAAGCAGTCAGAAAAGGGTGGATCGTCCGCCGGTCATTGCGCGGCCTGACCCTCGCAGGTGCAATGGTATTTGTGTCTTTACAGGGATACTTGGCTGCCGGAGCGGCCATCCAGGAACATGCCGGCAAGTCCAGGCCAGACAATGCGGACTTTTCTCCGGAGGAGTGGGCGATCATCAAGGCGCTCTCTCCTCTCCCTGCTCTGCCGATAGATACAACAAATAAGTATCGCGATTCACCGGCGGCGGCACTACTGGGGCAAAAGCTCTTCTTTGAGCCACGCATAGCCGGGCCGATTCAAACCGGCACGCCTAAAGACGGGCAGCTCGGCGCTATCGGCGAAGCAGGCAAGATCGCGTGCAGCAATTGCCACATGCCGGAGTCGAAATGGCTGTTCGACATCCGGTCGAACAATGGTGGCGCCATTCCCAACGCGACCGCTCTGGGCTCGAACTGGATGACACGCAATGTGAGCAGCGCGGTCAACACCGTCTTTTATGTGCATCCGGGTTCGGGCGCGCACTGGCGCGAGAATGACGGCTTCTCTGACTCTGAATGGTTTGACGCACAAAGCGAACCCGAAGGTCCGCCGGTTCAGAATGGCAGCAGGTTGCAGCTGGCGCGCGTGATCTTTGAGCACTATCGCGAAGAGTACAACAAAGCGTTTCCAGATTGGCCGCTCAATCCAGCGCTTGCCGACCGCAAACGATTTCCCGCAATCGGCTCACCGTATACGGACGCGGCGAACTGGACCGGCCTGAGCGCCGCCGACAAGGAGATTGTTAATCGCATTCTGGTCAACTACGGCAAAGCCATCGAGGCGTATCTCAGAAAACTTGTAAGCCGTAACGCGCCGTTTGACCGCTTCGTCGCCGGTGACCGCAATGCCATCAGCCGTGATGCCAGGGCGGGATTGAAACTTTTCCTCGGCAAGGCGGGCTGTGTGCATTGCCACAACACGCCGTTGTTGTCTGACGATGATTTCCATGTAATCGGCCTGCACATCGACACAGGGCTTTCACCGCATGCCGATCCTAACGAGACTGGACGCGTAGCCAACCAGGCGCTCATTTGCGGCACCACCACCGCGGACGGCGATTTCAGCGTCAACGGGCATTTCAGCGATGATCCTGCCACCAAGCGGAACGGCAATTTCTGTGGCCAGACAATTCCGCCTGGACTATGGCGTACCAAAGGGCTTCGTCAGGTAGCGAATACTGCGCCGTACTTTCGCGACGGCCAGGCCGCAACGCTTGACGATGTGATCGATTTCTATGATCGTGGCGGCGACGCGCCCGGCACGTTCCTGGGCGGGCCGAAAGAAATTCAGCCGCTGCATCTTTCCGTGGTGGAAAAGACGCAACTCAAGGAGTTTCTGAAAACACTGACCGGCGATCCGGTTCCAGAGCGATACCTGCGCGACTTGCACAATCGGTAAAGGCCCAAGCTGGAAGGCAGTGCGATGGCCCTTGAAATCAGAGTTCTGAAGCGCGGTGACGACGACGTTCTGATGAATGTGGCAGCGGACGTGTTCGACAACCCCGTCGACGCCGGCCTTACCAGGGAATTTTTAGAAGACCCGCGGCACCATATTGCTGTTGCAATCGACGATGGGAGGGTGGTCGGATTTGCCTCCGCAGTGCACTATGTTCATCCGGACAAACCGCCACAAATGTGGATCAATGAAGTGGCGGTTGCGCCGACCCACCGCTGAAATCCCTGTTCGACGCGGGCCGCGCCCACAACTGCACCGTCGCATGGGTGCTGACCGATAAAACTAATATTGCCGCCATGGCGCTGTATTCATCGGTAGGCGGAACAGAAGGCGCTGACGAGGAAGGACCAAGCGATGCGATGCTGGGCTACTCGTTCTTTTTGCAGGCCCTTTGACTTGCTGACCAGCAATCTTCCATCTGAGAGCGATGCGGATGTTACGAGGACGAGCCTTCACCCGTCGCCGGATCGCGCCAGCCGTCTTTCTTCATCTCAGCCTGGAACCATCGTTGCAGATTGGTTTGAATGTCGGCAGGAAGCTCGTTGAATTGGATTCCGTGATGGCCTTCTTTGTTGGCCCACGCAATGCGACCAGGCATCTCCGCTTCTGTGCTGGTCGCGGGAATCGTAAAGCAAAGGCTGACGTGCGTGCCCAGGCTGAGCGATGTCCGTATGGAAACCGCGGCGCCGCCAACACTGATATTCAGGAGCGTGGCCTCAAGGTCCCCATCCGCGCATCGTAGTCTGATAGGGGTGCGGGTTTCTTTGCGATAGTAGTGCTGCTGTTCAGCTCCCAGGCTGCCAACTGTGGGTTCCGCTTCATTTTCACGATAGCCCTTGAGCTTTCGCAATAACGTTCGCCGCGAAATACCCAGGGCCTGCGCCGCTTTGCCCTGATTTCCGCCACTGCGCTCCAGAGCTTCAAAGACAATCTGTCGCTCCATCTGGTCCAGATCGCGACTCAGCGGGTTTCTTCCGTTCCCAGAAGAAGTTGACAACTGCAGCTTCAGATCTTCCGCATTCACTTCACTGTGAGCATTTTTTGCGACCATCACGGCGCGAAAGATACAGTTCCGCAATTCACGCACATTTCCGGGCCAGTTATAAGCCAGCATGGCTTTCACCGCGTCAGGGGTGAAATGCGAATTGGGATAATGCTGATGAAGAATCTGTTCCGCGATCCCTAAGAGATCTTCCGACCTGTCCCGTAAGGGCGGGACCTCCAGCGTAAATTCGGCGAGCCGATGGTAGAGATCATTGCGGAATCGCCCTGCGCGGACTAGTTCTTCCAGGCTCTGATTTGTAGCCGCCACTACCCGAACGTCCACGCAGACTTTTTTGCTGCCGCCCAGTCGATAGTAGGGTACGCCGTCCAGTACGCGCAGAAGCTTTACCTGGACTTTTGGGTCCAGGTCGCCGATTTCGTCGAGAAACAGCGTTCCGCCATGGGCCATCTCGAAATAGCCTGTTTTGAGGGAGTCGGCGCCGCTGAAAGCGCCTTTTTCGTAACCAAAGAGTTCGCTCTCCACCAGGTGTTCGGGAATCGCAGCGCAATTCACGTCAACCCACGGATTATTACAGCGAAGAGAATGACTGTGAATGGCACGGGCAATCATCTCTTTGCCGGTTCCAGTCTCACCGACAATTAATACAGCCGCAGGATGGCAAGCCACCAGCTCCGCCAGCTTCATCACCCTTTTGAGTGAATCACTGCGAATAACACAAGTAGCAAGGTCCCATGAATTGTGGACCACAGTGGACAACCCGTCTCCTTAACTACACTTACCTGGGGGCATTTTTTGCGCCGAAATTGGCGCGTTATGACAATAATGTCGCAACTTGAGCCGGACAGCAAATTAAGAAAGTCCAATAGTAGTTACTAAAGTTCCCCAGATTTGAGCTTGACTTGGCTTATAATCTTGGCTGCCCAGCGATTAGTTTCAATAGGATCGAGCATGTTTATTCCCCCGGCTCGCGGCTCTTCGCCCCATGTGTGACACTAGAAATTTGTACTCGGAACTGGACTGTGACACGTGTGTCACAAGTGGAGCAGATTGGAAAAAGTAAATCTCGCGCGGGCACGGGTGAAACAACTGATGTAGAAGGGTTTATGATGCCGTGGGTTTGCCACTTGATTTGGCAGACTACTTGCGACTCTCAAACCCTGAGCTGGAGGCAGTGCAAAAGTCATGTCAAAGAAAGCACGATTCTTTATTTTGATCGTGTGTCTTGCAGGTTTGGCTACCGTGGCGTACGGGGCTTGGACCTGGAAGGTCGGCGATTTGGCAAAGTTCTGGGCCTACCTGCTCACTGCCATACTGGCATCAAGGCTCAAGGTTGAACTGCCGGAAATCACCGGGACCATCTCCGTCAATTTTCTTTTCATTCTCATTGGCATTGCCGAGCTGAACTTCAGCGAAACCCTGGCTCTGGGGTGCTGTGCGATTCTGGCACAGTGCTTAGGCCCAAGCCGCTGGCCCAGGGTGGAGCAGGTTCTATTCAATGTCTCCAGCGCGGCGGTTGCTATCTGGGTCGCCTACTTCGCTTTTCACGGACCTCTGCATACGCGGTTCCATCAGAGCGTTCCACTGCTGTTGATGGTTTCCGCCGGCGTGTACTTTCTCTTTAACACTCTGCCGGTGGCGACCATCATCTCGCTTACGGAAAACAAGAGTCTGCGAAAAATCTGGACAGACTGTTATTTTTGGTCCTTGCCGTATTATCTGGCGGGCGGCGCAATTGCAGGAATGGTCGGATGGATCAACCAGAGAGTGGGATGGCAAGCAACGCTGCTGGGCCTGCCCGCCATGTTTGTGATTTATCGTTCCTACCGTCTCTACGTGGGCAAGCTTGAGAACGAAAAGAACCACGTGGCGGCGATGGCCGCGTTACACATGCGGACCATTGAAGCGCTGGCCATGGCCATTGAAGCCAAAGACCAGAACACACACGACCATCTGGAACGCGTGCGTGTGTACGCCGTTGAAGTCGCTAAAAAGCTAAACCTTCCCGGGGACGAACTGGAAGCATTGCGCGCAGCGGCGTTGCTGCACGACATCGGAAAGCTGGCGGTGCCGGAGCACATCATTTCCAAGCCAGGCAGATTGACTCCGGAAGAGTTTGAAAAGATGAAGATCCACCCCATTGTGGGCGGTGAAATTCTGGAGCGTGTGCATTTCCCGTATCCCGTGGTCCCTATCGTGCGCTCGCATCATGAACGCTGGGACGGCACCGGTTACCCCAATGGTTTAAAAGGAGAAGAGATCCCCATGGGCGCCAGGATCCTGGCCGCCGTCGATTGCCTGGACGCACTGGCCACGGACCGGCAATACCGCAAAGCCCTGGCCCTGGATGATGCCATGAAATGGGTTGCGGAGCAGGCCGGCAAGGCCTATGACCCGCAGGTTGTGGCCGTTCTCAAGGAGCATTACAAGCAGATCGAAGAGATTGTGCTTTCGCAGTCAGTCACAGTCGATCGCCAGAAGCTTTCGACTGGCCTACAGGTAGCGCGGGGGAGCGCTCCTGCGAGCGGCTTCCACGTGAGTGAAGCTACGACCGGCAGCACGACCTTCCTTTCTTCCATTGCTGCCGCACGGCATGAGGCGCAGACTTTGTTTGAAGTGAGCCAGCATCTGGGCAACTCGTTGAGCCTGGGCGAGACGCTTTCGGTTTTGAGCGCGCGATTGAAACGTCTGGTTCCGTATGACGCGATCGCGACATACATTTTGCGCGGCAACGAACTGGTCCCTGAATTCGTGAACGGCGACAATTTCCGGATGTTTGCCTCCTTGCGGATTCCCGTCGGCGACGGGCTCTCTGGATGGGTGGCGCAGAACCGCAAGCCGATCGTGAACGGAAGTCCCGCGGTAGAGCATGGTTATGTGGAAGATCCCAGCAGATTTAGCGCGCTCCATTCGGCAATTTCCGTTCCCCTGGAAGGATTGCAGGGTGTGGTTGGCGTACTGACTCTCTATCATTCTGAAGCCGAGGCCTACACCGCCGACCATTTGCGTATCCTGCTGGCCATCAGCTCCAAGGTCGCACTCTCCGTGGAGAATGCTCTTGCGTTCCAGGAAGCGGAGAACTCGGCCACCACCGATTACCTGACCGAATTGCCCAATGCACGGTCGTTGTTCATGCATCTGGACCGCGAACTGGCCCGATGCAAGCGCCTGAAGACCTCGCTCACGGTAATGGTGTGTGACCTGGACGGGTTCAAGAAAATCAATGACCGCCACGGACATCTGGAAGGGAACCGGATCCTGCGGCAGTTTGCGGAGACGCTGCAAGGGTCCTGCCGTGACTATGATTACGTGGCGCGCATGGGTGGCGATGAGTTTGTGATCGTGGCCCCGGGATTGAGCGCGTCCGCTGCTGAAGCGCGTGGGATTTGCCTGAGCGAACTCGCCAGAAGCGCGGGACGTGAGATCTGCGGTGAAGACTGGCTGTCGTTGAGCGTGGGCTGCGCGCTTTATCCTGACGACGGCGTAGACGCGGAAAAACTTCTGGCCGAGGCTGATCGACGCATGTACGTCCAGAAGCAGGAGCACCATCAAACTCTCAAACCGCTTGGATCGGTGTCATCATTCCGGCGCGGCAAAGGCGTTCATGACGCGGTGGCTGGCTAGTGTGGCGGTACCTGGGCGGCGCTGTTTTGCGCCTGTTGCTTGTCATGTTGATGGCGAGCTTGACCGGCGCCATGCTCATCCGGATCGCCCCTGGCTTCTCGTCTGATGCGCAAGAGATGAATGCTGGTCTGTCCGCCCAGAGTCTCCAGGCGATCCGGCAGGCGCATCTGGCGGATTCAAACATACCCCGCTTTTATATTCGGTATCTGTCTTCTTTCGTGCGCGGCGATCTGGGCATTTCCCAGTCACTGAACCAGCCTGTCAAGGACCTGCTGCGTGATCGCCTTCCTGTTACTTTGGCTAATCTTGGCTTCGCAGTCGCCGTGGGATGGATCATTGCGCTTGTCCTGGCGGTTGCCGCGCAAATGCTCAAATCGCGCTGGCTGGCGTTTTTTTTCGACGGTCTCAGTGGCGCTTTCATCTCCACACCCGCGGCTGCCCTTGCGCTGGTTTTCGTGCTGTTGCGGCTACCTCCGGCTTTCGCCGCCGCGCTTCTGGTGTTCCCGAACATCTATCGTTATTCGCGAAATCTTCTGCAACAAAGTTCTGAGATGCCGCACGTCCTTACCGCGCGGGCCAGAGGCGCGGGCCCATGGCGGATACTGGCATGGCATACGGCGCCTGTAGCGCTGCCGCAAATGATTGCTCTGGTCGGAGTTTCCATCAGCATTGGGATCGGCGTGTTGTTGCCGATCGAAGTGTTCTGTGACGTTCCCGGAATCGGACAGCTTGCCTGGCATGCCGCCCAATCTCGTGATCTGCCTTTGCTGGTGAATCTGACGGTTGTTGTAACTTTTATCACCGTGTGTTCCACCATGCTCTCAGATGCCTTTCAGCGCGGCATGACGCGGAGCGCAGCATGAAAGCACTGCGCATTGCCGCCGTTGCTCTGCTGGCCGTTACAGCGTTGACCGTGATTTTTGCCGGCTACATGGCTCCCGCGGGTTACGAACAGCAGTTTCGCGAGTCGCCTCAAGCCGGTCCTTCGGCGCATCACCTGCTGGGCACGGACGAATTGGGACGTGACCGCTGGGCGCGTCTACTCTACGGCACGCGCGTTTCTCTTCTACTGGCTCCGTTGGCAGCCGCACTGACTACAGCTCTGGCAGGGTTGATTGGCGGAATGGCCGGATACTACGGAGGCTGGATCGAACGCTGCTTCAAGCTCCTGATCGACCTGTTCCTGTCCGTTCCCTGGCTCTTTCTGCTGATTACCGTACGGGCCACGCTGCCGTTGAATATCTCTCCGCAGGCTTCTGTGACGGTCACGTTTACGCTGCTCGGCTTGCTGGGATGGGCGGCATCCGCCCGCGTGATCTGCGCCGGAGCCAAGGACTTGATGAGGTCGGAGTTTATCTGGATGGCGCGGGCATCCGGTTTTTCCGGCATCAAACTGGTGTGGTTGCATCTGTTGCCGAACCTGCGCAGCGTATTGCTGGCGCAGTTTTGGATTTCAATTCCGGTGTTCATCATCGCGGAGGCCAACCTGGGCGCGCTTGGACTGGGAGTTGCCGAGCCGCTGCCTTCGCTGGGTAGCCTGCTGCGGGAACTTCAGGACGTGGTTATGTTGCGTCCGGAGCCCTGGCGTCTTCTCCCGCTTTTTGTCCTTATTATTGTGGTAAGTTCTTTCCAGGTGCTCCTCAATAAGCAAATGCTGTCCAATAGACAGGAGGTGCGCGCATGAAGCGCCTGGGTTTACTTTGCGCCGCACTGCTCCTTGCGTGCTCTGCCATGCTGGCCCAGACCGGAGGAGAGCTGCGTTTCTGCCTTCGCGCCGAACCCAAGACGTTTAATCCTCTGCTGGTGGATGACGATGCCTCAGAAACCATACGCTACCTCACCGGCGGAGTGTTGGTCCGGGTCAATCGCCTGACCCAGAAAGCCCAGCCGGCTCTGGCCACGGAGTGGAAAGTTTCTGACGGTGGAAAGCGTATCCGCTTCAAGCTGCGCGAAGGTTTGCGTTATTCAGACGGCACTCCGTTTTCCCCCGCTGACGTCGTATATACGATGCAGCAGTTGATGGACCCCGCATTGCATTCAGCCACGGGCGACGCCTTCCGCGCCGGCGAAGGTAAAGTGGTTGCGCAGATGGTCGCGCCCAATACTGTTGAGATCGTTTTTCCCGCTCCGGTGGCCAGCTTGGTCAATCTTTTTGATACGGTCGCAATCATGTCCGCGACGTCTCCGCTGAAAGAGATGGCGACCCTGGGATCGTTTTATGTGGCCGAGCACAAGTCAGGTGCATACATTCTGCTGAAGCGGAACCCGTATTACTGGAAGAAGGACGCAGCCGGGAAGCAACTTCCTTATCTCGACTCGGTGCGGCTCGACATCGAACAGAATCCGGAAATTGAGGCATTGCGTTATCGGCGCGGTGAGATTCATCTGATTAACCCGGTATTGCCTTCGATTTTCGAAAAACTCTTCGCTGAGAATGCGGCTCTAGTCCGGGACGCGGGCCCGTCTACTGATACCGAGCAACTATGGTTCAACCAGGCGCCCACTTCTCCGATTCCAGCGTACAAACTGGCGTGGTTTACCTCTACAAATTTCCGGCGGGCCGTATCGGAGGCGATCAACCGGGAAGACATGGCGCGGATTGTTTTTCACGGTCACGCGCAGCCGGCGCTGAGCATCACGTCGCCGGGCAACAAGCTCTGGTTCAATGCCAGCCTCAAACCTCATCCTTACGATACGGCTGATGCTCTGCGCAAACTGCGGCAAGACGGCTTCCGCCTGGATGGCGAAACGCTGAAAGACAAAGCTGGCCACGAAGTGGAATTCTCCATCGTGACCAACGCAGGGAACCGCGCGCGTGAGAGCATGGCGACCATGATCCAGCAGGACCTGAAGAAGATCGGAATCAAGGTCAATGTGGTGACGCTCGACTTCAACTCGCTGCTGGAACGAATGACGCAGACGTATAACTATGAAGCCTGCCTGCTGGGATTCCTGAATGCGGACCTGGACCCCAACTCCTTCATGACCGTGTGGCTGAGTTCGGCGGACAATCATCAGTGGAACCCCAAACAAAAATCTCCGGCGACGCCCTGGGAGGCGGAAATCGACAAGCTCATGCGCGCACAGGCTTCCTCCGGCGACGAACAAAAGCGCAAGCAATATTGGGACCGCGTGCAACAAATCGAATGGGAACAAGAGCCGTTCATTTTTCTGGTGAACAAGGACGCGCTGGTGGCAATCGCACCAACGGTGAAAAACGCGGCTCCGAGCGCGCTCCGTCCGCAGGCGTTCTGGAACATTGATGAACTGGCTCTGACGCACTGAACTGCTATGGACTTTCTCTCAATTCGTCTTACTGTCAGCTATCACGGCAAGCCGCCTGTTCTGGATGATTTGCGCCTGGAGATGCAGCCTGGCGAAGTTCTGGGACTGGTCGGACACAGCGGGTGTGGAAAGAGCTCTCTGGCGTTAGCCATCCTGGGCCTGTTGGATTTAAAAGGCGGAAAAGCACTGGGATCGATTCGCTGGACGGACCGCGAACTGCTGGCCTTCAAAGAAAAGGAGTGGCGGAAACTTCGCGGCAAAGAGATTGCTTTCGTGCCGCAGAGCCCTATGTCTTCGCTAAATCCGGCCTTGCGTTTAGGAACGCAGCTTGCGGAAGCCTGGAAGTTGCACGGCCAGGGCGGCCGCCAGCAAGGTCTGGAGTCGATCCAGCGCGCGCTGAAGGACGTTAGCCTGCCCGAGGGGGAAGAGTTCTTGCGACGTTATCCTTCTGAAATCAGCGTGGGACAGGCGCAACGTGTGCTCATCGCCATGGCCATACTCCATCGACCGCTGCTGCTGATCGCCGACGAACCAACCAGCGCGCTTGACGCCGTAACGCAAGCCGAGATCCTGGCATTGTTTGCTGAGTTGAATCGGAAACTGGGGATGAGCATCCTCTTCATCTCGCACGATCTGCTCTCCGTGTATGCGCTCTGCCATCGCATCGCGCTCCTGCATGCTGGAACCATTGTGGAGTGCAATACCCCGCAAGCCATCTTCTTCAATCCTGTACACCCTTTTACTCAAAAACTGATCGCCGCATTGCCTGCCATTCCCAGCGCTGCTGAGGTTGAAAAAGCGCTCCATTTCTAAGCAAACGAAGAATCTGAGGTGCTCGGAAAGCGCCCTGAGGTTCGGCGTTACTTCATTGGCGACATGAAAGCCATGGTGAACAAAATGACGCCGATAGGTGGTCTCCTTTTAGAACTCCGGTCGATCAACCACGCAAACCCGTAGTCTCTTTTGCGACGCCATCTCACGAAAATCAAGCAGCTCTAACGACCTCAACCTGCGACGAATGTGTCACAGACAGCCGTATTGGGCGTGGCTGCCGCGGCACAGTTGTCACACGTCGACGGCACCGTGTTCCTGGGTAAGATTTTTGTAATCAGTGGCTTACGAGAGAGAGCCGGTTTGGTTTAAGGATTGCCTGATAGATAACAAAGTGTTCACCAGGTATTTCCAGAATTTTGTGCAGGAGGAGAGAGGGTAATGTCGTTAATTTCAAGATCGAAGATAGCAGTGTTTGCCCTGGGCTTTGGTGTTGCCGTTCTATTGGGACTGGGGTTCTTGTGCCAACCAATCAAACATGTCGTTACCACGGTCGCCTCGGCAGTATGGGGCTCGTAACAATTATGTCAATGCTACCTTCCAGGGATGGCCGGATGAGAGTCACAAAATCAAATTTTCGCCACCGATTTACACGATTGTTCCTGTTGGTTGCGACCCTCGCGCTGGTATCAACCACAGCGTCAGCAGCCCACGGACGTCGCAAGCTTGCGCCTGACCTTTCTAAATTTCCAACGAATTCGGATGGCACGATAGATGTGATCATCCAATTCAACCAGACGCCCCAGGCGCGTCACTTCCAAATGATGGCCTCCCGCGGCGGTCGGCTGAAGTTTTCATTCAAGCACATCAATGGAGCGGCATACCGCATCCCGGCCAGGTTGCTGGCCTGGCTGGAGACGCACCCTGATGTGGCGTATGTGACCCCGGACCGTCCCACCAAAGCAGCGTGGGATGACGATGTTCCAGCGGTAATGGATGACATTGCACTGCAGCAATTCGGCGTGAATGGTTCGGGAATCGGCATCGCCGTGATCGATAGCGGTGTCTACCAGCACAACGATCTGAAGAACGCAAACAATACCGGATCGCGCATCGTCTACAGCGAAAGCTTTGTGCCCGGCGACACGAGCACGAACGATGCTTACGGACACGGAACGCACGTAGCAGGCATTCTCGCCGGCAATGGCCATGACTCACAGAGTGGATATTCGCAGCACTACACGGGCATTGCTCCCAACGCTAACATCATCAATCTGCGCGTTCTTGATGCTAAAGGCTCTGGCACGGACAGCCGGGTAATCGCCGCCATTCAACGGGCGATCCAGCTTAAAGACACTTACAACATCCGCATTATCAATATCTCTCTGGGACGCGGGGTCTTTGAATCGTATACCGACGATCCGCTCTGCCAGGCCGCGGAAGCCGCATGGCGAGCAGGCATTGTGGTGGTTGTGGCAGCCGGAAACTCCGGACGAGATAACAGCATGGGCACTCAGGGATATGCCACGATTCAGGCTCCTGGCAATGCTCCGGACGTGATCACGGTGGGCGCTACCAAGACCAATGGCACGCCGAGCCGCCTGGATGACACCGTAGCCAGCTACAGCTCGAAAGGACCGACGCTTCTTGATCATATCGTCAAACCCGACATAGTGGCGCCAGGCAACCGGATCGTATCTCTGGCGGCTCCGGGCAGCACTCTGGTCAGCGGTCTTTTGAGCCTGAATGTCACCGGAAACCCAAACTGCGTTTTGGGAATATGTATCCCCGGACCAAGCGGAAAGTACACCCGTCTGAGCGGTACAAGCATGGCCACGCCCATTGTTGCGGGCGCAGCCGCACTCATGCTCCAGAACGACCCAACCCTCACGCCGGACACGGTCAAGGCGCGCATGATGAAGACCGCATGGAAAGGGTATCCGAGCAACAGTTGGGGACACGATCGTTGGGGGCACGGTTATTTTTCTCAGTATGACGTGTTCACCATCGGCGCAGGATACCTGGACGTCTACGCCGCATTGAGGAACACCGACGTCGCGACCGGCGGGGCCGCTTCGCCCATTACAACTTTTAACTCAGCCACAGGACAGGCAACCCTGGTCAACGGCAATTCCATTGTCTGGGGCAACAGCATTATTTGGGGCAGCACCACCATCTGGGCCGACTCGATTATTTGGGGCTCGGGCATTATCGAAGATCCCGGTGATCCTGCTGTCGAGACCGTTGTTGGGGGCAATGCCATCGTATGGGGCACGACGGGTGTGATTGGAAACGTGGTCATCTGGGCTGACTCCATCGTTTGGGGTGACCTCCCACCTGATCCACCACTGGACCCACCACCCGGAGATGATGGCACCGTTGGTAGTTTCAGCGACGGTGAGGATGGAGAGGACTGAGTTAGTTTGACCACTTAAGTGATTTTGTTACTGGCCAGCCGAAGAAGCTGGCCAGTGTCCTTTGGGTACGCCGATGTAGCGCATGCTATACTGCCGCGCCGAATCGCGACAAACGACGATGACCTCGGGCTACCAGTGTGCGGGCTGTGGTGAGTGGAATGAAACTCAAGTCGACTCTTCCGCCGGAATGCGCCAGAGCTATGTAGAAGATTGCCAGGTATGCTGCAAACCTAATGTGCTGCGCGTCGAGTGGGACATGTCGGCCGGGGAGTACACGATCCATGCGGAGCTGGAGTAGCAGCGGGAGCGCGAATAATCTGTCCGTAATCCGCGAGATGCACACTTCTGCGCCTGTTATGAGATGATGCTGAGAGTGGAGCATCACTGAAAACCGTGTCTTCTATTACCCCTGATCTGGTGCAAAACTGCCCCCGTTGTGCGAAGAATATTCCGCCGGGTGTGCTGGAGTGTCCCCAGTGCCATACGCTGGTGCATGGTGACACCATGGAGCAACTGGCGGCCCACGCGCGCTCGCTGGAGGCCCATGGGGACCTGCAGGAGGCACGTGAGCGCTGGCTGGCCTGTCTGCCGTTGTTGCCTCCTAAATCGAAGCAGGCGGAATGGATCCGTGACCATGCCCGCCAGCTGGAGCTGGGAGCATCACAATCGGCACAGGGGCAAGCCAATCCCCAGGCCGCAAAGCCCAAGTGGGTAAAGTGGCTGGGACCGCTGGCTCCGGTCGCGCTCCTCATTGGCAAGTTCTTGCCGGTCCTCTACAAGCTCAAGTTCCTGTTGAGTTTTGCGGCTTATATCGGCCTTTATTGGGCGATGTGGGGCCCAAAATTCGGTATCGGCTTTGCCGTGCTGATCCTGATCCATGAGATGGGCCACTTCATCGATATTAAGCGCCGTGGGCTGCCCGCGGACATGCCGGTCTTCCTGCCTGGCTTGGGCGCATACGTGCGCTGGCAGGCCATAGGCGTCACGCTGGAGACGCGGGCCGCAGTGAGCCTTGCCGGGCCCCTGGCTGGATTGCTCTCCGCCGCGGTTTGCGGGGCGATTTGGCATTACACCGGAAGCGGCATCTGGGCTGCCTTGGCGCGCGCCGGCGCGTGGCTCAATGTGCTGAATCTGATTCCAATCTGGATACTAGATGGCGGCAGCGCTACGTTCGCGTTGAGCAAGGTAGAACGCGCGGTTGTTCTGGTGGTGAGCGCCGCTCTGGGCTACGCTCTTGGCGAAAGTGTCTTCTACTTTGTCGCGGCCGGAGCAGCATGGCGGCTCTTTACTCATGATGCTCCGCCTGAACCCAGCAACTCTACCACCGCGTACTTTGTCGCCGTGCTCACGGGACTTGGGTTGGTGATGTGGCTGGTACCGGGACATGGAATTGGAACGCGCTGATTCAGCGCTTGACTTCCACGACTTCACCCATGATCGCGATCCGCAGAGTAACCGTAGATTTGAGAAGTTTGTGTTCCTTTATTTTGATCGTTTCGACATGAGTCTGGAAACCGGGAAGTTGAACCGTAAGAACGTAGGTTCCAGGAGTCAAATGCGATAGACGGAATTGTCCATCGGCATTGGTGGTCCCGGTAGTTCTTGTCTTGCCTATATCATTCACCAATTCAACTTGTGCGTGTGCACACACTGCACCTGTCACGTCCAACACTGTTATGGCGAACCCAGCCTCACGCTGGTCAACCTGGACCCTCCCCAGGGTAGGCGTCTGGGTGCTTGCTAAGCTCACGCTCATTGCGGAAAATACTGCGCCCGCGACTCGGGAGATCCTTCGAACCACCGCTTTCACACCCACCGGACAGTTCTGTGTGAGGACCGTCCCGTCTTTTCGCTGGTAAAAACGGACACAGAGGCGTCCTTCACGGCCAGCGACCAGGGTCTGTGCTTCCCGGTCTGTCATTGCGGACAAGTTATAGACGTTTAAGTTGCAATCCAGGCAGTGGCGGACGCGATCGTCGCCCTTCATTCGGTTCCAGTCCGCCGAGCACGGGGAAGCGATACGAACGTCTTGCAGCATGCTGTCACCATCCTTATGGGAAAGAACGCATGGAACTAGCCGGCTTGCAGGCCCTTTTCACAAATTGGTGGCGTGCGGACGGGAACGATCCAGTCAGGGTGTAATCTTTCCCTGACGATGGCTCGCTCCTCCTATCGCAACCTGGTCCTGATCTATGCCGCAGCCTGGTTGCGTTCTTTTGGGATTGGCTTTCTGGGCGTTGTACTCGGTGTCTTTCTTTATCGCGAAGGGCTGTCTTCCACTGCCATTGGGTTGATCATCGCTGCGGGCCTGGCCGGCTCAGCAGCCGGTACCGTATTTATTACATTTAGAGCAGATCGCCTGGGGCGCAGGCGGACGCTCTTTGTTCTTTCCCTCCTGACAGCGCTGGGGACCGTTCCACTCGTCTTCCATCTTGGACTGTACGTTCTGGCGCCTCTAGCCTTTATAGGCATGCTCAATGGCATGGGAACCGATCGCAGCCCCGCGTTTGCGCTTGAGCAAGCGGCCATCCCGGGATTGGTTACAGACCAAAGACGCACCTGGAGCCTGGCATGGTACAGCGTGGTGCTGGACGCAAGTGGCGCACTGGGCGCGCTTGCCGCGGGCATCCCGTTTCTGGCGCAGCGGCTGTGGGGCGTGGACCTTGCCGCCTCATATCATGTCTTGTTCCTTGGATACGCAGGCTTCAATGTGCTGGCTGGAGTGTCTTATTTATTTCTCTCGGAGGAAGTGGAGGCTTCGGGCGCCGGCCTGCCGCCAGGGCAGAGCCTAGCGGTAGCTCCGGAGACGAAGTCGACTGTCGCCAGACTGTCCGCACTTTTCGCCATCGACGCTTTTGGAGGCGGGTTTCTCACCGACGCGCTGGTTGCCTACTGGTTCTTTCGCCGCTTCGGAATCGGTGAGAACAACCTGGCGGTGCTCTTCTTTGTGGTCCACGTTCTGAATGCGGTTTCGCACTTGGGAGCGGCTGCGCTCGCGCGGAGGATCGGACTGCTGAAGACGATGGTATTCACTCATCTGCCGTCTAGCATATTTCTGATCGCGGCGGCGTTCATGCCTTCCGCTCGATGGGCCGTTGTGCTGTTTCTACTGCGCGAATCGCTGGTGGAGATGGACGTGCCCACGCGGCAATCTTACGTCGCCGCGGTGGTGCGTCCGGCGGACCGAACCTTTGCCAGCGGCGTGACGAACCTGACGCGAAACGCCGCGTGGGCAATAGCTTCAGCCGTAGCAGGGGTGTTCATGCAGCAGGTCGCGTTCGCTGCGCCGCTATTGCTGGGCGGCGGATTAAAGATCACTTACGATCTCCTGCTGTGGCGAGCATTTCGTCATCGTGTACCGCCGGAAGAACGAGCAGAGCCGACGGCCGGACCATAGTTGGCCTACGTAGGCCGGGTCGTCTGCCCGTTACGCAGCAAGTCATGGATTTGTTGCAAGTGCTCAGCCGTTTGCTTTGCCAGCACGCTGTTCTTGTGGCCCATCAGGATCAACTTGAGCGACACAAGAAAGACGCCTGCTTCTACCAGCAGTTCGTGCGTAAATCCCTTGATGAACAATGCAACAATGAATAGAACAAAAGTAAGAGCAATGACGACAATCGACCAGGGATCGAAGTGCTCCAGCAGTTTCTTCACCATAACTTATGTTTCCTCGTCTGCCGGCGGCCTAAGAGTGGGCGTAGCGCCTGGCTTTGAAGAAATTATATTGACTCTGTTCGCCAACCCAGCTAGGTTTGCAGCCAAGTGTTCAGGTCGCTGAATTCCCAAAACAACAAAAGAGAGGGCGAATGAAATCCATCAGACATTTTTTTCTACTTTTGTGCGCTGTGTCCGTTATGTTCCTGGCTGGAAGCCACAGGCTTGAGGCGCAAGCGTGGCAGGCAAGACATAACCTGACCCCAGCCCAGTTTCAGTCGACTTTTGACGACCTGTTCAAACAGGGTTACCGGCTGAAAAACATGACTGGATACGTCAGCAACGGCGAGCGCTTTGCCGGCCTATGGGTCAAGGAGTCGGGCCCGGCGTGGCAGGCGCGTTTTGGGCTATCCAAGGCGGACTATCAAAAGACTTTTGACGACCTGGTAAAGCAAGGGTACCGGCTGACATGGGTCAGCGCACATGAGGTCGGTGGCACGGTGCACTATGAAGGCATCTGGGAACAAAAGGGCGGGCCGGCGTGGGAGGCGAAAGGAAATCTGACGGCAGCCGAATATCAGCAGACTTTTGAGACGCTGACCAAGCAGGGATACAGGCTCATCCATGTGGCCGGGTATGAGAGCGGAGGCTCGGCGCGCTTTGACGCGATCTTTGAGAAGTCGAGCGGCCCTGAGTGGCAGGCACGACACAATATGACGCCTGCCCAGTTTCAGTCCGCCTTTGATGATTTTTTCAAACAGGGTTTCCGGCTCAAAGAGATGAGCGGCTACAACGTGGGCGGACAAGACCTTTATGCCGCCATCTGGGAGAAGACCGGTGGACCAACGTGGTATGCGCGCAACGGGGTCCCCGATGCCTGGTACCAGAATGTTTTTGACAATTTTTATTACCAGGGTGCTCGCCCTGTCTACATCGCTGCGTTTACCTCCGGCGGCGGAGGCAGACTGAACTCTATCTGGGACAACCCGAATTTCAGCGGCGCTGAACTGGGAGCCATCTCTTCCAAGATCAACGCTTACATGAGCGCAAACCAAGTGCCCGGCGTTGCGCTGGCAATCACCAAGGACGGGCGGCTGGTCTATGCCTCCGGCTTTGGATATGCCAACAAGGAAACCGGCGAAGAAGCCGGTCCGACCAATTTGTTTCGCATCGCCAGCGTCTCCAAGAACATTACTTCCACCACGATCATGAAGCTGATCGAGGCCAAGAGTCTGCATCTGACCGATCATATTTTCGGGCCTGGCGGTCTTCTCGCCTCGCAGTATCCGACGCCCGCGAGCAATCAAAAGATCAACCAGATCACGATCAAGTATCTGCTGGAACACGTCTCCGGCCTGAGCAATGCGGGCGGGGATCCCATGTTCATGAACACCGGAATGAACCACCAGCAACTGATCTCATGGATGATCAACGATCCCGCGCACAAGATGGCCCGCGACACAAACACCCAGTTTGAATATCTCAACTTCGGATACTGCCTGCTGGGCCGGGTGATTGAGAAAGCCACCGGGCAGGGCTACGAGCAGTACGTGAAGCAGAATGTGCTGGCTCCCACCGGCGTTACCGACATGGCGATCGGCGCCAATAGTGAGGCCGCGCGCAAGCCGCGTGAGGTGAAGTATTATCCGGCAGGCGCTTACTCGCTGAACGTAACTCGTTTTGATTCTCATGGTGGATGGGTCGCGTCGCCAATTGATCTTGTCCGCTACGTGGTCCGCGTAGATGGCCTGCCGACCAGGCCGGACATCTTCAGCGCGGCTTCGCACACGGCTGTGGTCACCGATTCGGGCATCAAGGACAGTTCAGGAAACGATCCAAATTACGGTTTTGGCTGGGGTCTGCCACAATGGCACAACGGCGATATTGAAGGTTCGATTGCTTTCCTGGAAGTTCTGCCCGGCGGCTATACCTACTCGGTTGTGGCCAACACCAGGCCTGCGAACGATGGCGGCGCTTTCAAGCTGTCAGGCGTTGTGAAGAGCATTATCAACGGCGCTTCGAAGTGGCCATCGTACGATCTGTTTTGAGCGGAAAAGAAGCGGCTGGGAGCGCACAATTTGCGCTCCCTTTCATTCTATGGGTAGTCATGAAACCTATAGCCTTAATTTCGGCTTTCCTTTTGCTACTGGCGCTTCCGTCCGGCCTTTCCGCCCAAACCGCTGACGATAAGCCCAGCGTCTACCGGCTCGACGTTCGTGTGGTTTTGGTAGACGCGCAGGTGGTCAACAAGAAAACGCATCACGTCGTTGGCACTCTCACTCGTGATAATTTCAAGATTTATGAAGACAATGTCCCACAGGAAATCAGCACGTTCAGCCAGGACACGCTCCCCTTGTCCATTGTTCTTTTATTCGACTTGACCGAGAGCGTGCGCCCGGTCCTGGAGTCGTTGGGTGAGGGAGCGCTGGAAGCTTTGCAGCACCTGAAGCCAGAGGACGAAGTCGCGGTGATGGTCTATGCCGCTTCGATCCAGGTGCTCCAGGAATCAACCACGGACCGCGATTTGGTTGTGGCGGCCATCAAAAAAGCAAGCCGCATGAAAAGCGATCAAGCGGCCTTTTTCAATGAAGGGGTCTTTCAGGCAAGTTCCTATCTGGCGGCGGGAAAGAACGCGGTGAGCCGTCGCGTGATTATCTGGTTGACGGACGATGTTCCCAATATTCCTTCCCGCGATCTTCCCATGCGTTATCGCAGAGACATGCCGGATGAGAAGCTGCATTCGCAGCAGGATGCAATGAAAGAGCTCTACCGGACAGGCACAGTGGTCTGCTCGCTGGTCAAGCGAAGCGAGTTGTCCGAGCAGGGCACAGCGACCCTGATGTCAAAAACCGCCGAGCGAATGCTCTATCCTCCCGGAGATGTATACAAATACGCCAAGGCCACGGGCGGCCAGGTGGTGGAATCGAACAAAAAACAGCTTAAAGCTAAACTTGAGGAACTAGTTGACGATCTTCGCATGCGTTACAGCATGGGCTACCATCCATCGGTGCAAAGACCCAAGGGTAAATTCTGTACGATCAAGGTCAAGCTCTCGCCAGAACTCAAGAAGTCAGAGGGAGATTTGATCGTCGAAGCCAGGGAGGGATATTACCGATAGCGCTTCTCACGGAAGTGGGAGATTTGGCCTGGTTCTGGCAACGAACGGTGAGGGTTTGCTAAAGCATAAACTGATCGTTTGACTGACATCCGGAATCGTAATAAAGTCGCTAACAGGGAGTAAGCCAGCCTTTTATTGGTTTCGTGCCGGACGGTTGCCACGGCTTGCATCTTCCCTGAATCGGAGGGGACAAATCATGCGTTCCAATCTGGTGCACTCGGCGAGCAAGCGGCTTAATAACCGGTTTCTTTTGTGCCGAATGGCTGCTTTGGCCGCCCGGCGCATGCATACCTACAAACGGCACTATGCTGAGAGCATTAATGAAGGCCTGACCCACATCGCGGATTTGCCCCAAAACTCCGGAGCAGACGCGGTAACGGCCCTTGCGACGGTAGAAACTATTTCCGTGCAATCCACGGCCTAGTGTGGTAAATTAGAAATGCGTTAGAAATTGAATTTAAGAATGTTCTGCAAGAGCTGCGTACTGCAACCTGCCGAAAACTCGAAATTCTTTCCAGCGTTAAATCAATTAATTAGGAAAAAAGCACAATGGAACAAGGAACAGTAAAGTGGTTCAACGCCGCAAAAGGCTTTGGTTTTATCTCACGCCAAAATGGGGAAGATGTCTTCGTACATTTCTCCGCGATCCAGACTGACGGATACCGCAGCCTGCAAGACGGTCAGGCGGTTGAATTCACTGTCACCAAAGGAAAGAAGGGCTGGCAGGCAGAGAACGTTCGCGCTCTCTAAACCTAACAGTTTTCTAAGACAAGGCGGCATTCGTGCCGCCTTTCTTTTTTGTCACCCAAGAATTGCAGCTTTGTTTTTCAAAGCGCCCGCGCGGCCCGCTTGGATCCGGATTTCCTTATTCCGAGCGCAGGGTCAATGCCGGATCAATCCACGCGATCCGACGGGTCGGTAGAAACGTTGCTGCTGCGGCTGACAGCGCCAAAAGGGCTATCACAGAGATTAAAGTCGCGGGATCGTAGGTTCGAACTCCGTATAACTGGTTTTTCAGCGCCTGCAACGTCAATCCAGCAAGGAGTACCCCTCCGCCAACTCCGCAGGCAACGGCTGTAATTCCAGATTTCCCAATTTCAACCATGGCCTGGCCTACGCTGGAGCCCAGAGCCATGCGAATGCCGATTTCGCGTGCACGCTGGACCACCAGATTCGATATCAGACCATACACGCCAACGAGAGACAGGAGCAACGCCAGCGCGGCTAGCACGCCCAACAAGAGAGCTTCAAGCCGTTGTTGTTGCAGTGCGTCTGCCTGAAGCTCGTTAAGGCTGTGGAATCCCGCGAATGGCAAAGCAGGATCGGCTTCCGCCAAAGCTGCTTGCATGGCTGATGTCAGGCCGTTGATCGGCCCTTTGGTGCGGACAATCCAGCTTGGCTGGAACCACACGTGTACCACATTTATTCCTTCTTGACCCGTCTGCGTGGCGGGGACATAGTAAGTGACTTCGGTGGCTAAAGGAGCTGAAGCCGCGAGTCCAGGACGCTTGGTAACATCAGCTACCATGCCAACAATCTCGTACGTGGTCTTACCGGACTGAATGTGACGCCCCACGGCGTTGGTAGTTCCAAGGAACTTTCGGGCGAAGGATGCGTTCACAATCGCCACTGGCTGGCTGTCCGGGGTGTCACTTTCGGCAAATGCACGGCCGGACAGAAGAGGGATTCGCAGAGCGCGGAAATACTCCGGCGTAACGTAAGACGAACTGCTCATGTCCTTTGTGCCTGCCTGAGGGCCGTCGGCTATGTGAAAACCGTCGTTCAGGCCGCGCTCAAAGGGAAGACTCAAGCCGACGGCGGCGGACTCCACTCCGGGGATGCGCCGCATGGCTGCGACGCTTTGCTGCAACAACTTATGGAACGGCGCTGCATCGTGATAGCGGGCATCGTCGAGAGCGACTTTGGCGGTCAGTACGTTGTTGGCATCGAACCCCGGGGGCAAGGTCTGGAGGTAAATCAGGGTCCGGAGCAGCAAACCCGCGCTGAGCAACAGCACAACAGTCAACGTGACTTCACCGGCGATCAGTGTTTGTCTGGTGCGTTGCCTGCCGCCGTATGTGCCGGACCTGGATGCGCTTGCCGCCAGAGATAAGCGGATATTCATCCGCCGAAGTTCCAGGGCTGGCAATGCGCCGATGAGCATGCTGGCACAGAATGATACCGCCACGGCGAACCCGAGCACGTGACCATCGATGCTCAGGCCGCCAAACGGCAACATGCCGTGTGGGAGCATCTTGGTGAAGAAATCCAGGATTCCCACGGCTACCGCCACACCGGTCATGCCTCCCGCCAGACTGAGGATCAATGGTTCCATCATCAACTGGCGCAAGATCGATGCCGGCGTGGCTCCGAGCGCCAGGCGAGTGGCGATCTCCCCGCCGCGACGCATGACCCGTACCAGCATCAATCCAGCAAGGTTGGCGCACGCGATCAACAGAATGAATGCCACAGCGCACATCAAAAGGAACACCGGGGTGGCTTGCGCGCGGGCCAGGTCCTTCTGCAAGGGGAACGCGTACAGCCACGCATGGCGATCGGGTTGGCGCCGTTCAAAATCATCCAGCATCGCCGGCCGCAGCTGGGCCAACTGTGCATCGGCCTGGGCCCACGTTGCGCCGTCGCGCAGACGCAGGACGATGCCGTAATTGTTGCCGCTGCCCTCGCCGGAGCGGCTTGGCCTGAGAGGCGTCCAAAGATCTGCGTGCGACGTAGTTTCAGTGCGTGCAGGCAGCACACCGATCACGGTGTATGGCTCGCCTTTCAAAGAAATGGTCTTGCCCAGTGCCGCCGGATCGGATGAAAACAGCGATTGCCAAAGCTCATAACTCAACATCACTACTTTTGCGCCGTTCGGACTGTCTTCCTCCTCGGTAAAGCTGCGACCCAGCACCGGCGGGACACAGAGTGCTTCAAAGTACCCAGTGGAGACTCGCTGCTCCTGGACATAACGCGCGCTCGTGGCTGTCTGCAGGTTCACGCCCCTGGCGCCGGACCACGCTCCTGCACCCACCGAAGGCACGCTGCGTACCAGGTCCCAGGTTTCGCCATCCTGGCTGTTGTCATCGTCGATGACAATTTGGCCTGCCTTGCTCCCGGCATAATGGGCCATCAAAGAAGCAAGTCGGTCCGGTTGCGGATACGGCAAGGGGCGCAGGAGCATCGCGTTGACCATGCTGAAGACCGCTGTATTTGCTCCAACGGCAATGCTAAGGGTGAGAACCACCGTGAACGTAAAACCGGGATTGCGTCGCAATTGACGGACGGCATACCGCGCGTCGCGCAGGATGTATTCAAGAGTCTGCCACTGCCAGACCGTGCGACCGTACTCCTCCACGAGTGTCACATTCCCGAACTCGCGGCGCGCAACGCTGACGGCTTCTTCGCGAGACATGCCGTTGGCCACCAGCTCTTCCACCTTCTGTTCAAGGTGTTCGTTGATCTCCTGGGAGAGATCACTGTAAAGACGTCGGCGGGTAAAAAGCCTTTTGATCCAGTTCATGCCATGCTCCTCATTTTGCCGGGGAGAGCACACGCGTGATTCCTTCCAGCATGCGCTCAAAGCTCGATACCTCGCGTTCCACGTGCTTGCGGCCCTCGCGTGTAAGCTGGTAGGTCCGCACGCGGCGCTTGGTTGCCGATATGCCCCATTCGGCCTTCACCCAGCCTTCTTTGAGCATTCGTTGCAGCGCCGGGTAAAGCGAGCCCTCTTCCACCTGGAGCAGGTCATTCGATGTCTGCTTGATATGCTGCGCCAGGGCATAGCCGTGCAGGGGTTTTCGTTTCAGCGTCTGGAGAATCATCATCTCCAGAGCGCCGGGAAAGAGGCCGCGTTCGTCCTGCTGTTTCATGATCCCAATCCTAACAAGGTCTTATACGAATAGCCATAGAGAAAATAGGGGTATGGCCCGCTCTCTTGGACGGAGGTCTGGGAAAATGGTTAGCAACTCAAAACGAGGAGAAAAGTAGACCGGGATGCCGAGGCATGAAAAGGCTGGCGCTTTTTAGCTCATGATGTTCGATCTTTGCAGTTAGTGCGGCTTCGGTTGCGTGACAATTACCGTTTCACAACCCTGATTCCCATATAGACCCGGGCAGCCAGAATACCGCCAGCCATCGGGGCCACAATGAACAACCATAGCTGTTCCAGGGCCCATCCGCGGACCCATACGGCCGGTCCAATACTGCGTGCGGGATTGAAGGACCCGTTGGTTACGGGTATCCCAGCCAGGATGATAGTTGTCAGAATCAGTCCGATGGGTATTCCGGCAAAGCCGGCGGGAGCTCTTTCGTCGGTTGCGCCGAGCACGGTGAAGACCAGCAGCATGGTCAGAAACATCTCAGCGACAAAGGACGCAAACAGGCTGTAGCTGCCGGGAGAGTGCGCGCCATAGCCATTGGCCGCCAGACCGTTGATCGCCATACTGTATGCGGGAGAGCCGCTGGCAATAAAGTACACCACTCCGGCAGCAATGATGGCGCCGATGCTCTGTGAGATCCAGTAGCCCAGGGCCTCGCCGGCGCGGATCCTCTTGCTGACGAGCATGCCCAGTGTAACGGCCGGATTGATGTGGCAGCCGGAGACCGGACCGAGAGCAAAGGCCATGGCCATCAACGCAAGCCCAAATGCGAACGCAACGCCTACATTTCCAACCTGGGAGCCCGCAAGAACAGCTGTTCCCACTCCGGCAAAAACCAGGACAAACGTGCCAAATAACTCTGCGGCGTATTTCATCGTCACCTCAGCGAAGAGCGAATTTCCGGTCCGAAACAACTAAAAAGCGTATTGATTGCCTGCGTTTAGCTCTTGTTCCAGGCGTCAAAAAAAGCATGTTTTGCGGCGCGCTCATTCTACATTGCTGCCCTGGATTTGGCATCATACGCTGATGTTTGCGTCGCGATTTACTCATAACCAACGAGGTGCGGAGACGGGTGAACGGCGTCGATCGTTGTTCGTCGGTTCTGGAGGTTACTTATTTGCGAAAAAAGGTCAGCGCACTATTGGCATCTATTCCCGGGGAGAGCGGACTCGATATATTATCTACTATTAAGCGCAAATTCGTTGAATACATAAGATATTGTAAACATTGTACTTATGCTCAATTTGCGTTCGGAGAAATCCTCCACCGGGAGCGCGCCATTGCACGTTAGTACGAAGATTTTCAAGATCCTCTACCGGCTCACACTTCCCGGAAGCTTGCTGCTGCTGATCGCCGCGTTGATGATACGTGTTGGTGTGCTGGCTGAGCCCAACTCACCCACGGTCCGATTCTTTCCGCTGGTCCTTCTTGGCGCAGGGCTGGCACTGAGCGCATTTTTTCGCCGTAGCCGTCTTTTTTTCGCGATGGTCATGCTCCTGCTTGCCCATATCGCGTTTGCCTGGATTGTTCCGCATCTGGCCGCAACGTCCGCGCGCGTGGTTTCCAGCGCGATTGCGCTCCTGCTGCCACTGAATCTAGGGGTACTGGTTTACTTGCGAGAGCGCGGCATTATTTCACCCGCCGGCCGCCGCCGGTGGGCCTGGATTGCGGCTGAGATCGTTGCCGTGAGCATCTTGTGTACGCATTGGCTGGCGTTCCCCGCGTCTTATTTGAGCCGTGCCTTTGTTCCACTGGGCCTTTCACGATGGAGCCATCTATCTCAACCAGCGCTGGTGGTTTTCATGCTCGCGTCTGTGGCGATTATCGTCCCGCTCATTCGGCGTTACCACGCGATTGAGAGCAGTCTCCTGTGGACACTGGTTGCGGCCTTTGTAGCTCTGCGGGTCGGAGGCTCGACTCCGATGGCGGGTGTCTTTTTTGCCACCGGGGGAATGGTGTTGATCGTAGCGCTGATCGAGACGTCTTACAGCATGGCCTACCTCGATGAGTTGACGCAGTTGCCGAGCCGTCGCGCACTCAATGAGGCCCTGCTCAAACTTGGCGACACCTACACCATCGCCATGGCGGACGTGGACCACTTCAAAAAATTCAATGACACCTACGGCCATGAGTCCGGCGACCAGGCATTGCGGCTGGTGTCTTCGCGGCTGGCCCACATTGCCGGCGGAGGCAAAGCGTATCGCTACGGCGGCGAGGAGTTCGCCCTGGTGTTTCCAGGTAAGCTGTCCGAAGAAGTCTTTGTCTATCTGGACAGAATGCGCCGGGTCATTGAGCAATCAACATTTATGGTGCGCGGCAAAGATCGCAGAAAAGGGAAGCGCGCCGCGGCCAAAGGCGCAAAGAAGGAAATCAACGTAACGGTCAGCATTGGCCTGGCGTCGACCAACGGCGACAGACTTCTTCCGTCAGAAGTCCTGCGCATGGCCGATCAGGCACTCTACAAAGCCAAAGCTAAAGGCCGCAACTGCGTTGTTACGGCAAGGATCAAGAAAGCTCCCGGCTCGGTTCAACCTCGGATACGGGCCTTCAGCGCCAGCTGAAGTTTGGGCAAGCTTTTCTGAACTGAAACTGCGGGTAAGGCCCCTCTTGCCAGTCATTCCGCCCGCGCGTAGCATCAGTATGCCATAAGGATCAAAAGATGAAAGCGATCGTGGTAGGACTGGTTCTCTCATTTGCAACTGCGGCCGTGGCCCGGCAAACGCTCGATGCCACTTGTAAACACACTGTTACAGGGCAACTACAGGTGTTTCGCTTTGACAGCAGGGTTTTCGGAAACACGCGAATGCTCAGGGTCTGGCTCCCGCCCGGATATGGTGACGTGGCTAACGCTGCTAAGCAATACCCAGTGCTTTATATGCTGGATGGACAAGCCCTCTTCGATGAGTGCACGGGGCCTGATGCAACGCATGAGTGGCAGGTCGATGAGGCGATGTCACGTCTCATCGCAGACGGCAAGGTCGATCCAATGATCGTAGTCGGAATCGACAATGCAGGTAAGCGCCGTCTGAATGAGTATCTTCCATGGCGCGACGTGATCCAGTCGCCTGACATGTCTGAGCCCGAGGGTAGTCGGATGCCGGAGTTCATGTTGCGTGAGGTTATGCCGACGATTGAGGCAAAATTCCGCATCGCGAAGGGGGCAGAGAACAGCGGCATCGGTGGCTCAAGCTACGGAGCAGTGGCAGCCGTATATATCACGCTGCAAGCCCCGGGAAAATTCGGTAAATTACTTGCGGAATCCATTGTCGCCTGGGTTGGCAACGGACAACTTGTGCGCGACTCCACCAACATTGCTGAGGCTCCCGAACGAGCATGGTTTGGAATGGGTGGCCGGGAGGCACACTATCCCGGTCTACATATGACCGATACTCTAAGAAAGATGGCTGAACAGATAGCCGCCAATTTTCGCGCCGCACCGCTACGCTCGTCGGAGATCAAGTTTACCTTTGATCCGGAAGGCGGTCACAACGAACAGTCCTGGTCGAGGCGTTTCCCTGATGCCATTCTCTTTCTATTCGGTCATCCTTCACCTTCCTCAACACCTCAGTGACCATTTCTAAAGTATGACGCTCTGATCTCTTCAACTCAACCCCGCTTCACGCATGCGCTGTTCGTGGTTGGCATAGGAAATCGCCTGGATGCGCTCGCGGTCCAGTCCCAGCGGGTTTGGGGTAAAGATAAAATCAGTCCTGGCTGGGATCTTCAGGCCCTCTTGAAGGAACAGCGTCCGCACGGGCTCAACGTGTTCCGGATGCTGCTCCAGCAGCTCATGCAGATAATCCATGCCGTGGGTTAGGTGGCGTCCTTCGTCGGAGCGGATCATCCGGATGCCTTCCAGCAACTGGGGGAACATGGCAGTCTTGGTCAATAGATCTTCAAAAAATTCGTATCCAGTCACGGCCATCACGCCCTCGACAATCCCCATGTAGTGCGTGGTAAACATTGCCAGGGCCAGGCTAAGGTCGCCATTCTGGCCTGTGGTCAGCGCGCGGCCGATAGTTTCGCCGCGCTGCCGCAGCTCATCGAGCAGCACACCGCGGTATTCCGGCACCAGATAGGCGGACGTGTCCACTTTCCCGCAGACTTCCTGGAAATAGCGCTCAAAGAACTCCGCGTGCTTTACCTCTTCAAATATCTGCGTGGAGAGAAACATGCGACGGTCCAGGTCCGGCACACCCAGCATGAACCACGCCAATGTATCGGAGACGCTTACCTCACCCTCATAGAACAGCGCGCAGGTCTTGATGATCTGCTCGCGCTGGTCGGGAGTAAGCATATTCCAATGCACCCGGTCTTCCTCCAGCGAGATCTTGGCTGGGTCCCAGACGCCGAGATGTTTAGCGATGGAGTAGAGCTGCCGGGGCGACTTTGTGCTGCGTGCGGCTGTGGACAAAAAGCACCTCCAAACGCCCATAACAGTACCAAAAGCGGGCCTGGAATACGAGGGAGGACTCTTATCATGGAGCCGGAAATTAAGGTTTCAAAAGGCGGCTACGATTTACAGACAGATAAAAGAAGCGCAGCCGCAGGCGGCTTGGGTCCATGTTTACCTGAGCAAAAAGGGGCTGCTCCGCGAATTTCATCGGACGAAAATAATTTGGGTCGCGCAAAAGATACAATTCATCCTATGAAGCTCTGATCTTCAGCTCTGATCCAAGGAGGAAAGTATGGCTGCAAAACCGCAAGTATTGCAAAACGAAACGACGAACCTGAGTCAGGCAATCCTGCCCGAATTTGACCACGAAATGGCAAACACCCGGAAGTCTCTGGAGCGTATTCCCGATGCCAAACTGGGATTCAAGCCGCATGAAAAATCCTCGACCCTGGGTGGTTTGGCGACGCATCTGGCCACCGTCAATGGTTGGGCGGAAGCCATCGTGAACCAGGACTCGTTTGACGTGAAGAGCGCACCGCCGAATACGGAGCTGAAATCCACCGCCGAAGTGCTGGCCAGTTTCGATAAGAACGCAGCTTCAGCGCGTAAGGCCATCGCCGGCGCGAGCGACGCGCAACTGATGAAGCCCTGGACGCTGTCGTCCGGCGACAAGACGATCTTTACCTTGCCCCGGATCGCTGTCCTGCGCAGCTTTATCCTGAACCACACCATCCATCACCGGGCCCAGTTGGGTGTGTATCTGCGTTTGATTGATGTTGCGGTGCCGTCAATTTATGGCCCGTCCGCGGATGAAGGAAACTTCTAAAGCGGAGTAATACGCCGAGCGGATCTAAAAAACAACAGCCCCGGCTTGCGCCGGGGCTTATGAATTGTTCGTTTCCTTGTCCGACCGGGTGCTTTCCCCCGAAACCACCAGCCAGACTTGTTACTCTTCGATGATCGCAGGGATGCCTTTCCCCAGCAAGAGTACGTAGGTAACCAACAGGAAAGCCTTATTACGCCAACTATTGCAGGCCGTCCTTAGGCCCGCGAATTCAATCCCATTGGATCTATTGGAGTCGGGAATAGACCTTAGATCGCATTTCGTTCCCACGGTCGAGGAATTTTCACGAAAGCCATGCCCGCGGCCTCCGCTGCCTGAATGCCCATGTCTGTGTCTTCAAAAACCAGGCAGGTATCGGGAGCGACTCCAAGTTTGCCGGCGGCAAGCAGAAATGCATCCGGGGCAGGCTTGCTCTTCTTGTAGTCTCCGGCACAGACCAATGCGTCAAATTTATTGAGCAGTTTGAGCGATGTCAGAGATGCGGTCACCGATTCCAGAGTGCTCCCGGACACGACGGCGAATGGAATCCGCCCATGCTGGGCCTCTATATGCTCCACAACTTCAGGTATCGCTTTAAGCTGCGGGAGTAACTCGAAATACAGGCCCTCCTTCCGCGCGGACACCGCCTTGACCGGCATGCTCAGTCCCTGTCTTTCGTTCAGAAAGGAAACGATTTCAGTTACAGGCGTGCCGCCCAATGAATAGAAAAGCTCTTCGTCAAAGGCACAATTCCATTCTGCAAGGGCCTTTTTCCAGGCTGAGTAGTGAAGTGGCATTGAATCGACAATGGTGCCGTCGCAGTCGAATAAATAAGCTTTAAATGGACCAACCGGCAATTTCAGTTTCACGCGGTGTGCTGACTCCTCTTATTTCATCCTAAACCACTGCCTGATGAATGCAACACTCGCGGAAGTGTGCGACCACGTGTTCTTTGGGCCTTTGTACTTGTGCGCTGGCGTGCGCTTTTTGTGCCTTCCCGAACCACACTGGATCAAAAACGTGCATCCATGAGCGACTCTCTAGTAAGCTAGGGAAGACATGGCCGCTGAAAACTCATTCGATATCGTCAGCAAAGTTGATTTACAAGAGGTCTCTAACGCGATCCAGAACGCGCTGAAGGAAGTCCACACCCGTTTTGACCTGAAGGACTCAAAATCCGACATCAAACTGGAAAAGGACGAACTGGTGCTCAGCTCGGTGGATGAATACAAGATGAAAGCCGTGAATGATATCCTGCAAACCAAGCTGGTCAAGCGCGGGGTGCCGATCAAGGCGTTTACTTACGGCGTGGTTGAGCCGGCGGCGGGTTCCACGGTGCGCCAGCGCGTCACCATGCAACAGGGTATTCCGATTGAGAAGGCAAAAGAAATCGTCAAAGTGATCAAGGATTCCAAGAAGAAGGTGCAGGCGTCCATTCAGGGAGACTCTGTCCGGGTAACGGGCAAAGACCGCGATGCCCTGCAAGAGGTGATTGCCCTGATACGCGGGCGGGATTTTGGGATCGACGTGCAGTTCACGAATTACCGGAACAACTAAGGGGCGTTTTGAGTTCACCGGCCACACCCACCGCCAAGGAAGTTTTTGATCTGCTACGCGACGACCTTGCCGCGATCGAGCGCGAGTTCGGTCGCGACACCGTGTCTGGCGTGCACGCGATTACTGACATCGGTGAGCACCTGCGCGCAGGAGGAGGGAAGCGCCTTCGTCCTGCGTTGCTGCTTCTGGCGGCCAAGCTTTTCCCGCACGATGAACGGAGCGCGGTGTGCATGGGCGCGGTGGTGGAGATCATCCACACCGCCACGCTGGTGCATGACGACATTATTGATGAAGCCAAGACCCGCCGTGGGCGTCCCGCCGCTAATACTCAATGGGGCAATTCAAAGTGCGTGCTGGCCGGCGACTGGCTATACATGCAGGCCTTCAAGATCGCGGTACAGGAGCGTAATTTCAGATTGCTGGACGTTCTCATCGAACTGACCCAGCAGATGGTGGAAGGCGAGCTTCTCCAGATGGAAAAGCTGGGCAAGTGCATTACCCTGGAAGAACATCTTGATCTGATCTTCCGCAAGACCGCGTGCCTGTTTTCCGTTTCCATGCGATTGGGAGCGATTCTGGGCAAAGCCACCGCGGACCAGGAAGCACGGCTGGGCGAATATGGCCACAACCTGGGGCTGGCGTTTCAGATCGTGGATGACGTTCTCGACCTGACGGCTTCTGAAGAAGTTCTGGGCAAGCCCGTGGCCAGCGATCTGCGTGAAGGCAAGGTCACCATGGCCGTGATCCATGCCCTGGAGCATTGCACTCCGGCAGAACGCAAGCTGGTCGAAGACGTCCTGGAAGAACGCGCGTTCGTCAGCGTGAAGCATGAACAGATTCTGGAGATGCTGAACCGCTATGGCTCGATCCAGCACGCTTACGACACCGCAGCACAGCACGCGGCGATAGCGCGCAAGGCAATCTGCACGTTCCCGGATTCTGAAATTAAGCGCGCGCTATTGTCGATCCCGGACTTTGTGGTGGAACGCAGCAGCTAAGAAACCTATGCCACTTTCCGCAGTCATTGTCGATGATGAGCAGCTTGCCCGCGACGAGCTGAGCTATCTGCTCAAATCCGTCGACGACGTGACCGTGGTCGCCCAGGGCAGCAATGGACTTGAGGCGGTGAACCTGATCAAGGAACACCTGCCTGACCTGGTATTTCTCGACGTACAAATGCCCGGTCTGGACGGCTTTGGTGTTCTCAAGAAATTGATCGACAAGAAGATCGCGCTGCCGCATATCGTCTTCGCTACGGCCTTTGATCAGTATGCGGTTAAGGCCTTTGAAGTCAATGCGATCGACTATCTTCTTAAACCATTTGATAAGAAGCGTGTCGCCCAGGCGGTGGAGAAGGCGCGCAAGCGCACGAAGGCTGCGCCGGACACCAGCAAGCTGGATTCGCTGGTAAAGCTGCTGGAAGCGCAGCGGCCACAGAACTCGAAAGTCTTATTGCGCTCGGCTGGACGCCTGTTGCTGGTCGACCAGAAGGACGTTTGCTTCGCCTCGATTGAAGACGGCATTATCAGCGTCGTGGCCACCACTCTTGAAGGCCAATCCAACTGCCGCACCCTGGAAGAGCTGCTCGATGGACTCGATCCAGAGCTGTTCTGGCGCGCGCACCGCTCCTTTGTGGTGAACATCAACCGCATCAAGGAAGTTGTGCCCTGGTTCAAAAGCTCTTACCAGCTCCGCATGGAAGACCGAAAGCAAACGGAAATCCCCGTGAGCCGCGCTCAGACCAAACGGCTGCGGGAGCTTTTTGGACTCTGACCGCCTACGTTTGCCTCACCCCAGGAATCACGTGGAATTCCAGTCTTCTTGAGCCGCGAAGCGCCGTCAGTCTCGTCGCCACGCCGATTTTTTCTTCTGTCAGCAGGCGATGCAGCACATCCACTCCCTCTACGGGCTCGCCCTCAATCGCGACGATAATATCGCCTTCCCGCAGGCCGGCTTTTTGCGCCGGCGTGTCGGATTCCGCGGCCAGAACCAGCGCTCCGGTAGTTGTCTGTATCTCGTAATGGCGCGCAATGGTGCGGTTGAGCGTTGCGGTTTGCGCCTGGACGCCAATATAGCTGCGTTGCACAACGCCGTGACGGATGAGCTTGCTGGCAATAAACTGCGCCGTATTGATGGAGATGGCGAAACACAGCCCCTGCGCGGGCAGAATGGTTGCCGTGTTTACGCCGATGACTTCGCCGGAAGCATTCACCAGCGGCCCGCCGGAGTTGCCGGGGTTTAATGCGGCGTCGGTTTGGATGACGTCTTCAATCAGGTGCCCCGATTGTGAGCGCAGGCTGCGGCCCAGCGCGCTCACCACACCAGCGGTCACGGTGTACTGGAAGCCATAAGGGTTGCCGATGGCGACGACCAGCTGTCCTACACGAATTTTGCGCGAGTCGCCCAGCCGGACGCTGCGCAATATCGGCGCGTCGATGCGCAGCAGGGCCAGGTCCGTGTCCGGGTCTTCGCCAATGAGTTGGGCTTTAAACTCACCGGAGTCAGGTGTTAAGACATCGATCTTGTTGGCTCCGTGGACGACGTGGCTGTTCGTAAGAACGAAGCCATCAGGCGTAAAGATAAAACCAGAGCCGCTTCCGCCCCGGCCTCGATTGCCCTCCACCTGGATACGTACGACGGAAGGGCTGACGGACTCGGCCACTCCGGTAACTGTGCGCGAGTAGGCGTCCATTGCTTCGGCTTCCGACGCCAGGGTCTCGGCTTCAAACATGTTTGGGTCCGATGCATGTGTTTCCGGACCGCGAGATTCAATAAACTCAGAATAGACACTCATACATCATTTGGATACAACTCAGGCACAAAAGATTCAGGATAGAAAGAAACCGCCCGGTCTTCCGGGCCGTTTAGCCGGCTCGTTTGGCGCCGCCTCCACTCGCCATTACAATGCGACCATGGGCGATCTAAAGGGCAAAACAGTTTTGGTAACCGGAGCGGCGCGGCGACTGGGAAAAGCAACCGCGCTGGCAGCCGCCAAAGCAGGCGCGCAGGTTGCGTTTACCTATCTGAGCTCCGCGGACGACGCGCGGGATACTTTGGAACAAATCGAGCAATCGGGGAAGGGACTTGCGGTTCCATGCGACATCACCAAAGGCGAGAGTGTGGCCCTTGCCGTCGGCCAGGTATTGGACCAGTTTGGCCAGATCGACGTCTTAGTCAACAACGCGGGGATATACGAGGGTGCGCCATTTGAAGAGCTGACGGAAACTCAGTGGGACAGGATGTTTGCCACGAATGTCCGCGGCCCGTTCCTGGTCTCCCAGCATTGCATTCCCGCGCTGCGCAAAGCCCATGGGCGAATTATTCATATGGGATCGCTCGGTGGAAAGAAGCCGTGGGCGACGCATGCGCACTATTGTTCGTCCAAAGCGGCCCTGCATATGCTGACCGAAGTCATGGCGAAAGCGCTTGCGCCTGACATTGCGGTGAACTGCGTGGCTCCGGGCATGATCGATCTTGGTGAAGGTGAGGGAGACGCCGAGTTTTTCAGCCGTATGTCCAGGCAAACACCCATGCAGAGAAACGGAACTCAGGAAGACATTGTGAGCGCGGTAATGTACTTTGCTTCTTCTCCGCTTTTCATTACCGGCCAGATATTGACGGTGGATGGAGGCCTGGCCCTGCGATGAGACATGCAACGATTGGACATTACCGCTGGCTGACGAACGCCTTCACCGCAATGGCCCGCGGGTCCTTCCCCAGCGGGATCATGGTCTCAAGCGTCGGAGCTTCAGGTTGCGGATGTCCTTTATGGTCGATCAAGGAAAGCACGGTCAGGTCGCCGCTGCCAGCATTGACCACCAGCAGCATGAACTGATTGGGCGAAAGCGCAAGGCCATCAGGATGGTTGCCTACCGGCACAGAGCTCATTCGCCGTCCATTATCAATGCTGTAGACGGCCACCGAATTTGATCCGAAGTTGGTGACGTAGAGCAGGGAATTGTCGGGCGAAACAAACGCGCGGGCCGGATGATCGCCGATGAGAAACGTGTTGTTCACCTCGTTGGAGCCGGAGATGATCTCCGAGATGGAGCTTGCATCATAGTTGCAGACAAAAACCTCACCGCCGTCGGGTTTGACCACGATGTGGACCGGAGTCTTGCCGACATCCAACAAGGCAAGGAGCTTGTCGTGGACAAGATCGACCACGCCCACCTGCCTGGATTCACTGCAAGCGACAAAGGCCTTGCTGGAATCGGGCAGAATGGCCAGTTCCACCGGCTTGGCACAGGTTTTGATCTTGCTGCGCACGGCCAGTCTGTCCGTGTCAACAACGGCGACGGAATCTTCATCGCGCAAGGCGACGACGGCCAGTTTTCCGTCCGGCGTCAGGCGTGCCAGATTGCTTCCATTCCCAGTCGGGATGGTCTTGATTACTTTGCGCAGGTCCAGGTCGATCACGGAAAGGTTGGCTGATCCGGAATTAGCTACGTAGGCGCGTTTGCCGCCCGCTGCCACCTCGACAAAGAACGGCGCGCGGTGCACTCCAATGGTAAAGACCACTTTGTTGGTCTCAGCATCAATCACGCTGATGTTGTTGGAATCGGTATTGGCGACGTAGATCTCATTCTTCCGCGGATTGGCCGCCACTCCGGTCGGGCTGCGTCCGACCGAAACCGTGGACTGGACCGTGAGAGCGCGAAGGTCAACTACAGTGACGCTGTTGCTGCCGCCATTGGTGATGTAGGCATACTCGCGGTAGTTAGGACTGGGATCAGGAGGCTGCTGGCAGCCGGAGAGCGCCAGCACAAAAAAACAGCCTGCGAGAAAAGGGGTACGCAATCTTATCCGCCGGCCTTTACAGCGGCAGTTTGGACCCGTTGTGGATCCTGCACATTGCGGTGCAGAATTGCCGCGATCTGCCGGATCTCTGACATCAGTTCGTCAAACTGGTCGGGATAAATCGATTGTGCGCCGTCAGAAAGCGCGTGGTCAGGATCATGATGCACTTCCACCATGAGTCCGTCCGCGCCCACGGCCACGGCCGCAAGCGACAATGGCAGGACCTTGTTGCGCTTTCCTGTACCATGACTGGGATCTACGACGATGGGCAGATGACTCAGCCGCTGCACCGCGGGAACAATGCTCAGATCCAGCGTGTTGCGTGTGTGATCGGCAAAGGTACGCACGCCACGCTCACAGAGGATGACCTGATAGTTGCCTTCGCTCAGGATATATTCCGCAGCCATCAGGAATTCTTCCAGGGTAGCGGACATGCCTCGTTTAAGCAGGACAGGCTTGCGCATGCGTCCGGCTTTTTTGAGAAGAGAGAAATTCTGCATGTTGCGCGCGCCGATCTGGATCACGTCGGCATACTCGGCGACCAGTTCGAGCGATTCGTTATCCATGGCTTCGGTAATAATGCGCAGGCCATACTGATCGCGGATCTCGGCCATGATCTTCAGGCCTTCTTCACCCAGTCCCTGAAACGCATAGGGTGATGTGCGCGGTTTGTAGGCTCCGCCGCGGAAAAAACGCGCTCCAGCCCTGGCTACACGCTCAGCCACGGTAAACGCCTGCTCTCGGGACTCAATGGAGCATGGCCCGGCGACAATACCCAGGTCGCGACTACCAAAGCTGCCATCGCTGCCGGAAAATCGAATTACTGTGTCTTCTTCCTTAACGTCGCGACTAACTAGTTTGTATGGTTTCGTGACATAGATGACGTCCTGGACTCCCGGCATTTCTTCCAGGCTGCCGGGTTCCATGGGGCCCTTGTTGCCGGTAATGCCGATAGCTGTACGCTGCGCGCCAGGAATAGGGTGCGCACGGTAGCCAAGCGACTCGATACTTTCACATACGGTGCGTACCTGTTCTTCGGTAGCTAGCGCTTTCATCACAACCAGCATTTGGGAAACCCTGATCTTTCGTTTGAAGATATTTAAATTTTGCAGATCTTTAAAGTTTTGAAGATCTTTGTTTTGAAGCTATGTCAAGTTTACTGTGAGCAGGGCTTCAGGGGCAACCAACGACATTATTAGCATGTTAGAATCAATCATTTAGCGCATGTCGCCGCGAGCCTTAGAGCAGAAGCAGAAGTTCAGCATGAAAGACGTGCTGTTATGGACCACGGGCGATCCGCCAAAACCGGGGCCAAGACGGGTTGGCATCCACACTTCGACGGCTGGCGGCGTGGCGATGGCAGTGGAGCGGGCCTACCGGTTGGGGGCAAATGCTTTTCAGATTTTTTCCTCCAGCCCAAGGCAGTGGAAACCGTCCTCTCTGGCGCCAGCACAATGCGATGAGATGCGGCGGCTGCGCCAGAAGTATGAAATCGCGCCGCTGGCGATTCATACCAGCTACCTGGTAAACCTGGCCAGCGCGACGCCGGAGTTTCATCGCAAGTCGGTCGAAGCGTTTCGCGGGGAACTGGAACGAGCGATTGCTCTCGGCGCTGAGTTTTTGGTTTTGCATCCGGGGTCGTTTCGCGGACGCAGCCGGGAAGAAGGACTGGCGCTTGTCGCACAGTCGATTGCGGAAGCGGCGCAGGGGCTGGATTTAGAGAAGTCGAACCTGAAGATCTTGCTGGAGAACACCGCGGGCGCAGAATTTTCCCTTGGCGGTTCGTTCGATCAGGTAGCGCAGTTGCTTGAGTTTTTGCGGCCGGTGTGTCCTGTGGGTGCGTGCATCGATACCTGCCATACGTACCTTTCAGGATATGACATTGTTTCTGAGGCCGGATGGGAGCAGACAATGCAGAAGCTGGATCAGACGATTGGCTTGAACAATGTTCTGGTCTGGCACTGTAACGACGCCAAGGATGCGCTGGGTTCCCGGCGTGACCGGCATGAGCATATCGGCAAAGGGACGATTGGATTGGAACCGTTCCGTCGTTTATTGAACGATCCGCGCACGGAGCATGCAGCCTTCATCGCGGAAACGCCGATCGATGAGATCCAGGACGATTTGCGAAATGTGGAGCGATTGAAATCGTTGGTCGAGGTTCCCGACGCGACGAAACGGAAGAGAGTATAAGCAGCAATGGCAGAAACAACCAACATGACCGCCAACCAATCGGAGCAGCGCGAACTCCGTTACGATCCGCAGCGCATTGAAGAGAAGTGGCACGCGCGGTGGCAGGCCGATGCAAGCCTTTATGCCGCTGAAGCGCATGACAGCAAACGCAAGAAATTCTACGTGCTGGAAATGCTGCCGTATCCTTCCGGGGCCCTGCACATGGGACACGTGCGTAATTACGCCATCGGCGATGCCCTGGCGCGCCATATGTGGATGCGCGGTTTCAACGTTCTGCATCCCATGGGCTGGGATGCGTTCGGACTTCCGGCGGAGAATGCCGCCATCAAGAACCAGGTGCCGCCCAAAAAGTGGACGCTCAGCAACATCGCGCACATGAAAGCGCAGATGAAACGTCTGGGCTTTGCCTATGACTGGTCGCGTGAAGTTACGACCTGTCTTCCTGAATACTACAAATGGAACCAGTGGTTCTTTTTAAAGCTCTATGAAAAGGGGCTCGCCTATCGCAAGAAGAGCAAAGTGAATTGGTGTTCGGAATGCGCGACGGTTTTGGCCAATGAGCAGGTGGTGGAGGGTTGCTGCTGGCGTCATGAAGAAACGCGTGTGGAGCAGCGCGAGTTGGAGCAGTGGTTTGTCCGCACGACGAATTACTCTGATGAATTGCTCCGCGACCTGGAGAAGCTTGACGGTTGGCCGGAAAAAGTGCGCACCATGCAGCGCAACTGGATCGGCCGCAGTGAAGGCGCGTTGGTCGACTTCAAGCTCGATGGGCCGGCCGGCGCCGCGGGCGACAAGATTACCGTCTTCACCACGCGCATCGACACCATCTACGGCGCTACGTCGATCCAGCTTGCCCCGGAGCATCCCATGGTTGCCGACTTCGTTGGCAGCAGTCATGGGTTTCATTCTCATGGGCTTCACGCCAAGGTGCAGGAGTTGATCGGCGAGCAGACGCGGGCCAAAGAAGCAGGTGATATTGGCGCGATTGAGAAGCACGGTGTGTTCACCGAGCGTTATGCCATCAATCCGTTCAGCCAGGAAAAGGTCCCGATCTGGGTGGCAAATTACATCCTGGCCGATTACGGCACGGGGGCCATCATGTCCGTGCCCGCACATGACGAACGCGACCATGAATTTGCGCACAAGTACGGCTTGGAGATGCGCGTGGTCATTCTTCCGCGCCGAATGGGCGAGCCGCCTGCGCGCGGAAAAGACGAGACCCCCGTCCTTCCTTACACCGCGAAGGACAGTATGCTCATTAACTCAGGTGAGTTCAACGAGCTTTCCAACGAAGAAGGCATTGAGAAGATGTCGGCTTTCGCCGAGCAGCACGGCTTTGGCAAGAAGACCGTCACGTACCGGCTCAAAGACTGGGGCATTTCCCGGCAGCGCTACTGGGGCACGCCGATTCCCATGCTCTATTGCGCCAAGTGCGGGGTAGTGCCGGTACCGGAAAATCAACTCCCGGTGATCTTGCCGGACAATGTTGATATTTCGGTGCAGGGCGGCTCGCCGCTCAGCCACGTGCCTGAGTTTGTAAATGTCACGTGCCCCAGGTGCGGCGGCGCGGCGCGGCGTGAGACCGATACCATGGACACGTTCGTCGATTCGTCCTGGTACTTTTACCGCTATACCAACGCGCAGCTTACAGACCGTCCGCTCGATACCGCCACGGTCGACTACTGGTTTCCCATTGACCAGTACATCGGCGGCGTGGAGCATGCCATTCTCCATCTCATTTATTCGCGCTTCTGGACCAAGTTCATGCGTGACATTGGGGTGGTCCATAACGACGAGCCCGTAGTACGCCTCTTTACTCAGGGCATGGTCATCAAAGATGGCGCAAAGATGTCCAAGAGCAAAGGGAATGTGGTGACGCCGGAGCATATGATTTCCACCGTCGGCGCTGACGCGGCCCGCATGTACTCGCTGTTCGCAACCTCTCCCGACCGAGAGCTTGTCTGGCAAGAAGAGGGCGTGGAGGGCGTGCACCGGTTTTTGAGCCGCGCCTATCGATTTGTGATGCGCAATGCCCACGCCGCGCATGACGCAGCGAACAACAAGGTTGGCGGCAACGGCTCAAGCGCGCAGCTTTCGCCGAAAGCCCGCTCGATCCAGCGCAAGCTCCACCAAACGATTAAGCGCGTAAGCGACGACTTCCAGGGACGCTGGCACTTCAACACCTGTGTTGCCGCCATCATGGAATTTGTCAATGAACTTTATGGCGCAGAAGAGGAAATTGCCGCGGGCAAATTTCCGGCAGATGTTTTGGCGGAGGCCCAGCGCACGCTTGCGTTGTTGCTTGCGCCTTTTGCTCCCTACCTTGCCGCCGAACTCTGGGAGACGCTGGGAGAAAAAGACAACCTTCTTCGCTATCCCTGGCCTGAGTACGATCCGGCCCTGGCCAAAGAAGACGAGACCGTATACGCCGTGCAGGTCAATGGCAAACTCCGTAGCCTCTTCTCCGTTCCGGCCGACAGCCCGGAAGAATTTGTGCGCGAACGAGTTTTGACGGACGAGAAGGTCAAGGCGGCGATTGAAGGCAAACAAGTGGTGAAGGTGATTGTGGTTCTCGGGAAGCTCGTTAATCTGGTAGTTCGTTAGCAATAGAGCTGATTCAATGCCGATTCCTTCCAACCCTATAACATCCGGTTTCCGCATGGTGCGGCGGGACCCTGTGATTGTTCTCACAGAGGTCCTGTGGCGCTGGTCGTTCGGCGTGATTGCGTCACTGATTCTGTTTTTCAGCGGGCTCATGCTGCTGGGCTCGGTGCCGGATTCTTCCTTAACAACAAATGCTTTTCGTAGCCATGATCCGGCGCTGACGGCATTTATGACATTGCATGTTGTCCGTGCGCTCGGGAATAAAGCAATTGTAGCGGCCATCACTTTACCGGTGTCCATCGCTCTGCTTTGGTCGATCCTGGCGGCGCTTGGCCGCAGCGTCATGATTAAACGGCTGCGTCGCGGTGCAATCCCGCTGAGTTTTCGTTCTCTGCTGGCTCTGCACTGCGTACGTGCTTTGATTGCGTGGGTGGGGTTACTGGCCATGGCTGGGGCGATTGGAACCGCAGTCTGGATCGCCATTAGCAGTTCGAAACCGGACCTGTTTCTCTTTTATGTCGTTGTTGTTCCGACTGTGCTGCTGATTGGCGGCCTGTGGCTGGCCGTGAATTGGCGTCTCTCACTAGCAGGTGTTTTTGGCACCGGGGGAAAGAGTTTTTGGGGCGCGCGGCAGCAGGCAAAGCTTATTATTCGTGCCCAACGCTCAGACTTCGCCGGCACCAGCTTTGTTTTTCTGCTGCTGCGGCTGGTGGCGCTTCTCATCGCGTTTGCCGCAATCGGCATTCCTTCCGGAATGATGAATACCTCCCCGCAGGCCTACGCCGCCCTGGTGGCCGTGGTTTTGCTGGCATACTTTGCTGTCGGCGACTTTTTGTACGTTTCCCGCATGGCCTCATATCTGGCTCTGGCGGCCGCTCACACGGAAACCGCTGTCTCAGAGCCAGGACAGGTTTCCTCCGGTCTGGGCGCGCGTCAGACCTCATCGTTGTGATTTACCTTTACACTCCGCGCTGAATCAGAGAAAATTGTCCGTGGAAGACCAATCAATTGTCATTCTTGACTTTGGCGCGCAGTACACGCAACTAATTGCGCGTCGGGTTCGTGAACTGAAAGTCTTTTCCGCTGTCCTGCCCTGTACAGCGTCTCTGGACGAAATCAAAAGCTACCATCCTGCCGGCATCATTCTGAGCGGTGGGCCGTCTTCCGTCTATGATCCCGATGCGCCGGTGGCCGACGAGCGCGTACTGGCACAGGGCTGGCCTGTGCTGGGCATTTGCTATGGGTTGCAGTACATCGCGCATAAACTCGGAGGCAAAGTCAGGCCGGCGCCCCGGCGCGAATACGGCCATGCCGAGGTTGCCGTATCGGGGAAGTCGCGTCTGTTTCACGGACTGCCTGAATCGCTGAACGTGTGGATGTCGCACGGCGACGAAGCGGTTGAGCTTCCCAGCGGTTTTCATGTCGTTGCGAAGACCAGCAACGCCCTGGCTGCGATCGAGGACGAGTCGCGGGGCATATGGGCTGTGCAGTTTCATCCTGAGGTACACCACACCAAAAATGGGACGGATCTGCTGCGAAATTTTGTCTATGACATTTGCGGTGCGCGCGGTGACTGGACACCGCAACACTTCATTGACGAAGCCATCCGCCAGGTCCGGCAAACCGTGGGCGAGCAGGGAAGAGCCATCTGCGCGCTTTCCGGCGGAGTGGATTCGGCTGTGGCTGCCACGCTGGTCGACCGGGCCATTGGACGCCGGCTCATCTCCGTTTTCGTCAACAACGGCGTGCTGCGGAAGAATGAGTTCCAGAAAGTCCAGCAGAGCCTGCGTGAAAAGCTGGGATTGAACGTTGTGGCCGTGGATGCCGGTGACCGCTTTCTGAAGAAGCTCGCTGGAGTCACCGATCCGGAGAAGAAGCGCAAGATCATCGGCAACGAATTCATTGAAGTCTTCGACCAAGAGGCGCACCGTCTGGAACAAGAGATCGGCAAAGTGGAGTGGCTGGTTCAAGGAACACTTTATCCTGATGTGATCGAATCACGCAGCGTGCGCGGCCCGTCGCAGACCATCAAGACCCATCACAACGTGGGCGGCCTGCCGGACAAGATGAAGCTCAAGCTGGTCGAACCCTTAAAGGATTTGTTTAAGGATGAAGTTCGGCGCATTGGTCGTGAGATGGGTATGCCGGAGGAAGTGATCCAGCGCCAGCCGTTTCCCGGCCCTGGATTGGCGGTCCGCATCCTGGGCGAGGTCACACCGGAACGCATCGGGATTCTTCAGGAAGCCGATGACATCGTGGTCAACGAGATCAGGCGCGCTGGTTTGTACACGCAAATCTGGCAATCGTTTGCTGTCCTGCTGCCGGTGATGTCGGTGGGCGTGATGGGCGACCAGCGGACCTACGCAACCACCTGCGCCATCCGTGCCGTTCATTCAGAAGACGGGATGACCGCCGACTGGGTGCCTCTGCCATACGATGTGCTGAAGAAGATTTCCAACCGCATTGTGAATGAAGTCCGCGGCATCAACCGCGTGGTCTATGATGTTACGTCCAAGCCTCCGGGAACGATTGAGTGGGAGTAAGCTATGAGCACGAAGGGCTACACAGTGTCCGAGGTAGAAGAAAACGTACAAGACATTCGTCGCCGCGCGGAAGCGCTGGTTGCCGGTCTTACGCCGGAGCAACTCACCATGCGTCCCGAGCCGGGCAAGTGGTCGATTGCCGAATGCCTGGCCCACCTGAACGTGACAGCCGCTACGGTACAGCCGATTATCGTCAAAGGAATCGAGCGCGGGAAAAGAGAAAAGATATTCGGCCAAGGCCCGTTTGGGCTGGGGCCGAAGGGAAGGTTCCTGGTGTGGTTGGCCGAGCCGCCGCCAAAGATTCGCATGCCGGCGCCCAAGAGCGTAGCGCCGCCGGTTTTGATTGCCGATCCCGCGAAGCTGCTTCCGGAGTTTATGCACGTCCAGGACGAGTGGATACGCCTGATGAAAGAAGCCGAAGGGCTGGACCAGGCCAGAATCAAGATGGGGCCGCGGCTCTCTCCGTTTCGATGCCGCCTGAGCGCCAGCTTTCCCTGGATGATGGCCCACCAGCGCCGGCACCTGTGGCAGGCTGAGAATGTGAAGAAAAAAATTGATGCAGCGATGCCATCGTCAGCGGTTGCTTAGAGCAACCTCTCTACACAATAACCTGAACAGCAATGGAGCAGATCGTTCCCCTGCTTGCTGCGTTGCGAAATCCAGGATGACACCGCAACGAGAGCACCATCGTTATACCATCTTTGAACATGTCTGGCTTCAGAGTTTTCGAAGCATCCTTCTGGTATGCATTTCCGCTTCATGCTTCATCAGGAAGGCATCGGCTGCTAACGCAGAGTGGATGCCTGTTACTTCAGCTTTCAGGGCTTCCGCCTGGGCTTTGGCAGCAGGGCCCGCCATAAATTTATCTGCCTGCATGAGGCGGACCGCTCCATAGAGCATGACTCGGTTCAGTTCGGTGAGAGGCTTTGTTTTCGCCTGGAGCATCGCCTTAGCGGCATGCAGGACCTGGCCGGTGGCAGCGAGCCAGGACTCCTGCGCTGGTTGCGGAATGGGCGGGTGGTCATTGCGCGCGGTTGCAAGGTTCAAGGCGGCGCCAACATTCGGAGCAATCTGCTGGCGCTTACCCAACCTTCCCGCGGGCAGACCAAAGCAATCCACAATCGTGCTGAGCGCGCTGGTGTGATCAAAGCAGTTGTTCAGGACGGTTTGCTGCCGGGTGTAGGCGGAAACAACAATCGCGGGAACACGCACCCCGAGCCGGTCAAAATTGAAGCCGCTGCCGCCGGATTGGCTCGGCGGAATCGACACTCCGTCCGGCGAGACAGCCAGGTTACAGCCAAAAGAATTTTGTTTTGATGGAGGGACCACGTGGTCATAGCAGCCACCATGCTCATCAAACAGGACGAGCAACAGCGTGCTGTCCCAGTCGGGGCTGTTGCGGACTGCCTGGTATACCTTGTAGAGCAGCCTCTCTCCCTGTTCGACATTCGATAGCCCATAGAACTCGATAGGATTGGCTTCAGGGTGCATGTCATTCTCCGGTCCCCAGACCAGAGAATCAATGTAGGTTGGTTCGATGAAAGAATATGCCGGCAATCCACCCGGCTGTTTGGCGGCGTTAATGAAGTCATTCAAATGGCCGAAGTGGTCGCCCATGAAAAAGTATTCCCATAGCTTTTCCTGGGTCAGGAGCGCAAGGCTGGTGATGAGCCAGCTACAACAATAAATCTTCCAGCTCTGTTTTGCCTCTTCCAGCAAGTTGAAGATTGTGGTGGTGTTGTTGAGGAATAGCAGACCGTCGCCGCCTTGATTGTTCACGTAACCGGAAGAAGTTCCGGCATGCAGGTAGGAGCGGTTGCAGATTGTCTGGGTAGGGAGGGAGGCAAACCAATGGTCGCAGACGCCGTAGTAATACGCCAGGCTTGAGAGCACGGGCACGGTCGCCGGAGTGAAGCAGTTCATGATCAATTTCGGATCAACGCCCTGCTGCGCCACCGCGGATTGCGCCGCATAGTTGTAAATAAACCCCTGCATGTTGGCCGGGAGCGTGGGTTCAGATGGCACAGCGCCCAGTGCGGGAGCGCTTCCTTTTACCCCGTATACCTGGCAGTAAATATCCTGATAAGGTTCGCCCGGATCGGGATTGGGGTCGGTGGGGACGGAGCCTCTACTGACCGGCGCAAGGGAGCCGTCCAGGTTTGGATTACTGAGGTTCTTTCCTGAGACCCCGTCAAAATCCGCCGGCGGCCGCTGGTTAAACGGCGGCTTGGGATTGGCTGGGTCATAAAGCCATCCAAGGAGATTGTCAAAAGAACGGTTCTCCAGCATGAGAACCACAACGTGCTTGATTTTGGAAAGCGAACCGTTGGCCATGAAGTCCCCCTGACTTGACCTTGCTAAGAGACCCGCAGTGAAGGACGAGAATACCAGAGACTTGTCGTCAAAGTATTTTCCCGCGTAAAAAACGTTCTACTTGCTCGTTTCCTGCAGGCTGCGAGCGATGGCGGTGACCAGCTTGCGCGGCGATATCCGGAGCGACTGTACCATTAGCTTGTTGATGAGCCCAGGGACCGCCAGACCTTTTCCGCCGGATACGAGCTTGCGGTAGGCTGCTCGCGCGACATCGGACGACCGCATGGCTCCCAGTTTGAACAATCGGGATTTTTCCATGCCCGCTCGGGCGGCAAACTCTGTGGCCGTTGGTCCGGGGCAGAGACAACTTACGGAAATCCCGGTGCCCTTCAGCTCGTTGGCAATCGCTTCAGAAAAAGAAATCACGTAGGCCTTGGTTGCATAATAGACCGCCATGAGGGGTCCTGGCTGAAAGCCTGCTGTGGATGCAACGTTCAGGATGGTGCCGCGTTTACGCGCCTGCATCTCCGGGAGCACCAGCCTGGTCAAATGCGTCAGGGCCGTGATGTTCACCTGGATCATCGCCAGTTGCTCTTGCAGGCCGAGTTCCGTGAAGAAGCCGTAAACGCCAAAGCCCGCATTGTTAACCAGCATGTCGATGCGCAGGCCACGCCGCTTGATTTCCGCGTAGATTTGTTCCGGTGCTTCAGGGCGCTCCAGATCGGCCGGGACTACGTGAACCAGATTGCCATCTTTGCTTTGAAGTTCCTGCGCGATCTGCTCCAGCTTTGCCTTGTTGCGAGCTGTGATGATCAGATCAAAGTCCGGGGCCATAAGGCGGGCCAGGTCCAGGCCGATACCGGAAGACGCGCCGGTGATCAGGACCGTTTCACGCTGGTTCTTGGTATTGAGTGCGCCTGCATACGCGGGTATGACCATAATTGATTTCTCTGTCCGAAAGAGTGGGCCCAATTCTATTGGGGATCGTCCACTCTGCCAATGAAAAGAATTGAGCCGGTCTGGTCGTCCGTAATCCAAAAACAAAAAGGACGGTCGGCGATAAATTCAAATGGTTTGGGTGGCTTCCAGCCCATGGCCGCGCCTGCGCGCATGCCCATGGCCAGCACGCTTGCAGCTTCGGCGCCATGTTCGTCGACGGTGATGGTGCTGTTTTGCAGGACCTTGTCGACCTTCGCGCCGTCGGGATGCGTTACCGCCGGGCGCAGGGAATCGAAGGAGGCAAACATTCTTCGCAAGCCAAGTTTTTCCAGGACAGGCAGAAAATTACCATCGTAGCGAAGCTTAAATTTGGGAATCTTCACCAGTCCGGGGAGTTCGGCCATGGGCTGGGTCATGATCCAGGCATCGCGAAGGACTTGCTGCTCAGTTTCACGCAGCGAGTGTTTGTTGAAGAAACTGTTCTTCTTCGGGAGGAGAAAATACATGCTTGCTGTGGCATAGGGTAATGCGACAAGTTGAAAGTTGCCGCCGGTGAAATATTGATATTCTCCGCGCTGGCTCATCATAGGAACAGGCCGGGCCGGGGAATTCGCGGGATGAAACTCTTCAGGTTTTGTGTCCGCTTCTTTGAAGGGGCGCTCCCAGGCTCCTTTGAAGTAGGTTGCAGAGAGCAGGGCAAAGTCTGTTTCGTCGAGTTTCATATCGACCAGCCCGCGGGTTTTTTCCTGCGCCCACTGGGAAACGCGTGCCGGTAGTTCCTTCGCTTTTGTCGACACGATCTCAGCCGAATAGTAGCGCTGGCCTGCTTCCAGAAAAGCGGGAGAGAAAGCCAGGGGCAGGGACGCCCACAGTGAATTTGCCAGAATGAAAGTCTCCGGGCCGCCGGTATTGATCTGCTCCAGAATTTTCAGTAACCGCAGGCTTTGCTGATTGATGTCATCCAGCGACATGCCGGCCAGTCTGGTGGCTTCGAGGATCTCCTGCCGGGTTTGCGCGTCCGCTCCATTCAACAGCAGCGACAGAGCAATAGAAAAAGGCAGAGGCGACATAACCAGGTTGCCTTTCTGCTCCTCGGCCACAGCGCTGTAAAGTGAAAAGGCGAAGTGTGCGTTACGTTCTCTAAGGTCCATATGCGGCGAAAGACTTCGATGCTGAACCTAGAGCATACACTGGACGGCTGCTTTCCCAGGTGAACCGCGGCGCCAGGATTTCACATCTGTTCGCGCGAATTTAACGTGCAAGACAAACCAATATTTTGTCTTCAAGTATTTACAGCAGCCGACTTGTTGCGGCTTCGTGATACGTTTTATACTGGACTATTATGGCAAGCGTTGACACTCCGACCGCGGCATCCTCACGAAGCACAGAACAATATCTCGGCGAAAACGCTGAGCGCTTTTTAGGTTTCTCCAACCCTAAGATTTCCAGGCAGCGGCTGCATCTTCCCGGTCCGGACACTGTGGACCGGATCTTCAGCCTCTCGGACCGAAGCAATCGCGTGCTGGTGAGCCTGCAACGGATATTCGAGCACGGCCGCCTCGGCGGGACGGGGTACGTTTCGATTCTGCCAGTGGACCAGGGGATCGAGCATTCTGCCGGATTCAGTTTTGCCAAGAACCCTGACTACTTCGACCCCGCAAAAATCGTGGAACTGGCGGTGGAAGGCGGCTGCAACGCTGTGGCTTCCACGTTTGGAGTGTTGGGCGCGGTAGCCCGGGCCTATGCTCATAAAATTCCGTTCATTGTAAAAATCAATCACAACGAGTTGGTGACGTATCCCAACCGTTTTGACCAGATCATGTTTGGCACGGTGAAGCAGGCAGCCGACATGGGCGCTGCCGCCGTCGGCGCCACGATTTATTTTGGTTCCGAGGAAGGCTCGCGACAGATCGTCGAAGTCAGCCAGGCTTTCGCGTTGGCTCATGAATTAGGCATGGCCACGGTGTTGTGGTGTTATCTGCGCAACCCGGAGTTTAAGAAGGACAAGGACTATCACGTTTCTGCCGACCTCACCGGCCAGGCAAACCACCTGGGCGTGACCATCCATGCGGACATCATTAAGCAGAAGCTGCCGGAGAACAACGGCGGATATGTGGCCCTCAATACCGGTGGTGTCAGCTACGGAAAGTTCGACAAACGAATGTATGAGGAGCTGGCCTCCGACCATCCCATCGACCTCTGCCGTTATCAGCTGGCAAACTGCTACATGGGACGGATTCCTTTGATCAATAGCGGCGGGGCCTCCGGCAAGAACGATTTTGGCGAGGCCGTTACCACGGCCGTGATCAACAAGCGTGCCGGTGGAACCGGATTGATCAGCGGCCGCAAAGCTTTTCAGCGTCCGTTTGCTGACGGCGTAAAATTACTGAACACGATCCAGGACGTTTACCTGGACCCTACAATCACTGCCCCTTAATCGACGTTGCCTACTGGCACCTACTGGCGCAGTGGAAGCTGTGGCAAGATGCTGCGCTGCTTGGCAATCAGTGATTCAATGCCTTTGCTGGCATAATCCATCATCTTCTTGAGCTGGGCTTCGTCAAAAGGATGCTGCTCCGCTGTTGCCTGTACTTCCACGATTTTACGCGCGCCCGTCATGACAAAGTTCAGGTCGACCTCAGCCTGTGAGTCTTCTTCGTAGCAAAGATCGAGAAGGATTTCCCCTTCGACAATTCCCACGCTGACAGCCGCCACAAAGTCGCGAATGGGAACAGCGGTGAGCGTGCCCGCCTCCACCAGTTTTTCCATGGCCAGTCCCAGGGCCACAAATGCGCCGGTGATGGACGCCGTCCGGGTGCCGCCATCGGCCTGGATTACATCGCAGTCCAGCGTGATGGTGCGTTCGCGCAGCTGTTTCAGGTCAACGACGGCGCGCAGAGCGCGTCCGATCAGGCGTTGTATCTCATGCGTGCGCCCGCTCTGGCGTCCGCGGCTGGCTTCACGCGGCGTACGGGTCAGCGTGGAACGCGGCAACATGCTGTATTCGGCGGTGATCCAGCCTTTGCCCGATCCCTTCATGAACGATGGAACTGTTTCTTCAATGGAGGCGGTGCAGATCACTCTGGTATTGCCCACTTCAATCAGCGCGGAACCTTCCGCGGTGGAGATAAAACCGGGCACGATGTTCACGGGACGTAGTTGCTCCGGCGAACGGTTGTCAGGACGAAAGAACGTATCTTTGCTGGCGCTATTTTTCAATGTCAATCAACTCGATATCTTCGATAGGGCGGCCAAGAAACTTGCCGCCCAACCGGCGAAATTTTTCCACGGAATCGGTAGCATAACAGCGTAACCCACCGGGCTTGCCTTGTGCGGATTCTTTTCCCAGAAGCTCAACGACCTTGGCCGCCGTCGATTCCGCCGAATCCACAATCTCCACCTGCGCCGGTGTCACTCGGCGCAGCAGAGGCCTGATGAGAGGGTAATGTGTGCATCCCAGGACGAGCACGTCAGCGTCGCGCGCTCCGTCCTGAAAAATCTGGTCAATGTAGATATGCGCCACCTGCTCTGTTACCGGATGCTCCACCCATCCTTCTTCCACCAGGGGAACCAACAGAGGGCATGCTTTTTCTGTGGCTTCAACCCCCAGACGTTGCAGGGCCCGTTTGTAGGCATGGCTGGCGACCGTGGCTTCCGTGGCCAGCACCGCCACATTTCTGGTCCTGGAAATCGCTGCTGCCCGCTGCGCTCCAGGTTCCACCACGCCGACCACGGGAATACTCACGGCAGCGCTGATTTCGTCGAAGGCCAGAGCGGTTGCCGTATTGCAGGCGATCACCAGCATCTCAATGCCGTGGTCCTGAAGAAAATTGGTTGCCGAGATGGCATACTTGGCCACGGTGCGAACGGACTTCGCGCCATAAGGAAGGTGCGCTGTGTCGCCGAAGTAAAGGTAGTCGGCAGCAGGCAAAACTTTCAGCAGCTCACGCAGGACAGTCAGCCCGCCAAAGCCGGAGTCAAAGACCCCTATCACTGGTGGCATGGTTATTCGAACTCCTTGGCCAGCTCATGGACGGCTGCCGTTTGATAAAAAGACATCAGGTCAGCGTGTCCAGCCAGCGTTTCGCGTTCTTTCCCATCCACCAGGAATTTTACTTTGGCCACTCCCGGCACATTGGCCGCCAGGGTCTCAATGAGTGACGCCAGAGTCAGCTCTTCCAGAAGAATCCCGGAAGGATGTCCGTCAGCAAACTGCGCGGTGGTATCTACAACCATGGTGTCGTCGCCGATCAGATATACGTCGCGAATGTCCGTGCCCTTTGCCAAAGGATGCGGCGAAGGGCTCTGTAGATATTGCGCCAGCACGGCCCGCAAGGCTTCACGCGCGCGCAGGCTGCGGTCCGCCGGCATGAACACTTCGGTCCGGCGCCAGCGTAGCTCCTGTTCGTCATCGTATGCCACCAGGACCTGGATCTGCTCCTGCTTGCCGCTGATGATCGGAGCCGCCGGCCCGCCTTCCGTCTGCAAGGACATGGCTTCTTCTTTGTGCGTAAGCCTGATGAGAACAATGCCGCTGAGCAATATGGCGAGTAAAAGAAGCGCGATGGTGATCTGAAAGTGGCGGGGAATCATGGCCGGTTCACCATTTGCCCGCGCAGCTGAACGATTCCGGAAGCTATGGCGGAAGCCACCGTATTTTGCAGCTTCTGGCTTTCCAGGGACCGCACGTTCTCCGAATCCGGGGCCAACTCCACGGCGATTGCCGGCCCGGCGATGTTGTTCAACGGACGCACCGGCATTCCCAGGCTCGCGACCGTCAGGCCTCTTTTCCGTAATTCTTTTGTGATAGCCAGCGCTGCTGCATTGCTTCGATCCAAAGCTCCCTGCTGCGCGCTTTCCCAAAGCAAGAAGCGACCGTCCGCGGGCTGCGGATTAGGAAGCAAAGGCGCATAGACGCGGACTCCTTTCCCCGGCCGCCCGGCATGCAAGGCAACATAAATACTGGCGTGTTGCTCGTTGGCGATTTCCGCGCGGCGTTCCAGGCTGACGTCGGCATCGGAGTCGCGCAGCAACCGCGCTGCAATGCCGCGTTCTTCCAGCTCTCTTCTTAATTCTTTGGCCAACGCAAGCGTGATGTCTTTTTCCACCAGCCGCCCGCTGAAGCTGGCGCCGCGATCTTCGCCGCCATGGCTTGGATCGATCATGACAAAGAACTCGGGGGCGCGCCGCTGGGGTTCTGATGTCGCGGGCGCCGATTGTTGCGGAGTCGGCGAGGCCGATGCCACCGGCGCCGCCGGTTGGAGCATGATGGACTTGCCGTCCGCACTGCGCGTTATTTCCAGTTCGACATTGCCGGCCACGACCAGCGAGGCTACGCCGTTTTCTTCGATAAAATTCAGGGACTCAATGGGGCCTTCGCCAAACTGTTGTTTGGTGGTTTCGGTGACCACAGGCTCATGGTGAAAAACAAGCGTTGTCCGGTCCACATGAGAAAGAGGCAGGCTGGCATCTTTTTCATGCCTGGCATCGGGATTTACCGGCTGGCTGAAATTCAGTATGAGTGCAGGATGGTCTCCGGTCTTCATCTCCGCGATAAAGTGAGTGAAGGCGTTGCCCACAAAAATACGGCGTGAAGGCTGGTGAAAATCCACTGTGGTGTTCAGCAGCCTGGTCAGGATGGGAAGGGCCGCTGCCAGAGGAACCAGCAAGCGTTTATTTTCCACCATAGCGTTGCCGCCGAGATCCACCTGATTGCCGCGAATGTTGGCTTTGTTCTTGCCGTCGGTAAAACGGGCTTCGGTGTTGTTCCATTTCAGCTTCCAATCTTTGCCGCTGATTCGTGGCTCGGAAGCTCCCAGAGGAGTGAGTAAATCCATAAGGACGATGTGGGGCTGTCCACCATGGTCCAGCACGGGAAGGGAATACGTGGTTTGTGCGGTATAGACCGTAAGCTGTTGATCGGGCGGCGCGCCGGAGATCGCCAACACGAAGCCGAGAGTTACCGCGGCGGTCAGCAGAGCCCGGGCCCGCTTAGTCCAGCGCATAGATCGCCAGGCCGCTCAGCAGTTTGGGATAAAAATCGGTGGATTTCTGGGGCAGGACGTCGCCGGCAAAAGCAATGTCGCGCACCTGCTCAATCTTGGCCGGGTTCATCAGAAAAGCGACATTCGCGCCCTGGCGCACATGAGAGATGGCTTCCGACGCGTCGCGTTCATACTTGACGTATTCCTGGTTGCGTATGGCGTCTTCCGAAATCTCCAGGACGCGTTCCAGCATGATCTTGTGCAACTGCACTACATCCAGCAGGCGCTGCAACGGGGAGACGTTCGTCAGGGCGTCCTGCACGGCGCCCGGCTTGGCGCGCAGCAGGTACGATCCCTGGCGCGTGACCGCGACGAACGCTGTCCCGCTTTCTCCAGCTTTTTCCAGCAACGTGGTGGCGCTGCGGGTTTCCGTGCGCTGATCGATACGGTCTAGGTCAAAGAAACGTCCTGCCTTTTCAAGCATCTGCTCCCGGTCAAAGGTAGGCAGGCCCTGGACGATGCGGTGCGTCGGCAGGACCACCAGTCCACGGCACTCCATGGAGACCAGCGTCATCATGACGAATTCGTGGGGAGAATTGGGACCGGCCGCGCCCGATGCTCGCTGTTCGTTGCGGTACGCCAGCGAGGTTTCGTAGCGATGATGGCCATCCGCAATCATCAGGCGCTTGTCGCGCATGCGCTGCTGGATGTCCTGAATAAGAGCCGGATCATGAATCCGCCAGATGCGGTGCAGGACCTCGTATTCATCCAGCACTGAGGTATCCGGATCGTCCTCCGTTTTGGTCAGGAGCAGGCGTTCCACTTCTCCATCCGGATCGTTATACAACATGAAAATCTGGCCGAAATGTGCTCGCGTGGCGCGCAGAAGATTCAGGCGGTCCGCGCGCGGCTTGGCCAGGGTCTGCTCATGGCGATAGACTACGCCGTCAGCGTAATCATGGATTCTACCCAGGGCAATCAGCCCCAGGCGTTCCGCTATTTCACTCGTGCCAGGGAGGGTAAACGTCTGCGCGTAGAGGTAAAAGCAGGGTTCGGCATCCTGTTTCAGGATGCCTTCGGAGCGCCAGTCATGCAGGTACTCCGCCGCGCGTGTATAGACGCTGAACGCCGCTGTGTCCGTCTCGCCTGCCTTGCCTAAAATGATGCGGACCAGATTATGACGGCTGCGTTCGTAATAATTCGCCTGCATCTCGGGCGTGATTTTGTCATACGGTTGGGTCAGGACATCTTCCAGTTTGACCTGGTGTGGATCGTAGCGAAGTGCTTTAAAGGGGATGATTTCTGCCATTGTAAAAAACGACCTATGGCATTCTATCAAGCGCGGGAGGCAACCTTCCTCCGGCCCCGGACCATCTTCCTGATCGTGCCTAAAGTCACTGGTCGCATGTCAGATGTTCTTGTATAAAGTGCGGCCCGGCTGTGATAATATCGGCCAAGAATGAGGTTCCATATGGCCCGCTTTGAAAGCTGCCGCTATGGTGCATGCCGTTCTTCCGAGCGCTCTCGTTCAGACGAGGCCCGCAAGCCGGCTCTGCGGTGCCTGCTCGCCGTATTGGTTTTTAGCGTCCTCGGAATGGCCCAGGACGTGAATGTTCATATCGATCCACGGCCTGCCAACCCTCCAGCCACCGACGACAAAAACGGTCCCAAAAGCGCGCTGCCGGAGATTAAGAACCATGGCAAACCCGGCACCATTGTGGATGTGAATCTGGTCCTGGTGAACGTAACCGTTACCGACGACTGGAACCGCATTGTCACCGGCCTGGACAAGGAAAACTTTGCCGTACTGGAAGGCAGCGAGTTGCAGGAAGTAAAGCACTTTTCCAGTGAAGATGCTCCCATCTCTCTCGGCGTGATTTTCGATATGAGCGGGAGTATGAATGACAAGATCGAGAAGGCGCGCGAAGCCGTCATTGAGTTCTTCAAGACCGCGAACCCGCAGGACGAGTTCTTCATGATCACGTTCAACGACCGTCCCCAGCTTCGAGCGGATTTCACCAAATCGGTCGAAGATGTACAGGGTAAGCTGGTTTATACGGTGCCGCAGGGAAGTACGGCCATGCTTGACGCTATTTACATGGGCGTAAGCAAAATGAAAGATGCGCACAACAGCAAGAAAGCCCTGCTGATCATCTCCGACGGTGGCGATAACCACAGCCGATATACCGAAAACGAGATCAAGTCCATGGTCAAAGAGGCGGATGTGCAGATTTATGCCATCGGCATCTTTTCCGCGGCAGCCAGCCAGCCGGAAGAGATCGCGGGGCCCGCCCTGCTGACCGAAATCTCCCAGGTAACTGGTGGGCGGATGTTTACCATCAACAATCCCAATGAGCTGGCGGATGTCGCTACAAAAATCGGAATAGAGCTACGCAACCAATATGTGCTCGGATACCGTCCAAACAACAAGGTTAAGGATGGGCACTGGCGCAAAATCAAAGTGCGACTCATTCCACCGAAAGGGCTGCCGCATCTAAATGTCTACGCCAGGACGGGATACTATGCACCTTCGCAATAACCGGGCTGTAGGCTTTTTGGGCCTTGTACTCCTCGCCACAGGGACGTTTCTGCAATCACAAGGGCAGCCGACGAAGCCTCAGGCTCAGCAGAATCAGCAGCCAACATCCCCCGCACTGCAATCACAAGGGCAACCGGCGAAGCCTCAGCCTCAATCGCAGCAGAACCAGCAGCCAACGCCTACTGCCTTACCCGCGGACATAGATCCCGCTGACCCGGCGTTGCCCGTATGGGCACGGCCCGCCCCAAGCACTGCTCCGGCAGCGACTGCCGCGGATACCAATGCCAGCAAGCCCGCTGTCAAGCCCTCTGTTAACGTATCTCCGGACCAGCAAACTCCGCCTGATGGACGTGTGGGCGAGGTCACAAAGGGCGCCGGCGGCTACGTCTACCGTCAACAAGTGGATGAAGTTACCCTGCAGGCCGCAGTCATCGACCAGCGGCGGCACTTTGTGACCAACCTGGCGCCGGCCAATTTCGTAATCTTTGAAGATGGACGTCCACAAAAGATCGCCTATTTTAAGCAGGAGGATGTCCCTGTTTCCATCGGTATCGTGGTCGACAATTCCGGCTCGATGCGCTCCAAGAGGTCCGCGGTCACTAAGGCGGTGGTGAACCTGGTGCGCGCCAGCAATCCGCAGGATGAAGTTTTCATCGTGAACTTCAATGAGGAATCGTGGCTTGATCAGGACTTCACCGGCAAAGTGGAACTGCTGCGGGAGGCCCTGGATCGCGTGGATTCCAGGGGCGGGACGGCCCTCTATGACGCCGTGCTGGCGTCCGCCGATCATCTCGCCAAAGGCGCCCAAAGAGAAAAGAAAGTGCTGCTGGTGGTCACCGATGGCGTGGACAATTTTTCTCACAGCTCGTTAGAACAAGCCATTCGCGCGGTCCAGGAAGATAACGGGCCGACGATATACACCATCGGCATTCTGGACGATACAGGCAGCCAGCGACGCGCAAAGCGGGCGTTGCAAAGCCTGTCCGATCAGACCGGTGGCGTGGCTTTTTTCCCCAAGAGCCTGGAAGAGGTAGACGAGGTCAGCCAGGAAGTGGCGCGGGACATCCGCAATCAGTACCGGATCAGTTACAAGCCTACCAATCCCCGCAGCAACGGCGGCTATCGCGCGGTGAAAGTCGAAGCGCATGCGCCTGGCTACAAAGACCTTACCGTGCGTACGCGAAGCGGGTATTTTGCGAACGAACAGCGCACAGCGTCCTCTGGGCCGGCTGGCCGCTGAGCCGCTGGCGTTCTCTCACCTGCCGTTTAACCAAAGGCATTGGCCACACAATGCTTGTTCAAAGACAGCGCAAGTTTTTGTTTTTCCGCCGTTCCAACCTGAGTAGGAGACTCCAACCCGCATTGTTGCGCTCCGAAAGGATGGAGGTTCACCATGCTCGTGTCTTTGCGTCTGCTTCAGGTGGCTCTTGTTCTTTGTTGTGCTGCCAACGGGCAGCTATTGCCCGCTCAAAGTTCCGACACTACGAAGGCTGCTCCTGATTCGCAAGATCCGCTGCAACGCCCGGTTCCCAATAAAAACCACGATGCTCAGAAGAAAGAGCTTCAACAATACTCAAAGTGGCTGAAAGATACGCCGGTATCCGTCATCATCACTGAGGAAGAACGAAACGCATTCTTAAAGTTAAGCAACAACGCCGAGCGAGACAATTTTATTGAACAGTTCTGGACACACCGCGACCCTACGCCAGACACTGCCGAGAACGAATATAAAGAGGAATACGAGCGCCGCGTGGCCTACGCTAATGAACACTTCTCCGCCGGCGTGCCGGGATGGAAGACCGATTCGTGGCCGAATTTACATCATTCGTGGCGCGCCTGATTCCATTGATGCCCATCCCATGGGCGGTCCTTACCAGCGGACTGCGGAAGAAGGCGGCGGGGCGACCAGTACATATCCGTTTGAAATCTGGCGCTACCGGCACATTGAAGGCATCGGGCAGGAGTTGGAAATTGAATTTGTGGACAGCTGTGAGTGCGGGGCCTATCACATCACGCTGGACCGTGGAGAGAAGGACGTGTTGAGCCACGTTTCTGGCGCCGGTCCTACGCTCATGGAGTCCATGGGCCTTGCGGACAGGACACAACGCTTCCGCGGTGGTCTGGAAACGCTGGGACCGTCTCTGTTTGGCGGCAATCGTGAAACTACTCAATTTGACCGGTTGATTGCACTTAACAAGATGGACTCGCCGCCGGCGGTCCGATCCGCGGGTTTGCGCGAGTCTGTTCTCAGCACCGTACGCTACAATGTGCTGCCTTTTGACGTCCGCGTGGATTTTGCCAGAGCCGATGCGACAACTACGATTGTCCCTATTACCGTCCAGGTCCCCAACGGCTCGTTGACTTACACAGCTAAGGACGGTGTGCACCACGCTTCGGTGATTATCTCGGGATGGCTGACGTCTCTTACCGGCCAGGCTGTGGGTTCGTTTGAAGACCCTGTGCGACTGGATATTCCCGCCGGACTGCTCGAAAAAGTCTCAGCGACAGTATCGCTCTATCAGCAAACGCTGCCTCTCCACCCTGGGCGTTATCGCCTGGATGTTGTCCTTAAAGACGTGAACAGCGGTAATACAGGGCTTTTTTCGCGATCCATCATGGTTCCCGATTTCAATGCGGAGGACAAACTGGCAGCCTCGTCGCTGATTTTGGCCGACCTGATTGAACCGGTGCGGGCGCGCGATGGTGGTCCCGGAAGCTTCACCCTGGGCGCCAGCAGGGTTCGTCCGCGAGTTGCGGCGAACGGAGAGCCGGCGGTTTTTGTTCGTGGAGAAAAAATCAATCTGTGGATGCAAGTCTACAATCTTGGTGTTGGTGTAAACGCCAAGCCTTCGACCAGCATTGAATATCAGGTAGTCAATGCGAAGACCAATCAACCGGTGGCGCAGTGGACAGACACTGCGGAACGTCTGGACACGGCAGGTAATCAGATGACGCTTCGCCAGAGCTTACCGCCTGACAAACTGGAGGCTGGCGTTTATCAGGTTACGGTCAAGGTCGACGACCGTGTTTCCCAGCAGTCGATCTCAACCTCGGCGAAGTTCGTGGTCAAGTGACGCGTGGGGCCTATGCAGGCACGGCACGCCACCCTGATTATTTAGATTCCCACCGCAACTTCGATCAAGGTCTTTGGTGATTCATCTTGTGTTTGGTCCACCTGGGGGCTGGGAAGGTTGGTAACGTCGGCAACGTCGATTTGACCATGCGGGAGGTCAGAGATCAGCTTAAGCGACTGGTCGATGCTCTCCGCGAATTGCACGCGGGGTTTCTGGAGGCGTCGCGCATAGACCGCGGCGACCCGGCAAAGCAGAAAAGGATTAGGGATAATGTGTCCTGCTGCAAACACCCTGGATGATCGCGTGCTGTTGTTTTTTCTCATAAGCTGGCCGCCGGCGTTTCCTCGTCGCTATCGCTGCGAGAGTCTTCCGGGGCTTCCTCGTTGCAACGATGGTCTTCAGGCGACTCCGCCAGGGTGCCGGATTTGCACGTGAATGGGGTAACAGGGACAAACATATCTTGCCTCACGGGTCTCGGTGACTAAGAAAGGAAAGCTCCAGAAGAACTGACTTAGTTCAGAAGATCTGAAGAGTAAGGAAGGATAACTCGCTCAATCTAAAAGCTACTCTGATTGTTTCGGATTGTCAATTTTAAGCCCATAAACCCCGCATAAACGCAGTTCTCTGTGGCCAACCCACGAATCTGAATCCCGCTTGCCAAAGTCGCCGGTTTGACCGAATCCTGCCCGCTCCCGTAGTCTAAAAAGTTTGCTATGGCTCGACTAAGAACAGCTGAAAATATTACCGAGCTGGTTGGGGAAACACCCATGTTGCGCCTGCGGCGGATCGTTCCTGAAGGCGCGGCCAGCGTTTTTGCCAAGCTGGAATACATCAGTCCCGGAGGCAGCGTGAAAGACCGCGCCGCCATCGGGATGATCCAAAAGGCGGAGCAAGAAGGCCGTCTCAAGCCTGGATCAACCATCGTGGAGGCAACGGCAGGGAACACAGGCATTGGACTGGCGCTGATTGGCGTGAATAAGGGCTATCGCGTGGTCGTTTGTGTTCCGGAAAAGTTTGCCGAAGAAAAAGTCAAAATCATGCGGGCCCTGGGCGCGGAGGTCATCCGTACACCCGATGAGGCGGGGATGCAGGGCGCCATCGCCAAGGCCAAAGAACTCGCCGCCAATATCCCCGGTTCCTTCACCGCACTGCAATTTGAGAATCCTTCCAACCCTGAATTTCATCATGACACAACAGCTGCTGAAATCTTTGAGCAGATGCAGGGCCAACTCGATGCCGTGGTCGTGGGCATCGGTACCGGAGGCACATTTACCGGCGTCGCAAGGTTCATGAAGGAAAAGCTGCCCCGGGTCCATTGCGTTGCCGTTGAAACGCAGGGATCGGTGCTGCAAGGCGGAGCGCCCGGACCACACAAAGTGGAAGGAATTGGTTCCAGTTTTGTTCCCAAGACGTTTGACCGCAGTGTTTGCGACGAGATCATTATGGTTTACGACAATGACGCGTTTGCCACCGTGGCCCAACTGGCCCGGCATGAGGGAGTGCTGGGCGGCTCCAGCGCAGGCGCGAATGTTTTTGCTGCCCTCCAGGTGGCCAGGAAACTTGGCAGCGGCAAGAAGGTAGTCACCATTATTCCGGATTCGGCCGAACGCTATATGTCAAAAAATATTCTTGAAGGCGGAATTTAATCCGCCGTGGGACATTCCTGCCTTGGCGAAATCCTGAGCTGCGACGAAGATCTATTGTGCGGCATGACCGCGGAGTGAAAGATTTATGAAAAAGAAAGAACTGAACCCAGGATTTGCTACCACCGCTATCCATGTTGGACAAGAGCCTGATCCTTCCACTGGAGCGGTGACCGTGCCAATTTTTGCGACCTCCACGTATGTCCAGGAAGCGCTGGGAAAGAACAAAGGCTATGAGTATGCCCGCGTTTCCAACCCTACGCGCACGCGGCTGGAACAGAACCTGGCTGCGCTGGAAGGTGGCTCGTCGGCGCACGTGTTTGCCAGCGGCATGGCTGCTGTGACGGCGGTGACCCAGTGCTTCCTAAAACAGGGCGATCACCTGATATGCGGGCACAATGTCTATGGCGGCGTTCCGCGACTGTTTAACCAGGTGCTGGCCAACTATGGCGTTGAGTTCACCTACGTGGATACCTCGGACCTGGCCGCGCTAAAAAAAGCCATGCGCTGGAACACCCGGATTCTCTGGATTGAGACACCGACCAACCCTCTGATGGTGCTCACTGATATCAAGGAAGCCGCTAAGATCGCCCACGCTGGCGGAGCCGAACTGGTGGTGGACAACACCTTCATGTCGCCTTATTTCCAGCGGCCGCTGAAGTTGGGCGCCGATATGGTAATGCACTCCACCACCAAGTTCCTGAACGGACACAGTGATGGCCTTGGCGGAGTGATCGTGGGCACCAAGCCGATCCACGCGGAAAAAATGGCGTTCATGCAGAAGACGTCCGGGGGCATCCTGTCGCCGTTTGAGTGCTGGCTGGTGCTGCGCGGCGTGAAATCGCTTGCCGTGCGTATGGAAAAGCACGATGAAAACGGTCGCGCGGTGGCGGCTTATCTTCGCAAGCACAAGAAGGTTAAAAAAGTGCTTTACCCGGGATTCACGGACCATCCGCAGTATGCGCTGGCCAAGCGCCAGATGACGGGTTTTGGGTCGATGATCACCATTGAGACCGGCTCACTCCGAAACGCCAAAAAGATGTTGGCCAAGGTCGTCGTTTGCTCGCTAGGCGAGTCTCTTGGCGGCGTGGAGACGCTGATCTCTCATCCATCGACCATGACGCACGCGGCCCTGGGCGTGGATGGAAGAAAGAAAATCGGGCTCACCGATGGCATGGTCCGCCTCTCCGTGGGAATTGAGGACAAACAGGATATTATTGGCGATCTTGAAACGGCGCTGGCCGCCATCTAACGTCAGTAAGCGGCTTTCGAGTGAAACGGGTGTCTAATTAGTTGTGCCCGCGACTCACGTGGTGGTGTTTGAGATCCAATCCAGATATTCCTGGCTCCCGGCGGCGACCTCAAGCATGACGCACTCGGGTAGCTCATACTCATGCAGCTTCTTAATCATGTCGCGGATCCGCTCGAAGGCCTCAGCCTGGGTTTTGATCACCAGCAACCATTCTTCGGCGGACTCAACTTTCCCTTGCCAGCGATACACCGACTCGATTTTGGGCACAATATTTACGCAGGCGGCCAGCCGGTGTTCCACCAACGCGAGGGCAATCTGTTTCGCCTGTTGAGCAGAGCCGGTGGTTGTCAGGACGATCCTCGTAGCGGTCATGTAGAAAAGCTCCTGCTGAAGTGTATCAATTGGTTTATAACTTCAGAGAAGGATTGTCATCTGTGGTCCGCGAACTTTGCGGCGCAAGAAACCAAGGCCCGGCGGAATGCAACTAAGGATATAGTCCACGCATGAGCGCTCAAATCAAATTCGGGACATCGGGATGGCGGGCCATTGTTGCGGATGAATTTACCGTGGCCAATGTGCGACGCGCCGTAACCGGCATTGCCCGCTATGTGGCCGCCAAGAACCCCGGCAGAGGGCGCATCATTGTCGGCCGTGACCCGCGATATATGGGCGAACGGTTTGTTGAGATCGCGTCGGAAATCCTCACCTCTTTCAGCGCAAAGCCGATGGGGCCATCAACTTTACCGCTTCCCACAATCCGCCGGAGTACAACGGCATCAAATTCTCTACGTCCGACGGTGCGCCGGCTCTTCCGGAAGTCACAAAGGCCATTGAGTCCCTGGTGCCCGAGAACGGTGAGTATGCCGGCTCTCCTGCGGGCGTTATAAAGGCATCAGCGGAAGCCATCGATCCCAAACCCGGGTACATGGCGCGGCTCAGGGAGATCGTCGATCTGGGGCTGGTTCGCAAGTCGGGACTCCAGGTGGCTTTTGATCCGCTCTGGGGCGCGGCCCGCAACTACCCGGATGACCTGTTGCGCGAAGCCGGTATTACCGTTGCCACCGTGCATGACACACGCGACGTCTTGTTTGGCGGCCATGCGCCGGAACCGGATGGCCCTCTGTTGGACGACCTGCGGAAAGCCATGAAATCAACGGGAGCACGCCTGGGCATCGCCACGGACGGTGACGCGGACCGCTTCGGTATCATCGATGAAGACGGCGCCTTCATCCAGCCGAATTACGTGATCGCGCTGTTGTTTGATTATCTGGTGGAGACTCGGGGATGGAAGAACGGTGTAGGGAAGTCCGTTACCTCCACCAATATGATCAACGCTCTTGCCGATTACCACGGAGTAGAAGTCTTCGAAACTCCAGTCGGCTTCAAGTACATTGGCGAATTGATCAAGCAGGACAAGATTGTCATCGGCGGCGAAGAAAGCGCGGGGTTGTCCATCCGCCATCACATCCCGGAAAAAGATGGTGTGCTTGCCGGACTGCTCTGCTGTGAGGCGGTCGCACGACGCAACAAGCCGCTGCGGACCCAGATACTCGATTTATTTGGCAAAGTTGGTTCCTTTTACCCTCAACGTGAGAACTTCCTCTTGACGAAGGAAGTGAAAGAGAAGTTCACTAGTAAGTTGAAGAATGATCCGGTTGACCTTTCCGGACGCAAAGTGAAAGAAGTGGTGCGCAAGGACGGTCTTAAGCTGGTGTTCGATGACGGCTCCTGGGTTTGCTATCGTCTGTCCGGCACAGAGCCTGTGGTTCGGATTTACTCTGAAGCCAGATCGGAGACCGACCTGACAAAACTCGCCGCGTCGGCAAAAGACTGGATCGAACACTAGTACGATTCACGGGAGAAGGGCTTTCAAGAATAGAGTGGATAAACTGATCCAAAGCGGACGGGAAAAGGTCTACGGCCTGCGGCGCAAACTGGCTACCGCGGGAATCGGTGTATTGCTCTGCGTGTTGGGGTATCACGTTATGTTTGGCGCCAATGGGTTGATGGTGTACCAGCAAAAGCGTACGGAGTATAACCAGTTGCAGCAACAGATTCAGTCTTTGCAGCAACAGAACGACGCCATGGAACAGAAAATCAAAGCTTTCAAGACTGACCCCAAAACCATTGAAAAAGAAGCCCGTGAGCGCCTCCACTATGCCCGGCCAGGCGAAGTGGTCTACACCGTCCCAACAGCGTCGCCAAACAACAAGAAATAACTCTTCCCGAAATGGGACCGCTCGGCGTCGTATAGCACCGTTTCTACCTTTTCCGGCTTGCCTCTCGATAGCGAATCAGTTACAACTCTTGTGCTGTAATCCTTGGCGCGGATGAAACTCCATAGTTCGACGAGAAGATTGAACAGCACATCGGCCCCAAGTTGAACCTCAAACCACCACAGGAGAGATTTCGTAATGAAGAAGATCGCATTGATACTGCTTGCAGTTGCATGTCTGGCGTCAGTTTCACTGGGCGGGGACAAGCCTAAATCACAGAAGATCACCGGCTGGGTCAGCAACAGCAGCTGCGGAGTCAAAGACTCCCAGGACGCTGCGTGCACCAAGAAGTGCGTTGGCAAAGGCGACAAAGTGGTCATTGTCAATGATGCGGACAAAAGCCTTGTGAGCCTGGACAATCCGGATGCGCTCCAGGACCATTGGGGCGATCACGTCACCGTGACCGGCACCAGCAGCAACGGCAGCTTCCATGTCGATAAGGTCAAAATGCTGGGCAAGGGCAACGGCCAGAAAACCCCCACCAGCACCGAACACGGCATCTAACTTCAACCGTACCTGAAAGCAAAGGCGGCTTAACGGCCGCCTTTTTTATTTCCAAACTTAACAAATTTTAGTGCAACGATCCGCGTTGCCGGTCGTTCTCACTGGGGAGGGGCATGCACGCTAAACGACGAGCCCAGGGGATATGGTTTATCATGGTGTTAACAATGAACTTATTCAGGAAATTCCGTGGCCCGCTGGCGCCCTGGTGCCTTAGCTGCTGCTCTGCTTTGCTACTGGCGTACTTGTTCTCCGGGTGCGTTATATCGCCTCGCAGACCTGTGGGGGGAGCCACACCCACGCCCACGCCTGGACCGGGCACGGGCAAGCTCTACGTTTCGAATCAGGGCACAAATTCTATTCTCCGTTTTGACGGCGCGCTAACGGCGAGCGGCAATGTCACTCCTGTTGCAACGATCAACGGCGCCAACACCACGCTTGCCTCCGCTCAATATCTTTTCCTTGACCAGACGGCGGACCGGCTGTTTGTGGCTAATACAGTCGCACATTCGATTCTGATTTTCGATACGGTCAGCACCAAGACGGGTAACGTCACCCCAACACGTACGATTATCGGTGGTCTCACCACCCTGGGCGCGCCTTCTGATCTGGCCCTGGACAAGGGGCGAGACATGCTCTACGTGGCCGACAGCCTTGACATACTGGTCTTCAACAACGCCTCGACCTCGACTGCGAACGGCAATGTTGCTCCTACACGTGATATCAAACTAAGCACCTTCACTGCATCCGCGATCTTTCTGGACTCGGCCAATGATCGGCTTTTTGTGGCCGATTCCCTGAACAGCGCGATTCACGTGTACGACAACGCCAGTACATTGAATCTTGTGGTAGGTTTGGGAAACCGCGTTATCTCCGGCCCCGGCACACAGTTGAACTCCCCTGTTGGCCTGCAGATCGACAGCCTGGGAAGGTTGATCGTGAGCAATAACGCAACACCCAGCATCACCATGTATTCCAGCGCTGCAACCGCCAACGGCAACGCTATTCCGGTGGCAACCCTCTCTGGAAGCAGCACCGGTTTGGCCACTCCCAATCAGCTCGCGCTCGATGCTACATCAGCGGGTACACTCTATATCGCCGATCCCGGTAGCGGAGCAATCCCGATCTATGGGAACCTCAGTACGGCCAATAACAATATCGTTCCAACTCGCAGCATCAAAGGCGGATCAACAACGCTGAATGGGAATACCGGCATTGCCCTGGACACCACACGGTAAAGACATGACACGTTAAAGCTACGACGCGTTAAAAAGCTACGCGCGTTAAAAGATACGACACATTAAAGACACGTCACGTTAAAGTATTTTCAATATTGCCGTAGACCGGATTCTGTGGCACCCACTCCTGCCGGTGCTTGCATCCTCAAGAAGGACACTTTAAGAAGGACACTTTGCACAGGCAACCCAAGAATGCCTGTGCCACACTTTTTCTGGTTCACGTTTACCTGGTTCACATTTACAGTGAAGCTGCCGTAAGCTACGGACGCGCCTGAACGGCGGCTACCGCACCACGCCCTGCAGTGGGGAACTGGCCGTAGCGTAAAGCTTCCGGGGCATCCTGCCGGCAAGATAAGCTGCGCGACCGGCCAGCACGCCGTGGTTCATGGCTTCAGCCATCAGGACAGGGTTCTCGGCGTTGGCGATACCGGAGTTCATGAGCACGGCATCGGCGCCAAGTTCCATGGCAATGGCCGCATCGGACGCGGTGCCAACGCCGGCGTCCACGATCAACGGGACCTCTGTGATCATCTCGCGCAGGATCTGAAGATTCGCAGTGTTCTGTATGCCCATGCCGCTGCCGATCGGCGCTCCCAGAGGCATAATGGCGCTTGCGCCGGCGTCCAGTAGCCGCTTGGCAACCACAATGTCATCAGAGGTATAGGGAAGAACAGTAAAGCCTTCCTTTACCAGGATGGCAGTGGCTTCGATGGTCGCCTGGACGTCGGGATAAAGCGTCTTCTGGTCGCCGATGACTTCCACCTTGACCCAATCCGATAACCCGACTTCACGTCCCAATCGGGCCGCACGGACAGCTTCGTCCGCGGTGTAACATCCGGCGGTGTTGGGCAGCAGGAAGTATTTCTTGGGATCGATGAAGTCCAGCAACGACTCTTTGCTGCGATCAAGATTGACCCTGCGGACAGCAACCGTAACCATGTCAGCACCACTGGCCGCAATGGCGAGGGCTGTCTCCTGTCCGGATTTGTACTTGCCCGTGCCAACGATCAACCGTGAATGAAACTGCCGTCCCGCGATGATGAGTGGGTCCATGGAGATATTGTAATGGAGGGAGAGAGGTTGTGAGTGAGTTCAGTTTGCGCAGGGGACGTAGTCGATGCTCCGATGATTGCGGGTATCGGCAATCTCTGCGCCCCAGTCGGTGATAGAAAGTAGCAGCTCCTGCCATTCGGGGGCAGAGACGACCACGTACTGTATGTAATTTGATATATATCTTGATCATTCAGGAGTGGGAAAGCGCTCTTACTAAGATCAGGAGGACGGTCTGACTGTAAGTCATCTTGTATACAATTCAGTATTGGCCTCATGCTCGCGATCCCAGCAAGGGTCTCGCGGTCCGACGGAGAATAAGCGTCCCACTTCTTAGCCACTTTGCTGTTTTCTGTGTTATCCATATTCAAAATTATGCACCTGTGGGAAATTCAACAGCAATAACTATTTAGCTCCTAGCGTGCGAGGTAGTAAGGCCGAGGGCAACAAGTGGCTCCAGTCCCGCAAAGCGGGACGGTTGGCAGTAGCCCGCCGTTTCAACGGCGGGAAAGCGGGAGAGACAATCCAGCCCCCGCAGGGGACGGCTGGCAAACGGCGGGATTTCAATCCCGCCCGAAAAGCTTTAGAATCCTGCGCCATGTCCCACACATATTTCAGTCTCCTTGTACATTGCGTCTTCGCGACGAAATTCCGACGTACCCTGATTCCAGCGGAGCTAAAGAAGAAGGTCTGGCCATACATGGCTGGCATCGCCCGGCAGAATAAATTCAAAGCTCTGGCGGCGGGTGGCACGCAAGACCATGCCCACATCCTGCTTTCGTTACCAACGACGATGAATGTCGCGAAAGCCGTTCAACTGATCAAAGGAGGCTCTTCCAAATGGATCAATGACCATCTGCCATCGCGGTCGTTCGACTGGCAGGATGGATATTCGGCTTTCACGATTGGCATCTCCCAGCTGGAGAATACGGTTCGATACATCGATACTCAGGAGGAGCGCCACCGCAAGCTGAGTTTCGATGATGAGCTATCACGGATGCTCAAGCGGCACGGAATAACGCCGTATTCAGCGCGGGATTGAAATCCCGCTGTGTTCCAGCCGTCCCCTGTGGGGACTACGTTCTGTTAATCCAGCTTTCCCGCCGTTGAAACGGCGGGCTACTACGAGCCGTCCCGCTTTGCGGGACTGGAGCTTGGTTGCTCAACAGACTGCCTCACCCTGTCATCCTGATCAATTCGCTCGCCTCAATTTGATCCGCAATTATCCGCGTTCATCTGCGGTAAGGCCGCTTCGTTCGCTAAGACAAGCCTTTGCCTGACCAGATGGGCGAAAACGAACAGCTCCGCGACGCTGCGCTGTCAAGATGTACTGATTCGTAATTGATTCGCTCAACATCGTGCGCTAGGATAAGCCAGCACTCGCCTCAGGGCGTGCGCGGAACGGCTCTTTGAAAAATTAAAGGTGGAAAAACTAAGGGCGGCCATCGTGCTTTTGGCCGTTGGCGCTTGGCTTGTGTACGGGTTGTTAACTGATTGGTAAAAAGCACGGTTCACCAGCGAACACTTCAAACTGTCTTTGACCAACGAATTCACATTCATCACGCCGAGGTGGAGTGGGTTGACCTGGAGTGTGAGTGGGGTGGAATGGCGTGAAACAGGGGAGGGGGTAGAGGGGTGCTCCTAAGGTTTACCGAGTGGTAATCACACCGAAAGCTGATCCGCAGATATCCCACTTCAATCCGCCGTACGCGCTTGAATTTCACCGCACCGGCGCGGTTTCGATCGGCTTTGGCTGTGGGTCGTGGTAAAGCTCTTCAATCTTTTGTTGGTACTTGGCTTCGATCACGCGGCGCTTGAGTTTGAGTGTGGGCGTGATCTCACCGGTGGCGACGGTGAATTCGTCGGGCACGAGCAGGATCTTCTTGATGGTTTCAAAGTGCGCCAGTCTTTTATTCAGGTCTTCCACAATGCCTGTGTACAAGGCGTGTACTTTGGCGCTTTCCACCAGTTCCTGGCGGGAGTTAAAAGTCACGCCGTTGGCGCGGGCCCAATCTTCCAGCAAAGGGAAGTGCGGAGAGACAATCACGGACGCGTACTTGCGCCGGTCGCCGATCACGGCGGCATGGGCAATCAGCACGTTGGCTTTCAGCGCGTTTTCAATCGGCTGGGGTGCGATGAATTTTCCGCCGGAGGTCTTGAGCAGGTCTTTCTTGCGGTCTGTGATGGAGAGGAAGCCTTCACTGTCGATGGCGCCAATGTCGCCGGTCTTAAACCAGCCATCGACAAAGGCAGCGCGGGTCTCTTCCGGCAACTCCCAGTAACCTTTGAAGACCGTGGGGCCTTTGACCAGGATCTCTCCGTCTTCGGCGATTTTTACCTGAAGATCGTCATACACTTTTCCTACGGTGCCGATCTTGAATGCGCCGCGCCGGTTGACGGACAGGGTTGGTGAAGTCTCCGTAAGACCGTAGCCTTCCAGAATGGGGATGCCCATAGCGCAGAACCATTCGGCCATATCTTTTCCCAGCGGCGCGCCGCCGGAAAAGTATGCCCGGCTGTGGCCGCCAAAGCCCTGACGGATTCGGGAGTAGATCAGTTTGTCCGCCAGCCGCCAGGCCAGACTCGTGGGTTGGACGCCGTCCGCGATCTCCTGTTTGTGTCGTTCCCCCACACGCAGGGCCCAATCAAAGATCATGCGTTTGATGCCATGGCCAGCGCGGCGCTCGGCTTCCTGCCGGACTTTTTCATAGACCCGAGGAACGCTGACGATGATCGTCGGCTGAGCTTCCTGGAGCATCTGCGGAAGCTGCTCAAAAACGGCGCAATAAGCAATGGTGACGCCGTCGAGGTAACAGACGTAGTCCACATGGCGCGCGGTCACGTGGGACAACGGCAGGAACGAGAGATAAACGTCCCCGGTTTCCCACTGAGAGTTTTTGCTGGCCATGAGCGCGCAGGAAGTCAGGTTGCCATGGCTCAGCATTACGCCCTTGGACGTGCCGGTTGTTCCAGATGTGTAGATGAGCGTGGCCAGATCGTCCGGTTGGATCTTGTGCGCTTGCACGTCGAATTGCGGATCGCGGTCGAGGGGAGCGTCATTGATCAACGGCCACATGCGGATGACGTTTGTTTCGGTAACGTCGTCCATGACCACGATCTTCTCCAGGCTCGTCTTGGACTGTATGGATTGCACTTTGCGCAATTGTTCAATGGTGGAGACAAAGATCACACGAGCGCGGGAGTTTTGCAGGAGGTACAGAGTTTGCTCCGCGGTGAGCGTGGCATAGATGGGAACGTCCGCGATGCCGCTGGTGACGCAGGCAAAATCCGCGATCATCCACTCCGGCCGGTTTTCGCTGAGAATGGCGACGCGGTCGCCTTTTTGAATCCCCCATTGCTTCAGAGTACGCGCCAGGCCGGCGACATACGCGTAGAGTTGCTGGGAGGAGATGACCTGCCATCCGTCGGCGCGCTTGAACGTGACATGACGCTGCACGTCATGCGCTACGGAGGAAAAGAAAATGTCAGACAGGGTCCGTACTTCCATACTAAGCGTCCAGGGCCACGCCTTTCAGGACGATGGAGACCACGGAGTCCGTCAGGCCGGAGAGATGATGATCACGGTCACGTTCACGATCGGAAAGGATCCAGGTTGTCACAATCTCGTCGACAGCGCCGAAGAAACAGTGTGCGGCGATGGTGACGGACATCTCCGGACGGAACACGCCGGCTTCCTGGCCCTCTCGCAAAACACCTTTAATAAGATCAAAGTATTCCACCAGAAGGTTGTGCGAGAACTGGCCCAGAAATTTCGCGCTGTGCCGCAATTCCGTCTGGAACACGATTGCCATGTTCAGGTTGGAGCCCAGGGCCTCAAGATGGAGGAAAGCCATCCGGCGGAGTTTTTCCCGGGGATCGTGTGTCTCTTGCAGGGCGGTCCTGGCCCGCTGGATGAACCGGTGAAAAGCGGAATCAATGGCCGCCATCAGCAGCTCGTCCTTGTTCTTGAAGTACAGGTAAATAGTCCCATCGGCTACACCGGCACGATTGGCAATTTCCGCCACACGGGAATGGAAAAAGCCATGCTCGGCGATGACCTCAATGGCAGCATCCAGTATGCGCTGGTGCTTGCCTGAGGTCCCGTTCACTGTCTTAGCGGTCTGTTGTGAAGGCCGTTTCACGATAGGAGAGCCTTGAATTTACTTGGATTTCCAGGGTAAGGCAATGGGAAAGTGAGGCGAAGATACAGGCAATTCCGTATCCCGCGAAGAGGCGCGACTGTCAGAGCTTGCCGGTGGTCGCATACCACGACAGGAAGTAACGGAAGGCCTTGCCCCTATGGCTGTACTCACGTTTCTGCTCCACGGCGAGTTCGGCAAAGGTCCGGCTCAGAGCAGGGAAGTAGAACAGAGGATCGTAACCAAAGCCCTGTGCGCCCCGCGGCGTGGTCAGCAACTCTCCATGGGCCTCGCCGGTGAACGTCGCCAGAGTTTTGTTGTCCTGTGCCAGGGCAATTGTGCATACATACTTTCCCGTATGTTTTTCCGCAGGCAGTCGCTCCAGTTGTGCGATCAGCGCGCGGTTGTTGCTTGGATCGTCTGAATTTTCATGAGTTTTCGGGCCACATTGAAGGATGGCTGCATACCGGGCCGAATACACTCCGGGAGCGCCATCCAGTGCATCGACGGAAAGGCCGGAATCCTCGGCCATGACCAGATGGCCAGGAGTAAATTGACTGTAGTACTCGGCCTTGATCCTCGCGTTCTGTTCAAAAGTGTCTCCGTCCTCGATGGCGGGCGTCAGGTTGTGCATTCCCGGCAGCGGTTCCAGTGCCAAGTCAAGGTTCTGCGCGGCCTCCTGAAATTCACGCACCTTGCCTGGGTTGGTAGTTGCAAGATAGATTCTGGAATGCGGTAGCATCTATTAATCATGATACCTTGAGCTTTTAGTTAAACCATAAAGAACGAAAGGGGTTCATAAATGCGACGTCTATTCGCTGTCCTTATTCTGTCTATGCTGGCTCTCGGATGTGGCTCGAAAAGACCTCCCGGAGGAAACGGAGGAAACGGCGCCGGCCAACTGTATGTTGCTACTCCCGGCTCTATTTTTCGCTTTAGCAATGCTCTGGCTGCCACAGGCAGTGTTTTGCCAGCGGCGACTATTTCCGGCGGCACCACGGGGCTTTCTGCGCCCCAGCGCCTGCTGGTGGACACAGCTGCAGACCGCCTTTTTGTAGCGAACCAGGGCGGAGGTTCCGTCCTGATTTTTGATAACGCATCCACGGTAACCGGGAATGTAGCGGCTAACCGGACGATCTTCGGCGGCGCGACCACGCTGGTAGCGCCGTTTGATCTCGCCCTGGATACCGCCAACAATCTGCTTTATGTGGCCGACGGTACGTCGATCATGGTGTTTGCGGGCGCTTCCACCATCAGTGGGAATACTCCGCCGGTACGTAGTATCAGCATGGGGTTTTCAATCACCGGGATCTTGCTTACCACCGCAAGCAATCAACTGTTCGTAGCTAACTCAGCAGGCCAAGCCGTTGTCAGGCTGGACGGGGCTAGCTCACAAAATGGAGCTGCCGTTGTTGCCGCAAGCATCACTGGGGTCAGTACCAGCCTGGCCCATCCCAGCGGACTTGCTGTTGACGGTTCGGGCCGATTGGTTGTAAGCAACTCAGGCGTTCCTACCAGCCTGACCCTGTATGCCAATGCGACGACCGCTACAGGGAACGTGACCCCTGTGGCGAACGTTAACGGATCTACCACTCAGTTGCAGTCGCCGGGGCAAGTTTTGTTCAATAGCAGTGTGACGACTGGTGAACTTTATGTAGTGGACAGCCTGGCTGGGCGCATTCTGATTTTCTCTAACGAAACGACCGTCAACGGTAATGTGGCCCCTGCGCGCACCATCAGTGCCCCTGGGCTGGTTGCCAACGCCGTGAATGGACTGGCCCTGGACGCAACACGTTAGTGCAGCAGCAGTCCCCAAAGCGCGACGCCGACGCCAATCGCCGTGGTGATGAAGGAGAGTTTCCAGAACAGCTTCATCTCCGCCAGTAATGTGATTGAGCAGAGGACGATGGAGATTTCCAGAAACAGCTCAGCCGCATCGTAGCGATCGGCCCGGCGTTGCGTCACCTTCATTTCAGCATCTAACTCCTGTGCCTTTTCCAGGATTTGGTCTGTACCTTCTTTGGCCGGAGTATTGCCTTTGGCGGGCAGGCCCTCGCGCTCGATCTTGGCTTTCTCTTTGAACTCGGCTACTTTTTCTGCTCCTCCGGGGAATATCTCGCTCAGGCTGGCAAGATTTTCATCCATGACTCGCTGCATTCTCTTGGCATCAAAGTTAACATACTGCGTGTTGCGGTCGCCCTGCAATACCACTTCTTCCGTGTGTGCGCGATGGCCGAGCAGCGTTGCTGTCGCCAGCAATACAGCCACAATCGCCATAGTGAGGCCTATGGATTTTTGTCCCGCATGATGGGCGTGCTCTGCGCCCTCTTTGATTTCTTCAACGTTCATCGCCTGTCCTCCAGGATCAAGTTAAGAATCAGCAACGCCGGTCCGGCCGGTCCGGCGAAAGACGGGTATAACTGAAAGTCAATTTCGATGCAGAAACCGGAGTCTCTTTTGCGGCTTCAAGTGGTCCTGAACATCGTCATATTTCAAAACGCTAATGGCGCCGTCAACTTCCAGAACGGCCAGTGATACGTCTTCCACGCTATTGACTCCGTGTTCACGCAGGGCGCGGTTGAGTTCGTCCATGGAAATATGTTCTTTGGCAATGTGCGCGGTGATGCATTCGCCATTATGTATCAGCAGCGTAGGAGAGCCCTGGATCAGTTTGCGGAAACGGCGATTCATGCCCGAAACTTCGGCCAACGCGTAATTCAGGATCAGCAGCACCAGGGCTGCGACCGCGCCGCCGGCCAGAGATGTGTCCGAGCCAGTCATGGCATTTTGCACCGAGTTGCTGAGCAGGAGAAGGAGGGTGAGATCAAACGGCGTCATCTGCCCCACTTCGCGCTTTCCCGTCAGCCGGATGCCTAACAACACCAACACATACACCACGGTGGTGCGCAGCACAATTTCCAGCAATGTATGCCAGTTTGTCAGCATGGGAGCTGGAGGGAATTATAAAGAATGTTTGTCAGCCTGTATTGCGCAAATTTATGCCAGCCCGACTAATCAACAGCCCAGCTGGGCAACCTCAACGTTGTTCGGATCGGCAGCCACATGTTATAAATGAATAGCCCGCCATACCGCGCGCCCTTAGCTCAGCTGGATAGAGCGTCTGACTACGAATCAGAAGGCCGGGAGTTCGAATCTCTCAGGGCGCGCCAGCTTCTTCAATCACTTGCCCCTAAATAGCCCGCACCGAAGCACTTTTGGGAGGTATCAAAAAAGCGCACTTTGGCGCATAGTGGCCCGAATCACACGGCACACTTATGTCACACCTCGACGGCGATGCTCTCGAACCACAACGTTCGATTCGTGGGTAAAGTTTTCCTATGGTGGTTACGGTCAACATCCCCGATGAACTTGCGGCCCAGGCCAAGGCCCGCGGCTTGTCGCTTGAGTCTTACGTCCAAGAGATTTTGGCGCAACAACTGGCGGCGCATCCCGGTGGAAGCTCGACCGTCGCGCACGCCAGAAGAGATTCGCGCATGGCTCGACTCACTGGCCCGGTTCACTGACAAGATTCCCCCTCTGCCTGAGACCATTTCGCGCGAATGGATTTACCAGAATCACGATTAAATGGCGATTGCCTCGTGCCGGAGCGGCTTGCAGTGGTGGCGAAGTTGACGCATTGAAGTCAGGGTGCAGTCTAGGGATTGCGATCATCGAGCCCCTAAGCCGAACGCCGTCGGCAGCCAAGGAGAAGAGCTACTCCTCTCAGAGCAGTCACACTCCCTGTGGTGATGCAGACGGATGCCAACCGCTGCTCATTGCTGAACGGCAATCCGACAGCAAGCATTCCCATTAAAAGCAAACTAACCAATTCGATCCATGTGAGTTGATATCGCCAAGCAACCACAAAACCGCAGAGCGCCAGCCAGGGGCCAAGGAAAGGAATCCCAATGTTAGGCGCAAATACCAGGCCGATTGCTACCACAAGGAAAAAAACAAGTAGTTGGCTAGATTGCCGGGCACGGCGCCGATTGGCGAGAGTCGCGCGAACCGCTGTTGGTTCATCTGCTCCTGTTATGGAACGGAAGTGCCCTGCCAGAAGGCTCCTATGTTCCGCCCGCTGAAGGTCAGTTCCTCCTGGCAGGCACGTGCCATGGTTTCTCGATCGGTTGTTGAAGTAACTCTCACAGCTAACTACTAAAGCATAACCGACGACAAATCCCATGATCGGCTGATTGAGAGATGCTCCAAGGACAATGAAGCTCCCCACCATCACCGTTCCTAGTCCCCCCATCAGAGTCGGCAGACCATCGAGATTCGAATTGGTACTCATATCATCCATGCGCAGAATGAGATTGGAGCGGGTCTCATAAATGTCTTCTGATGATTTTATGAGACCCGTTCCAGTGGACCCCCGATTTCACGATTCTCATGCTGTTACTTAATTCCACCAAGTCCGCACGCGCCCGTAATAAGCCCTGCGCCCGCTTGCAGACCCCTCTTCCCCAGGGCGCCTAACATCTTTTCTCCGACACCATCTGCTGCAGCCTCGCCCGCTGCTGCCTCGCCCGCTGCTGCCTCACCTGACAGCCCCAGGGTCTGGAAAGTATATGCTCCGCCCGCCCCCAAACTACCGAAGAATGCGCTGCCTGTGTACCAGCATGCAATAAATCTCGGATCGTCAATCATTCCCGCCTCCTCGGAGATCTGAGTCGCACCTAGCCACAGCTCGTAGTCGTACGAATTTGTCGGGGGGCCTGGGTGTTGCTCTGATTGGTTCTTGGCCCATTTTGCGATGCTACCATCGGGATCTAAGTGCCACCCTTCCGTAGGCGCCTGGCCTTTATCATCCCACTCGTCGTACGTATAACCCGTCAGCAAACCGGGTACTATAGTGACAATAACTCTGCCGAGATTGTCGTAATAGTTTGCATAGATTCTCCCGTCGGACTTCGTCACGACAATGCCTTTGATGACGCCGTCTCGCAACTGCTGGAGCAACGTAGCCAGCTGATCGTTCCCCGAAGAGCTCCAATCGCCGCCCATTCCCAGCTCGACCCACGTCCCTCCGGCTTCCTGGCAGGCACCAACACCTCCAGTCTCGGGATCATCCTCAGAATCAAAGCTCCCGTCATCCCACACACACTCCAGACCTTGAGGATCAGTGCGGTTCACGGGGTCACTCTGCACATAGGCATACCGGTTCAGCGACTGTGGAAAAGCCAAGTTGCCAGGCAACTTGTCGACGCTCATGAACCTGCCCTGCGTCGAGGCGTAATGCCGGAACTGGGCATAATCCAATCCCGTTTCACCAACTCCGGAATCGCGTTCGTAGCTGGTGAATCTCCACTTCTCGCTTGTGTCCCCATACCAACTCTCCCCAAACGGGAAATTAGCGAGTGTGCGCACAACGTTGCCATTTGCATCCGTCTCCGCCCGGTTAGAGAGATGGTCTGGGTGATAGTACGTGATGCTGGTTCCAGTAATCGTGGCCAAGAGTCTCGATCCGGAGTAAATGTATTCCCGGGCCGGGGTCAAGCTGCCGTTGACATATTCCGCTATTGGCTTGTTGGTAGAGTAAATATAGACCGTTGTCGTCGATCCTGCGACTTTCTTGATACGTAACGGGCCAAAGTAGGTGTAGGTGGGCGGACCGCCATTGATCTTGGTGAGACGGTTGGCGCCGTCATAGGCAAATGTATTCACGCTGTCGCTCGTCAAATTCCCCGCGGCATCGTAAGAGTAACCGCCATTGGCGATGCGGTTCGTGGCTGAATTGATCATGAAATTCGGCTGGTTGATGGTCACATTGCCTCCCACCAGCGTCTGTGAGAGCCGGTTGCCCAGCCGGTCATACGCCCATTGCAAATTCCACGTGCCAGGCGTGCCGTCAACCTGGTTGGTCTGCGCGGCACTCAGTCGTGACCACGGATCGTAAGTAAACTTCTCCGATTTGGTAAGGTCTTCCGTGCCGGGCGCGGTGTAATAATGCACTGCCTGGATTTGACCGCTATTGCCGGTTCCGTAGTCATAGGCCAGATTCAACACATCCGTGGGACTACCCGATTTGAAATAGCGCAGAGTGGAGATCTGCAAATGATCGTTGTAGGTAAACGCGCCGTTAACGCCGTTGCCGAGCGTCATCCCCACAATCTGGCTGGCGGCATTGTATGCAAGACCATTGAGGTAAGTTGTTCCGTCAGAGATTGAGGACAGCCGGCCAATGCCGTCGACATTTTGGGCGACGACGCGGCCTGTGGGATAGGTGATCGCAGTAACCTGTCCACCGAGGTTGTAAGTGTATTGCAGCAGGTAGCTGTTGCCGTCGATCAGGTGGCTCACGCTCTTAATCCGCCCAAGATTGTCATAGGTTAAGGTCTGTGAATTCGAGCCTTCCGTGACCTTGGTCATCCGGCCCAGGGCAAACGCGGCCGCGCCTCCGAAATCGTATTGGCTGGTAACGGACGGCGTACCATCGCTGTACGTAACTCCCGCGGGCCGGTTGATGCCATCATAAGAGACAGTCTTCACTAGCCCCCGTGCGTCTTGTACGCGGCATGGTAAGCTGGGATCGCCAGCGCAGGTGCCGCCGGTGGACGTGGTGTAGTAATTCGTTTCCGTGCCCGATTCCGGCGTGGTCGCGCTCAGCAGGCGTCCTATGCTGTCATAGACGTAGCTGCGTGGCTGGCCGGCTACGGGCTGCCCTTGCACATTTCCTGCCGCCTGGGAGACTCCCGTCAGGTTGTTTAAGACATCGTAGGTGTAGGTAGTGACGTAGGGGTGGGCCAGCCCCGTCGAGTAAGCGTCCGCGCCGCCCGCCAGCGAAATCGTGTTGCAGTTGAACGAGGGACTCGAGAAATATTGCCCCTGGCTGGTGGAAGAAGCGCAGGTCGCCGGTATATTACCCGCCGCGCCCACGCTCCTGTAGGTGATCGCGATGCTGGAGCCGGAAGCCGTGGCCGCAACCGGCGAGCCGGTCGCGTTCAGCCCCGAAGCCAGGGCCGAAGCCAGTTGCGCCGCCGTGCTATTGCCGCTCTGACTGTAGGGAGTGCTGACGGTCAAAGCGCCGCCTGAGATTCCCCCGAGCGTTCCCGATGCCGGCGTGGCACTGAACGAGCCGCTTGCGCCAAAATCGTGAGAGTCGTTGCTGGCGCTCGAGACGCTCCAGGAGTAGTCGCCTGCGGTTCCCTGCAGCCGGGCTGTCAGTGTGAGCGCCCCGTTGGCCCCCGCCGCAGCATTGACGAAGGCAGCGTTATCGTTGTTGATGGCCTGAGCCAGACCAGCGGCAACCGAGTTTATGTCGTTTCCCTGCCTGTAGGTGGTGCTGTCGGCATGACCGTTTACGGTAATCGTGACCGTGCCCTCGTCATAGACCGTATCTGATTCGCTCTCCCAATCCACGCACTGGCCCCTGTTGTTCCACATCGCGCAGTAGCGAGTGCTGACCAGCTTCGACCTCTCGGCGCCGGTGATCGTCGGACTGCCGGAGGCAAATCCGCCCAGGGTAATCGTGACCGTGCCCGAGTCATAGACCGTGGTCCCATTCGAGCCGTTTGTGCCGCCCGTCAGTGTGCTTCCCGATTTGCTGGTGGTAAACGACGGGCCACTAAAGTCTCCCGTGTCATAACTGTAGGTCGAGGCGAGCGAGTAATTGGTCGCCGTGCCGGTGGTTTTCGCCGTCAGAAATACCTGGCTGCCCGAGGCGCTCGCGTTTACCGGCGCTGCCGAGTCTGCGTTGATCCGATTGGCCAGCCCCAAAGCAATGGAACTCGGGGTATCGTTCTGGCCATAGGTGTAGCTGTCGCCATGGCCGTTCACGGTGATGGTGACGGTGCCTGCGTCGTAAACCGTGGACCCCGGGTTTATCTCCCAATCTACGCAATCGCCATTCTCGTTCCACATGTTGCAATAACGATCGCCGGGAATATACACAGAGTTCTCCGCGCCGGCGATGTTCACGCTGCCCGTGCCTGCCGAGCCGTTGGAGGCGCCCACATTGGACTTGCTCTGCAGCGTGCCGCTGACACCGGTATTGCCGCTGGCTTGGACCCCGGCGAAGGTTTCGCCGGGTTCGTCTACCTCGATCAACCGGCCTAATGCATCGGAAACGCTTCGCCGCAGCTGGCTCGCTGGATCGGTAATCGTGACAGCGTTGCCAGAATAGGAATAGGTCGTGTATCCGGCGCTCGGTGGCGTGACCTGAACGATTCGGCCCAGGCCGTCATAACCGAAACTCGTGTTGACTGGAGTATCGCTGGGCGCAAACGGGTTAGAAGTCTGTGTGGGTCGCCACAGCTTGTCATAGGAAGTCGTTACGCTGCTGAGCAAGGTGCAAGCCGTAGGTTGGCTCGGGCAGTTCTCGTTGTCCACGCGCAGCACATGCCCCAACCCGTCCAGCGTGGTGACTGTAGCCAGGTTGTTAACGGTGCTGGAATTTATGACAGAAGGCAAAGCGGCGCCGTCATCGAAAGCTGTGGTGAGCTGGACGGCCGTTCCATTTTGTGGCGGCAAGGTGGTCTGGAGGAGCCGCCCCATGGAATCATGGGAATAAGTGGTGACCTGCCCGTTTTCGTCAGTAGAGCTTGCCAGCAAGCCGGTGTCCGGATCATAGGTGAAGTTGGAGGTGAACTGCGGGCCGCTACTCGGCCCGCGAACGACGGAATCAGGGAATGACCACTGCGTGGCACTCGAAAAGTTGAACGTCTTCAGGTTGTAGGAACTGACTTGCGCTGTCAAATTGTTCCCGAGGGTGTCATACGTAAAATTCTGGGTGAAGGCGCCGGCACCTGCGGCGGCGCTGGAATAGCGCGTGGAGGAAGTCACAAGACCACGCGTCGTAAAACCGGCCCCAAAGTTGGTGTCATCGTGACCTGGCGCACCCGTAACCGACGTAAGATTGCCGCCGTCATAGGCCAGATCGGTGCGAGTCACCGTGCTTCCCGTGCCGTCTTTCACCAAAATCTGCGTGGGCAGGTTGGAGAGATTGATCGTCGCGTAATTGCCAGTGATCAAATAACTTACAACGGTGTGGCGCTTCAGAGTCAGGCCGAAATCGTATTCATAAGCATCAGTGACGTTGCCCCACGGGTCGTAGCCGTAAGCGACTTTCGACTGCTGTCCGGTGTCCTTCAAGGTCGTAACGACGGTGCTTAGCACAGTGCTCTGCGGCGCGGCACCGATCATGGCCCATTTGTAGTCCGCCTGGCGGAGCAGGTTCCCGGAGTTATCGGAAATCTGCGTGGAAGAGGTCAGGCCTGTATTAGGATCAAGATTGGTCGTGCTGATGCCGCCAAGCGGGTCCGTGATGTCCATTCTGGTGACGACACCCGGCCCGTTCTTGGTCACGGCATAAGTCCAGCTGGATGAATTCGCGGTGGTGCCGTCGGGAGAGATCGTCTGCTGGGTGTACGCCGGAGCATCGCTAAGAGCGCCCGCGCTGGCCAACGGGTAGTTATATTGAATGTAGCTGCGAGTCGTGCCGCTCGAGCCCAGCGTCTCGATCTCCTCAATGATTCCCCAGTCGCCGTAGGTAAACCGGTACCCTGTGCCGTTCGGGTAAGTGCATCCGGTCAGCACGCTGATCTGAGACGCCGTGGGAGCGCCATTGACCGTCAGGCCGGAGAAGTTGTACCAGCTATAACCGCTGGCATAGGGGCTTCCCCAGGTAAAGCTCACCAGGGTCTTGGTCCCTCCTCCATGGAGCGATTGCGTGAGGCTGGTGAGCCGGTTGGACGAGTCATAGTTGAAGGTGATGACGCGGCCCATGGTGTCATCAATCTGATAGATCATCTGGTCGTGACCGGAAACATAACTGATGCTGAAAAAATTGCCGTTGGCGTCTTTGAGCGAGACTGGGCGAAGCAAACTTGGATTCGAGGGAAACGGCTGATACTGGACGGTCAGACCGTTGTGGTAGGTCAGAATATTAGTCTGGGGATTGAACTTGAGGTGAGCGCCATCGATAGAATAGAGCATCACGTCGCCCCCCTGTAACAAGACCCGTTTTGCCCCATCTCCTTCCGTCAAGATATAAGCGCCACTGGGATCGATCTCTACGAACCCAAAATCCAGGCGAAAGCCATAACTGGGAAAGTCGCGGTCGGCGTTGAAAGTGATGGTGCCGTTCACCGTGTCCACATCCCAAAGCCGACTGTTGTAAAAAAGGTTCAGTGCCAAGGTCATCCGCCCCGGCAGACGCAGAATTGGAGCGGACCAGTTGTAGCTCGTGCTGCCAGGCAGAATCGTGATGGGTGGAGTCGTGGTATTGGGACTGGCGGCGGTTGCACGTAGAGGGACCTTCGGAACAAGAGGATTGGAAGGACCGCGTGCGTTGAGCAATCTACCCCGAGCTTCGGCCGCCCCTGCATAAGGAGGCGCACTATTATCGGGCGTGCAGGTTGGCTCATTGCCACAGAGCGCCGCGTACTGAGACTGAGCATGAACGCCGATGGTCGAGAGTGCTGCAAACGCACCATAAGCGCACAGCAGCACGGTTGAGCGGGTAACGCCACCGAAGAGTCCCAACAGTTTGCCAGATTTCATCATTTCCTCCATGTGCAGAAACAGAACGAATCCGATCTGGTGGTAGCTAGGCAGCGAGCGTGGCCGCCCATTCGAGCAGACATTCAATTCTGCCTTCACTATGCCTTCACTAGAGGTGGCTCGGGGGAGCTGAATTGTTACAGAATTCTTTTCTTGTCTTCGCAAGCTGCTGGACTGAGATGGATTGCACGCTGATGAAGTCGAAAATTTCACCCTGGCGGCGAAGATGGAAGGAGCTAATGCGTTTCGCCGCCAGAGTGATCCTCTCAAGTATCGTGATGCACGAAGAGGAAACAAAAGGCTGCAGCCTGAGCGTGCTCCGCCTCCGTTTGTTGACCACCCAAGCAACACGTGTCCCAGAAGGACGCCGCTACGGACGGAGAAAAGCCTTTGCAACCCTCACTAGAGGTGGCCCGGGAAGACTGAATTGTTACAGAAATTTCTTAACCACAGAGGACACGAGAGAACACGGAGGGGAAGTAACTCCTGTTTTGTGTACCCTCGCACCTTTGTCGATCCGGTTTTTTAGGGGAATGCCCACTGACGGTCGAAGAATGATGATCAGCGATGGACCACGCGGAAGCCGTATCCGGCCACGTCTTCAGTCTTTTGGCCAACGGTCGCAGCAACGCGCAATACATAATCTCCGTCTTTTAGGATGTGGGACCGTAGCTTGATGGCAAGTTGCGTATTGAGACCGTCAACCGATTTCCCTCTTACACGCTCCTGGCGCAAGACCAGATTTCCATCCGCCGTCTCCAGGAACAGATCATAGCGAGAAGGCGCCTGCCCGGGAACCGTGACGTCGAGCACGACGAAGTCTGTCGACGGTGGGATCGCGAGCGGGGGGGCTGGACCATCGCCACGCACGACATCAGACCTTAGGCTGAAAGAGACGGTGTTCTGCGCTAGCAGCGGAGCCTGCTCAATACTCTTCGCACTCTTACCACGATCCTCGAGTTCGCCTGTCAAGGCGTCTATCTGCTGCTCGAGAGCTTGTTCTTTTTTCTCAGCGCTTAACTGCTGGTTGCGAAGAACCTCAAGTTCTCTCCTCAGGTTGCGGTTCGCCAAGAACAGCCAGGAGATTCCGACGATCATCGTCGCCGCGATGGCCCGCACCGCGAGCCGCTTGGAGCCCTCCCACGAAAACCACGAAGTCGGAGCTTCCGGCACACTGGGGCGGACGTTTTCAACTCCTGGGCCGGAATGACGGGCCAGAGTCCTTGCGAATGCCAGCCGCTTCTGGCGGTCGGGGTCGGCCATGAAGGAACGCATCCGCTTTTGCTCGGCCTCCGAAAGCGCCCCAAGCGCGTAGAGATCGATCAAGTCATTCTCAAGTGCAGCCAGTTCGTAAAACAGAGGACTATCTTTCTGGTACTGGCTTTCAAAACTCGTGCGCTCGGAGTCCGACATTTGCCCGAGGAGATATCGGATCATCGTGCTCTTCGGCTCGTGTTGTTCCGTCATCATTTGCTTGCTCTCTCGCAGTTGGCGAAGAAATTCACATCATTCATTTCGTCCAAGGCAGCGCTCCAGACGCTGCTCCAGCCTCTCCCTGATTCGAATGATCCTGACCCGCAGTGCGGCGGATGTGAGTCCGCACTGCTTCGCCAGGTTCTTCCGGGTTTCCGCGTAATGTCCCTTGTCCACGCGGTAAGCCAGAAACAACATGCGATCATCCGCCGAGAGCTGTTGCAGGCACTGATGTAAGCACCTCAGTTCTTTCTGGCTCTGAATCTTCTCGTGCAACGCCTCCATCGACGCGCCCGCATCGGAAAAAGTGGGATCGCCCGGCAGTGCTTGTAGAGATATAGTTTTGAAATCTTTCTTTTGTGCCTCATGCCTGATCTTTCTGGCCACACCCCAGGTAAAGCCCTCGACGTCATGGATCGTTTCCGTTGCCAGCTTTCGCGCAACTCGATTCAAGGTGATGTCGGCCAAATCCTCAGCCGCAGAACAGGAATTCCATTGAAAGAACTTAACCAGCTTCCAGCGGATTGTTTCATATTTCTCTCCTGCGCGCTCAGGCCGGCTGTCCAGGCGCTGGAGTAACCCGTTGAATTGGGCGGAGGTGAGTGTGTCTTGAACCGCCGGATTATGATCGGCCATGATCTATTGATCACCCAAGCCTGGAATTATCTCCTATTTCCATTCTCCCTGAATGGTAAATCCAGCCCAGTAGTATGGCGCTGACCAGCGACGGTCTTCAAGCAGCGACAGTTGCGCTTCCCGCAGCGCTTGCGCCGGCCGCCTCCCGTCCTGCTCCATCGACGCGTAGAAAGCCTTCATCAGCTTGGCCGTGGCGAAGTCGTCCACCCGCCACAAGCTGGACACCACCCGCGTCGCCCCGGCATACATGAACCCCCGCGTCAGCCCGATCAGTCCTTCGCCGTTGATTTCTTTCCCCAACCCCGTCTCACACGCGCTGAGCACCACCAGATCGGCGGGCAGGTTCAGGTTGTAAATATCCTCAAGTTGGAGAAAGCCGTCCTTGCCGTGGCCTCGGCTGTCCACCAGCGAGAGCACCAGCCCCGACAGCTCCGGGTGCTGGCTGTCCAGCAGCCCATGGGTGGCGAAGTGCACGATGCGATATTGCGCGAGCTCCGGGCTGGTGGCCGTTTCGCGGTTGGCGTCGAAGTCAACCGCTTTCGTTCCCAGTCCATCGGGAGTCACGGCGAGGATGGCGTCGGCCTCGCGGCGGCTGAACGGGAGCCGCGGCAGCTGCAGCGTTCCGCTCCGGCTCAAGCCAACATCGTCCGCGGAACGGGTCAGCCTGCCCGCCGAGACATCGGGGAAGTCGGCGAGCACCGCATCTTTATCTTTGTCTTTTTCTTCATTTGCGTGGCTTGCGCTTGCCAGGCTGCTGCCGGGCTGAGCGTTATGTTTCACTCTGGGATCACTCGGCGCGAAGACCGGGTCGGCCAGCACGGCAACAGCTTTGGGCGCTGGCTGACGGCGAGCTGCTTGCTGCCGCAGCACCGCTAGTACCGATGCCGAGGGCAAATTCACGATCTCATGCTTCGCCAGCAAGGGCACCGCTTGGTTTTCTTTGCCGGCCGTCGTTTCCGGGATTGGCAGCACCGCAAAAGGGATGTACTGCAAAGCGCCATCGCTTACGATCAGCAGCCGCTTTTTGTTCTCGATTTGTCTGGCTACGGGTTCCAGCACCATGCGGCTCAAGGTAGCCGCCTTGTTTCGGTAGGCTCGCTGCGCTCGCTCCAGGCGGGCTTGCTTTTGTGCCGCGCTCTCCTGCGTGTGGATTTCACTTCTTGTGGTCAAAAGACGGTAGATTTCACGTGCCGCCTCCTCGATATTTGACCGCTTTGGCAGTCCGTACGTAGCCAATGACTCTCGCGTGAGTACCCAGACGTAGCTTCGTTCCTCTCCCAAGGAATACTCCAGAAGCACAGTGTCCTCGTCCAGCAGCTGCTCCTGGGTTTCTTTGGCGCTGATAGGCTGGGGCTGCATCAACGCGGCATAGCTGGGACTGGTCGCCCGAATCCGCTGTTCCACTTCCTGGTACTGCGAATGAAGATTCTGGATTTCCTTGTGCAGGAGAGCTAGCTCTGCATCGGGGCTCTTCCTTCCCAGTAGCTGGATCCGTCGCTGATTCTTGGCCGCGAGCGATTGCTGCAACCCTCGCTGCTGCTGCAGCAACGCCGGGTCTGCGTCTTTGCGAATTTCGGCGTGTGCCACCGCCAGCGTCTCCAGGAGAGTCCTCGCGCGGGAGCGTTCCAGCACCTGAAAGGCGAGCTCGAACTGCTTCTGCCCCACCAGCAAGTCAATGTAGTCTTTGTAATAGCTGGCACGCTTAGCGCGAAAACCGGCCCGTAGCTCATCTCCGCTGCCCAAACGGGTGGCTTGGTGTTCCAGCGCGTCCAGCGCCTGTTGATAATATTGTGCCGCGGCATCTGGCTGGTTCCTGCGACGCATAATACCGGCGAGCGCCGCCAGACTGGCTGCGTGGGCCGCGCTACCCGGAAGAAGCTTCTCTCGAATAGCCAGCGCCTGTTGATGGCATTCCAGAGCCTCAGGCAACTCGCCTTTAGCCAGCAGAACATCTCCCAGATCGCCTAGTCCTTGGGCCAGATCAGGACTTTCGGGGACCCGTTTTTCCTCGATCGCGATGGCCCGTCGTTGGTACTCTTCTGCTCTTGCCAAGTCTCCCTGATCGCGGGCCAGTTGACCTAATTTTCCCAGGACCTGCGCAACGAAAACACCCTCGGGAGCAGTCTTTGCCCAGATTGCCAAGGCGCGTTGATAGTACTGCTCGGCCTGCGCCAGGTTTCCTCTGTCATGGGCTACGGATCCAACGGTAAAAAGGCCTTGCGCAAAGTTGTCGCCATTAGGATTGGCCTTCTCCCAAAAGGCCACGTAACGCTGGTAGTATTCCTCAGCCTTTGCCAGGTCTCCCCGGTATTCGGCAATCATTCCCAGGCCTCGCATCATCCTGGCTGGCATCACGCCACCGGGATTGACTTTTTCGCTGATCGCCAAGGCCCGGTGGTAGTAGTCATCGGAGGCGACAAAATCGCCTCGGGCCATAGCGACGTTGCCGAGTGTGAACAAGCCCCAGGCTACGTCCCTACCTGCAGGATCTACTTTGCGGTTTTCTTCCAGCCCTCTGCGCGCAACCTCTTCAGCTCCGGCCAAATCACCCCGCCAAACCAGAACGTTGCTAAGGTCAACCAAGAGGCTTCTCACCCGAGTACCGCGTGGCGCCAAATTCTCCCATATCGCGAGCAATTGGCGGTCATAACCTTCAGCGGCCAGCCAGTCGCCTCTACTCTGCGCACTTGCAGAGAGTATACTCAGAGTCACAGCAACATGAACGCTGCCAGGCGCCAGCTTCTCCTGGATTTTCAGTGCAGCGCGCAAATATCTCTCCGCCTCAGGGAGATCGTTTCGTGCGCAGAGGCCTAACCACCGCAGACTGTCAGCAGCAGCCAAACCATTGGGGGCTAACTTTTCCTGAATCACGAATGCCTGCCGGTGGTATGTCTCGCTCTCGTCATACCGGCGCCGGTTGAAGAAGAAACGCGCCAGGTTCGTCAGAGTCGCCGCCACAACTAAGCTCTCTGGAGCAAGCTTTTCTTGCATGCTCAAGGCCTTCTGGTAGGATTCTTCCGCCTTATCCCACTGCTGGCGGTTCATGTACACGCCAGCCATGTTGTTGAGGCTCAAGGCTAGTTCGAGGCCGCTTGACTCCAGTTTTTGTCGAATGGAAAAAGCCTGCTGCGCGTATTCTTCAAACTCCGCAATATCGCCGCGGTCGTTGGCAACCCGGGCAAGCCCGTCGAGACTGTTCGCGGCGTCCGTTCCCGAGGGATCAAGTTTCTGAAGAATCGCAAGCGCCCGTTGATAATCGGCTTCGGCTTTGGGCGGCATTCCACGTTCTTGGGCTACATCGCCCAGCCCGTTCAAGCTTCTGGCAACTGCCAGACTATCGGGAGCCTGTCTCTCTGAGATTAAGAGTGATTGCTGGAAGTACTTCTCCGCGCCATCCAGATCATCTTCCTGGAGAGCAGCCCTGGCCCAACCGAAAAGAGACTTGGTTGTAGAGTGAGTCTCGCCCGGCCCTTCCCGGCCGTCGGCCGGGGAAAGTATCGGCGTCTCTTGGCTAGAAGCCGCAGCGACAAATAAGAGCAACAAGCCGACCAGAACATACGGCCCACGTTTCACTTGGACACCCGAGTCAAGGACTTGGTTCGCAGGTCATCCAACAACAGTTAGTATCGGACGTGCATGAAGAGGAGACCGGTTCGGGACACACGTCGGTTTGGTCAAACTGAAAAGAGTTCCCTGTCAGCGACCACAATGTCTGCTGGTTGAGCATCAATCGCTTGTTTTGTCGGGGCATAATGACTGCACCTTCTCCTTTTTCTCGAAAAGAAATGCTCTTACAAAATCGATGTGATTTCTGTGCCAGCATCATACCCCGCAGGATTCGAAGCGGTCAATATCGATCTACAGCGATAGGGCCAGGGGCAGTTGTGCTTCATAGCAAGCTATGCAAAGCAGACTTGTCTTTTCGGTACAAGGAATAGAGTTGCGGGAACCACTAGCCGTAGCTTTATGGGATTTTGGTGGTTCTTTGTCTACTAAAGTGTAGAATCGAACTTCTCGCAAGCGACCTTTTGCCGGGAATTGAGCGTCAGAAGAGTCTCAGGGTCTGGGAAAATGGACACACCTACCGCCGCCAAACTGCGCCCGTGGCGGCTCCTTCTGGAAGAAGATCGCGCGGAAGCCGTTCTGGCGTCGATCCATGAGATAGAAGGCGCGCTTGCGTCTGATCTCAAGAGCCGCGAACTCCAGTCCACCAGGGACATTTACCTTTCTGAAGGAACAGCCGGCATCGCCCTCTTTTTTGCCTATTTGCAAGCTGCGGGTTTGGCCCAGAGGGAACGAGCTTTTGAGTGCCTGGCTCCCGCGGTTGACGCGCTCGCCGCCCAACCGATGACTGCTTCCCTTTATGCCGGATTCACCGGAGTTGCTTTGGCTGTGCAGCACGTTAGTACCCTGCTCGGCAATTCCGCAGATGATGCTAGCAACGACATTGACCTTGCCTTAGAGATCTATCTGAGGCAATCTCCCTGGAACCATGACTACGACCTCATCCACGGTCTAGTTGGTGTAGGCGTTTACTGTCTGGAGCATGCCAATCCAGCTACAATGCGATGCTTGGAACTGATTGTCGAGCGACTTTCCGAATTAGCTGAACCTTCCGGAGACGGCTTGTGCTGGCTCACTCGCCCCAATCTTCTCCGTGGGTGGCAAAGAGAGAAGTATCCTCAAGGCCACTACGATCTTGGCCTGGCCCACGGCCTACCAGGAATCATTGCATTGCTGGGCAAAATACATGCCGCCGGAGTCTCTCGGGAAAAAACAGGCCGGCTCCTGGGAGGCGCCGTGCAATGGCTGCTGCGGCAGCGGTTGCCTCACCGCGCCCAGTCTAGCTTTTCCGCATTTCATATTCCCGGCCGCCAGTCTGAAGGCTGCCGCCTGGCCTGGTGTTACGGAGATGCGGGACTGGCAGCAGCGCTGTTTCTGGCTGCACGCTGCGTGGGAGAAGAATCCTGGGAGCAGGAAGCTCTGGCGATTGCCCGAGGCGCTGTAGCTCGTGACACCAAGGCCTGCGGCGTGGTTGACGCCTGTTTCTGTCATGGCTCTTCCGGGCTGGCCCATATTTTCAACCGTTTGTATCAAGCATCGAACGATGAAGCCTTGTCTGAGGCATCGCGCTATTGGATCGAGCGGACGCTTCGATTCTCGAAGCCAGGCGACGGCCCCGCTGGCTATCCGTTCATGGCCATTGACAACAGCGGGAACAGCGGATGGCAAGCAAGGTACGGCATGCTTGAGGGGATCGCGGGAATCGGACTGAGTTTGCTTGCGGCAATGTCCACCATCGAGCCCTGCTGGGACCGCGTTTTCCTGCTGGACATACCACCGCTCTCGACGTCATGAAGGAATTTACAACATCGGGTTTCTTCGTCTTGCGAACGCCTTTGTTGCCGATAGAAGATTTCCTGGCGCTTTCACAGGGACTGGCCTTCTCCCAAGCTCTCCGCGAAGGCGGCGACTTCGCCGCAGCGGCAGCCTCTGACCGCAAACTGCTTCGTGCCCGGCTTCAGCGGTTCGCCGACCGCGCAGAAGTAAAGGAGGCCCTGTGGCTTGCGTCCCCGGATTTTTTTTCCACACTCTCAACCTGGAGTCAGGCTCCGGAAGGTGAGAAAGGGCAAAAGGTTGAGCAGTCGCTCTACCGCTACATAGCCCGCATGACCAGCCGCCCGACTCCATTCGGCTTGTTCGCGGGCTGTTCGGTTGGCAAGATCGGGACCGCGACGAGAATAGAAATTGGTCCGCGCGCCGCGTACTGGCGTCGCACCCGCTTGGACATGGAATACCTCTGCAATCTAGCCCAAAAGATCAGCTCCGACCCGCTCCTGCAAACGCAGCTCTCGTTCCGCCCTAATACCAGCCTCTATTTCGCCGCCGGCAGATATCATCACTCCCAGGGCTATCTCTCCGATGACATACGCTCTTATCGTTTGATAGCCACTGAACCGACTCCCTATCTAGCGGCGACTCTGGAGCGTGCTTCGGCTGGCGCCACTGCCGATTCTCTGGCCTCCGCGCTGGTAAATGACGATCCGGCAATCATCATGGACGAGGCGCGAGAGTATGTCCGTCAGCTCATCGAATCGCAAGTGCTGGTTTCTGACCTGGTTCCTCCCATCACCGGCCCAGAGCCCATGGAGGACATGCTCGCTCAACTGGACAGGGAGGAATGTTCATCGCTCAACACCGGGTTGCGCTCTGTCGCGGAGCAGCTGCGCAAGTTAGATCGCCGCGGCGTGGGCAACGATCTCGACAGCTATCAGGAAATCGTCAGCACCATCTCTCAACTTCCCGCTGAGTTCAAGCGTGAGCACCTGGTCCAAGTAGATATGATGAAGCCCGCTGATGACGCATGCTTGGACCAACGGATGGTTCAAGATATCTTGCACGCTGTTGACGTGCTCCACTCTCTGTCCTCGTCATCACAGGAGCTATTCAGGGAATTCAAGGAGGGTTTCCGCGAGCGATATCAGGACCAGGCAATTCCGCTGGTGCTGGCCCTGGACCATGAGGTTGGAATCGGCTTTGAGCACAAAGACAATCCGGGCGCCATGCCCGAGCCCCTAATTGAGAATCTAAATCTTCGCGGTGCCCCATCGAGAATTGAAGCCAACGCCACAAGGCGCGAATTCATCCTGCTGCGCAAGCTGGAAGAATTGACCCGACAGAAAAGCACTGTCTTGGAACTCGATGACAAACTTCTGGAATCCCTCCGCGTTGAAAACCCTCTGCCCCTGCCCGATGCCTTTGCCGTAATGGGCTCCCTTGCTACGTCGCCAACAGGTGGCGCACAAACTAAAAGCTCCTTTTATTTGCGCACTATTTCAGGGCCTTCCGGAGCCAACTTGCTGGGAAGGTTTTGTCACGCTCATGACCGGCTTACCGCCTACGTGAAAGAACATTTGCAGGCTGAAGAGGAGGCCAAGTCCGGCGACAACGTCGTTTTCGCCGAAATCGCCCACCTTCCCGAAGGACGCATCGGAAACATCCTCTACCGGCCTGCGCTGCGCCACCACGAGATCCCCTTCCTCGCTACGTCGCGTGCGCCTCGCGACCGCCAGATCAGTGTGAGTGACTTGATGGTTTCGGTCGAGAACGATCGTGTCGTCTTGCGCTCCCAGCGGCTTGGGTGTGAGGTGATTCCCCGCCTAACTTCGGCGCACAGTTATACCCATGACCGTAATCTCAAGCTGTACAAATTTCTCTGCCTCTTGCAGAGCCAGGGCCTAGCAGTCGCTCTCAGCTGGAACTGGGGCATTCTTTATGAAGCTTCGTTTCTGCCCCGCGTTGTCCTCGGAAACATCGTTCTTTCCCCCGCGCGGTGGCTCCTGAGCAAAGATGTGATCGAGAAGCTTTCCGGCGGGCGTGGTCCGGAGCGCCTGCGCGGCATCCATGAATGGCGCACCCGGGCGGGAGTGCCGCGCTTCGCGCTGCTGGCTGAGTCCGACAACCAGCTCCTGATCGATTTCGAGAACGTGCTGAGCATGGAAACATTGATCGAATACATCAAGAATCGCGAAAGCGCGTGGTTGCGAGAAATGTTTCCCGGCCCTGATGGCTTGTGCGTATATGGGCCTGAGGGAAGATTTACCCATGAGGTCGTGCTTCCTTTCGTGCGTTCAAAACCGCTGCCGCGCCGGCCGGACGCGTTGAATATCGCCAGCCGTCCTCCCGCCAGGCCACGGCATGCGATGGTTGCCGATGGACAACGGAATTTTCTCCCGGGCTCGGAATGGCTGTTTGCAAGAATTTATGCCAGCCCGTCGCAGGTAGACCGGCTCCTCATCGAGCGGATTAAGCCGCTGGTGGACGAGGTTCTTACATCGGGAGACGCTGATAGCTGGTTCTTCATCCGTTATGGCGATCCGCATTGGCACCTGCGCCTCCGCTTTCATGGCAATCCCAAGACCTTGAGCGCCCGACTTCTTCCTCAATTATGGGAGTGTCTCAACCGGCAGCAGCAAGACAGGGTGTGGCGAGTGCAACTCGATACTTATGAACGCGAGTTGGAGCGCTATGGTGGCATGGCCGGTGCCCGCATCGCCGAGCGCATCTTTCAGCTTGACAGCGAACTGGTGCTTGCACTTCTCTCTGCAATTGCCGACCGGCTGGGGGCGGGGCTCCGTTGGCATCTGGGCTTTTTGAGTGTTGATACTCTGCTGGCCGGCCTGGGGCTTGACATGAGCACTAGGCGCGCACTGGTTAACAATCTGGGAAAAGTTCAGGAAAAGAAATTTCCCGTCAACCAGCGATACAAGAAGCAGCTTTCGGAGAAGTTTCGCAGTGAGCGGCTGCACCTGGAACGGCTGCTCACTACCTCCGCCGACGCTGAGCTTCCTCCGCTCGCGCTCTCTGCGTTGGCGCGTTTCGCCGGGGGGTTAGAAACCGTCCGGACGGAGCTTGAACGCGCCCAGCAGTCGGGGGAGCTGACCAAATCCATCACTGAGCTTGCTGGCAGCTACGTTCACATGCACCTGAACCGTCTCTTCCGCTCTGCTGCCAACGCCCAGGAGATGGTACTGTATGATTTTCTGGCCCGGACCTATGACTCCCGAATGGCGCGGGAGAAACATTGACAGTGTGTTATGTCGACTGACACAGGTACTCGTCTCGCTGCTCAGCAAGGCCTGCGCCTTGTAGAGGGCTCAGCCGGGACCCGAACGGGACCAATCCTATGCTGGCGAACTGTGTGATCGGTGCGGACATGGATGTTGCCCTGAATCTCTATGCCGATTATCACACCGGCCTGAAGAGCACGGTGGGCGACGCCTTCAGTGGCGCCACAATCCGCAAATCACTGTGGACTCCTTCGGCAATATCAATATCGTCTGGCTCGCCAGCGCCACGGTCTTTGATCCTGTCCAGGGCCTCGTGTTTGCCCGCTCCACCGATAATGGCGCAACCTTTTCCACGCCTGTGGCCATTTACGGAAGTACGGCGGTAGCGCCTGGCGAGCAACTGATAGTTGATTCCAAAGGCAACATCAATGTCGTTTGGCAGAGCAACGCTTCCGGCAAAGCCCAGGTCTTCTTCAGCCGCTCCAGCGACGACGGAGCTACCTTCTCCTTCCCCCAGAACATTTCCAACGATTTCGGCAACGCCACAGCGCCGGTGGTCGCCATGGATTCAGCCGGCAACCTCAACATCGCCTGGACGGACGATACTCCGGGCACCTCAGATATCTTCTTCAGCCGGCAAGCAACTCTGGCATCCTTGTCGTCAACGGTCGCCAGTGTGCCAAACACGGTGACTGTTCCAGCAGGAGCCACCACAGCGATCTTTATCGTAAACACTATTTCTGTGCCGGAATCTACTTCCATCACGTTCTCGGCTTCATATCAGGGCGCGACTCGGACGGTAAATCTGACCGTTTTCCCGTGAATCATGTTCTCCGTGAATCCTGGCGCGCTCATGCGGGTCTGCGACTGCCCACCAGCGCATCTATTACAAAAGGAGATTTGGTCATGATGAATTTGGCATCTCAACCGAAGATTGCTCTTATAGAAAAGTATGTATCTGTCCTCGGCGCCAACATCGGCCTATGTTGACGTTGGCAACGGAGAGCCGAATTACGCGGAATCGATTGACAAGCTGGGCAACGCCGGATACAGTTGGGCCAGTGCGCTAACAGGGCGTCTCCTACCCGCGGCAAGGGAAGCATCCCACCTGTTTTTTGTTTCAGGCGCGTCGTTACCTTCTTTCAGCCTGGTATCAGCGGGACACAGGCAAATATGAAAGGAGGACTTGTGACCCCGTCGAAGTTTTTACCCTCTCACTCATCCTTTGAGTCCATCCGGAAGCAGGCAAAGAAACTGGTCCGCCAGGTGGCTGCTAATAACCCCGATGGTGTGGCCCGTGTACACGCCCAATTGTCGGCTCCGATCCTTCCTCTATCGCTGCGAGACGCCCAGCTTGTGCTCGCCCGAGAATACGGCTTCGCAGGCTGGCAGGACCTTCGCGCGACGGTGCTCCGTCAGGAAGGCAAGGGCCTGGAGTGGGCCGCCGCTGAAACGGAGCGCGCCATCCACGACAACAGTGTCGAACGATTAACGCAGCTGGTTCGGGAGTATCCGGCGCTTCTATCGTGGCGTGGCGATTCCGGAGAATCGTTGCTTGGGTTTGCCACCGGCTCGTTTGGCGATAGCGGCGATCCTTCCCGGGAGCGGATGTTCACACGCCTGGAATGCGCCGAGTTTCTTCTGGACGCCGGGGCCATTGCGAACCCGGCGATATGGGAGGGCGCAATTCGCGCCCGCGCCAAGGGAGTGTTGCAGCTTCTTTCGCGCAAAGGCGTTCTGCCGCGTAATCTCGACACTCTGACAGCACTGGGTGATTACGACGGTGTCCGGGATTGCCTTGACGCATCGAGGGCCCACCCCGGTGTTGACGCCACTGCCGTGACGCAAGCGTTCCTATGGGCTTGCCGGTTCGACCATCGGGCCGTTGCAGCTCTCCTTCTCGACCGTTGTATCGAGCTCGATCCCGCGCTCGGACTGCGAGTGGAGAAATGGCGTGGACGCAGCGGCTTCATCGACTACCTGGCTGAACATGCGCAAAAGTACGGAGAGCCATGGCAGAACGTGGTCAGCCCCTGGCAGACGGTCGTCATGAACGAACTACTCACGGCGATGGATGAAGACAACCTCCAGGAGTTCACCACGTGGCTGCAGCGAGAGCCGGATCTGCTCGGCGAATCCCAGCTCGCCCGGCAGGTGGAAATCGTGGAGCATGCGGTCTGGAATGATCGCGGTGCGTTCATCACGCGGTTGTTGGAATTCGAGCCCGCGCTAGCGCTGAGGCGCCCTCCTTCGTCCGCGCTGGTGTACGCTCTGGAATATGGGAAGGCGCATCTCATCCCTTTGTTGACCCCGATTTGGCCGTTACCCGGCGACCTTTGCCACGCGGCTGGCGTAGGAGACTTTGCGCAAGTGAAGCGTTGGTTTGATGAGGCTGGCCGTCCGAGATTGGGAAGTCTCGATCAGCATCACCCCATCAACAACCCCTCCGTTTTGCGGAACCTGCATTGGACTCCCGCCAACGCGCAACACGTCTTGGACGTAGCGCTGGCCTGGGCGTGCGTGAACCGGCAGTTTGAGATTGCCACTTTCCTGCTGGAGCGCGGATCCAATATCAATACGGACTGGAACACACACGAGCCGGCCAGCATTCTGCATGAATGCGCCATCAGCGGTCACTATGAAGCGGCACAATTCCTGATCGACCACGGCATCGATATGACGATTCGCGACTATCGCTGGAACGCGACCGCAAAAGGTTGGGCGTTGCACGCCGCTAAGGACAAGAAGATGGCAGAGATCCTGACACGCGCCGAGAGCGCAAGGAAAGCGCAGTCCCCTTGAAAAAAGGCACGATCCTGCGCTCGAGTGAACGGCTCAATGAAATCAGCAATGACATGCGAACGTTGAAGCATCGCGTGCCTGATTGCTGTTTACTTGAGTTCGGCTAGAAGGAAATCTTGGCAGCCAGCTGCAAAACGCGGCCTACGTTGCCCTGCCCATTAATGTTAGCTGCCGAAGGCAGGCCGAAGGCGTTGATGCCTACGTTTGGCGTACTGAATGTCTGGCGCACTAATTGACCGCCTGTTACCGCAAACAGCGTATTACGGACGCCGGTGATGTTCTCATGGTTCAAGATATTAAAAGCTTCGGCAATGAGCTGCAGCTTGACGCGCTCACCAATATTGATCTTCCGCGTCACGCGCGGATCGAGCGAGACGATGGCTGGCATGTTGAAAGTGTTGCGTCCGAAGCCGGGCACACGTTCCGTACGGCTGTTGCCGTCGTTGTTGAGGTCTGTATTGACCAGCGCGCTGTAAGGTTCTCCGCTTTGGGCGTTGAAGATGAAGGCGATCTGCCACCCCTCAGCCAGAGTCTTGACGAAGCGATTGCCGATGCCTTTGGTGTAGTTGAGGTCCCAGATGCTATTGAGAATAAAGCGATGGCGAACGTCGTTGCTGCCGTTGGCCCGGTCGAGTCCCAGGTTATTGGGATCATAGGCCAGCTTGCCATCGTCGGTGCCGGGCACTACCGCGGTGGCGTCGGGAACATCGTCGATCACGTGGCTCCAGGTGTACGACGTGGACATCTGGAAGTTGTTTGAGAAGTTTTTGTTCACCTGGAAGACCAGGCCGTTGTATGTGGAGTTGGCGTTGCTCTCAAACTCAAAGATGCGGCCAAAGCCGGCAAAGGGACGGCTGCCGGTATGTTTGTTGTAAGTCAGCACCTGCCCGGTATCCTGGACGATGATGTTGGTAGGCACTTCTGTGGCTGGTTCGTTGATATCGCGGGTGCGTTGCAGGTGCACACCCCTCACACCCAGATATCCGACCGATATGGAGAGGTTCTTGACTAGCTCATATTCCACACCCAGGTTGTATTGCTGCACATAGGGTTGCCCGTAGTTTTTGTTGAATTCGTAAATCGTAGGCGCGGGCAGAGTTGCACCGGTAGGAACGGGGCATCCGGCGCTGGCGGTAGGCGGGCCACAGGTTACGTTCGGATACGAGGCTGGCAGCGGATTGACGACCGACGCATTGAAGGTCAGCGTCTGCACATTAATTCCGTTGTTGGAATCGGCGGTGCCGTACATGATCGAGGGAGTGGTGCCGAAGAAAATACCGTAGCCGCCGCGGACAACAAGTTGCTTGTCTTGCACAGGCTGCCAGGCGAAGCCCAGGCGCGGTGCGAAGCTATTGGTATCGTTGGGAATTTTGGCGGTGTTGAATCCGAAGGCCAGGGCGGCAGGGTTCTGAACTGTGGGTTGGGCAGCCAACTCAACGTCATATCGCACTCCCACGTTGAGGGTGAGGCCCTTGCCCAGGCGCCAATCATCTTGTATGAAGCCTGCATATTGCAAGAGGTTGGGATGGGTGGTGGCCCCAGTGGTATTTGCACCCGGATAGGCTTCGGTAAAGGAGTTTCCGGCGGCGGTGACCGGAAGCCCCTGCAAGCTGCGTCCAAAATCCTCAAGGCTGGCAAAAGTGTAGGAACCGGAGAAGTTCCCGGGAAAGAAATTCAGAATACTGTCGTGCAGGATATCCATGCCGAACGTGAAGTTGTGGCGTCCACGCGTCCACGAGACTGTATCACTGTATTGCTGGCGATGGATCGTGGTTTCGCGAGGGCTAAACGAATTTCGTCCTACGTTTAACAGTGTTTGACCTGCGTTGCGAACAATCGCTTCCGGATTGATGCTGTTGGCCAGTCCAGGCTCGCTGTCGCGCTGGTAGCTGAACTTCGCCACATTCAGCAGATGGGACGTGAGTGTTGCGGTTTCTTGAAGGCTGATGGTATCGGAGCTCACGTTCGATGCGCCGGTGTGCTCCAAGGCGCTGGCGGTACCGCTGTTTTCCTGGGCCTGGCCGACGAAGCGCTGCGCATTATATCGGCCGGAGAGCTGATTGCCGTTGTTGATGTTGTAGTCGATTTTGCCCAAATACACATTCTGATTGAAGGTGCGGTTATAGTTGCTGGCGCGGGCAAGGAGATAGTTCTCAGCCGCGGTCTGGGCTGGGTCGGCGGGCGTGGGCAGCGTCAGAAGAACTGGGTTGCCGGTATTGTTACGTTGTCCGTCATAATCAAAAAAGAAGAAAAGCCGGTCCTTAACAATAGGGCCGCCGACGTTTCCGCCAAACTGGTTGAAATGATAGCCGGGTTTGATCGGAAGGCGTCCGGGCGCGGCGTTGGCAAACTGCAAATCATAGATGGGATCGTTGGCGTTGAAAGCGCGGTCACGGAAGAATTCAAAAACTGTTCCGTGGAATGTGTTGGTCCCCGATTTGGTGATCACGTTAATGACTGCGCCGCCTGCGCGTCCAAACGCGGCGGAATATCCATTGGTGTTTACTTGAAATTCCTGCACGGAATCCTGGGAGAACTGATAGGGCGCCCGGCCTGAGCCGGTGCGGCCCAGAGTCTGCCCAAAGAAGGTATTGTTGTTGTCCGTGCCATCGACGGTGAGCGAGTTCAGGGTGCCGCGCTGCCCGGCGAAGCTCAAGTCACCGCCGCGCACATCGCGGTTCACACCGGGTGTGAGTAGCGCGAAGTCGATGAAGTTTCGTCCATTGACAGGTAGATCCGAAACTGCGCGTTCATTCACCGTAGAGCTGACCTGCGTGCGCGTGGTCTCAACAACTGGGGCCTCAGCAGTCACGTCGACGGTTGATTCCAGGCTGCTGACCTTCAGCGATAACTTGAGGTTTACCTTGGCGCCGATGGTTAGCTGTATGCCTTTTTCGTTAAGGTTGGCAAACCCTTTATGCTTGACGGTCAAATCATAGACACCAACAGGCAAAAGCGGAAATCTGAAGAACCCGTCATCAGCGGTTGTAGATTTGTAGGTGGCCCCGGTCGAAGTGTGTATGGCCACGATCTCCCCGCCTGGCACGATCGCTCCCGACTGGTCCACCAAGGTGCCTTCTAGGGTCCCCTGATTGCCGCTTTGGGCCGCGGAAAAAGCAACCAAGGCGACGCTGACTACAGAAATCACAACGGCGGTTCTTACGAATAAACGAAGGGACACAGGCTTAGCCCTCAAAGATTTAATTTTACCTTCCATACAAGACTCCCACTAGAATTCCGCGAAAATCTTTTCCTTCCGTTTCTGCATGTCGGATATGTTGCGTATGCAGAAATTGCTTGGATGCTATCACAATGAAGTTACAAAATTGTTAATGCCACGGACCGAGCGGACCCCTGTCAGGATACATTCGCTATTACCATCTCGATCGAAACCGCGGAGGGAACGTTGGAGGCGTTCCTCGGCCCTGGAAACAAGGACGAGATTGTCGGCGCAATCTGCACTCTTTCAACTCTTGAAGATACCTGATATACAGGAGCCTGCTGGACATGACGATGGCTACGAAAACCAATAACGCAATCGCAGGGCAGGGAATAGCGGTTGATGAAAAGGCCCCCACGGGCATTGACCGGTTGCATCGGCTCGAGTCGCTCGACGTCTTCCGCGGACTGACGATCGCCGCGATGATCCTCGTCAACGATCCAGGGACCTGGAGCGCGGTCTACTGGCCGCTGGAGCACGCCGACGAATTGATGAGCGAACACCAGACTGGCTGGTATCCAGGTGCAGGGTGGGTGCATGCGAACGGGTGGACGCCTACGGACCTGGTGTTCCCGTTCTTCCTGTTTATCGTTGGAGTCTCGATGCTGCTGTCATTCGGGGCAAGACAGGCGCGTGGTGACTCTCGGCGCCAGCTGCTGAAGCATGTGGCACAGCGCAGCGCGTTGATTTTGTTAATCGGCTGGTTCATCCACCTTCAGCCATATTTCAATTTTTCGCGAATGCGCTATCCAGGAGTCCTGCCGCGGATCGCAGTCGTGTATCTGTGCGCTTCGGCCATCACGCTGTGGACAGCACGACGCGGGCGGATCACGTGGATCGCGGGATTGCTTACCGGCTACTATCTGGTGATGCGGTTCATCCCGGTGCCGGGATGCGATCACGCCGCGTGGATGACGCAGCACTGCAGCCTGGCCGGATGGGTGGATCGGAAGGTGATGCTCGGGCACCTGTACCGGCCGGATTTTGATCCTGAAGGATTACTCAGCACTTTACCGGCGATCGCCACAACGTTGCTGGGGACGCTGGCTGGTAAGTTTCTGCGCGATGATGGAACTGATGCTGGAAGTTCAGTGCACAAAGTGCGCGGTCTTGTGATCGCGGGAATCGCAGGCGTGTCTGCTGGTTACATTTGGCATCTCGTCTTCCCGATCAACAAGCCTCTGTGGACGAGTTCTTACGTTCTGTTCACCGCTGGGGCTGCGTGCCTACTCCTGGCACTCTGTTGGTGGCTGATCGAGGTACGCGGCTTGCGCTTGTGGGACAGGCCGTTCCTCTGGCTGGGGTCGAACGCAATTCTGGTGTATGCGCTCTCGACCTTCTTCTCGAAAGAGGGTTTCATCTTCAAGGTAACGGAGGGCGCCCGGGAGATCGGGGTGCAGGCGTGGATCTATCGCAACTGGTTCGCGCAATTCGGGCAGCCGAAGAACACGTCTCTTGCGTTCGCAATCTGCTATCTAGCCCTATGGACGCTGGTAGCGTGGTGGTTCTACCGGAAGAAGATCTTTGTTAAGGTCTAGGTGTGAAGTTCCAGGTGAAAACCCGCCGGCCGCCCAAGCGATCTGTGAGGAGGCCCCAGAGGAATGCGTCCAAGGCTACCCAACAAAACGGGAATGGCCATGGCGATGCTGGTCTGCAAGGGTACGAGATGAAATTGCTTTTTGAGCACAGGCATCATGGCAGAAACCGAGCCAAAAACGGCGAAGCATAATGCGAACGCGCCTGTGCCGAGAATCAACTGCAATGTGTTCGAGCGACTGAAGGTCGGATTCATGAGTGATACGAGCACCATTATCCTAGGAGATCGCTCACCCGCATGTGATTTAGATCACACTTGCTTAGATTCCAGAATCTCTCCGGCATGCGCCCTTCAGGGCCGAGAATTAGAAGCCATAGCGCTCTCCTGCGTCTTCGCGCCGCCATTTTGGCTTGACGCGGCGGCTCGTGCCCGGGTAAGGGCAGCTTGTGCATCATTGATTTGACCTTGGTATGATTCGACATTTTTCCTGTCGTTTTCCAGCGCTTCCAGGTAGACTTGGCGGCGAAAATCGCTGGTCTCATTGGCCAGCTTATTCTCATAGTCCTTCGCGGATTTGCTCCACCCGGCCTGATTTTGTTTTAGCGAATCCAGGGTCTTCTGGAGCTCCGCTACTCTTGCGGAGTCTTTTGATGCTGGTGCGACGCTCTGTGGCGCTTTCGTCTGACCAGAGGCCACGACGGCGGTCTTTCGATCCTCCACGGGCGGCGCGGTTCTCTGCGTGTTGTCGTCGGTGAAGACTTTTGCCGCTTTCTTGTCGGCCTGGTTTTGCCTGGCAAGTTCCGCCAGCGATGGAGAATCAGACTGGGCGCAGCTTACGCCACCAATCATCAGCGAGAAAGTCGTTAAGCACAAAATGGTTTTTATTTTCATCGTGTCCCGCCTCTAATACATGATTTCGTGTTCAGCCAGCAATTTTGGAGGGCCATTCGTTGTAGGCTGGTTCAAAGCGCAACTGTCGTAGTGAAAGTTGAAGCTGCCGCCGATTACGTCCGAGATAGCGATATCTTGCACATTGACGTCTTCGCCGGCCAGGATCGAACCATATATATTGACGTCCTGACTCCCGCCGCCGGTGAAGGCGATTCTTCCCCGAACCAGAATCAAGCCGTAGAACGCCAGGCCGCCATGTACGTCAAGATCACCGTCAACGATCAGAATGCCGGAGCCGGTGTCATTTCCACTGAGTCGTACGCTGCCGGGAATGTACGTGACTTGGGGAACGGAGCCGGATGGGCTATCGGGTAGTCCTCCGGGATAAGTCCCGAACGCTGTCCCGGTGACCGTACCGCAACCGGCATAGACGGCGGGCGTGGCATTTAAGTTCGGCGTACCAGAGCAGCTCACGTTGTAGGGCGCTCCAGTGGCGTTTACGGCCCCGCCCTGGATGTAGTTGTTAATGAGCGCATTAACGTCGTAGGGCCAAGGGTTGAGGTTCTGTTTGGTTGGCGGATTCGGACCAGCAGTTATGGTTGCCGCGTTGCCATTCTGGTCGATGGTACTGTGCGTGGTGATGGCATGGGGGCTCTTGTTGCAAGTCATTCCCGTGCGGTTTGTGCCGGCCGCGGTGCAGTTGCAATTATCGTAGCCGTTGACCTGCAAATTACCCTGGATGGTGATTGGAGCTTCCGTTGTGATCGTGGCATCCGGCAAGACCGGCGGGTTAAAACTGACTTCCATCTGTGTCATGCGCCGGGAGCCTTGGGTTAGACCGATCCCGGGCGTAACCGCTAAAGAGGTCAGCATCAAGACGGGATTCATCGGCTGTGTTGGGTTGGCCGTGGCGCATGTCGTACCTGCCGGGATCGCGACTTCCTTCTGTCCATCCCAGCAAACCTGAAGCCCAGGTTGTACGTTGACGGCGGTACCGTCCACGGTTTGGCTCAGCATGCCCATCAGGTTTTGTTTGTTGGTAATTCTCACCCATTTGAAGGGAAGTGCGCTGGAGGTGCCGGTGTTGGGCACCTGAGCAGTGGTCAGGGTCGTGCTCGGCAGCTTGAAGTATGAACTGTTGGTCATCAGTTCGTTCGTATTTATGCCGCAGGGTGCTCCGGCGGTGCCTGGACCCTTGCCAAGACCGGCAAACTTTTCGTGGCAGAGCTCGTCATCCAGTGTTGGATTGGCGATGGGATCATTTCCAGCCGCTGTAGTGGGATCGATCGCCTCTCCACCGGTTGAATTCGTCACGTAAATTACGCCTGTGTTGGCGCCGGCGGAAGGCGGGGTCAAGACCGATGCCTGATTGTATAGGTTACCGCCCTGCAACAGCAGAACGCGCACATTTTCCAACCCAGCTCGCGACGCGAAGTAGGCTTTCTGGGAATCTTTGTAGTTGTTGCTGACACTGTTTTCCGCATCAGACATGAACATGAATGCCACACCGATGATGGACAGCAGCAGCAGGGCCAACATTGCTACGATCATGGCGACTCCGCGCTGTTTATTTCTCCGTCTCCCCGTGTTCGTTTTCATTTTGGACTCCTGATACCTAGTTATTGGGTAAGCGCGCCATCCCCGTCATTCCCACCTGGATTGGCGTTCCGTTCACATCTTTGCCTGCCGCTTGCAAGGTGAAGGCAACCTGCACTGACTTGATCGTATGTAGTGTTGCGGGCGAGGTAACAGCGGGATTGATGTCGATCTGGGATCCGTCCGCCAAATAAGCGGTGAAGACCCCATTATTCCCTGGCGTCATGATGTTCTGCGCGGCGATTGACGCCGTGCCGGCAGCCTGGCCTTTGGGCGCGATACTCCTTTGCATACACGGGCAAGGATTTGTTCCTGGGCCTGAAAACCCAGATCCATCGTTGTACCCGTAGGTCACGACCTGGACAACGCCTCTGCCATCCATGTCGCCTTCCAAGGTCAAGCTTGTGGTTGAAATTGATGTCAGGCCCGCTGCGGTCGCATTCGCATTCGGACCGACCTGGTTGTTATAGCTGTTTGTACTTGGATAGCCGGTCTGGTGCAGGTCGCGGGTAAACTGGTCAATGAACGAGCGCTGCTCTTGCGTCAGGTCCAGTTTTTGACCCTCAACGCGATAGACTTGCTGCGCTTTGTTGATCTGGCTGAAAACGGCCCCTATAACAATGGTCAGGATCAGCACCGCGGCCATGGTTTCAACGAGTGAGAAGCCGCGTTCCCATTTGTCGCTTCCATTAAGTCTCTTCATAGGCTTCATAAGCACCTCACATCCCAACGATCGTGCGTAACGTAACAGGTGGCGTGTAGGAATAGCTGTTTTTGCGTATCGCTAATGGCTGGCGCGCCGCCACGGTTACCAGCTTGGCCCACGGCCCGCCGGCAACCTGTGTGACATTCCAGCGCACATCACAAACGACCCTGCCGCTGGCTCCACATACTGTGTAACTGGCTTGGTATCCCGCAACCGCAGCCTGGCTGAAATCAATGTCCCCGGTGCTGGCCACGGTAGGGGCGCCGCCCGCCGCGGTGGTAATTTGCACGTTGTTTCCCGCGCAGTCTGTAATCGTGAGCGAGGCGTTGCTCTTGGGTGACGCAGAAGCTATGTCTTCCAGGATTGTCTGGGCTACGTTGGTGGCGGCGGTGTCCATTCTGTTGCCACCGTTGCGCGCGATCCCGACCACGATCATTGCCATTCCACCCAGAATGGCGACGGCCAGGATAAATACCGCGATCATGAGTTCCACCAGAGAAAAGCCAGCGCTGTTCTTTAGCCGAAAGCGATTTGAGTTGTTCATGGTCCTCCTTATTGCCAGCACGCCGGAAATCCGCAGCCGCCAGTACTTGATGTCAGCCGCCAGGTCTTGATTCGCCCCGCGGGTGAAATCGTTACAGCTTCCCAGCCTTGCGTCTTCTTTTCCTGCATAAACCACTCGAATGCCGGTGTCACGCCGGTGCCAGGATCGGTCTGCGCGCAGAGCCATTGGCTGCCATTGCTGGCCATGCACGGCAAACCGCGTGCGTTAAAACCAATCACGCCACTGGTCTCGGGTTGCACCGCTGCGCCGCCCAAGTAAGAGTCAAGCTGAGCGTGGTTGGGTGGGCCAGACCCTGCTTGCCCTACCTGCTGAAATGCGACACTTCCCACAGTGGTAACAGTCGGATCGATGATATTGTTGTAGTTCGCACCATCGGGAGGATTGTCTGATCTGATCGCGGGAACAGCAAACGCCAGCGTGGCGTTCGCGCCATTGTATTGCGCGTAATACGGCTGGTTTGTCTTGACTGCTGTTTGTCTGGCGTTCTGCAACAGGCTAGCGACGGCATGCCCGCTGGCATCGAGCTGATAATTGGCCACGGTCTGTCTGACGGCGGGTATGGCAATGGCGGTGACGATCAGTATAACTGCCACAACTAATAAGAGTTCGATTAAGCTGAACCCGCGCTGAAATTTCGTGCACTGCTGCGTTTTCATCAGTACCTCTGGATAATTTATCGAGCAAAACACGTACCTTCCAAAATGAGCAATCCAAACTGAACAACTTGCGAGAACTCGACCGGGCATCTTCGCGGCTTGTAGTAATTATCGTCCGTCGTAGTCGACTTGATACATTACCGAGGTCATGAATGTGCTGTTTTTTGCCTTGTGGCTGACCGCGACTCATCCTGGGAGATATCGCTAAGAGGAAGCTTAAAGAGCATTACTCTCATTCCTGACAACGGCTTAGCCTTCGTGAGAGCTAGCGGACTCCCCAGGTCCTCAGGCATGTCATCTTGACCGTTTTTCAGGCACGACCTTGCCCGACTGCCTTCTGCATTTCTGAAAATCCTCTCATTAGCGTGATCCCACTTGTCTGCCGATTCCGCGTTAATGAAACCCACAACCCACGTACAACACGGCGTGTTTTGTTTCCACGCGCCATTTGTAGGGCTTTGATCTGACCCGTTGCTCCCAAATTCGCTGCGGGCCATCTATAGGCTTGCGATTTCTAATGGATTGCGTTCTCGCTGTTTCATCCACGGAGGTCTTCCGTGCTGAGGAAGCGGATACCGTACGCGTTATACTCGGCGTTATTGCGAATCGCAAAGGCCCTCGTACTCACGCAAGATTTCTCGTAAAATACGCCGAAGACGAACTGCGCGAAATCGATTCGCGGGGTTACGAGTCGATTATTCTGCAGATTGTTCTTTAAAATCTCACTTCGCTCCAGCTAGGAATCGACCCATCGGCGGACGGACTTTGCAGGGGTGAGCTGAAGACGTCCGTGATAGATAAGTGGCAAGAGGAAGAGGAGGTTCCCCTGGAATAGGGGGAAGTATCTAAACGTGAGGGATTGAATTTCCTGATTTCCTGACTGGCCTCGATTCGCCACACCGCTGTAGGGCAGGCACTAGGATAACGCTCCATGATCAGAGTCCCATACGAGGAAGTTCTCGATGTGCTTTGCCGCATCTTAGTTAAGTTGGAGTTCACGCTCGAACGCGCGCGGCTTTGCGCCCAGCTCTTTGTGGATACAAGCCGCGACGGCGTCTATTCACATGGGTTGGACCGCTTTCCAAGGTTTGTTCGGGCGATTCGAAAAGGGATAGTCGATATTCACGCCACGCCGCGGATGATGTCCAATCATGGATCACTGGAGCGCTGGAATGGAAACCGTGGTCCTGGCAATCTCAATGCCTGGGAATCGATGGCAAGAGCGATCACCCTCTCGCACCGGCACGGAATAGGGTGCGTAGCGCTGGCCAACACCAATCACTGGATGCGCGGTGGTACTTACGGCTGGCAGGCTGCCGAGGCAGGCGTGATTGGAATCTGCTGGACCAATACTATGCCCAATCTTCCGCCTTGGGGGGCGAGCGCTCCGCGGATTGGTAATAATCCTTTGATCGTTGCTGTGCCCCGGCCCAGGGGACATGTGGTATTGGATATGGCGATGTCACAATTCTCTTACGGCGCGCTTGCATCGTACCGCTCACGGGGTGAAACACTGCCTCTTGATGGTGGCTTCGATTCTCAGGGAAGGCTCACGCGCGATCCGGGAGCCATCGAAATCTCCGGCAGACCGCTGCCAATCGGCTATTGGAAGGGGTCGGGACTGGCACTGATGCTCGACCTTATGGCAGGCTTGCTTTCAGGCGGGCATGTTACGCACCAGATCCCTGCTGATCCTGAAGAAGAGAGCATGCTCTCTCAGGTTTTTATCGCTCTTAACTTGCCCGCACTCATTGACGCTGAAGAAGCCGCGCAAGTTACAGACCAAGTCATTCAGTATATTCAATCATCTGAACGAACAACAGAACAGGTCCGCTATCCTGGTCAACATGTTCTGGAAACAAGAAATGAGAACATGGCCGAAGGCATCCCTGTAGAACCATCCATCTGGAAGGAGATTCAAGAAATCTGACGCGCCGCCTTGCCGTCCATGGAACTGAAGGGCGGGCGTGTTGGCGTCACACCCCGCCGTGGAAAAACGTCCGCGCATAGCCAAGCACGCCGGTCATGTGCCAAACCAGCTCATGCGGTGTGCGAACGTTGCAGCCCACCCGAGAATCGGCGAAAGACTCCGGCGCCCCTCGCAGCGCCTTCTGCGTGCGATAAGCGATGGCGGCAAGAAATTGTTTCAGCAATCCCTGCTGTTCATTCATACAGGAATTCTAATTCGCCGCCTTCACAGAATCGCCATACTTTTTTAAGGGCGATTTCGCATAGTTCCGATAAGGAAAACTTCCTTGTATTCAGGTCGACCCGGAACTAGAATGCCGAGAACTTTCGGAGGGCAGCATGTCCACGCTACGGAATTCCATCTTGTTTGCATTGCTCTGCATTGTTCTCAGCGGTTTTGCCTTTGCGCAAACGCAAATTACTACAGGCGTCATTCAGGGTACCGTCCTTGATTCAACTGGGGCTGTCATCCCTGGGGCTGAGGTGACCGCCAAAAACGAAAACATGCAGGTTGGGACCACGCAAAAGACGGATGGCGATGGCCGTTTTGTCTTTCTGTCCCTCTCGCCTGGGCGCTACTCTGTGACCGCCTCGATGACCGGCTTTTCGAGGGTGATTCAAAAAGACATAGATCTGACTGTAGGACAGGCCCTTAATCTGAAGATCGCGCTCAAGGTTTCTGCTACCGGTGAAGTGGTGGAGGTAACGGGCACTCCAATCGTCGAAACCACGCAGACCGCGTCGAGCACGACGCTGAATGAACGGACGGTCAGTGAGACGCCCATCCTGGGTCGTAAGTTTGAAGACCTTCTTACCCTCACTCCCGGAGTCAGCGTGGTGCAGGGTCCTGACGGCGATGAGATCAGCTTTGCCGGACAGCGCGGAGTCTTCAACAACATCAGTCTGGATGGCGGCGACTACAATAACGGCTTTTTCGGCGAACAGGTAGGCGGCCAACGCGCTGCCATCGATATCACTCTGGACGCCGTCAAGGAATTCCAGGTCGTTGCCAGCGGAGCCAGCGCGGAATACGGGCGCACGGCCGGCGGCGTGGTCAACGTGGTCACCAAATCCGGTACGGACGAGGTGCATGGCAGCCTCTTTTATTATCAGCGTCTGGAGGCCCTCGCAGCCGACACTTCTGACGGCAAACCTCTGCAGGATTTTCATCGTGAGCAGTTTGGCGCGACCATGGGCGGCCCAATCATCAAACACAAGATGTTTTATTTCGGAGCGTTTGAGCAAATTTTGGAAAACCTTACGCGTCCCAACCTAAGTGTTCAGACCGGCAATACCGCCTGTCCTGTTGCCTCGCCAACAGTGGCTGCCAATTCCGCACAGATCGGAAGCAATGCTGACTGCCAGCGCCTGGCGCTGGTTAACTTCTTCCAGACCAGCCGCAATCAAGCCGAAGGGCTGCCGGTGGCGCATCCTATACGTAACACCGCTCTCCTGGGAAAGTTTGACTGGGCATTGAATCCCAGCCACAACGTGAGCGCTTCCTATAATTTTGACCGCTCGAATAATGAGAACCAGACCTTTGATGTTCCTACGTACGGCAATTCCGCCAACGGCATTGAAGGCCCTTCCAAGATCAATTCCGTCAACTTCAATATGTTCAGCACCTTTTCCGCGAGGAAACTAAATGAGGCACATGTCAGTTTTTCGCGTGAAGACCGCCCGCGTGCAGCAGTTAACTCAAAGGTTCCCGCCGATACTGCCATGGGCTTTGGCACTACCTTTCGTTTTGGCGCACCCTTCTTCCTGGAACCCACGGTTGATGAGGTGTTCAAACGTTTCCAGGTGCGCGATTCCTTTTCTATCCTAGCCGGCAAGCACAACGTCAAATTCGGCGGTGAGTGGCTCCACAGCAACAACTCGCAAGTTTTTCGCGGTTTCTTTACCGGACGCTACATTTTTGATTCGGTTCTGGGCTTCCTACACTACGCGTCACCCGCCAGCCTTGGCTCCGGTTTCGGCCCCGCCACGGCTGAGTGCCCTGGTGGATCGTTCGTGAACCTCGGTGGCACCTGTCCAGACACGAGCATTGCGACGAATAGCCCGTTACTGCTCTATCTCCAGCACGCGGGCACCAACGGCACCACCACCGATGCCGCAGGCTTCTCCGATATCAGCAATGAAAACTACGCACTCTATATCCAGGACAAGTGGCAGATTCGTTCCAACCTTTCACTCGACTACGGACTTCGCTGGGAGGCACAGATCTTTCCCGATCCTGTGATTCCTCCGTCGCAAACCGCCTATGGAGTGAACCTGGGCGATCCGCGGTTTCCTTCCAACGGAAAAATCCCCAACGCCACCAAGATGTTCCAGCCGCGGCTGGGTATTGCCTGGGATGTGCGCGGCAACGGTAAGTCGGCCGTGCGCGCCAGTTGGGGAATCTACAACGCACAGCAGAACATGCTGACGCAGGTAGGAGCTATAACGACCAACGGCGTCCAGCAGCAAACGCTGTTCGCCGGTGACGTACCGGGTGGCTTCGTCGGTGCTACCGGCTTCAATACCCCTGGTCCAACGTGGCCCAATCCCATCACGCCCACTGCCGTGCCGCCAGGATCGTTTCCTTTCCAGCCCGGCATCACCGTTTTTGACAAAAATTACAACAATCCACGCACTTACACTGCGAATTTTGGCTACATTCAGGAGTTCGCTGCCAACTGGGCCGGCTATCTTGATCTAACGTGGGCCAAGGGCGTTTATCTCACGCGTTTTGTCGATCCCAACACAGGTCCAACCGCGGCGCTCCCGACGAACGGCGACGTCGCCACATATGCGGGCACCGCGCCCTTCGCGAACCTGGGATCCATCACTGACACGCAAAGTTCCGCGCACTCGCTCTATCGCGGCTTTACTATTGGAACCCGCAAGCACTTCAGCCACGGCTTCCAATTGGAAGCCAACTATGTGCTGTCAGAAGATCTTGATGATGACTCCAACGAGCGCGATCCCTTTACCTTTCGTTACTTCAACAAGTTCAACTTTCGCAAAGACTACACATTCTCTGATCGCGACAGCCGTCACAAGTTCAACTTCTATGCGTACACCAAATTGCCCGCCGGTTTTGAGTTCAGTGGACGCATTCAGGCCCACACTGCCCAGCCCATCACCGACAATCCTCTGGGCGACGGCACCGGCGCTCCGTGCAGTCCCAGCAACTCATTGACCCGCGTGGTCAATGGCATTGACTGCGGTCGCAACCACCTGCGCAAGGACAATGGCTTCTTCACCTTTGATTGGCGCGCGATTCGACCTTTCAAGTTCGGCGATCGCTATGTGCTCACGCCGATGGTGGAGATGTTCAACACCTTTAACAATCGCAACAACGTCAACCCTCTGGTCACGCCGGGCTTGTTCAACTTTGACGGCTTTCTGCGCCAGGGCGTCGGCGACCCGCTTCAGGCGCAGCTTGCGTTGAAGTTTACTTTTTGAATTGACACAGGAACCGCTTCAGGATCGTGAGTCCCAATCTTTAGGCTGTTCCTATGTTTCGCCGTCAATGATTGGTTTACAATAGCGGGGAGCGCCAGATTCAATAGTCAGCGCGCTCGTAGGGCACAACAATGCCTTTGCGCTGGACACAGGTTCAACCTGCCCCGTTCGTGGTTGGTGATCGGTACGAGATCAGAGATTCGCCCATTGGGAAAGGCGGCATGGGCGTGGTCTACAAGGCCTATGACACCATCACCCGCCGCTACGTCGCGCTAAAAACAATTTCCGGTCCGGGAAGTTCAACTGCGTTCAGCTTGTTCGAAAAGGAATGGAGCGTACTGGCCCGGCTGAGCCATCCCAACATCGTTGATATTCTGGAAACGGGCCAGTTCGAAGAGAACGGCGAGATGAAGCCCTTCTTTGTCATGCCCCTTCTTCCAGGCTTGACTCTGGACCGGTTGATTAAAAGCGACAGCCACCGGCTGACCGTAGAACGCACGATCGAAATCATCACTCAAACGTGTCGCGGCTTGCAAGTTGCGCATGAACAGGGATTGGTACATCGCGACCTCAAGCCGAGTAATATTTTCGTCCTTGACGATGATTCGGTAAAGATCATTGACTTTGGTGTGGTCCATCTGGCAGACGTGCGTACCGCCACAGGCATGAAGGGCACTCTGCAGTATGTGGCCCCGGAATTACTCGCAGGCAAGCCCCCTTCTCCTCTCTCGGACATTTTTGCACTGGCCGTTGTTTGCTATGAAGCGCTGACCGGACGCAAGCCCTTTGCCCGCCCCACGGAAGACGAGACTGCGGAAGCCATCCGCTCGCATATCCCTCCGCCGGCTTCTGAGATTAACTCCGCGGTCAATCCGCTGGTGAGTAGGACGGTGCACAAAGCGATGGCCAAATTGCCTCTGCACCGGTTCTCCAGCGCCCGCGAGTTCGGCGAGGTCCTGAAAAAGGCCCTGCGGAATGAGCCAATCGAGTACTTCGACTCTTCCCGTATTCAACCTCGAATCGAGCGAGTGAAGAAAGCGCAGGGCGACGGGGATTTTCAATTCGCACGGGACGTTCTCAATGAACTGGAAGCGGAAGGCCACCTCGACCCGCAGATTCCCATGCTTCGCGTTCAGCTTGATCAAGCGATCCAGCAGAAGACCATCCGTCAGTTGCTGGAAAATGCCCGGACGCGCATTGAAGAAGAGGAATACCCGCTGGCCATGCAGAAAATCCAGGAGATCCTGGAAATCGATCCCCATCATCTGGATGCGCTCCACATGAAGTCAGAAGTGGAGAAGCGGCGAAGCGAGAAGCAGGTTGATCAGTGGTACCAGCTCGTGCACCAGCACATTGGGAACCAGCACTTCAGCCAGGCCCGCCAGGGCCTGGAAGAGATCCTGCGTCTGCGTCCCAGTGATGTTCAGGCGCACACGCTTCTGGCGCAAGTCGACCAGCAGGAAAAAGAGTCAGTCAACAGCCGCAAGGAAAAGGAACAGCTCTACGAGTCCGCGTTGCAGTGTTATCACCAGGGCGAGATCAGCACCGCTCTGGACAAGCTGGAAAGGGTCCTGGCCCTGTCACGACAATCACCAGGGACGGAGAACGCGGAGAAAGAAGCACAATACCAGAGCCTGTACAAGCAGATACGCTCGGAGCGCGAGGCATTTCGGAACGCTTATGCCGAAGGCAGACGTCACCTGGAGGAGAAGAGTTTCGATAAAGTGCTGGCCCTCTGCGCGGAGTTCCTCAAGAAGAGCCCGTCGGACCCATTGTTTCTGGCGCTGAAGCTTGAAACCGATGAGCGGGAGCGCCAGGAAGTATCGGCGGCCGTCGTGGATGTTGGTCGTCGCGTGGACGCTGAAGCTGACCTGGACCGCCAGATCAGCATCCTGAAAGAAGCTACGCAGCGCTATCCGAAAGAACCGCACTTCCAGGACAACTTGAAGCTGATCCGCGAGCGCCGTGACCTGGTTAACTCGATTGTGAACCGCGCGCGGCAATACGAACAACGTAACCAGTTTGGTGAAGCGCTTGGCCAGTGGGACATCCTGCGCAATATCTATCGCAAGTATCCCGGGCTGGATGTGGAAGTTGAAAGATTAACGCGGCGCCGCGACGAACAGGCCCGCGAAGAAACCAAAGCCCGCTGGGTCCGGCAGATTGATCAACAATTAGAAGGTGGCGACTATGAAAAGGCCCAGGCCCTCCTTCGCGAAGCTCTAGCAGAGTTTCCAAGCGACCGGGAGCTCGCCAGTCTGGAAAAACTGATTGCGCAGGGAACTGAGAAGCGAGCTACAGCCGAGCGTCATTTTGAGGAAGGCAAGAACCTTTGCACAAACAGCGATTTCGACAAGGGGATTGCTGGCCTTCGCAAGGCCGCTGAACTGGACACGCGCAACCGGACCATTCGTGCAGCATTATTGAATGCTCTTCTGGATTACGGACGGACGCTGCTGGGAAAAGACTGGCAGTCAGCCAAACCGCTCATTCAAGAAGCCCTGCAACTGGAAGAGAATAATCCGGTGGCGCGCAGCCTCTTCGCTCAAGTGCAGGACCATGAGCGCCAGGCGCAGGTTGATACTTGTGTCTGGGATGCGCGGGACTTGCAGGCTGCAGGGGACCTTCAGGGCGCATTGTTAAAAGTACGGGCCATGCTCAGGAAGTATCCCAATGACATGCGTCTGTCGCAACTGGAGACGACTCTCCTTAACAGCATTCATGCTGAGCCACGGCAATCGCAACAAAGTCCAAAGACTCCTTCGCCAACACCCAAGCGCAACCGTCTTTCTCCGGCAGCCAGTGCGGAGGTACACGATGATAATTCTGTCGAAAATGTAGCGATCCCTGCGCAACCCGATCGTCGCGATGTTCACCCTGTTCCTGTGGGAATGCCGGCGGAAGCTTCTGCTCCGCTAACCGTTCTAACCGCGCAGCCAGGGAATACACAGCCCAAGCCAGCAGCGGTGTTGCCAATAGTGGGTAAGAAACGACAATGGGCCGCATTCATCCTTCTCCCGGTGTTGATTATTGCGGTATTAGGAGCCGTTTATCTTGTGCGCAGGGCGCGGCTAACAGCAAAGCCAAAAGTACAGGGCATTCCAGTAGAACTCAAAGCGAACATTGAGGGTGTGAAGTTCACGATTGATGGAAGGCCTGCCACCCCAGGTGCTGTCTCATTGGACGCCGGCAAGGAATACGTCGTTGAGGCATCCCACGACGGTTATCAAACTGACACCAGACGGTTCACACCAAATGCATCAGCGAGTCAAATTGTATTTGTTCTGTCCGCGCTTTTGCCCGAGGTGCGATTTTCTTCTGACCTGAAGAACGGCCAGGTATCCATCGGGGACCAGCAATCCGTATCTCTGCAGTCTGGCGAGTTTGGTCCTGAGCAACTGCCTTCGGGAAGCACTTCGCTCAAGGTGTCGCGAGGTGGCCGGCTACTTCTGGAATTACCTCTTACGATTGAATCGGGAAAGGCGCCAACACTTTCCGGCTCGATGCAGGCAAAAGACTGTACTGTCGTAGTGGTGAGCATTTTAGGCAATGCCGCCAGGGTTTACGCCAGTCCTGATCTCAAAGGGAATAGCGGCCAGTTGCCACCACAAACCATTCCTGCTGATGGGTTGGCGGTAGATACATCTACCGCAGGCCAGGAATTCACTTTGAGCGATGGACGCTCGTTGGCGATTGAGCCCTCGAACGCACCCGCGCTGGTGGTTTCACTCAGCACCGGTAGCGCCAGCGGAACACTTCGGATCGAAGCCAATGTGCCCCAGGCTCAAGTAAAGATTGACGGGAAGCTCCGCAAGAACCCAATGTCGAACGGCTCCAAGACAGTGCTATTGGAGACCGGCAAACACAAGATCCAGGTGATCGCGCCACGATACCAGGACAGCGAAGAACGTGAAGTCAACATCCAGGAAAGAAAGACGACAAGAGAAGTGTTCAGCTTGGTATCTCTTCAGGCGCAACTCTCTCTTGAAGCCGCCGAGTCCGGCGCCACAGTTTACATTGATGGAGAACCGCGCGGGACCGTCCCCGAAAGCGGCTCTTTGCAGCTCGCCCTGACTCCCGGAGACCACAAATTCGGGCTGAAGAAAGCCACGTATGAAGACTCTCCCATCCTTACGCGAGAATTTAAGCCCAGACAGACCGAAACAATTAACGGGAGACAGCTTCCGCTTCTCAGGTATGGCTCTCTGATTTTTAATGTGACACCTACAAACGCCACGGTCACTCTTCTTACCGGCAACGAACCAGCAAGAGCTGTCCGGCCAAACGAAGTTGTTTTCTTGAAAAAAGGCACTTATACCTACACGATCGAGGCGGACCATTTTGCAACTATATCGGGAACGTGTGCTGTAGAGCCTAACAACTCTACTGCCATAGGTCGCAGCCTTCAGGCCGCGGGGCCCCAAGAGTCGACAGATGCCGACTTGTTTGAAGATCCATCCCAGTGGTCGCACCGGGGCAATTGGTGGGTCTTGAAAAAGTCAGACTACGCATGGCTCAAGCCGCGAAACGGATCATTCAGCGTGATTATTGAAAAGCCGCACTCGGTGTTGTTTGCAAGAAAGAAAGTTGAATGGACGCTCGACTATCGTAGCGAGGGCAATAAGATCACTTATTCCGCCAGCGGGAAAACACTCTCCCGGCAGGTGGTGGCTGGGGGAAGTCCGGCATCCAGCCAGGTCAAGGCCCAGTTCACGGAACGACCTGACACCTACCATTTCATCTTTGACATTTCTCCAACCCGCATCATAGTACGCGATAACGGTGGCAACCCGATCGACGAAGTCAAACGGACCGATCCCAGTCTTGACTTGGGAAAGATCGGATTTCGTGGTGAGATATCAATTACCGTCCAACAGCTTCGGTAAGGGCGCGGCAGGCAAGCTGAAAGAGGCGATATCTCCATTACAGACCGCACGTGGCTTCGTGGATGCCCCGATTAGAGTCCGGATACTGGGGCAGCATCGCTATAGTCGAACTAGCGCATTTGAATCTGCCTGCCTGGTTGATCTGGATTCAGATTGCGACTGCGTTGTTGGTCAATGCCCGGGCTTTGCTTCTTTCTTTCCAGTCCGAAGAGAAGAGTTATGGCGCCACCCAACTCCACGCGAGATCCGTTCTTCAGTCTCGTAAACTGCTCTGGAGGAACCTGCTTCTTGTCAATGCAGGTGCCATTTGAGCTGTTGCAATCAAGAAGATAGAATTTTCCGTTCTCCTTGTGGACTTCGCAGTGGAAGCGGGAAATCATATGCTGCAAATCACGCAGCACAATATCGTTTTTACCATCTCCATCCTGGGCCACCGCTCCAATGCGAACGACTTCCTGGTCCAGATTGTACCGGCGGCCCTTCTCAATGCCGGACACAACTTCAAGGAATCCATGTTTTCTTCGAAGCCTCAACCAGAACAGTGTAGAAAACCCGCCAAAAGCCAGGAGACCGCCGCCGAAAAATAGATATCGCAAGCGGCTGTTCTGCGCGCGGACAGCATCAAGCTTCTGGCGAAGCCCTCTCACCACCGGATTATTCGGCGTGAGACGCTCCGCAAGCGCCAACTGGCTGTCCGCGGTAGTCAGGTCACCGGCGAAGAACGCGAATTGGGCTTTATGCAGAGCGGCTTCGCCAGCAGATTGGTTCTGCTGCTGCTGTGTCTGCAAGATCGTCTGTTTCTGGTTTTCTTCTGCCCGCTTGTCGACTTTTTCCTTTGCTTCCTTATAGCCTGATGCCGCGGCAGAATTCGTCGGGTCCAGCTGGATCACTTGATCGTAAAGCCGCATCTGCTCGTCGGGATCAGTGCTCTTGAGCGCGTCACTCATTAGCTTTGCGGTTTTCTTGCGGTTTTCTGCCTCATGCTGCGCTTCTGGATTTACAGCCATCACAGGCGCACTCACGGCGGGTGTTCCACTGGCAACCGCCGGCGGAGTTGCCGGAAGAGGTTTTCCGATAACGCCTCCCAAGACTTTGGCAACTGTAGTCAGTCGAATCTGAGTGTAGTCTGCCGTACCGCTTGCATCGTGCAGCGGCAGGCCGATAGCACCGGCGGTTGTTCTGGCATTCTGGGTCGTGGAAGCGCCTTCAGGACGCGTGTCATTAAACTCGGTAACAGGGAAGCCGTTGATCCATACTTCCACGTGCCGTCCGCTCACGGCCACCGTACCGATTGCCAGGTCCTTAATGGGGACTACTTTCCGCGGAGTAGCGAGGTTGGGCGCAATCGCGCCCGGCTGGTCCGGGCTCAGTGAGATTTCGTAGCCGGTAAAAATCTTCCCCGTATCACTGCGGACATAAATTGTGCGCCGAGTTTGCGGCTTCTTGGTTGATGTAGGGACCGCAAATTGCAAAATGAAGTCATCATAGGTGGCTACGGTATCAAGTTGACCGGGACCTTTTTCGCCATGAATCGTTCCCCCCTGCACCGACCAGATGGATTCCTTGATCTTGGGTTTGCCTCCTCCGCCGAAAGGAAAGATTTTCTTCAACTTGCTGGGCTTCTCAGTGGGTGGAGGCGGCGTCAAGGTCTTCCAGCCTCCTAAGTCGCTTCCATTGAACAATGCCACAGTGTTGATCGGCTTCAATTTGATATTGCGAACTTCAAGCACGGCTCCGGAGCCGACTTTGAACCCGATATAGCCAGCGCGCACCGATGAGTCTTTGGCCTCGACCACCGTTTTCTGGTCGAGCAAGACCGTAACGTGGTCACCGTCGGCAGTGATCTCCCAGGAGTGCCATTGTCCTGCCTGCGGATGCATTGGTTTTGCTTTGAACCGAGGGACCACGCTGCCAGCCGGCCAGTTTGGATTACCATCTCCAATGGGAATCTGGTAGCCGTTGTCCGTCGGGAAGCCATCTTTGGCAGTGCGGATGTAGAGCGCCGCGTCCGATGCAGAATTCGCCAGTCGAACATCCATCTTGAGTACAAAATCGGAAAATGGACTGTTGGTTCGAATGTACCCAGGTCCTGATCCATCGGCCAGGAGCGCGCCATCGGAGATTCGCCAGGTCAACTGGCCGTCCTGGGACAGGCCAAAGACGGACTCGCCATCAAACAACAGGATCCAGCCGTCTTTGATTTCGGCTTGTGTCAACGACGCATCTTTGCCCAGAATTGGCCGCACTCCAAGAACCAGGATCAGAACGACCAAAGCAAATTTGTTGACGTGTCTCTTCATGTGATCAGCAAGCGGCCTACATAGTTGCGGCAGCACGATCCTCCGCGTGAAATGCGACGCCTTCGCCAACTCTCCACCTCTAAAAAGCGCGTGACAAAAAAATGCGCCTTCCATTACTCCAAGCGACGACGGCGCGGCGGTGGTGGTGATTCCGCTGGACCAGGGTCGCGTGGGCGCTCCCCGCGGCGTGGCAACTCCCACGGCACCGGACGTTCTTCAGGCGGCATGCTGGAAGGTTGGCCTTGCCGACCTGGATATTGAGGCTCACCGGCTGGGGCCACTCGGCCGCCTTTTCGCGGATCGACCTCCACTCCATCCGGGGCGCTTTTTGCCCGGTCAAACGACTGCTGCGGCCATTCAGCGTTGTAAGACCGGTCTTGCTCTGCTTGTGAGGGAAAGGTTTCAAGGGCGGCTGGCGTTCTTTGCGCCGGTTGCAATGGACGCGCGGCAGAAGTGTCATGCACTTTCTGGCCAAAGAAGCGGTGCCGGACAAACAGAAATGCAGTGCGAATTGGATAGTGTGCCTGGAGCGTGACACGAGCATCATTGATGGTGGCCACGTCCGGCGCTTCAAAGTCGTATTCAAAATTTCTCTGGTCGTTCAATTTGCACTCTGAAACCAGATTGATAGGTACCCGCCGGAATCCGCTGCCTTCGTTCAGGCGCAGTTCCACATTGATGCGCATTCCTTTTTCGAATGTCGCATTCTGCGCTCCAACCAGTATGAGCCGATATTTGTCGCGGCCTTCCAGTCGCAAGTTGGAGAAATGAATGGTAAGCTCTTCGCCGGCGCCTTGCACGCGAGCGGGCTTGGCCGCCAGTTTGTACAGGACTTTACCGCCGCGGTCGAAGATAAAGTTCATGCCTTCCAGGACCGTGCTTACCCTGAAGTCGATGTATTTGCCTTCCAGTGCCCGTTCCAGTTGGGAAAGCGACTGAAGGGAACTCAACACCGAACGAACTTCCACAGCGAGATTTTCATTGACCTGCCATGTCCTGCTCATTTGCAGGAAGCGCTTTTGCTGTTCCATGGGGGCAATGAACTCGGTTTCGCCGGTTTCGCGCAAAATGTCATAGTACTGCTGGACACCGGGATTCAGATCGGTATAAAGCGCAGAACTGTGAAAGAGCCGCCGCAGATATCCAAAGAACCTCGCGGGAGGCTGGACGGGATCAAGGATTTCATAGACCGTGTTTTGCAGGGCAACTACCATACGCTCGACAAACGCTACGGCATCGGCGTCCACCTGCGTATCAATGCCACGCTCCTCGAAGAGCACCAGGAATTCGCGCATCGCCCGGTAGAGGTCGGAGTAGCGGTCGGCCAGCGTGGTTACGCCTTCAACAATTCTTCTCCAGGCAGCAGTCAACTCGCTGTAACTCACCAGGGTGACGCAAGGCGGAATATAGGAGGAGTCTTTCTCGTACCCGGAACCATATTGCGGACGCTGGATGCGGGCAACCGAAATGCTCTCCGGCGCTTCATGGGGCTGCAACTGCAAACCTATCCGGTACGCTGGCCTGCGCTCGGTCTTCATCTGCGGATTGAATTCATCTTCTCTTCCATCCACCGCTTCTTTTTGGGTCGCGTCGCAGATAATGTAGATATTGCTCTCGGACACACCCGCAAGCCCTGTCTTGGGGAAGCGCTGCGTTACAGGATAGTCAGGCTGAATGTCGATGATGCGGCCGCAAGGGGTAATGCCTCGTGCCTGTGTGATGGAAATCCCAATTGTCGCTTCGTCCTCGTCGATCATGACGATGGGATCATGGCGGACAGCGCCGCGCTCACTCTCCACAAGACGCGGACCACCCCCGACGAGCCCGTGTGCAGAACATGTATACCGCAGCGTCCAAAGAATCAGCGCGTCTAGGTATTGTTCCTGGCGGATAAAATGCTCCGGGGAAAGCAGCATCCCATGTTGCCAGTTGACGGAATTCAATTTGATTTCATCCATATTGTCCTAACGCTATTGTCCTAACGCTGACTCATTACCGGTTCCAATGGCCCGGCTGCCGCTCGCAGGCCCAGGTAGCTATTGATCCCGAGCACGGAATTTTCTTCCTTGATTCCCAGACGCGGGCCCTTGTCAGGATCCACAACTACCCAAGATGTCGAATAATGTGCGTGACAGGGTATTACCAGACGCAGGGACTGCTGTAGCAATTCCTTTCCTTCTGATTCCTGGAATCTGTAGTACGCGTCAAGGCTGATCGGGCCAAGGACCAGTTCCGATTGGCTGTAATCTTCAAGGCAATTTCCCAGAACGTAGTCGACGCTGATCCGATTGAAGTCCGCTCCGAGCAAGCTCAGTTCTCCCTCAGACATGTATCGATATGCTGGACGTCTTTTCATCTTCTGCACAGGTAATTGTAATAAAAGTCTCAGGGCAAGCCGGATGCCGCGCTCCGTCCCAGCGAGCGCCTGAAGGCTCGGCAACAGCAGTGCCAGTGGATACAACTGCTCGTTCGGCCACAAATCCGGATTCAGGCCGAAAACAGCAATCCATCGTGCGCACGCTTCCAGATTGTCGGGTGCGATGTCAAAGAGTCTGGCCCCTTCGTAGATCCAGTGGGCGGCTTTCTGCAGTGGATCATCCAGCAGTTCGAATATCTCATCGGTCCCCGGTTCCGTTTCGCCGCCGCTGTCCTGCATGGCCACGGGCAGCCGATGGCAAAATCCAAGTCCGGCAACCGAGAGAGTAATCAGCGTGTCCTCATGAAGCACTGCGCCAGGAGCAGGGAATTGCTGGGCCACCCAGCGTGACGGAATCCCGCGGCCGGCCATGCGCAAGCTGATTCGCTCCGCCGGAATCTCCAGCGTCAATAGAATCTCCAGAGCAGAATCCACCGTGTGCCGGAACCCATAGAAACTATGGGAAAAATCCGGCATCGTGTGTTGCGCTCTCGGGCTTTCTTTACTCATTCCGGTCCGTCCAGTCAATTGTTCCACTCAAAAACCAGGTCCAGCCGAAGCCCATGCAGGAACCTTCCTTGCAGATGGTGCTGTAGTTCCTGCTCAAGCAGAGGTACCTCAACCGCGGGTTCGGTGAATCCATCGCGATCAAGCATGGCGATGACCTGCTGTACACGCTCAAGACCGTAGGAAGCCCGTGACAAGCCTGATTGAATCTCTGCCTCAAGGATTCGGCGGTCAAAGGCCCGGACGGCATTCACCAGGTCCGCTTCCGTGATAATTCGATCGCGTGAAAGCAGCGCTTCGGCAAACCGCGCGCGCGCTCCGGCAAAATCCTCGCCGTCCGTACCTCCCGCGGCGGGCACTGGATTGGTGACACGCACCATGTCAAACTTCCCGCCTCTTCCAAACCCGGCAATTTTTCCCGGACCAACAGCATTGCCTGTCGTACCATCGGTGACCCAGACACGCACGTTGGCATAAGTCTCCGGGATGCCATCCAGCCGCTTTGCCGGCCGCAGTTCAATCCGTCCGTTCCGCACCGCGTATCGCCCAGCATCTTTATCCGGAGAAGGCTCCAGTTCATGCAGGTAGCGTCCGTTGGATTCCCCCAGCACCGCGAGCGGCGAGACAAGATGCCGCTTCGTGCCCCCTTCATGGCTTATGGGAATGGAAGTGCCCTGGCTGTTGAATTGAATGGTCTGATTAAAACATTCCACATTGGAAACCGTGACTGCATGCAGATTCACGCCAGCAAGTCCTGTGTGCAGGGAAGGCAGCCCCGGCGGCAAAGAAATACGAATCCAGGTTCTTGGCGTTGCCAGCGCCCGTGGGGCTTCGCGTCCAAAAATACGTGTGAGCGCTTCACGTGTACCTCTTGGGCATATACAGGTAAAGCGCTTACTCTCGGGCACAAAGGGCAATACAAAAACCCGCTCGGAAAAGATACCATCCGGCAATTCAGGAACTTCCTGCGAGAAAGACTCTTCTTCCGTGCTCGGCTCCTGAACCAGCCATTCGAGCATGCGAACCCCGCCGTTGCCCCTGCGTGGCCGGAGAAGCCCGACTGAGGAAAGTTCACCATCCGGGCCGGCGACGCACCAGGGTTCTGAGCGCAGCGCGTGCTGAATTTTTAATGCATCAGGTCCAAGCCCGAAAAAGACGCTGTGATTGCTCAGGTGCGTTGCCGGCAGGTCTTCAACGGCAAGATAGAGGGCGGGGTGCGGCCCCAGTTTTGCCAGAACCTGATCCATAGAAGGATGTGCAGCATGAAGCTCATCGGGCATCTCGATGCCGGGCAGAAGTTGGAGGAAGCCGTCTTGATAAGTTGCCGCTATTGCAATGCGGGCGGTTGAAGCCCGCACTGCGGCATCGGTGATGAATGTAAGGCGTTCTCCCGTACCTGCAATGGCTTCCAATTCGGTGCCGCCGGGAACCAGCACGGTTGTGCCTGCGTTAGGAAAAAAACGGACGATAGATTGCGCAGGGTGCGCCTTGCGAGGTTCGATATGCAGTCCGGACAAAAACTCGTCCAGCAAGGACGTGCGAATTCGCCCGGTTTCCAGGTAAAGTCTTTCAATCTCCTGAGCAAAAGTGCGAAAGATCACTGCCAATACGGGATCGGTTGCCTCAGCTGAGATCCCATAGTCTTTGAGTCGCCTTCGGAAATCCTGATTCAGCTTACGATCGATCTCAACTGCTGACACACTTCCATGCGGCATAGGGCAATCCTCATGCGATGTTTCAGGGGTTCAGTGCTATCGAATAGGTCTTGGAACCTTCCACCGTAGAGACGATCGTGACTACATACTCATCGACATCCCGGTTCGAAGAGACCTCCTTCACAATGTTTTCCACCCGATAGTCCGCGATCCCCAGATCAATTAAGGCACGGTTCATCCTTTCCGTCGCGATTTTCGGTGCGTCCGGCTGCGTCCGGGCCTTTTCAAAGATGTCCCGGACGCCAAAATTGACACTTCCCACCCATGAGCCTCCAGGCGTCCCGGCCATCAGACGCAGGAGGCCCAAAATCGACTCCGCTTCGCCGGTCCGCCGCAGGAAACTGTTGTGAAACCGCAACGGAAAGGCAATGAACGACATGTACCCCGCCTAATTACTCATCTTGATGTCAGCAAAATTCTGCTGGTTAAGGGAAGGTTCAAGGGTCAGGACCAGAAGATGATTGACCGCATTGCTATTGCCGTTGCCGTTTCCGTTGCCGTTCGCCACGGGGTTTAACGTCTGAAAATTGCTGATCCAACCTTTAAAACTATAGCTGCAAAGCGCGTCCTGGTGAGATTCGTCCTTCCAAAACTCCACTTTCATGTCTTTGACTTTGTCCCGAGTGACCACATTGGCAAGTTCAAACATCTTGCTCAATGCGCTGTAGGGAATGTTCTGGTCGTCATGGAAATCAACCAGACAGCGGATGTTGGTCTTCAGGCTTCCCATCTGCGGCATGCCCGCCCGGTCTTTCTCGGTCGAAAACGCCACAGAAATCGACACGCAATCGAATTTGGTGCCATCGATGGTGCAGGTGCTTCTGTAAGGTGTTGTGGCCATGATCTATCCTTTCCGCTAGTTGCTCATCTTGATGTCTTTGTAGTTTTGCTGGTTCATGGCAGGCTCAAGGTCGAGAACCAGCACGTGATTCAGGTCCGGCGTGAGGGACCGGAACTGGGCTTCCATCTCTTTGTCCATGGTGGTCAGTTCGATCGGGTTGGTGGTTTCGAAACGGCGAATCCAGCCATTGAAACTGTAGCTGCAGAGCGCATCCTGGCGTGAATCATCTTTCCAGAACTCGATCTTTATCGGCTTGATCTTGTCCTTCGTCACAACGTTGGCAAGATCGAATATTTTTTTGACCGCGGAGAAGGGAAGGTTCTGGTCATCATGAAAATCTGCCCAGACCCGGATCACGGTGCTCAGACTGCCCATTTGCGGAACTCCAGAGCGGTCCTTCTCGGTTGTGAACTGAACGTTGGTGGAAACGGCACCAAACTTGGTGCCATCGACGGTTACGGTGCATCGATAAGGCATTGCCATATCGCACTCCTTTCGGGGATCAAAAGAGTCAATTATCAGAAATCGAACGCCCTCAAGCGTTTCCGCTCAGGGACGAAATAATCTTTGGAACAACTTTTTGGTTATACCGGAAGCGTCCTCCGCCTGCTGCTCTTCTTGTTTGGGTGGAATGACCTGCTGGCTGGCTTCAACAGAAGAAAGCGGACGAGCCTCGCCCTGAGCGCTGGGTTCTTTTTCCAATTCGAACTTCGCGCCGCGGGTTGCCCGCAGGTTTATTCCGAAAGAGTTGTTGCGTGTGGCGGATGATTGGGCTGATTCTTCCGCGGCCTTGGCCGCATCGCCTCCCTGGATTTTACGGAACGCGCGGGGATCACGCTCTGTAGAGCGGATAGGCGAATCCGGCTCTGACCCCAAACGACGTTCCATCCCTTTCCTCCCGGTGGCTCAACCCAAAACGCGGATTATCCGGCCAGTTGCTCGGTGCTTTTCTTGAATTCCGGCACGTCGATCTTCAAAACGAAGGTCTCTGCCGGTCCTGTGGGCATTACGTGCAACGTAATGTCGCAAATACCCTGCATGCGTTTATTGGAATCCTTGTCGACAAACAAGTCGTAACCAAGAATTGTTCCTTGTTCCATTTGTTCATCCAGCAAACGTTTTAGAGGTGTTTCGATCTGCAAGTCCATGAAGTCGCGGGTCAGGACCTGTCCCGCCACTTGCAGCAGATAATGGCGGCAACAGCGTTCCAGATACCGCAGAATGCGGTACGAGGTAAAAAACTTCAACACACCATAAGGATCTTCCGCCTGCGTGCGGCAACCAAAGAAACAAAGATGATTGTCCGCATCGCGAATGATGGGTATGAGCTGACGCTCCATGCTCAGGTGCTCCATCTCTCCGATCAGCGGCTCCACCCGGCATTTGGTTGAGCCCGAGATCTGCCCAAAGCGCGATCCTACGGGGCCTTGTGCAATGCCCTGGGAATCGTCCGCGCGCGCAACCGCTCCCGCAAACACAAGAGAAGGCGGTCCATAGAGTCCATCGGCAGCTTCGCCTTTTTTCTCAAACCAATGCGCCGGCCGAAGTTCCAGGTAGCCCATAACGCAAACGTCCGCTGCGGCGCGATCTTCCGGTCGTTTCATGAACTCGTACTTGCCGCCGGGCAGGAAATTCCGTTCCACATTCTTGAAGGTGCGCTCGTCATCCAGATCGCCGATCAGCAGCATCCCCCAGCCGTTTGCGATGTCTTCCAGTTTTTCCCGTACATGCTGCGGAATGTGGCCGGGAACCACCAGGTTGCAAATGTCGTCCCTGAAATTAAAGTTGTCATTGCGCGACCGGACGAAGTTTTCCAGGGCAGCAATATTCATGCTGAAGACATCCGTCATTATCTTGGGGTCTGCATTCAAGACAAACAACTCAACTGGTTTACGCACCTTGCCATCGGGAACCTTGCTGTTTTCAAAGAACAACATCAGCTCACGATAGCTCTTTTCAATGGGGCGAACCTGTTCGAAAACCTCGGCCAGCAACTGGTCGCGAATCTGTTCTGCCTGATTGATTTGGCTTTCAATCTTCTGGACTGAGGCTTCGTAGGTGTCTTCCGCGGACAGCAGACCTTCAAAATTCGTGAGTTGCGTCAAAAACTCACTGGCTGCCTGAGGAGTAAAAATGCTGGCAAGGGCGCGATTTTCGTCAATCAAGGCCGGATGCAGGTCAGCGAAGATATCTTCCAGAACCTTGCGCGCCTGGCTGACGCCCAGAATCTCATTGGTAGTCTGGGTTTTCGTCGCAGTAATCGTCTGTGGCATCATCGATCGCTCCGCCATTACTCACCGCCTCTCTGACCAGCAACTTTTTCCAACTCACCGCGCAGGCGTCCTAATGCCGCAATGATTTCCTTGCGTTGGGACTCATTCGCCCAGGCACGACGGACCGCGGGCAGTCCCCACCGGTCTTTGAGTCGATACATCAGGTCGATGTTCCTCTTCAGATCGGCGATGTCATTCCGAGCATAGATTACACCACCGTCTTCACTGCGGACTTCCTGCCGTTTCTGCAGGTTCTCAGGATCGAAGTCTTTTATACTCTTGAATTTGAACTCAGCCACAAATTCGGTCTCTTGCGGACCGGCGTTCGATTTGAAATACATGGATGGCTGAAATTTGGCGAAAGCATCGGTGACGTCTTCGACCTTGGTCAATGCTTCGTTTTCAGAGGCCGCTTCTCTGCCAACTTGTTCGAGAGTCATCGGCATAAGGACGGCGCAGGTGGAGGTTGGGACTTTGCGAATAGAAGGGGTAACACCCTTGCGAATAACCTTAATTAAAGGCATACGAGCATCCTATTTTTCCTTAACTATATCATCTTGCAGCAGTCCGTTATCGCCTAAAATCACGGTGAAGACGAATTTTCCCCGTCTCGCTCGACGGCTGAACTACTGTTGCATCTTGCGGGGTCCGTTGCCCCGGTCCAGCTTTCCCTAGTTCGAATCCCGGCGGCATATTTTTTGCTACGGCTTGAGCCGGGCGTTGTCCCGGTCGTGAGGGCGGCGCCCATTTGCCTGCTGGCCGCGACATAGCAATGCTGCCAATATATTGTCCTGGCCAAACTAAACGTGGAACCCAGAACCACGCGATCATCAGCATTCCACCCAACCCAAGAAAAACAAATACCGGTCGCAACAAAGTCAGCCACCCTACTTCGTTGGATTTCATCTGCAGGTTCAGAGCAGCCAACTCATCGACATCCGCCTTGCCCGAAAATAAAGGCAGTCCCATTTGTGGCGTTCCAAAAACCGCTTCATTGCTACTCAAGTTCGTTCCATTCGCAAGCACAAGGCTGGCTTTAAAGCTGATGGTCTTTCCCGCCAAAGAAGCCCGGTCTAGCCACGGAGACAGGAATGCAACCTGTATGCGGTCGACCATCAGTTTTCGGGTAAACTCAAAAATTCTTTTCAAGCTGTCAGCGTCACTCGCCATGTAGGGCTGTTCCGTGCTGATGCGTTCCAAAGCGGTACGGTCAATCTCATTGCTTTCACCAAATCCAATCCCAATCACCTGGACGTGCGACGTGGAAACTTTATGGGAAACCTGTTCCAGGCCTTCCGGACCGCTCAACAAATCCGGATCATCGCCAGCCAGTACTTCGTTCTTGCCGTCGGTCATGACGACGAGCATGGTTTCAGGCGCAACGGTGTTGCCGTTTTGCAATGAGTGAACATGATCGTTCAGTACATCCAGGCCGACGGATACAGCTGAAAACAAAGCAGTATTGTTGTGCCCTTGCGGTTCAGGAATACTTTTCACCTGGGTCAGGGCGTCATCTTTGGTATGCGCAAAAGACGCGGCGCGAATCGTAGACGCAACGCCATGGCTTTCAAACGGCAGGATCGCGACTTCATCCACCCCATCCTGAAAATTATCAAGGAATTGCGTCAAGGCAGATCGTGCTGCCTGGAAACGAGTCTCACCGGTGGGTAGCTTTCTGGCCATGCTGCCGCTGATATCGACCAACACAAGTGCCACGCGCCCGCGCACTGATTTTGTAGAACTGCCTGCGGACGCATAGAAAACCTTAACCGGCAGACCGTCGGCGGTGATCGTCAGACCCGACAAGAGCAGGCTTGCGTTGGGAAAGTCGACCGAATACGGTACGTTGTTGTTCCTGACCGTGTTGAAGCTGGCAGTAAAACAGGGAACGGAAGAAACCGGCTGACAATCCACCAACTGAACCTGGTCAGCAAAGTTCAGATGCGGCCCGTCCTGAGCAAGCAGACTCATCCAACTGATCGTGGCAAACATCACCGCCGCGCACGTACTGGCCGAAAACGACATACAGAACCCGAAGCAATCCCTAGGAACGTAAATGTCTCGTCACGAATTTTAACGCAGTTCGGCCTATCAGGACATCATCTGCATTAAATAATTCTTGCGAACTTGTGACCGTCCTGCCGCGGACCCGGAGCACATAACGAGCCAGCCCAGCTTGTCCTCCGGCTTCAGGATGACGCGCGACATAGAAACGCCCGTCCTTGCCAAACAAAATCGCATGACAAGACGCGATGGCTGCGTCCGGAATAAAGATTTCAATATCCGGGCGGTACTTGGTCAAGCCTGAATCCTGGCTTCGGCTGCCGATTGTATAGGTGTCTCCCTGCTGGAGTTCCCATTCTTTTTTGGAATGGCCAAATTTCATCTGGGCCCTGGGATCGCCGCTGCTGATGAATTGCAGAAGACCATCCCGCAGCAGGATCGGCGCGAAGGTGACGCCAAAACAAATTCCTATCCCAACAACAATGAAACCAATAGCTTGTGACAGATCGGGAACGCGGCTGCCGATCACGGCAAAGATGCTGCCTCCCAGCAGGCCTCCAAATAGCCCGCCGACATAAGCATGAGCGGCGCGCATCCGGTTCACGTGAATCCAGCGCAAGCCCAAGCCCAAACCGATGAGTGATCCGGCCAGCATCCATGAAATCAAGCGCGCGGCCAATGGTGAGGTAGCCGAGAGACGGTTGGTGATTGGGATGTCCGCAAACCCGGCAATCGCGCCAGCGAACAGACCGATCAGCGTTCCGGAAACGATCCAGCGCGGCATGACCCGGTTTCCGGAATAACGGTCAGAAAAGGCGACCGTGAGCCCGCCAATCAGAGCACCGAGGACGGTAGTGGCAATAACATCCGATACCCATGTGCCGGCCTGGCTGGTGAGGGCGGCTTCCAACAGCCTCACGATTCCCCAGGAAAACAGGCCTGACATGCCACCCACCAGCGACATAAAATAAAGGGTCTGGTATAGGCTCATATATGAGTACAAACGAGTGAGGCAATTCAGTCTAGCTTCGCTACTGAATGGGTGTCAACGCGGATAGCGCTGCCGCTCACCGCCTCAAGACTTCTATAAATCATATGAAAACGTTGCCACTTCGTGTACCCCCAGGAGCTGCTGACGACCTCCTGGGGCAATACTCCCGAACGGCCAACACTTTGCTTTCCCGCAACATTCTCGCAATGATGAGATTCGTTGTTGTAGGCGCCGGTGCACTTGGTAACGAGGTAGTTAAGAACCTGGGATTGCTCGGAGCGGGATCGGTGACGGTAATCGATTCTGACAGAATCGAGCTTCCCAATCTCTCGCGTTCCGTGTTTTTCAGGGCGTCGGATTGCGGCCGCCCCAAGGCGGAGGCGCTGTGCCTTTCTTTGTCCTCGGCATTTCCTGACACGCGATGGGAGTACCATAATTGCGAAGTCGCTGACGTGGGTTTTGCCAAACTGTCCGGCGCCAATTTGATTTTGACCTGTGTCGATAGCGATCTCGCCCGGATTGAAACAGCATGGATCTCTCAGCGCATGAATATCCCCATGGCCGATGGCGGTCTTGGCGGAGCCGACTATTGGCGGGGAAGAGTTTCTTTTTTCGCCGGAAGGTCCTCGGCGTGTTTCTGTTGTAAGTTGTCTCCAGGCCGCAGACGCGAGCTTCTGTCCCTGAGTCTCTCGACCGGACACTCATGCTGGGCCTCTGCTGAAATGATCCCAAATCCCAGTACACCCACCATGGCCGCAATCGTTGGTGCGCTTCAGGTAGACTTTGGTTTGCGCTGCCTTAACGAAAATTCCGGTACACAAGACCTCAAGTCGCCAACCATCGAAATCACTCTTGATTCGAATGTAGGACTGAGGCGTTTTGTTACTCCGCTCAGCTCGGGGTGTCCATTTCATAACGTGTCTGAGCAAAGATCTGCTCCGCTTTTTCATCCCCGCGTCAGCGTACGTGAATTCTTGGACTCTGAAAATGCGCATATTGTAGATCTTGACTGGCCGATATGCGTCGAAGCCCGCTGCCTTGATTGTGACGCCGATTGGAAGCCCATGAGACGAGTCGCCTGGCTGCGGAGATACGGGTCCTGCCCGGCTTGTGGAAGCCACAGGGTCCTTGAGAACCAAAATATCTCCTCACTTGATCGCAATTCGGCCTGGGCGGATACACCGCTGGTCGACCTTGGTCTTCCCGAGCAACATCTTTTTACGGTGCGCCCGGCCACCCGACAAGAGGGGCGGGCATGACGGCGCGCAGCATCTTAACTACCGTCGCCTGTTTCCTGTTCTGTACTTTCATACAGTTTGCCGGGACCCTTGCTCCGTCCCCATGGACCGTTGCGTCAGGCGGGATCGTGGCTGTCATTTTTTTGCTGCTGCTGCGTTTCTTTGATGTTGATCTGCCGCTCGGGTGGCTGCGTATTTTATTATGCGCTGGCGCAAGCGCCGCCGGTATTGCTGCCGGGTTTGCCAGCGGCAACAATGATCTAATGATCTGGTGGGCGCCCGCGGCTGCAACAGCAATCGCCACGTTCTGGTGGATCATAGGTCGTGGTCTGGGAAAACGCTGTCATCTATGTAATCGTTGGCTGCGGAAGTCAGTTGTTTCTTTTGAATGCCCACGCTGCGAATTTGTTGTTTGCGAAAAATGCTGGGAGTTTGACCACCTGCGCTGCCGGCTTTGCGAACAGAACCGTGTTCCTGTATTTCCACCGGACGGACGCTGGTGGGACCATCATCTGGGCGCTCGCGTGGGCCGTGGCCGGTGCCAGATCTGCCAGACCACAAGCGAGCAAGCCGATCTGCGCGGCTGTGGACAATGTGGACGCACACAGTGCCGCGAATGCTGGGACTACGCCAATGGCCAGTGCAGTCGCTGCAACTGGATCATGGATGACTTGCCAGAGACATTGCGTCCTTATATGCTGAAACCGCCCACAACGTCGCAGACCGGGACCTGATATGCCGAAATACCAGATGTATTTTGACACCATTAGCGGCGAAACCAAGTACAACGTCGACATCGACGAGAATGAATCCCTGCAGCAAGTCCTGGATGAGATTCTCTATGAGCTGCGCGAACGCGGTGACCTGCTGCACGGGGACGGCGATCCCCAGGTAGTATGGAACGGGACATCGCTGGACTTTGAAGCTTCGCTTCCCAACCAGGGAGTGCGGCCTAATGATGTGCTCCGCGTCTCCACAATCGCCATGAACGGCTGAAACTCTCCACAGGCCAAAATGGATTTGCGCCGTCAACGCATCAACAATGAATGGGTCATTCTAGGCCAGATGGCCGAAACAAACCCGGACTGCCTCGATATAAAAGAACGTCACCCTGACGAATTTCTTCTGGTCCTGAAACAGTCCTCAACGCCGATCTTCAACGCAGGCAAGATCGAGCTGGTGCGGGAACATGAATTGCGTTTTGTGTTCGCGCGTTTTTTTCCGGCTGTTCCGATTGAAGCGTACCTAACGCGCTCTGCCTTTCATCCGAATGTCCACCCGACCACCGGTTTCGTGTGCCTGTGGAACCGCTTCTCCAAGGCTGATACTGTTGTTGAAGCTCTCTGCCAGCTGCAACGCATCCTGACCTATTCCTTATTCAGTCATTCTCCTGACGATGTAATGCAGCCCGAAGCGTTATCGTGGGCCCTGGATGCAAACCGGGGCACGGAGATCCCGCTGCCCTGTACGTCACTAGTGAAGCCTTCCGGATGGCCAGAAGAAAGAGACTTCAGGAACCGCCCGGTGCGGCGTCGGTTATCGCAGGAATAGCGCCTTTGGAGAACCTACCGCGTAACCAGCGAACATGATTGGGATCCCGGCGCATCCCCTTTGTAGCCATTTTGCTTGTCTGCGTGATAGTCCTGAACTGAAGAATAGCCGATCACGTGCCAATCGGTGTCCGGGTTAGGCGTGTCCGGATGATAGAGATATAACACCTCAAACCTGCATTCTTTGCTATGTTGCTTCAGCTGAAAGGTAAACTGGCGTTGATTTCCTTTTTGTTCCCGTTCGATCACTTCGTAAAGCATTTTCTGGCACTGGCTGAAAGGTGTTAGCCAGGAGATTGTTCTGGTTCGAATAGAGAGGCTGCCATAACAGGCGCGCCCCGTTCCTTCGAACGCTCCAGTGAATACGGGATCAGTAGCGTACATCGGAGAAAGGAGAAGGACCGCTGCCAGCAACGCGCTGAGAAGTCGATGTGTCAATTGCATTTTGCGTCCCTCTTCGCCTGATTCATCACAGACAGGCAATATTCCAGTTTTTTTGCATAGTCAGTGTCGCCCACGTTATATCTGTGGGCAATGGTGGTTGTTGTGATCGGTCGCCAACCGGTAATGATTTTCACCAAACTGGCTTTCTGAACCTCAATAACCTGTTTGGGGTGCAGCGTTTGTATGCCTGGATTGAGATGTTGAAGGGTTGGGACAGTAGAGTGATCTATTTTGGCGATCTTATCAAAGCTATCTCCAGGACGAACTACGTAGTGCGATACAGGCCCTTCGATGACTGTTGTATAACCAAAGTTAGCGAATCGCATCAGAAGGTAGGCAGCACCTGCTCGTATGTTCATTACTGGTGTTGCAATAGCACTTGCCCGAGTTAGACTCTGTTTGAGCGTTGGGGGTATGATCAGGGCGCCACCACCCTGGATCGCGAACAGAGCCCGCAGGCCGGGATCACCCGGATTGCCAATCTGCATCGGCCGAGACTTCCAGGAGGGATCCGATGGGCCTCCCGTTTCTGTCCAGACCATCGCCTTGACTAGCTTCCAATCGAGTGTTTTGAATCCCTGGGTGCTGGCCAAATGGCGATTGAACTCGTTGGCGATACGCATGATATCGCAGTCGTACTCATCCCATGCGGTGCTGGTCAAGGCCCCGTCAATCGTATCCTTCCATTTCTCAAAAGGCGTCTTGTGGTGGGTAGGAGCCGTCGCCACGGTAAAACTTCACTTTCTATGCCGCACGTTCATGAGTTATTCTGATTGCCCCAGAGTTGCTGTTCAGCAAAGTCTGTGCCAAGCCATCCGTCAATTGCTGATGGCGAGGTCTGAAAAATTATTCTGATCCAGAGCCGGCTGTATGCTTATCAACAGAAGATGATTGCCGCCGGTTCCGCTGCTGGTATGCCAGTGGCTGATCCACCCTCTCAAGGTGTAGGCACAAACTACGTCCTGTGCGTTCTCGTCCTGCCAGAACTCGATCTTGATGTCCTTGATTTTTTCCTTGTTCACAAGCTTGGCCAGGTTAAACAGCTTCTTCAGCAGGTCGAACGGCATATTCACTTTGTCATGGAGATCAACGCTTACATCGATCGTAGGGACAAAAGTACCCATCATCGGCATACCAACGCGGTCGCTGGCAGTGGAGAACGAAACGCTTGCCGAGAGGGCGTGGAATTTGTCGCCATCAATCGTGACGGTCGATACTAATGGCTGTGGCATCGTGCTGCCCCCAAACTGGAAGTTCCAAACAAACCTTAATTCCAGCGTCCATAAGTTTATCAGGATGCGCAGCCCAATAATTGTGAGTTTTTCAAATTTGATGAAACGGTTCAACGGGGACTTTCACTCTTATAGACGTGAATTTCTCGGCGAGAAATCGAGGGCCAGGATTCTGGAGTCCTGGTCTGAGTGCATTATCCACAGCCCCGGCGCAGAGAAGAGCACGTTGTCAAAATTAATCAAAATTAAATAAGGAGGTTGTCGAATGCCGCGCATGCAAACTGCAGTGCCCAGCCAGAAAGTGACTGTAGGTGTCCTTTCTGGTGCGATCACCACAATCGTCATCTGGGCGCTCAAATCAGTTGTGGTAATTCCCGGAGAGGTTGCAGCAGCGATAACAACTGTGCTGAGCTTCGCTGTATCTTATTTTGTCCCACCGGCAACTCGAGACCAGGTTGTGGATTGATAGGCTTCGAATTCGGTGGTACCCATAAATGCGCCTTAAGTGTGCGGTCCCTGGCGCGGCCGGAAGGGCTGAGCAACCAGTTTGCGACAATTGTCGGCGGATTCAAGTCAGGGGTTTGCTATGGGATAAACTCCCGCAAGAGTGAATTCGCAGCGCCGTCCAAGCCCTTTCGGCAAATCTTTATTTTTAAGAGATTAAAAAAATTTAAGAAATTAAATGCGAGCCGCAATACTGAAAGTAGAAACCCCCTGGAGGGCCGCCATCCACTATGAAAATCAAATCAAGTTTAATTTCAAGTAAAAGATAATAGTTTATGCTTTAAGCTACTGTAAAACATGATAAATATTTGATTGACATCCGCACGATCAGCCGCCAAGACACAAATCCGTATGCACTGCATAACGCAAGCTCAGCGTGGGACACATTCTTTTTCTTTTGCATAAATCGAGAATGCTGGTTCAATATAAAAAGTAAATCAATCCTTCAGCCAATCGGCAGCAAGTAGTTGTTATTGCGGTTTATGACCAAAGATGTTGGACGTTGGTTTAAGTCTGGCCAGAGTTTGCCGATGGCACTATGAACCCAAATGTTTGCCTTGCCGACTGTAAATTGGCATAACATTAGCGCTGTTATGACTACCCATGCCTACCGTCGACGCGCCATGGCGATATTGGCGGCGGTGTGCTTTGTCCTGCCCGTGCGTTCCACAGCCCAGCGTTTTGTTTTCAAGGACTATGGCAAGGAGCAAGGGCTGGCCAACCTGGCAATAACGTGTCTGCTCCAGGACTCCGAAGGATTTCTGTGGGTGGGGACTAAAGCGGGCTTGTTCCGGTATGACGGGCGGAAATTTCAGGAGTTCCATTCCAGTGATCCAGATGACAGAAGCATTATGGCCATTCATCAGTCGATCAATGGCAATCTCTGGATAGCATCCGAACATGGTGGCCTTCTACAACGCCGTGGCGATCATTTTGAACCGGTAGTGCTCACTGAGACTTTGAGTTTTCAGGGCGGTTTCGGGCCGAATGTTCTTGCCTCGGATCAGGAGGATCGACTTTATGTGGCGACCCGAATGGGGCTTGTTCGTCTGAAAGAAGACGGAAGCCTGTATCAGGTTGAGTGGCTTTCGCACGTACCGGCCTTCGGGGTCAACGTGGATCGCTCTGGCACAGTGCTATATGGTTGCGATCTGGATCTGTGCCGCATCAGGTCCGAACGCAGCGACACGATCAGCAATCAGATTGGACTGCCCCAGGACCAATGGGAAAGCATCGTGTTTGATGTCGACGGCAACCTCTGGTTGCGAGGACGAAAGAACCTTTACAAGCTGGCCAAGGGCGCCAGGTTGGCAACCAGGCAGGCAGTTACACAGGACCAAGGCATTTTCGTCAACAATGCGGTCGCGTCGCTCGTCCCTTTGCCGGATGGTGGAGTTATGGTGCCCACTGAAACCGGTCTGGCTCTGCCGGATGGTACACATTGGAAAATCATCAACACGAATCATGGTTTGGGTGGAGATGCCGCTTGCTGCGCCATTCTTGATAAGGAAGGCTCCATTTGGGTGGGACTTCGAGGTGCAGGTCTGGAACGCTGGCTGGGCTACCCGGAATGGGAAAGTTGGAGAAGGCCGGATAGTCTCTCCAATGACATGATCTGGGCCATCCGCGAAGATGCTCACGGCGGACTGTGGGTGGGCACGAACGATGGATTAGATTTCCTCGACCCCCACACGCGACGCTGGCACCTTGCCAATGCCAAGAGCGACTCCAGGCAGTGGGCGCGTGCTGTAGACATCGACCAGAACGGAAGCGTCTGGGCAGGGACCTCAACGAACGGAATCACCGAGTTCGATGCCGAAGGAAAGCTGATTGCAACCTACGGAGCAGAAGCCGGGCTCCTCAATACCAGGATATGGGGACTGTTAGTTGATGGCGAAAACCGCCTTTGGGTATCTACCAGTGGTATGGTATTTCGCAGTTCGCCACTGTGGAAATCTTCCGGCCACACTCGGCAGCGCCAACCCGACCTTCATTTTGAGCAAATTAGCCTTCCGGGAACGGGCCCGAACGAGACGTTCTACCAACCCATCCGGGATCGGCATGGCCATATATGGATACCCGGAACGCGCGGGCTGCTGTGCCTGCAAAACGGGGTCTGGCGTCGTTACCAGACCGCTGACGGTCTCAGGCATAACGCCGTGCTCAGTGTATCTGAGGCCACCGATGGCGCAATCTGGATCGCCTATCTCTTTCCTCACGGGATCACGCGGATTGAGCTGCAAGGAGAAACGCTGCGAACCCAGCATTTTGATCAAAGCAACGGACTCCACTCCAGCAAAGCGTATTTCGTTGGAACTGCTCCGAACGGCTCTATCTGGGTGGGAACAGATGCCGGAGCTGATGTTCTGGCCAACGGAAAGTGGAGTCATTATGGCCGCGGCCAGGGGCTCATCTGGGAGGATTGTGATACCAATGCGTTTCTGGCGTCGGCCGACGGGACGATCTGGATCGGTACGGCCCGAGGGCTTTCTCATTTCTCGCCCAAGAATTCCTATGCTGATGACTTTGTACCTAAGGTTGTCATAACTGATGTGAAATTCAGCAACTGGACGCCACCTTTCATTTCGAACACCGCAGTAGAGAGTGGCAGCAAATTTGCGGTCGACTACGCTCACAACTCTCCTCATGTCAGCTTTACTGCTCTCACGTTCCTTCATGAAGAGGACATCGTGTTCCGTTACCGTCTAGTCGGACTGTCAGGGAATGACTGGTCCGAGGAGACCACACAGAGAGACGTTACATTCCACAGTCTGCCTGGAAGCTCATACCAGCTTGAAGTAGAGGCCCAGGTTCCGGGTGGATCCTGGAGCGCTCCTGTGACCGTAGCATTCACGATTTCCCCGGCGTGGTGGGCGACCTGGTGGTTTCGTGGACTGGTAGTCTCGCTGGCCGTAGTGCTTGTTTATGTGATGTGGAGATGGCGCATAAAGAGAATGTTGCATCAGCAGCAGGAACTGGAGCGGCAGGTTAGCCATCGTACAGCCGAGCTGCGAGCAATGAATGCAAGATTGGAAGACGCAAAGAGCGCTGCGGAAGAAGCGGACCGCGCGAAGAGTTCCTTCCTGGCCAACATGAGCCATGAGATCCGAACCCCGATCAACGGGGTTTTAGGCATGACCGATCTGGCCCTGGGAACCGAGCTGACGCCAGAGCAACGCGACCTGCTAACTCTGGCAAAAAATTCGGGCGATGCGCTCCTGGAGGTCATTAACGATGTCCTCGATTACTCCAAGATAGAAGCCGGCAAACTTGACCTGGAAAATATCTCGTTCGATCCAATTGAGCTGGTTGGATCGGCGGTAAAGGCCCTGGCTGTGCTGGCGCAGAAAAAGCGTCTTGAACTGGTCATGGATATAAAAGCTCCGATCCCATCGCCGCTTTTCGGAGACCCCGTCCGTCTCCGCCAGGTCATTACGAACCTGCTGGGGAATGCCGTAAAGTTCACCCGCGTGGGTGAAATTGAAGTTACAGTTTTCCCCGCTCCAGATTCCAAATCGGACCTGTTTGGTCTGCACTTCATTGTTCGGGATACCGGGATCGGCGTGAGCGAGGACAAATTAGCTGACATCTTTGACGCGTTCGAACAGGCCGATGTCTCCAATGCCAGGCGTTTTGGCGGAACCGGACTAGGGCTTGCGATATCCAAGCGGATTGTTGAAATGATGGGCGGAGTGATTTGGGCTGAAAGCCATCTTGGCGAAGGAACTGAATTCCATTTTATCGTTCAGCTTCGCCGGACCTCTGATAGCCAGGCGCTCCCAGCTTGTGTGCCGGCCATAAAAGGAATGCGCGTCTTGGTCGTCGATCCAAGAGCGACTTGCAGAAACGCGTTACGCAACACGATTCATCAGTCTGGTGGAATCTCGACTTGCGCCGGCTCCGCTGAATCAGCCCTGGAAATCATTCTGGCGGAACGCGCAAATGGCACAGCCTTTGACGCGGTCATTCTCGCTGAGTCGATATTTGAACCAACCGCGGCCGAGTCGCCTCAGCGTCTGCTTGGTTCACTTAACGGTACGAAACCCATCGTGATGCGCTCATCCCCGGAACACGCCGGCCATTTGCAATCCAGCCACCTAGGCGCAGCGGTGCAATTGACGAAGCCAGTTGTACCCTCTGAACTCACGCAGGCACTGCTTGACGTCCGTTCATCGCGTATCGTGCTACAGGACAAGTCCACAAAGGGCGAGGCCGGCCTGAGAATGCGCATCTTGCTGGCTGAAGACAATGTGGTAAACCAAAAGCTGGCCTTGAGAATGCTTGAACGTATGGGCTGCAGCGCTGTTTTGGCCGAGAACGGAAGAGATGCCGTGGTTATTTTTGAAAGGGAACCGGGCTTTGATGTGGTCCTGATGGATATACAAATGCCGGAGATGGACGGTTTTGAAGCTACGGCGGCCATTCGGGCGATTGAAAAACAGGGATTCAGCCACACTCCGATTGTCGCCCTGACCGCCCACGCGATGAAAGGTGACCAGGAGCGGTGTCTTTCTGCTGGGATGGATGCTTATCTTTCAAAACCGATTTCTTTCGCACAGCTACGATCGGTACTGGAAAACTACCAACCTGCTTCTTCGCGGTCAGAGAACAATCAGACCTCTCAGGTCCACGCGGATTAAGACAGGTATCTTCTCGTTTACGATCAAAACCAATCGGGGAAAATCATCTCGACAAGGCCGGGGACCCAGTAGGAATAAAATCGCTCATCGCAGATTTTGTACTTTCCGTACTTCTTCCTGGCATAGTTGCCCCAATGTGGCTGGGTGCCATCGAGATCGGTAAATCCATACTCCCGGGCCAGCGCCCAGGAGCTGAAGACGCGTCCGTTCTTCTTCTTCACTTTCGGATCAGTCGCAAGTGCGACCACCGCCCGGCCGACGTACCGCGGCGACTCTGACACCATGAAATCTGCGCCGGCGTCATTTTGATTGTTGGCATTCGGGCCACCTTTCTTCCCGGCGTCCTTCCAGTTCGCTTCCGTGACGCCGAAATGATCGAGCACCGCTTCAGAGCGCAAAAAACCTGGGGTCAAGGCCACGGAGACCACATCCCGTTTGCGCAACTCGCGCGACATCGCAAAGGCCAATCGGATGACGGAAATCTTCACCAGATCGTAAAAAAGGTTGCCGCGATAGTAAAAGGCATCGCCATCTGTGATTTCGAAAATAATTCCACTGCCTCGACCGAGCATGAGCGGAACCGCATAGTGAGAAGTGATGATGTGTGAATGGATTGCCTGCTTCAGCATTTGCAGGCCGTTATCAAGGTTGACCGTCCAGAATGTCTTGCCGAATTCCGTGAGCGAGTCGCCTCCCCACACGTCATTCACCAGGATGTCCAGCCCCTTGTGCCGTCGTTTTATCGTGGCAACGAGTTTTTTCACATCGGCTGTCGCCGTATGATCAACTCTTACGGCAATGCCGTGCCCGCCCGCGGCTGTAACCAGTTCGGCTGTTTCTTCGATCGTCTCCAGACGTCCAGGCGTAGGAGTTTTTCCGCGAGAACGCTTGCGCGAACTACGGCCGGTGCAGTAGACAGTGGCGCCGGCTTCGCCCAATGCGATGGCAATTCCCCGGCCAGCTCCGCGTGTCGCTCCGGCAACCAGCGCGATCTTGCTTTTTAGTGGCTTCTTCAACGCGTTAACCATTGAGTTTCACCGGCGCACATCATAGCAGAGGCTTCGGTTGCGAAGGTTTCTCGGATGTTGGTGGGTGCTGCACCTGCCGCCACTTACGTTCGTGATAAATTAATCCATCATGGATGCAGAGGGGCGGAAGAAGGTCATAATCTTGGTAATTGTCTTTGCCGTGGCCGCGGCGGGACGCATAGGTTTCATGCTTTACGAACGGCGCGATACAAACGTGCCACAGAAAAAGCAAACCACATACTCAACCAATTTGGATGACTACGTTGCTCCCCGCCAGATTGTGCCGTACAACGTTGAGTCGGCAAAGAAGGAATTAGCTGGCAAAGCTGTCTGGGTTCGGTCAGGAAACCAGATTCCGTATTACCACTATGACGCACCCGGTCACACCGTCAATTTCAAACATGAAGCAGGCCTTTTACCTCCGCTGGACAAGCTACAAGTCCAGGATGTTGTACTGCAAAAGGTCCCGACTTCACTAAAGCCTGGTCAGGTCTCCGTGGTGCAGAAACAGATCATGACCATTTTTGAGAGACCAGGCGAGCCCGGCAGTTATGCCGTCTCTATCGGCTTGAACACCGGGGATGACTACACCTTCAGCGTCAATGAGATTTTTTACTACGAAGATCCGCACGAGCTATACAAGCACTGGCCGGCGGACGTCTGGAGCGCCATTGCCCGTCATGAGGCCACACAAGGCATGAATGAGTTGCAAGCGACGTTCGCCCTGGGCGCCAATATCAGCGTAAGCCCCGGCGACTACGGGAGCCGCACGGTCGAATACGCCAATGCCGGGAAGCCAGTCACGGTAACGTTCGAAAAGAACAAGGCAATTGCGGTTACTCAGGGAAAGGCGGAGTAGACAGAGTGTGGCGGTCGAAGGCGCTAACGTCCGCGACTTCAGTGCGTCCAACGTGTGGCGTAGCCTGCATTCTCACGACAGTGAAAAACCGCGGCGCCCGAGAAACCTTTGCCACCCCATCTACGTAGTTGAGAGGAAGAGGAATAATGAGCATACAACTTCGCATCGAGAACCTCTCCAAAACCTATAAGAACGGCGTTAAAGCCCTGGATAAAGTTTCCCTGACCATCCCATGCGGCATGTACGGGCTGCTTGGGCCTAACGGCGCAGGGAAGTCGACTCTAATGCGCACGCTCGCAACGTTGCAGGAGCCGGACAGCGGCAGCGCAAAGTTGGGCGACCTCGACGTACTGACGCAGAAAGAAGAGGTCCGCCGCAGACTGGGCTATTTGCCCCAGGAATTTGGCGTCTACCCTCGCATCTCCGCCCAGGACATGCTCAGCCATCTGGCGTTGCTGAAAGGCATCACGAACTCCAAGGAGCGTAAGCAGGTGGTTGCTGCCATGCTACAACGGTGCAATTTATACGACGACCGCAAAAAAGCCCTTACCGGTTTTTCCGGCGGTATGCGCCAGCGCTTCGGTATTGCCCAGGCGCTGCTCGGCAGCCCGCAACTCCTGATCGTCGACGAGCCAACCGCCGGCCTTGATCCCGGCGAGCGAAACCGTTTTTATAATCTGCTGGCTGAGATTGGCGAGCAGGTCATTGTGATCCTTTCTACGCACATTGTTGAAGATGTCATGGACTTGTGCACGAACATGGCCATCATCCATAACGGCCAGGTGCTGTACGAAGGGAAGCCGGACGCTGCGATTCAAGGTTTGCACGGCCGGATATGGCAACGGTCGATAGAGAAGAGCGAACTGCCGGACTATGAGCAAAAATTCCGTGTAGTGTCCAACAAACTGGTTGGCGGACGCCCGTTCCTGCATGTGTACGGAGAAGCCCTTCCGGGCGATGGATTTATTCCCAGCGCACCCGATCTGGAAGATGTGTTCTTCACCAAAATCCGGCAGTGGAGCTAAGGAGCCATTATGTTCTGGCACATCGCGTGGTTTGAGATTCGCTTCTGGCTCAAGTCCTGGATGGTGTGGATATTCCTGTTTATCATAGCCACCTTGTGGATGTTTGCCACAAGTACAGACCGAGTGATTGTGGGCGATGCGATCGGCAATACATTCCGGAACGCGCCTTTCGTCATCCAGAGCTTTTATGCCACCATTGGCCTGTTCACGTTGCTAATGTCCGCCGCATTCGTAAATGCAACAGCGATACGGGATTTTAAGTACAACACCAACCAGATCCTCTTTTCCTCTCCTCTACGCCGCCGTGATTTTCTTCTTGGACGCTTCGCCGGAGCCACACTGATTTCCGTAATTCCCATGTTAGGCGTGTCCATTGGGATGATCCTGGCGCGATACATGCCCTGGGCCGATCCTGAACGCTTTGGGCCGGTGTCCTGGAACGCGCACCTTCAAGGTATTCTGGTTTTCGCTTTACCCAACGCTTTCTTTATGGCGGCGATTCTTTTTGCCATCGCCGTCCTGGCCCGTAATGAAGTCGTGCCTTTTGTGGCCGCATTGGCTTTGCTGATTGCCTACGGTTTTTCCGGGACGTTGACACAGGACATCAGTAACCAAAACGTGGCCGCGCTTCTTGATCCGTTTGCCGCTCAAACCTATGGTTTGATGACCCGCTATTGGACGGTCGCGGAGAAGAATACGCTCTCCCTGAGTTGGAGCGGCCTGCTGCTGTGGAACCGGCTCATCTGGCTCACCGTAGCTTGTTTGATTTTCGCCTTTGCGTTCTTCCGTTTCAGTTTTACTGAGAAACGGACCAAGTCGCGTCAATTAGAGACAAACGATAAGACACGGGCCATCTCCGTACCCTTGCGGACGCCGGTCTTTGATAATTCACGCCTGGCACAGTTCTTTGGTTCGGTGCGGATCAACTTCCTGGGCATGATACGGGGCCCGGTATTCATCGTGATCGCCATCCTGGGTTTTTCCGATGCGATCGGCAGTTTATTACTTGCTTCTACCGAGGGATACGGAAACAGTACGTTCCCAGTGACCCACTGGGTGGTTACGCTGATTAGCGGGACATTGTACTTATTTGTCATCGCGATCATTACTTTCTACGCGGGCGCATTGGTATGGCAGGACAGGGATTCTCGGACAGACGAGATTGTCGACTCTCTTCCCGCGCCGGAATGGGTGTCCTACGCCTCTCGCCTGGCATCGCTCCTGGGCGCCGTCCTATTACTGCAGGCTTTCGCGCTCCTCAGCGGTGTCGTCGTCCAGACAATGCATGGCTATCATCGCTTTCAGCTTGGTCTATATGCTACCGAGCTTCTGTTACGCGGCGGCACGTTGTTCCTGTTTCTGACGGTATTGGCGTTTCTCATCCATGTGCTGTCGCCGAACAAGTATGTCGGCTATTTCGTTTTCATTTTGTTTGTTTTTGTGAACGGGTTCATCTGGAGCCCGCTGAACGTCGCGACTTTGCTGGTTCGCTTTGGCTCGCGTCCAACCATCACGTTTTCTGATCTTTTTGGCGACGCTCCCTACCGTCTGGCCTGGAACTGGTACAGCCTGTACTGGCTGCTTTTCTGCGGGCTTTTAGGGATCGTTACCATCATGTTCTGGCCCCGTGGCAAACAGGACCGCTGGCGCGGACGCCGAGCCAATGCGGGCCAGCGCTTCCATGGCGGATGGATCACCGCCAGCTTGCTCTCCCTGGTGGCCTTCGCGTCAACCGGCGGATGGATTTGGTACAACACCAAGGTTCTCAACCGGGTGGTAGGCCCGAAGACGCTGGAACAACGCCAGGCGGAGTACGAAAAGACCTACAAGCAGTTTGAAAAAATGCCGCAGCCCCGCGTCCGCAGCGTGAAATATGCGATCGACATTTTTCCTGAGACGCGCAATATCATCATGAAGGGCGACCAGGTCATTCAGAATCCATATCCGCAGGCTTTGAATGAGGTCCACTTCACCATTGATCCTAACTATGACGTTGATATTACGATTCCCGGCGCTTCGCTAAATAAGGACGACAAGCGCCTCCTCTATCGCGTATATCACTTTGATTTACCTCTGCAACCGGACGAGAGCCGCACCATGAGCTTTACCGTGAAGAGCCATAATCGGGGATTTGAGAACCAGGTGAGCGAGATCCAGTTGGTGCAGAATGGCACATTCTTCAACAACACGATCGGACCGGTGATCGGGTACGACCCCCAGCGCCAGTTGGGTGATCCCGTAACGCGGAAAAAGTATGGACTAAAAGAGATCGAGCGGATGCCGCCGCTTGAGCGGAATTGCACCGACGATTGCCGTGACACCTACCTGGGTGGCCATTCCGATCTGGTGGATGTACATAGCATAGTCGGCACTTCGTCCGGTCAGATCGCAATCGCGCCGGGCTCGCTCGTCCGCGAGTGGCAGGAGAGCGGCCGCAGCTACTTTGAGTACCAACTCGACCATCCCTCCATGAACTTCTATTCCTTTATGTCCGCCAACTATCAGGTGGCGCGCGAAGACTGGAACGGAATCAAGCTGGAGGTGTATTACGACAAGCAGCATCCCTGGAACGTTCCTCGGATGATGAATTCCATCAAGAAGTCGCTCGATTACTACACCAAGAATTTCAGCCCGTACATGCATAAAGAGGCCCGCATTATTGAGTTCCCGCGCGTGGCGCGCTTTGCCCAGGCGTTTCCGGGGACCATGCCGTATTCGGAAAGCATCGGTTTTATCGCGAATCTAAGCCATCCGGACGATATCGACATGGTGTTCTACGTGGTCGCGCACGAAATGGGACACCAGTGGTGGGCCTACCAGGTGATCGGCGCCAACATGGAGGGAGCCACGTTGCTTTCTGAGACCATGGCGCAGTATTCCGCTTTAATGGTCATGGAAAAAGAATATGGCCGCGACGCAATGCGCAAGTTCCTGAAATATGAGATGGATAATTATCTTCGCTCACGCGGACAGGAGCGGCTCAAAGAGCGCCCGCTCTTGACGGTAGAAGCGAACCAGGGGTACGTCCACTATCGCAAGGGGAGCGTTGTACTCTACTACCTGAAAGAGATGATCGGGGAAGAGGCGGTCAACCGGGCGTTGCGTAAAGTGATCCAGCAATACGCTTATGCCGCGCCGCCGTATCCGACCTCGTATGCCTTGGTCGACGCCCTGCGGGAGCAGACGCCCCCGAACCTGCAATACCTTCTGAAAGATCTGTTTGAGGACATTACGATCTTCTCCAATCGCACACTGGACGCCAACGCGCAGAAGCGCAGCGACGGAAAGTTTGACGTTACCATCAACGTCGAGACGCAAAAGTTCAAGGCTGACGCAAAAGGCAATGAGACCGAAGTGCCGGTCGATGACTGGATCGATATCGGCGCCTTTGCCAAACCGCCAAAGGGAAAGAAATACGGCAGCACGCTCTATCGTGAGCGTGTTCACATCACGCAGAAGAACTCGAAGTTCACCTTTGTGACGGCGGAGCTGCCGGAAAAGGCAGGCGTGGACCCGTTCGCATTGTTAATTGACCGCGTTCCAGACGACAATACGAAAAAGGTCACTCTTTCCGATGTCAAGGCGGCGTCTTCCAGCGCCAAACAACAGACCGGAGCCCAGGCGTCGCGCTGATTCATCGCGCGTCAGAGATTGCACGGTTGTTAAGGACAATCGGATTTCGTGTGGGCGTTGTCCGATCCTACGGAAGCATGACGCTGCTGGAAGATCGAAAAGTGTTGATGGCAGAGAAGCTGGAGGCGATAATTCGTGCCTCCAAGTTAACCGCCCGTCTTATGTGCCTTGCTTGCCTTCGGAGCATCACTCGCGGCATCGGAGCGAGGCGGTTTCTTGCCTTCCGCCAGGCTCATCTTCAACGCTTCAAGAATATCAATGACCGGAGCTTTATGCTTGGGCTCCGCGGTTTCCACGATCTGTTTTCCGTCGACCTTGGCCTGAATCATCGCTTTCAGGTTTTCGCGGTAATCATCCTTGTACTTCCCCGGCTCGAACGCGGCCATCAGGGAATCGATGAGCATTTTCGCCATTGCCAGCTCTTTGTCCTTCACGATGCTGGTGTCCGTGCGGAACTCTTCCACCTGGCGAATCTCGTCGGGATAGTACATGGTGTGCAGCAGGATGCCCTTGTCCCCTGGCCGCAAAATGACGATATGCTCGCGGTTGTGCATGGCGATCTTGGCCACACCCACGCACTCGCTCTGGCGCAAGGCTTCAAACAGCAGCGCATAAGGCTTTTCGCCCGCCTCGTCCGGCGCCAGGTAGTAAGAGCTTTCAAGGTAGATTGGGTCTACTTCGGATTCTTTCACGAACTCGAGCACTTCCATGGTCCGGGCGGTCTTGGGCGCAACTTTCTTGATGTCTTCGTCGTCGATGACAACGTATTTGTCCTTCTCGTACTCATAGCCCTTGACGATCTCGCTGCGGGGGATAGGCTTATCCTCCAGTTGGCAAAAAAGGACCTGCTTGACCCGCGAGTTGTCGGCTTTGTGCAGCTGGTTAAAGCTGACAGACTCACTGCGGGCCGCGCTGTACAATTTCACAGGGAGCGACAGCAATCCAAAGGTAAGGTGTCCTTTCCATACGGTGCTGGCCATTGATTTGTCTCCAAAAATGCCGGGCGAAGGATTATGGGCGAATTTCAATGTTTAGCACAAAAAACAGTGCATTACAATCTTCTGAATAGCCCATGTCACTAGAAGAATACCGCCGGAAAAGGGTTTTTAGCCAGACCCCGGAACCCCAGCCAGCATCCCAACCCAGTGAAGGTAACCGCTTTTTTATTCAGCGGCATAGCGCCCGACGCCTGCACTATGACCTGCGCCTGGAGATGGATGGTGTATTGAAATCGTGGGCCCTGCCGCATGGCCCCACGCTTGATCCGGCAATCAAGCGGCTCGCTGTCCACGTGGAAGACCATCCGCTGGATTACGGAAGCTTTGAAGGGACTATCCCAAGTGGAAACTATGGAGCCGGGAACGTCATCTTGTGGGACCGTGGCACGTACGAGTGGCTTGGCGAGAAAACTCCAGAACAACAATGGAAGGCCGGAGACCTTAAGTTCCGGCTGCATGGGCAAAAACTCGTCGGAGAATTTGCCCTGGTGAGGACCAAGGGCCTCAGGAGTCAGGGCAAGAGCGGAACAGGAAGCAGCAAAAAGGAAGACTGGCTGCTGATCAAGAAGAAAGACTTCGCCGTTCGTGAAGGCTGGGACCCGGAATCCGACACGCGCAGCGTTTTGCAAGGGCCGGCAGAACTGTCTTCGATCGAAGGCGCGACAAGAGCTGACATGCCGGTGAAATTGGAGCCGATGCTGGCGGTGCTGAGCAACTCTTTGCCAACTGGTTCGGACTGGCTCTACGAGGTGAAATGGGACGGCTACCGCGCACTATGCTTTATCGAAAAAGGCAAGGTCAGAATGGTCTCGCGCCGCGCCATTGCGATGGAAGGGAAGTTCCCTGAGATCGCCGAGGCCCTTGCGGAGAGCATTAAAGCGGAGAGTGCAATCATCGACGGCGAGATCGTGGCCTTTGATGAGAACGGCGTCCCCAGCTTCCAGCATTTGCAGAATCGCGTGGGCTTCAGAAGATCGGCCACGATGCGGGACAAGCCGCAGGCCATGAGCTTTTTCGCTTTCGACCTACTTTATCTGGATGGCTATGATCTGCGCAAGGCCGCTCTGGTTGACCGCCGGCAGCTCCTGGCGTCGATCATACAGCCCGGTGGAATCGTGAAGTACTCTGACCATTTCGCCGGCAAAGGCGAGGAGTTGCTCCAGGCAGTCCGCGCAAAAGGGCTGGAGGGGATCATTGCCAAGCAGGCGCAGAGCAAGTATGAGTCAAAACGCAGCGGCAGCTGGATCAAGATCAAAGTTGCCACCCAGCAGGATTTCATCATCTGCGGATTTGTTCTCGGTGAGCGAGAACCGTTTGGTTCGCTGGTGCTGGGTTATTACAAAGACGAGCAACTAGTTTATGCCAGCAATGTCGGTTCGGGATTTACTCAGGAAACTCTAAAATCGGTGTACGAACAGCTCCAGCCGTTGATCACCAGGGAGCCAGTGCTCCATGATGTCCCAAAGGAAATTGGCGAAGTCACCTGGACCAAGCCTGAGCTGGTCTGCGTGGTGAAATTCAACTCATGGACCAACGACGCCCATCTGCGCGGGCCGGTTTTTCTGGCGATGCGAGAGGATGCCTCCCCGGAAAATGTGGTGCGGGAAACCGGTGAACCGATTGCGGAAGCCCCGGCAAGCAACCCGCAGAGCGAAGCGTTACTGGCGGCTGACCTGAATGAAGCGATGCTGACTGTCGAAGGCCAGCAGTTGAAGTTCACCAATCTTAAGAAAGTCTTCTACCCGGCAGAAGGCTACACCAAGCGGGATGTCATCAACTTTTATGCTGCGGTTTCGCCTCTGCTGGTGCCGCATCTGCAAGCCAGGCTGCTGTCATTGAAACGGTATCCTAACGGCATTGAAGGCGAGTATTTCTTCCAGAAGGACGCGCCGCCCAGCTTTCCCGACTGGCTGCACATTGAGACCATCACAGACGAAGGCTCGTCCACGCGCTTTGTGGTTTGTGATGACAAAAAGTCTCTGCTTTACCTGGCCAACCTGGGCTGCATTGACCAGAACCCCGGAATGAGCCGGCTTGGATCGCTGGAAAATCCGGACTTCATCCTGATCGACCTTGATCCATATCATTGCGGCTATGAGCGCATCGTTGAAGCCGCGCAACTGGTTCGGCAGAAGTTACGCCTGATCGGATTGGAAGGATATCCCAAGACCACGGGCGGCAATGGCATGCATGTCTACGTGCCGGTGCAAACGACTTACACCTTCAGTCAGACACGCACATTCGCGGAAATACTGGCCCGCTGGGTGGCCGCCGAACGGCCTGATTTGTTCACCACGCCACGCACCGTTGCCGCACGGGAAAAGGGCAAGGTCTATTTTGACTATCTCCAGAACGCCAGCGGCAAGACCATCTCAGCGCCATACGTTCTGCGCGCACATCCCGGTGCGCCCGTAGCCACACCGCTCACCTGGGAAGAAGTCGTGCCCGGCCTGAAGCCGTCACAGTTTCACATGGCAAATGTTCTGCGGCGGTTTGAGCGAGTCGGAGACTTGTTTGCTGGCGTACTAACAAAGCCGCAGGAAATGGAGCAGGCGTTAGAGAGATTGAGTGGGCTGGTAGGGCAGAAGTAGATTCGAGATGGAGCGCCGTCAGGTGCGAGCAGAAGTTAGCCCACGGCGAAGCCGTGGGTTTCGGGCGTCCAGAATTTGAGCGCCAGAGGCGCGATACACTAGGCTTCGCCCCTCTAATCATCCTCCAGCGCTGGAATTTCCATAGGGTCCGTGATTTCCTGGCCGAATTGAAGAATGTATCCATTGTTGTCACGGATGGCGAATTCACGCATGCCGTAAAAGAAATTCTCAATGGGGTAAACGACCGCCGCTTTGTCTTTAATCTTCTCCCATAGAGCATCAACATCGTCGCAACTGAAATAAAGTGAACCTGTAAGGGCAGGTTTCTCAAAGGGCTCGTGGGCATTGGGAAGGGAGATCATTACTTCAACCGCATCCTTCCTCAGCGCTGCCCAACCCTCCATGCGGTTAGCACAGTCGAACCCGAGCACCTCGCAATAAAAACGAATGGTGTCGTCCATGTTGCTCACGGCAAGCACGGGCTTAACGTTTTCCAGTTTCATATCCCTTGCCCCGGATGGATTTTTTAAGAACGCGTTCCTAATAGTTCATGTTGAAGTTCAACAGGTTCCAATGGAACGAAAACCACACAAAAGCAAGGCAGGCCAGCAGGACAAAGAGGTTCCACACCTTCGCCCACCAGCCAAAGTTGTTGTCTTTCCATGAGCGAAGGCAGGCCAGCAGGACCAGCACGGTCCCCAGAACGCCTGCCACTCCCACGCACTGTATCGCTTGCAGTTTGAGATCGAGCTTTGGGCTGAATGTGCCTGCGCCCTCATTGGTCAAGACCAGGTAGAAGGTAACCAGGAAAAAGATATCCACGGCGCAAACCACCCTGACCCAGAAACGCAAACGTTTGTGCCGGGGATCCAGGTCCAGACGTTGGTGATAGTGGCTTCGGACCGCCGCTGCTGCCGGCCAGAAGAGGAGCGTCAAGGCCATGATGGTCAGCACACCGAGAATAAGGGTCTGGTTGAAATCGCTGCTGGCAAAGAGCGAAACGCGTTGGTACACCGCTGCCGGAAAATTTGGGATGAGTTGCATCTGGCCATGCTCGTCTCTGCGAAACGCGAGCAAATCCTGCCCATCGACGGCACGGTAGACCAGGGGCGCAATCTCACGCCATTTCTTTATCTCGCCACTGAAGTCTTTGAAGGGCTCTACTTTGATCGTGCCATCCGCATCAGGCGTGACTTCGACGTTATCGTCCACGGCGGCAACTTTTAAAAAGCTGCCTTCAGAGCGCCGGCTTGTCAAATACGGGCCGGCAACAGAGTGCGCATCCGCTTGGGCGCTGGCAAGCTTCTGAACATCCGGAACCGTGTAGGGAAAGTAGCGGTCCAGAAAATGTTCCCACAAAGCCGTTCGTGGGCTGATCTCGTGCTTGCCACCGCTGTTGTATGACACAAAGAACCCCACTCCGCTATCGAGCACAAGATGCAGATCGCTGTGGAAGTAAATGGTGTCTCCCCCGTGGCCGATAATCCGATGCCCGTTGCGCGATTCCTCATAAAATCCCAGGCACATGCCATTCATCGCCGGAACCAGGCCAAACTGGCGTGAATGCATGAGGCGCGCCGTGTCAGTTCCAAGAATCTGAACGCTCTCAAACTTTCCATCCTGAAGGTGGGCGATCATGAAGCGGGCAAGATCGGCGGCCGTGGAAGAAAGTCCGCCGGCAGGGGACTCTTCGATGACTTCAAACGGCTTGGGTTTGCCAGAGCCCACCGTATAGCCCTTGGACATCAGCGCTTTCAATTCGGACGGCAAGGACTGGGCGAAACTCGACCTTGTCATGCCGAGCTGCTTGAAGATATTCGCAGCGACATAATCATCGAATGGCTGGCCGGAGACGCGTTCCACAATGTATCCCGCCAGAGCGGCGCCATAGTTGGAATAGGCCGGGGTTGTTCCCGGCGGAAAGATTCGTTCGGGAATGTAATGCGCCAGGTGATCGTGTAGAGTCGCTACTTGAACTCCTTCTTCATTGATCAGGTCTTTGACCTGCTCCTCAAAGCCCGGGGTGTGGGTCATGAGATTACGGAGCGTGATAGGTTTTGAAAACTTGGCGGGAATCTTGAAATCCAGGTATTCATTGACGTCGTGGTCCAGGTCGAGTTTGCCCTGTTCCACCTGTTGCATCACCGCGGTCCAGGTGAATAGCTTGGAAATCGAGCCAGGACGGAAGAGCGTACCATCCACGCTGACGGGAGTTTTCTTCTCCATGTCGCTGTAGCCATAGCCCTTGGCGAAGAGTACCTTGTCATCTTTCACCACCAGCACAACCGCTCCCGCGATGTTCTCGCGCTCGAGTTGCATGGGCATAAAGCCATCCAGGAAGGTCTGGACGTCCGTTGCCGTCATCTCATGGGGTGTTTCGCTTACTTTGGATTCACCAGCAACAGACTGCGGCGACGGAATGTGGGCCGTCTTACGTCTTTGTGACCTCGCTCCGGGCGTGCAGAGCAGTGCAAGCAGAAGAACTCCCAGCCGACACACGGACTGTTTCATGGAAGATCAGGCACTCCCTTTGCCATGCTTGTTTGACCTTGGAAGAACGAAAAAGCATACCACGCGACCTTTGAAACACGCAGGTTACGGAGTAATTGGACCTATGGCAATAGGCTTTGGCGCAGGCTCGATGAATCCATGTGGCCCCAGGGCGGCCTCCCGCAGATTGCGGACTTTATGCTTCCCGTCCTTTGAATGCACACATAAAAAAATAAACGTTTTCTAAGAGAGCTGTGTATGTGTGAGACAGATATTTTTTGGAGTGTTTTTGCCAGCCGCTGATTTGCCGAAATCGTTTAGACTCAAATCCACACTACTTTGTGAGGCAGGTATTGGAGCGCGATGTGTATCGTCATCGATGCTCCGTCAAAAATCCAAACGGCTCTTCCTGCCGCAGAGGCATTGTTTTGAATAAGGCTAAAGTACTCTTGCTTGATGACGATCCGATAATCCTTATGGCCGTAGCCGAGTTTCTACGGCTGGAAGGGTTTGCCACTGTAAATGCCGCGAACTTGAAAGCGGGATTTGAAGCTGTGGAAGCCAGTGCTCCAGATCTCGCCATCATTGATTTCGATCTGCCGGACGGCAATGCGCTGGAGTTCCTGGCGGGCCTTAAGCGTATGAACGTGACCATGAAGTGCATTGTGCTCACGGGGCACGGCAGCATCGATCTGGCCGTCAAAGCTATCAAAGAAGGTGCGGAACAGTTCCTGACCAAGCCGGTGGTGTTCTCGGCTCTTCTTTCCGCAGTGCAAAATTGTGTTCAGAACCAGCAGAACCAACGCAAACAGCTTGCGCGCAAGATGGTCCGTTCGCGTTATGAGAAAGATCCATTCCAGGGGACGAGCGTCGCGATCCAGCGTTTGGCCCAGGAGGCCCGTAAGATCGCTAACACCGATAGGCCAATCTTGATTCAAGGAGAGACTGGCACCGGCAAGGGCGTGCTGGCTGAATGGCTCCACAAGAATGGACCTCGCGCTGACGAGGTCCTGGTTGACGTAAACTGCGCCGGCCTGTCAAAAGACCTGCTCGAATCAGAACTATTTGGCTATGAAAAAGGTGCTTTTACCAGCGCGTCGGGCAGCAAGCAGGGACTGGTTGAAGTGGCGCACCGAGGGATTCTGTTTCTCGACGAACTGGGCGAGATGGACCTGATGGTCCAACCAAAACTACTAAAGGTGCTGGAGGACAACCGCTTCCGCAGGCTGGGTGATACGCGTGAACGCCTGGTTGATATTCAGATTATCGCCGCTACCAATCGTAACCTGATGCAGTCGGTGCGGGACATGAGGTTTCGCGAAGACCTCTATTTCCGCATTAGCACATTTCATGTGAGCATCCCGCCGTTGCGGGAGAGAGCGGAAGACATTCCCATCATTGCCAACTCGCTCTTGCACAACCTGGCGAACGATCTGGCCCGCGAGCAGCTGGAATTAAGCGGTGGAGCGGAAACTCTACTGAAGAATTATTCATGGCCGGGCAATATACGCGAACTGCGTAACGTACTGGAGCGCGTGGCTCTGACCTGTGAAACTCGGGTGATTGAGGCCCAGGACCTGGGCCTGGCACATCGGAAAGCGATTGTTGCCCAGGCCGATCCGGACTCCTCCGTGACGCTGGCCGAGTTGGAGCGGCAGCATATCAGCAGGATTCTGCAGGAAGAAGAAGGAAAAGTGGCCACAGCTGCCGCTCGCCTGGGAATTCCACGCAGCACGCTGTATCAGAAGATCAAGATCTACGGTCTTCCAACGGAAACAACCCAATAACAGTCAGCGTCTAGTTTGTTGTCAGCCGAGTGCCAACGACCGGATTCACGGCTGGCGGCTTTAGCTCAACAGGCCATGCTTCTTTTCCGCCGTGGTTGGCTGGAATTCCGGCAGCCACAGGCTCTTTCGGATGGCCATTTCGCATCAGGAGAGCCAATTCCACGCGGTTCCAGACGCCCATTTTCTTGAAAATACGTGAGAGCTCGTTACGCACGCTCTGTTCCTTGATCTTGAGCCTGCGCGCGATCTCACGGTTGGGATACGCCTGTGCCACCAGTTCCGCAATACGCTTCTGCGCCGGACTCAGGTTATATAGGTCGAGTATCTTGGGCTCCACTTCGCTGCGCGCGTCGTCCAGGGTATTCAGCGCCTGGACCAGACGGGTGTCCGTGGTATTGAAGGCGTCCACACCCGAGTTCAGCATAATGACCATGGTTCCGGGGCAGAATTCGTGTACAAATCTGAGCATCTTGAAGCGGTCAGGATCATGATTGACAGGGCTGAATTCAATGACGAGCCCGGAAACGTCTCCCTGTTGCAGTAGATGCTTGGCCCGCAGCACGTCAGCGGTAACGCTGGTGCGCCAGCCCGCCTGACGGAGAGAACTTAAAAAGCTTTCCGGAACCCCTTGTTTCAGGGGCACCACTAATAAATGGTCCATGACTACACTCCAAGTCTTCTAAGGCTACAAAGTACATCGGCTGTTCCGGGCAGGACTTTCGTTCAGAGAAGGTTTTTTTGGCAAAAAATTAAGATTCATTTCAATTTATGCGAACGTGGAGGCTGCCGATGAAGCAAGTAACACAGCAAAATGGCATGGCCTACCTACCAAAGGGTTCATCTGGCAGGGTTCAAAGTCAGCCCATCAAGACGCCAACGGCAGAGTCGCCGGCAATCATTAGCATTTCTTGATCTACTGCTTAAAATCCAACAATGTTTGAGCAGCTGGAGTCCAGAGTCTGGATTCTGCACCATGTGCCAGTACGTTACTAGTACTCCTGTCCTTGGTTTTGAACCACTTAACAGTACTGCTGTTTTGGCACGCCACATGCACTATCCATTGCGTAACTGAGGAGAAGGCAAATGGCAACGAATGTAATTAACCCGGCAGCGCGTCAACTGGTGGTACAGAATTACTTCAACCTGGTCCAGGCAATCGCAAACAAGATTAAGCGCCGGTTGCCAGCGCACGTGGATGTTGAAGACCTCGTTCAGACTGGCATGATCGGTCTGCTCGAAGCTTCAAGCCGTTATGACGCTTCGCGTTTGGTGGACTTCTCCAGTTACGCAAATTCCCGCATCACGGGCGCGATCCTTGATGAGTTGCGCAAGTGGGACCCCTGCTCCCGCCAGGACCGCAAAACGTCCCGTGAAATCGAAGGCGCCAAGCAGAACCTGAGAGCAGCTACGGGCGCGGAGCCGAGCCGCGAAGAAGTTGCCGAGAGCGTTGGTCTGGGTCTGGCCGAGTATGAACGGATGTTGCACCGCCTGGAATCGGCCAAACAGCCTTCCTTGCAGTCCGACGACCATGATTCTGATCCTACCGACGAATTGAGCAAGATTCCAGCACCCGGACAGACCCCGTTTGAGGCATGCAGCAAAGGGGAAGACCTCAAGCTGATGCGGTCCTACATTGGCCAGCTCAAAGCCCGTCAGCGCCAGGTACTGCAACTCTATTACTTCCAGGATATGGGGCTGAAGGAAATTGGAGAACAGCTGGGCGTTGGCGAAGCACGGATCAGCCAGATACATAAACAGGCCGTCCTGGAACTTCGGCGCATGATTGCCAGCCACAAGCGCGTTCCAGCAACCAACGTAAGCACCATGGTGCAGTAAAACGATTTCAAGCGAATTTTCGCAAAGGCTCTACAATGTTGCCTCCCTCTAAAAACAATGGCCACAAGGAGTTATTGATCCTTGTGGCTCCTGTTTTCGAACACTTTCAGCGCACTGTGCAACTAGGTCTCAGAATCCTGAACGCTCTGGCCTTCTACTGAGTCTGTGCCCACGTCAGGGCAAGTTACTTTTTCCAGGGCTGACCGTCAGCTGGACAACGACTTCTTACCGATCCCACAAAGCCAACCTTGGAACGCTCCTCAAATATCTGAACATCTGTATAACCTGCCGTCGAGAACAGTGCCCGATGCTCATCAACACCCAGATTTGTGGACCTCAAAAGCTTCATTACTGGCCGTTGCGGTTTTGCATGCGCCCCCTTCTCATAGCTCTCCGCGATGACAATCAACGTCCCGCCGGGCTTCAGGACGCGCAGGATCTCCTGCAAGTTTTTCAACAGGTCGGGCCAGTAATACTGGGTTTCAACAGCCGTGACCAGGTTGAACTTGTTTTCGGGAACGGAAGCTGAGACACCGAAGCCTATTTTATTTCGACACGCCTGCCTGGAGCAATTCCTCGTTTTTCGCAAGGGAAGCGGCTAAGCTGCCCCTGGCATAATCAACCCCGTAGATCATGCCTTCCGGGCAAGCGCAGCCAATTTCTGAATCGTCCGGCCGCCGCCACAACCCACATCCAGAATCGCGAAGTCGCGTTCGATCTGAACATGCTTCAGTCCCCAGTCGGTCACGCTGGAATGGGAGCAGTTCATGATCAAAGGAAGAAACCTGCCAATCCATTTCGTAGGCTTCCGAACTTGATTCAATACATAAACTAAGGCGACGATGAGGAGCGAATAAAACAGTAGCATCTCCCACGCTTTTACGGTTCGCATAGCAGCTTAACAATCAAAGCGATAGCGGAGAGCCTCCGCTACCGCCCGATACCCAATTCGCCGGTAGATGGAATTCGATGTGGGATTACCCAAATCAGTGTAGAGGATGCAACGATGTCCAGCGTGACGCAGCTGGTTCGAAAGAGCATATACGCATGCCGCCGCATAACCATGCTTTCGTTTTTCAAGTGGCGTATAGACTCCGGCAAGACGGACCACACCTTGTGTCGTTTCCCGGCTGACAGCCATCGACGTCGTTTCCCCGTTTCGGTCCCAAAGCCAGATCTGCCCGGCAGCCAATCCCCGGTCTACGCGAACTTCTGTATCGTCCGCAGACTCGCCAATTTCATCCTGAAAGGCACGGGTCCAGAGAATCATCAAATCGCGATCTCTCAAGCCTGCCTGCCGTAAGGCGCCTTCGGTACCAGGAGCTTCTCCCGCGTCCAGGAGTTCGTAGAGACGCATTCCCATGACGGGTGTGGCTGCCGATTTACGGCGCTCACTCCACTGCCCGGCGAATTTTGCTGCTGTTGCCGCGTCCCCATTTACACCGGGTAGGGGTACGTTTGTTTCGGCAATCGCATCAGCCATTGCCGTTGCCACCGGCGGGTCCATGGGTGTCAGCACCGCGGGAAATGTCAGGGGAGACTGTAGGACAACGCCAACGGCCTCGTCGCCTTGAATTGCCACCCAATAGCGGCCTGGATCGCCTTGGGCAACGCGCGCGTGCAGGATCGAAAGAACCAGATTGTGGAGAACCGGTTGAGAGAAAAGGAAGACTCCAGCTCTGCTCAAAACGAATGCAGGATCTTCACTGAACAGCACCTTGAGTTCCATTCAGGAGATCTTACCTGATTGGCAGCACCGGCTTAAATGGCCTCAATTGCGAAGTTAGACTAATCGTGCCCTGCTGAGCGATTTCCAGGCCCCAGCAGCCCACGCCCCGGGAATACATCCGGCACGATCTTGCCTTCGTCGACAAGTACTGTTCCTCCGACCACTAGGTAGCGCACGCCAACACTCGGTTCCATGGGCTTCTGGAAGGTGGCGCGGTCGCTGATCGCCGCTGCGTCGAATACAACGATGTCGGCGTCGGCGTTCTCCTGCAATCTGCCTTTTTTCTGGGCCGCGGGAGTTGAACGCTCCAGCATCTCTGCTGGCATGAGACTCATCTTTCGCAGAGCGTCCATCAGCGTGATCGTCCCCTTCTCGCGGACATATTGGGCCAGAACACGCGAATAGGTTCCGGCGTTGCGGGGATGGCTTTCGAGGCCATCGCTTGCGATCATCACCAGCGGGTGGGGAATAACTTTGTCGACCATTTCTTGCGTGTTGGAGAAAATCAGAACATAGCGCGTCGTGCTGGAGTTATGCAGTTCGTCAAAACGTTCCTTGGTAAGGCGCTCGCCGGTGTCGGGAAGCATGAGGTCGCTATAGCCGATGTCAAATTTGTTTTGCCAGCCGGGGTTGAACAACGCTGAGTTTATGGCAGTCATGCCTGCGATATAGGGATATGCCTCAGTAGTCACACGGAGGCCGCGGGCGCGCGCTCCTTCGACCATGGAGAGGCACTCCAAAACGTCACGATGGCAAGTGCCGTTAATGTGCACGATGTGCAGCGAAGCGCCCGTGACGGCAGCCGCCCCGATCACTTCGCCGATCGACTCAATGGAGGAGCCCGGCTCGGCGTGGCCCGAGCTGCGCACATGCGTGTACACCGGCACCCTCCGCCCGGCGGCGAGACGGAACATGTCGATCACTTCCAGCCGGGTTGCCCCCGGCGTGTACTGGATTCCCATGCCAACGGCCAAGGCACCGGCGTCAAGCTCCGCGCGCAGGCGCTCTCGTATGCCCTCAATCTGTTCGGGTGTGGCGGGCTGATCGGTCGCAGGCCCGCTCTTCGGCACGATGGCCCCGGCCGCCAGCGGCGCGCCGAATACCAGGGCCCGCGCCGCGACATGGCTGGCTGAGGTCCCGTAGTGAATCAGCGAGTGGCCTTCTTTGGCTTTCAAAAACTGCGCGACGTCGGGCGCGCCGAGTTCCAACTCCAGCGCCGTGGTGACGCCATCCAGCGCCTTGACGCGCTGGCTGGTGAGGTCCTGACCGTGCTGGTGCAGATCAATGAACCCGGGAGCGACCACCAGTCCATTGGCACGAATGACGCGACGTCCTCTCAGCGCCTCGGACGAGATGCGGACAATTTTTCCGCCGCGGATGCCGACGTTCCGCACGGCATCCATGCCGGTTTCGGGATCCATGACGCGTCCTCCTTCCAGCACGAGATCGAACTGCTGTGCTGAAACAATGGTGGTTGTCAACGGCAGAAGAAAAAGAAGAAAGATCAGCTTGCGCATGGCTGCTCCGTATTGGACCAGTGATGATATCAGGATGAAGCTCCACTTGGAGCCTGCCGCCGATTGCAGGCGAGTCACCGACTACACTGCCATAATCCAATCAAGAAAAATAGACGGCAATGCTTTCCAATCCAGCCACTTGCGAAAGAGCACCGAACGGCGGATCGCGCAATGTCTTAGATATACTCGAGCCATGCGCAGATTTGATTTTCGGACTTGGCGGGTAATCAGTCTCTTCTTTTGTATGACCGCAGCGGCGGGTTGCCAACCATCGACAAATCAAGGTCCTACACAAGTGTCTTCGCAAAACCAAGATTTGCCTTCGGGAGAGACGCTCTGGATCAATGCGAATGGGCTGCGTATAAAGACCAAGATCTATCAGAGCGCCAAATTAAGCAGTCACCCCACGCTGATTGTGGTGCTCCACGGCGATCTGCTCGGAGTAAGAGCCATCCCCACGACGACATATCACTATGTGTTCGCCCAGGAGATCGCAACAAAAATGGACGATCTGGTCATTGCAGCCTTGTTGCGTCCGGGTTACAGGGACAATACCGGTGAGCGCTCCGAAGGTAACCAAGGATTAACAACCGGCGACAACTACACTCCCGAGGTCGTGGACGCCGTTGCGAAGGTAATCGACCAGCTAAAGGCCAAATTCCATCCTGCTCGTACCGTGCTGGTGGGGCACTCAGGCGGCGCAGCAATCACCGGCAACTTGCTCGGCCGGTGGCCTTCTGAAGCGGATGCGGCGCTTATGGTTTCGTGTCCTTGCGACCTGGTGGCTTGGCGCAAGCACATGATGCAAATGCAGAATAATAATCCGATTTGGTCAGCGCCAATCAAGAGCCTTTCGCCAATAGATTTAGCCGGCAAGGTTCTGCCTTCCGTTCGCGTACAACTGCTTGTGGGCGCCAAAGATCCTGTGGCTCCCGCCGAAATGAGCCAACACTATGCTGAAGTACTGCGTGACCATGGCGCCGATGTGACTGTGACGATCGCGCTTGGACTTGAGCATGACATTCTTCGCGAACCCGTCACATTCGGTGTCTTGAGAACATTGGTGGAAACACTCAAGAACAATGCTCAGCGCTGAAAAGATTGAGGTATGCGAGGTTAGGGTCCGTCTATAACAACTCAACAGATCGCTGAAATGGCTCAGCCGCTTTGGGACCCACTAGCAGTCCTGTCATCGCCCATATACCCAGCAGAGGTCCAACCGTCATGCTGGCCAGCGCCCAGCGCCAACCGTAATGTCCGGCGATAAAGGCCATGGAGCGAATTGCAAACGCGGTGAGCAGAAAGCCTAAAGCTGTTTGCAGTGTAAGCGCCGTGCCAATATATCTTTGTTCTGCAACCTCGCTGATAATCGCGGAAAACTGCGCTGAGTCGGCAATCACGGCGATGCCCCAAACCAGCGCTACCAATACCAATAGCATGGGGTAATGAAAGACCAATGCAGCCACCACGCAGCAGGCGGCGCTCACGGACATGGCGATGATCGTGACCCTGGCCCGCTGGCCGACTCGCGCGGATTCAGCGCTGTCTTGTAAACGATCGCTTGCCGCTCCTGCCCAGATGCATCCGACCGCGCCAACGGCTATCGCCGCCGCCGAGGCAATTTCAAATTTCATTTTTGGCCAGCCCGCGGAAACGGCGAAGATCACTGCGATCCATCCCCACATGCTGTACAACTCCCACATGTGTCCCAGGTAGCCCATGTTGGCCAGACGCAAACGCCGGTTCCGAATAATTTGCGCGACCTGACTAAGGTCCAGCCGCGACTGCGGCACGGCATACGGTCCCTGGCGGACGAAACAACCAACAATCAGCGCAGCAATCAGTGCGAGAACGCTGCCGTATAGTACGACGCCGCGCCAGGGAATCGCACGGATGGAGTTGACCGCATGCGGTACAGCTGAACCAACCGTGAGCGCCCCGATCATAACACCCAGGGCAAGTCCCCGTCCGCGTTGGAACCAGCCGGCAATGATCTTCATTCCCACCGGATACACGCCGGCAAGAAAAAAGCCCGTGGCCCCGCGCAACAGGATGGCGGTCAGAGGATCTGCGGCTGTGAACGCAAACGCGGCATTGGCCGCTGCCGCCGCAATGGCAGAAACGACGAGTACAGAGATGGGACTGAAGACGTCAGGAATATTGAACAAGGCGAAAGTAATTGCGCCCAGGGAAAATCCGATCTGCACGGCGATCGTCAGCCACGAACCCAGGGCCAGCCCTGAGTGCCAAAGCGCTGTGACTTGCGGAAAAACCGCGGTACCGGTAAACCAAAGCGACATTGCCAGCAATTCGGCCAGGGAAAGCAAAATAAGGGCCCGCCGCGATGCTCTTTCGGGGCGAGCCTCTGTCTTAGCGGATTGTGGCACTAGCTCTTGAGCTTCCTGCGTTCGCATGAGGCAACAATGGCAGTAGGATCGATCGCCTCGCTGTCTACCTTGATCTCGACGATTTTTCCATCTTTATCAATCAGGAAAGTCGTGCGGCGCGCGGCCTTGTATTGCGGGTTGTAGATGCCAAACTGTTTGGTTACTTCTCCACCCCAATCGCTCAGGATAGGAAACTTTACCTCGATTTTCTCGGCCCAGGCAGCGTTGCTGAACGGGCTGTCCATACTCACACCCAAAACTTGGGTGTCGGCGGCTTCCAGCTTCTCCATGTTCTGCTGGAAGGCCTTCATTTCCTTGCTTCAACCACCGGTGAAGGCAAAGACTACAAACGCCAGAGCGACATTTTTCTTACCCCGAAAGCTGCTCAGCGATACTTTTTGGCGGTTCTGGTCGATCATAGTGAAATCAGGGGCCATGTCTCCGACCTTAAATGCAGGTTCGGGTGCCGCAGGTGGAGCTTCTTTCTTATCCTGGGCCCACAGGCTCGTGCCCACCCTAGGCACTGCCAGCGTAACGACCCATAGGACAAGGATTGCTGTTCTTCGACGCATAGGTTCGTTCCTCCGCAGCGCGATGGCTGCATCAAAAGGCTATACGCGGTCAAACCGCCAGGTCAAATGGTAGTCCTCCGTGGCACGCAAAAGCGGGCGGCTTTTACGCCGCCCCTTGTTGTCTTTTCTTAAGATTATCAGCTGTTACTTTGCGGGTTGCAACTGCTGCAGATCAGCCAGCACTTCTTCGCTGTGGCTGGCAGGGCTTACTTTGAGGTAGACCTTCTTGATGACGCCAGAAGGATCGATCAGGAATGTATTGCGGGCGGAGAGCGTCATGCCGCTATATTCCATCACGGAACCGTATTTCGCCGAAACGCTGTGAGTCGAATCGGAGAGCAGCTTGAAGTTGAGACCCTCTTTGGTGCAGAAGCTCTTGTGAGAATCCACGGTATCCACGCTCACGCCAACAATCACGGCGTTCTTCTGCGTGTACTTGTCCAGATCGCGCTGGAAGTTGTGGGCCTCCATGGTGCAACCACCGGTAAAGTCCTTGGGATAGAAGTAGAGCACCACCCATTTGCCTTTGAACTGGTCGAGCGAAATCTGTGCCCCTTCCTGGTTGGGCAGCGTGAAAGTGGGGGCATTGCTGCCGACAGCGGGAGGCTGGGGTGAATCAGCAGCGATCGCACAAAGCCCGAACGCCAGGACAAAGAAGTATAGTACAAAAAATTTCATTGAAAGCTCCTTTCAAAACGACTGAGCAGTATAAACGATGCCCGGAAGAACACCAACCACCGTACCAGCAAAGCCCGTCAGCAACTCAAAGTCGATGCAGGTGTTAGTATTTTTGAGAGTGAGACCAACAATGAAATCCGCCCTATTCGCAATCCTGTTTCTGGCTGGTATGGCTGCTGCCCAGACCTCAACGCCCACGGTGCTCGTAAACACTATCTCTGCCGGCGCCGACGGCAAATTTGAAATCGCGCCGGACACCGCGGTACTTCGCCTGGATGTTGCCGCGCAGCAAGATACCTCGCGCGCCGCTTACGACAAGGCAGCCGTTGCGGCGGAAAGTGTTCGCCAGGTGCTAAAGGCCAATGGCATCGATCCCAAGGCAGCGCAAGTTGGCTTTTATCAGGTTCAACCCATTTATGACTGGAAGAATCCCAAGCACAAGGTGATCGCCTTCCGGGTCACGACCAATATCACTTTGAAGCTGCATGATTTTTCCAAGATCGGTCCGCTTACCGATCAGATGGCGGATATCGAGGACACTCAGAACCAGTCTCTCAACTACATTCTGGAAGATATTGAGCAGGCCAAAGCTAAGGCTTCTGAAGATGCCCTGAAGAGGACCCGCAACCAGGCCAACGCCGTGGCCACAGCTGGCGGACGCACGCTGGGTGAGTTGATTTACGCCACAGTGGACGCCTACCAGCAAACGATCGTGTCACCCCCGATGGCGCAGCGCAGCCTGATGAGCGCTACCGGAGCACCTACGCCGCCGCCTACCGCTGAGTTTTCGCCACAAATGGTTATCGTCAACGCACATGTAAACGCCATGTTCGCGCTGAAGTAGCTTTAGCTACTGCGAACATCACCAGCGGCGGCCAGTTTATCCAGATTCTTTTTGGGGCACTGCTGCAGAATAAAGCGCTGCGGGATTGCTCCCAGGTAATATTCATTTTGGCGCTGTATAAACGGGTCGCAGATTACTGTGAAAAACCGGAAGTTACATGGAACTTTTTTCAAGAACAGGGAATTACTACTCTCTTTCTCCCCTGTGGATAAAATGTAAGCCTTTTAGTTTCAACATCTCCAGAATGGCATAGTAGGTGCAATTACAGAGAACAGACGAAGTGGCGCGCATCGGGGCGCTTTCGAATGGATCTAACGGCCAGAGATCCCTCGAAAGTGCCTCGTTGCATTTTGGGGCACTAGAATTTTGGCACGAGACAAGTGTGGCAGCGGGAAGTACAGATTGAGGCACTTAAACGCCGTCTGAGGAAAACATCGAGCGTAGGAATCTCAGACCAGTTGAACCTTCTCGCGCAGATCAATCCCGGCACGACGAAGGATCCCGGCGATCTCACTGTCATTCAACCGCGTGGCGTCGTATTCCACTCGGATCGTATGGTCTTTTTCGTCGAACCTGATCTTGCGAACGCCGTAGACTTCCCAGGCGTTATTCAAGGCCCACATCGTTTTCTCTCCGGGTGGCGTTCCATATTTGAAAACCACGTCAAGCAGGGTCATCGTAAATCCTCAAAGCTTCTGGCAGACCAGGGAAGCGGATTGACTCGTAAGACAATCTAACATAATCCAGATTTGCGCTGATTCGCCAGCAGACTCCAGTGCATCGACTGGGGACATGCGACTCGTTTACTTCTGCGGTGGTTCATGATCTTCACTTGGTTCTCCACAGGATCGGAGAAGCAATATCTATCTTACATTCCTCCCGGTCCCTCCAGGGAATGAGCACCGGTAATTCGTCACAATGTGAACATATACCCCATAGGGGTATAATGTATTCAGGTACTCTATATGCCGAACAAAGCTAAGCACAAACCGATGCGCCATGCTGTCCATCGCGACAGCAGAGTCAATCACGATCTGCTTCTGCGGCTTAGACGCATTGAGGGCCAGGCCAGGGGCGTCCAGAAAATGGTGGAAGAAGAACGTTATTGTCCCGACGTGCTGATGCAGATGTCGGCCATTCATGAGTCTCTGCGGTCCGTAGAGCGGATTCTCCTGAAGAACCACCTGCAGCACTGTGCCACGGAGGCGTTGCGGTCGGGCAATGAACGGAAGGCCCAAAAAACCTATAACGAGCTAACGGAGCTCTTCTACAAGCACGCCCGCTAAAGGACGCCAATTAGTGAATCCCCTTGTCAAAGACGTAGTCTGCAATATGGACGTCGATCCAGCGGCAGCATTCGGCCCGGCGGAATACAAAAACGAGAAATATTACTTCTGTTGCCAGCGCTGCCTGGAGCGATTCAATGCCGATCCGGAAAAATACCTGGCGCCCAAGCCGCCGATGAAGCTTGTGCGATTGGGCGGAATCCAGCCGGTAAAACAGTCGGAAGTAAAAGCGCATGCAGAGCAGGGAACTGCTACCTACGTCTGCCCTATGGACCCAGAGGTGCGGGAGAGCAAGCCGGGACCATGTCCGATTTGCGGCATGGCTTTGGAAAGGGACGCGAGGGTTGCTGTCGAATACACATGTCCAATGCACCCGGAAATTGTTCGTGATCGTCCGGGGGAGTGTCCCATCTGCGGGATGGCGCTGGAGCCAAAGATCACATCTGGCGCGGCGGAAGACGATTCCGAGTTACGCAGCATGCAACGACGCTTCTGGATCGGAGCCGCCCTGAGTGTCCCTCTCCTGCTGCTATCCATGGGGAGCATGTCCGCGGACACGTTGATACACGATTTGCCTGTCGGCTTACTGGAGTGGCTGCAAGTAGCCCTGGCTACCCCGGTTGTCCTTTGGGGCGGATGGCCGTTCTTTCAGCGCGGCTTGGCTTCCATTACCAATCGGCACCTAAATATGTTCACGCTGATTGCCATGGGGACAGGCACGGCCTATGTGTACAGCCTGATCGCTACGATTTTGCCCGGAATTTTTCCCCAGTCGGTCCTCAGCCACAGCGGCCGGCCGGAAGTTTACTTTGAATCCAGCGCCGTCATTGTGACGCTGGTGTTGCTCGGCCAGGTGCTCGAGCTGCGTGCGCGACGCCAGACAGGTTCCGCCATCCGCGCGTTGCTTGACCTAAGCCCCAAGATGGCGCGTCGTGTGCGCTCTGACGGATTGGATGAAGAAATTCCTCTGGACCGCATTGGCAAAGGTGACCGGCTGCGCGTTCGTCCCGGAGAGCGTGTGCCGGTTGACGGCATCTTGGAAGAAGGCAGCAGTGTGATTGACGAATCCATGATTACCGGCGAGTCCATTCCTGTGGCGAAGTCCGCCAAGGACAAAGTGATTGGCGGAACAGTCAACCAGACTGGGTCCTTCATCATGCATGCGGAAAAGCTGGGAGCGGAGACCTTGTTGGCGCAGATTGTGCGCATGGTCGCTGAAGCACAACGCAGCCGCGCTCCCATTCAATCGCTGGCGGACAAGGTGTCGGGTTACTTCGTGCCCGCGGTCATTGCGATAGCAGTGCTCACGTTCATTGTATGGGCCATCTGGGGGCCAGAGCCGCGGCTGGCTCATGCTTTGATCAATGCCGTTGCTGTGTTGATCATTGCGTGCCCGTGTGCCCTGGGTTTGGCCACGCCGATGGCCATCATGGTCGGCACCGGACGCGGCGCCCGGGCCGGCGTGCTAATCAGAAATGCGGAAGCATTAGAGACCATGGAGAAAGTTGACACCCTGGTCATGGACAAGACCGGGACTCTGACCGAAGGCAAGCCGAGATTGAGCCAGGTCATTGTCGGCAGCGACATCAAGGAAAATGATCTGTTGCGACTTGTCGCCGCCCTGGAGCGCTCAAGCGAGCATCCTCTGGCGGCGGCAATCCTGCAAGGCGCGGACGAACGTGGCTTGCCGCTGATGAGCACCGCATCCAGTTTCCAGTCGGTCACCGGCCAGGGTGTGGTGGGCTGGGTGGACGGAAGGGAAGTCGTGGTGGGAAGCACGGGCTTCCTTCAATCAAGACAAATCAAGTCTGAAGACCTAATACAGAAAGCTGAAGAGCTACGCCGGCAAGGTCAAACGGTAATGCTGGCGGCCATCGACGGAAAGGCCGCGGGAGTGCTGGCAGTTGCCGATCCTATTAAAGCGTCTACGCAGGAAGCCATCCAATCGCTGCGCCAAAGCGGTCTGCAAATAATGATGCTTACCGGGGACAACCGAACTACCGCGGAAGCTATCGCGCGACAGCTGGGGATGAACGAGGGCGAGTTTCAAGCCGAGGTTTTACCAGCGCAGAAATCTGGGACCGTCAAACAACTGCAATCGCTGGGACGCATCGTTGCCATGGCTGGCGACGGCGTGAACGACGCGCCTGCGCTGGCCCAGGCCAACATAGGGATTGCCATGGGGACGGGAACGGACATAGCCATGGAGAGCGGGGATGTAACGTTGGTGAAAGGCGACTTGCGCGCTATCGTGCGAGCAAGAAAGTTGAGCCAGGCGACCATGCGAAACATCCGCCAGAATTTGTTTCTCGCCTTTATCTATAACCTTCTTGGTGTGCCGATTGCGGCCGGAATTTTGTATCCGGTGGTGGGCGTTCACGGTCTGCTCCAGCCTGTTTATGCAGCAGCAGCAATGAGTTTGAGCTCGGTATCAGTGATCGCGAATGCGCTGCGGTTGCGCAGCATAAAGCTTTGAAACAAATAACTACACGCAGGTCCCTTTACCTAACTTCACAACTTGCCTATTGACGATTTGCCCGGATAATGAAAAGATTCCGATCTGTGAATACTATAGGCAGACGTAGGTTTGTTTATAGCGGGTTAAGAAGTTTCTATTAGAGGCTATCCTAGCCCTGAAGTGGGTAGTGGTAATTAGGGGGAGGTAGACCTACTCATGATGCGCCCGCGGATTTCCTACTTAAAAGCATTCCTTAAATTTCTTAATCTGTTTTTTTCACAACCAGCAGGAGTCGGCAAGGTCTTTAAGACCCGCTCGTTTTCCATTGGGGCAGTTTCAATCGCGGTGGGCTTCATTTGCCTATCGCTGCCGGCCTCAGGGCAAATTCAAATCGTACGGACGGACGTGCACCATGATGTGTCTCCGCCGCTTCGCGATTTAGCCAAAAATGCGCCACTCCCGGAGCCGGAGGAGCGGGAGGCAGAGGAATCTAAGTTCATTCCGCTCGCTTCAGGCTATAAACCAGCCGAGGCGCCCGATTCCGTGCTCCAGGGTGCCGCAGCACGCGCTTCTGACGCTTTTGCTCCCACACCTGGACTCAATTTTGACGGTATTGGGCTAGGTGTCCCGAATGGGCAGCAGGTGCATGTGGCTCCTCCGGACACGAACGGCGCTGTCGGCGCGACTCAATATGTCCAGTGGGTCAACGTGACCATTGGCATCTTCGACAAAGCCACCGGCAACTTCGTCATGAGTTCTCCGGGAAATGCACTCTGGGCGGGCTTTGGCGGAAGCTGCGAAAGCAACAATGACGGCGATCCGATCGTCATGTATGACAAGCTGGCTGATCGGTGGGTGTTAGCTCAGTTCGCTGTGCGGGGTCCCACTGGGTTTGGGCCTTTTTTCCAATGCGTGGCGGTTTCCACCACATCCGATGCCACCGGCACCTATAACCGGTACTCTTTCCCTTATTCAGCATTCGACGACTACCCGAAGATGGGCGTCTGGCCCGACGCTTATTACGCCACCTTCAACATGTTCAACGCGACCGGAAATGGTTTCCTGGGCGCCGATGCCTGCGCGTATGATCGCACCGCCATGCTGAACGGTCAGGCGGCAACGCAAGTCTGCTTTCAGCAGGGATCATCGGTCGGCGGGTTGCTGCCTTCCGATGTAGATGGACATATCTCTCCTCCGGCTGGCTCACCCAATTTCATGGCGTTCTTTGGCGTGAATAATTTGCAGTTGTTTAAATTCCACGTCGATTTCGCTACGCCGAGCAACTCCACTTTTACTGGTCCCACCGTTATTCCGGTCGCACCGTTTACTCCCTTGTGTCCCAATATCCGCGGCTGCGTGCCGCAGCAAGGCACCACCAATACGCTCGATTCGCTTGGCGACCGTCTTATGTATCGTCTGGCTTACCGCAATTTTGGCGACCATGAGTCCTTGGTGGTCAACCATTCGGTTGTCGTCAACACAAGCAGCGGTATTCGCTGGTATGAACTCCAGAATCCCAATGGGGCCGTTACCGTAGCCCAGCAGTCAACTTTCGCTCCTGATGCCAGCTTCCGCTGGATGGGCAGCATTGCCATGGACCAGGTGGGTGACATAGCGGTTGGATACAGCGTTTCCAGCAGCACCATGTTTCCATCGATTGCTGTTGCCGGAAGGACGTTCCTCGATCCTCCCAGTACGCTGCAGGCAGAAATCTCCGTTATCGCCGGCGGAGGATCGCAAGGAGGGACTCTGACGCGTTGGGGAGATTACAGCGCAATGCAGATCGATCCCGTGGACGATTGCACCTTCTGGTATACCACTGAATATTTGAAAAATAGCGGTACGTTCAACTGGAATACCCGGATCGCGAGCTTTAAGTTTCCGGGCTGCGACAAGCAGGACCTTACCATTACCAGCACGCATAGCGGCAACTTTACTCAGGGACAAACGGGTAAGACCTATACCCTCGCTGTAAAGAACACTGGTGACAGGGATACTGACGGCTCCACCGTGACAGTAACAGACGCAATGCCAACAGGGCTCACCGTCACATCCGCCACCGGCACAGGCTGGAGTTGCACTCCGGGGACGACCACGGTCTGCACCCGCAACGATGTCCTGGCCTTCGGCAACAGCTATCCCGTTATTACGCTGACCGTTAATGTAGCTGCCAACGCTCCAGGCCTGCTAACCAATGCGGCCGCGGTCGCGGGAGGCGGCGAAATAAACACGAGTAATGACTCTGCCTCAGACGTGACAACGATTATTCAGACAGGGCCAGATCCCACCATCACCAAGACTCATTCAGGATCCTTCATACGGGGCCAGACTGGGACTTACACCATCACTGTCAGCAACGTTGGCCTGACCGCACTCGACGGCACCACGGTGACTGTAAAAGACACCTTCCCCACAGGGCTCACACTCGCCCTAAATGGGGCCAGCGGCACCGGCTGGGTGTGCTTCCAGGGGACGACCATTCCACAGTGCACTCGCGGTGACGTCCTGGCTGCCAACGCCTCCTATCCGCCAATTACGTTGACCGTCAACGTAGCAACTGACGCTCCAGCTCGAGTGATCAATTCCGTCACGGTTTCCGGAGGTGGCGATGTAAATGCCCTGAATGACACGGCAACCGATCCCACCATCACCATCCCTCCGCCGCCTGATCTCACGATCACCAAGACTCATACCGGCAACTTCAATCAGGGCCAAAACTCCCAGTCTTATACCTTGACGGTAAGCAATGCCAGCGGTGCTAATCCAACGAATGGTACAGTCACCGTCACTGACCCTATCCCCACTGGGCTGACCTTGGCTAATATTTTTGCTTTGAACTGGGCGTGCTCCCTCAATTCAGGGGCTGTAACTTGTACCCGCAGCGATGTGCTGGCCGGTGGCAGCAGCTATCCAACGATTACAGTGCAGGTGAATGTGGCCAGTGACGCACCGGCTTCCGTCATCAATACCGCCACCGTCTCCGGTGGTGGCGACGTTAGCCCTGGCAATAACACGGCCAGCGATCCCACAACCATCAACCCTTCGCCCGACCTCACCATTACCAAGACCCACAGCCCCGATCCTTTCACGGTGGGGCAGACCGGGACTTACACCATCACCGTCAGCAATGTGGGACATGCGCCGACTTCCGGCCTTGTAAACGTCAATGATTTCCTTCCCTCCGGGTTGACTGCAACCGCCGTAAGCGCCACCGGCTGGAACTGTCCTAACCCCCTGCCGACCGCATTCGTAAACTGCACGCGCTCCGACGCGCTGGCCGCTGGCAGCAGCTATCCGGTGATTGCGCTCACGGCGAGTGTAACGGGTGGCGGTCCGGCCGTTACGAACGCCGCCGAGGTCAGCGGAGGAGGCGAATTCAACCTGGTCAATGACACCGCCAGAGACCTCACCAGTATCAATGCTCCTGTCCTTACCATTACCAAATCTCACATCGGGAACTTTACTGTCGGACAATCAGGGACCTATACGATTACGGTAGGCAATGTCGGACCAATTGCAACGCTCGGAACACCCGTAACTGTTAGCGATATTCTGCCTGTCGGCCTTACCGCAACGGCTGTGAGTGGCACCGGCTGGTCTTGCAATGCCACGCCGACATCGTTCGTGAACTGTACTCGGTCTGATGTGCTTGCATCAGACGTCAACTATCCCCCGATTGCCGTAACGGTGGCTGTGGACTCAAATGCGGCGGGATTGACCACGAACGTTGTCAGTGTGATCGGTGCCGGCGACTCCAATAACCACGTCGCCCAGGATCCGACGACGATCATCGTGCCCGATCTCGCCATCACCGAGACCCATAGTGGCAACTTCATTGTCGGACAGACAGGCGCTGTCTACACCATCACTGTAAGCAACGTCGGGGCCGTAGCAACCGTAGCGGGTGGAACGATAAGCGTTACGGACTCCCTGCCGTTCTCACTGTCGGCTACTGCTGTCAGCGGAACCGGGTGGAACTGCAATATCTCCTTCGCTCAGCAGTTCAACTGTGCGCGTCCCTCGTCCGATATCCTGGCTCCGGGGAACAGCTATCCGCCCATTACTCTGACAGTAAATCTGGGCACTTTTGTTCCGCTTCCGCTCATCAATACGGTCAGCGTTTCAGGTATCGGCGACGCCAATACCAGCAATAACAGTTTCTCCGATACCGCAACTGTCCTGCCGGCGGTCACGATTGTCCCCACGACGTCTAACACGGCCACAGTCAATGCCGGAACTTCAGCGACATTCAGCTTTACGGCAAGTCTCGTCACCAATCCGCCCGTAGGCGCACTCACGTTTACTACCCGTGATTTGCCGCCGAATTCCAAGGCAACCTTCAGCCCGACGTCGTTGACTCAAACAGGGTCGGTAACCATGACCCTGGACACTTCAGGAAATGGTCATGTTGCTTCTTCCGCCCCCGTTGGCTTCAGCAGGGCGACTTCTCTTTACGCTGCTCTGCTTTTCCCGCTGTTCGGGTTCCTGGCTTTCAGGATAAGCAAGCGGAAGGGAAACAAATCATGGCTGGCAACGGGATTGTGCGTCTGCGGTTTCGCGCTCTTCCTGGCCTTTGCTGGATGCGGAGGATCTGGCCCGCCGCCACCCCCACCACCCCCACCGCCGGTGGTCACACCAGCAGGAACCTACACGATCAGTGTGACTGCAACCGGTACCAACGGAAGCGTGCTGCCATCGACCACAACAGTGACGTTGGTCGTGAAATAAGCGGAGCGCTAAGGTCGGAAGGACGAGAAGGATATACGAACTTCGCGGCGGGGTTTCTGTGGTGCAGGAGAGGCATGAATTAGTGGCTGGTAGCCAGCAGCTGGCAGCTTCTCTATAATCCTGCGCGAGGTCCCCACCGATGAAAATTGCTTTCCCCGCACTCATTCTGTCCGCTTTGTCCGCTGTTGCTTTGGCGCAGACGTCGCCTGAAGAGGGAAGAGTTGTCCGCTATGAGGTCAAACCCAGCGAATTGAAGTACACCTATGCGGCGTCGTATGCGCCGGTGGCGCGGCTGAAGTCTGGCAACATCCTGGAGACGAACACCGTCGACTGCTTCGGCAACGCCATCAAGAAGCCGGGTGACACGCTTAGCATGGCCCCGGGTGACAATCCTCTTACCGGGCCTTTCTACATTGAAGGCGCGGAGCCGGGAGACACCCTGGCCGTTAAGATCCTGGAAATCAAGGTGGACGGCAACCAGGGCATCGGGGCGCTGGCGCCGGGTTTTGGGGCCATCAACGCCACTAATTTCACGCCTATGATCAATCCGCCGATCCCGGAAAAAATCTGGTTTTATCCCATCGACCACGTCGCCAATACGGCCACATTCCAGGCGCTGGACTCAAAATATACGGTGAAGATTCCGCTGCATCCGTTCTTCGGCTGCATTGGTGTGGCTCCCGCCGGCAATGAGGCCCGCAGTTCCGTAGTGCCGGAAGCTTTCGGAGGCAACATGGACTCGCCAGAGGCCAGCGTGGGTAATACTGTCTATTTTCCCGTAAATACTCCCGGAGCAATGCTGTTTCTGGGGGATGGCCACGCCGCTATGGGTGATGGCGAGATTGCCGGCACGGCCATTGAAGTGGCCCTGCGCGGCCGCGTGCAGGTGCATGTAATCAAAGGCAAAAAGATCAACTGGCCGCGCTTTGAAAATGATGAGTACATCATGACAGTGGGCGCATATCGCCCGTTGGACGATGCCCTGCGAATCGCCTTTACAGAACTGGTGGGGTGGATTCACACTGACTACGGCCTATCCGATCTGGATGCCTACGAGCTGCTTTCAAAAGTGGGCGAGATCCATTTGAACGAGATGGTCGATCCGAATTATGTGATCGTGGCCAAGGTAAAGAAGAGCTTTTTACCCCCGTTGAAGACCCATACTGCCAGGTAAGGAAGGCAGTTAGCCTCCTGCTATGCGTGCTTTCTCCCGGTCGCCTGGCGCTGCCGGGCTCTGGCGGGGCTGGTTTGAGCCGCAGTCTGTCAGCACCTCATTTCTTCTTGACAATTGACGGTTGAGCCGTTAAAGTGCCCACCAAACCCCAAAAATATTGTGTTTCAGGAGACCTTGAAAATGTCAAAATCCAACGATGAACCGAAAGGCTCTACCGGCATTGATCGTCGGGCAGTGATACGTGGCGCGCTTGTCGTGGGCGGCGTATCCGCACTCAGTGGCGCTGCGGCGGCAATGACTGCGCCCGCACCCGCTACCACGCTCCAAACCGTCGTCGCAGAACAAGAATGGGCCAGAGTCCTGTCAAGAGTGATAGTCAACCAACTGCCGCAAGCTGTGGCCCAGGTTCCCGACCTACGACTAACCAGCACGCAGGTTTTAGAACTACAGAGAGCCTTTGAGAACACTTTGATCACCAACATGGGCTGCACAGTTACGACAACGGGCTGATCGGCTACGCTACATCGGGCCCCTTGGGAAAAAATCGCTGGAGGAGCCGCTTGCCTCAAGAAGTCGTCGTAGAAAGAGAATGGGCGCGAGTCTTGGCAAGACACGTGGTAAGGCAACTGCCGGAAGCTGTACGCCAAGTTCCCGACTTGCAATTGACTCATCACCAGGTCTTGCAGTTGCAAAGAGTATTTGAAAACACGTTGATCGCGAATATGGGCTGCACTCCCCCCGCCGGCTGCGATCGATCACAGTGAATATGGGCAGGGAATGGGTTGCATCCGTTCCTTGCCTCCTAAGCAGTGACAAAGATGAAAATCTGCCTCATCAGTGCGCCTACGGCCAACCGGTTCGATCACCGGGCCGTTGACGAAATGGAAGCGGCTCGCATCATGGGCGAGCTTGCCCCTGTCGGCATCCTGAGCCTTGCCGCTGTGCTGGAAGCCAAGGGTTTGCAGCCGGAAGTTGTCGACCTCAACCGTGTTTACTACAGCTGGTTGCGGGATTCGAATCGCACTAAGATTGATTTTTGCGGTTTTGCCGGAGATTATTTCGCCAGTCGTGATTTTGACTTCTTTGGCTTCAGTACGGTTTGCAGCAGCTACCCGGTAACGCTTCGCATCGCCGGCGAGGTCAAGAGGGCGCACGGGAAGTCCATGGTTGTACTGGGCGGCCCGCAGGCGTCCGTGGTGGATGTCTCCACCATGCGCGCGTTTCCATTTATTGACCTGGTAGTGCGCGGTGAAGCGGAGCACACCCTGCCTGAGCTTGTAGATGCTCTGGCCACAGACAGATCTCTCGCGACAATTCCAGGCATCACGTTTCGCCGGAATGAAGACGGGGAAATAGTGCGTACCCAGGCTGCGCCGCTGGTTTCAGATCTGGATGCGCTGCCATTTCCCGCTTTTCATCTCTTTCCGGATGTCCGTTTCTGCCGCCACTTTCCTCTGGAACTAGGACGCGGCTGCCCCTTTGCCTGCACGTTCTGTTCGACCAACGACTTTTTCCGTCGCAGTTTCCGGCTGAAGAGCCCGGCGCAGATGATTGCCGATATGCGCAGGGTCAAGCAGACCTACGGCCTTAACTCGTTTGAGCTGGTGCACGATATGTTCACCGTGGACCGCAAACGGGTGGTGGCATTTTGTGAGGCCCTACTGGAGAGCAAGGAAGAGTTCTACTGGGGTTGCAGCGCGCGCACCGATTGTGTTGACGAAGAGCTGATCGCCCTCATGTCCAAAGCTGGCTGCCGCGGCATTTTCTTTGGCATTGAGACTGGCTCCAAGCGCATGCAGAAGATCATTGACAAGGGACTTGAGCTAAACGATTCGGCCGAACGGGTCCGCTCCTGTGACAAGTTCAAAATCAACACAGCCGTCTCTTTGATGGCCGGCTTTCCCGACGAAACGATGGATGATCTGCGTGATACAGCAGCGTTCTTTGTGGATTCGCTGCGCTATGACCACGCTGATCCTCAGCTCAGCATCCTGGCCCCGCTATCAGACACGCCCATCCAGAGGCAGCACAAAGATTCGCTTGTCCTCAATGACGATGTTGCCGATATGTCGTATCGCGGGTGGCAACAGGCCCCCCAGGACCATGCGCTGATTGCGGAATATCCAGAGATTTTTTCCAGCTTTTACGCTGTTCCCATGCCGCACCTCGAACGCGAGTTCCTGAAGGAGTTACGCGATTTTCTTCTGAACGGGATGAGGGCGTTTCGGCGGCTTCTTCTGGGATTGCATCAGGACAGTGGCAACGTGGTCGATGTCTTCCAGCAATGGCAGGAATGGCGGACAAAGCACGGAGCGCCATTCGTGAATGGCGACCGCACGCTCTACTACGCACAACCGGGCTTTGCGGAAGACTTTCTACAGTTTGTGCGTGCGCATTACATCCCCACTGCCAGCAAGTCACCTCTTGCAATGATCACCTTGGTCGAATATGAATCCGCGGTGCTTGGCGGCGAGCATGATTCAAATGATGTCCGCTATGGCTCCGGTCAAAGCGTCGATGGCCCGCTCGCGCATAGTGATGAGCTGTTTTCTCCCGAGAGCCGTCCGCAGCTCCTTCCGGGAGTACACGTCGTCAATCTTCCATCGGACTACCATGAGATTATTCGGAGGCTCCGGCAAAGAAGCCCGTTGCACGACCTGGCCGACCGGCCGGTCAAGGTTGCGATTTGCCGGAATACGTCGGGACCCGCGGACGTTCGGCAGCTCACGCCGCTCTCCGCGGAATTGCTCGGCCTTTGTGAAGGCAACCTGACCGTGGAAGAGATTACAGCGGAATTCCTGCAACGTAAGATTGAAATACCGGGTGTTCCCGCAAACCTGGCCTGTGTGGGCGGACTTGAGATCCTGCGTCGTCAGCGGCTCATAGCCCGGGCGTAACCAAAAGGCGGTTAGCATTGATTCCGGGTTCAATCACCTTGCATTCGTTTCGAAACTTTTCCCGTCTCCCATCTGAGTCCCTGTGTGCGAATTGCGAGGGCTCTGTCACACTCAGTACGTTGCCGCCTCAGTGCACAGTGGTTTGGTGACGTATTCGAAAGCGATTGGCTTCCGTTGAGTTCACCTAGCCTTCATGCCGTGCCAGCCGTCGATGAACAGATCCACAGATCACTCCTCCAAGAGTCGCTGCAATGGGCGCAGCCCAGCTGACAAGTAGCACAAGAAAGCAGGACCCATTAAACGCGCTTAGGTTTTTTTGGTACCACGGAATACGACTCGAGAACCAAAGCACCAATGCCGTGCCCGGCAGCAACCAAAAGATCAACAATCCGAGGATTCCCGCCCCCGCGCCGGCGCGCATGCTCTCAGGGATAGTTCGGCGTATCGTCGGTCGCCGGGCTAGCACCCATGCGGAGAACAACGCCTGGCATGCGCTTAGGCCAGCAAAAATAAAGCATCCAAGGGCGAGTCCCAGCAGACTGAACAACCCTCCACTCACGTCTGAATGTGCAACGACATACAAAAGGACGACAAAATTTCCGATGAAAAAAACATCATTAATCAGTGACCAGGACAGAGCCAGGATTACAAATTGCCCGACATAGCGCTTGGGCAAAACAAGCATTAAGACACCAACGGACAGCAACGCCAACGAAAACGGAAAGAACATGATTTTAAGGGCGATTGGCATTTTTACGGGTTAATCATTTTTTACGGGTTAAATCTTGTTCAGGTACTCCACAATCTCCGGACTGGTCCAATCGACCGCGATGACGAACTTGCGGCGAGCCATGCCGTTGCGATCGATGATCGTCGTTTCCGGATAGCCTGTGGCACCATACAGGTTGTAGCTTTTCTTGGCTGAGTCGAGCACCGTCAGGAAGTCGATGCCGTGATTGCGGAGGAAGGCATGATACTCGTCCTTCTCGGTATCTACAGCTACGCCCACCACGGTGATCTTGTCACCCATGCGCTTCTGCAATTGCACCAGCGAAGGCATTTCCGCGATACAAGGCGCGCAGTGTGCCGACCAGAAGTTCAAAATGACGATCTTGCCACGATAGTCATGCAGAGTAACCGTCCGGTCAGAGTCTTGGACGGTGAAATCCGGTGCCGCCGAACCAATCAGCCGGACTTTAGGCATGTCGTCACAGCCGCTCAACGTTGCAACCAGCAGGGAAAGGAACAAAATGCGTCTGGGGTTCACACCCGTATAATAAACCGATTCTGATGGAAACGGCCCACTTAGAAGTAACGGTCCAGATCATTGTGCCTGCCCGCAACGAGGAGGACTGCATCGGACGCTGCCTGGAATCCCTGGTTCGCCAGCAGGGAATTGGCTTTGAAATCATCGTAGTAGACGATGGATCCACGGACCAGACCTGGGGCATTGCGGAATCTTTTCCACCCGTGCACCTGATCAGCGCGCCTGAGCCCGCGCCTGGAATTACCGGCAAATGCAACGCCGTGATCATCGGGGCGCAAAAGGCCACCGCCAAATGGCTACTGTTCACCGACGCCGATACGGTCCACTATCCCGGGTCGTTGGCTGCGGCAGTGCTCGAGGCGGAAACACGAGGCGTTGGTCTTCTCTCCTATTCGCCAGAGCAGGAGGCTGACTCCTGGGGGGAACTCGCTCTAATGCCGGTTGTCTTCGCCGATCTGGTGCGGGTATATCCGCCGGAACGCGTGAATGATCCTACCGATCCGGCAGTAGCAGCGAACGGCCAGTACATCCTCGTCCGACGCGAGGCTTACAAGGCTCTGGGCGGCCATCAGGCTGTAGCAGATAAAATCCTTGAAGACTTAGAGTTAGCGCGATTATTTAAAGCTTCAGGACATAAAATTCTGTTTCGTCATGGGGCTGGTCAGGTGCGGACCAGGATGTACCGCAACTTCCGTGCCATGTGCGAGGGCTGGACGAAGAACCTTGCTCTGCTATTTCGTCATCCGCTCAAGCTGGCCTTGATTCGAGGTCTGGAATTCATCTTGATTCTGGTGCTGCCGGTCGCGGCGGCGGCTCTGCTGCTCAAGGGTCATCCAACCGGCCTGGTTATGCTGGCAGGCGGCTTTTTTTTCTACCTGCTCTTCCTGGTGCGAGTGCGGAGGGCCCATTTTCCCATGCGTGCTAACCTCATGGCTTTATTTGGGTTACCTCTTTTCGTGATACTTTTGGTGCGGTCGTATTTCCACTCCAATGTCCGTGGCGCGGTAACATGGAAGGGAAGGACGTACGCACATTCCGCACCGCAAGAGGCTGCGAATTCATCTATTAAGAAAGAGCTAAGCTAAAGAGCCTGATTCCGATGGTCTATCTCACAAGGAAAGCAGAGTTTTCCGCTTCGCACTACTATCACAACCCGGAGTTCACCCCGGAAGAGAACCAGCGCGTTTTTGGCAAATGCAATAACCCCAATGGACACGGTCACAACTACACGCTGGAGGTCACGGTCAAAGGCAAGATAGACGATCGGTCTGGCTTCGTGGTGGACCTGAAGCAGCTCAAGGAGATCATGAACCGCGAGGTGATCGATGCCATGGACCATCGCTTTCTGAACAAGGAAGTGGCTGATTTTAAGGACCGCATTCCCACCACGGAGAATCTGGCCATCAGCATATGGAGCCGGCTGAAGCCCAAGCTCAATCTGGCGGAGCTGCATCGCGTCCGCGTTTATGAGACGCCGGATCTGTTTGTGGATTATTACGGAGAGGAATGAAGGACCATAGGAGACACCACATGAGATCCGCATTTTATGTCTTTCTGGCGCTTGTCTGTGTAAGCGGGACATTGCAGGCCGGAAGTTGTCTTCAAGCTGCCGCAATAAGCAAGCCGGCCACCTCGTCCCCAAAGAGCAAGAGCGCGAAACCTGCGCCAGTCCACATCTTTAACCCAGATACCCTCTCCAAGCCCAACGGATATTCGCACGTTGCTGAGGTAAACGAAGGAAAAATTGTTTACATCGCCGGGCAGGTGGCCCTTGACCGTGCAGGGAACCTGGTGGGGAAGGACGATTTTCGCGCCCAGGTCCAGCAGGTCTTTGAAAATCTTAAGTCCGCGGTGGAAGCAGCGGGCGGAGATTTTAACAGCGTGGTCAAGCTGAACTACTTCTGCGCGGAGAGCGTCGATCCGTCCGCAATTACGGTAGTGCGGGAGATCCGCGATAAATACGTCAACACCGGCAATCCACCCGTAAGCACTTTCGTTGTCGTCAAGCGACTGGTGCGTCCGGAGTGGATGATCGAAGTTGAAGCGGTTGCAGTGGTGAAAAAGTAGAAATGAGAGCCTACCTCACAAGACGATATTGGTTTTCGGCTTCGCATCGGTTGCATTCCGATGCCATGTCCGACCAAGAGAATCAGGCCGTTTACGGCAAGTGCAACAACCCCCACGGACATGGCCACAACTATGCCGTGGAGGTCACGGTGGCCGGCCAGGTGGATCCGGCAACAGGGATGGTGTGCAATCTGGCCGATCTGGACGCGTTTGTGGAAGGAAATATTTTGGAGCGTTTTGGCCACCAGAACCTCAATACATTAGCGGCATTTCAGGGGGTTGTGCCCACCACGGAGAACCTTTGCGTCAGGGTCTATGACATTTTGCGGGAAGGGTTCCATCATGCGCAGGTGGAGAAAATCCGCGTGGAAGAGACCATGCTCAATTCCTTCGAATACGCCGGAGGCAGGGAAATTCGTATCTAGGAGACTTAGTTGAAGACAGGATCTGTTGTGAAAAAGATTTTTGACGAATCGCCACTCGCCCAAGCCAGCACACAGGAACTGCTGCGGGAGCTGCTGGTGCGGCTGGGAGAAGATCCGCAAAGAGACGGCCTGCTCCGAACGCCGGAGCGTATGCAGAAGGCCCTGGAGTACCTGACCAAAGGCTCACGCGAAGATCCTGATCAGGTAATCCGCGGCGCCCTCTTTGACGTGAACTATGACGAGATGGTAATCGTCAAAGATATTGAGATGTTCAGCATGTGCGAGCATCACGTGCTGCCGTTCTTCGGCAAAGTACATGTTGCCTATATCCCGAATGGCAAAGTGGTGGGCTTGAGCAAAATCCCTCGCCTGGTCGATATCTTTGCCCGCCGTCTGCAAATCCAGGAGCGCCTGACCGTCCAGATCGCTGAGACCATCCAAAATGCCATCGAACCGCAGGGCGTCGGCGTGGTGATTGAGGCCCGACACCTGTGCGTGATGATGCGCGGCGTGGAGAAACAACATTCGTCCGCGGTGACATCACACATGTTGGGCAGCTTCCGCAGTTCGGATAAGACACGCGAAGAGTTCCTCTCTTTGATCCGCAATGGGAAGAACGGAAACTCGTTCTAATGCCTGAAAATAACTCCGTGCAAGCAAAAGTGGCCGTAATCACTGGCGGTGGCAGAGGCATTGGCCTGGCGCTCGCCAAAGCATTTGTCCGCAAGGAATACGTGGTGGTCATTACCGGCCGCGATCAAACCCGCCTCAAGGCTGCTGCGGAAGAGCTGCGAAAAGGGAAGACCGAAGTCACGGCCTTGCCGTGCGATGTCCGCAATCCTGGGTCGGTAGAAAAGCTTTTTGCGGCGATTCGCGCACAATATTCGTCCATTGATGTCCTGGTAAACAACGCCGGCGTGGCCCACGCTCTAAGCCCGGTGGATGAAATGCCCGTAGATACATGGAAAGAAGTGATCGACACCAACCTGACGGGAATGTTTCTTATCACACGCGCGGCCCTGCCTTTGATGCAGGCGGGCGGCACCATTGTGAACAACCTGTCGGTTGCGGCGGTGCGAGTCTTTGCGGGCATGTCCGCCTACAGCGCCTCTAAATTTGGCGGACTGGGTTTTACCAATGCCCTGCGAGAAGACCTGCGTAAGCGCAGCATCCGCGTGCTGGCTTTGCTTCCAGGCGCAACCGATACGGAGATCTGGAGCCAGTTCTGGGCTGACGCTCCCAAAGAAAAAATGATCTCTGCTCATACCGTCGCTGAAGCTGTGCTCCATGTCGTTTCGGTGCCGGCCAATGCGACGATTGAAGAAATTCGGATTGGCCCGTCGACGGGTGTGCTCTGATCGCGTGGCGTGAACTGCACGCTTGCGGTGAAAATCAATAATCTTCAAACGCGTAAACGTTCTTTCGTACAGGCAAGAGCTTGATCAGGATCACGCCGCAGACGAAGCCTCCCACGTGGGCCCAGAAAGCCACGCCTCCTGCGCCGCCCGACGACGTAAAGATGGAAGCAGCACCACTTAATAGCTGAGCTACAAACCAGTAACCCAGAACGAGCCAGGCGGGAAGCCAGAAGACAAAAAAGATCCACCAGGTAAGGACACGCGCCCGTGGATACAGCAGGAAATAAGCCCCCATCACGCCGGCGATAGCGCCGCTGGCCCCCACCGTCGGCACGGGAGAGAGAAAGTTGAAAATAAAATGGGCAATGTTGGCGCCGAGTCCGCAAACCAGGTAAAACAGTAGATAAGCAAAATGTCCCAGACGGTCTTCCACATTGTCCCCAAAGATGGCCAGGAACCACATGTTCCCGATCACGTGAATCCAGCTTCCATGCAAAAACATAGAACTGAAGAAGGGAACAAAAGCAACACTCGCGGGCGAATACCCTCTAAGCCACAATTCCACGTTGCGCGGTATTAGCGCGAAACTGGATTCAAAACTGTGTTCAAGGCGGGGCCCAAGGGTCCATTGATAGAAAAAAATTGCCAGGTTCAGCACGATCAAGAAATAAGTAATGAACGGCGTGGTAGAACGAGGAGTGTCGTCACGAATGGGGAGCATTAAATTATTGCTTCTTCATTATGATGCTTGATAAAGCGGAGTTACTCAAGTGGATGGCGTACTGATTGTCAACAAACCGGCCGGCTGGACATCGCATGACGTAGTCGCACGCGTGCGACGCATTGCCGGCGAAAAGTCGGTTGGGCATCTGGGGACGCTCGATCCCATGGCGACCGGCGTGCTCCCACTGGTCCTGGGCAGTTTTACCCGGCTGGCCCAGTTCTATAACCAGGCCGACAAGCGCTATGAAGGCTCCATCCGCTTTGGTTGGGCAACCGATACCTATGACGCCGAAGGTGAGCCCTCCGGCCCGGCACGGCCCGTCCACCTGTCGCTCAATGAGGTCCGTACGGCGGCTGCCAGGTTCGTCGGCCTGATACAGCAGGTGCCGCCACCGTTTTCAGCCAAGAAGATAGCCGGCGTCCCGGCGTATAAGCTGGCCCGTAAAGGTCAGGAAGTGGAGCTAAAGCCAAAAGAGGTCGAGATCAAGGAGCTTGAAATCTTAGGCTGGGACGGCACACAGGCCCAGTTCAAGGCATGGGTGAGCTCCGGGACATATCTCCGTTCATTAGCTCATGATTTGGGTAAACTTTTAACTCTAAGTGCTCATTTGGCAGAGCTTAAACGCACGGCGGTGCGAGAGTTCACTCTGGAGGAGGCGCACAGCCTGGAAGATCTGGAGCAAGCGGCAGCCGCGAACACGTTGGGCCAATTCTTCCTGCATCCGCGAATGGTTTTGCCGGAGTTTCCTGCCGTCACGGCGCCTCCGGAGAGCGCGGCTAGAATCCGGCATGGAGGAGCGGTGAACCTTCCTGAGTTCAGCCACGCAACAACCGTTCGTGTGTTTGCTGGACAGCGAGAGTTACTGGCGATTGCCCGGAGGGTGGCTGGGACGCTGTTTCAGCCCAAAGTGGTGCTGCAAGGGGCATGAGTCGGCGCGGCTTTCATTGCCAGCTTTTGCCGGGAGTTGTTGCTGCTTCCAGGGATCATGTGTTCTTAAGCCTGCAAAGAGGGAAGACCGCTGCTTCTTGGCACCGACTTCCGCTTGTATGCGTTTCCAAACCGGACGCGCACTAGCCAGAAAACCATCAATAATAATGGCAGCACCCCCAGGAGAACGAGTATGTACGTTTGGCGCAATATAGCGGGAAACAGGTGTGGCCGTGCCAGAAAAATGGACGCTGAAGCAATGAAGAAAGCAAAACACATGCGCCAGAGATGGCGCGCGAGGCGCTGTGTGCCAGAAATACCGCCGCGCACGAGCATGCGGACGTCTCCCGTGGCAGCAAGCAGAGCCACGGACGCAAAAACAAAATACAGCGGAGCAGGATATCCGTACTTTAACCCCGTCTGGCTAAGCACCGCTTGCATGCCAAAGGTCGCCTCGGAGGCGCCGAATGCCGATATTGCCAGCAACGCCACCCAATCGAAAATGCTCGGTTGACCCTCCCTGCGCCTGGCTGTCATCCATGCCGTTGCCACCAGATAGCACGTTAGAATGCCAGCCAGGACATTGGTTATTTGGGATTTCATAAATCCCAAATACGACCCGCTTATACCCAGGCCAAGCATGGATATGAAAAAGATGTTTCCGGCTAGACCGTGTCGTCGGGAACCTTTACGGAAGGAGATAGCCGTGAAGCCGGACAGAACGCCTATGGTCCCACAGCAGATATGAAAAAGTAATATGGGCGAAGATGGCATTCTTCCTCCTTGCCTCTGGTTCTGGAGACACATACGAGAACCGGAGCACTGGAGTTCCGCTTTTGTGAGGGGAGGTGCTCAAGTAGCGTTGCGCCTGCCTCTCCTCATCAACGTCCGATAATGAGTATTATGTTAAATTAAGTTTGCAACAAGTGATTGTATCTACGCATGACGTGATTGCAACCGGCTAACGCAGGAAGTGTTCCCGGATCGGACTGCAACTGATCCCATTCGACTAATGTCTTGGCATGAGCAACCGCGATCGGAGTTCGGTCTCCGCACCAACAGACCGGCTACGGCCCAAATAACGACAGCGCCTCTCACCAGCCATTTCTTTACCGTAGGGCGCATGATGTTTCTACTCCGATGGTGTGCCGCTCAGAACCGCCTTTAGGTCCGCTCTAAACCGTTGCAAAGTTTCGATCATTTCCATCGTTGCCTCAAGAACCTGCTGTTTATGGAGGAATACCTTTCGCCCAGCGTGTTCTACTAAGGGGCCCAGGCTCTCGCCCATCCGCCAGCCAACGTTGCCTAAAATCTGAAGTCCGTTGGGCCCGGGAACGAGGAAAGCGATGCAGTTGTCACGCACGACGCCGATGGCTTTAGGAAAGCGCTCAAAGGTTTCCAGCTCAAAGCCGGCCATGTAGAGTTTTTGGAGTTGTTCTTCGGGAAGCATTCAGCGCTCGGCAATCAGCATTCAGCCCTAAAAAGCAGTCGTATTGCTGCAAGAGCAAACAGACTGGACTTGCTAAGTACTGACGGCTGAATGCTACATCTTATATCGGCCCAGGTCTTCGTCGTTCAGGCCTTCCAGCCATTTTCTAAGATCGTCGGATGAAATCCGGTCCGCCGAGGTGGTGGCTACCTTGGAGGTCTTCAGTACCTCGTCTTCCACGTAGATCGGGCAGTCCAGGCGGAGGGCGAGGGCCAGGGCGTCCGAGGGGCGTGAATCGATGCTGATGACTCTTCCCTCTCGTTCCATCCAGATGACGGCGAAGAAGGTGTCATCGCGCAGCTCGTTCACTACGATCTTATGGACATGGGTGTCAAGACCAATCAGCAGGTTCTTGATCAGGTCGTGGGTCATGGGCCGGGGAGTGGTGACTTTTTCGATCTCCAGCGCGATGGCATTCGCCTCATACACGCCAACCCATATGGGCAACACGGTGTCACTGCCCACGTCTTTCAGAACCACGATGGGCATATTGGTCACCGGGTCCATCATCAATCCGCGGATTTTCATTTCAACTTCCATTATGCCCTCCTTTACAGAGCTACCATTTCACCCAAAAGGCTGTTGGGGAAACTCCTGGTTACCAGCACGTTAACATAACTTCCCACCGATGGAACCATACTTTCCGGAGTGGTGAAGTTCAAGGTAATGTTCTGGCTGGTTCGGCCTATGACCTGTCCACGGGTCTCGTTCTTTCCTTCAACCATCACTTCAAAAATATGACCGATACGGCTCTCATAATTGGCTCTTTGAATCTCTCGCTGGCGCTCCTGAAGGATTTGCAGGCGCTGCGATTTTTCAGCGTCCGGGATGCTGTCTACCATGCTGATCGCTGGAGTGTTCGGCCGAGGGGAAAACTTGAAGCCGAAAACACCGTCTGCCTGGCACTCATGAAGCAGGGTGATGGTTTCCTCAAATTCTGACGGCGTCTCGCCCGGGAAGCCGACGATAACGTCCGTGGTGAGTGAGATCTCCCGCTTGGCGGACCTGATCCACGAGACTCTTTCCAGATACATCTCCCGCGTGTACTCCCGGTTCATGGCCTTGAGCACGCGGGACGATCCGCTCTGGACCGGTAGGTGTATGTGATCACACAGCCGAGTCGAGGATGCGATCGCGTCAACAATATCTTTGCCGAAATGCCGGGGATGTGAGGTGGTAAAACGCACCCGGCGCACACCAGGAATCTCTCCGATGGCGTAGAGCAGCTCCGCAAACGTCTTCTTGCCCAGTGGATCGGCAAAGGCATTGACGTTCTGTCCCAGCAATTGGATATCGGTATAGCCAAGGTCGGCCATCTGCCGGGCTTCGGCCAGCACGGAGTCCGACGTCCGGCTGCGTTCTTTGCCTCGCGTGTACGGCACCACGCAATAGGCGCAGAATTTGTCACAGCCTTCAATGATCGTGATGTAGCCCCGATGCGGGTTGCTGCGCGCGGTGAACTCGGTTTCAAAGGCCAGATCAGTCTCGCGGTCATCCAGCCCGGTGACGCGGTTGTTGCCGGCTTCAATCTGCACCAGCATCGCCGGCAGATTACGATAAGACGCCGACCCGGCCACCATGGAGACATAGGGCGCCTTCTCGAAAATCTTTTCACCTTCCTGCTGCGCCACACAGCCCAGCACCGCGAACTTCTTGCCCTGCTTCTGGAGTTTCTTGTAGTCATTCAGGCGGTTGAAGACCTTCTGCTCGGCCTTATCGCGAATGGAGCAGGTGTTGTACATGACCAGGTCCGCCTCTTCCACGGTTTCCACCTGACGGTATCCCTGATGCACCAGCGTGCCGATGACTTTCTCCGAGTCATGCACGTTCATCTGACATCCAAAAGTCTCCAGGTAAAACGTTTTTTGGCGCGAATCTGTCATCAATGCAAGTATAGCGCAGCAAAATAGCCGATTTTGCGGTTATTCTTGGATTCAACAATAAAAAGTCCAACAATAAAAAGACGTGGGACCGCAAAATGACACTCGACGAAAAGGCTCGCTGGAACCGGAAGTACCGCGAAGGCTCGCATTCTTCCCTAGAGCCCGACCCGCTTCTGATCGGAGCCTACGATGAATTCCTGTTCGTTCGGCCACCTGGACGCGCCCTCGACGTAGCCGGCGGCGTGGGCCGTCACACTCTTTGGCTGGCCGACCGTGGATGGCAAGTCAAGCTGATTGACGTCTCTGACGTCGGGGTAGAAGCGGCGCGGAGGAATGCGGCCAATGCAAATCGTGCCGCGCATTCGACTACGGCCGTACTGAGCGCTGAAGTTCTGGATCTGAATACAACGCGCGATCTTGGCAGTGAACAATACGATCTGGTTCTGGTGTTCTACTATCTTCAGCGGGAACTCTTCCCTGCTTTGATCTCTGCGCTCAAGCCTGGCGGGCTGTTAATTTACAAAACATACAACACCGAGAGCGAGAACAACAGCGGCGGTCCAAGCGACCCAGCATTTCTGTTGCAGCCCAACGAACTGTTACGAGCGTTCCAGTCGTTGCGGATCTTGCATTATCACGAAGCGTTTCAGGGAAAATGCGTTACAGAACTCGTAGCGCAAAAGTAACACTCAGCCGTCCTTGAGGCTTATGCTGCTATTCGGCGCAAGCGAGAATTTTCGTTCACGTCCCGAAACGTGCCGCAGCACCACGCGGGTCGTTTTTGCAGCGATGCCGGCCGCTTCCTGTAGCTTTCCTTCTGGATCGGTAATCAGTCGCACCGTGTCACTGGTTCGGTAAAGGAGCTTGTCATTCAGAAATAACGCGGCACGGCCAGATGTATATCTCAACTCGGCTGTGCGAGCAGAGGCCAGCCGCAGGCGGTAGCTGGCATGAACGTGCGCCGGTGGGCGGACGTTCCATTCCAACCCACTCTGGATCTGGCGTACCCCGGAAAGCCTCCAGGTGAAATCCATGAAGACGAGCGCTGTGGGTGAGTAGTCGCCCGCATCATGGGTGAACATTCCTGTAAGTGGGTCCATTTGCTGGAGGAAGCTGCTCTCCTGGAGGATGGCCCTGGTCCTAAGAATTGCGCTGACCCACTGCTGCATAAGATGGGCCAGATCGGCGGGCTTGCTGTAATGTTCCATCCAGCGCGGCGCCCGCAGCGCTGTCAGCGCCTGCGAAGCTCCGCCCCAGGAGTTACGGGGAATGGGACGCACGAACGATGGATCGTCGAGCGCAATGGAGGCCAGAGGATACGGGGCCCAGAACGCCGCGGGGCTGTGGATCTGGCGTTGATAGATGGTCTCAAAGAGTTGTTGATCAACTACGTGTTCTCCCAGCACCCGGCTGATGACATCACCGCGAATACGCACCAGATGGTCCTGGGCGTCGAGGTCGAAGAAAGCGGCATCTTCCGCGGAGTAAAGTTTGGCCATGATCGCAGAGCGGATCGTGGCGGCGTCATCGAGCCAGCGTTCGGCTTCAGAAGGTTTTCCCAGCGCACGGGCCATAGCCGCCAGAGCGACGCGTGCGCCGTAGACTGTCGCGGAAAGATCAGGACACAACCGCGGCATGGAAGGCAAAGGCGGGCACTTGCGCGCATCCGCGTCCGGGCAGCGGGTGGGAACTCCCGACCAGCGTGGGCTGTTGTCATGACCGGTGTCGTAGGTGCAGAAGCCCTCACAGAGGCCGGTGCCGCGAGTGTTACGGTAACGGCGGAGCCAGGCATCCCAGCGGCTGCAGCTGCTGTAGGCCTTCTCCAGAAGCTCGCTGTCTCCGGTTTCCTGAGAGAGTTCCCATACCGTGGCCGCGATCGGCACCACCATTTGAATCTGTCCGAACCCAACTCCCGTGGTTCTGAGCCAGCAAGGGAGTTGCCCGTCTTCATGTTGCAAAGCAAAGAAGGCCAGGTGATTGTTGCGGGCGATGTCGGGACGAACCACTGAGTAAACCAGGCTTTCCTGCGGGGCACACTCCTGCCAGATTCCGCGATAGCTACTGCCTTCGATCAGTACCGGCGGCGAGTAGTCCGATACAGCAGCTATGTTGCGGGACAGAACATCCAGAGCACGCGAATAGGTGGACTGATACTGCGAGTCGCTGGTCGCAAACGAGATTCGGGGATCGGGCTTTTTCTCCGGCGCAAGTTTTCTCTCTGGCTCATTCTGGGGCGGCGCCAGCTTCTGAAGAGCATTGGGGAAATTTGGCAGAAAGAACGCGCCAGCCAGCTGCCCGGACTTCTCAATGAATTCGCGTCGTTTCACAGCTCAACCGTCTTACAACTTAACCAAAGACTTCTGCATTGACTTTCAGCAGGGGAATTGTACAGGACTCATCTCGGCTGTTCTTCATCCGCATTGTGGGTTCTTGTCAATGTTAGAATCGGCGCATTACCCATGGAAAAGAACAAACCCGCACACGGACATGCGATCCCTGGAAAGCCCAGGTCCACAATGAACCGCTGCTTCGCCTGCGGCAAAGATAATCCTGAAGGCATGCAGCTGAAGTTCTATCTGGACGATGCTACACGTCAAGCCGTCTGCGATTTCACGCTGACGCGCCGCTACACCGGTCCTCCCGGGCACTGTCATGGAGGCATTATCGCCACCATCCTGGACGAAGCCATGGGCAAAGTGAACAAGTTTCGCAATGTGCTTGCGCTTACCAAGTCCATGCAGGTGGATTATCTCCGGCCAGTACCACTCGGTAAGTCTTTGAAGGTTGTTGGCTATGAAAAGAGCGTCGAGGGCAGGACGCATATCAATATGGCCGAGATCCGCAATGAGGAAGGTCTGATCCTGGCCAGCAGCACCGGAACGTTTATCGCGATTGATGCGACGAAGATGTTTTCGGAATTCATTGAGTCGTGAATCAGGAGGGACTCTCCGTTTGCGCACACCGATATTCCAGGTCGACGCCTTCACCACCCGCCTGTTTGCAGGAAATCCCGCAGCGGTGATGGTAATTAACAACTTTCCGGCTGATGCGACGCTGCAAGCTATTGCCGCCGAGAACAACCTGGCGGAGACGGCTTTTTTGGTTCCCCAGGGCGGCGACTATCAACTGCGATGGTTTACACCCACTGTTGAAGTGCCGCTTTGCGGCCACGCTACTCTGGCCAGCGCGGCGGTGGTTATGGAACGGCTGGAACCCGGACGCGGCAGCGTGGTCTTCCACTCGAAGAGTGGCCCTCTAACAGTAAAACGGGCGGATGCGGGTTACATCATGGATTTCCCCGTGCGGTTGTCGGAGCCGGTCGCAACTCCGCCCGCGCTGGCCGAAGCGCTCGGGACCGTTCCAACGGAAGTTTTCGTTAACATCTTCAATTACATGGCTGTGCTGGAAAACGCACAGGTCTTGCGCGAGCTTGCTCCCGATATGGCAGCGCTCACCCGCCTGGACCGTAACGGCGTGATCGTGACCGCCGTGGGGGACGGAGTCTACGATTTCTTCAGCCGCTACTTCTGTCCGGCAAAGGGCGTTCCGGAAGACCCGGTGACTGGCGGAGCGCATTGCATGTTGGCGCCCTATTGGGCCAAGCGATTGGGTAAGACCGCCTTTCGCGCTTACCAGGCCTCGAGGCGCGGCGGAGAGGTCATTTGCCGGCTGGCCGGCGATCGCATCGAACTGGCAGGCAGTTGCGTTTTCTATCTGGAAGGCACGGTAGAGATTTAAAACCCTCCCTGAATGGCAGCGCAGAAATCCCCCTGAACGAGTAAAATAGACAGTTCACCCTACAAGTTATCGTGCTACGTTCGCACGAGAGGAGTTTTTTATGTCTGACCTGAACGGCAATATGGGACTGCGCCTGAAGACCGGCCTGGCGGAGATGTTCAAAGGTGGCGTCATCATGGACGTCACCAATGCCCAACAAGCTGAGATCGCGGAGAAGGCCGGGGCGGCCGCGGTGATGGCGTTGGAGCGCGTCCCCGCGCAGATTCGCGCCCAGGGCGGCGTGGCCCGCATGGCATCGCCCACGAAAATCCGCGAGATCATGAACACCGTCTCCATCCCTGTGATGGCCAAGTGCCGCATCGGCCACTTTGCTGAGGCCCAGGTGTTGCAGGAACTCGGCGTCGACTACATTGATGAGTCTGAAGTCCTGACGCCCGCCGACGAAGCCAATCACGTGGACAAACACGCCTTTAAAGTCCCCTTTGTCTGTGGCGCCCGCAATCTGGGCGAAGCTCTGCGACGCATCGCGGAAGGTGCGGCTATGATTCGCACCAAAGGCGAAGCCGGCACCGGCGACGTGGTCCATGCCGTAAAGCATATGCGGCAAATTGTCCGTGATATCAAACAGTTAACGGTTCTTTCTGATGAAGAACTTTACGCTCAAGCCAAGGACCTGCAAGCCCCGTACGAACTGGTTCGGATGGTGGCTAAGGCGGGCAAGCTGCCGGTTCCCAACTTCTCGGCTGGCGGCATTGCGACTCCGGCAGACGCAGCTTTGGTCCGCCAGCTCGGTGCGGAAGCCGTCTTTGTAGGATCGGGAATCTTCATGGCTGATTCCATTAACTTCTGTGAACCGGCGGAAGCGGAGAAGCGGGCACGCGCCATTGTCCGCGCGACAACGCATTTCGATGACCCTAAAGTATTACTTGAAGTAAGTGAGCATCTGGTGGGCGCAATGAAAGGGCTCGCTGTGGCAGCGATGTCGGAAGAAGATATGCTGCAAACTAGGGGTTGGTAGTTTTTTTATATCCCGAGCGGAAGCGAGCGAGCTTTCGTTTTCTAATTCGATTGAAGAGATCACAGAGGCGAGGATATCCGCATGAAAAGGGATGATTCCCGGGGAACGGTTTTTGCTCTTTTGCTGCTTACGGCAATGATTAGTGTCGCCTCAGGATGTGGAGGGGAGGATAAAGCGCACGCCCAGCCACCACCCGTTACCAGTTCCTCTACCAACTCGATGATTTTTGGCTACGGTGCTATTGGGCCGGGGACCGGGTCTATCTCCACGGCATTTATTCAGGAGCGCATAGGCGATCCGGCCAATCAGGATTTCTCCAGCATGCCTATGCCAAGCAATGCGGCTATTGGGCATCTTCACTTCATCAGTAGTAGTACCTTGACCTCTGCCACAGCGGTAGTCAGTGTTTATGTGAATGGAGTGCCGAGCGCTGTGACTTGTACCATCGGTCCAGGCGTAGCGGCCCCAGTAACTTGCTCCGACACAACTCATACTGTGATGGTCAATGAGGGTGATCTGGTCAACATCGGAGTGACGGTAGCTCCGGGTTCCGGCGGTACTGGCACCCTGGGGGCATTCCGCGCATCCGCTGGAATTATTTTCCAGTAAGCGCGCAACCGGGTATTTCTTGCCAGCCACCGCAAATAAAAAGTACCGGTTTGCGAAACTGAAAGTCTTCGAAGCGATGTCTCCTTTGAAAGCGCTTTAAGATCATAGGGCTCCCTCGCTTCGCTCGGGATGTTAAAAAACAATGACCATCGGCGTGCTAGCCATTCAAGGTGATTACGAAGCCCACATGGCCCGACTCAAGCAGTTGGGCGCTGAGGTCACGCTGGTACGCAAGCCGGAACAACTGGACAACATTGACGGCATCGTGATCCCCGGGGGCGAGTCCAGCACGTTCTTAAACTTTCTGGCAGAACACGGATTTCTGGAAAAGCTGCGCGACTTTGTCAGTACCAAGCCGACCTTCGGCACCTGTGCCGGAGCAATCCTGCTGGCGAAGGAAGTTGAAAACCCGCCGCAGGCATCCCTGGGAGCGCTGGACATACGTATACGGCGCAACGCCTACGGACGCCAGCTTGAAAGCTCGATTCAGGATGCGCAAACCAAGCTGGGCGCTCAACCGCTGGAGATGGTCTTCATTCGCGCCCCAAAGATCGTAAGCACAGGCAAGGAGGTCGAGGTGTTGGCCACGGCAAAGGGCGATCCCGTCCTGGTGCGCCAGGGCAAGGTGATGGCTTCAACCTTTCATCCCGAGCTGTCCAACGACACTCGGGTCCACCAGGAATTTCTCAAGCTGGTGAAGAACGGCGTGGGCCGCAAACCAGGCTAATGGCAGTCGCCCTTCTGCTTGCGCTTCTCCTGATTACCCTGGCATGCGTTTGGCTTTTTGTTGCGCATCCGTGGTGGTTCCCTGCTGGCGTTTCCGCCCAATCCGCTGCTCTGGACCATCAATTCACAATTGCTTTGTGGCTTCTGGGAGCGCTGTTTGTTGCCGGACAGATTGTTCTGGCGGTTTCCTTGCTGCGTTCCCGACGTAAGCGACATTCAGCCTACACACGCGGCGACTGGCGCTTTGAAGTTGCCTGGACCCTGGCGATTACAGCCATCTTCTTCTGGTTCAATGTTTCCGGCGATCGTTTATGGTCGAGCATGAAACTGCAGGCGCCAGACGCAAACGCCATCCAGGTTGAGGTTACCGGGGCCCAGTTTCAATGGTATTTTCGCTATCCGGGTGCAGACGGAAAGCTGGGACGGACCAATGCGCAAAAGTTCGCCAAGGCGGAGGAAGGCAACCCGCTGGGCCTTGATCCCAACGATCCCGCTGGCACGGACGATCTTGTCTCGACCTCAATGGTTGTGCCTGTAGGGCATGACGTGGACTTGAACCTGCGCGCGCTGGACGTGATCCACAGCTTGTTTATCCCGGCCATGCGCTTTAAGCAGGATACTGTACCGGGGATGAACATCCGTACTCACTTCAGGCCTATGCGGACGGGCAACTATGAAATCGCCTGTGCCGAATTGTGCGGCACAGGACACTATAGAATGCGGGCAGTGGTTCGGGTGGTAAGCGAAGAAGAATTTGAGCAGTGGCTGAAGGCACGGCCGAGCAATTAAAAATAGGGATGCCACTTTTGCTGGCGGACCACTCGATAAATGCAGATGTGGGATTATTTTGTATTGGAGTTCTGGGATTGCGCATAAATCTTGAAAACGTTTCCAAGAAGTACGGCAGGGTCCACGCTTTGGCACAGGTCTCATTCGAACTGGTACCTGGCCAGATCGTTTCGGTATTGGGCGCCAACGGGGCTGGAAAAACGACGCTACTACGCTGCCTGTCTTCAGTCGCGTCACCGGACAAAGGGAAGATTTTTTTCGATGGAGAATTGTTCCGTCGGAATCGCATGGATCTGCGCCGCCGGTTAGCATTTCTGCCGGACTTTCCGGCCATGTACCCGCACTTGAAACCGTTGCAGCACATCGCCATGGTATTGGGGCTTTATGAAAAGGACGATGTCGCGCTCCACGAGCGAGCCATCGAAGCTTTGGGCAACCTCGACCTGCTGCCTCTTATCGACACTCAGATTGGACGGCTTTCCCGCGGACAGATCTACAAGACCGCCTTGGCTGCCATGCTTCTAGTAGACCCGGAACTGTGGCTGTTGGATGAGCCTCTCGCCTCGGGAATGGACCCAATGGGCATCATGTACTTCAAGAAGGAATGTCGCGCCGCTGCGCTCCGAGGTCGCACAATACTTTACTCAACACAACTCCTTGATATTGCGGAGAACTTTTCCGACCGCGTCTGCGTTTTGCACCGAGGGACACCAAGAGTGTTCGAAGAAGTCGCAGAGCTGCGCAAACAGACCGCAATGCCTGAGGGGGCTTTGGAAGAAATCTTTCGGCGCTTACGCGAAGGTGAATCGTGAGCCTGTATTCTCGGCCCGTGGTCCGCAGGATTCGACGGTCTGCAATCTCTCACTTGCGCCAGAGTCCCGAGCTTTGGAAAGACTACAAGCGCCGTCGCCAAAGGTTGACCCTGCCTGCTTTGAAAAGCGTTCTCCTTTCTGTGCTTGCGCTGTTGTTAGCTGCGGCATTTCTCACACGTTATTCAGTCGTCAAGCCAAACTTTCCGTTTCTTGCAATCGCCTTCTACTGCACCGGCACGGTTGTTTTCCGATCACGAGCGCTACTAGCTCGTCTACATGGCCCTGGGGAACTTTCTATTTTTATGGCTCTTCCACTTGCGGACAATGATTTCTTCCGTATGCAGTGGAAGAAGCTCCTGTTCCGATCTGTCTCGATTTTCGTGGCTGCAACTCTTTTCTATATATCCCAGACCTATGGGTCCGCGAGTGTTCGCCAACTCAGTACGGTTCCAGCGGTTTTGGTCTCGATTTATGCTGGATTGCTGCAGTGGCTTCTCGTCTGTTCTCTGGCCGTGCCGGCACTGCGTGTAACCAAGCCGTTTGCGATGAATAGTGCCCGCATTCTTTATGGACTAGTTATGGTTGCGGCATTCCTGCCTGATAATTTAGATCAGTATTTTAGTCCGGCCACCATAGTACTGCCCGCTGGCTGGGTCAATCGACTCTACGAAGACCTGTTGGCTGGAAAGCCAGCCGGATTGCTGTGGTCAGTGCCGGTTCTAGGCCTTGCTGGGGCTTCTTTGCTGCATCTGCGCCACGTGCGGGCATCCTACACCACAACCCACGATGTTACGGAAAACCTTCTGGAAGTAGAGCGGGATGACGAAATTCCATCATCTGTATCCGAAGGAAACAAGGCTCTTGTACAAGATGAAGGTGAAGGAATTCGTGAAGAATGGGCACCAGTACTGGCCAAGAACCGCATTTCTGCGGGAGAACTCAACCTGTCACCGGACTGGAAGGCCTTTGGATGGATTGAAAATATCGCAGGCCGCTGGCTCACTCAGGACGAAAAAATAGTTGCTGACTTCATGACAGGTGGATTATTGGGCCAATGGAGTTCTGCCTGGCGACGAGGACTCTATGTGATGTCCGCAGCAATGGTTTTGGCAAGCCTGGTACCTCTGGTTCCTTTCTGGGGCGCTGTCGTTGCCATTTGCTTGGCGAGCGCCTTGGCTGCGCCAGTGCTTGGGGGACAATGGGCAGGTTTTTCTCAAGTCATTGTTTCGATGAATCTGAGTTTCGTTGCTGCCTTCTATCCGGTGAGCTACTGGCAGGTGTCAAAGATGATCCTCAAGATCAACCTTGTGAGGATTACAGCATGGTTTGTTCTGCTGGCGCCGGCTGTGATGTTGTTGGCATGGAGATTGGGCAGTACACCTCAAGATGGATTCATAATCGCCACGGAAATTCTGATTTTTGCCACCGCATTTCAATTCATAGCCGTTGCCGGGAAGCATTCCCAAGGAACCAATGACACCAAGGTGGTCTCGCTGGGAAGCGTTTTGTTATGTTTTTCCGCAGTTTTGGGGGTTTTTGCCTTGGTAGCCGGAATGTTTGTATTCTTCATCCCTGGAGTTCCACATGGACCTCTGGTTGGTGGGATCAGCGTTCTTGCAATTTGTATGCTTGCTTGGCTCTCCTATGGCTGGATTTATCACCATGGCCGCATCGATTTAGTGCGCCTTCCGGATCGAAATTAAATACAGTCTAGGATTAAGTAACTGAACCATGGAAGAACGCCTTCCCATCTCGGCCGCTCCGGTGACCCAGCCATTTCTGTGCCGCTATATCTTTAGCACCGACCATAAAGTAATCGGCCGGCAGTACTTCTTCCTCTCACTGGCGGCGGTGCTCGTTGGCACTCTGCTTTCACTGCTGATGAGGATCCACCTGGTTTGGCCCCACGCCACAATTCCCTTCCAGGGAGAAATCAAGCCGGAGAACTATCTGGCTTTCCTCACCATGCACGGGACGTTGATGGTCTTCTTTGTCCTCTCAACCGTGCCACAGAATGGGTTTGGGACGTTTTTCCTGCCGCTGCAATTGGGCGCGTCTGACATGGCCTTTCCCCGGCTCAACATGTTTGGGTTCTGGATTTCGCTGATTTCATTCCTGGTTCTTCTCGCCGCGTTCTTTGTGCCTGGCGGCGCCTCTGTGGCCGGATGGACGCAGTATGCACCGCTCAGCGCTCTGCCTTCGGCTGGCCCCGGTCAAGGGCTGGGAACAGATCTATGGCTGGTCAGCATTGGCTTGTTCTGCGTGGCCTCGGTGATCAGCGCGATCAACTTTGTTACCACCACCCTGAAACAGCGCACGACGGGAATGGATCTGATGCGCATGCCACTTACGTGCTGGGCATGGTTCGTGACCGCCATCCTCAGCCTGCTCGCATTCAGCGTACTCACCGCGGCGGTCATCATGCTGCTTATGGACCGCAAAGCAGGAACCAGTTTTTTTGTCCCCGGTGGGTTGATCGTAAGTGGTAAGGCGGTTGCGGACCACTCAGGCGGCTCGGCGCTGCTGTGGCAGCATCTATTCTGGTTTTTTGGACATCCTGAGGTGTACATCGCCGTTTTGCCGGGTATGGGTGTGACCTCGCATCTGCTCTCGGTTTTCTCGCGCAAGCCGGTATTTGGGTACAAGGCGATGGTCTGGGCAACTATCGCTATAGGCGCCCTGGGCTTCATGGTTTGGGGACATCACATGTTCGCCAGCGGCATGGATCCCAACGCCGGATTCGCTTTCTCCACGCTGACTACGGCCATCGCCGTCCCTTCCGCCATCAAGACCTTTAACTGGGTGGCAACGCTTTACGGAGGCCGAATCCGGTTTACAACGCCGCTGTTGTTCTCCGCCGGATTTGTATCGCTTTTTATTACCGGCGGGCTTACCGGACCTTTGCTGGCTCAGCCGGCGCTGGATGTCTACCTGCACGACACATATTTTGTCGTCGCCCATTTTCATCTGATCATGGCCATGGCGGGATTGTTCGCCGTTTTTGCCGCCACATACTTCTGGTTTCCCAAGATGTTTGGCCGGATGATGAACGAACGCCTGGGCCGGTTACATTTCTGGATAACCTTATTCGGCTCTTATGCCATCTTTATGCCTATGCACCTGTTGGGCGTAGCCGGGCATCCACGCCGATACTCTGAGCTGACCGGCGGCGTACAGTACGTGGCGGCCATGGCCCCATTGCAAAAGTTCATTACGCTGGCTGCCATCGCAACGATTGCCGGACAGATCACCTTCCTTGTGAACCTCTTTTGGAGTATGTTTAGAGGATCGGACGCGGGAGCAAATCCGTGGGAATGCACCACATTGGAATGGACATTACCTTCGCCTGCGCCGTCACAGGGATTTGGCGACCATGAGCCCATCGTGGCCCACGGCCCTTACGAATACAACACGCCGGGAGCGGATAAGGACTATCTGATGCAGGACAATCCAGCCACCCGGGACAACCGGAACGCCAGTTGAGTGTTTTATGCCAGTTGTTGGCGATCATGCTGAGATAGAACGCAGACCGAAGCTGGGCGGCGGCGGTCCGGGGAAGATTCCCCATTGTCACGGGTACGGCGGCGGGGATGATGGGGACCACGAAGAACCTTCAGAGTTCGTTACCCGTAAGAAGCGTTTGCGGCGTTACTACGTGGGTGTGGCCCTCTTCATAGGCTGCGTGACTATATTTTTTATCGCCATGACCGTCACGTATGTCGTTCGCCAGGGGATGGGACGCTATGATCAGGACCATGCCAGATGGATTTACGATTGGAAACCCCTAATTCTTCCCTACCCACAGTTGTTGATCAACTCTTTCGTTCTGCTTCTGAGTAGTGGCACTTTGGAATTGGCGCGTCGCTCCATGATCCAGAAAACAGAGTTTGCCGCCATGGGGATCGTTCCACCGCGATTGAAGGCGGATTTGCCCTGGCTGGGCTTTACCGTGCTTCTTGGATTTGCCTTCTTGGTCGGACAATTTGCCGTGTGGAATGTTCTACGCAGACAAGGCGTCTATCTTGATTCAAACCCCAGCAGCTCTTTCTTTTACATGTTCACAGGGCTGCATGCCATCCATCTGGCTGGAGGGCTTGTAGTGCTTCTTTACACTACATGCGGTAACTGGTTGAGGCGCAGCAAGTTTGAATCACAACAGATCGCGGTAGATGTAACGGGTTGGTACTGGCATTTTATGGGGTTGCTATGGCTGGCAATCTTCGCTCTGCTCCATTTTGCCCGGGGATGATGATGCCTCTTGCCGGGTTTAAGCTCCCGGCTTCTTCACACGAACCAGCGTAATCTTGGCAAATCCTTCGTCAAAGGTTGGCGCCTTGAGCTTGGCGGCCATTCGCTGAACGACGTCCTCTTTGACCTGGCGTTCACGATTGCGGTTCCGTGCCAGGCAAACTTCCAATGGAACGTCAAAAAACACCGCATGCACCTCATAGCCAAAGCCACGGGCCATTTTGATCCATTGCCGACGTTCATGAGGCGCTAAGTTACTGGCATCAACGTAGTTCCACGGCATCCGGGCAATCAGGCGGGCGCGCAGCAAGGACCGCAGCGTGGAAAAGACCAGCCCCTGGTAGCGTTGTTCAGTAATGTCATCAAAAAGGATCGACCGCAGCATGTCGCTGGAAAGGGGTGTCACGCCGCGGCGCTTGAACCAGGTAGTTTTTCCTGAACCAGGTAGCCCAATGGCCAGCACAACGACACCTTTGGGGGCTCGTGCCGTTGATTTCCCTGCTTGAACAGGTTTTTGCTCGGGTGGTCCGGGTGGAGGAAAAGGAGGCGTTTCCGGCTGAACCTCAGTCTCCATCCTGCGTTCATCTGTTGGTGCCGCCTCAGAGGTGGTCTCAAGCGGCTCAGAACCATAGGTGGGAACAATGGGGCTGGGGTGGAGTTCGTCGACCAAGGGCTTTTGCTGGCCGACTTTGCCAGTAGCCTCGGTCTCGTTCTCCGGCTTCTTTTTACGGCGCTTCATGCGCTCGCGCATCCAATTGCGCATCCTTCGTGTTTAACACAAGGAGCTAAGGAGTTGCAAGCAAAGTAACTTTTTCAGTCACTAACACTGCAAAAACAAAGAGAGCTTCTGGCCGTGTGCCCGCGCGAGTTCCACAAAGTTAGCAAAACCAAATTCGGGGACAGCCTACTTCTTATTGCTCTCATTTCGAGTCGCGGTGAAAGTGCCGTCAGCCTGTCCGCCGTAGTCAACTGTGCCCTCGATCTTGGCGCCGTCACTGCTAATCGTACCGGAATAGTGTATTTTTGCGCCTGAAGCTTCAAAGTCCCAGGTAACCTTGTTTTCCTTCACTGTGCCTTTGAGGGGTGCCTCCCCAAACGCGCCGGAGTAAGTTCCGGTCAGGGCTTCGCCATCCTGTTTCAGGACGAAGGTAGGAGATCCGCTCTGGCCGCCTACCTCCACTTTGGCGTTCCATGTGCCAGTCAAGCTCGTAGCGGCAAAAAGCACCACCGCCGAGAACATAATCATTGCAAAACTCACGAACAGTTTTTTCATGCCCCGCACAATAGCATTCTCCATTGGCTGTGTACAACCGCCAGGATCAGGCTTCGCCCACGAATCAAACTAAGCTGACTTCCGGCTGAGAAGACCTTCCGGCGCTCTGGCAGAACCAAATCGGTTAACCCAGGTTGAACGTCCGATTATTTCATTCATTTCTTGCACTTAAAGGCCAAATTGCTATACTCTGCCCCCGCAACCCAAAACCGAGCCATTTATAGACTCCGCAGCAGGCACGTTCCTGCATCTTTGGCAGAGATTTGGGGGCCGCGTAAGAAAGCAAGAAATGTAATTTACGAATGCTTGTTTGCTTTGCTTTCAATAATTGGGCTTGCTGGCTTGACCGTTCCTGCCCTCGCTTGGTTCTTGAAGATTCGAAGATGCTCCGCCAGGACAAGGAGAGCGCCAAAGCCGTCGATGAGCGCGCGGCAAGCAACTGAAGTCTTGTACCGATGTAAAGAAAGAAAAACTGAAGTCAACGCATCTGACAAAAAGATTGCGAAAGAGAATTGGGTCCAGAAGTTATGCTGCCTCTTCCCCAGATGCTCACGGAACAACGAAAGAGAAGAATGAATAGAAACATCGCTTCCATCGTGCAATTCAAGGAAGCGCAGCAGTAGAGAAAAAAAAGTAAAGACCAGGAAACCCGCAACAAAAAGTGGTAGGAAGCATTTCAACCAGCCAACGCAACATTTGATAAGGCCGCGCGGCTTGCGACTCGCGGCCTTATCGTAGTTTTTTTCCTGAAGCGAGTCCGCTTCATCACACTACCGGTGTGACCACCCGGTGGCCTCTGTTTGCGCCTGCAAGACTTTCTCTGCTAACCTGATTAGTTTCAAGTCCTCGTCGACTTTCTGTTGTGCTTTCTGTATCAAAACCATTTTCTGCGAATGCCCTATTCTCGGGCCCTGGAGGAGATTCAATCAATGGCAATTAAAGTTGGCATTAATGGATTTGGCCGGATCGGACGCAACGTGCTGCGGACCGCGATTGACGATCCCAATCTCGAATTTGTAGCGGTAAATGACCTTACCAGCCCTGCAACGCTCGCCCATTTGCTGAAGTATGACTCCATTCTTGGCAATCTGAAGCACGATATCAAAGTTACCGGTGATTCCATCAGCGTGAACGGCAAAGCGACAAAGGTCTTTTCTGAGAAAGACCCCGCAGTCATCAACTGGGAATCGGTCGGAGCACAAGTGGTCATTGAGTCCACAGGCAGGTTCACGGACGCTGACCAAGCCAAGAAACATCTGCGTGGTCCGGTAAAAAAGGTGATCATTTCCGCCCCAGCCAAGGGTGAGGACATCACCATCGTCCTCGGCGTCAACGAGAAGAATTACGATCCAGCAAAGCACAACATTATTTCCAACGCGTCTTGCACCACCAACTGTCTGGCGCCGGTGGCTAAGGTGCTCCATGACAGCTTCAAGATCCAAAGTGGGACTATGACCACCATTCACTCCTATACCAACGACCAGGTCATTCTCGATTTTCCCCACAAAGACCTGCGTCGTGCGCGCGCGGCTGCGCTCTCCATGATTCCAACGTCCACTGGTGCGGCCAAGGCGATTAACCTTGTGATCCCCGAACTGAAGGGCAAGCTGGACGGTTTTGCCATGCGCGTGCCCACGCCCAACGTTTCCGTGGTGGACCTGGTTGTGTTCGTGGAAAAGAGCACAAGCGTGGATGAGGTAAACAAAGCTCTGCAGGCAGCAGCAAACGGGCCCATGAAGGGCATTCTGGGGTTCACGACCGAGGAACTCGTATCATCGGACTACAAAGGCGACGATCGCTCTTCCATCGTGGACGCTCCACTCACCCGCGTGGTCAACGGCAATTGCGTGAAGGTGATCGCGTGGTATGACAATGAGTGGGGGTATTCATGCCGCGTGCGCGACCTGATCTTTTACATGGCCAAGAAGGGCCTCTGATTCGCAGAACGATCTATGGCTAAGCTCTTTATTCAGGACCTAAACCTTGATGGCCAGCGCGTTTTCATACGCGTGGATTTCAACGTCCCATTGACCGACGACGGCCGCGTCTCCGATGACACCCGCATTCGCGAGACGCTGCCGACCATCGAATATGCCCTGCGCAAAGGCGCACGCGTGATCCTGGCGTCGCACTTAGGGCGTCCCAAAGGCAAACCTAATGCCAAGATGAGTCTGAAACCAGCGGCGGAGCGCCTGCGCATGCTGCTGGATGGGAAGCTCGGCCGCAGTTGCAATGTCGGCTTTGCTCCGGACTGCGTTGGCCTGGCAGCCGAGGAACTGTCCCAGAAGCTGGAAAAAGGACAGACGCTGCTGCTGGAAAACCTGCGTTTCCATGCCGAAGAAGAAGCCAACGACGAGAATTTCTCCCGTCAGCTGGCCGCTCTGGCTGACCTCTACGTTAATGACGCCTTTGGATCGGCGCATCGTGCACACGCCTCCACCGCGGGAATCACTAAGTTTGTGGAGAAGGCGGCAGCCGGGCTGCTCATGCAGAAAGAGTTGGAATACCTGGGCAAGGCCACTTCGGACCCGGCGAAGCCTTTCGTGGCCATTCTTGGCGGGGCCAAAGTTTCCGACAAAATTGACGTCATCCGCAACCTGATGAATAAGGTCGATGCGCTGCTCATCGGCGGTGCAATGGCTTACACCTTTCTGAAAGCTCAGGGCAAAGCGGTGGGTAAGTCCCTGGTGGAAGAAGACAAGATCGCGCTGGCCAAAGAGCTGCTGACTGCAGCACAGAACAAAAAAGTCCGGCTACTTCTGCCTCTGGACCATGTGATCTCAGACAAGATCGACGGTGCAGGCGGCATCCGGACAGTCACAACAGATCAGGGTATTCCTGAAGGGCAAATGGGCCTGGACGTCGGCCCTGATACTGTCGCGGCTTTCGCCAAAGAAATTGCCGGCGCAAAAACCATCGTTTGGAACGGTCCGATGGGGGTCTTTGAAACCCCAGCCTTTGCCAAAGGCACCATGAAGATCGCGCAGGCAGTAGCAGCTAACAGCGGCGCAGTTTCCATCGTGGGTGGCGGAGATTCGGTGGCTGCCGTTCATCAATCGGGAGTCGCGGACAAAATCTCACATATTTCCACCGGTGGTGGCGCCTCTTTGGAGTTTCTGGAAGGCAAAAAACTGCCAGGCGTTGAAGCGCTCACCGATAAATAAAATATGGCATCTGCTTTGCGATACCAAATCGGTAAGAAGGCCGTCCTGGAACTGTTGATAGGCGACATCACGGATGAAACGACGGACGCCATCGTCAACGCCGCCAACTCTTCCCTTCTGGGTGGCGGTGGTGTGGACGGTGCGATCCATGAAGCCGCGGGGCCGGGATTACTGGCAGAGTGTAAAGCGATCCGCGCGCAACGCGGGAGCTTACCCCCAGGTCAAGCCGTCACCACTTCCGGCTGCGACCTGCGCGCGAAGTACGTGATTCACACGGTTGGCCCCGTCTGGCATGGCGGCACGGTCAATGAGCCGCAGATTCTTGAAAGCTGCTACAGCCACTGTATGGAAGAAGCCGAACGCAAGGAATGCACCAGTGTGAGCTTCCCTTCCGTCTCCACCGGTGCTTTTGGCTATCCTGTACAGGATGCGGCCAACATAGCTCTGCGCACCGTTGTTGAACAACTGCTGCATCAGCCAGTCTCCGTTACGCTGGTGCGCTTTGTCCTTTTTGATCAGCGCACGTACAAAGCATACGCGCGCACGGCAGAAGGCCTGCGCAAAGACTTCCCTAATTTTGAAATCAGCTCTGAGACCGTTCCGCTATGAGAAAGAAACTGATCGCCGCCAATTGGAAGATGTACAAGACGCCGGAACAGGCAGAGGCGTTTATTGCCTCTTTTCTCCCACACGTGTGGGAACATTCGCGCGATGAGATCGTTCTCTGTCCACCCTTTGTATGCATTCCTGCCGTAGTAGACGCGGTGCGCAACAGCCAGATCGCCGTAGGCGGACAAGACGTTTTCTGGGAGAAGGAAGGCGCTTACACCGGAGCTGTTTCCGCGCCGATGCTCAAGGCCGTCGGGTGCTCGCATGTGATCATCGGCCATTCGGAGCGTCGCCAATATTTCGGCGAGACCGATGATACGGTCAATCGCAAACTCCGGGCAGCTCTTGCCGCGGAGCTGGTTCCCGTCGTTTGCGTGGGCGAAGTCCTGCAGGAGCGCGAGGCCGGCCAGACGGAAGACGTACTACGTCGTCAGTGCGGCGTTGCCTTCCGTGAAATCTCCGGAGCTCACGCCGCGCCGATGGTTGTAGCGTACGAACCGGTGTGGGCCATCGGAACCGGGAAGACCGCAACCCCTGAAATGGCCGTGGAGGCGCACCAGGTCATCCGCAAGGAAGCTGCCAAGGCCTTCGGCGAAGATGTAGCCACCAAGCTTCGTATTCTTTATGGCGGAAGCGTCAAGCCGGAAAATGCCAAAGCGCTTATGTCACAAGCGGAAATAGACGGTGCACTGGTGGGCGGCGCGAGCCTGGACCCCAAATCATTTGCCGCGATCGTGAAGTGGTAGCAGTACGAATAGCCAATAACCTCAACCCACAAACCATCTCCACCAAGCCGTACTCAGCCGGATACACTCAACTTAGAACGGAAAAAGAATTCCCTTGTCCTTCAGTTTCTCAAAGCGTGCCGCGACGAACTGATACAAGCGCGCTGGACGGCGTCCGCCTCTCCGAAATTCAGGTACAGGTTTCAAGATCTTGAGCAGAGCCAACTTGCGTCGAAAATTCCTCTTGTCCAATTTCTTCCCCAGAATGGCCTCATAGACTTCCTGAAGCTCAGAAAGGGTGAACTTCGCGGGGAGCAATTGAAAACCGACCGTTGTGTATTCAAGCTTGTTGCGCAGGCGTTCCACCGCGTAGTTGAGAATTTCACTATGGTCGAATGCCAGAGGCGGCAATCGGTCGAGCGGCCACCATACGGCTTCAGCGGCGTCAGTGCCGGCTTTCAATGGTGACTGGTCGGCGGAAATCAAGGCGAAGTAAGCAACAGTGATGACGCGGCCGCGCGGGTCACGTTTGGGACCTCCAAAGGAATACAGTTGTTCCAGGTAAACATCGGCTACGCCGGTTTCTTCTCGTAGTTCCCGCAGAGCGGCTTGCTCCAGGCTTTCATCTTCCAGAACAAAGCCGCCAGGAATGGCAAATTGCCCCGCAAACGGCGGCACGCCACGTTTCACCAGCAGGACCTTGAGCACTCCTGCGTGGATCGTGAAAATCACAATGTCAACGGTAACTTGCATACTTGTGCTTTTAGGCTACCACCAGGCGTGCCCGCTGCTCCGCCGCGCGCACATGGGCGACATATCCAGAATTGAATTGCAGGAAATCCGCCTCCATGCCGTCGCTGAAGACCACACCTCCAGAAGGCATCAATGACTCCAGGGTCAGTTCCTGGCCAGACTCCAAAATGCCGGCCACGATTCCAGCTTGCGAGTGCCGGCTCAGAAACGGTTCTCTTACAACATACAAAAGACGCCGGTCTTCCCACGCCATATGTACCGCTTTGCCGGGCTTCCCGCCACAAAAGGCTGCAACTCCAGCCGCCATATTAAAGACCGAGGAAACCCAACCCGTTGAACCGGCGCCGGTGGAGATCAGCACACCGCTGGAGGACTGGACTTCTGACCTCTTCCCGCTACCAATCCGATACAGAGCCGAAACGTGGCTGCTCGCACCGATAAAGAGGTCATTGAAAGCCAGCAAACGCTGTCCATCGTTGAGCTTTACTTCGGCCAGTGTCACTTCGCGAACAGTGGCTTTGTTTTCGATCACACGGGCCACAGCGGAGCGAGCCTGGTCAGGTAGAAAAGGCAGCAGGATTCCGTCAAACCGTTCCGGCTCCGGGTTCACGGCCACCAACGGCTGAGCACCCACATACTTTGCGGCATTGGCTACCAGACCGTCCTGGCCAAGCGTGACAATCAGGTCTTCTCTCTGAAATTGGAACGTCGGCACCAGAGCGCGGTCCAGCAGTTGCTGGGGTATTTCAAATTCCAGAGACCGGCGGAGCGTATCTAACGCGCGTCGGTACGCATCTTCTTCGCGTTCGTAATCGGCAAAATCGCCGCCCGCGTGTTCAATATAAAACTTTGCTTGTGACCGCGTGTTAAAGCGCTCCACCAGTCCCTGTAGCCGGGTCTTGCGCGTGATAATGACCAGCTTCTTGTACATGGCTATTTTCCTGCGGTGCCGATCAGCGACCTCAGCAGGTCAGGCGATACATTGAGTTCTCCGATCTTCTGCGCGTTTTCCGCCATCTCCTGAAATGCCAGGGCAATCATGGCTTTAGGATCAGCGCTCTTGCCGCCCAGCATCATCAAGGTTTTCCAGTCGAGCTCGCGCAATGGTTTCAGGGTCTCCGTGAGGGCATAAGCGCGGCTGTCGGCGTCTTTGCGCTCGTTTTCCACGCGATGGTCAATCAACTCGGCACGTTGCTGTTCTACCGCAATCTCGGCTGCCATTTGGGTTTCCCGGATTTGGCGTTTCTTTTCTTCCACTGCGATCTCGGTGTTCAGTTCGCTTTCTTTGATCAGGCGTTCCTGCTCCACGGCGGCATTGCGCCGGGCATAAATGGCTTCGTCGGCACGCCGTTGCAGGGCCTCGCGCGCGTCCGCCTCCAGAGCCCGGGCAGTTTCCGGAGTCGGCTGGATGGACAGCACAGAAAGTGACAAGACCGCGATTCCAAGAGTGGTGACGGCTTCAGAGGTCTTCAGCTTGGACAGTACTTCATCCACTATTGCATCCGAACTAACCAGGACTTCACGCAGCGGCAGCCGCTGGGTAATCGCGCGAGTCAGAGTGTGCATGGTGTGGACCAGGCGTTCGGGTAATTTACGCGGATCATCGGAATGGTAAGTGCGGCGCGCGTCAACGCTGAAGTCGAGCAGCGAAGCCAGCCGTTTAGGATCAGCTACGCGATAAGTAAGCTGCCCTTGAATGGTGACAGATTGAAAATCGGCCGTAGCTTCCTGAAAAACAAAAGGCACATCCGCGCTGGCGAGCGGGATTGTTACAAGCGTGGAAGTGGGCACAGAATAGATGAACGACAGTCCGGCGCCCTCGCGCTTGATCTTCCCTCGTTTGTACTGCAGCACGTAGGTGGTGGGTGGTACTTTCATGAATCTCAGCATGCGGTACCTCCATTGGTGTCTTACAAACACTATATTAGTGTTTGTAAGACACCATGTCAAGACAGAGGTTCTAGTTGCTTCCGTCCATAGTTTCGTATTTTGTTCTCTTGTCGTGATATAGTTCTCGCATCGTGCCTTTCACCGCTCAACCCGACGAGCAAGTCAATTGGCTCTTCCTGGACATGAACTCGTATTTCGCTTCCGTGGAGCAGCAAGTCCAGCCGCAGCTTCGGGGCAAGCCTACCGTTGTGGTCACACTTGATGTGGATGCCACAGTTTGCATCGCCGCCAGTTATGAAGCCAAGGCGTTCGGCGTCAGTACTGGCACTCCCTTAGGTGAGGCCAAAAAGAAATGCCCTGGGCTGAACGTGGTGGAAGCTCGGCATGAAATTTATGTCGACTTCCACAACCGAATCAAGGATGCGGTGGAGAATTGCCTGCACATTTCAAAGGTCGTTTCCGTCGACGAGATGGAGTGCCGCCTGCTGGGGCGCGAACGCCAACTCGACAACGCGCAAGCCCTGGCGCAAAAAGTAAAACAGGCGGTCCGAACCGTTGGTGAAACTTTGCGTTGCTCCGTTGGTCTGGCACCTAATCGCTTTTTGGCCAAAATCGGGTCCACTATGAAAAAGCCGGATGGCCTGGTAACCCTTACTCCAAGCCAGCTTCCTCATGTTCTCTTCTCTCTCACGCCACGCCATCTGCCCGGAATCGGAGGGCGAATGGAACAGCGGCTCCGCCGAATGGGGATTGAAACCATGGAGCAACTCTGGAAGCTCGACATGGAACAGATGACCCAGCTTTGGGGCGGCGTTTTGGGCGCTCGCTTCTGGCTGAAGCTGCGCGGGAGCGATTTTGACGAGAGAGAATCCCACCGAAAAAGCATCAGCCATCAGCACGTGTTGCCGCCCGAGTTGCGTACACGTGAGCAGGCGGCTGCGGTCGGCAAGAAACTGCTGCACAAAGCCGCGGTCCGTTTGCGGCGGGCCAAACTCTGGACCAGCGGCATGGCTGTCTTTGTTCTCTTTTCACGGAAGCAAAAGTCCAATGGCGACGATCCAGGGGCTTACTGGCTCCAATATGACCGCCCGGTCTGGGAGGCCAACCTGCGCTTCCCTTCCTGTCAGGACACCATGACCCTGGTGAACATCTTTCAGGAGGCATGGAAAAAATGTCCTGCGTTCCGGCCGGTGATGGTCAGCGTGGCCCTGCTGGATCTTGTTCCCGAGAACATGCGTAACCTGACGCTATTTGACGAAATGTACGGTGGAGGAAAGTTTGATCGTCTGGCCCAGGCAATGGACACCATCAATGCTAAATACGGCTCGACAACTTTGTATCTGGGTGGAATTCACGATGTGCGCGACGCGGCTCCGCCCAGAATCGCATTCATGAGCATTCCAGATGTGAAATTAAAATAGAAAAATCACAAAAAGTCTTGCGGCTTTTTTAAGTTGCTTGTCTCTGCCAATCGCGCCAGGCGGGAATACGCGCGGCAATGTAAATACTAAGACCGATGTCCGCAAGCAGGCAGCCGATCGCGTACCAGTTTGGGATGTATGCCGAGTGGTAGTGCCATGCATCCCAGGCAATCCCGTGCGCGGCAATTCCGGCTACCAGGAACCAGGGTGAAAATTTCAACCCCAGCACCGCGAGCGCCACGTACACGACAAGCCCAAACAACTCAATCCATAACCATTCTGTGCTCGCACCGCCTCGAAACACAAGCCACCTTATGACGTAGACAAAAGGCATTCCCGCAAGAAAAAGCGCGAGGACGATACGCTCAATCGCAATACCTCGCCGGCCGAGAAACCGAGTCACATACATGAGGGCAATCGTTGCGCCGGCAAACGCCGCCGCCTGCAGACAAACGTCCTTAAAGAAGTTCTGCCACGCGGGCACCAGATAGATGCCGATGGCAGTCAGCACTGTCCCCAACGCGAGCGCAATTCGTTCTTTCATGAATTTATTTTTAACCCTATTGAGCGCGGCCGTTTGGCGTGAAAATATTTTTTCACGCTTGCTTTTTTTGGGGTTTATCTACTATCGCGGGAGCGGCGGGCAGAAGATCAAGAGCAGCATGTTCGCTGGCTGTATCGCCGAGTTCGTGGAATATCGTTGCCGCGGAGCGAAGCATGTCCTGTCCCGCAGCCAGATTGAGCTTGCCGAGATGGAAGAGGGCCACAGCGTAGCTCTTCTTGTCGCCGACCTGGTGAAAGAGCCGCAGAGCTTCATCAAAATGCGGTTTGGCGGCGTCCCATTGTTTGCTTTCAAAATGAGCACGTCCCAGACTGGCACGAGTAGCGGCGACAAGCGGCACATTGCTTGCACTTTGCGACAGAGCAAGCGCACGCGTGTGCAGTTCAACGGCCCGCTTGTGCTCTCCCAGAGAAGAATAGATTGCGCCGATGCGGTTGAAGATCAGGGCCTGGCGGTCGGTCTGGTCCTGACGCTGCCAGATCTCAAGGGCGCGCCCATAGCTCTCGACGGCGCCACGATTATTGCCTAGCCCGGCTTCCGCCGCAGCCAGATTTTCCAGGGCCTGTCCTTCCCATGCAGGCGACTCCGCCGAACGGAAGAATGACGCTGAAAGGATGAACTGCTTCCTGGCATCCTCATATCTACGCAGAGAAAAATGGACGCCGCCCATATTGTTGAGCGCCATCCCCTGCCCAAAGTGCTGGCCGATCGATCCATAATTCCCCAGCGCCATGGCAAAACTCTCCAGCGCTTTCTGTGGTTGCTGAGTATCTAAGTAGACGCCACCCAGGTTGCTGAGCACGGTAGCTTTTTTCTCCGCGTCCGCCAGCGCAGTAAAATATTCCAACGCTTTCTGGAAATACTCCACGGCCTTGGAAGTGTCCCGCTGGTCCTTGCAGTAACTGCCAAGATTATTCAAGGCAATCCCCTCTTTCCAGGGATCGCCCACGGCTTGCGCCTGGCGAAGCTGCTCGGTAAGCTGCTCGAAACTGGGCTTCGGTTCAGCCACGTAGGTCTTTTGTGCAGTTTTTCACTGCAAGAGACTCCTTCATAGGGAATTGGCAAAACGTATGAAAGTGGTGCCAGAATCATCTACCTGTCAGCGCTACGAAGCAAGCTGAAATTGGGACATGCGCCGACTGGCGGATGGCCGCAGGCGAGTTTTGTTATAATAGAAATTCCTTGCACCTTGGTTCCTCATCACTGGCGCTTGGGGCGCGCAAACGGGTGTAAAGAAAGCACATTTGCGGAAGTGGTGGAACTGGCAGACACACCATCTTGAGGGGGTGGCGCCGAAAGGCGTGGGGGTTCAAATCCCCCCTTCCGCACCAAAAGTTCGTGAAAGGACCTGGAAACATCAATGTTGACTGTTCTCATAACCGTAGTTCACGTGATCGTATGCACGGTCTTGATTATTGTGGTGCTCCTGCAGCACGGCAAGAGTGCTGATATTGCCGGGATGTTTGGCGGCACGGGCAGCCAAACGGCCTTTGGCCCGCGCGGCACGGCTACGGTGTTTTCCCGGCTCACCACATGGTGCGCCATCATCTTCATGGTGACCTCGATTTCCCTGACGATCTTTGCTGGCAAGCGCGGCACATCTTCCATCATGGACAACGTGAAGACCCCGGCCAGTACGCCCAAAAAATAGAACCATTTGCTCCTTCCTTTGCGGCCCCAGTCGGCGGGCCACTGTTTCGTCTGGCGCTGTACGGTTTGCACATCGCCTTCAAAATGGCCGACAATAATCGGCCATGCACTTCATTTTTCAGGGATTGGCAATAACAATTGGAGTGCTATCGTTTTACCTCGCCTTTTTCTTGTCTACGGACCATGAAGGAAAATCACGGGACCGGATTGAAGACCTGTGGTCGAGAATTGAAGGTGTGTGGGCCAAAGGCGGCAGCCGGTCCGTAATATTCCTCAGGGTGATTGCCCATTCCGCCAATACCATCCTGGATGCGCTGCTGGGACCCAAACTGATTTCGTACCATTCTTTTGGTGTCTCCAGTAGTTTCGCGCTGTTCGGATTCTGGCTGTATTCGTCCCTCCTGCTGGAGAATCGCGATTACCGAAGCATGGCCCTCCAGATATTTCTGGGCATTCTTGCGCTTTTTTGCGGGGCCGCCCCATTGCTGTTCAAACGACACTCCATGACGGGGATCACTCTTTGTCCTTGTCTCGCCACCCCTGCAATTGCTCTTGGTTTTTCTCGTTTGCCATTGCGGCAATCACTTTTTATTGCCGGAGGTTTGATTGCGGGTCTCCTGACTGGTTACCTGTTGATCGTTTTGCAGAGGTCCCGTATGCGGCGAATGGTCGCGTCGCGCGACCTCATCACGATTGTACCCATGATATTCCTCCAGGCTTTGCTTCCATTGCTGCTGTTCTCTATTCCATTCATTGTTGACCTGTATCTGGGGAACGGAAGTGTGACCATTTTCGTGGAAATTCTCACCTACCTGAATTTTTCCAACGAGCTCATTCTGCTTACGTTCTTCCTGGTGCTGTCGCTGGTGCTTTTGCATAAGCTTCTCTGGCCCATTCTCGGCAGGCTAGTGTATACCTTGGCGAAATATCGAATTGCTCGTCAGCCGGTGCTAATGGCGGGACTCGGGATCGCGTGTCTGTTGGCGGCTTTTCAGCACGGGTGGTTTCCCAGACTCAAGTAAGGTTCATGAGCTAAGCTTTTCCCCGCTACGAATACGCTGTTTCCTGTAGTGAAAGTTCTAAGACCGGCTAAGGTTGTTTTTGGGCGTAAAAAACGCATTTTTTTGCGAAAACGGACTATAATGTACCCCTGTAATTTATTAGATTGTTCTAATATTTTACAAACGCCGAGAAAGCTATGGCGAAGTCCTCCCCCAAACCCACCAGCTACCTTTTGCAACCACCTTTGTGGCCAGACCTGGTAGCAAGCGCCCTTCAAGCGCGAGCAACGACCAGCGCCCCCGGTGCGGCCATTGCTCTCACCAACGAAAGCGCTGATGAGATCATTTGCCACGCTCGTAGTGGAACGATGGCCCCCGAGCTTGGGACGGCTTTGCTGATCGAAGGCAGCTTGACCGCCCAATGCGTCCGGAGCGGCAAACAGCTGTACTGTCACGATGCGAAGGTTGATACCCGTATCTGTTCCTCTGCGGCCACAGAGCTTGCTGCTCGCTCTTTGGTAGTCACACCGATTCAGCAAGGGAACCAGGCCATCGGTGTTCTGGCTGTTTTCTCCAATGCGCCAGATGCATTTTCGCCGGCCCACCTGATTAAATTGAAGACCATCGCAGATCAGGTTGCGGTCATTCTAAGAGATCAACAGGGCTCGGAAGTTGGCCAGCTCCAATTATTGAAAAACACGTCGGATGCTATCCAGCTGGATGTGAGCAAACCAAAGCCTCCGTTATCGGCGCAGTTGCCATTGCCCGGCAAAGAGTCGAGAGAAGAACCGCTGCCTCCGGTTCAGATCGTCCCAGCAATCATCCCAGCGATTGAGTATTCAGCAGAACGGCTTCCTGCGGCGCCAGTTCCCATCGCGCACACCTTTACCGCGTTGAATGCTGTATCTAGCCAAAAGAAAGAACCGGCCATAGCGCATCGGATACTGGCGGTCGCGGTTGGTCTTCTGGTGATTGCGGGCAGTGCAACCTGGGCGTCCTTGAAGAGGGCTGGGCCATCCCCGGTTGACGCGACGAGCGTCCAGACCCAGCCTGTTCAGCAGGCGGAGATAGCACCTCAATCTGCCGAGCCGGCTTCCCCAACAGACACTTCCGCGCAGCCGGTCAGGCTAACCGAACAGCAGCCGAATTCGGATGCGGCGACCGGTCTTCTTCGCAAGGCTGAATTTCCGCGGAAACACACCGAGATCGCGCGCGGAAATGCAACGTTCGAACCATCCGTCGCCGGTCCTGCTCGATCCGCCAATCCTGTATCTCTCGCTGCGGTGAAAGAACCAGCTCCTCTTACTGCAGCCGATGTTGCATCGCCAGCGCCTGCATCCAATGTCCTGCAACCCTTGCAGTCTGTTCCGGTCGTAGCCAACGGTGCTCTGCCGATTGCGGTGCTACCGGATCCGGCAGCCGTAGCAAAACAGACGCCACTGCTCAAGAGCGACGTTGTGCCTGCCCGCCTGGTCCACAGAGTGCCTCCTCAGTATCCGGCATTCGCGCTGCAAATGCGGACTTCAGGCATGGTCGTAGTTCGTGCGCGAGTGGGAAAAAACGGTCGCCTGACCGATCCTGAATTCCTGAGAGGTCCTGCCATCTTCCGCAACCCTGCTCTTGAGGCAGTGAAGCTTTGGCAGTATTCACCAGCGACGTTGAACGGCCAGCCCGTTGAGCAGGACGTGGAAATCAAATTGGAGTTTCTCCCCAACACCAGGTAACCGCCTTTCTTGGAGTCACCACATATAATACGCAGGAGATCGAGACTGGAATTTCGCATGCTTTATACCGCAAGCTGGTATATCGCAAACAAAGACATTCAAGTCTGATTGAGAGTGCATTCGATTTTCTACCAAGCGATGCCAAGGACCCTGAACAACTATGATCCACAAGATCTTTCCCGTCGGCCCGCTGCAGTGCAACTGCTCCGTGATCGGTGATGAGCAGACGCACGAAGCCATGGTCATTGATCCCGGCGATGAAGTGGAAGATATTCTCGACATCCTGCGTCACGAGAAGCTTGTCCTGAAGCAGATTGTGATCACGCATGCCCACATCGACCATGTTGGCGGGGCCATGAAACTCAAAGCAGCCACCAGCGCGCCCATTCTGATGAACCAGAACGACTACGCGCTACTGAAGATGCTCGATATGCAAGCGTCATGGGTGGGAATGAGGCCGCCGGGAGAAGTTCAGGTTGACGAGCCGGTAGGCCAGGGCCACGTGCTAAAGATTGGGGAAATATCTTCCAGCGTAATTCACACGCCGGGACACACGGAAGGCAGCATCTGCGTCTATTTCCCAGAGCAAAAAAAATTGATCGCCGGCGACACGCTCTTTGCCGGCAGCATCGGACGCACGGACCTCCCCGGCGGATCGATGGACAAGATCATGCGTTCTCTGCATATGCAGGTATTGGCTCTGCCCGATGATACGCAGGTCGTGCCCGGACACGGCCCGGTCACAACAATCGGTGATGAGCGCGAGACAAACCCGTTCTTGCAGAAATAAGCTTGCGTCAGGGCTTGGGCTGTTCGGGTTCAATGGGCACTCTGATGCCTACCATGCCGCCATCGCCCTCAATAGTACTTACCTTGCCCGCAACGAGACAGGTGCTGCCGCGCCCGTCGTCAGACGCCCGAAGGTTCTGTGTAGCGTCGGTGCAGACAGCCTTCGCGCCACGGCCCTGGGCAATGGGTTCGGCAATAATCTGGAAGCTGCCCGCCGGCTTTCCTTCGCAACCTGAGACACTCCACTTGTATCCCGAATAGCTTCCGGAAGAGAGTTGATCCATGCCAAAAGCCTTGCCCGCATCGGTCAGTTCCTGCCACGAGCAGGTAAATCCGATATCAGGATGCTGGCTGGCGAAAGTGCGCTCGGCAAAGGCCAGCATAGTCACCATGCCGGAAGGATCAAAAGCCTTGGGCGTTTCTATTTTCAGATCAGTGTGGGGAGTCGGCACAAACCCTTCGTAGCCGGCAGCGGCGCCGCCGGTAGCTTTGAGAAATGTTTTCTTTAAGAACTCAGGGTCACCCAGAGGAAATTCAACCCCGAAGGCAACATCGTTCAGGCGCCAGATATTTTGCTGCTTCTTCATTGTGATCGTGATGTGAGAAGACATGAGGCCCCATTCATCCTGCGTCTCATGCTGTTCCTGACCGTCATGGAAAGAATGCATGGAAAGTTGCAAGCTGTCCTGGTCGCCGCTCAGATCGTCACTGTCAATGTGGACCTCAAGCTTTGAATGTTGCGCAGGTTCGTTGAAGGTTAGAAGCGTAGAACCTGCGGCAAAGGTCTGCATATCCGGGCCCGCCTGTCGTTGCATCCCGTTGAGCATCATCAACCCACTCTTGCTTTGCTTGTTTTCCGGCTTATTCAACAGATCCTGGACTTCAACCGTCAGATGTTTCACCAGACCTTTCTCGCCGCCGGTAATCATCTCGATCAGGGCCTCACGGGCCGTTTGTGGACGGGGAGCAGGAGTCTGGGTCTGGGCGAAAAGAACAGTGGAGGCAAATACGACGAAAATCAGCTTGGCAGTCCTGGCATGCATAAAATGAACCTCGTAGCAAGTAACTCGGGATAGATTACTATTACTCCAAACTACTGGCAAACTACCATGTGTTTGCTGGTAGATACACAAACCATCAGTCGGCCAGATAGCTGATTTCTGTCCGGCGAATCCGCATGCAGGCAAAGAATAGGATTGCCGCGCAAAGACACAACAGTCCAGGGACTGCAATCCACACGGGGACGGGCTCTGCCACTACGGTGAAAAGGGCCATGAGTCCCTCTGGCGGGATCGTGACCGGGCACAACTGCTTCAGATAAAACGTGACGCTGAGCTTTTGCAGAAGCGACGGCGCAACGGCATGAAAAGATTCCCACAAGAGCACCGCTACACCGGGCAGAATCGGATTTTTGAAGATCAGGCTGAGTGCAAGGAAGATCGAACCAAAGCCCAGGCATGCGAGCACGGTCACCAGCAGATAGGAACCAAGTTGGCCAAGACCGGGTCCGCTAAAAACAAAGGCACGCCCGGCCGGGCCAAAATGGCCGTAAACAAAGATGAAGCCTAGCACTACGGAAGCACCAAAGACAAGAGACGTCGTGATGAAGCCAGCAAGAAACTTTCCTGCTACCAACAACTCGCGCCGCATGGGTGATAAGAAGTAATAGTGCAGGCTCTTCTCCACAATCTCCCCGCGGAAAAGCCAGGTAAACAATCCCATGCAGCCGAAGAAGATCCCCACACGCAGATAAAACATCTGGAAAGTGCGCGCTAGAATGCGCGTGTCTTCCTCAATGCTGCAATTGCGTCCCATCGGGTGGGTGATTGCGTGTATACCAAACATCACCGTAGGAGCAAAGGCGAGCAGATAGATCCACATGCTGCGGCGCATCCACAGCGCTTTTTTGATCTCAATGCGTAGCACCGCCGTCAGTTGGGAAGCCCATAACTGCCAGGGCGCCTCACTGAATGATTTGCGCACGCGTGCGACCGCGGCTGAGCTCATACTGTGCCCCTTCCGCTGCCGATCAGGTACTGATAGACCGAGTTCACATCATCGTCGTTAGGCGCAACGGTATCCACCGCAAAGCCCTCCTCCACCACAATCTTATTCAGGAGGTGGTAGAACTGGCCGGCGTCCTTGGTGCGAATCAAAACACCTTTGCCGTCATTGTTTAACTTGGCCTCCACCACATGGTCCTGCGAAAAAAGCCGCGATGCCAGGAAACTGGGGTTCGAGCAGCGAACCAGGATCTGCATAGGATGCTCTTTCACTTCGCTGCGAACCCCTCGGATCTGCCCTTCTGCCACTACGTACCCAAAACTCATGAGCACAACCTGGTCCGAGATCTTGTCGACTTCATGGAGAACATGGCTGGAGATCACCACATGCATGCCTTGCTTACCCAGCGCCTCAAACAGGGCAATTGATTCCGAACGGGCCATGGGATCAAGACCGTTCAGCGGCTCGTCCAGTACCAGAACCGTAGGGTGGTGGGCCATGGCCTGCGCCAGCCGCATGCGTTGACGCATGCCTTTACTGTATCCGGCCACGCGACGGTGAGCGGCCTCACCCATGGCCACGCGGTCAATCGCTTCGGTCGCCAGCCGCGCGGCGTCACTCCGCTTGAGCCCGCGCAGTTGCAAGGACTGGTGGATAAATTCGAACCCGGTCACTCCCTTGGGAAAGGAATCGAACTGCGTGCAATAACCGACATGACGGAAGAATTCTTCCGGCTGGTCTGGCGTGAGACCAAGCACACTGACTCGGCCTTGCGTCGGACGGACAAGGCCGGTGACCAGGTTCATCAGCGTGGTTTTTCCTGAACCGTTCGGGCCGACCAGGCTGGTAACACCCGGAGGGAGCGTGAGATTGACCCGGTTCACTCCCAGCACTTCACCGTAAAACTTGGAAACGTTCTCAAAAACAATGTTGCTATTGGTGGGACTCATGCGCGTTCCACCTCCCGTGCCTGCAATTTGCGATCGAGCAGCCAGAAGCAGAATGCGCAGACAGAAAGCAGCATCGCCCAGGCGGACCAGAGCGGCACCGCGTCAAGACCGAACTGATGGCGAGCGACCGCATCCAAGCGGAATAGATGTGCCCAAATGATGGCCGTAAGGAACGGTAAGTCCATCAGGTTACCCCAACTGGTACGTAAAATGGCGCTCATGACGAGTCCAAGAATAGGCAAGAGAAAGAAAACCCCCATCATCAGTGCCGTGACAGCTATCCGCCACTTTACCCATACGGCAAGCGCCATAGAAAGTAACGAGACCACAGCAATCCCAATCAGACAGGCGACAATGATAGCGCCTGCAATCCAAAGGTTCTCCCAGATCCAGCCGTTGCCGCGTAATTGCCCTTCCACAAAAAGCAGCACAAGAGCGGGAATCCAGGTGGTACAAGAGAGGAGAGCTCCGAGCACCGAGACCTTGCCGACCAAATATTCAGTCCGTGAGAGCGGGCGGCTAAGATAGAGCTGAACGGAATAATTGGCGAAGTCCTTAGTAATCATTCCTGGACCGCCCCATGTCACAAGAATGAATCCCATGCAGGCCTCAACAACAATGAACCAAAAGAACCACGACTTGCCGATGGTGGGGTTCGCAGTAAAGTTCATGCCGAACATTATCTGAGCCGGGGTGCTATGCACAAAATAAATGAATAGCAGCCCACCTAGAAATGGAAGCATGCATAGGGCTGCATATGCGGTAAATGCCCGCGAACTGAACAGTGTTGAAAGACCATAGCGCGAAAGCACTGTGAAACGCGACCATGCGGGAGTCAGTGGTCCTCGGTATGCCTTGTATGTGCGTTTATAGACGGCCATTGGCGCTCCCCGGTGGCGGCGGTGGCAGGGGTGCATTGCCGGCCATAGCTTTCAAGAAAATATCTTCCAGACTGTCTCTGCGGTAGTTCATGCGGCGGATCTGCACGGTATGCTCTGCCGCCGTGCGATAGATCTGGCGCAAGTCGATGTTGTCCGGCAAGATGATGCGGACGCGTCCAGCGCCGACGGCGGCGCATTCACAGCCCAGCCCCCGGACGGACTCAAGAAAACCGTTGCCCTGAGTGACTTCCAATTCCAGAAACTTAAGGTTGGCCTTGCGCTCTTCTTCCAGGTTGCAGAGCGCCGCGATGCGGCCGTCTTTCAGGATGAGCACCTGGTCGCAGCACTCTTCGATGTCGAGCAGCAAGTGTGAGGAAATCAAGACGGTGACTTCCCCGGTATCGCGGATTTCGCGCACCAGTTGTAGCATGCGGACGCGCGCTTCAGGATCAAGACCGTTGGTCGGTTCGTCGAGCAATACCAGCCGCGGCCCATGTGCGATGGCCTGCGCCAGCTTAGCCAGTTGTTTCATACCGAGTGAATAAGTCCCAAGCTTGCGATAGCGCGCTTCCCCCAGACCAACGTAAAAGAACGCTTCATGCGCGCGCTCCATGGCCTCCCCGCTGGGAAGTCCGGAAAGTTCGGCCATGTAACGGACAAAACTTACTCCGCTCATGTCGGCGATGAAAGCATCGCTCTCCGGCATGTAGCCGATCATGGCGCGCAATTCTCTAAGGTTGCTCTGGATTTCTTTTTCGAAAATGCGCGCGGCGCCCGCAACCGGTTCGTAAAATCCCAGCAGCGTATTGATCAGGGTGGATTTGCCGGAACCGTTCGGTCCCAGCAGCCCGATACACCGTCCTGACAGTGTGCCGAACAACCGGTCCAGGATCGTCCGATTGCCCAGCCGCACTGTCAGGTTTTGCATTTCAATAACTGCCGGCATTCATTCCCCTCATTACATCGGTCTGACTGATATATTCCCTGTTCCCGAACCCGGAGGATGGACGAGTTTCATGAGTGACGATAGCGCCAGCGTATTCAGGTCCAGCCCAAAGAAGCGGCTGTTACTGGCCACCTCAATGGCATTGTCATCACCGTAGGCGCACACCACGCTGGGTTTGGTTTCCGCCGCCAGTTGCCGTAATGACTGCAACTGTGAAGGCGTAAGTTGCTGGCTGATCGGGCCAATGATCGGAGCCAGGTTCTGATAAAGCAGAGCAGAAACGTTGGCGTGCTCATCCTGCGGCAGCAGGCTGCGGAAATCGCTGGACGTTGCCAGCGAATTCCCGCTCTGATGAATCGCAATCGCATTCATGACCAACGCTCGACTCGGTCCCATAATGATGTATCCGTCAGTAAATGTATACGTAACTTCGAACGCTTTTGTTGCATCCAAAGCGCGGATTGTGTAGTAGGTGAGACCATTGGCCGTTTCCTGTTCCAGGACTATTCCCTGGTGGAGCGGCTGATCATTGCCATGCTGAACATGGCCACTCTTAACATGGTCATTTACATCTGTAACCAGTTGCTGGATCGTGGATTGCAACCGGTTGGGATCATGTACCTCCGCAATGATCTTCCACGACGGCGTGGGAAGCAGTGGCCCATCCAGAGCAAACGTGACCTCTCCACCCAGCGTGTCCGCCAGATCTTGACGGAATCTAATCTTCAGCTCCGATTCACCCTTTTCAATGTGGGACGAAGCGTTTGAATCGGGACCGGCCAGGCTGAGTACGTCATCCAGCATCTGCGACGGGCTTTTGGAGATAAATGCCGCCACCGCGCCGGCATCCTTCGAGACAAATTCCAGCCCGCCGATGGGCGCTGGCGCCGCCAGCCATGAAGCCAAGCCGTGGCGCTGGCCCTTGAAGCTCAGCTCGGCATGGTTCAACACCTGGTCACCAATATTCTTGCGTTCGGCGATCAGATATTGCACGTCAGCCAGACCGGTGCGCTCAAAGTTTTGCTCGTGTCCTGGCTGGTTATGCCCAGCCACATGCTGCGCCGCCATCTCCTGCAGGTTGGCAGCCAGGAGCACCCCAGCGCCTTTCTGGTAAGCAGCGGACAGACGCTGGCCAAAAGGGGTTGCGGCAAATCCACCGCCGTGGCCCACTGCCGCATTGAACTGCCGCAGCGTGGACACATCAACGGCAGCTGCAACAAAGTCCGGACGCACCAGTATCAGTATCCCAGCATTGTTCAATTGCGCCGGCAAGTTGTTGAGCTCCTGTTCATCCAGTACACGGATGTGTGCGGACTTCGAGGCTGAGAGCTCCGTCAATTCGTGCTCGATGAACTGCTTCAGGCCAGGCCGCTGGACTTGAGCTATAACCAGTGGCGAATGCTTATGGCCGTCGACCGCCATCGAGAACACGATCTCATCACCTAGATATTGCCCCAGATCGTGAACATAGTTGATGATCTCATCGAAGTTCGGCGCGCCTTTTTGTGTCTCCGCTTGCTGCCACCATTCACGCAGCACAGCGCTTTCCTGTAGTTCCTGCTGGAACAGCTTGTTGGCTTGCTGCACCGCATCGCCCAGATTGGGGACACCCGCATAAAGAACGGTATTGCCCGGCAGGACAGGCAGCAGGTGACTCTGATAGCGCAGTCCAGGCATCTGTACCGCTTGCAGCTTGTTGTTCAAATGGGCAAATTCCGCCAGCAAGGCCAGATGTTTATCCAGATTCTGGCTCCAGGCAATCTCCTGGCGAACAGGAACGGCGGCCACACTGGCATTCGTGGAAAGCTGGTCGCCAGAGTGCAGGATATTGGTAACGCCGGCTTCGGCAACCCGCACCTCGCCTTCGATTACGGAGACGCGCGAACCCTTGATGCCTGCGTTAACGGAAAACACCGTGCCGGTCACGGAGACACGGCAGTCCCGAGCAGCCACGTAGAGGTGCCCACTTGCGCGCTTGGCTGCCTGCACAATGATGTTGCCACGGCCCAGTTGGATCGTGGTATCGCGATAGCCCATAGAGACGGCGAATTCAGCCCGCTCATTCATTTCGACTAGAGAACCGTCACGCAGACGCAGCATGGCGTGCGATGCACTCGCAGTCCTGATCTTCTCGCCGTCGAGCAACTGCTCGCCGATCTTAAGCAACTGCTCGCCATTGGCGCCTATGCGATACAGAGCGCCATTAAGGGCTTCCACCTGTGCTCGCATGCCCGCTGGGCCGGAAAAGAACTTGTCCTGCACAAAATAGATGGCGACTCCCAACACGAGAACCGCTGCGGCAGTGGCCATCCAACGAAAGCCGCCGTTTGTGACCTGTGGGAGTTCCTGCTTCCAGGGCAGCAATGATTCTGGAGCACGTTTCCCGGTCTCCGCTTCCCTGCGGCACGCAACGCATTCATGCAGGTGAGCTTCCACCAAGAGCGCTCGCGCAGTCGACAATTGGCCGCCGCGATATTGCAGCAGCAGGCTGCGTACGTCGCTGCAGCCGCGAATAGACTCTATTCCGGGAGTGGCGCTGGAAACCTCCTGGCTCATACGCTGCCAGACCCTTCCACTGGCCGCTCTGATCGTTTCGGTTTCAGGTTGATCGGCACGCATGGCGGCAATCGCCTGCTCCAGGTTTTCTTTATCTTGATGCTTCATCGGTTTACCCTCGTCAATCCCTTGAAGTCTTTCTTGAGCAGAGCACGCGTACGATGCAGCACCACGGCAACCACGGCAGAAGATGTATTCATGATCGCAGCGATTTCCCGGTTGCTGTAATCCTCAATAAAACGAAGCACAAACATCTCCGCCCACTTCGGGTTAAGCCGAGCCAAGGCATGGCGCAACCAATCCCGAATCTCCGCAGAATGCGGTCCATGATCTGTTGACACCGTCTCGGCCCGGCTTGGTTCGCCGTCTTCCGGCAGAGACTGTGTGTCTTTCCTGGCCCGTAACAGATCGAGAGACGCGTTCACCGCGGAACGATGCAGGTAGCCCGGCAGGTTTCCGACATCGGGAAACTTCTCCTGTCGAACCAGACGTAGGAAGACGGTCTGTAGAACGTCTTCCGCATCACTGGCATTGCCCGTAACGCGGTATGCAGCCCGGAAAACCAGCTCCCGGTGTTGCAGAAAAACCTGCTCCAGCCCCAGCCTGAGATCAATCCCGGCCATGGCAGTTATGTGCTCCTGCGCGACTTGCATTGTGGCTTGCAATTTAGTACGGTGCTCCTCTGGTTACATTGACGAGGGAACAACCTGATTATTAACGGAACGCCGAAATTAATCATTTGCCAGCGCTCCTTTGCTCAGGAATAGTTACGGGTTTGCCTTGAGCGCAGTTCCAGGTATCTTTGGATCGCGAGACGGTATCATAAAAGATCCGCCTGTGCTTTAGGTTACATCCCAAGCTAAATATCTGATACCAAATCGGTTAGCGTATCTTGGCTTGATTGCCTTTTGAAATCAAGATGAAATCGATTCAACTACCTCCAATCTTTAATGTAGCAACGCATTTTGTCGACCGGCACAAGCGCGAGGGCCGGGAGCATAAAACTGCCTTTGAATGCGGCGAAGAGCGCGTGACCTACGGACAGCTTCTGGAACGAGTCGACCGCCTGGGCAATGCTCTGAAGAAACTCGGTGTGCGTCCGGAAGAGCGCGTGGCCCTCCTGCTGACTGACACTCCCGAATTCGCTTACTGCTTCTTCGGCGGGATCAAGATCGGCGCGGTCCCGATTCCGGTCAACACCATGCTCACGCCCAATGAGTATGAGTACATCTTCAATGATTGCCGGGCCCGAATCTTGATCGTAAGCGAAACCCTTCTCCCTCAGGTTCAGGCCATTGCGAAGGAGAATCTGCGCTACCTGAAGACGATTGTTGTTGCCGGCAAAGCCGCGAACGTATCCTATTCCCTTCAGGAACTCCTGGACGAAAGCTCCAGTCAGCTAGAAGCCGAGCCGACCAGGAAAGACGATGCTGCGTTTTGGCTTTATTCCTCCGGCAGCACCGGATTTCCGAAAGGCTGCGTCCATTTGCACCATGACATGATGGTATGCGCCGAACTCTACGCCAAGGACGTTCTTAAAATCACGGAAAATGACCGTTTCTTCAGTGTGGCCAAGCTGTTCTTTGCTTACGGACTGGGAAATGGTCTGTACTTCTCACTTGCCGTAGGCGCGACAAGTATCCTGTGGCCCGGGTCACCTTCACCGCCCAATATCTATTCCGTCATCGAACGCCACAAGCCTACGCTCTTCTTTTCTGTACCGTCGAATTACTCTTCCCTGCTTTCTTATCAACGGGAGAATGGCCCGGATTTCGATCTTTCCAGCGTGCGCCATGCGGTTTCCGCCGGCGAAGCCTTGCCCGCTACGATCTTTCATCGTTTTAAAGAGCGCTTTGGCGTGGAGATCCTGGATGCCATCGGGTCTACCGAGGCGCTACATATGTTCATTGCCAATCGTCCGGGAGCGGTGCGCCCAGGCTCCAGCGGCCAGATTTTGTCGGGCTATGAGGCCAGCATCGTCGATGAAAATGGCCAGCCCGTCCCCGATGGCGAGATTGGTAATCTTCTAATCAAGGGCGACTCCGTATGCTCCTGTTACTGGAACCAGCATGAAAAGAGCAAAGACACCATCCAGGGCCACTGGCTCCGCACCGGCGACAAGTACTATCGCGATAAAGACGGCTACTACTGGTATGTTGGACGCTCTGACGACATGATGAAGGTCAAAGGCATGTGGGTGAGTCCGGTGGAAGTTGAGGGCGTGTTGCTGGAGCATCCCCAGGTGCAGGAGGCTGCCGTTATCGGATGCTCCGACGGCGCGCAGTTGATCAAGCCGGCGGCTTACGTTGTCCTTAGACCGGGCACCGATGGTACACCGCGGATAAATGAAGATATCCGGTTGCATGTCTCCTCCCGTCTGGCCCCACATAAGTGTCCACAGTGGTTAGAGTTTGTCCAGGAACTACCCAAAACCGCTACCGGAAAGATACAGCGCTATAAGCTCCGCCAGGCCAACCCCGCACCTGGGAAATAATCTGCAATAGTTGGGAACTTTTACAGGTAGCGTGGCGTATATATGTTGCAAGGAGGCGTGTATGAAAAGGCTCCTTCCTCTGCTTTTGGCTATACCTCTATTGTTGACGGCTGGGCTGGCGTCAGCACAGACTTCCACGGAACGTCGCTATGAGTTGCGGCCTGATCCCTCGTGGCCGCTGTCAATCGATCTGTCCGCGGGAGACTATCAGATTGTGCCCAGCGAATCTGACAGCATCGCCGTGGTCTATGACGCGCCTGTGCCTGAAAAACTGAAGAATGTGCACGTCCAGATGAGTTCGGGGCATGGAAGAAACTATCTCAAGATCAACGGCCAGAAGACTGGTTTTCACGTGATCATTCAAGTGCCTAGAAAAACCGATCTCGTTATCCGACTGGGTGCGGGTGGCCTTCGCGTGGGAGACATTGAGGGCAACAAAGACATTGAAATTCATACCGGCAGCTTGAACTTTGACGCCCTGCGTCTTCAGGACTATGGAAAAGGCGACCTGTCCTCGCAAATGGGCAATGTTACCGGCCCGGACTTTCATGCTTCGAGAAGCAGCAGCACGTCACGATCTTTCGAAACGCATGGACAAGGCAAATATCGCCTCCATGCACACGTTGGAATAGGCGACGTGGCTTTACATTCCTCATCATCGTTCTGACCAAATGGTGTACTGACAATTGCGCTGGGCTATTTTGAGAACCCATCGTACACGAGGGACCAGGCATGAAGAGAATCGCGGTTTTCTCCATACTTCTTGCGGCCACTCTTAGCTGGGCACGTTCCCCGGACCGCGGCGACCTCGAGTTGGGAATCACGCCCGGTACTCCGCTCCGGCTTGAACTGACCTCAGGTGAGTACCAGATCGAGGCTGGCCAGTCCGATAAGGTTGTCATTGTCAGCCAGACCAGGAACCCCGAGGACCGTAGCAAGGTGCGGTTTGGGGTGAACGCGAATTCTGGGGAGGCCTCGGTCAAAGTCACCGGCCCCAAGCAATATTCCGCCAGGATTCAGATCCCGCGGAACATCAACCTGAACATTCGGCTCAGCGGCGGTAAACTGACCATCAACAGCATTGATGGCGACAAAGACATCGAATCAAATGGCGGGCAGTTGAACATCGGCGTTAGAAGCCCCGAAGATTATGGTGCCGTGGATGCATCCGTGAATGTTGGCAACATCGACGCGTCCGCTTTCGGTGGCTCAAAAGCAGGGCTATCGCGCACCTTTCGCACCCAGGGACCCGGAAGATATCGGCTGCACGTTCATGTTGGCGCGGGCGAGATCAATCTCTTAAGCGGACGAGATATGTGATGCGACAGTAGAGACGCCGGCGCCACTGTGTTCCTCAAAACATCGAAAGCACCCTGCGAATCCCTTCAGCGAATTCCTGTTCCGGTGTGATAAGGCTCACGACCAGATGCCTGTCGCCGGGGAAATCGTAAAAATGGCCGGGGTGAACATGAACGTCATGCTTTTCTAGTAGCTCGATTGCTAGATCTTCATCCGGGCGCGTAGCCGGAATACGGAGTATGGCGTACCAGCCCCCTTCCACTTCCAGGCGACTACAGTTCTGTCCGGCCAGTTGAGAGTCCAGCCCAGCCAGATTCCAACGCACACGGGTCATAAACTGCTTTTGAAAACCTTGGCGGAGCTTCAGCAAGGTCGGCGCCGCCAACTGGATGGGCGCGTTCATGGAGAGGTAGGTGTCAGCGACCATCTCCAGGCGCACCAGCGCTTCCCTCTTTTCCTTCTCCGCTCCGCTCACCACCAGCCAGGCTAACTTCATCTGTGGCAAGCCGGAAATCTTGGAGACGCCGCTCATCGTGAATGTCAGTGCACCGGTATTCGCGGCAAAACTTGCTGGCCGCGAATTGTTCCAGTTGAAATCGAGAAAGACCTCGTCCGCGATAATCGCCATTCCGCGCGATGCGCAGAGTTCATTGAGGCGGGCCGCCTCGGACGGTTTTGTAAAGTGACCAGTCGGGTTATTAGGATGCACGACTATGATTCCGCGCGTGCGCGGCGTGATGGCTTGCTCTAAAGCATGCAGATCAATCTGCCAGCCGTGGTCATAGAAAAGCGGATAGTGGGTAAGCTTGACATCATTGATCTCAGCCAGGAAATCAAATAGAGGATAACTGGGCGTGGGGACCAATATTTCATCCCCCGGATTACATAGCAGGCGAAAGACAAAAGAATAAGCCTCACTTGTACCGGTAGTGAGGAGCAAGTCCTCTAGCGCAATGTGCGTGTCCCGCTCGCCATAATAGTCACGCACTGCAGTACGCGCGATCTCCAGACCTAATGGATCAGGGTGATAGCCCAGAGCGGCAGGGCTGCAAAGAGCCCTCATAATGGCTTGACGGTCGTAGCTGAATCCGCACTCCGTGGGGTTGGAGGCGCTCAGGTCGAATAGCATTCGCCCGCTGGCTCGATGACGGGCCAGCGCTTCCGCCAGACGGTTGTTGCTGAGGTTCCATTGTGTGCGGTTAGAGAACATCTGGTTTTGTCACGACTTTTCTTTGTCCCGAACGAAGTGAGGAACCCTATCAAATTCAATTTAACCATAGGGCTCCCTCGCTTCGCTCGGGATGAAGAGCAAGACTCAAACTTTCTGCACTGCCTGGGTCAAGTTCGTCAAGCTGGTCTTCGCGTCACCGTAGAGCATGCCGGTAACGGGTTTAAAGAACAGGGGGTTTTCCAGGCCAGAGAAGCCCTTGCCTTTGCCGCGTTTCAACACCACGACGGACTTTGCCTTGTCGACTTCAATGATCGGCATGCCGGCGATCAGGCTCTTGGGATTGTCGCGGGCGTCGGGATTGACCACGTCATTGGCGCCGATGACCACAGCCACATCGGTGGCCGGCATTTCCGGGTTGATCTGCTCCATTTCGTAAAGCGAGGAATACGGCACATTGGCTTCCGCCAGAAGCACGTTCATGTGTCCGGGCATGCGTCCGGCAACCGGGTGAATTGCGTACTTCACGGAGACTCCGCGTTCCTCAAGAATGTTGCCGAGTTCGCGGCAGGCATGCTGCGCCTGCGCAGTGGCCATTCCGTAGCCAGGCACAAAGACAACCTGACTGGCGTAGGCAAGCTGGACGGCGACATCGTCGATCCCAACTTCGCGCATCGAACCGGAAACAGCGGTTTCTTCTGTGACCGCGGAGCCAAACCCGCCGAACAAGACGTTGGTGATGGAGCGATTCATGGCACGGCACATCAGGATGGAGAGGATGAATCCGGAAAATCCATCGAGCGTCCCGGCGATGATGAGAACGTTGTTGCCGAGGACAAAACCAGTTGCCGCCGAAGAGAGGCCGGCGTAAGAATTCAACAGCGACATCACCACAGGCATGTCCGCCGCGCCGATAGGAATGACCAGCATGACGCCGAAAACGAAAGCGCATCCGACCATGGTGTAGAAGTACACCGGAGTCGCAGCAGGGTTGATGAGCCATATCACAAACGAGCCGATCATCACGATGAAAAGGCCCAGGTTTACGATCTGCTGGCCTTTGAACATGATCGGTGTGCCGCGCATGAGTTCCTGAAGCTTGGCAGCCGCGATCAGCGAACCGGTGACGGTGAGCGAACCGAGCATGACCTCCAGACCCAGGGCGCCGGTCTTGACTCCACCCAGAGTGGAACCATGGATAACGTATTCCGCAATACCCACCATGGATGCGGCCAACGCTCCGAAGGCGTGGGATAGCGCTGTCCGCTGAGGCATGGCGGTCATGGGCACCATGGCCATGGGAATGCCAATGGACGAGCCGAGAATCAGACCGATCGCAATGTAAATATAGTTATGGATGTCCGGATGAAACAGCGTTCCCAGGACAGCGGCAGCCATGCCGGCGGCAGCCATGATCATGCCGCGCCGGGCCGTGTCAGGATGGCTCAAGCCTTTCAGGCCGAGCACAAAGAGGCAGGAAGCAATGAGATATGTAGCTTCGAGGAAATATTGTGCGTGGGTCACTTCTTCTCCTCCGGCTTGACTGCGTCCTTCTTGCGGAACATCTTGAGCATGCGATCGGTGATCAGGAAGCCGCCGGTCACGTTGATCATGGCCGAGGTCACCGCGGCGCAACCCAGAATCGAGGCTAGCATCTGATGATGGTCATAGTGCGAGCCGGCGATCACAATCGAACCGATCAGCGAGATGCCGGAAATCGCGTTGGTGGCCGACATCAAAGGCGTGTGCAGGAGTGGCGGCACGCGCGAAATGACCTGATAGCCGAGAAACGCCGCAAGCGCGAACACGTACAGTGACGCGATCAGAACTGCCGGACTCAGATGCGTGCCTTCAGCAGGCCCTTCATACAGGAAGAAAGCCGTGAGAAACGCTAGTGGATGAAACACCATATGCTCCATTCAGTCTCCTTATGTTCTATGCCACCGGAATTCCGAGGGCAGCCGCAACTTTCGGATGAACAGTCCCGCCCTGGTACGCAACGCACGCCCCCTTGAGGATGTCGTCGGCCATGTCAATTTTGAGATTACCTTTGTCCAGAATCAGGGTCATGAAGCTCGTCAAATTGCGCGAATAAAGCTGGCTGGCATTCCCTGGCACCGTAGCCGGAAGGTTGAGCGGCCCCAGAATGAGCACGCCGTTGCGGTCCACGGTTTCACCAGGACGCGTCAGCGCGCAATTGCCGCCGGTTGACGCAGCCAGATCCACGATGACAGTACCTGGATGCATGGCGGCAACGGCAGCTTCTTCCAACATCAATGGGGCTTTGCGACCGGGGATTTGCGCTGTGGTAATGACAACGTCGGAAACAGCGGCGCGCTTGCCGACCATGTCGCGCCCACGCTGCAAAGCTTCGGGAGTCAATTCCTTGGCATATCCGCCGGCATCCTGTGTTTCGATGCCGCCAAGATCCACTTCCAGGAACTTGGCGCCAAGGGACTTAACATCCTGCCCGGCAGCAGCGCGGACATCGTAAGCCTCAACCACGGCCCCGAGTCTTCGCGCTGTAGCAATTGCCTGCAAGCCAGCCACACCGGCTCCCAATACCAGGACCTTCGCCGGCGGTACCGTTCCAGCGGCAGTCATAAGCATGGGAAACATGCGCGGCAGGTGCTCCGCGGCAAGAATAACGGCTTTATAGCCGGCCACGGTGGCCATGGAAGAAAGCGCGTCCATCGATTGGGCACGCGTAGTGCGTGGCACCAGCTCCACGGCAAAGGCTGTCAGCTTCCTGTCGATGATGGGACCCAGCTCGCCTGGTTCATCCAAAGGCTTAAGGAAACCGATGACGACCGTTCCAGCCTTCAGTGCTGCGAAGTCGCCTGGCTCGGGCCGGTTGACGCAGGCAAGGATGTCCGCTCCTGCAAGCAGGCTGGCCCGGTCCGCTATGCTGGCTCCTGCCGCTTTGAAGTCGGCGTCAAGGAAACCAGCCTGGGTTCCCGCGCCCGCTTCAATACCGATCTCTACACCGGCTGCAACCAGCTTTTTGACTGATTCTGGAACCAACGCCACCCGGGCTTCACCGGGCTGCTTCTCCAGTGGCACCACAATTCTCATAGGCCCCCTCTCTCGATGCAAAACCCCGTATCGTACACTGAAATGGCTTGAGAACCAACCGTTCTTACTGAATGGCCTGGATCAAAAAAAACTCATGAAACAGGTAGTTTAACAGCGCGCAGTCCATACCGACGATCACAAGGCCAAGGCACTTGCAAAGAGATTTTAATCTGTCGTATATATAGGATTTTTCTTAGGACCAGGCTGTTGGCAGGATCAGGGGTAGAGCGACAACCACGCGACTCGGGTTTAGTGGAACAAATAGCCGGGTTCCAGAGGCAATTTCCCATCGATCTTCACTACATTGACTTTGCGCGTGAGGGCGTATACGTCCACAAGCCCCACTGCACCAGGCGTGGATTCCACCAATTTAAGCAAGGAATTGGAAGACTCGACGACGACGAAAGAAACCTTGTGAGCGGCAACGAAAGTGTTGACCTCTGCCGGCGTCATTTTGAGCAGATGCTGCAGGGCCTGTTGCAAGTCGACAGAACCTAAATCGGAAAGCACGATGGTGACGTTCCTTCCATCCGGCCATTTCTTGGTGTTGCTCTGGAAGATCTTTGCAAGGTCCGCAGCGGTGATGTCATTTAAATTATTCGCCTTATCGACCACCACGGCCATCTGCTTGGCCTGAACAGGGAGCCAGGAGAGCACCAGCAGACACAGCAGGCTAAGATTGAGTTTCCAGGGCTTCATAAAACTTGCGGTATAGGAACGTTAACGCAGCGGCAATGGCATAGCAAAGTTACATCAGTAATAGCACGGGGCCACGCAGTGAAGCCAATCAGCCTTTAGTCCGGATGCTTACTATTTAGCTTCAGACGATGGGTGTCTGTTGGTGCCGAGAGGGGGACTCGAACCCCCACGGGCCGTTTAAGCCCTGCGGATTTTAAGTCCGCTGCGTCTGCCAATTCCGCCATCCCGGCCTGGACCGCCTGTTTTTCAAGCGCCATACCAGTCTCGCATAGACCGGAATCGGCGACAAACTGTAAGTTGCTTTGTCGAACGTCGGCATCCGTTGCCGGTGCAACCAGGAACCGTATATTTGGGGCATGCTTGCATTCTTCTGACAACCTGAATTCTTTATGGTTCACTAGAGGGATTTGCACGTTTCTTGAAATAAGACAGAATTATCCAGCCAATATACATCGACAGTAATGAGAGAATGAGTATTCGGCTCGGTCCCCAGACACGAGAACCATGAAGATTCCATTGCAGGAACGAATACAGGCAACCCCAGATTCCCAGTCCGAGCAGGATGGCTCCCATTACCAGTGCAGTCACACGAGCAGCAATCGCCGCAATCCGATCCAATTTCCTGCGGACTCCATCATCCAGTCCGTTTTCCATAGACGCACATAAATCCTGGCGAATGGGCAATCATGTGTGGATTTTGAACTTGGCAAGTATGATTCCAAGCAAGCGTACAGGACCTCGGTCTTCATCGGATCAGGGTCGCGCCACAGCTAGTTCCGCGCCTTCCCGGTTTTTCGTCCACCAAACTTTCCACAGTTCAACGTCTTGGTCGCTGTACGAATCCTTTTCCTTTAGAGGAGAATCTTTGACCATTTGTGCAAGAACAGTCAGAAATTCATTTCTGTGCCGCCTCACCTGGCCCTCATAGTCGGATGGCTTCCCATTGCGAGTGATATAGGCTGTCTCTCCTATATTCGTTGTAATGGCCTCTACCGCCTGCTTCGTGCCGATATAACGCAGCTTAAGCAGAGCATCGACGTAATCCGAGGACCGGAGTTGCTGAACAATGGCAGCGAATTCAGAACGGTCACCCAACATCGCGAGAGCTGTGCGAGCAGCACCTCGCACGGTGCTGAAGTTGCCCAACTCATCCTTGTAACCCAGACGAACGAGGTCCTGCAAAACAGGTATCACGGATGCGCCACCCGTTTCCGCCAGAAGAGCAACCGCTTCCACTCGGTGCCACTCCGCTCGAATGGCCAGGCAACGTAGATTTGGATCGGAAAGCTTGTGGTGTGGCTCCACTACGGCCACGTGCTCTTTGTTACTCAGCCACCATGCTTGCCAGACTGCCAGATCGTTATAACTAAACGTGCTTCTCTCAATCGGAGGATTTGGAAGCATCCTTGTCAGCATTTCGTGGACAAAGACCCTCGGGTCCTCGCCCGTGTCACCAAGATGGAGACAATGTTTGCAATTATCGGAGAGGAGGAAGGATATCAGAATTGACGCCGTCTCGGGTGTAGCCGCAAATCCCAGCTTCCAAATGGCTTGCCGCTTTTCGCGGATCCGCGTTCCCTCCAGTTCCTCCCTGAGTTCTTCCAATGCGGCCTTATCCCCCAGTTTGGCAAGCGCAGCCTGTGCAGCACCTTCGGGACTCTCTATAGGGCGCTCTGGCCTGGATAATTTACGCAGAGCGGGGACAACCAAGTCTCCAAATCGGGCGGCCATATCCAGCACTACTGCAGGCTGTCTTGTCGTCGCCAGTTGGGCCGAAACAGTAGCCACGTCTCCAAGTTCGGTCACACACTTCTGTGCCAAAAGATTTATCCGGACGGCGCTTAATAAAGCGACCCATGCGAGGACATTCCACCACGGCCTGCGCTGCATGATGGAAAAACCTCCTCTTTACGGAAAATTCTTATTCAGCTCGCCCCAATGACGATAGCCGATATGGCATGTCTTACTGCGAGCAGCGGGCGGCAATTGCAGCTGGGTCGCAGACGGAATATTTACGTTGTACCACATCAAACTATTCTTTGCACCCTTGAAATCATTGTCATCGTTTGCCATTGGAAGATTAGTCGCAAAACAATTGCCTCCTTTGTCCACCTCACAATTATGGTGCAGACCCAGGGTATGGCCAATTTCGTGGGCGACAATGTGCTTGAACACATCGATATTGTCGTCCGAACCTACAGGTATGAAGAGATGGTGCGTACCAATTGCATAGGCAAAGCCGCCAACATGCCCATCTGACTTGCTATCGAGTTTTCCCACAAAGTACACATAGATTTGAGTTTTGGCGGGTGGTCCGTTCTTGGTTTCAAAGAATTTCTTAATCCTTGTCACCTCGGATGGAAAAGATGCCTTGACTTGCCAGATTAACTCGTTATCCGTTATCTTATTCCCAATCTTTGTAGGCCAGGCAGGCTCTGCCGCACCGTCCTTGCCTGACGTACCAGCTTTGTTTGATCCTTTAGCTTGAACCACTTCAAATAGAAGACCAACATTCGGATCTACAGCAGTTGCTCTGTCTCCAACGCTATAGGATCTATTGGCTTGCCACGGCGAGAATGACTCATCGTTGAAAAGCTCAGGGTCGAATTGCAGCCTGTCATCGCCGTTCCCGTCATAGTCGACCTTCTCGATAAATGTGTTCTTATCGGCGGGCGCCGGCATCTGGATATCAAATTGTAGATTCGCTTGCGGCAAGTAGAGCGAGTTCAGGTAATCCTTCAGCTTATTCTTATATGCATCTATTTTCGTTTGCTCGGTCGTACCAAAGGATATTGAAGGCTGGTTCGTGCCTTTAGCCGTCTGTACATAGTGGACAATGAGAGTGATTGTTCTCTCCGGCATGGTGTGCAGGAACAAAGCACCTTTCTTTATTGGCGTCGGGCTCCCCGCCGGACCAGAAGGAACCTGAACAACCTGCAGCGATGTAGGAGCATCACCGCTGGGGCGTACTTTCTGGCCCGTGTTCTGCAATCGTTGATCGTGCTGCTGCGGGAATTGTGGCGTGGTCTGAACCACCCCGGTAGGCGTCAAATCAAAGCGGATTTGCTTCTGCGCGATTAAACTGTCTACACCCTTGATATGACCAAGTTGCGCCTGTACCTGACTCCGTACACTGCTCTGGGGAACAATGACGCGGTAAGTCTCAGCGACGGTGGAACTGCGGGCATCGTGTTCTTTCGGATTGTAATGGAACCCGCGGCAGTCATCGGCCCAGGCGGATGCGCCTGGAAAATCGGCATCCGTCTCCTTGAATTCCTTAAAGCCGCCTGATTCGAGATTGACGGTTGTGGAGGCTGAAGTCGGTTGCCCGTTGTTGCTGGTCGTCTGGATCGAAATTATGGCCGCGGACTGAGACCACACTGTAGTTGGCAGAGTGCCGCGAAGGGCGCCGTCCGGAGAAGCGCTGGTACTCAGTATTAACTCCTGCCCATCGACAAGGGCAGCTAGCGAGGCACCGGCCTCAATCTGGCGGCCGGTTACCTTGATTGAAGTTGGCCCAGCAGCAAATGCCGGCAAGGGCACAAATCCGTCGTCATTCTCGCCCACTGTATCGATGATCGGGGTAACGGAATCGAACGCAGCACCAAAAACTGACACGAAATCAGGATCAACAGTAGCAATACTCGCGGACGCTATCGGTATTCCTAGCTGTAACCCGGGATCGCCAAGGTCTTGAGCAGAATGCACCAGGAGTTCTAACTCATAATTGCCCTGAATCCATGCAGCAGGAATAGTTACCTGCAACTGTTGTGGAGACATGACGCTGGCCTGAAGAGGGATATTACCTGACTGGGTGCTGACTAAGGTGTCAGGACTGAAATTAGCGCCGCTTAGAGTGACTAGCTGATCTTGCGGAGGCGCTGCCGGCGCCAACTGTGCGGGAGAAATAGTGGTCACGGTCGGTAACGGCGGTAACCCAGGTTGAACAACGCGAAATGGGAATGTGCTGGATTTCGCAAATCCGTTATCGAGTTGGACCGTCCACGTGCCGAGGTTGGCCGTAAGGGTGGCGGGGATCGTGAATCTGATTTCAGAGGTGCTGGTGAACTCGGTTGCAAGAGTCAGGCTGGTAGCCGCGGACGAACCGGAAGTGACCAAAGCAACCATTCCCTTCGTGAAGTTGCGGCCATGCATTGTGACCTGAGCGATGCCTGAGCCGACATCGACGCGCTGTGGCGACATCTCCGTAACGAGAGGCGTGGCTGCTGTTCCACCGAATGCATCCTGCCCAGAGGTGGATGCGCTATTGACGGCATACTCCGGACTTGCACTGGTCCAGGCGCTCTCGCTTCCGTCAGGATTCACAATCTTAAAGTTGATCTGGTTTGGGGTGGAGCGGAGGGCTTGGCCTTTCTGCCATAGAATTTTCCCTTGATGTTGGACGGGTACAGGCTTATTGAGCAGCACTTTCCCTTGACTATCTTTAATCGACACAACCGCAGTCTGGATTTGGCTCAAATCGCCGACCAGTTGATAGTCAATCTGCACGTCGGCAACGGCCACATCCGTCGGATCCAAGAAAAGTGCGTTAGGTGTGGCCTCAATCTTCGGAATAATGCCAAAGGTTGCCGTCTGAATACCACCCCGATTCCCGCCATAGGAAGTGCCAATCAGAATTCCGTCCTTCGTAATCGCCAGACGATCACCGAACGTCGAGCTTATGATGGCGCCTGCACTTACGGGGTTTCTTGGATCAATCAAACTCACTAGAAGAACTTTGCCTTCCGCCGTTCCTACCAATGCCGTGGTGTCCTTGAGCACAACATCGGTAGGCGAAGAATCCAGTTTCAACATTCCAATCACCTGCGGCGAGTTGGGAGTACTCATGTCAACCACCGCGAGAACTCCCCCTGACGCCAATTGACCCGGATTGTCCGGATCAGGAGCGGTTCCCCGGCCCACCACTACCGCGACTGGGAGTTGCACGAAATTGCCGCTGGCATCAGTCACGGAATCGGTAAGCTGCCCCAAAGAGAGCGCTACACCGGAGATCAACGATGCGTTGCCTTGACGGAGTTGACCGGCGTAGAGAATCCCGGAGGCGGGATCTACCACCACAAAGGAAACTGGGGAAGGTCCAGGAGGTCCAGGTGGGAAACCGGTCGCGGTTACCAGCGTCTGGAACGCAGGGTCCTGGGGATCAGAACCGGCAACAGGAAAATCACCGGCCTGGATTCCCAGCAGTTCGACATTTCGGCCATCCTGGTCTTTAACCGGGATAGTATTGATCACCGCATCCAGGGCGAAACCCTGGCCGTCAGTAGTAATTTGCGTACCAAACTGTGCCGGGTTGGTGGTGAACACATTGTTATAGTCAGATACTGCCTGTTGCAGATCAATAATCTGGATACCAACGGGGAATGTGCTGGTGTAGGCAAAACCGCCTTTGACGGCCAGCCTTAGTACCTGACCAACGTTGATGGTGCTGCTGGTGGCGCTAACAGCCCCAACGCGTTGCGCTTGGTCGCCGCTCACGTTGTACAGCCAGATATTGGCGGGCAGGCCAAACTCAGTGGCGCCGACACCCGCAGCTACGGCAACAAGATTACCGCCGCCAATGAATCCCGCTTTCTCTTCCGCTGCTATGTCTTGCGCTCTCCCAATGAAGTTGGCAGTGCCGGCAGGAACCTGAACCGGGGTTGCCGGATCAGAAAGGTTATAAGTGTCCATCTCTGAGATTGCTGCATTCACTGATCTTGCAACGTAAGCATGATCGCCCATCACAACTGCGCGGGTGGAGGAAAACGGCGGAGTACCGCCGATCACCTGCGGACCAAACGTGGTGAACGTATTATCCGGTTGTGGCAATTGAAGAGCAAGCGCCGGCTTGGTGTTGTTTACAGTGTCATCGAGATCCACGATCGCTGTAGTAAATGTCACCGTGTACTTCATTCCATATTTCAGCCCAGAGGTTGGCTGGATGGTAAGTGAAGACACAGCATCTGTAGCCGCCAGACTGGAGATGGGGAGGCCTGTCTTGTAATCAATGCCGCTAAATCTCAAAGGAGGAGGCGTGCTCCTGTCGGTTGGAACCAAAGTGATGTTCCCTGGGATATTCGTGACAGGCTCACTGAAGGTCACCTGCACAAATGTGCTCACTGGAATTCCGTCGGAGCCAGTGGTGGGTGTGACGCTTACCACGGTAGGGGCATCGCCAACTCTTACCGCATTGTTATCTCCTCCAGATGCAACCAACAGGAAGCTCTTGGATGCCGTGATAGCCTGCGCAAAAGGCGTCAATCCATTCACGAGGACTTTGTACAAGCCAGCGCCAGCCGGAATAAATTTTTCAGCCAGCTCAAACTCGAACTTGCTCGCGTGGTCCGGACTCGCCGGCTGCACAGATAAGGAAACGCCATTGATAGTGACGGTTGGGACGCCGCCGAGCGCCCCTTTACTTTGGAATCCAATCACCAGAGGAGTGCCGTCAATAATGATTCCGCCTGGGTCCTGAAGCACTGTTTGTGTCTTTGTGGGGTCAGTTGGATCCTGCGCTTGCGTTTCTTTGAATATGCCGACATTGATTATCGGTGCAGGCGGAGGCGGTGCTAACGCTGGGAAAACAATATCGGCGTGGGCAACGTTGCGATAGTACTTGAGGAGTGGACCGGCGAGTTGATCTATGCTCTTGTCCGTCAAAACGACCACTTCCAGTGCTGTGGCGCTTTGGGTCTCATGCGGACCATCCGCTGCCGTGGCCGTAATATCGATTGTCCCGCCCTTATAGCCCCGGTCAATCAGGGTAAAAGTACCATCCGGGCCACTGGTAGCCGTGGTGATCTTGGATCCATCCGGCTTGATTTGGGGATTGCCGGAAACACGTACACCGGTCACTACCGAAGCCGGTACTGGCACGAAAATAACATCGTTGCCCGGGTTGCCGGGAGTATGTGGATTAACCGCGCGCAGGATCTTGCCCGCGATTGTACCCGGCAAAGGCACTGCCGGTTTGAGCGCCATCAGGATATATTCCGTGAGATGAGCAGCCAGTTCAATGTCTTCGACCAGTAACAGCCCACTCACGCCAAAGTCGACGAGTTCGTTCAGCCCCTCGAAGTAGTAGCCGAGGAATGGATACGAGGCCATCACAACCTTGGCATCCGGACCTGTGCCTTCGACAAACGCGTGGTCCAGAATCTCAAAAGCGCTGTTGCCGGAAGAGCCCTTCAAGCGGTGATAAACGAAATAGAAGCTGCCGTCAGGAGCGTCGGCCGGCTTGGGGAAGGCCAGCTTAAGCTCTTTGTGAATTGTGACTTTACCCTGCGTCGTGATTCTGATGCCGCCGCCAAAATCAGCTTGCTCCAGGTCAGGCCGGTCGGGGAAAGCGTCCGGGCCAAAGGATTCCAGTTTAAAGACCGCTCCTTTGTCGAGAGCGCCCGGTGGTATGCGCAGTTCAACGCCGCCTGGCCCAGTGACCGTCCCCCCGCCGGGTCCAACTGCTACTGATCCGTCGGCAGCAACGAACTGGCTCCGGCTGAAGCTGCTGGTTGCGCCATGGGGGTCAGTTACCGTGATTTCCAGCAAGTCATTGATTGTGCCCAGAAAATCGCCTGACAAAGACCCATCGTTGAAAGCAGTGAGTGAGAGCACCAGAGCGCTGGACTGATCCACAATCAACACCCTTGTTCCCGCCGGCAGTGAGCCCGCCGCAGCGCTGATGTGGATGTTGCCATTCTGGTCAGGGAAGCTGAACACGATTGCGTTGGGGTTAAAATTCGGTGGAGTTACGGCTTTCGTGGTAAATGACGATGTTGGCACGGAGATCGCGCCGCCGAATGTATCCGCCAATCCTGAGACCTGAATGGTGTACTGCGTTGCCGGATCAAGATTAGTCAGCGGAGCAAACGACAGCACCGTGCCCGAAGTAGACAGCACGAAGGGCGTCACTGGGACTGGCGTGCCCGAAGAAGCTGCGCCCTTTAAGAGCACCAGGTTACTTTGAGAAATCGATTGCGGGTTCAGCGGGGCCGTGGTGGTGATGGTGATGGTGGTGCTACTGAGTACACCCAGGCTGCCGTCGGCCGGCGAGACGAGCGCATTGGTAACGACCCCTGCAAGCTGAACGTTGGTTACTGTAGTCTGCCTCGCTGCCACCACGGCGGAAACCGAGCCAGCCAGCGCGGTGTGCGGCACACTGGCATTAAGATTTACCGTCCCTGTCGCAGCGGGTACGGTGTACTGTCCGTTCGCCCCGGTAATGCTTACGATCGGGAACGAATCAGTTTTGACCAACGCCGCGACTGGTCCGGCACTGCTAGAAACAACTCCTTGAACGAAACCGCTCGCTGCGGAAACATCGTAGAAAACGTATTCCCCGCCTTCGATTACGCCCGGCAACCCTGTTGATGACACCGAAGTCAGACGATCTCCGTTGATCTGGGCCAGCGCTACCAAAACCATGCGTGGAATGCCATCCAGGCGCTGCACCTTGGTGAGCAGGAACGTATCCAGCGGATTCAACCCGATGGCGGAAATGGAAATTTGCGCGGGAGTATTAAGCGTCTCTCCTGAGAAATCAACCACTACTTCCTGCAAAGGCCCAAGGCTGCCGGAAGCCGGCACAAAGTCTTCAAAACCGATGCTCTCGATCGAGATTGCCGTATCTGTATTCAACGCTCCGCCGGGAACAGAGAGCGTGCTGGTGCCATCACTTAAAACAAGTGGATCGCTGCCACCTGGCTGCCCGCGAACACCTTCGCGTCCGGCCAGGATGTCCAGGTGGACCCTGCCGTTGAGCAATTCAGCATTGGAGAATTTTGGTGTTGGCGTTACCGGGAACTTCGCTCCCATCGACGCACCAGCCGGAGCCAGAGCGTTGTAGAGCACGATGTCCTCTGAGCGGTTTTCCCGGGACACAACATCGCCCGACTTAAGGGAGAAGCTCTCCGCAATGTTGGCCTGAATGACCGTACCGGACGGCACGTAAGTGGACGACTGCACGCCCAGCGTTGCAGTCGAGGTCCCGCCACTCGGAGGCACAATCGCCGGGCTGAGGCTTCCGTTGCTGGTTGCATCAGGAGCGATCAGCTGAAGCGTAACGCCCGTAAGCGCATTACCCGCATCAGGAATGGGAATCGGTGGATCAAACGTGTCAGGTACAACCAGCGCATAATCGCCAGTCGTTGGCAGCGAGACGCTGATTGTGCCGCTGACAGGTTGAAGGTTCTGCGCCACCATGGTCCAGGCATGAAGCGCCTGATTGTAAGAAACCAGATGGGACATAACATTCGGAAGCTGCGCGATGCTGGCGGACAGACCGGTCGCGGAAGAACTGGAGCGAAGATCAAAAGCCGCGAGCGGTGACCATCCCAGCGGTAGCAGGCCGGGCAGGCCCTGCCCGGACAGCGGCGTAAGCTGGACCGTGGTCCCGGTTACGACAGAGCCTGCTGGGACCGTGATCGTAATGTTACTGGAAGTCAACGCTCCGTTCCCCGAACTGACGGAGACGGGCGCGACCAGAGGCGTTAAGCGGGCATCCACCGGTACGGTGCCAACGCCCTGTTCGACAAAGACTTCACGCTCTACCGTCGTGGTGGCCGGGGAGTTGCCGGACGCGATGAGGAACACATGCGAGTCGGTCACCTGCAGCGAATAGCGCCCGTGATCGTCCGTCTGATCATTCGACGTGGTTGTGCCGATCAACTGCACGCTGGCTCCCTGGATCGGGAAGCTGGTGGCATCGGAAAGGACCTGGCCAACAACCACACCGTTGGCCGAAACACGCACGCCGCGCTGTGAAGTCTGGGTGTTGCCTGCCTGGTCCGTAGCCTGCGCCATCACGGTCAACGTGTCTCCCGGATTCGCGCCCGCGGGCACCTGCAAATTCACCTGGTAGGGAGGGCTGCTGAACGAGCCGAGTTGCGTCCCATTCACGCTGATGACGACCTGCGCCACAGTAAAGTTGTCATTGACCGTTGCGCTCACCACTCCGCCGTGCAGGCTTGAAATATGGTCAGGTGTGGAAAGCTGCACAATGCTGGGCGGCGTCTTATCAATGCTGATGACTGTTCCGCCTGTGGAAGTATTCCCGGCAATGTCAGTGGCCTGAGCATTTACAGGCTGGTTCTGGCCTTCGGTGGCCACCACGGTTGGCGACGGACAACTCGCTACCCCGGAAAGGCTGTCAGAACAACTGAAGCTTACGGTGACATCGCCTTTGTTCCAGTCGGCAGCGTTCGCCGGCGGAGCGGAAAGAGCTGTGATCACCGGGCCCGTCTTATCAATATTTAAGCTGCTGATAACAGTGGCTGTATTTCCGGCTTTGTCGACCGCCTGCGCGGGAATCTTTTCCGCTGATCCTTCCGCTGAGACCGTTGCAGGCGAGGGACATACGGCGATACCCGACAGACTGTCAGAACATTGATAGCTAATAAGAACATCAGTGTTGTTCCAGCCCGCGGCATTCGGCGGCGGAGCCGCACTGGCGGAGATAGTGGGAGCAGTTTTATCGATGCTCACCTTGATCGTAGTTTGAGCGGTGTTGCCCGCACGGTCGGCTGCGTTGCCGGTGGCAACCTGGTTTGCGCCTTCTGCGGTCAACTGCATGGGACCGGAGCAAGATGCGACTCCTGAGCCGGCGTCGGAACAGGTAAATGTAACCGTAACGTCAGTGTTGTTCCAACCAGCTGAGGTGGGCGAGGGCGCAGCGCTGCCTGTGATGGTTGGCGGTGTACGATCAACGTTCACTGTGACAGTCGCCGTACTTGAAGTCCCTGCCGTGTCGGTTGCAACTACCGGGATCGGCCTGGCCCCTTCTGCCCCCAGCGCAATCGCCGACGAGGTAAACGTGGTTCCCTGGAGCGGGACCGCGACTCCATCCACAGTTATCGTTACCGGCAGGATAGAGGTCACTGATCCGGCAACGACAACCGACGCGGCGTTGGTGAACGATCCGTCGGCAGGCTGCGTAATCGTGATCTGTGGCGCAGTCGTGTTCAAGATAAACGGAACAGTTTTGGTGGATATATTGCCGGCAAGATCGGCAATGGTGGCCGTGATCGAATGCGATCCATCGGCCAGGGCCGTGGCTAGCGAACCGCTGGCGCCGGTAGGTCCTGCCGTGAACTCCGCCGTATGGTCCACGCCGTCGACGGAGAGACGGAAGGTCATTACATCAATGCCGCTACCACTATCGGCATAGGACACGGTGATGGGCACGTGACTGTTGTTCACGATGCCAGACGTTCCGACAGTCGCGCTGATAGACGGTGCGGTGGTGTCTACCAGAAAGCTTTGCGGCGTAACCGGAGCCTGATTACCGGCTCGATCCACGACCGTAACTTCCACTTGATGAACGCCGTCAGTCAGCGCTTCACCGGCTTGCAACGTTCCCGTGGCGCGGAGAGCGGTGGCCGTCATCCGGTTGGTACGGTCAATGCCATCCACACGAAGCGCGAACTGCGCCGGATCAACGCCGCTGCCGTCGTCCTGATACGTGACTAAGAACGTCGGCGTCGCCGTATTCAAAAAGCTGTTTGCGGCCGGCGTCTGGATTACGTAAGAAGGAACCGCGGTATCGACCTGGAATGCCGAAGTTGCGGTCGTGGCATTCCCTGTTCTATCGGCCACTTGCGCGCGCAAGTGATAAGTGCCTGGCGCCAGAGGCGCGGACGCGCTGATTGTCCCCAGGCCCTGCGCAGCACCCAGGGTGAATATAGAGGTGATTTCGGTTTCCGGATCGCTTCCCTGTTGCAGGAAGATATGGATCGCGCCTGGATCGATGCCTGAACCCGCATCCGCGTAGTTCAGGGTCAACGTGGGCCGCGTATTGTTAATAAACGAATTATTTGCCGGCGTGGAGAATGCAGCAGCCGGCGCCGTAATATCTACCAGGAAGCTTGACGATGCTTCTGTGACGTTTCCTGCCCGATCAGAAACCCTTGCTCGGAATTGATGCTGACCTTCGCTCAGGCTCGCCGCGGGTGCGCCCGCAGCGGAGGTGCTGCCAACGCTGAAACTCGCGGTGACATCATTGCCATCAAAAAATACGTGCACAGAACCGGTATCAATACCGGAGCCGGAGTCAGAGTATTGTGCCAGCGCGCTTGGGGTCGCGCTGTTCACCGGACCACTCGGTGACACAATAGTAAGTTGTGGCTTGATGGTATCAATCAGGAAGCTGGTACTTGCATGCCCGATGTTGCCTGTTGGATCGGCAATCTGCGCCGCAATGGTGTGCTGACCGTCAGTGATTGGCCCCTGGAACGTCGCCGATGCGCTGGTTGCGCCCACGGTGAATAACGCAGTCTTGTCAGCGCCATCGAGCGTGACTTTGAATGAGTTCACGTCCACATTCTGGCCGTCGCCATATTGGACCTGAACCGGCGTGCTCGGCGTATTCAGGATCGCGCCAGGTGATGGTTGAACAATGTGAATGTCTGGAGCAGTGGTATCTACAGAGAAAGTGGATGAAGCCGTGCCCTGGTTTCCAGCCTTGTCCTTGATGGATGCGGTCAGTGTATGGTTTCCATCCAGCAGAATCGTCGTCCCCGTGGCCAGGCCCGGGGCCAGAGTGAACGGTACCGGGTTGCCGTCTACCGCCAGTTGCAGCGAGTTCGCGTCTATGGCCTGGTCATCGCTGAATTGGATGGAATATTCAATCGTGCTGGAACCATGTTTGGACGCCGGCAGCGGATGCACAATGGCAAGGACGGGCGGAATCGTATCCACGTTAAACGCGGTCGTGGCAGAAGCCTGGTTCCCTGCCTGATCACGGACCGTGGCCACAATCTGGTTCGCGCCCTGCGGTAATGCCGTGGCAGCCGTCAGAATAGCGTTGGCGCCTGTGGTTGTCTTGGTAAATAAAGAAGACCGGTCAACCCCATTAATAAGGACCAGCAGAGTAGACGTAGCGACAGTGACACTGCGGTTGTACGTTAACTGGATCTGCGGTGTCGTTGTATTCAGATACGCGCCGGCAGCAGGTTGAACAATCTGCACGGACAACGGAGCGCTGTCAACCTGGAACTGGGCGGTAGCCTGGGCAACATTTCCCGCATTGTCTTTGATAGATGCCGCCAGCGTGTGTGGTCCAGCCGCGAGTGCCAGGGAAGAAGGCAGGTCCGCGGAAGCGTCTGTTGGACGCTTGGTGAAAAAGTTGGTCCGATCGACTCCATCCAGCAATATCGCCAATGTACCGGTGTTGACCCCAGAGGCAGCAGGCTCTCCGGTCCCGCGAAGATCGTTATACGAAACAGCAAGATGCGGAGTGGTGGTGTTGACTGAACTACCCGGCAGCGGCGCGGTTACCGCAAGCGTCGGAGGCGTGTGGTCCCCGTTCTTTCCCAGCACCGATATCTTCAGGAAGGAACCCGGCTTGCTGGCCAGAGTCACATGCAGCGTCGACTGGGTCGCAAGATTAACGGAGCAATCGATGCTGCCCACATGCTCGTTGAATGCTGAAGGACCAAGGATGGTTGTGTCGTTAAGAGCGACCGTCGCGGAAGAATCGCGATGGTTTTTCTCCACATCTCCGTTTTCCACATGAAGGAAGAACGGCTGTGTGATCCAGGCCGGCACGGTAAACGTGGAAGTAAACTGGTTGGGCTGGCCCGTCGTGCGCACGTAACTTTGCGGCCCGAAGAATGTGAAACCTGTCGCTACAATCGTTGGCGAATGATGGTCGTCGTCATCGTCGTAGTGATAGCTGTGGTGGTGGTACGCTCGATCGCCGTCATGATCATGATCATCGTCGTCATCATCATCTGATCTTGGCATCGCGGGATGCGCGGAACAGTTCCCCGGCACTCCGTGGTCGTCATCGTCCGCAAGCTGCGCGGCCCTTGGTTCATCAATATTGCTGTAGACAATGGGTGCCGGCGATGCTGCGTCATTATGTATGCCACCAGTGGTGTTGCCTGGCTTCATCGCTCCTTTGAGAGGAGAGTTGAATGCGAGATATGGTAGAAGCCCCTTGCCGCTGGCCAATGAAACAGAATTCCCGCCCGGGAGACGCTGTCCCGGCTGCGTCAGTGACCACATTGAAGTCACAAAGAAGCTATAGGCCAACACGAGGGTCAGCATCTTCCTGAACATCAAGGCCACGGAGTTTCTTGCCGGATTCAGCATCTAAAACACGTCTCCTGGCGTCCGACAGAGACACATCCGCCCTCTGGGCTCAAGGCTGCTTTCCACGAAACTCACATCCTGCGCTTCCTGAAACAATGTCTTTTTCTCCAAACTTAGCTACTGGGTCCCGGTATTGAACGTCGCGCCAAAACTGTTGCCGGGATTGCCCGCCAGGTCCGTCAGATTCACTCCCGTCACGTTCACCTGCACCAGCACCTGCGCGTTCCCTGGCCATGGCAACCCCGGCGTGAACGTCACTACCCCTCCACTCGTCACATACGTCCCCGGAAGCACCGCCCCCGTGTTGTTGTTCCGGATCAACACGCTGCTCCCGTTCACCGTCGTCCCATCCACCAACTCATTGAACGTCAGCA